>SCPN01001606.1_pt1 | contig 234906 bp, 236 predicted proteins | sample 6106831 | NCBI WGS metagenome assembly SCPN01 (sample SAMN10720447, study PRJNA508395) | human gut metagenome | isolation source: Participant 1, 0 month
AAGATCTTCGATGATGTGCTTATTTATGAGGCAGAAAGCATGACCTATTCCAAAGGTAATTTGTCAATAGTTTAAAATATGGAAACATTCAAAGACGTTATATCAGGCGACCAACTGGTCTTGGTCGATTTCTTCGCCACATGGTGCCAGCCATGCAAGATGATGCACCCCATCCTGAAGCAGGTGAAGGAAGTGTTGGGTGACAGAATACGCATCATCAAGGTGGATGTGGACAAGTATGGGGTGGCTGCAAGCCAGTATGGCATACAGTCTGTGCCCACATTGATGCTGTTCAGACACGGCGAAGTGTTGTGGAGGACGAGCGGTGTGATGCAGAAATCAGAGTTGCTGGCAACGATTGACCCGTTTTTAAGATAAAAGAGCAGAAATGTCAAAATCTAAATTAAAGTCTGTCCTCATGTCCATGGACAAGAGTGAGATAATAAAAATGGTATTGGAACTTTATTCTGCACGGAAAGAGGCAAAGGAATATCTTGACTTCTATGCAGAGCCGAATGAGGGTCAGAAGTTGGAAGAGTACAAGCACATCATACGAGAAGAGTTCTATCCGAGCAGAAACAGAGAGCCAAAGACACGCTTCTCAGTGTGCCGCAAGGCATTGTCCGACTTCAAGAAACTGAAGCCTTCGGAAGATTCTATAGCAGAATTGATGGTGTTCTATATGGAGAACGCCTGTCAGTTCACTTACGACTATGGAGACATGTGGGAGCAATTCTATGATTCTGTTGAGAGTAATTTCGACAAGACATTGCGCCACATCGTGCTATATGACCTTTGGGACAAGTATGATTCCCGAATCAAGCAATGCCTTCGTTGGGCAAGCCCTTGTGGATGGGGATTTCCTGACGCACTGAATGATATGTATGAGGAAATGAAGGCGCATAATGAGGAACCCGAAAGAAATACAGGAATTTCAAGATGCCCATCAACGCTGATTAATAAACGAATATACTCAAATGGGGAAACCGAAGAAAAAACATAAGAAGGCGAAACAACTACCCTTAAGCAAAGAAGAGCAGATTTATCAAGCGGCAAGAGACCTTGCAGCTGAAATTGGCATATCCTATTCTGAGGCATTAGGGTTTACCTTGGGCATAAAGGACGTAACGTATGGTTGGGAAGACGACTATACGGAAGAAGAGTTTCAGGCACTGATTGACCATGCTGTGGGAGACACTGATTATGAGCACACCCTCTATTGAATCATCTACACGAGAGGAACGTTTGGATTACGTTCTGAATGAATGGAAATGCCTACACAACTGTGAGATATGCGGCAAATGCCATGTTCTGAAAGGCAGAAGTGAGGAAATGCTCTATGCCGACTATATTGACGGCAAGCGGTCATATATGGATATAACACTGGAAATAAGAAGTAACAGATAATGATGTCACAGAAATACATATATCCATCGTTGTTCCAGGAGGAGGATCCGCATGAGAGCATTCCTTCTGAGAAAACAGAGTACGACCTGACCAATCTCTTTGGGAGGCTGGCAAAGTCTGACTTTCGCAGCCGTTTCCATCTGTCCAAGAAAGACAGGGAGTATGTAATGGAAAAGGGATTGCCGACGATACGAAAACACGCAGAGGACTTTGTGGCAAAAAGACTTGCTCCGGCTGTCATACCGAACGACGGCAAACAGACTCCAAGCACGGGCATCCTGTTTTCCTGGCTCAACATGCCACTGGCTGTTGTTGCAGGGGATGCTTCTTCAAGTGGCATCACATCCCAGCAGGCAGGGCACTGACCAAGGAAGAACAGGAATATGCTGTTGCCGTATTGATGGCATGGATTGAAAAGCAGATGAATAAAGGATGAAGATAGAAGAAGCCATAGTATATGTGATGGTAAAGCGAAATGGCGGCATGACAACTGACCAGATTGCCGATGCCATCAATCGTCATGGGCTGCACCTGAGAAAGGACGGTCAGCCTGTGACAAGCAAGCAGGTGTATGCAACAATCTGCCGTTTCCCTGAAATGTTCACAAAAGAAGCTGGCAGAATCATGTTAATGATATGACGTAACGATATGACAATAGATACAACCAACATGTGCTCACACCTTCAGAAGAAGTTGTTTGAACCAGAAGGTGTGTATTATCCTATATGGCAAGCCATGCAGGATGATGAGACCTTGACGGCTGTGGTGCGAAGCAGGCAGCTGCACATATACAGGAATGGGAAGAAGATCCTCGTTCTGGCAGGCAAGGCACAACCGAAAGTAATACGAGAAGATAAGTTGAATGAATTGATAACACAATAAAAAGAAGTAAGAATGAAATCATTTGGACAAAAATCGTGGATGCTTCCACAGCCGGTACTGATTATCGGCACATACGACAAGAACGGCAAGCCCAATGCAATGAACGCTGCTTGGGGCGGTCAATGGGACGCAAAGGAGATTATGATTGCCATGGGCGCACATGCCACTACGGAGAACCTGAACAACTGCCCCGACTTCACCGTGGCATTTGCTACAAAGCAGACCATGGTGGCAGCAGATTTCGTAGGCATCGTATCTGCCAAGAACGATGCGGATAAGATGGCGAAGACAGGTTGGAACGTCGAGAAGGCAGAGAATATCAACGCTCCCGTCTTTACAGACTTCCCCATGACATTGGAATGTCGCATCAAAGAGAAAATCGATGAGTCACCAGAGGGTTATTATATCGTGGCAGAGATAGTAAACATTCTCGTAGATGAAAAGTATCTTGCCGAGAATGGCAAGCCAGATATGGAGAAGATGGAACTCATCGTGTTCGATCCCATACATCACGGCTACATTGAGCTTGGCAAGACAGTTGGTCACGCATTCTCAGACGGTAAGGCTTTGAAGGGATGATACTCAGATACATCTTCCATAGCGGCTTCTTGCTTGAAACGTCTCAATGCATCCTGGTATTTGACTACTGGATGGATCCTGCTGGTGTCATGAGTGTGTACATGAATACATGTAAACCTGTGTACGTGTTTTCAAGTCACTTCCATGAAGACCACTTCACAAAAGAAATCTTCAAGTGGAAGAATCGCATTCCCAATGTCACATACATTCTGTCAAAGGACATACTCAAACGAAGAAGAGCTCAGAAAGAGGATGCAGATGTTTGGATGGTAAAAGGAACAGTCTGGGAAGATGAGTATCTGAAAGTGACAGCAACAGGCAGTAACGATAGCGGTGTAAGCTGGATAGTAGAAACTGAAGGAAAAACTATCTTTCACGCAGGAGACCTATGCAACTGGTACGCACGCTTCCTCGCCGACAACACACCTGAAGGAGAGGTCTTCAGCGAAGAGTTCGGTCAATATATCAATCCTGTGGCGGAGGAAAAGCGATTCCTTGGTGAACTTAAAGACATTCGAAAGATAACTGATTCCTTTGACCTCGTGATGTTTCCTGTGGACGAACGCATCGGTAACGGCTATACGCTGGGAGGAAGGCAGTTTATTGAACGTTTCAAGGTTGGAATGTTTGTCCCGATGCACTTTGTCATGAGTGGATTTGAGAGTGTATGGCGCATGGAACCTTTCTGCAAAGAGAAGGAAGTTCCCTTTTGGTGTATCGAGCATGAAGGAGACAGCATAACAATTTCATAATCAAATCATCAAAACAATGGACGCAAAAGAAAAAGTATTGGCAACAATGAAGGAGGCTGGTCAGCCTCTCAACGCAGGTAAAATCGCAGAACTCAGCGGTCTCGACCGCAAAGAGGTTGATTCTGCAATGAAACAGTTGAAGGCAGAGGGTGCAATCGTCTCTCCTGTGCGTTGCAAATGGGCACCTGCAGAGTAAGGTTTATACTGCTGTCTTGAAATATAGGCAGCAGTATCTTTAGTTTTTATCAAAATGTTAAGGTGAGGAATCTGAATATCCTTGCCTACGGACATGAATATCCGCTGCATCTTTTTGGGGTAAGGTGCAGACGTGTGGCTGTCAGCGTATCTTGGATTAGAAACGCTTAGCGGTCACGGCGAAAGTCATTTCGTCTCTCTCCGCCGAACAAAGCTCTGAGCACATTGCCCAAAGCTCCGAACACGAAGCAGCAAACGATGATTGCAACAATATCGTCCATAAGCATTTTCTGTTTTATGGGTTATACACTATTATGAAGATTCACTATGTCCAAGCCCTGCTGCTTGGCTTCTCTGACGGTGTAGAATGTGCCGCCCTTGGGATTGCCATTGAAGTAGGCAATGAGCCGTGAACTGCGGTTGACCATGTAGTCGTTGCGCCTCAGAAGGCAGCCATTATAGTATCGCTCGCTCAATACGACCACGTCATCCACGATGCGTAGGATGGCATCATATTTGGCTTGCTCTTCCTTGCCCCACCTATCAGACTGACCACGGAACGGCACAACGGCTATCACCTGCAAGTCCTTCAACTCGCATTGAACGAAAGGGCGGCTTCTGCCGCCAGCAGGTCAAATCCCATTGCCATGCCACAATAGAAATACCGGTAGCCGTCGGCATACGCCTTGGCTATCTCCGATTTGAGACATTGCTTCAACTCCCTCCGCTTGGCGAAGGGTACGCTGCGGTGTCCGCTGAAGCATACGGACACTGCCTTGTCGTACTTTGTCATACTTTACCTTACTTTATAATGTGTGCGTGCGAGGAACATACCGCCAATAACACATGCCCCGAGACTTTCGAGTTGGTTGGCATACTTGGCATAGCTGAGACCCTTGGTTATCACATCGTCAAAGACCAACACCATTTTGTTGTCGAAGAACGGTTCATCAAACTCAACGACATTCGCCTTGCAGACTTCATCCTCGTTCTTGCGGTTATCGTGGATGGTCTTACGCTCTCCGCATACCCTCACGTGCTCGTAGCCGTTTTCCGCTCCTGTCAGTTCACAAACCCTGTGGCAGAAAGCCTTGTAGCGGAGTTCGTTGCTCTCGCTTGTGGATGCCGGAACGGGGGCGAAGACGATGTTCACGCAACCCTTGCCGTAGAGTGTCAGCATATTCTCTGCGGTGCGCTGCGCCACTTCCTCGTAGGCTCTTCCGTCCTTGAAGTCAAACACTAATTGTCTGTCGGCAATCTCCTTCTCACCCACATTGCGGATGCGTGGATAGTATTTGCAGAACCAAGTCTGAGGCTTGTCTAACTGCTTTTGGATTTGATAGTCATTCTTGTGTGCCATTGCTCTTATGTTTTTTCTTCCCTTATTTCGGAGGCTTTTCCTGCCTGCCCAAGGGATATTTTTTGCTTTCCAAGAGTGATGGCGATCAAAAAGCCAAATCGGGAGCGAAAAATACGCTCTGCACGCAGAGGAAGATTTTTCGGTCAAATGCAATGGACGATTTGGTGTTTGAACAATCGCCAGCATTACCTTTGCAAAACAATATCCGCAGCGGCAAGGCAGGCGAAAAGAAATCTGTTACATAAAAGGGGAACCAGGGCGGGATGGCGTGGGGCTATGCCGTATATGGGAATGAACGAAAGATGATATAAGGGAAAAGAGGAAATGGTCTGAAAGTGTAGGGACAAAAACTTATATCGGGCAAGATGCACATTTATAAATGTCAAGTACCCATGACTTATATCTGGCTTGGATAGTATTAATAAGGGTAGTATCAACTACGAATAGTAGTGTAGTATAATAGTATAAAGTATTTACTAAGGGGATTATCGACTACGAATAGTAAAGTAGTACAATAGTATTTACTACGATTAGTTGAGTTCATAGAAGAGATAGCGGTATCATCGTCTGTTCGGCGATGATACCGCGCGGCACTCATGTGTCATGCCGCTTTAGGTATTCAGTCATTGCCTCATTGACAATATTACGCAAGGACATCCCTTTCTTGATGGCGAGGTACTTCATCTTCGTGTGGATGCTCTTGTTGATAAGGAAATTGCAATGCACCAGCACTTCTGTAGTCTCAGAAACAGACACTGGTGGGGCTTGTGTGTTTTCTGTGACTATCTGCTCTTTACTCGGCTTCTTGGTGGAAGAAAGGAGTCCGTTGAGACCGCCTTTCATTCCCTCTTTCAACATACTGCTCTTGCTCATGGCCATACTATTTTAGTTTCAACACTTCCTTTGCCAAAGACATGTAATCACTGGCACCATTGGACTTGGGATTATACTCAAAGATAGTCTTGCCGTTGATGGGGGCTTCTGCCAAAGCCACATTGTCACGGATGACGGTCTTGAAGACTTTCTCGTGAAAACTGTCATTGACGATTTCCCTCACGCTTCGGTTCAACGTCTTGCGGCGGTCGAACTGCGTGATGACAATGCCGCCCACTTTGAGGTTGGGATTAAGCCGCTCCTGAACGATGCGGATAATATCCATCAACTTTGCCATACCTCTCATGGCAAGGTATTGTGCTTGAACAGGGATGATGATGTAGTCTGCTGCGGTGAGGGCATTCAAGGTCAGCAAGCCCAATGATGGTGGGCAGTCGATGATGATGTAGTCGAAATGCTCTTTGGCGATGGCTTTGGTGATAAGTCCCTTCAAGATAAGTTCCCGTCCCGGCTCACTGATAAGCTCTGACTCAGCCGCTGAAAGGTCAAGACAAGAAGGAACAACCGTGATGCCATTGTGCAACTTGACCAACGGCAAGGTGTACTGTCCACACATTGCGCCATAGACTGTCTGTTCTTCCTCGATGGACAATCCCAAGGCTTCTGTGAGGTTAGCTTGTCCATCCATGTCAATAGCCAAGACGTGCTTCATACTCAGTTGCAGAGCTGCCGCAAGGTTTACTGCGGTCGTACTTTTCCCTACGCCTCCTTTGTGATTTAGAATTGCAATTATCTGTGTCATAACGCGATACTACTATTAGTGAATACTACTTTACTATTCTGCTACTGATAGTACATACTAACCATAGTAAAATAGGATTTACTACGATTAGTACGTACTACTCTTAGTCAATACAACCCTCAGAATGGAAGGTCTTCGCTCTTGTCCTGCGGTGCATCGGCTGGCGGTACGGGAGCCTCGCCCTCTGCCTTGGCTGCCTTACGTGCCTTTGTTGCTGGGGTGTCGGCGGCATCTGCATTTTGACCGTTGTCAAAAGCCTTCCCTGCATTGACAAAGGCGATGGAGTCAGCTATGATGCTATGCTGTATGTGGTTCTCTCCGTTGCGGTCTGTCCAAATGGAAGAAGTCAGTGTGCCTTCCACAAGCACCATACGACCCTTGGTGAGGTATTCAGCCAAGCGGATATGGTTCTCCTTGCTGCTCTTCACCCTTACCCAAGTGGTGATTTGCTTGCCCTTACTGTAGTCGTCCACTGCGATGTCAACAGCCATGAATGTTCCGTGTGTACCTGTGATGACGCGGCAATCCTTTGCTCCGATGCGTCCGATAGTGTGAGTGTAAATCATAATGTAAAAATGTTATAGTGGCAAGTTGGTTAGGCTTGCCGTTACCTTGTTATTAATATCCTTTCTTCGTCTGCCTTGTATTGGCGACAAAAGACTTGTTGCTGCCTGTGAGACTGATAGAGCCGCAATTAACAAACTCTCCGTCGGAATATACCCTGTACTTCTGTCCGCTTACCTCATGCTTCTGTTTGATGCGCTCTCGCATCCACTTCTTGGCTGCGGTCAATGAGCAAAAGGTCTCGCTCTCCTTGGTAGTCTCGTCATATACGATGCACTGGGTCATACATGCTCCTCCTTCATCCATGCACCTATACTCGACGTGACATAGTCCAACTGACCGCCAAATATGTCGCTTGGCTCTATGTCGTATTGTCCATCCCTCACTTCCTTGTCCTCTCCGAGAAGCGACAAGTTGCCGTCAGAATCCAAACGTGCCGCATCTATGACTATATCACGAGGCTCGTCAAAGAGATAACCTGCCACGATGGGCTGCTCTCCCTCGAAATGCACCTCAAAGCCTCCGTCCACCTCCGTGCCGTACTTGCGAAGAGCCGCTTTCAGCTCGTCCTGCTCCCGGTGCTGCAATGCCAGGAGTTGTCCGTGGATGGTGAGGTCTTTAAGTTCCGCCTCTCGTTGGGTGTGAGTCGCCTCGCCGGTCTTGCGGTCGATGTCGTACTTGTGGTAAACCACTGGGATATGGTCTGCCGATGTGACAAGCCATGTGATGTTGTTCACTGAGAAGCCCTGTCTGGTGAGGAACTCCTCGATGTCAGAGCCGATAAGATGGTCGGCTACGTCAAGATACTCGATGCGTGCGTCAGCATCATGCAGGATGATAATCTTCATTGCCTTTCAATTTTAGTGATACAAATAAGTTTGTCGCCCATGTCGCTGGACTTGGTTTAACTACGTTGAAGAAACTTACGCTCAGCATAGTGGATAAATTCCCTCTGCGTTCGCTTAACCGTTTCTTTCTTCCCTCCTTTCGAGACCTTTCAGCCTGTGGAGGGATATTTTCTGCTCCCAAAAGCCGCAAGAAAAGACATAAAGACAAATTATGTGTGAAGAATACTCTTTTCCGAGGAAAAGGAAGATTGTTCACAGTCACAAGACCTCAAGCAGAATTTGACGATTGTCTCAGACGCGGCTAACTTTGCAGGAAATATGCCTACCACTGCGCTGATTGGAAGAAGATTATTGATATTGGCTGCAAGAGGAATGATGTGTTATATATAAAGAGGTAAGAAGAAAGATTGAAACAGTAAGGGTGGGCTGTGAAGCGTTTGCAGGTCTGCTGTACCGGCATAAAGCGAGTGTGTTGGCTGACCGGGATGCAAGTCATCAAAGCTTCTGCCTTGATAGCTTGTAGCACGGACAGACTATTCTCTCGCGTCGGTACTTCGGCATACTGTCAGCTTTGGCTAATAGCAACGTGTTGCCATCAGCCAAGGATGTCTGTATGACGACAGACCATGTAACGCTTCGCTAAGGTGTGGGGCGTAGCAGTATAATTAAGAGGTAGATAGTAACGTATATCAGGTAAGAAGAGACAGTTGCGTAACGGACAAATCGGGCACTCTTGTCAGCATGACAAATGTGCCTTGTCCTTGCCGCAGGACACTGAGGCAGATTGGACGTAGCAGACATGTCTGCCACATTCAATATGCCTGAGTGGACAAGAACTGGCTCTTGTATAGCAGAAGAAATATTGTAAAACAGTTGATTAGTGGTAAAAGTGGTATGGGTGGGCAGAATGGCATTACACGGTCATTGCCGAAGCCCGATAATGGGACAGCCAGACAGCAATAAAGGCAGTTATCAGAAGTGGCAGTTTCTGATAGTGCCATTGTAGGCACCTGTCACATGGGCATTCGTGCGGTGTCCGTACAGTAATGCCGTTCTGAAGGTGTGGGGCGAAGCGGTACAACGCATATGGACGGACACACCGATTATAGCAGAAGATATTTTGCAGTCAAAGAGAAGAAGAACAGTAAAGCAGGCGTGGGTGGGTAGTGAAGCTGGCGCCAAGATTGACGGTCTGAACATCAAGGCGAGTGGATAGCCAGTAAAGGACACAATTATCAGAAGCCTCGGCTTCGGCATCTTGTGGCATAGATGGCAGTCCTCTCGCGTTCAGACCTTGGCGTTCAGTCTTTCTTGGCTAATAGCGACCTTGTTGCCATCAGCCAGGAATGTCTATATGCCAACCATCTTGGTGACGCTTCGCAAATGGAGAGGGACGAAGTGGTTAGGGTAAAATGAAGACGGCATCGCCGATATAATCGATGACTGAACGAAGGCTTTATCTGAGGAGATAAACGCTATAACAGCATATTGATATCCCTGAGCAAAACAAAAGCGACCCGAAGGTCGCCTTGTTATGGAGAGGAAAGGCTATTTCTTGCCTTTCTTGGTTGCTGGCTTGGCCGGCTCTTCCGCAGGAGTCTCCTCCTTGTCGGGACACTCGTAGAACTTGGTTGCAACCATGATGATTCTGGAGTGCTTCACGCCATCCTTGTCTGTCCATTCCTCTGGCTTGAAGAAACCCTCGACGGTGAGCAACGTGCCTTTTGTGAGCTTGTCGAATGATTCGGTGTGCTCGTTCTTGCGCCATGCTTCCATATTCATGAAAGCCGATACGCGGTTGGTTTCCTCGCCGTTCTTCTCCTGACGGCCTACTGCCAATGAGAAGCGTGCTACGCTGGCGTTTGCGAACTGACGGATTTCTGCATCCTTACCTACGAAACCTGAAACTGTGAAGTTGTTCTCGATCTTTTTCATTTTGAATTGAATTTAAAAGTGAAACTTAATTTTTACATGCATTCAAAAGCAGGGATGTGGCACCATGTGGGAAGCACCATGAAAATCGTTCGCAATACTCTTTTTCTTGTTGGCGATGAACGACAGAGAGGAAGAAAAAGGAAGATTACGCACTATTTTATTGGTCACAGCGATAGCGGCCACACAAGAAGGAGGAAGTCCTTCGCAGCATCACGCTACCTTTGCATGGTAAAAATAAGTGGCTTTCAAATAACTCAATTCAGAAAAAGACGGGGCCAAACAATGGAACAAAGGTTGTAAGCAAGGAGGCAATCCGTATGCAACTGACAGAGGCACTGCTATGGCGGTATGCCTGGAGTAACGAAGCGGGAAATCCGACCTTACAGCTGTATCAGCAGAAGATGGAGGAGCATGAACAATGATGCACAATGAACGACAAGCCACAAAGGTGCAGCTTACCAACAGAGGCATCAAGCCAAAGGAGGATAGACATCAGAGGATTGGCGATAACACTCTCATCATGCCAAAGCCAAGTTCTGTGTCCGACAAGGAAGAGTTGCAAAAGACAGACGAGTAAAACCAAAAGGCGAAATAACCATTCCTATAACAAGGTAAAGAGACGCTTAAAACGGCGAAGGGACTTTGGCGACGTGTAGCTATACAGCTGTCGAAGCATAGCTTCTATAACAGGACTGGAGCAAGTGAGCAAACCGCACAACTTGCTCCTAAGATATTTCAGTTACAACAACCATAACCTCATTGGAGGATTGTCCTAAAAGAGTTTTTGCAGTCAAAGGAAGAAAGAGTCTGCAAGCACATAGCCAACAGACTCTCTCCTGATTATTCACAGATGACAACATCATCCTTGTACTCCGTCACTTCCTTGCCGTTGATGAGCTGGACAATGACCTCACAACCCAAGTCCTCGACAATCGTTCCCTCTGTCTGACCTCTTCGGGGATAAAGCAAGGTGCAGAAACACCCTACAACGCCGTCCAACTGCTCCATGTCTATCGTTGCCATATCCGTTCCTCCTTGTTAGCCGAATGTGATTGGATTGATGCAGAAGTTCGTGTCCTCTGCCTCATACTCGTATTCATTGATGAAGTCAATCATCTTCTGTTCGTTTCTTCCGTCCTGTGAGATACCTGTCTTTTCACACCACAACTTGATGGCATCACCAAAGGTGGAGTAAGCACCCTCACAATCCTCAAAGAGTTCTCCGTATGCAGTGACATAGCACTCTTCGGGGAAGAAGTCGTTCTCATCGTGCGTATAGAAGATGTCGCAACCTGGCTCAATCTCTCGCCAACTGATTGAAAGTTCGTCGCCAAGTGCCTTGTTCACCTCCTCAAAGAACAAGTCGCAGGAAGACCAAGCACTTTCGGTGTCAAAGGACAAGAGGGCATAATCGTCTTCCACGTTCTCCTCATACTCTGCCCAATAGATGTGTCCTCTCACCGAGATGCCTTTCTTCTCGTAGTCAATGCCATAGTGTTCTGCCAAGAGATACAGATACACATTCTTACTGTTCACCTCCAACTCTTGGAGTGTGTTCCAAAGGTCTGCCACGGCTTTGCGTGAGCCTGTCACCTTGTACTGAGTGTCGCAAATGTTAGCCATAAGATAATATTTTATTTTCTTCCCTTATGTAGAACCAACTACCATCGGGATTGATTAAAGAATTATGTTGCCCCAAAAGGTGTTATGGCTCATCAATGCAAGGTTTTGCCGTCAAATACTACCTCTGCCACAATCAGAGCGTGGAGATTTCACGGACAAACCACAGGCACCGACCTTGCAGGATGAACGCCATGACAGGTACCTTTGCAACACAATTCCTATCAAAGCCCGATGGGGTGGTACATGGCAGACAGCATGGTACAGCAGTATGACTGAACGTTACAAGTGGAGAAAAGGCTATAAGAGGTTTTTGCAGTCAAAGGAGAAAAGAGTCCACAAAGTGCAGTATCTACAGGACAAAAACACTTTAGTTTACCTTGGTTAGCTTTTATATATATGCTAACCTAAAGTAAACTGTATATATGTCTGTTTGAAGCTCGAAAACCGTACGGGTCAGCTTACGTCAGAAACAGAAGCACAGAACCATATAAGAGGTTCAAGAAGTCTTTCTTCCTTTGACTGCAAAATATTATCTTTGCACGAATCATAATGGTCCTGTAGGATTTAATATAATTTAACGCTCTTTGTTGAATGCAAGGAAGGAACAGCTTCAATATACTGAATATCAGTAGTATATCATTGTATTGACCCTTAATCTGTAGAAAAGGATGTTATCATACAAAGTAATGTCCATTTGTACTTTTTCTATATGGTTTTATACTTACATTTGCATATCATTTGTACCTTGCTAACAGTAACTAATTGATTATCAATATACTTTATATTTAAATTAGTCAAATGATTCCGATAAGGATACAGATAATAAACAATAAGCAAAAGCGTGCAGCTCAATGAGTTGCACGCTTTTTGCGTTTATGGAGTTCATGGTTGCTATGTGTTTTCTATGGGCTTTTTTATCTCTTATTTGCGACATGTTTGCGACAAGACAAAAAAGTAGATAATGTGGTACTTAATCACACTTATACATACTAATACATACTTAAAAGTAGATAACATGCCAACAATCGGATTTGAAATCAAACGGAAGTGTAAGGTCTGCGGCAAAGTGTTTGTCGCAAAAACACTTGACAGTCACTATTGTTCCCCTAAATGTGGTAAAGTGGCTTGGAAACGCAAAAAGGATGCAAAGGATAGAAACGCGAAGTTAGAAGCCATTGCTAAACAAGTATCAGACATCAGAGAGTACATTTCTGTAAAGGAAGCCGTCGCTATGTTCGGGGTGGAACGTAGCACTCTGTATCGCCTGATTAAATTGGGACGTATTCCAACTATCAATATGGGTACAAGGCTCACACGTATCAAACGCTCTGAAATGGAATGGCTTTTTCTAAACAGACCGGAAAGTATTGCGGAGAAAGAAAAGCCTGCTCCTAAAATATACAGCTTAGAGCCGGAGGATTGCTATACCATTACTGAGATTTGTGAGAAGTACCATATTAATGACAGTTCAGTATGGGCACATGTTAGAAAATACTCTATTCCCTCAAGACAAATAGGAAACTATGTGTATGTACCCAAGCAAGAAATTGATAATCTATATAAGTCAGAAGTAGAATGAAGAAAGCATTACCTAATACCAAAGTGACCGTCAAACTCAGAAGGTCGAATTATAAAGAAGAGTGGTATCTGATTATAGAATCATACCCAGTTTATAAGCGAGGTTCTAAACGGGCAAGCCGTGTGGTGGAATCCATTAACCGGACTATATCCACGCCTGTTTGGGACAAATCGTCCATTGCACGTATTTTGCCAGATGGAACATTCAACTATAAGCCTAAGCGTGATTTGAATGGGATTATCCAATGCCGTTCAACGATAGACCAAGAGGCTTGTATCTATGCTGACAATATCCGTAAGTTACGCCAACACGAATACGATAGTGCCATCCTTTACACTGATAAGGAAAACGAAATCGCTGCACAGAATGAGCGGAGCGAACAGGATTTTATCAAGTATTTCAATGGTATTATAAGCACACGTCATCCCAATAGTTCCGATTCGATTATAGTTAACTGGAGGCGTGTAGGCGAATTATTGAAAATGTATTCGCATGGGCAACCAATTCCATTCAAGGCGATTTCAGTTAAACTGCTTGAAGATATAAAGATGTTCCTTCTTCGTGCTCCAATGGGAGGGAATAAGAAAGGTACTATCTCACAAAATACGGCATCAACCTATTTCTCCATACTCAAAGCCGGACTGAAACAGGCATTTATTGATGAATATCTTACAGTTGATATAAGTGCAAAAGTAAAGGGAATAACAAACATTGAGAAACCCCGTGTTGCACTTACCATGAATGAGGTGCAAATGTTGGTTGATACCCCTTGCAAGGATGATGTTTTGAAACGTGCGTTCTTGTTCTCTATTCTCACAGGATTGCGCCATAGTGATATTCAATCTTTGAAATGGAAACAGATTCAACAAACAAATAAGGGAACATGGCAAGCGGTCGTTGTACAGCAAAAGACAAAAAGACCGGATTACAAGCCTGTCATCCAACAAGCACTTCAATTATGTGGCATACGTCCAAACGATGATGAAGCACTTGTTTTTGAAGGACTGACCGATGCCTCTTGGATTTCTCGTCCTCTGAAAGTCTGGATAGAAGCATCCGGTATCAAGAAGCACATCACCTTCCATTGTGGGCGACATAGCTACGCTTCGCTGTTGCTGGAAAATGGCGTTGACATATACACAATCAAGTCTTTGATGGGACATACAAACGTCAAAACTACGCAGATTTATACGCATCTTGTAAACGAACAAAAGGAGAAAGCCGCCAATACACTGTATATAGAAAATTTGGATTTATAGGTTGTGGTGGTTATATCCACCATTGAGCATCAACGACTTATGTAATACCAATCATATACTTACCACCATTTGCCCCTCATGAAGCATCGGCTTTTTGAGGGGTGTTTTGTAGCATTGAGACTTTCGGTGAGGAATGTGTTAGTCCCAATAATAGTTTATTTCCCTTTTATTATGTTTTCCAATAAATTCTCGTATTAATGAAACTTAAATCTGTCAGTGGTAAATGAGCGGTTGATTGGTGGCTTTCAAGCACCTATTTAGCACTCATAAACATCCCTATACTTTTGCGGCATCAACTTTAATACGAAGAAAATGGCTTATAAAGTAAATTCGTTGGAGGAAATGCCAAATGCGTTGTCCTACCTGATTGAGTCCGTAGAATCACTACAATCCAAAGTAAATGCCTTGCAACATAAGCAGGCAAGTGATTCACCCAAGTGGATGGATATAGATGAGCTATGCGCTTATCTGCCATCGCATCCAGCCAAGCAAACGGTTTATGGATGGGTATCAACTAAACAGATTCCCGTACATAAAATAAATAAGGCATTGGCTTTCTTGCAATCGGAAATAGATGACTGGTTGAAGAACAAATCGCATAAGACACAGAATGACTTGATGGAGGAAGCTAGACGATTTGTCGAATCCAAAAAGATTATCAGATGATGGGAACGACTGATTATTGTTTTCATTCTTTCGCAAGCCTATCCAGAACATCGAACCGATAAGAGCTGTAGGTATTGTGGATGTGTACCGCTATATCACCGGGCATTATGCACAACCACAAACCGAAGCTCTACGTCTGATGTTAACTTCTCCTGAAGCCAAAAGGTACAAAACCACCCATTTTGACTATTGTACTTTTCTGGATTATTCGGTAAGCGGAATGAGAAGGAACTGATAATGCACTCCGGATTGATGTGTCTGGACTTTGATCATGTGGAAGATATTATGGAACTAAAGCAAAAGTTACTCAACCATGAATATTTCGATACGGAACTGTTGTTTGTCAGTCCATCCGGTAATGGATTAAAATGGATCATACCTGTAGACTTGAAAGGCTGGGAACATTTCCGGTACTTTAAGGCTGTTGCCAACTGCATCAAAGCAACAGGCTTGCCGTTAGTAGATATGTCCGGAAGTGACGTTGCTCGTTCATGTTTTTGCCACATGATCCACAAGCATATATTAACCCTAAATATAAAGATGATGTCGAAGAAAATATTTTTCGCCCAAGATTGGGAGAATGTCCCTTCTGAAATAAAGCAAACAGATATACCAAGTATCACTTCATTATATAATAAGGTAGAGGAAGATGTGGAACATGTTGTCTGGGAAATAGAGCAGCGTGCCATTGATATAGCACCCAATTATAAAGATTGGGTAGAATTGGGTTTTGCGCTTGTGGACGGATTGGGAGAAAACGGACGGGAGTATTATCACCGCATTAGTAGGTTTTATCTTCACTATCAAAGGGAAGAGACAGACAAACAATACACGCATTGTCTGCAATCCAAAGGACAAGGTATTACCATTCGTTCTTTCTTCCATCTGGCAAACCAAGCCGGAATCTCGCTGGCTCCATTCAGCAAAGAACATTTATCCATTTTTCCAAATATCCAAAATAGAAAAACGGGTAAATGGATAAAGTCAGAGGAAGAACTTCCAGCATTTCCTGAGTGTGTATTTGCGCATCTTCCCCCTTTCCTAAATGAGATTGTTAACAATTCTATATCGCTGGATGACCGTGATACGATATTGATTGGAGCTATTGTGTGTTTGTCTGTCTGCTTTCACAATGTTTGCGGAGTTTACGATGAACGAATCGTTTATCCGAATCTTTATCTGTTTGTTGTTGCAGATGCCGGTATGGGGAAAGGTGCGTTGACTTTGTGCCGGGAACTTGTAGCCCCTATCAATCGTAATTTGCATGAACTTTCCAAACGATTGGAGCAGGAGTATAAGGAAGCAATAAACGCTTACATCAAAGGCAAGAAAGATGGTGGAATGACCATGCCAGCTGAACCGCCCATGCGAATGCTTGTCATTCCTGCCAATAGTAGTGCAAGTTCTTTCTTGAAGATATTGGGAGATAATGACGGTATCGGACTACTATTTGAATCGGAAGGTGACACATTAAGCCAGACTTTGAAGTCGGACTATGGTAATTATTCTGATGTATTGCGAAAAGCATTCCACCATGAGTTAGTCAGTTTAAGCCGCCGCAAGGACAGGGAATATTGCGAAGTCAGCAATCCAAGAGTGTCAGTCGCTTTGGCAGGAACTCCCGAACAAGTAAGAAAATTGATACCTGATGCAGAAAACGGTCTGATGAGCCGTTTTTGTTTCTATATCATTCGCTTCAAGAGAGGTATAAGAAACGTGTTTGCCACAAATGATATTTCCCAATCCAAGAATGCCATGTTCAAACTATTGGGGGATAAATTCTGCCATTTACATGAAGAATTTGTTAGGCAAGGTAATTATTCCTTTTCTCTTCCCTCTGATTTGCAGGAACATTTTATAGAATATCTCAGTCGGGTGAATGATGAATGTTGTGACGAAGTAGATAACAAAATGCAGGGTGTAGTCCGTCGGATGGGGCTGATTGCCTATCGTATAATGATGGTGTTGACTGCTGTCCGGCATTTGGAGAATATGCCTCACGAATCATATTCCTCTGACGAGACTATACAATTAATTTGCCATAAATATGACTATTCCATAGCCATGAGTATCTGTGAAACCTTGCTTTGCCATGCAGTGTTCATCTATCGAAACTTGTCAGGAAATCAGCCCAAACGTTTACAATCCCTTTCACAAGAAACGGGCATTTACGCACGAAGGAATACCCTTTATAATATGTTGCCCGAAACATTTACCAAAAAAGATTATGATGCAACTGTTTTAGCTTTAGGTGAGAATGGAAGTACGGCAAACAAATGGATAGAAGCCTTTATCAAAGATGGCAAACTAAGCCGAATAGAACAAGGTAAATATAGGAAGATTTTTTGAGTGGCAAGTTTGTGTTTTAGTGTCACTAAAACCTAGGCGGCAAGCGGATAGAACTGCCACTCTCAAAAAATCAATTTATGCACATCAAAGTTTAGATAAGTATGAAGAAAAAGAAACTTGGTGGTCGCCCAAAGTTAGCGAATTACCAGAAACGCACGAAATGTTTCCGGGTAATGTTTACCGAGAACGACTATATCTATATCCAATCCAAAGCCCAACAGGCTGGACTGTCTGTCAATGAATTTTGCCATCAGGCTGCAATGGGCTGTGAAGTTGGTCAGCGTATCAGTCCGGAAATGGTATCGGCAATCCGTGACCTTTCCGGTATAGCCAATAATGTCAACCAGATTGCCCATCAGATGCACATCTATGGTTTGGAAGCAGTGAAACAACAATGTTTTTCTATTATATCAGAAGTCAGTAGAATTATCACCCAAGTAAAGAATAACAATCATGATAGCGAAGATTAAAACAAGAGCCGATTTTGGAGGGATAGTAAATTACGCCAATGATCAAAAGAACAAGAAAAAGAGTGCCATACTTTTAGCATACGAAGGTGTCTGTGCCATCAGCAATAAGACCATAGCCGATTCTTTTCAGATACAAGCTTCTATGCGTCCGAAAGTAAAAAGTTCGGTGAAACACGTATCACTTGCTTTCTCTCCGCAAGATACCATCCGTTTTTCCGATGATGAAAAAGGAGATACACTTATGGTGGAGATTGCCAAGAAATGGATGGAGCAGATGGGGATTAGCAATACCCAATATATCATAGCCAGGCATCATGATACGGAACATCCACATTGCCATATAGTGTTCAATCGGATAGATAATGACGGTAATCTCATTTCTGATAGCAACGAACGGATACGAAATGCAAAAGTCTGTCGAGCTTTAACCAAAGAATATAAACTTTACTTTGCCCCTAAAAACAGCAAAGCCAGAAATAAGAGCCGTTTACGTCCTCATCAATTACGGAAGTATAATCTACGTTCTGCAGCTCTTGATGCACTGGCTGTATCTCGCTCATGGAATGATTTTCTTGGCATTCTCAAAGGTCAGGGCATAGATATGCGTTTTAATCATGTTGAGAACTCTGATAAAATTCGTGGTATATCCTTTTGTATGGATGAATTTAGCATTGCAGGTTCTAAACTTGACTGTGATTTGAGTTTTAACAGCCTTTGCGTTACGTTGGGCAATGTAACTACAGAATTGATTATTCAACCCCATCAGGCCATAACTTCCAGTGGAGGTGGAGGAACAAGCAATGAACAAGGATGGCGAGACGATAAAAACAAGGATAGCCAAAGAAACGAACCTTTCTATAAACCCTCAAAACGTAGAAGATAATGAAAGAAGATGTAGTAGCTGCGAATCTTGCAAATTTGCGTCAAAGTATCAGTGAGCTAAAAGAATGTATTGAAAAACAGAATGCCACTGTTTCTAAATCGGAACAATCTGTAAAAGTGGACTTTGACGAAAAGACCATTTATAATGGAGTCGCTAAAGGTTTCTGCACTTGTTGGAATGAAGCCTTGTCTGTGGTAAAGAAACATATTTGGAAACAACAGCCGAACACTTTACCATTTTCACTATGGTTCCCGAAACTCATTGAATTATTCAAGCAGAAGTCCAAACTTCTTGAATATCTTTATCGGCACGTTTGCGATTACAATCTCAATCGTATGACTATTGAAGCAAATACGGATTGCATATTAAAACGGCAGGATGAGATACTTGCAAAAATCAATGAATTGAAAAATCCAGTAACCATTATTCCACCCAATATTAATGGGATGTTTATACGTGGGCATCATATAAAACTCCAGTATGTTGTGGTCTTTATTGTCGCTATTGTTACATGGGCTATTACTGCTTCTGTTAGCAGTATGAAGTATAAGGAAGAAAGCTTTGCGTATTATTCGATGTATCGGGCTGTAAAGGAACAATCTGAACTTATATTAAAAAAATGGAGAAACTCAAAATAAAGAAATAGAATTTGTTGCATATAAAAAATACTGCTTATTAAGGATTTATTCTTTTATATTCTTATAGAATATGGCTAAAAGGATTTTTCTTGTTATTATGGGATATTCTATAAAGTATAAATAATAAAAAATAAAATTATGATTTACGGATACATTAGAGTAAGCAGCGATAAGCAGACAGTAGAGAATCAGCGTTTTGAAATTAATAATTTCTGTGAACGTTATAAACTTGTAATTGATGGTTGGATTGAGGAAACCATTAGTGGTATGAAATCATACAATAAACGTGAATTGGGTAGGCTTTTACTACAGATTCAGAAAGATGATCTCATTATCTGTGCAGAATTATCACGATTGGGAAGAAATCTATTCATGATTATGGAGATATTAAATATTTGTATGACCAAAGAATGTCGTGTGTGGACTATAAAAGACAACTATCGTCTTGGTGATGATATCCAAAGTAAGGTTCTTGCCTTTGCTTTTGGACTATCTGCTGAGATTGAACGTAATCTTATTAGCCAGCGCACGAAGGAGGCTTTGGCAAGAAAAAAAGCTGAAGGTGTGACATTGGGACGACCAAAGGGAAGAAAAAGTTCTGTAGAAAAATATAAACTTCATGGAAAAGAAAATCTTATTCATGAACTTTTAAAGGCAAAAGTTTCTAAGCGTAAAATTTCTAAATTATGTAAAGTTGATAGAAATACGCTTGACCGTTTTATAAAACAGTTTTTGACGGAATGAAACAGAGCGTTTTCGTGCAGCATAGCGGAGCGGTGTGTGATTTTTCTTCTTCCGATTCATGGGTTATCCTATCTCCTATCGAGCAAAGCATCAAGCGGAAGATAGAAGCCGTAGGAACACCTTTGAAGGATTGGGATATTCAAATCAACTATGGAATAAAGACAGGTTATAATGATGCTTTTATCATTGATACGGAAAAACGTGAAGCGATATTGGCGAATTGCCAGACGGAAGAAGAACGCAAAAGAACGGCTGAACTTATACGACCGATTTTGCGTGGCAGAGATATTAGGAGGTATGAATATGAGTGGGCTGACAAGTACCTCATAGCCACATTTCCATCACGTCACTACGACATAGAGCTGTACCCTGCCGTAAAGCGACATCTTCTTTCATTTGGCAAAGAAAGACTGGAGCAGACAGGCAAGACCTATTCTATCAACGGCGAAAAAATCAAGGCTCGCAAGAAGACTCACAATAAGTGGTTTGAAACACAAGACAGCATCAGCTATTGGGAGGATTTTATGCGGCCAAAAATAATATGGAAGCGTATAGGGTCAATACTTCGCTTCTCGTATGACACTACGGGTAATTTGGGTCTTGATAGTACCTGCTTTGCCACAGGGCAACACATGGCTTATTTGTGCTGCATATTAAATTCTCTTATGGGGCATTATATGTTCAAAGATTCTCCCAAGACTGGTACTGGAGACTTGCTTGTAAGCGTACAAGCCATTGAACCTATTTTGATACCGATGAATAAAGATATGGAATGCTTGTTTGAAAATTTACTGGAAGAGGTCTTGGAACATCGCTCGGAAGAAACAGAAAAGGAAATAAACCGTTTAGCTTTCAAACTATACGATTTATCTCCTGCTGAAATCAACTACATCACTGATTTTGTTACTCAATCTCAACAAAGCCAATAACTTGTCGTTCTTTCTCTGATAGATTATATAAGTCGAAAATCATGGAATCTATTGCCATGGCTTTCGACTTGCTATATACATTCTGAATATCATTAACAGCAGACCTGAATCGTGCATTCATTTCGTCTGTCACCTGCATTACTGGAATTTTGTCAAAAAAAATTTTGCTCATTTCACGAGTTCCACCTTGTAGTTCTGGAAATGAATCACGGAAGCAGAACTTGAACAAAGAAGAATTGAAGAATGCTGTAAGATATGCTATAGCTTGACCTGTTATAATGAAACACTTTTGATTTGTACAATAAGCATTGTCATCATATACGAACGGCATATATTTTGTCATGTTGGGATAGACAATTTTTGGCTTATTAAAATCCTCCATATAAGCACAGTTACGAAGGTTATATGGCGTATCTCCTTTGTCTGTTCTTTTCGATATTTTATCCCAATATAAATCTAAATGAGCTTTTATGGCAGGATAATCTTCGATTTTGATGCGAGGTAATTTACCTTTTATACCATTATGAATGTTGATAATCCATAATTCAGCCCATTTATACCCGTATCTCCTAATATCTCTGCCACGCAAAATCGGTCGTATAAGTTCAGCCGTTCTTTTGCGTTCTTCTTCCGTCTGGCAATTCGCCAATATCGCTTCACGTTTTTCCGTATCAATGATAAAAGCATCATTATAACCAGTAAGCACACCTCGATAGATATTTATATCCCAATCTTTAAGTGGAGTTCCAACCGCTTCAATCTTCTGTTTGATACTCTGTTCAATGGGAGACAATATCACCCACGGGTAGAGCCTGTAAAGTCGCACTCCACGCCTTGTTGCTGCACGAAAACGCTCAAATTCTTAACGCCATCTTTATTTTGTTTATTGGTGACAGCGCATAAAGTTTTATGCTCGTTATCTTCTTTAGAAAAGAGTAAGATGTTTGTATCAACTGTAGCACTCTCAAATATTTTCACGCCTGCGAAGTCTATAAGCAATTGGGGATTTGTATTCTTAGCAAAGAATCCACGTGTTTTTTCTCCGTATCCGGCACGCATCCATTTGTTGGACGTGATATAACAAAGATGACCTTTGGGTTTCAGTAATTGCCATCCACGTTCGTAGAAAAGGCAATATATGTCTCCCGTTTTGCGAATGTTTTATAGTCACATGGTTCATAGAGTTTAGCCAATTCACCACCATTATTTTGTAACTGGATGTATGGAGGGTTACCTATTACTATATCGAAGCCATCGCTGACTCCAAACATCCAAGCAGGATCGAAGAACTCTGCTACTGTATTTTGGTCATAAGGATTCCATGCTGCCAATTGTATAGCATCTTCAGGGCAAAGTCTTTGTCATCCGCCAGTAATCTAGCTAATTTTTCACGTAATACCTTGTCCTTTTCTCGTAAGGTACTTTTGCGGTTAGCAGTTTTGCAGAAAAATGTTCATGACGGACTTCTATCAATTTCTGTTTTGTTGGCTCAATATCCGGATTCTCAAATAAACAGTGTGAAGCTTGCTTCTTTTTAGCAATCAAAGAATTGGCAGCGACAAACTTTGTTTCGAGGTTTGGTAATGTCGGTATGCCAAAGTTTGGTTTAGAAGCATCTTTTTCACAATCGCAAATCAGTGAGATAAAAAAGCGTAGTTTTGTTATTTGGGCTGCGATACTCTGAATGTCGCTGCCATAGATGCAATTTTCTATGATTGCCAATTTCAAGTCATACACTTTCTCATTTGGAGAAATACGACAGAGCACATCTATCATGCGATTAAGCAATCCCATCGGGAATGCTCCAGAACCACAAGCCGGGTCAAGTATTTTGATAGCCTTTAATCTTTTAGCGACACGCTGATATTCTTCTGGTTTTTCTCTGTCAAGGGTGAAATCTGGATTGAATAAGGAACGTACAAATTGAGTATCTCCTAAATAGGCAATGAGACTTTCGTCTACCATGTAATTGACTATTTCACGGGGCGTATAGAACGAACCACTTTGATTTCGCGCTGTTTCCTTTGTTTCGGGGTTGTATGCGCCTAATAGATTCTCAAATACTTTACCCAACAATTCTGGGTCAAGGGCTACCTGCTGTTCTTCGGGTGAATTTTCCTCTATTGTAAAGTTGTAGCGGCTGAGGATTGAAATCAGTCCTTTCTCTGAATCGAAGAACAGATTGTTAGGGATAATGGCACGATTGCGATAGCGCCCATCAGCAAAACGTTTGTCGTTGCGACTGAAGCCATCATAATTGTAGGCCTGTTCAACACCGTCAATCGTCTTGGTCTTATCAAGGCATTCAAAGAGTCCACCATTAAGGAAGGGGACTTCTGAGAATAAGGTAACGACATCATTCTCGCTGATGTTAAACATTTCGGCATAGCGATAGAGGGTTTTGATATCTTTCTTTATATTGGTAGCGAACTTGCGTTTGTTTCCTTGTTCATCTTCAATAGCACGGTTAAGTGTTGCAAAGAACAAGTTCTGGAGAATTGCATTGTAATAGTTTCCAACAGTCTGACTATATGGGTCAAACTCTTTTAGGATAGTCTGCAAATAATCAATATCGAATATCCGTTGTGGTACCAAGTCCTTCTGCTTGATGAACCATACGAACATAATACGGGTAATAAGTCGAATTACTTTTGTTTCTAAATCCTCACGGTCATCATCTTCAGTTCCCGTATTATTGGGAAAAGAAACATTAGATGATGGTTCTATAGCCCATTGATACCATTCGAATAAATCCTTGTAGAACTGCTTTGTGAGTGTCTCGACAGAAAATGCATTCGTTATGTCACTGAGTGTCTGTTTGCTATTTTTCAATGTGCCAAACTGTTCTATGGCAGTACGGCATCCACGACCTTCGCCAAGCAAATATGTATAGCGTTTTGTATTAGTTGACATCTTTTCATATTCGCCTTGTTTGTTAAACCCCCAAGTTTCACTTACGTATGAGAATCTAAGAATGCTTTCATCCTTACGATAACAGAACATAAATGCTCCAGCATACCCCATATTACGCCAATCTGTAGTGAGCATATCACGAATGCCACGACGGTTACGCTCAATGTCAACTTTGTCACTCAATTCCACTTCGTATATGGCTATAGATTCTCCATCTACAAGAGATATTTTGCCAAGATTCAATGCTTCTTTAGCTAAGCGGCTACTTACGTGGACCGCAGAAGGAGTGTTCAAAACTAATTTTGTTTCGGAATATATCATAAAGCAATTTTGCCAAGCCTCACGATTATATTTAGATTCGATGACTTCTTTGTAGTTCATATTGCTATTTTTAGAGTTTATTGAATGATTCTGATAAAATAATTTCTGCATTAGTCTCTTGCTCATTAAGCAGAGATTCTTGTGCCGTATAATATGGTGCATACTTTTTTGCCATATCAATGATTTCTGCAAGTGCTTCATCATGTGTCATTCTGGCTTTACCTCCTACGCGACGCAAGTTTTTCTGTATGCGTTGTAAGCGTTTAGCTATGTAGGTGATGACACCTCTTTCCGCTAATGTTTTGAGCTGAACTACTTTTATGTATAGTTCATTATCGTCTATTTCACGAATGAAATTATTTAACAAATTTACAGCGGTACTAACTTGCACTCCAACAGAACCTTGTTCCTCATGGGTAGTTTCTTGAGAACGTGCTTCTTCATCCTGCATCATGCGAAATTTTCGTAAAGCCATATTAATATGCTTATGGTGTTGCTCTATACGCTCTGCGGATTGTTCTTCTTTGGGAGCTTTGAAATATTTTAGAGCATCAAGCACAGAAAGTTCTTCTGCTGTTTCTGAGACCAAAAAGAATACCTTACGGAAATTCGTTTTCAGGAATACAAGAGTGTCATTTGCAAGTGTTACTCCATCTACTTTTTTCATTTCACGACCAGTACGGCTACGCAATGAGAGTTTTGCTATGCGATTATATTCTCTACGGTTGTTTTGATAGAGTGCACGGAGTTCCTCGTAATATGGCAATTCTTGATTACATTCTTCCTTTTGTTTCTTCATGCCTTCATCAAAGAGTTTACTTAAGTCGCGGTCAAGAATTTCTTCTTGTGAGTAAATTTGGTTGTCTTCACCGAAGGTGGAATGAAAGGTTTGAATCTTACTTAATGCGATTTGATTTAGATTGATTTCACGGTTTCCTTCACGGGATGGATAGAAAACGTAATTGTATATATGTTTGGATGAAGAACCGATACGATTGACGCGACCAATACGTTGCATCAGTCGGGTGCTATTCCAAGGAGTGTCATAATTTACAATCACATTTGCTCGATGCAAGTTTACACCTTCAGCAAGCACATCTGTGGTGAGGATGATATTGTAGTCATTGAGTTTTGTCTTATAGTTAGCATCAAAATTCTCACGGATAGTTTTGAACTGCTTACTACGATTATCAGCGGAGATTACCAATACGTCTTTACGATTAATACGGCGTGCCAAATACTCTACTGTGTCAACTGATTCTGAAAATACAACTAGTTTCTGTTCAGGATTGCGTTCCGATTTGAACAACTTATGCTTAAGCAGCTCATTGAACTTTGTGAACTTGGAATCATCTTCGTCTTTTATATCTGCCCATTCTGAACATAACATTTCAAGTGTATTCTGATCTCCTCTAAGCATTTCTATAAATTCAGGCTTAAAATCATCAGCAGTGAATACTGCATTTTTGGGATTATCTTCCGCTTTGGCATTTAGTTTCTCCTCAATTTCTTCATCACTCAACCCTGATTCTAATAGCATATTGATATCAAGATCCGGAGCAATGAATACTTTGTTGCGGTCAAACATATCTATCATATTTTGGTTTGCTTGACGGAAATTGTCTAATGAAACTTGGAAAGCATAAAAACTGCTTTCTAGCCGCTTCACCAATCCGTTTTTACGGATTCCAGCTAAGCTGCGGCTTATTAATTCCGCGTTATCATACAGTCCTTGTGCCGCTTCAGGCTTCAAGTAGGCTATAGCTTGATAACGAGCGTACGTCAAGTTCTTTTCAAGAGTAAGCATAGCATGTTCAAACAAATCAGCGAGATGCTCATTAAGCTCATATCGACTTTCTATAGGACGCTCTACTTTTGGAAAGCCATTCACATCCTTATTATATCGAGGCACGTTCTCGATGTCAGTACGTGTACGCCGAACCGTCAATGGCTTGATAACGCGGTCTCGAACTCGTTCTGCTAATTTCTTGAATCGACTTATGTCGAAATTTGGCTCTCTTTTTAGCTGTTTAAATTCTTTAATAAGAGGTGAAAAGAATGCCGTTAAATTTGATACACCATCAATCGTACATCGGCGTGGATCTTGGAATAATTGGATTTCTGTGTATATATCTGCAGGTGTATTATTCATAGGTGTTGCTGAAATAAGCATTACCTTTTTCTTAAAGCCGGGAATATTTCCATTTTCTATACGGGGCATTTTGCATATTTCCTGCAATTGCTCAAAGGCAGAGGTTGTATGCGAGCGGAATTTATGTGCTTCATCAACCAAAATAAGGTCAAATTCATCAGCATTCCAGTAGTTATAATTGTCTTCATCGAGAATCTTAGACAAACTGCCATTGGAAATAAAATTAACAAACTTGTCAATGCCAAAATCTTTAAATGTTGCTTTCCAGTTGTGTTCTACGGCAGGTGGATAGACGACGAGAATTTTTGTTTTGTCACGCCCATTCTCGATTAAGAATTTCTTAGCTATCATTGTAGCAATTACAGTCTTGCCAAGACCTACAACATCAGCAAGAAAAAAGCCATCGTAACGCAGTAGCTTTTGATAACCTTCTTCCACAGCATCCATTTGGTAATCATATTTCTTATACCCTTCCGGCATATCAAATGGATTGTTATCGTCTGTTGCCATGACTCTATCCGAAAAATACTCCATGAGCATTTTAATATAAAGGTCATAAGGTGAAGCATCACCTTTGAGGTATGTATGATCTATTGATGTTTTTACATCATCAGCCGTAATTTCGCATCCTTCGGCTTCTTTCCATAATAATTCAAATTCTTCTTTGGCAAATTTTACATCATCATATCTATCCATTTTTACATTAAACTCATACTGACGTTCCTCCGTGATGCCTAGTCCGTTTCCAGTAAGATTACTGGAACCAGTTATAGCCATTCCTTGGGTGTATTGATTAAAATCGTTTGGATAAAGTACGTATATTTTGGCATGTATTTTTTTTGAAGGATGCGCTCTTAGTTCCAATTTACCATCAATAAGGTCTTTCACCATTTGGAACATTCCATTTTCGACCTCTTTGCTATAATGCGAATGCTCTATATCTCGGCGAATTTCACGTAGACACTCTTCTTTTACTTCTTCTTCTGCTCCAAAAAATATCTTTCCTTGCCTTGTTGCTTGTGCAATGTATTTATCTACATTTATTCCTATTAAGACCCTAACCTTATTTATGTTGTCTAGGAAAGGACGTAAAGAAAAATATCCTGATGCTCTGAGAAAACCGACAACTGCATCAAGATTACAAATATGAGGATTATGGTGTAGTATGCCCTCAAATTCTTTTATGAGGGTATTGTTGTCTCTATTCGTGAAAAAGTTAGAATGAGTATATTTTTTAACATTATCCATGTTTTTGATAATTTAGATATTTATTTCTGAGTGTTTTCTTTTTCCCTTCTTTCTTTTACTTTTTCCAATCCCGGCATCTTTTTAGCCAATGCACTTTCTCCTGCTGGAAAATAGAGAGGAAAAACTTTATATAAGAAACCCACAACTTCACTACGACTTTTATCCATATTGTAAAAAGCAGAGCAGACAAAGTACATTAGTTCTTGCTGACTACATGTTTCTTTAGGTTGTATGCTTATTGAGGGAGCAACTATCAAGTCATGTTCAGCAAATGATAGAGCACTGGCAAGAATAGCTTCCTGTTCTTTCTTCGGTAAACATCTTTATTTTCCCAGCTAACCATTCAAGCTCTCTTTGCCGGAGTGCTTGTTGTTTTTCGTTTTGATGCTCCAATAGGATTGCTACATTTTCTTGTTGCTTTTCTGTCAAGGCGTTTTCTAATGCTTGGTTCTTTCGTTTAAGAACGTTGAATTTTAGCAAAGCAGCAATGTACATACAGAAATATCCTACTGCAATATCGAATATTAGGACAAGCAGATAATTGTTACTTGAGTTTTGTATGCCACCAGCCATATATTCACTAATAGGGATAACAGCTAATAACATGATGATGGCTATTGCATAAAGTACTTTGTATCGCGTTTTATGGTTTACCTGTGGCAAAGAGGCAAACAAAAAGGCGATAATCAAAACGGCAATTATTACACTGAATGGTATGAAAGATGTCTCCATAGTTTTATTGCTCAGTTTGAGGGTTAACAATAATGCGCCAATAGCCACCATGATCTGCTCCTTCACGAGACAAAATTCCCATAGAACGAAGCTTTGAAATATGTTTTTCTACGGCTCGGGAGCTTATTCCTATTTTATAGGCCATTGCTTCTGCAGACATTGATGGGTCGGAAATGACGAAATCAATAATCTTTTGTGTGGTTTTCCCAATGCTTTTAGATTTGTTTTTCGAATCTCCGAACTTTTTCTCCGAACCTTTTGGGATTATCTCCGAACCTTTCTCCGAACTTTCTTGCGTATTACCAAAGGTTTTCACCGAACTTTTGCTGTTTCCACCGAACTTTTCCACCGAACTTTCTTCGTTTTCAGGGTACTTTTCGAGGGTACTGTTTACCCTGTTAGCCACTTCCTCAACAGGTATTCTTCCATTGTCACCCCAGTTCAGATTATAGAATGTGGTGTAGAAAGAAGTCGCTTCCGTTTGATATTGTGGTTCTTTGCCTTGTAGGAAATTGGGTAGCTTCTCTGTAAGCTCTCGCATTTTGCGTAAGCCGGAACCACGTTTCTCCATATAGTCCAATTGTGTGAACATATCTGCAATGACAGGGTTGCGGCGCATGGACGGCACTTTGTATATGTCACGGTCTTGAATCTGTGTGCCGTCAAGCATGGCACCAGGTGATACTAGTTCTACTCGGTCATCGTAAATGTCAATATGTACTTCACCGCCCATCATGGTGTAATCTCGATGGATAAGGTGGTTTACCAATCCTTCGAAGATGGCGCGGTCGGAATAGTCGGGGAGGTTAAGGCGATAGTTTGGCATCTTCACCCAGCCACTCATGGTATAGTTTTTGATGAAATCCATACCATATTTTAAGAGCAGCACAAGGTTAGCCCGATGTTCCACGGAACTGATGGCATCATCCTTATATAGTCCAGTCCAACGGGTGCAGAAAATACGCGATTGAAATACCGTGCAATTATCCACAAACAGCAATCCTGCATTGGTCAGTTTGTCGTCAGGAGTTACTAGTCCGAATGATTCCAGATACTTGTCGTTCCATTCTTGATGGGTTTGCTCACGGAAGGTATTGGCAAGGATGATGAAAGAATGTTTGCTGGCATCCACTTGGGTAGGAAGAGAATCCCATGTCATGTGCGTACCTTTCAATACCAATGAAAGAAGTTGTTGCGAATTACACTCCACACTTTCATTGCCAATTCGTATATATGCGGTACGTGTTCCATCCTGATAGTAATAATAAGGTGTAAGCGTTCCTGTCTTTACTTTCACTTCAAGCAGGGTATGCCCTTCGTGTTCTATCGGAATAAGTTGAACTTCCGGCACAGGGTCAAGTCGTGCCTTTATCATTTCACTGATAAAATCAGCATCGGCTTGTGGATTCTCCAACCCTACAATTACGCCGTCATCATTCACTCCATAAAACAAACTGCCACCGTCCGTATTGGCAAAAGCCGACACGGATTTAAGCCACGACTTCACTTTCTTACGCTCCAGCATTTCCTTGAAATCGTAAGCTGAGCATTCTGTTATCAATGTATTGTTATGTATCTGCATTATTCGTATAATATTTAATTCTTATCACAAAGGTAGTGATAATATGATAAATTCAAGTGTTTTAACTTACAAAGAAAGTCTCAAGTCTGCTAAGAGAACAGCCGTTTCCGTTTCATCTTTCGGTGCATCTTTGGGCTTCCATGCCACAACAAACCGTACAGATGCAGATTGCACCTTATAACCTCTTTGTTCCCATTCAGATAACGTGCCCTGCATTCTTGATGATAATTTTGCTATAGGTTTATCGGTCGATGAACTATACAAGAAGAAATCATTGTAAATTAAAGAATCTCCTCCTCTTAGTGCTAAAACCTCTTGTTTCCGTTCTTTGAAGAATCCCAAATTGACATCTTTGTGAGAGAGTTGCAGTACAATTTCTTCAGGCATGTCATATTGTCGCTGATCCATAAGATAGCGGTCTGCACTCAAATGATTGAAACAATCACTGTTTGTATGTATGAACAGCCTGTTTTTCGCACGGGCTATTCCTACGTAATATCGACGCATCAGATGGGCATCCTTTACATAATTGTCGGATATGAGCATATACACATCGTCAAACTCTCTGCCTTTGGCCTTGTGAATAGTTGATACCACAACGTCGGCTCTTGATGTGTCGCAAAAGTCTTCCACTGACGACTCAAATACAAACTCCTTGAAGTCACTGAAATATTTTGTTTTGTTGGTTTGTTCAAACAGTTCCACACACCGCTTCACATACATCAAGCTTAGACTCCTGTCATAAGTAGAGAAGGTGTTATGCTTGGCTTCTTCCCACAGCTCTTCCGTGATTAACGGTGTTTTTATCCGCTTGTTTATATACCTCAGGAAATATCTCATTTCGGCCATATTCCAAAAACGTAGGCCGTCCATTGATTGTATCAGTTTACTGTTTATGCCATGTTTCCGCAAAAGAGCCATCAGGATAACGGCCTCTTCATTTGTTTGGGTCAGTACACAAGAAGTTCCTTTATCCCTATGTTGAAGCAAGTTTTCGACGAGCGGCTGATACATATATTCCGATTGATAGCGTATCACTTCAACCCAACCCTTTTCTTTTCTCATGGAGATAATTGGTGTACTTTTTATCCTTTTATGTATATTTTTCAAGAATCCGTTGGCAAAATCCACCGGCTGGCGCGCACTGCGGTAATTTTCGGTCATTTCGACAAACGTGCTTCCGCTTTCTTGTGCCAGTCGGTACATATAACCGGAATCGGAACCGCGGAATTCATAGATGTTCTGGTCATCGTCTCCCACTGCTATCACACGCATCTCCTCATTATTAGCTATTAAAGCCTTTACAAGCGCATGCTCTTCAGCTCCCATATCCTGAGCCTCATCTATAACCAATACTGTCTTACCGATTTTGTTTGGTTCTACTTCTCCTTGGCATATCATCTCGGCTGCCTTTGAAACGACATTCTTTGAATCCTCAAGATTTCCTATCCGTCCCAGGAGGTCGAAGCAATAAGAGTGGAAGGTTTTTATTTCGACAAAGTGGGCGGCGTTGCCTATCAACTCCATGAGCCTTTGTTTGAATTCCGTAGCGGCTGCCCTTGAAAAGGTCAGCATCAGGAGCTGTTCGTGTTTCACATCTTCAAGTAGCAGAAGTGAGGCCAGTTTGTGGACCAATACACGTGTCTTTCCACTACCTGGGCCGGCTGCAACCACAATGCAACGTGAAACTTTATCTGAGATAATATCCAATTGCCGTTTGGATAACTGTCCGAATAATTGTTTGTACTTATGTGGTGTCAAGTTACGTTGTATCTCGTTTGCTCTGTCTCCTTTGAAATATTTTATGACAAACTTTCTGTAGTCCATTTGGAAATAGTCCTGAACATATTGCAAGGCCGCATGATAATCTTTTACCATCAGATTGGCATATTCGCCTACAATATGCACTTGCTGGATTTTCAACTTGTAGAATTCGTTGAGCATCCGATAGTCGTCTTGCTTGTATCTCGACTTGTTGTCCTTTATTCTTTGGATATTCATGGCATTATAAAGTACCAAAAATCCGCCTTCAAGTTTTAGTGAACCGATTTTCGACAAATACAGAAGTGCTTCTTCCACGTCTTCTAATTGAATGTCATCAAGTCTGCTGAAAAGGGATTGAGTGCTTGACTTTATTCGGTTCAGAAGTTCTACCACGGAGAACTGGATGGCTTTACCGGGCATGTTTTCCTTTTCTGCATAAGAAGCTGATTGATATAGCCATTCCACGGCAAAACGGCTTATCTCCAATCGCTTCTCAAAGCGTCTCATAGTAGACTCGAAGTCTGCCTGGCGACTTATTTCCATATTGCGGACCGCATCTTCTTTCTTACGGGTGTACCCCTTGATGGTGAGGAAATAGAGCAGCGTCCGGATATCTTTTTCTTTGGATGTGCTGATTCCGTCGTTCACGGCATTTTCATTCAGTTGCTTGCATGATATTCGTAAAGTTCCGTCGGGAATATGATTAAGGATGTATTGTTCAAGTTTTGCAAAGCGTTCGAGGAGGATTTGTGACTTTCGTTCCGAATCACCTGCATCCTGCAAATAGGCAGATATATCTTTACTGTCTGCCAATATACCTTCCTGTCGCATGCGCTCCACTACAGATATAACATCTCTTTTGCTTAGTCCCAAAATGTCTGCCAGATAATCGATTCGTGATTCTGCTTCCGAATCCTGAGCCTTGGCGATATGTTTTTGAGAAATCAATGACTTGATGATACGGACTGCCTTTTCTATTTCATCGCTGCCAAAAAGTAGTGATGCTGCTATGCGTTCTCTTGCTTCGTCCATATTCTTTACCGTTATTCCCGTGGCATATACATGAGGTACATTGTTTCCTCTTACCAAGTATCCGCTTTGTTCCAAAGCTGCTAATGCTGTCCGTACACGGGTCTCAATGTCAGATACCGAATCATCCCATCCTGCTTGCCGGGCAATTTCCAACGCAGAACAGTTGACTTTCATACGGTGTTTGGTAAGGTCTTTGACGGCTTTCCATACCTGTTGTATTTCACTAATGCTAAGTTTCGTTTGGTTTAGCAATATAAAATGCTTGTCCAAATCATTGTCACTGTAAAGCACATAACAACGTGCGCTAAGACCAGGATCACGACCTGCCCTGCCAGCTTCCTGTACATAATTCTCCAGCGAATCGGAAATATCATAATGCACTACAAGACCGACATCTTTCTTATCGACTCCCATACCAAATGCAGACGTGGCCACGATGATGTGTGCCTGATCGTTCATAAAAGCATCTTGGTTGGCAATTTTTTCATCGGCTTCCATTTTCCCATTGAAAGGGAGTGCCTTGTAACCGTCACGAGTCAGTTTTGCAGCCAGTTCCTTTGTCCGTTTGGTGCGTGACACGTAAACAATTGCCGGACAATCGGCTTCTGCTACAAGTTCTCTCAATTTTAAATATTTGTCATTGTCATTCTCTACATGTATGACGGAATAGTGTAGATTTGTTCTTGAGGCTGTTGATGCGAATAATTCCAAGTTCAAATCCAAAGTCTGCTTGAAATAGTCACAGATGTCTTGGATTACTTTCTGTTTTGCCGTGGCCGTGAAACAGGATACAGGTATCGGGGTTTTGCATTTTTTCTTTTGCTGGTATTTCTGGATGAATTTGCCAATGTAGAGGTAGTCAACTCTGAAATCCTGCCCCCATGAAGAAAAGCAGTGCGCTTCGTCTATCACAAACCTTACAACGTGGCGCGCCATCAATATTTTCTCGATTGTTTTTGAACGGAGCATTTCGGGAGAGATATACAACAACGAGGCTTCTCCGTCTTGTACTCTTTGTATTGACAGCGATCTTGTGATGGGGTCTAACATCCCATTTATGGTTACGGCATCCGTGATGCCTCTGTCGGCAAGGTTGTCTACCTGGTCTTTCATCAAAGACTGCAAGGGGGAGATGACAACCGTAAGCCCGTGCACGGAGTGTCCCGCCATGAGTGCAGGCAGTTGGAAGGTAAGTGATTTACCACCGCCGGTAGGAAATATTGCCAGCAGCGATTTCCCTTTTACCGCAGCTTGGGCAGCACGTTCTTGCAGTGGCTCGCCTTCGTATGTCCGGAAGCGCTCATATCCGAAAAATGTTTTTAGGTTATGGAGCACATCCAATTGCGTATGGCAGTAGTCGCAGCCTTCTTTGCAAGTAGTGTGTCGCAGAAGTTTTATGATAAATTCCACTTCCGGATAATTATAAAGTACCCATCCGGGAGTGATGGAGCGGTAATCGGTGGTGTCAATCAGAGCCAATGCGTATGCCAATCCACATGGATATTGGTTGATGAGCATGTCAAGATCGGCATGTTGGCAAATCTTTCCGGCATAAAGTTCTTTAATAAGTTCAGGTATTCCTTTATGGATATACTCCGCACTTACCATACTGAGAAATCCTTCAAATTCCTTCTTGTCCTTCAGCAGCGATGCAAATAGTATACGTTTTTCTTTCGGTAATGAATGCCAGCATGCTATTTCATCCAACAATAAGTCTTTTGCTTTCTTGCAATCGTTCACCGGATTGTTCATTTGTTCGCTCATCAGTTTGTCATCTTTCACAAGCCTGTGGTAAGGGTGTTCAGGGAACAGTAAAGGCGAAACATAAAGTGTATCAACTAAAATCCAGCGGCATATTTTGTCCGTAAACAGGTATTTAGCATCATGGTGAACGATATTGTGTCCGCAGATGTAGTCTACATCGTTTAAGAAAATGAATAGTTCTTCTTTGAGGTTTTATGAAATGTCGTGTTATCATGCTAGGGCTCCTATATCATGGATTCTATGGTCTTTCAAGCCTATTTCAACATCTACTATGGCATAATTGTGGGCACTACATGGTACAGAGGTGGTTTTATTGCCGATGATATTGTTTCTATCCTCGGTTTTCTTGATTCCTATGAGTTTGCTCCATATTGACATATCTCAATATAATAAATAGTTTTACAACTTGAATTTGTTATGTATCTGCATCGTTTTCTTATTGTTGTTTGGGTATAACATCCCAATATCATATACAAAGGTAAGGATAAAACCGAAGAATCTGTTAAAAACATCGCTTTCTTTTGATTTTTATGCGTTTACATCTCTTTATTTATGAATAAAAATCGTACTTTTGCAGTCAAGAGCTGTGGTTGCTTATGGATGCTTATTTTCGGATTTGCGATATAATTGCAACACGTGTACGCAAGTTGCTCATACAGAGATACTGTTGATTTTGAGGAAGTGAAATAAAATCGCTGAATAAGACGATTGAAATAATAGAAAAGGGGTTGAAAGTCTATGACTTTCAACCCCTTTTTTTTTGAATGACTATTATTCTATATCGGAAAGTTCAAAAAAAAGTCCGTACGTCTTTTTTTTAGGGCGATTTGTCGAATAAATTTTCTGGTAATGAAAATGTAGCTTATCTTTGGTATAACAAAATAACATGTAATGGGTATGAGAACAATTTATCTTCTATTATTTCCCTTGTTTTTGTTTTTTATAGTATCCTGTACTGAAGATGAAGTAGATCCTAACTTTTCGATAGAGAATGTCGGAGATGTCGTGATGGGTTCGGCTAAAGGTTCTCAGGTAACAATCAGTTTTACGAGTACCCGTGAATGGAAGGCGAGTACAGTTGCGGATTGGTTTACAATCGCTCCGGTTTCGGGAGAAGCGGGTACGTGCAATATTACGCTTACTGCTATCAGTGAGAATGTAACAGGAAATGTACGTACAGCAACACTTACATTAACTTCTGGGACATTGACGCAAGACATTACCATAGAGCAGGAATCGGCAGAATTTGTGAATCTCGAGCAGAATATATATAATGTGTCTGTTGAAGGTGGAGAATTGGATATTAGATTCTCTACGAATATAGCTGAAGATGAATTGTTGATTTATGGTTCTTTGGGTACTGGCACTTGGCTGACACAGGAGACAAAAACTCGTGCATCCTCTTCCTACATGCTTAACCTGACTGTATTGCCTAATACTGATGGTGTTTCCCGTACTGCCTATATCTACTTTGTGAAAGTAACTGATATGGAATCAATCGTAGTAGAGATGGTTACTATCATACAAAGGGGGGAAGTGGCTAGTGAATCTACTGATTATTCGTCAGATAAAAAAGTACGTGTTCTGCAAACAGCAAAGTTGGGAAAAGGGCTTCCTATTGTGCTTATGGGCGATGGATTTATAGATACTGAAATTAACGATGGAACTTATGATGCGGTTATGGACAAAGCTTTTGAGAATCTTTTTACGGAAGAACCCATCAAGTCACTTCGAGATTATTTTAATGTATATGCAGTAACTGCGGTTTCGAAACACAATATTTTTGGTACAGGATATGAAACAGCGCTTGGTTGTGAACTGGCGGGTGGAAACAGTACGGGGATTTCCGGTGAAGATAATGCTGTACAACGTTATGTACAATGCGTGGATAATATAGATATGAGTGAAACATTGGCTGTTGTAATTCTAAATTCTCCTGCGTATGCAGGAACTACTTATTTTGGTTATACTAATCAGACGAAAGTGGTTGAGTTTGCTATTGCTTATTGCCCGGTGATATACGATTTGCAAAGTGAAAGTTTCAGGCAGGTACTTGTACACGAGGCTGTTGGACATGGTTTTGCCAAATTGGAAGATGAGTATGCTTATCAGGAAAATGGGACTATTTCTTCTAAAGAAATAAAAAATGTACAGTATCTGCAGACATTAGGATGGGCGCAGAATGTTGATTTTACATCCGATCCATCTCAGGTACTTTGGTCTGCTTTCTTGAATGATAATCGGTATGTGTCAGAAAAACTGGGAGTATTTGAAGGGGCATGTACTTATATAAAAGGGGCGTATCGTCCTTCGGAAGAGAGTATGATGAATAGTAATACCGAGGGGTTTAATGCTCCTTCCCGTAAAGCGATATATGATAAAATAATGGAAAGAAGTTTGGGTAAACAAATGTCTTATGAGGAGTTTGCCGTATTTGATTTACAGAATAAATCACAAACGCGCAGTGCTAAACCAACTGTAGGACCAAGTAAGCTATTCACGCGTCCTCACTTTGTAAATAGAATGTTAGATAAGTAAAGCAGATGAGGCTGAACTTCAAGTTTAGTTTTGAGTTCAGCCTCATCTGGATTTTATATGTAACGTATTTATTTTGAATCAGAACTTTATTGCAGTATACAGCCTGTACAAAAACATTAAAGCTGTTGTATTGGGTGTACTTTACTTTTGTATTCCATTCTGGCTTAGATACAAATTACGTTAAGTACAGTATTTCTCTAATCTTTTCCCGGTTGCCTACAATCCAGACGAGATCTCCTAATTGGAAAGTTGTGTCTTTATCCAAGGTAATCAGTTCGTCATTTCGTTCAATAGCTACAACAATGCTATCATGCTTCTCTCCTAAATGAGACTGAGCGATGGTCTGATTTAAAAAGCGGAATTCTTCGTCTACCGTGAAAGAGTGGAGAGTTATCTTTTATCCACTGCATCCATATCTGATGTATTTTTACATCTTCTATTCTATTTCTGAATTCCTGTAATTGCGTATCTGTACCAACTACTGTCAATTTATCCTGCGGATATATGTGTTCAGAGCTTTCGGTATATATATGTTCAGATCGCCACGAGTGATCGCGACGACATTTACTCCAAAATTTTGCCTGAATGAAAGTTCTCCTAAAGACTTGCCGATGTAATCGGAATAAGGCGATACGAGGATAGATGTCAAGTCAAGGTCTTTATCATTGAATTCGCTATTGAAACTTGTTTTTAGCGGGTGCCGTTTTTAGCTACCTCTTCCCGTCGGTTAAGATTGGCAAGGAATCTTGTTTCCAATCGTGAATATTGCGTGAGGTCTTCCCTAAGAATAAGAATCAATGCTACTACGGCTATGGCAATAATCACACTTATTCCCCAGTTTAGTTTAAAGTAGCTGATGACTACACTAGTGATAAAGAAAGAGCAACAGATACACGTCCCAGAACCAGGGAAACCAGCGTCCGTGATTGTAATTCTCGTCTCTCCATAGCTTCAGGAATAATTCCGAAGAGTTGTATTTGTTGGAGATGAGCGCCCATAAAAAAGGAGTCATAAGCAGAAGAGTACCCAGACACATCACCAGTTTGATCCATATAGTGATAGGAGTAAACATTTCGCTGATGGCGGGATAAATGATTTGTATCGACAGCAGCCAAATAGCAGTGAGCAGTACGCTATAGATGACAACTCTCCCAATCATGTTTTTTAGTAATTTCTTCCAGTCACTATCGTGGTTCATGGTCTTCTTGCCGGAAGCATAACGATCTAATGTCTCCTGTACTTTAGTAGGCAATATTTTGTAAAGCCATTCGGCAAAAGGATTGGCTAAACGGATAAAGTAAGGAGTCGTGAAAGTGGTAATAACAGATACAGCCACAATGATAGGTGAAATAAACGGATCAAGCACTTTGAGCGAAACACCCAGTCCGGCAATAATGAAAGCAAACTCTCCGATTTGTGCCAGGCTGAATCCGGATTTGATGGAAGTGTTCAGTGGTTCTCCGGATAAGAGTACGCCAAACGAAGAGAAAATGGCTTTGCCGATAATGGTAACCAGTGTAATGATGATGACAGGCCAGGCGTATTCTACCAATACAGCCGGATTCACTAGCATACCGACCGAAACGAAAAAGATAGCTCCGAAGAGATCTTTTACCGGTTGTATGATATGTTCGATATGTTCGGCCTCGATGGTTTCGGCAAGGATAGATCCCATGATAAATGCTCCTAGCGCTGTTGAAAAACCTGTGTAAGTAGCCAATACCACCATTCCCAGACAAAGACCGAGAGAGACAATCAGAAGAGTTTCGTTATTCATCAACTTCTTTGCTTTTTTGAGAAAGGCCGGAATAACGAAGATACCTATGAGAAACCACAGGATTAAAAAGAAAACGACCTTGAGCACACTTATCAGCAAATCTTCACCCACAAAGTCTTGACTCACTGCCATTGTGGAAAGAAGCACCATCATTAAGATAGCAATCAGGTCTTCCACTACCAGAGTACCGAATACGATACCGGTAAAACGTTGGTTACGCAATTCCAGATCATTGAAGGCTTTGATAATGATTGTAGTGGACGACATAGACAACATTCCCCCCAGGAAAATGGAATTCATAGTGCCCCATCCTAATAATTGTCCCACCAAATATCCAATGAGCAACATACTGATTACTTCGGTGATAGCCGTTATAAAAGCTGTGGAACCTACATTCATGAGCTTCTTAAAACTAAACTCCAGTCCGAGTGCAAAGAGCAGGAATATAACACCTATTTCTGCCCATATATTGATATTCTCAATATCTCCTACTGTAGGGAAAATATTAATATAAGGACCTGCCAGCAATCCGGCAATAATGTAACCTAAGACTAAAGGCTGTTTTAGCCATTTGAACAACAAGGTTATGATACTGGCCGATATTAATATCAGCGCAAGGTCGGCAATCAAAGTTGGCAAGTGTGACATTAGATGTGGGTTTATTTATTATAACATTCCTGATAGATAATATGTTTCCATCTATAAAAAGATGGAAACAATATAATAAATAGCTGCAGCTAAGAGTCCACTGACTGGAATTGTAAGAATCCAGGCAGTCATGAGGCTTTGGGTTACTCCCCAACGAACGGCAGAGAGGCGTTTAGTTGCACCTACTCCAATAATCGCTCCTGTGATAGTATGTGTAGTACTAACGGGGATTTTCAACATTTCCGTAATGTAGAGAGTGAAAGCACCTGCTGTTTCGGCAATCACTCCTTCCAATGGGGTTACTTTGGTAATTTTTGTTCCCATTGTTTTCACTATTTTCCAGCCACCGGACATCGTACCGAGTGAAATTGCTGTGAAGCACGAAAAAGCAACCCAGTCGGGAAGGTCATTGATGCTGTTGATACCCATGCCCAATCCCATTGAATGGCCGGCTATCATGGCAGCGGCAATAATACCCATTACTTTCTGTGAATCGTTCAAGCCATGTCCGACGCTGAAGAGGGCGGAGGATACGAGTTGTAACCTCTTGAACCATTGCTCGGCTGTGTGAGGATGTGCGCGTCGGCAGATGTAGAGGACAAACAGGGTGAAACCAAAAGCAATGACCATTCCGATAAAAGGAGCCAGAAAGATAAAGGCTGCAATTTTAAGAATGATGTTAAGCTGAATTGCTTCAAATCCGTTTGCCATAATGGCAGCTCCTGCAAACCCTCCGATAAGGGTGTGTGAGGAAGAAGACGGAATCCCTTTCCACCAGGTAACCAGGTTCCAAGTGATAGCCGCTATAATTCCTGCTAATATAATGGGCAGGGTGATATATTGCTCTACCACAGTCTTGGATACTGTATTGGCGATACCGAATCCACCTATTATATATTTGGCAATGAAGAAGGCTACGAAGTTGAAGAAAGCAGCCCATATTACAGCTTGAAAGGGAGTAAGCACCCTGGTAGATACGATGGTAGCTATTGAGTTTGCTGCATCGTGAAAGCCGTTGATATAATCGAATATCAGAGCCAGAATGATGATAGTTACTAATAATTCCATGTGTTCCGGCTTGCTTTATGCGTACTTTACAATCAGGTTTTTGAGAATCTTACCTACATGCTCTGCGGCATCGGTCGTTTTTTCCAGTTCATGCATGATCTCCTTTATTTTGATAAGTTCAATGCAATCTTTTTCCTCTTCGAAAAGTTTGGTGATAAAGAATTCGTATACATCATCCGCCTGGTTCTCGATTTCATGCAGTTTGGAACAGTATTCACGGAGAAGAGTCGGTTTCTTACGGAATGTTTCGAGTTCGTCCATGGCTTTGCATATATAGATCGCTTCCTCCTGAATCAAACGGCTCAACTCTTTGCCATTCTCTGAAATAGGACGGGGATTGTAAATAGAGATTCGTTTGGCACAACTGTTTATTCCGTCAATGACGTCATCCATGCAGGAAGCTAAGTCATGAATATCTTCGCGGTCGAAAGGAGTGATAAAGGTAGTACCTAATTCATCAAAAATCAGGTGTGTCAGTCTGTCGCCTTCCCGTTCTAGGTCTTTGATTTTTTTGTAGTAGTCCGAACGTTCTGTAGGTGAGTCATGTTGCAAGCTTTCTATTAAAACAACTGATGCTTCGCAGAGCACTTCTGATAGCTGTTTCAGTAAAGGGAAAAATTTGGGCTCCTTTGGAGTAAACTGGCTAAAAAAAGAATTTTTCATAAGTGTAAAAACTTTAAATTGTTTTTTTCTTCTCTATTTATATTAGTAACAAATGAATACAGATTATAGTTTGCTGTTTTTAAGATTTTAGTTTGGCACGTACTACCTCTATAATGGCAGGCAATACAGAGATAAATATGATGGCTACAATCAGTAATTTCAGGTTTTCCTGCACAAACGGAAGGTCGCCGAAGAAATAACCAGCATAACAGAATACGGCAACCCAGAGCGCACCACCAACTAAATTATACATCATAAAATAGTAGTAATTCATCTTTCCCATTCCTGCTACGAAAGGTGCAAATGTGCGTACTATCGGGACAAATCTGGCTAGAATAATTGTTTTCCCACCATACTTTTTATAGAACTCGTGTGTTTTCTCCAGATAACTTTGTTTGAATATCCTGGAGTTGGGGTTATTAAACAGCTTTCGGCCGAAGAAATGTCCTATCATGTAATTGCAGGAATCGCCTAATACGGCAGCAGCAAATAAGATAATGACAAGTATATGCACGCTGATGGGCATATCGGGTAATGCTGAAATGGCTCCTGCAACGAAGAGTAAAGAATCACCGGGAAGAAAAGGAGTGACCACTAATCCGGTTTCACAGAAGATGATAGAAAACAAGATGGCGTATGTCCAGGCATGATAATCACGCACAATCATCACCATATATTGATCGATATGAAGTATAAAATCCAATAAAAAGTCCATTTTATATACTTTGGTTATTATTGTAATGAAAGAATGTTATAGGCTTCCAGACCATAGTGAATTCTTTTTTCACTCAAATGGTGGAGGCAAACAGAAAGTGGGGCATAAAAGACTTGAATTGTCCTATGCCGAAAAAAGATATAAAATGGCTAAATGAGTATGTGTCCTAATGAATAGATATGATATCTATCGGAATATTTAAAAAGATTGGTATAATATGAAAAACCTGTCCATTGATTTTTAGGAAGTTGAATCTTTAGCGAGCTTAGTATGCGGATAGTGACAGAAGGAATATTGAATCTTAGTATTTTTAAGGGAGAGAGGTGGCGGAAGGAAAATGGATTTAAAACGCCGTTATCGTTATTGTAATTTTGCTTTCCGGCGTATTCTTTTGTCTTGACTAGTTTCTGTTCTTGATCCAGTTGTATAATGCTAGCTTTAGAGGTATATGAATAGGAATAGGTTTGTATGCCGTTACTACCGGCTTCTAACCGGTATGCCTCTTGTGCTTCGTTGAAAATCAGATGGAATCCCCAACACAGAAATACGCCTAATAGTATACAAAATATGTACTTCATCATAACGGCCGCAAAGGTAGAAACTATTTTTATATGAAATACATATTCACAAGCATAATTAACAATTATATCAGTGATTACCGGGAATTATTCTTTGAAGTTGCTTATCGTAAATTTCATCGGAGTATATGTTATCCCATTGGTACATTGTTTCCCGGCAATTTTATCGAAGCCCAGACTTTGATAAAAAGGAATAGCGTATGTGGATGAATTAACCGTCATTTCATTTACCGGGCAATGCTTGATTGCAAAATTGAATAATTGTTTGCCGATGCCTTTACGGTGGTGTTCTTTTCCGATGAAGAACAGGGATAGATGCTTCCCTTCATTCTTCGTTCCCATAATGCCTACTAGATTTTCATTGTCAAACCCCGTAAATCACTAATTCATTCATAAGTTGCTCACTAAAGATAAAACTTTTGAATGAATTCAAACCTTCTTCATCGAAGTCTTCCGCTCCACATTGTATATATACCTCCAATGCTAATGAGGTAGCCCGGTCATATTCGGTCTTGTCTAATTTGCGTATCATGGCGATTGCTTTTATCATTAATCTGCCGGGAAATTTACTATTAATTCCCGGATATAACATTGGAATATGATTTCTTTTTTTTTGTAAAAGCTGTAGGGTATTTCCAGTCTGAGCGCTCTTATAAATAGAAACGTAATTTATTTACCTTTAAAAGCATCAGTATGAAGAATGTAGAAAAACACTTGGTTGGATGGCTGTCAGTTTGTTTGCTGCTTTGTAGCTTTCCTGTGTGGGCGCAAGGAGATGCCGGAGATTATCTAACAATCGTTGGTATGGTGAAAGACAAGCAAAATAAAAAGCTCTGGAGAACGTAAATGTATCTGTGCATGGCAGTAATATCGGCACTGTGACGAATGCGGAAGGAGAATTTGCTTTGAAAATCAAAAAAACAGAAGCGCCGCGCGAACTAGAGATTTCACATATAGGTTATGTAAATAATCATATCTCTCTGGAGAAAGAAACACCCTCTAAGTTGACGGTTTGGCTGACACCTCATGCCAACCTGCTGAATGAAGTGGTGGTGTTTGCTGAAAATCCACGTATGATTGTAGAGAAGGCAATCAGTAAGATTCCTCTAAATTATAGTGATAAGCGTGATATGCTGACGGGATTTTATCGGGAGACTGTACAGAAAGGGCGTCGGTATATCGGTATATCGGAGGCTGTAATTGATGTGTCCAAAACAGCCTACACTAATAGAAATACTAATTATGACAAAGTAAGGGTGGTGAAGGGACGTCGCCTGCTTAGCCAGAAAGCGAGTGATACATTAGCTGTCAAGGTTGTTGGCGGCCCTAACTTGAGCATCACTTTGGATGTTGTGAAGAACAAGGGAGCATTACTCGATATGGAAGAATTGAATAATTATGAGTTCTGGATGGCGGAATCCATGCTTATAGATAACCGTATGCAGTATGTTATTAATTTCCGCCCGAAGGTAATCCTTATGTATGCTCTCTTGTATGGCAAATTATATATCGATCGTGAACGCTTGTCATTTACCCGTATAGAGATGAGTCTGGACATGCAGGATAAATCGAAGGCAACCACTGCCATTCTATATAAAAAGCCTCTCGGTTTAAGATTCAAGCCGCAAGAGCTGTCCTACCTGGTCACTTATAAAGATGTGGATGGAAAAACTTATCTGAATTACATTAGCAACACAATCCGTTTCAAATGTGACTGGAAGAAGAAACTGTTTTCCACAAGCTATACAGTAGCTTCCGAAATGGTCGTGACCGACAAGAGAGAAGGAATGTTGGAGACTATTCCCAACAAAGAAGCCTTCAGCTTGAATCAAATATTCTATGATAAAGTAGACGAATATTGGAGTCCGGACTTTTGGGGAAACTACAATATCATCGAACCTACGGAATCTTTGGAGCACGCAGTGGATAAATTAAAAAAGCAATCGAATTGAAACAGGGATAGTTTTCTTATATTTGAGGTCAATCATAAAGAAAAGCAAGTATGCTGGATGAACTGCTCATACTAAAAAAGATAAAGGGAGGTGACATAAAAGCGTTTGAGGAACTCTTTCGCCGTTACTATTTTCCTCTTTGCTGTTATGCGGCAGGCATTACCGGGCAAATGGAAGTGGCTGAAGAGATTGTGGAGGAACTTTTTTATGTACTTTGGAAAGAAAGGGAGCGCTTACAGATCTTTCAGTCCGTTAAAAGTTACTTGTATAGAGCGACTCGTAATCAATCTTTGCAGTATTGCGAACACGAGGAAGTTCGGAACAGATACCGTGAAACTGTATTGACTACTTCCAACCCAGAGCAGTCAACAGATCCTCATCAACAGATGGAGTATGAGGAATTGGAGAGATTCATAAATGGAACCCTTGAAAAGCTGCCGGTTCGCAGACGGAGGATTTTCGAGATGCATCGTCTGGAAGGGCGGAAATATGTCGAGATAGCGACGCAGCTTTCGCTTTCTGTTAAGACAGTAGAGGCTGAAATGACAAAAGCCCTTCGGACATTACGAGAAGAAGTAGAAATTTATATTCACATGAAGTGATGAAAACAGATATTTATAAAATAAAGACAGATCAGGCGTGGAATCGATTGTATAATCGCTTGGACAATGACCGTTTACTTGCGAAAGTGGATGAAGGCCACCATACACGCAAATATTCACAATGGATCAGGTACGGAGCAGTTGCCGCCGTTTTGATAGGCGTCATTTGGGGAACTTTGTATTGGGTGACCGGTTCTGATAAAGAACTGGCACAGCATCTTCTTACACAGGAAAATCAAGGTGTTTCCACTTTGGCAACGACTCTCGAAGACGGTTCTGTCGTACTCTTGGCAAAAGAAACTTCCCTGTTATATCCGAAACATTTTATTGCTGATAAACGGGAAGTGAGTCTACAGGGAAATGCGTTCTTTGACGTAGCAAAGAAGCAGGGACAACCCTTTTGGATTGACACGGAGCAAGCTAAGATTGAAGTGCTAGGTACTGCTTTTAGTGTGCAAAGTGATGAAAATGCTCCGTTCCGTTTATCCGTACAAAGAGGGATAGTGAAGGTTACTCTAAAAAAAGGAAATCAGGAGTGTTATGTAAAAGCGGGGGAAATGGTAGTAGTGCGATCACAACGATTAGTCGTTTTGGATACAGATAAGGAGAATGAAGAGTTGGGGAGCTTCTTTAAGCATATACGATTTAAAGATGAATCGTTAGCGAACATTCTGAAAGTCATGAATTTGAATTCGGATAGTTTGCAAATACAAGTTGTCTCACCGGCATTGGAGGAACGTCGGCTGACTGTCGAATTCTCTGACGAATCTTCTGAAGTTATAGCTAATCTGATAGCTAATGCGCTCGGTCTGCAATGTATCCGGCAAGGAGATATTCTTTTATTATCGGAATAGAACTCATTAAAGTTGGGAAAAATGAAACAGTCTTATCATTATCTGTCCGTTCTGCTGATACTCTTCTTCTTCGTCGATATGATGAGAGCGGATGGAAGTGATGTGCTGGAACGTATAGTCAGACTTCCCAAGATAAAAGGTACTGTTTATTCATTGTTGAGTGATGTCTCTCAACAGTCGGGATATATGTTTATTTATGATAGTAAAGTCATTGATAATGATGCAGTAGTGAAGATAAAGGGAGGCGAACGTTCCATTCGTCAGGCAGTGTATGACATCGTAGGAAATACCAGTCTGGAGTTTCAAGTGATGGGCACTCACATCCTGATTACTCTCCCTTCGGAGAAAAAGGTACGTGTGCAACAAGATTTTGTTCCGGAACAGATAACAAACTTTGTCATTATCGGTACTTTGCTGGATAAGGAGACAGGAATACCTATCTCTTCTGCTACTGTTGGAGTGCGAGGAACATCTATTGGCAGTATAACGAATCAGAATGGAGATTTTAAACTGTCTTTACCCGATTCTTTGAAAAATGATTCGATTACTTTTTCTCATATAGGTTATCTTTCACAGGACATAGAGTTTGCTTTGCTGATTGGACGGCACAATATACTTAGTCTCGAACCTAAAATTGTCCCTTTGCAGGAAGTGGTGATTCGTCGAAGTGATCCAAAGAAACTTTTGCGTGAAATGATTGAGCGGCGGAATAAGAATTATTCGCATACTCCGGTATATCTGACTACTTTTTATCGTGAAGGAGTTCAGTTGAAAAACAAATTTCAAAACTTGTCGGAAGCTGTGTTTAAGGTTTATAAGACATCCTTATATTCTTCTGTACCGGATCAGGTGAAGCTGTTGAAGATGAGTCGGCTAAGTAATGTAGAAGCAAAAGACAGCTTGCTTGTAAAAGTAAAATCCGGAATTCAGGCTTGTATCCAGATGGATATCATCAAAGATATGCCCGAGTTCCTGACTCCTAGTGTAGAGAAGGGTATTTATGACTATACTTCAGAAGGAGTAACATTTTTAGAGGACCGATTTGTAAATGTGGTGCATTTTGAGCAGAAAAAGGGAATCAGCGAACCTCTTTTTTGTGGAGAGCTATTTCTTGATTCCGAGACAAGTGCTCTATTGCAAGCCCGTCTGGAAGTTCATCCTGTATATGTGAAGAATGCGGCAGGTATGTTTGTCGAAAGGCGTACGCGTAACGTGCGAATGATTCCTCAAAAGGTGGTATATACAATTTCTTATAAACCGTGGCAAGGGACTTATTACATACACCATATCCGTGGAGATCTTCATTTCAAAGTGAAACGGGTAAAAATGCTGTTCGGCAGCCGGGATCTTCATATCTGGTTTGAGATGATTACTTGCAAGGTGGATACCGAGCAAGTGGTCGTATTTCCCCGTACAGACAGATTGCCCACCCGTACCATCTTCTCTGACACCTATTTCAAATATGATGAGAACTTCTGGAGGGACTTCAACGTGATCCCATTGGAAGAGGAAATCAGTAAACTGATAGAAAAGATCTCTTTGAAGATAGAAGAAATAGGTGATTGATTTGTTTTGTCATTCAATGAGATTGCTGTACCTTTGCATCCGGTTTAAAAGATTGTATGTTATGGAATTACCAAAAGATCCGATGATGTTGTTCAGCGTCATCAATATGAAGTTACGTGATTGTTATTCTTCACTTGACGAACTTTGTGAAGATATGAATGTGGACAAGGATGAATTAGTGAATCAGTTGAAAGCCGTGGGCTTTGAATATAGTGTGGAACACAATAAGTTCTGGTAATCATTTTCTTGTTTACAACTTATAGATAAACTACTAAAAGTGCCTTCATCGCCTTTACAAAGGATATGGAGGCACTTTTTATATCTTATGCGCAGCTTCTCTCTTACTCTTTCTTGTTAATAAAAGCAAAATGCGGATTCCCGTATTTAACTTCCCCGCTCTTCTTCGTTCTAACTAATAAAGCTCAGAAAAAGAATTGATGATAAACGAGAATAAAATTCGTGAAGCTTGTGCCTCGAATCGCGAACGGGGATTCAAGATGTTGATGGACTCTTTTCAGGTACCGATATATAATTATATCCGTAGACTGGTCGTATCTCATGAAGATGCGGAGGATGTGCTTCAGGAAGTCTTTATCCGGGTGTTCCGGCATATCGATCAGTTTCGCGAAGAAAGTTCACTGTCAACCTGGATTTACCGGATTGCCACGAATGAGAGTTTACGCTTGCTGAACGGTCGTAAAGATGAGGGAGTTGTTTCTGCAGAAGATGTTCAGGAAGAGTTGATGGGCAAGTTGAAGGCTTCCGATTATATTGATTATGAAAATGAGCTGGCAGTGAAGTTTCAGGAGGCCATTCTAAGTTTGCCTGAAAAGCAACGGCTTGTATTCAACTTACGTTATTACGATGAACTTGAATATGAAGAGATTGCCCGTGTACTGGATAGCAAAGTGGATACACTAAAAGTGAATTACCACTATGCGAAAGAGAAGATTAAGGAATATATATTAAACAGATAGAATGATGAAAAAGGATTTTGATTTTGACGATATTGGTAAACGGACACCTTACCGTACCCCGATGGATTCTTCGAGGATGTGCAACGAAAGGTGATGGAACGCGCCGGAGTGAAGCAACAGCGGAAATCTCACATGAAGCTGATTATTTCTACGGTGATTACCATGGCGGCAGTATTGATCGGATTTTTGTTTGTTCCATCTTTGAGACAGGCAGATGAGGTGAAAACGTCTTCTTCGAAAGTATTAGCTAATGGTACAGAATCTGTAGATAAATGGATTAAAGAACTATCGGATGAGGAGTTGGAAGAGCTCGTCAGCTTCTCTGAAAATGATATATTTTTGAATTAAGTAACTCAATCAATTATTTTAAACGTGAAGATTATGAAGACTAAATTTATTTATGTAATTATGGCCGTCCTCCTGATGGGAAGCCAGATGACTTTGTCTGCACAGAATACGGATAACAAACAAAAAAAACAGCGTCCTACACCAGAACAAATGGTGCAGATGCAGACTAAACAAATAGTAAAAACATTGATGTTGGATGATGCAACGGCAGCTAAGTTTACTCCGGTATACGAGAAGTATCTGAAAGAATTGCGTGAATGTCGTATGATGACTCATAAGGCGAGAACAGAGAAAACTAAAGGACAAGGCACAGACGCTAAGAAAGAACGTCCGTCCATGACTGATGACGAGATTGCGACCATGTTACGGAACCAGTTTACTCAAAGCCGTAAAATGCTGGATGTTCGTGAAAAGTATTACAATGAATTCAGCAAGATACTTTCGCAGAAGCAGATTTTGAAGATTTATCAGCAGGAGAAGATGAATGCTAATAAGTTTAAGAAAGAGTTTGACCGAAGAAAAGGACAGAAACCGGGACAGGGACATCACCAGGGGCAAAGATCTCGCGCTCCACGTCCGGACCAGAAATAAATATTAGGTTTATTTTATTATAGTTTTATTTTACTAAATCAACACAATTTGAACATAGACAGCCATATTTATTCTTTTCAGTACCGTTTGATTACTTGTTATGTCTTGTTACTGATTAGTTTGACTGTTTTTGCTCAGTCCGGCAAAGAGCGTTTTTCCGGTCGTGTGATTGATACTGAAACCTATCAGCCGGTACCGTTTGCTACGGTCCGGCTTTTAGCTTTACCGGATAGTACATTGTTGGGCGGCGGCGCTACGGATGCTATCGGTAAATTTCAACTTTCCGTTTCCATTCCTAATCATGCAATTAAAGCGAAGTCTTTATTATTACAGGTGTCATATGTCGGATATAAGCAGGTTTTCATCCCATTTCCATTTCCAGCAAAAGCTCTTCTTACGAATTGGGGATATAAATCTGACTCAGGAAAGTTATGCTTTGGATGAAGCAGTGGTAGTAGGGCAGGCTCCAATGGCGGTGACAGAGGGGATACAACGGTATTCAACGCTTCTGCCTATCGTACTCCCGAAGGCTCAATGCTTGAAGAATTGGTAAAACAGCTTCCGGAGGTGAAATAGATGCAGACGGTAAGTTGCTAATACATGGCAAGGAAGTAAAAGATTTTGGTGGACGGTAAAGAGTTTTTCTCTGATGATCCGAAAGCTGCTCTTAAAAATCTTCCTGTGGAGATGGTGGAGAAGTTAAAAGCGTATGAACGTCAATCGGATTTGGCACGTCTTACGGGAATAGATGACGGAGAGGAAGAGATGATTCTGGACTTGTCTGTGAAAAAAAATATGAAACGGGGCTGGATGGAGAATTTTATGGGAGGATATGGAAGTAAAGACCGTTATGAATTAGCCAATACCTTGAACCGTTTTCGTGAAAACTCTCAATTAACCATTATCGGGAATCTGAATAATACCAATAACCAGGGATTCTCGGAATTACAGAATGAATCTTCCAGTTCAACAGGCAATATCCGTAGCCGGATGGGACTGACTACCTCCCGCTCATTGGGGCTTAATGCGACTTATGATTGGAAGCGCGTTAAATTACGTTCAAATATTCAATATGTCGGCACCGATCGTTTGGAAGATAGCCGTACCACAGTCGACAACTTTCTCCGGGAAGATAAATCAATCAATCTGGGCACGAGTCATAGCCGACAACAGAATCACGAACTGGTAGCCAATGCTTCTCTTGAATGGAAAATGGATTCTGTTACTACATTGATTTTCCGTCCTCAATATCGTTTCTCAGCCAATGATAGAGAGAATAGTGGCTTTCAGGAAGGGTGGGGGAATGATGTCTTGTTGAATGAAAGAGAGTCCTCCGGCACCAATCATAATTCCCGGTATAATCTGACGATGATGTTGCAACTTAGCCGGAAATTGAGTCGTTTGGGGAGAAATGTTGCTTTGAAGGTAGACTATGGTACTAATGCTTCAGCTACAGACCGAAAGAGCCTTTCCACCACCCGGTACTTCAAAAATAATACGAAGAAGATTCAGAATCAGAAAATAGAGGATGATGTTGACGGCTATAATTACCGGGTGCAACTGGTGTATGTAGAACCATTGCCGTGGCGGCATTTCCTGCAACTTCGTTACAGCTATCAGTATAGAGTGAACAATTCGGATCGTTTTGTCTATGACTGGGATAAGAAACTGGAAGAGTTTGCTCCTGACTTTGATGAAGACTCTAGTAACCGTTTTGAAAATCAATACAGTAATCACTTAGTGAACCTTGCCATACGTACTTCACAAAAGAAGTATAATTATAATATTGGTGTTGATTTTGAACCTCAAAAGTCTGTTAGCCATTCATTGTTGAGTGATGCTCCCGAAGATCAGTTGGAAAGATCGGTCATGAATTTTTCGCCTACTGTCAATTTCCGCTATAAGTTTTCAAAACGCACCCGTTTGCAAATTGTGTATAGGGGAAAAGGGAAACAGCCTAATATACGTGATCTCCAACCTGTGACCGACCGTACCAACCCTTTGAATATCCGTGTCGGAAACCCTTCGTTGAAGCCTTCATATATGAATACTTTTACGCTGAATTTCAATTCTTATAATACCAAATATCAGCGAAATATGGTAGCTACCGCTTTGTTCGAGAATACCATTAACAATGTAACTAATCAGGTGACTTATGATAGTGAAACCGGTGTACGAACTACATCTCCGGTCAATATGAATGGTAATTGGCGGGCCATGGGTTCTTTTTCTCTCAATACCCCTTTTAAGAATCGTAACTGGATATTTCGTACTTACTCCTATCTGCAATATCGGAATCAGAATGGCTATACAACCTTGAATAAAGAAGAACCGGTGAAAACTTCCGTACAGCATTTAACGGGACGTGAACGTCTACGGATTACTTATCGTACCCGCCAAATGGAACTTACAGGGCTTGTTGGCCTGACTTATAACAATTCTTATAATGACGTACGGGAGAAACGTACTGAAACTTTTGATTATCAGGCAGGAACTGAATTGCAGCTTTATCTTCCCTGGGGGATGGAGTTATATAATGACCTGACTTATTTCCTTCGTACCGGATATGGTTATGAGGGTTATGCCAAAGCAAATTTCATGTGGAACTGTCAGCTGTCAAAAGCCTTTTTGAAGAGGAAACAGTTACTAATCCGCTTCAAAATATATGATATTCTTCATCAGGACATTTCTATGATACGCACGATAACCGCTACTGCCATTCGTGACACTAATTATAATGCACTGGGTTCTTACTTTATGGTGCATGCTATCTTTCGTTTGAATATGATGGGAAAATAATTAGAAATTAAATCTTCATTAGTTTGAAAACCACAGCAGGGTTTTGATTGTTGTATGTCCTACGTATAAAAACAATGTAAGGCTGGCTGAATGTTTCGACTGATAAAAATGATAAAAGATAAAGGTCGTTGGCGCATTTTTAAACTGAAGTTGATTGATGCCCGACTGTACTTTGTCAGTATCTTCGTAGGATTACTGACAGGACTTGTGGCTGTGCCTTATCATTACCTATTACAGTTTTTCTTTAATCTCCGTCACGATTTCTTTGATTCTCGTCCCAAATGGTATTGGTACATACCTCTTTTTCTTTTGATGTGGGGAATACTTGTATTCGTATCCTGGTTGGTAAAGAAAATGCCGCTTATTACCGGTGGGGGTATTCCGCAAACACGTGGAGTTATCAATGGCAGGGTTGATTATAAACATCCTTTTCTGGAATTGGTGGCAAAGTTTGTAGGTGGAATACTTGCATTAAGTACTGGATTGTCTTTGGGGCGTGAAGGTCCCTCCGTGCAAATAGGTTCGTATGTTGGATATTTGGTATCCAAATGGGGGAGGGTGCTTAGTGGTGAACGGAAACAACTATTGTCTGCCGGCGCCGGTGCCGGGTTAGCTGCTGCTTTTGCTGCCCCATTGGCTTCATCATTGTTGGTGATCGAATCTATCGAGCGGTTCGATGCACCTAAAACAGCTATTACCACTCTTTTGGCAGGAGTAGTGGCAGGTGGAGTTGCCAGTTGGATTTTCCCGATCAATCCTTATTTTCATATTGATGCTATTGTACCGGGGATGACTTTCTGGGGGCAAGTGAAATTGTTTCTTTTGCTGGCAGCAGTGGTTTCTGTCTTTGGAAAGTTCTTTTCTGTCACCACTCTTCAGGTGAAACGTATTTACCCTGCTATTAAGCATCCGGAATACGTGAAGATGCTGTATTTGCTTTTTATCGCTTTTCTGATTTCTATGGCCGAGTTTAATCTGACCGGAGGAGGGAACAGTTCTTGTTATCGCAAGCTATGCATCCGGACACACATATTCTCTGGATTGTCGGCATGATGTTGTTGCATTTTGTTTTAGCACTTTTTTTTTCTTCGGGTTTACCGGGAGGAAGTTTTATCCCGACGCTGGTGACGGGAGGACTTCTTGGACAAATAGTGGGATTAATTATGGTTCAACAGGGTGTTATTGCTTATGAGAATATTAGTTATATCATGTTGATTTGTATGTCTGCATTCCTTGTTGCAGTAATCCGTACCCCTTTGACAGCTATTGTACTAATAACCGAGATTACGGGGCATTTGGAAGTCTTTTATCCTTCTATTGTTGTAGGAGGATTAACTTATTATTTTACGGAAATGCTTCAAATCAAACCGTTCAATGTTATTTTGTATGACGATATGATTCATTCGCCTGCATTTAAGGAAGAACCGCGTTACACATTGTCTGTAGAAATAATGAGCGGCTCTTATTTAGACGGGAAAATAGTAGATGAACTTCGTTTACCGGAGCGTTGTGTGATAATTAATGTTCATCGTGACCGGAAGAATTTGCCTCCTAAAGGGCAGACATTAATGCCCGGCGATCAGGTGCAAATAGAGATGGATTCGCAGGATATAGAGAAACTGTATGAACCTTTAGTCAGTATGGCGAATATTTATTAAGTGTCTGGCTCTTATCCTTTGATATATACAAAAATAGCTGAAAGAGAGATTCTTCCAGCTATTCTTGTTTCAGTATATTAAGTACTTATTTTTTCTTATACCAATCGGCGTTTGTACCATATTTAGCCCAGTCTATAAATTTAGGATAGATTTCGCTGATAGACTTCTTCTCGTTTTTATCGAAGTTCTTTAGTTCTGCAATATCATTAGCATTGGCATTTGACAAATAGAATGCAAAAGGATAAATATTCTCTTGATTCGATACATAGTAAATGCCTTCATTAGGTTTAGAACAGTCTTCATATTGTCCGAAGAGAGAAGTATCGACTTTAGAAGTTGGTTTCTTCATAGGACAATGAACTTCCAGGCGATTACCTTCTTTGCTAGGACGGTATATGAATGCATCGATTGATGTTTCCTGCTTTTTATTCGAGTTTTTATCTCCGTATTTGAATGTTACTTTATATTCGGCATTTGGGTTTGTTTTAACATTATCTGTCAATATGATTGCATTGCTTTCACGAGTAAATTTGTCAGCTCCCGAAGCTACAGTAAAGTCCTTTTCATTTTCTTTTCTAATAAAGTATTCAGTTGACTGTGCATTTCCCTCATTTGAAAGAATGAAACCTAATCCGTTAGTGAATACAGTCGATTTATTATATAAAGTTTTAAATATAAATGACTCGCTTAAGATTTCATTGAATATATTGAATACTTTTTGATAAGTATACTGAACCAATACGTCATTCATATCGTAATCACCAGCTTTAGGCCATTCATCTTCAAATGCGTATACACCTGTCTTTTCAATAGTTGTATTTAAGTCTTCATCTACAGGAGGAACATTAGTGATTTCAGGATTGGCTTTTAATGAGAATACAACATCTGTAAAATTCTGATCATCCATGAAATCTTCAAAGGCGATAGCAATGTTACTGTTTTTATCTTTAAACATAGCTGTACGTACATCTATACCGCTATTAACTTTAGTACTAAATCCTTTTGTGGAACTGGCATAAAATCCTTCGGTTAGAGTATAACTGTTGAAACCTGTAAAATAGGTGTTCCATGCGTTGCAAGCGAGAATAAAACCAATGTAGTATCCTTTGGGGAAGTTCTTGCCTTTTGGATATTCCGGATCATCAAAATATTTTAGTTGTACAGCTGTACCTTCTTTTATACCTTGGGGAGAGGCTTGAAGGCTTCCATTATTCCAGGTCATTTGAGTATTGGGGAATACAGCATATACTTTTACGTCTTTCAGACTGGCAGGAGCTTGATCGTATCTGTAATAGTAGTAGCCTAATGAACTGTTCCAACAGGTCCATCCTCTTAATGCAGTTAGTACTACGGCTGTTTCATCTTCCTCTACATATAAGTCGGCTTGAGTACGATATTCCTCTGGACAACTTCCTAATGTATTCAACACCTTGCTTACAGTAGTACGTAATTCGTTCATTTCAGATTTACTTAAAGTGAGCTTAGGATCATTACCTTTATAAGCATAATCAATAACTCCACTGCGATCGTCGAATGAACCGAGATTAGTATTCCAACCTAGATTATTAAACCGATTTCTATCAAACCGGGTTGACTCTCTGTAGGATGCTCTGGTAGTAAATTGTTCATCTGTGTCTGATACTTTCAAAACACCGTTAACTATTTTTCCAGGGATTGCCTGTCTGGCAAAAGGTGATGTAGAAACGATATACACATTAGATACATAAGCCGGCAATTCAACCGTTGCGGTGAATTTACCTTGTTCATCTGTCCATGCACCATCTAATGCCTGAACGTTTTCTTTTAGAATGATGGTGTTTTCACCTTCAATCAATGGATTTCCATCATAAATGGAAAAAGGAACTCTTGATTCGGAATTGGAACAATCAATTTCTACTTGTACTTTTTGTATAGTAGAAAAATTAGAGGTGTTAATTTCTACCCCTGGAGCTTCTTGGTATAAGTCTTTATCACTATCCACACAACTGCTTATACCCACTACAATTACCATTGTGCATGCTAACCAAAATCTTCTCATATCTAATAGTTTTTGTTTATGCGATACTTTAGTTCGTTTTGTTTTTAAAAGAAACCCGTAAGTTCTTTGAAGTTCAAAGGCTTACGGGTACAAAGATATATATAATATTCAACACAACCATAAAATAGTTGAATATTTTTTCAAAATATATTCTATAACTTGTATTTTCTAATCTTTTATTCCATACTTCTTAGCCATGCAATTTCTTCTTTCCATTTACTTTCATCCGGAGTTTCGAGTATTAACGGTATATTATCAAATCTGGAATCTTGCATCAATCTTTCAAAAAAAGCTTTGCCAATCAATCCTTCACCAATGCTGTCGTGGCGGTCTACATGGGTGCCTAGTGCTTTTTTTGAATCATTCAAGTGCATACCACGAAGATAATTGAATCCCACTTCCTTGTCAAATTCATCAAATACTTTATCGTATTCATTGACAATATCGTAACCTGCGGTATAAGTATGGCAGGTATCGAGACAAACACCTACCCGGTTCTTGTCGTTTACCCGATCAATGATATATTTCAACTGCCAGAATTCGCTTCCTAAATTACTGCCTTGTCCGGCAGTGTTTTCAATAACGGCTGTTACACCTTTTGTTTTCTCTAAAGCGAGATTAATGCTTTCTGCGATAAGTGACAGACAATCTTCTGTTGATACTTTATTGAGAGAGCTACCGGGGTGGAAATTTAAAAGTTTCAATCCAAGCTGTTCGCAACGTTGCATTTCATCCAGAAAAGCGGCACGGCTTTTTTGAAGTCCCTCTTCCTCCGGATGTCCCAGATTGATAAGATAACTGTCATGTGGCAGGATATATTCCGGTTGGAAACCATATTTCTCACAATTCTCTTTGAAGAGACTGATACTTTCTTCTGTTAGCGGTTTACTTACCCATTGACGTTGATTCTTGGTGAATAACGCAAAAGCATTTGCTCCTATTTCATGCGCATTAATGGGTGCGAACTCTACGCCACCAGAGGCGCTAACGTGTGCTCCGATATATTTCATTGTTCTTTCTTAATTTATTTTACTCTGCAAATATAACGTTTTTAAAGGAGTATATGTTTGTAGAGAGAACTCTTCTTGGTTGCAATTCATAGGATCATGTACTTTATACTCTGTTCTTTATCTTTTATTCTCTATAAAAAATATCCCGCTATTCAATTTATAGAAGATTGAATAACGGGACAGTTTTGGAGAGATTAAATCTCAAAATCCGGTAAATAGTCTGTCAGGACTTTATTAACCTGTTTCCCTTTTACCTGATCTGTTACCGTCGTTGCACCTTCCTTTTACCGGCATCGTAGTTTAAGTAAACTTTCTCCACTTTATTACTAACGTGGATAGCAGCTTTTCCTTTTTCCGTAAGGTTGCAAGTGATAGTCCAGTCACCTACTTGAATGATATTGCCTTTGCGAACTACCTGCATATCCGGACGGTTGTCTCCATGTGTATCCATCACAGTCAGGAAACGGGCGGTTTTGCAAGGAACAGTTGTAGAAGAGCAATGCCAGTGATTAGGATATTTCACTGCTTTTCCTTGTGCATTCGTCACATTTTTCCAGTTGGTCGGAGCACAGAAGAAAGTATCTACCATTGCCTGTTCCGTTTTTGCCGAACTGAAAAGATGGGCAACAGAGATACCGCCAGCTTTATTCCTTCCGGTTACTTTCACCTCATCGGTCAGTTCCTGTATTTCCATCGGTAATTCTACAGTATGTAAAAGGTAACCCCATGTAACAGCCTCCTTTCCTTCCAGTTCATCATAAATCACGAAAACTCCGGTACTTCCCAGTTGGATGATATGACGGCGGAACATATTCAGTTTGTTCTCATCCCATCCTTTTTCAGGCGTATATTGCGTACCGGATAGTTCTCCACGTTTCAGCCATAGGGGAGAAGTCACTTTACCATAAGCATTGGAAGCATCTCCTACCATATAAGCGATTTTTTCTCCTTCATACCAACGCGGAATCCAGCCATATCCTTCCGTTCCAATCTTTTGAGTCATTCCATTTACCAAAATGCTGTTGTGTGCACGGGTGTTACGGTAAGAATACATACAATGATCGTCCGTAAAACCTGTACGATGTCCGCTGCTGTAAAAAATGGCTTTACCTCCATAGAATGTATTAAAAGCATTCTGATTGGCCAGTGCATGGGAAGTGGAACCATAAGAACTGGAGCGGAACGATAACATGGCATTCTTATCTATATCTCCCAAAGAGGTATTCATCGTACCGATTCCCGTTTCATTGAATACTTTCGCCATGGGTAGTTCGGCAAGAGTATGTCCTTCTTTGGGGAGTTTTTTGGTTGTACAACGATACCAGGTCAAGTCTCCAGATTTTCCGAGGAAAGTTTTTTCCATGATATCCGGTTCCTTTTGCAGAATGGTACGTACATAAGCAGCCGCCCACGGATTATTACATTCACGTGCCAAGGCATCCGCATAACCTACTCGTGTACCGTTCGGCTTCATTTTGCTTTCATGTGAATTGCCTTGTCCGGCTGATTTTGAGAATGGAGGCTGCTGGTAGATGACGTAAAATGCATTGTTGTTATACCACGGATCAGCGAAGAAATCGAATCCGCTGATACGGGAGTAGAAAGCGGGAACTTCAATCAATGTGCGGAGATTGACCTGGAAATAAGAATCACCATTGTGCCATCCTCCATCCGCGTTGAGGCCCGGCAGACGGGATACCCATTCATTGTAGCAATAATCCACCCGGTGGAAGCCATCGGGAGTTCGCCATACGTAGCAAATGCGGCCATATTCAAGATACGGAAAGTCATTTGCCAGACATGATTATCAGCAATGCGGTTTTCCAAGTGATTGACATATTCATGATAGAACTTCTTTCCATTGTCACGAATCGTTCTTAGGAGTAGTTCTCTCTCATTCGAGTCAACAGATTGTACCATGCATCATACGCTGAAGTGCTCATGGACAGAATAGTAGAACGATTGAAATCTCCAGCAAAGTACTTACTTTTTCCAGGAAGAATTTCGGAAAGACGCTTAATGCCTTCTTTGTAGTATACCTCATCTTTCGTTAGCAGGTAAGCGCGTACCATGGCTTCGATATTTGCTTCTTCACGGTCTACAATCTTACGACTTTCCCGAATCAGGGCAGAACGATATTGAACAATATTTGTCAACTTGACAACTGGGTTGTATCAATTTCTTCTTCCAGATGTTTCAGCGGGTGGTTCAGGCATTTATCGGCTTTTCGGATATAAGCCTGTGCCTCCGGATTGTTTTATTCCGTTCGATGATATTATCCCAATCTTCGGCATCAAGCAAGATGCGGGGATGAGTCTTGGGCAATTTGGTTAATACTTCCTGTAGAGAAGGAGGGTTGAATGTACGTATGTGTTCGTCTATATAAAATGATAAACAGGTGACCATTCTTCTTTTCCTTCTTTGTTAACGTAGGCATGTTGCCAATACCATTTCCCTTTTCAAAGAGTTTGAATGGGTTGAAAAATGCCCATTTTCTTTCGGCGGTAATCACTTCCGATTTAAATTCGGGGTCGCGTGCAATACGGATGCGGTAGGTTACTTCGGGTTTGTAGTCCTCTTCTTCAACTCCGTCCAATACAGCACCGAGGTGCGGGAACTTATCCGGCCACATAAAACGTGGGGGATTGACAGTAATATGCTGTCCGTCCAGAGGCGAAGGCGTTTCGCGGACTTCATGCATCAAGGTCTGTTGAGTCAGACGCATGATTCCTTTTTGTGCATATCCATTGGCGAATAGCAGAAGGGTGAACAAGAGAAAAATAGATATTCGTTGTTTCATCATATAACTTTGCTTTTATTATTCATCGCTTTGTTATTCAGCGTTGTTTGAACAAATCTTTCAGACGAACAGTCTTGTTATTAATCAGTGGACATGCCCAGAAACCGATAAAGGTGATATATCCTACAAAAACAAGGATAAAGAGCATACCCGTACGGAGTGATGTTGCATCTGCCAGTGTACTTACAATCATCGGACCACCGGCACCACCTACAATTGCCGAGCATAGTATACCTGCGAATGAACCGTGGTGCTGTGACGCAGAGTTCAGCGCCAATGAGAATACGATGGAATACATCATGGAGATGCTGAATCCAACAGCAGGGAAAGCAAGCATGGATACTTCCTTACTTCCGAATAATGCCGATAATAATAGGATGATCGTCAGAATTCCGGAAATTTGCAACAATCGTTTACTGTCAATTAACTTGAGCAGAATCATACCTACCAGACAACCGGCTGTCATCAATCCCCAGAAATAGCTTACGGCCTGTGCACCGTCTGTTTGTGGGTTAACTCCATGATATTGTTCCAAGAAGGTACTCATGAAGATTGAAGTTCCCTGTTCCGTACTTACATAGCAGAAAATTCCCAGGAAAAACAGCCATACATATTTCTGTTTGAATAAAGCCAGATATGAATCTTTAGACCCGCTTTTCTCGTCTTCTTTCAACTCGATCTTGGGAAAACGGGATACACCGACAGCTATCAGCATGACCAATAGCAGGATTGTAAATACCCAATAAAGAGATACCCACGGCATTTCCCGTGGAGTGACATCGGCCAACAGGTCGATAAAGAAACTCTTACCTGCTGTATATGTTGCCGGATCAAGTTCACGAATCAGATAAGTATATACCAGAGGACTTAGGAAAGAAGCAATGCCAAACATGAACTGTGCCAGTTCGGCGATAAATGCATAGTTTTCTTCTCCTCCTACGGTACGTTGGAGTGGATTCAATACCGTTTGTAACATGGCCATTCCCAGTCCGATGATGAAAGAAGAAGCCAATAACATCGGATACGTGTGCATGCAGGCAAATAGGATGGTGCCGATAAACGGCATCAGAAATCCACCGAATAATATCGGCTTTTCACCGAAACGGTCGATGAGCAATCCGGCAGGGATAGACATGATGGCATAGGCCAGGAAGAAAGAAGTCGGGATAAATCCCGCCATTGCCAGGTCACTTAGATTGAAGTTGTGGATAATATCCGGAATGAGTGGGCCTAGAATATTGGTGATAAACGAGATGGTAAACCAGAACGCCATAATCAGCGCCAGCATCCCTAAATTTTTTCTCATAATCTTAAATAGTTGATAGTTGATAAATGATAACTGATAGATGGAAGTTGATAATTAATTGATGATTGAGTATTTGTATGTTGGGATAACTTTCATTTACTAACTATCATTTATCAGCTATCAACTATCATTTATTTTTGTTTTCATTTGAAAAGAGTGAAGCGGCTCCAATACTTCCGGCCTTGTTTCCAAGAGCGGCAGCTATGATTTGAGTATTCACGGCACAGTCGGGGATGGCGTAACTGCGGGCTTTTCGCTTACTTTCTGAATATAAAGTCTCCGGCTTCGGAAAGTCCTCCACCGATCACAATCTTTTGAGGGCTGAAGATATTAATGAATCCTGCAATTCCATGTCCCAGAAAATCACAGTGTTCTTCCAGCGATAGTTGTGCAATCTTATCTCCTTGTTTGTAAAGGCGGACGATCAGTTCTCCATTAATCTCCTCATTCGGGTAGGAGATACCTGCGTCTATTATCCGTTGACTGAAACGGTGTACCAAGGCGGAAGTGGAAGCATAATGTTCCAGACAGCCGACGGAACCACAGGCACAAGGTTCGCCATTGGCAATGAGAGGCACGTGCCCCAGTTCTGTCCCCCGGTTGGCATAACCGTTGAACAATTTGCCATCGATGACTACTGCACCGCCAATGCCTGTTCCTACTGTTAGGAAAACAACATGAGTGGCTCCCTGTCCGGCTCCATACATTGTTTCTCCTAATCCCATCAGATTGGCATCATTTCCTAATAAAGCCGGGAATCCGGTTTCCTTTTCAATGCGGTCCGCCAGATGTATGTTTTCCCAACCGTTGATGTTTTCCGCACCTCCCAGAACTATGCGGTTTGTAGAATCTACGATGCCCGGTGTACCGATTCCTATACCATTGATTTTGTAGCCTTGTTCCTGTGCAAAGGCTTTCACTTCATTGATAGCAGTAACCAACTGTCCGATGACAGCTTCTGCTGATACATCGGCTTTCGACGGTAACTTCCTTGAAGTAAAATACGCCTTCATTATCAATTAGGGCGTATTTTACAGAAGTTCCGCCAAGGTCAATTCCTATAGCGTATTCTTTTCCATATCACCAAGTAATACTTAATACTTAAAAATCACACTCTTTCTGCCCAAATCGGTGAACTCCAAGCCCATTGTCCGTCACGTTGGCGAACGCGTACATAGTAGTAGTCCGTATCACGTTGCGGCTCTTTATCTTCCATGTAGTGTTCCAAAGTGAAACAGCTTTCCGGCATAGCACGATTGAAAAGGATCGCCTCGCTCAACCAACCGATCATGAAGTGTGAACGTGAACCTTTGAGCAACTCGCCCAACGTATGTTCAAACTTCTTGCCATTGAATTCGGCAATGATCTTACCGTCTTTGGGCATTTCCACATCCAGAATGACGGCTTGCATGGCTGCTGTAGTCGTATTCGGATTTTTGCTGCTATACATATCCAGTTCGGTTTCCTTGTTGCCAACGGATACGATACGGTTGACATGCGTGTGGAATTCAGTTTCACCTTCTTGCGGAGAAGTGAACGCTGCGCCACGGAAACAAGGAGTTACACTATGGATCTGTCCTTTGTCCACGGACAGTTTACCCTGCCAATGTACGTATTTCTCTTCACGATTCCAACCAAAATCAACTTTAACTTTGCAACGTACCGTATCACCTTCCGGGGCAATCGGAGTCAGCGGGCCATTCATGCGAGCTAAAATCTGTCCGTTCTTGACAATATCTACATAGTCGATACAGCTTTCACCTGTAACGTTCAGATAGATACGGCGGCTGTTACCGCGAACCACGTCACCCATGAAAGCGTCGTTGAGGCGGAAGTCGATAATAATTTTATCACCGGTTGCGGCACATACATGGCGGGTGCGGAGAGCTTCCCAAATAGCGTCGCGAGTCAATGACGGAGCCATGACACCGATACGACCGTCGCCATAGCTTCCCGGATAACCGGAATGTTGATCGGTAGAAGCCATGATACCGAATTTGTTGCCTAATTCAAGACCATATTGAATGGTTCCTTCCCATTGGCGCGGACCCATATCGTGTAGATAAGGATAATCTCCCTGATCGCTTTCTGCCAGACCATGACGGGAATACATTTCTACGAATGGGGTAATATCTCCTTCGGTAAAGCATTTCCAGTTGTAACCGCGATAGCCGCCCTGGTAACCCATGTGATGTGGAGTAATAAATACTTTGTGTCCTTTTGCCTTCTGTTTCCAGTCTTCGATAGAAGTACATTCCACAAGCGGTGCGTCGAGATCATAATTCAATGCAACATGGTCACCATGTTCCATGCTGTGGGCCTCGTATCCGACAAAAGTAAGGAATTCACCTTCTTTATTATATTCATTCGTCATTTTTACGTACTTCTCATAACCGCCTTCACGCAAACGTTTGAAAGCTCCTGTGTGATAATCAATCACCCATTTCAGGCGGGGATCATCTGCTCCGGGAATATCCGGCCACATAGCATGAGGAGTGACACTGACAAAATCCAATTGTCCTTTCGCTGCTTCAAAAGCGTCGCGCATGTCGCCGTGTCCGTATGTGATGTTGCAATGGTTATGTAAGTCGCCCCAGTACATTTTGAGGTTACTGGCTGACGGCATAATCTTTTGCTTCTTTGCTTCCAGCTGCGCAAGAACCCAGCAAACTGCCTGAAGCTGCCAATCCGAGGAAAGACCAGCCTGTGTTTTTTAAAAACTTTCTTCTATCCATGGTTTTATCTAATTTATTCGGTAAACTAATAATGAAGCATATTAATTCTTATTTATATGTCCTCCTCTTAGCGGTTTTGCATTTGTCGGCGATCACCTTTAAAGAGGACTTTTTCCTTTTCATCCGGGTCAGTATCTTTGTACTGTTTTTGAGTGTCCTGAAGTAGCTCCATCAGCTCTTTTGTACTTTAGCATACCCGGTTTGCCGAAGACGTTGTTCATCTCTCTCGGATCAGCTTTCATGTCATACATTTCCCATTCGTCAATATCGTTGTAGAAATGAATCAGTTTGAAATCTTGTGTACGGATACCATAGTGACGTTTTACAGAGTGTTCTGCAGGGTACTCGTAATAATGGTAATAAGCAGCTTTACGCCAGTCGGCCGGGGTTTTGCCTTCGTTGACCAATATCGGTTTCAAAGAAGCTCCTTGAATATCTGACGGGATATCTACTCCGGCAAAGTCGAGGAAGGTAGGAGCAAAGTCTACATTCATGCTGATTGCATTACTGGTACTTCCTGCTTTGATTGCTTTCGGGTAACGGATGATAAGAGGCATGCGCTGACATTCTTCATACATGAAGCGTTTGTCAAACCAGCCATGTTCTCCAAGGAAGAAACCCTGGTCGGAGGTGTAGACAATGATTGTATTGTCCAGTTCACCAATCTTTTCGAGATAATTCAGTAGTCGGCCGATATTTTCGTCTACTGCCAGAACCGTAGCCAGATAATCGCGCATATATTGTTGATATTTCCAGCTGATTAAAGATTTGCCTTTCAAGTCACCTTTGCGGTATTCGGCAATGCGCCCGGCGTATACAGAATCCCATTTATCCTGAACTTCAATAGGCATACGTTTATATACACTATAAAGACGGTTGGTTGTATCTTTCAGCATCTCTTCACGAGTCATCAATTTGAGATCCCAGTCGTTTGTCAACGTGTGCTCGATAGACATATCCTGCTCGCGAGCAGCTCTTCCACGACCTTCGTAGTCGTCGAACAGATTAGCCGGTTCCGGGAAAGTTGTATTATTGAATATGCCTAAATGACGGGGAGCGGGCATCCAGTTACGGTGTGGGGCTTTCTGGTGATACATCATGCAGAACGGTTTGTTCTTGTCCCGTCCTTCAAGGAATTTAATTGCTTTGTCGGTAATAATATCCGTAGCATATCCTTTTTCTACGATATGTTTTCCGTCTTCCCAGAAATCAGGATCGTAATAGTCACCTTGCTCATGTTGGCCGCTAAGGATACTCCAATGGTCGAAACCTTGCGGTTCGCTGATGAGGTGCCATTTGCCGATCATGGCAGTCTGGTATCCGGCTTGCTGAAGAAGTTTGGGGAATGTCTGTTGATCGCCGTTGAATGTACTTGCATTATCGGTAAAACCATTCTCGTGACTGAACTTGCCGGTGAGGATGCAAGCACGTGAAGGTCCCGAAAGAGCATTGACAGCGTAACAATTATCAAAGCGAATACCTTCATTGGCAATCCGATCCATATTAGGAGTTTGGATCAGATTGCCTCCATAACAGGACATTGCTTGAGTGGTGTGATCATCCGTCATCATGAAGATGATGTTCGGCTGTCTGACTTCTTCTTTCTTTTGGCTGTTGCAAGAAACGAGGCTTAGTGCTGCCAATGGGAAGAGTAGGGTAGAGGAGGTGTAATAGTTTTCCATAATGATAAGAAGCCTCTCCCAAGAAAGGGGCAGGGAGAGGCTTTGAGGCTTTTTATAGTTTGTATTTTAATGACTGTTTCTTTCCGTTTACTTTCACTTCTACTTCCAGACCGTTTTCATCGAACGCTTTGTTCTTGAATTTAGCGTCAAATTTAGGGGCATCTGCGCTTTTCTTAACCGGGTAGATAACAGTGATGTAACGTACAGCTTCTTCGCCGTCTTTTCTCACGTTGAACGATACATTCATACGTTTGTAGCGTTTGCGATAAGCAGTTGAACACCATCCTGGTTCTTTCTTCATACTCATGCCAGCAGGGCCGAAGCATTGCAGTTTCATGTTGCTTCCATCCTCAAACTGTGTCAGGAACGTCATGTCTTCGCGGCTGTTGGCAATTTCTCCTTTCGGCATCTGATAGTGGAGATTGATAGAACCTTTACCGCTACCTGCCATTTCATCTACAATGACAAAGTAAGTGTTATCAACGAAGAAAACAGAACGACGGTGTTTCAGATTCTTGTAACTCGGATTTTCAGTCACTAAAGTCTGGATAGCACCTTCCGGTTGCCACAACTTAGTAACAGATTCTGTTGTATCGAGATTCTTGTTGTCCGGGTTACTGTGTTGTGAACACAAGTCTGACGGTGCCAGTTGCGTTGTTCCATTACTTCGCCTTCACCGGCGTATACATACGAACCAGAATCCGGGAACAAATTCTTGCCGTTGAACCAAAGTTCAAATGTACCATTATCCGGCTGACAGTGCCAGAAAGCTTTCGGACCTGCCTTTACTACCATTTGGGTAGCATCCATTCCCCATGAATTACGGAATACAAAGAAGCCTGATTTCAGGAAACCTTTAGACATATAATCCGGCAATGCACCTTCTTTTCCTTCTGTAGCAAAGTATTTGATTGCCTGGTTCTTCGGGAACAGTTTACTCCATGACTTGTAGTTTTCACCATTTCTTTCTTTGTTGTCAACTTGGCGTCGCTGAAACATGGATTGGTGTAATCAGGGAAAGAAATGTTTGCATAGAACATAATCATGTTTTCAATGGTATCCAAATAATCTTGAGGGAATTCCTTACGGAATCCGTTAGTATCTGCGATACCTAAGGCTTTACAGAAAATGTTAATAGCTGCCAGATGATAATGTGGGTCAAGTTCGAACTGTCCGCCATCTTCGTATACCTGTACGTGAATTTCACGGTTCAGAATGTCGATACCACTTTTCTCCAAGCCGGAGCATCTTTGAATTCAGGGAAAAAGGCACCTGCATAAATCATGCGTTGAGCTTCAAACAGTAAGTGGTTGCCTTGATCCGAGTAATTAGCAAGGATATGTACAGCATGTTTGTAATAGTTCACTAGGAATTCTGTCAGGAAGTCCGGAGTGAAAGAAGGGGAGGGAAGGAATAACTGGAACTGTGAAGTCTGGTCTTGCAGACGATTACTCACTTCCAGAGGACGCCATGCAAAACGTACGTTTTCTACTTCACCTTTGATTTTTCCATCACTTACCAGCTCATATTCTTTCTTGTCCATCTTCACCAATGGATTCTTTTTAATCCAGTCGATATACTGGTGTGCCCATTCTTTAGCATATTTTTCATCACCGGATATACGGTAAGCTTTACCCATTGGAGTGAACCATTTGTGACGGTGCAACTGCCAGCGGAGCTCATTATCTTTCACCGGCCAGTATTGCCAGTTGATATCTTCTCCATAATTGTAAGAAGGTTGATAACCTTTATGTACGAAGAATGTATGTTTCAATCCGTCATCCGCCCATTGCTGTTCTTCTTTGCTGATAGTCACCTTGTTCAGATTGATATCCGGAGTTTTTACGTTGGTACGTGCACGGTAATAGTCCAGCAATGCTTTGGCAGCATCCTCATCTTTACCCTCCTGATGCAAAGCTTTTACTTTCTCCAGTCCCGGATAGTCTAGGTTAAGAAGAGAAAAGACTTCGCTTTTCAGTTCTTGGGCATAACCCTTGCTTACGAAACATGCGATTGCAAGCAGAACGATGTACTTTAAAGTTTTATTCATGATATAATAGGTGTTATAATTTTATGTATTAGATATCTTTGTAGTTGATACCTTTCAGATCCATGAATCTCTTCAATGCTTCCAGATAATAGTAGTCAGCATAGTTCAGTGGAGTGTCGATTTCAGAACCATTGGGCAGTGAACCTACGGAATGCATCAAAATGAATCCTTGATTGTCACCCACTTTTGCAAGATATGCATCACTTGACAGACTCTTCAGAATTTTTTCCGCATAATCCAGATATTTCTGTCCATCGGGAACCATTGTGCTTAGTTCGATCATTGCAGAAGCAGTGACAGAAGCAGCAGATACATCGCGTGGAGTTTCTTTGGTTACAGGAGCATCATAATCCCAATAAGGAATAGCGTCGTCTGTTTTTACGCGATCCATAATCATATCAGCTATATCCTTTGCAAAGTTCAGGAAGATACTATCATTTGTTTCGCGGAAACAAGCGGTATATCCGTACACAGCCCATGCCTGTCCGCGTGCCCATGAAGAATCATCGTTCTTGCCTTGGTGGGTTTGTTTTCGTTCTACTGTACCATCGCTGTTATAGCTTACTACATGCCAGCAAGTATAATCCGGGCGGAAGTGATTATGCATCGTTGTCATGGCATGTTTGATAGCGATGTCTTTATATCTATTGTCGCCTGTTGCTTTTGCTACATTGAACAGAAGATCAAGGTTCATCATATTGTCGATGATAACCGGGAAGTTCCATGTTCCGAAATCCCATGAACGGATAGCACCGATAGAATCATTGAAACGACCGCAAAGGTTATCGGCAGTTTCTCTCATCACAGCAGCGATGGTATCGTTAGGTGAAAGACGTTCTGCATTGCCGTAGCTACAGTTGACCATAAATCCCAAATCATGTGTACCTTTATAATAGCGTACCGGATTCAGAAGATTGGTATATTCGATTGCTTGAGTTTTCAGTGTATCGTTTCCTGTCAGTTCGTATGCATACCATAATGAACCGGGGAAGAAACCGCTCGTCCAGTCATAAACGTTGCAGAGGCGACGTTTGCCTAATTGCTCGGCAGTAGGTTGTGCACGTAGGGAATCTTTAAATGTTAATGAATCTCTTTCCAACTGACGGCAAAGGAAATCCATGTCATAGCCGGTACGGATGGAGCGTGGCAACATCCCTGTACCACTAACCTCTTCAGCAGAAAGTTGTAATTGGGCAGAAGCTACATCCAGTCCTTTTATCCAACTGTAGTCTTCCTTTGGGTTGTCTGGCACGACGCGAGTGCAATACTAACCGAAGCAAAGAGAACAAGTTTCTTTTCATGTTATTCATTTTAAGTGATTGTTTTAGAAGTTTTGTAACTGATGCAAAAGTAGGCGAAAGACCTAATTTTGTGTTACAGGATTGTCGAAAAGGCGTTTAAATAGAGCTTTTCTTTTGATTTTGTTGAAAAAGTTTAAATATTCCAATATGCCCTATTTAAGGCATATTGGAGAGAAGTTATAGAGATTTTGTTACCAACCAGGGTTTTGTTTGAACTGAATACACAAGTCCTTTTCACGTTGTGGAATAGGCAGTAATTCATGTTTGTTTTTCTCTGTATATTTATATAACAAATATCTGTAATTATCTGCAGAATCCCACCAGTTTGCTAAAGCAGCATTCGTTTTTTGTATAGTTTCATAATAGATGCCCCAGCGAACTAAATCCATACGACGATGACCTTCAAATGCTAATTCATACGCACGTTCTTTTCTGACTGCTTCACGGAAAGTTTCTTCATTTAAGTTTGAAAGGTCGCAGCTTCCTGTATTGCTAGGATATCCATATCCACGACGACGAACTTCGTTAATTGCAGCATAAGCTTCTGTGGTAGGACCATGTTTCCATTCATTCAGCGCTTCGGCATAGATGAGTAATACATCTGCATAACGTAAGAAATACCAGTTTGCGTTAGATTTATCGTTATTGATAACCCCACCTGTCTTTTGGTATTTTATAAGATCCCATTTGGCTGGTGTATAGTTTTGTTTTTCTTTTTGAGCTTGAGTGGGATCTTGGTCTTTTAATTTTGCAGATTCTTCCGTGTCACTTTTACCTTTAGCCCATAATACGTAATCGTCATCATACTTATAGTTTGCTACTGATAGATCGCGACGTTTGTCATTTGCATTTTTGCCGTCTCTCCAATCGAGCACGAATGTATGGACTACTTTCATATTTCCTGCACAACTACCTCGTACACCGGCGATAGCTGTTGTTTTTACTCCATTCCATTTGCCGATACGCCCTACAGGATCTCCAGAACCAGATACGGTAGGAGAATAGAATGAAATCTCGATTAAGCTTTCTGTTGGATCCCATACACTGCTACAAGTATTTTCCCATAACTTTTCATAATTGCGCAGTAATGAATGTTTGCCGGATTCGATGAGGATACGTGCTGTTTTGGCAGCATCTTCCCATTTTGCTGTATTTTGTACAGGATATCCTGCCCATGTAGCATACACTTTTGCCAAGAGCCCAAGTGCTGCCCCTTTACTAAAACGATATGATGTGTTCTCACGAAGCTGATCGTCGATTGCATATGGTAGGACTTCACTAGCATAAAGAAGATCGTCTTCAATAAATTCATATACTTTATCAGGAGTAGCCTGTGTAAAAGTAGTAGGAGCTTGATAAGACATCTCTGTACTGGTAATCAAAGGAATATTTCCATAACGACGAACTAACTCGAAATAGAACATGGCTCTTAACGCTCTGGCTTCGGCTATATAAAGAGTTGCGATTTTTTTATCAGTAGTATTATAAGTCTCTATTTTTCCACTAATACGTTCCAGGAAGTCGTTTGCTCTGTAGATACCTTTATAAAGAACTTGCCATGTTTGTTGAATTTCTACTTGGGTAGTAGGAAAAGCGTTATTGACAATGATACGATAATTCGTTATATCGGAACCTTCTCCTTGAGATATATCTGTTCCCATGTTGAACAAGAAAGATAGATGATACCCGTATGCAGCATCTTCAACAGTTGTACGATATACTCCTAATAGAACATCTTGTGCTTCTTTAGCATTAGTCATGTAATTCTTCTTTTCCATTTCGCTTCTTGCCTCTTCATCTAATGAGCATGAATAAGGTAAAATGCACAGAATGGACATTGCTATGTAATATATTAATTTCTTCATATTATTTTCTCATATTAGAACTGTAAATCAATACCAAATGTAAATACTCTACTCTTAGGATAAGCACCCCAATCCAGTCCGGGAGTCATAGGACTTTTGCTGGCTGTACTTACTTCCGGATCATATCCGCTATAGTTGTTAAGGCAGAAGAGATTTTGTCCGGTAGCATATACGCGAAGTTTGGATACATGGAAACTACGAGTCCATTTATGAGGCAGTGTATATCCTAGTGTTATATTCTTTAAACGTAGGAAAGAACCATCTTCTACAAATCGTGAATACACATCGTTTACTACGTATCCATTGTAGCGAGGTACCTTGTTTGAAGCGTTTGTCGGACTCCAACGGTCTGCTACTTCTGCTAATTGGTTTCTACGTTGTGTATTGGTTTGAGTTGCATACAAACGGGTTGCATTATAAATGTCATTGCCGTAATTGAATTGCAACATAAAGCTAAAATCAATACCTTTATAGTTGAATGTGTTAGTGATACCACCATACCATTTAGGCAAAGCATTACCGATAACAGTACGGTCTTTAGTTGTTATTACTCCATCACCATCTTGATCTTTATATTTAACTGCTCCCGGAGACAATCTGTTTCCAAGACTTGGATTGCTTGTTACGCCTTCCTTTAATATTAAAGTGCTGGAACCCGGAACTGAATAAAAATCTGAATATTGATAAATACCATCAAATTCATATCCGTAAATCAGACCAAGCGATTGTCCGACAATAGCCATATAATCATATGAAGTGAAATTGCTATCAAAGCCAGAACGTGCTTGCATGTAGTTTACTCCTGACGCCAGTGACTTCAATGTATTCCTGATGAATGATATATTAAAGTTGGTTTGCCAAGTAAAATTCCGAGTTTGAATATTGGTGCTGTTTAAACTTAATTCAATACCCTTATTTTGAATTTTTCCTACGTTTTGCATTTGTGAGTCAAATCCTGTAATATGTGCCAGTGATTGTGACAATAGCAAGTCTTTTGTATTCTTGATAAAGAATTCAGCGGTTAAATTTAGGCGGTTGTCAAAGAAACCTAAGTCAATACCTAAGTTAGTAGTGTTTGATCCTTCCCATTTCAAATTCTTATTTCTAAGTTGTTTAGGATTTAAAACAGTAACACTACTATTGCCTATGCCATATTTATTTGCTTCATATAGGTCCAGAGATAGATAGTTAGGTATATTGTCATTTCCTACTGTACCCCAACCTAAACGAATTTTGAAATTTGAAATCCATTTAATATCTTTCATGAATGCTTCTTCTGATACACGCCACGCTGCAGAGAAAGAAGGGAAGAATCCCCATTTCTTATTTGATGAGAATACCGTAGAACCATCGGCACGTACTGTTGCTGTAAATAGATAACGATTGTCGTAATTATAGTTAGCACGTGCATAAAATGATAATAACGTTTTATCATAGTAAGTACTTTCAACCTTACTTGGAGTTGCACCTAGCCCCATGTTGTCATTTTCCATTTGATCGAAAGGGAATCCCATTGCTTCACCTAACAAATATTCTGTACTTTTGTAGGATACTTCGTGTCCTAGCATGACATCATAATTATGTTTCTTTACCTTTTGTTTCCAGGTTAAAGTATTAAAGTTGGTCCAGCGTACATCGCGTTGCATGGTTGTACGTCCATAAGGTTGTTCACCATTACGATATGCTTCCTTAGAGCCATTTTTATAAAATGTCAGTGCGGCTATTGGTTGTATTATATGTCCCGGCACTCTTAAAAGTAAGTCCTTGTATGATCTGCCAGCTTACAGATGCATTTCCAGACCACATTTCGCCACGTTTATTGTTAGTTACAGATTGAGTTTGCATAACAGGATTAACTGTGCTAGGCTTTCGCCTGTTTCTAGCATTTCCGGGTCAATGGCCGAATGCAATAATTCTTCGTCGGTTAGCTTATTTCCACCTGTGGACGTGCGCTAAGTATCTGAGCTAACATATTGAAGCGTCCGGAATCAGCTGTTGTTCCTACACCTTTACGATTAGTTAAAGCATAGTTAATAGTTGCATTGAACGATATATTTTTATTAATCTTTTGATCTATACGAAACTTAGCTGTTGTTTTGTCAAAACCGCTGTTGTTGAAGATACCGTTTTCTACATAGCGAGAAAAAGCCGCATTATATTGTGTATCATTGCTACCACCTCTAAGAGAGAAATTATGATCTTGAGACCAAGTCGGGTTGAAAGTCTCTTCTTGCCAATCTACTCCTTTTACGCCTACATAATCTTCTAATGAATGGTATCTAATTGGTTTTCCGGCATCATCAAATTCTTTGTCAGAAATGTAACTGCTCAAGAGATCATTATTAACTTCACCCTGTAATTTCACAAATTCGTAGGGAGATAATACATCCAATGTTTTAGAGATTTTACGATAACTTGCAGAACCATTATAGCTAATTTGTGGTTTCCCGCTTTTTCCTGATTTTGTTGTAATCATCACAACACCATTTGCTGCACGTGCACCATAAATGGCAGAAGATGAAGCGTCTTTAAGTACTTCAATAGATTCAATATCTGAATTTGATAAATAATCAATGTCGTCTACCTGAAAACCGTCTACAATGTAGAGCGGGCTTGAATCACCTGTCAGACTTCCTACACCACGAATGTTGATGTTGAACCCTGCACCAGGAGTACCATCTGTAGATGTGATTTGCACTCCGGCTATTTGTCCACCTAATGCACCTGCTACAGAACTTGTTTGAAATCCTTCAATATCTTTGGCAGCAACAGAAGCAACAGAACCTGTCAAATCGCTACGTTTCATCGCGCCATATCCAACTACTACTACCTCATCTAGTGCCTGGTTATCTGGAACCATTTTTATATTAATGGATCTTTGACCATTGAATTTTAGTTCTTGTGTTTTATAACCAATGTAAGAGATAGAAATTGTAGCTCCTTTTTTTGCTTTTAGAGTAAATTTTCCATCAAAATCTGTGATAGCTCCTGTCGAGGTGCCTTTAGCTTGTATAGTTGCTCCAATAAGAGGTGTGTCTGTTTCGTCTACAATAACACCTTTTAAAGTTAATTCTTGAGCATATACGCTGATTGTGACTATCAGTGCTAAGAGGGTGAAATACCCTCTTATGCTTATTGATTTAATTAGATTGTTTATGTTATACATAATTTCTATTTTTAACGTATTAGTATTTAGAAGTTAGGATCGAACCAGATGATTAGCGGGAACACCTGACTACCTTTTGAGGATCTGCTCCAGTTTTATCGAAAGTCATCTGACCTGTGAATATACCATTAGGATACTCTCCGTCTAAAACCCATTTATTAGGATTCAATTTGAGGGCAAGCCCGTTAGTAGGATCAACATATCCTATAGCATAACTTAAAGTGTTTTATTTTTCTCTATATTGGCATAATAGGAAATAGCATTCCTGGAACCTGTGTTAACCCTCTACCAGAGTCTTCTCGAATTTAGTCCAGAGAGTGTTCAGGAAGTTAGAAGTTTTAGGATCGCCATTGGTAAATGTACCGCTAATTGCCGTATAGTTAAATGAACGTCTGTAGTCTAAAGTGAACAATGATAAAGCTTCCGCATCTATACCTTTAATAATTGGTTTTCAGAATAATACTATTACCAATTGTTTTTGGATTAACTTGGAATACAAATGGATTATATAATACATGAACACCAGCTATAACCAAGTCATAATGTATAAAGACAGGTACTTCCAGTGAGAATTCAGAATCTTTGTCTTCACCAACAGTGGCTGTAACAAAGAAGAATCCTGAACCATTTGTGGCTACTGGATCTGTTGCATCTAATCCTGGCCATATAGCATTTGCAAATGAAATCTTACCATTTTCATCTATTTCCAACTTATCACAGTTCTTTCCGTTTCTGATACTCCATCGTACATTTTTTCCTGTGATATCTGTAGTAGGAGCTTCTATTGTGAATTTACTTAGAATCGTAGCAGCATCGGCTGCTTTATCTACTGTGATTCTAAATTGATTGGCATTGCTTATTGCATCTACCCCAATGTTATTTCCGTAGCGTATGAAGCTAAATTTATTCGGATTATTCTTAACCTTTAAGTTGAATGACGCTTCTTTTGAATTTTTAGTATTAGATGCAGTCACTGTAATGGTATAGTCTCCGTTTGGTATGGTGTGGCCTTTCTTTGCAGATACTACTCCATTTTTGTCAATAGACAACTGTTTATTTAGATCATCCTTTAATGTGAACGTAATCCCATCTCCTTCAAGTCCTTCATCAGGAGTTACTTTTAATGGTGATGATTCATATATTTCTACATTCACAGGATAGCTAAAGTTTGCTACAGGTACAATTCTGTTTACTACTTTAAGAGTATATACATTGTTAAATGATACTCCATCTGTAGCATATTTATTTGCTACTTTTACAGATATTACATATTCCTGACCTATTTCAAAGCCGTGATGTTTGTCGACAGAGAGTACACCTGTTGTCGGATCAATTTTAATTTTATCCGTTGATGGTTCGATGCTTTTAATAGAATAGGCTATATTTTCCAAAGAGCCTTTTAGCATTGGAGCTTCACTTTGAAAGTGGTTTCGGGTCCTTCCGCTGTTTCAGCTTCTATCAATCCTTCGTTAGGTTCATAAGTTAATCCTAAAGGTTTAGATGTGACATTGATAGTCAATGCATTCTCAAAGATTCCTTCATCTTCAGACGATGCGCCGGTAGTGAGTTTTAATGAAAGAGTATGTATTCCGGTGCAATATCGCTTCCTCTTACAATTGTAATTTCTCCTGTTTGGGAGATATTGAAGAATGAAGAAATGTCACTTTTTGCTATTTCATATTTGGTAATAGATACATGATTACCATCAGTCTTAACTTGTGCTGTAGGTAATTCTTCCGTGCTTTCTGCATCTGAAACAATGCTGTATTCTATTTGAATTTCATTAGGTTCTACAGTGATGCCATCCGGTACAGGTTTCATCATGTTTACTTCTACAATATCCTTGTACTCATGATACGAACCACCAGCCATACATGAAATGGAAATTTTATATAAGCCTATCGGTGTGTCTTTTGCACTATTGATTTCAATAGCACCGGTTTCTTTATTGATAATAAAATCACTACCCATATAAGGTTCACCGTTTAATGTGATGCTTGTGATTGTAAAATCGGAAGGAACGCTCCCTTTGTAAGAAGGCTCTGAAATGATCCCGCTCATAGATGGACCTATATCGGTCATGCCTAAATAATAAAGTGCGAAACCAGTAGTGTCAGTGGTATCCTCATCTGAACAAGATGTATAGGTCATGACTAATACAACTGCCATCAAGACACCTAAAAAATGAGAAATGTCTTTTAGTAATTTAGATTTCATATTATATGATTATTAGATTTATTTTGAAGAAAGATCGTACACTGTACCTTTGACTGTGACTTGAATAGATACCCCTTCTGAATGGAACGTTCCAGCCGTTCCATCTTCATTATCAGTAAATTTGGCATCAACTTTCAGCTCCTCCCGTTCTGTATCGTTTTCAAATGGGCAGAGAATTGTTATATAGCGGGTTGCGCTGATTTCAATAGGCGTAATTTTAGGCTGACGAAGAGTGATTTGGTAGCCTAGACGTATAGGACCATCTTCTTTGTCTGTGTTTGTAGATACTACATTGGTCACATCTGTTGTAGATAATGCTTTGGCTGTTAGATCTTGACTCGTTTCTGTAAATGTGCCAGCAAAAATATTATTACTAGCAAAATTAGTGTATGCCTGATAATACTTATTATTGTTTACAGATGTTTGCAGATTTTTGTCAAATACAGAGGGAGTATCTTTATCACTAAGCAGATGGAAATTTATATTTGTCTTAGTACCAAGCGTAGATGCGCCATAACCTTCGTCTACAATCACAAAGAATTTCTGATTAACAAAGAATACAGTTCTACGGTGGGTGATGTCATCTGATTGTTGGTTTTCCGTAACTAAAATGTCTACATTATTTTTAGTTTCTAATTTGATCATTTTTCCTTCCATTACGCCACCTTGGCCGGTTGGCTTAGCAACTCCAATGGTTTTACTCATAATAGTCATTGTATTATGATTAACAGTTGAAGGTATTTAGTACGAGCAGCTCCAGTATTGTAGGTAAATACACCTGCATCAGGGAAGAAGTTACGATCTTTGCGGTATAAACCGAAGGTTCCATTGTCAGGTTGGCAGTGCCATTGATTGGTAGGATTGTAGTTGTTCTTTAGAATCATCATGGTTGCATCTTTATCCCAACCGCTGCGTAACATATAATAACCAGAGGTGCTATAAGCTTTAGTTGTGTATGAAGGTTTACTTCCGTTCTTTCCTTCTGTTGCTACCATAATAGCTCATTATTGTCAGGATACATAGCAGAATATTCCTTTAGCCTATTCAACAAAGTGCTTTTAGAATATGAAGCTGAACGGGTATCATTGAAATTGTCTATAGTATAATTAGGGTAAATCATATCCATAACAAATTCTGTTGCTTTCTTTAGTTTGCTGATGTAGCTGGGAGACAATAAATTAGTTTTGTTGTTAGCTTGAGCTATAAGATATATTTCTCGGAAGTCACTAATGGCAGCAGTATGATAGCTAAAATCTAACTCATATTCCACTCCATCATCATTAAATTGTGTGTCTAATGATTCGTTTAATCCTTGTGTTCCTTCTGTAGCCCATGTTGATGCATTCTTAAATTCCGGCATTAGCATGCCAGCAGTGGCTACGGCTTGATATTGAGAAATTAAGATATTGCCACTTTGATAATAATTCAATCGAATACACTCTACCTCTTTTTCAAATGCAACCAAGAAAGTAGAAAGCCATTCCGGAGTGAAATTTGTGGAATGAATAAAATAGGGCATAATGTCTACTTGGGAAAGAACTCTTTCTGCTACTTGTAGGCCTTTCCATTGATAGTCTACATCATTTTCGGAACCGCCAGCTGGTGGGAATATGGTTCCGGGAGTATATGGGAATGTTTCGATCCAACTGCCATATGCTTCAATCCATGATTGGATATATTTTTCATCTTTACTAATACGGTATGCTTTTGCTTGGGGAAGCATCCATTGATGGCGATGAAGTTGGTATCTGAATTCTTGCTCTTTTTTCTGTTTATCTTCGTTGGCATTCCAATCTATTTTCTTTGCAGATGCATCATAGAAAGAATAATATGTTTCTAGTTTAGTTACTTCATCTACACTTTCGGCGAATCCTTTTACATAGAAACGATGTTCAAGTGCTTGATCGGCAATGCGTTGATCTTTCTCGGAAATTGTTGGGTTAATCAAGTTGACATTAGGGTTGTTTACGTCTACTCTTGTTCTATAATACTCTAGTAATTCGTTAGCTGCATAATAGTATTCTCCATTTTCATAGAATTTTTCACTTTCTCTAACTGGGTAATCGAGGTTAATGATCTCAAATAACTTTGAGTCTACAACTTCATTAGGTTTGTTTTCAGGAAGTATTTCTACTCCTGGACTAACTTCACCTGTTAATAAGTCATCATCATCATCTACGCATCCGGTAAAAGCAACGGTTGCGAACATACAAATAAAGAAGATGTTCTTCATACTTTATTAGGTTTTAATTATTAAAAGTTATATTTTACTGTTTGCAAAATTAGCTTATTAAATTATAGACTACAGTCTGGCTTGTTCACACTTTGTTCAAAAATGATTTTTTTGATATTAAATTTGTTGAATCATATATTACTTCTGTCTAAAAAGCCTGTTACGGATCTGATAGCAGGCTTTTTATGTATCATAATGTAATCTAATCTACCAGTGTTTACAAGGTTGGTTTTGTACATTTTTACCTCCTCTGGTGAATGATTTTTAATCCATAATGATTTTTAGAAGTATGAGGAATCGGAGAAATGATAAAATCTGGCTTTTCTCCTTGGGGGGAAATGAAGACCTCTTCTCCTTTCTTTAAATCAATTTGGAAGGTGTTGTTTGGGAATGATTGTATAGTGAAGTTTCTTTTTCCTTCAAAAATAGGGTTAACTATATCAGTCGTTACAATGCAAGGCTCTCCTGCCAGACTTTTAATATGGATAAATTGTGTCTTTCCTTGCTTTCTACTGGCAGATACTTTAAATGCCCCTTCCGTGCGCAGACCTGAATAAGCAATGTCTTTCCATGTAGCGGGGATAGCTGGGAAAATGCGAATCTTTCCCCCCCAACTCTGTAATAACATATCGTGAATGCTTTGGGCGGCAGATAAAGGTGTCTCAATAACTGGCCCACTTTCTTTATACATAGTCGTCGAACTAAGAAATTTACCAAATAATTTATTTAGATAGGCTAGTGCATCGTCTCCCTTTCCGATAGCAGAGGAAATGGAAGATGCTCCTGTGCATGAGTAACCTAGGAGAGCTGTGGGCTTGCTTTGCCAAAAAGACAATGATTTCTCAATCATTTCAATATCATTCGGTTGTTCTTTATTAATTAAGTATAGAGGATAAATAGCAAGTAAATGTGAATAATGTCTGTGTGAGAAAGCATACGGCATATCTTTTCCGATAAGTAATCCATTCTCGTCTGTGGGGTAAGGAGTCAGTTTAAGAAGCACATTTTTCCATGTCTCAATCAATGAATCTTGGATATTCAGACGATGGGCTGATTCTAGTAGTGTTTGGCATCCCCAACGTAGCAGAGCGAGGTCGAAATTGCAATCTTCCACGGTGTCATATTCGGGGGAGTAAGTTGCTGGGAGATGAAGTTTTCCATCGTCTCCTTCTTTCAGGAAATGCAAATAGTAGTTGATTGATTCTTTTAATAAAGGAAATAATTTATTTCGTAAAATATCATCATCCATTTTATGTCGGTAGATAAGCCATAGGTTGTGACAGGCCCATGGAAGTAGTCCTACTTGAGCTTTGCCTTTTCCTGGAATTCCTACTTCTGTAGTCATACATTCCAAATTGGAAGCAACCCCTATTCCTAATGAGTTATGGCGGTAAGCTTTGGGAATGTTGAGGCGTAACTGATCTATATGATTGTAGAGGGCATTTTCTAAAGAAGCTGCCAGATCTAGATGGTCGGAAGTATTCAGTGCCCAATAGGTAAGTTGAACATTGAGATTCCACCAGACATTCGGCCATGGGGTTTCGGTTAGCCACGGGCCTGTGTTATCTATTAGAGCACGATCACCACGTGTTGCAGAGGCTAATTTATACATCTGTATCCAGTAGAAGTTTTCTTTTTGTGCTTCCGGCAGTGTTATGAAACTACTAGGATAGAAAGTATTCCACCATTTACGATGTGTTTTTTGCATGGGGTGATAACCTTTACGTATAGCTTTTCGGATTTCAGCTTTGCATATTTCACTCGAATTGTTTTGAGGATATGTATGTGTTAGGTTTATCCATAAGGTGCGTTCTGTTTCGGGGTTATGTGTTTCTTGCCATCCAATGCTCGTTTCTCCTCCTGCCAATAATTTCTGGACAGATAGATTGACTTCTTTCTCATTACTGATTTTTGCTGTCGGATTAAGTTCGTAATCTTTTGGTATTTTATTGGCTTTTCCTTGTCTTTTGAAAATCAAATAACGAGGACTATTAGCTTCAGCTGCTATCCATTCCCATTGGAAGTCATGTTCGTCTCCTTCTGTTGTTGCTTTTACTATTATCATCATTTCATCCGCATGGACAAAACTTCGCAAGTGGATGACTCCTTTAGTTGTCGTAATATCTGTTGAAACTTCAGCATTCCAAAGGTCAAGATGCATCGTTCCATTGATTATTTTGCCCTTAGGATGTAGGGCAAAATGTCCGGTAAGTAGTCTAGGGATTCCGAATACATCTCTTTTAGTGCGGTGATCATGTACATCGCAGTTGCCTGTTTCTAAGCGCAAGTAGTTCTTTCCAGGTTCTTTATAAATCATTAGCCCAAGCTTTCCGTTACCTAAAAAGGCGGAATCATACCAATATTCGGGTAACTTTTCCCATATCATATCTTGTTGACTCATAAATTGGGGCCAGTCAATATCTTGTTTTATAGTTGCCGGGTGAGCATTCACAAAAGAATGCTGATTAATGATAAAAGTAGGTAAGAATACAGTTTGTTTAAATAATTCATAGTATGCTTTTCATCTATTAATTAATAATGCTCTCTGCAAATATATAGAGTATGACAATTTTACGACTATTGGTATTGTTGAATAGTCTTTCATTTTGTCTAATGTTTTTGTTTGTATGGGGTAAAGAATGTATTTCTTCTTTAAAGGTTGAAGATTTTCGGGAATTAGCTTTCAGTATTCGTTATGTAGAATATTACTCCTTTTAGATACAATAATGATCTTATTGGCTACTTTTAAGTAATAGCTTCCCTATTGATATTTATTTCATTGCCTAATGAGTTTTCGTTTGACTTAAGTCGAACGATAGTTTAACTAAAGTCAAGCTTTCGTTCAACAACTGTCAAACGAAAGCTCGCTTGGTAATAAGATAAATAATGCTAATAAGAGAATAAATTGAAAGCTGCATAGTAATGTATTATTATCAGTAATAGCATTTTATGTTCTTTTCCGAACCGAAATGAACATAAATCTCAAGCCGGCAGATTCATATTCGGAATTCACTGATTTATCCTTTTATTTTCTTAATATACTCCGTGGGTAAACATCCGAAATACTTCTTGAAACTCGTAGCAAAATAAGACGGTGTATTGAATCCTACCATTGTACTGACTTCTGCTATTGTATAGCGGCCATCCTTGAGTAACTTTGCTGCTTCGTTGAAACGGATCTTTCGTATAAAATCGATAGTCGATTCGCCTGTGATAGCTTTCAATTTAAGATGCAGGTTAGAACGACTCATATTCATTTCTCTGGCAAATTCGTCAGTAGAGAATTCAATATTATCCATGTTTTTTTCTACAATAGCTACGGCACGTTTCAGTAAAGCTTCATCCATGGCGTTAAACGTAATCTTTTCCGGTTCCACTTCCAGGGATTTGGAATACCGTTCAAGCATACGTCTACGGGTACGCATCATATTCTGTATCTTCGTAGTCAGGATAGCAAGTGAGAATGGTTTCGGGATGTAATCATCCGCACCCATTTGCAGACCTTCCATCTGGTCTTTGACTTCGCTTTTAGCAGACAGGATAATCACGGGAATATGACAGGTACGGATATTTTGCTTCACATTCTTACACAGTTTGATACCATCCATCACAGGCATCATGACATCAGTTACAATGATGTCAACTTCATTGTCTTTCAGTTTTTCCAAGGCTTCTTCACCATTCCCGGCTTCCAGCGTATTGAAGAGTTCTGCAAGTCCGCTGCTAAGATAATGGCGGATTTCATTATTGTCTTCTACAATAAGAATAGTGCCACGCTTCTTGTCACCGGCTTCGATCGTTTCGTTTTCGACCTTTTCCGTATCAATGAAATACATTTCTTTCGAGTTGGTGGAATATACCTGACCTTCCTCATTCAGAGTGTCATTAGAAGCCAACTCGGAGGATTTATAGGTATTTATGTCTTGTGGCAGATAGACAGAGAAAGTACTGCCTTTACCCTCTTCACTATCCAGTTCGATACGACCATGGTGCAATTCTACCAGACGTTGTACCAGTGAAAGACCGATACCACTTCCTACATGCTCACTCTCTATCTGATAAAAACGTTCGAATATTTTTCCCTGTTTGTTGATAGGAATGCCAATACCGGTATCACTAACTTGCAGTACCAGCCAATTATTTTCCTCTTTTAATGTCACAGTGATACTTTGACCACTTTCCGTATATTTGAAAGCATTTGAAAGCAGGTTATTAACAATCAGTTCCAGATAATTAGGATCAAAAAGTTCCTCTTTATCTTCCAATTCGGAATGGAGAGTATAAGTAATCTTTTTGTGGTGCGCCAGTTTATCATAGAACAAGAAATTATCTTGTATGAGTTGATGTGCATTCTCTTTCTTTACTTTTAACTCGAAAACTCCCAATTCGGCGCGGCGATAATCCATCAATTGATTGACAAGATGTAGTAGGCGATTAGCGTTGCGTTGGATATATTCCAGTTGATTACGAGTCCAGCGGTCACTGATCTTATTGATTATTTCTTGTAGAGGAGCTAAGATAAGAGTCAACGGCGTGCGAAGCTCATGGGAAATATTGATGAAGAAACGCATCTTCATCTGGTTGATTTCTTCTTGATGTTCCTTATCCCTGCGTTCAATCTCCAACTCTGCCTCCATGCTTTTACGCATCCAGAAGAAGCGGAAGACGAAAGTGATAAAGCCGATAAAAATAGCGAGGAAAAGCACGATTGCCCACCGGTCTTGTACCATATAGGAGAACAATGATTTCTAACATCGTAGGTACAGTGTTCCATTTCCCGTCACTATTAGCAGCTTTTACCAGAAAATGATAAGTGCCTTGCGGCAAGTTGGAATAGGAGACAGCACGTTTGTCTGTCAGATAATACCACTCTTTATCATATCCTTCCAATTTATAAGCGAAAGTATTGTGTTGACCTGAAATATAGTTGGATACCACAAATTCAAGTGTAAAAGCCGTTTGCCATGATTTTAGCGTGATACTTTCTGTTTCATTGATATTCTTAGTCAAGATACCGGTTTCATCATCCGGACGGACTGTTTTGTTAAACAGTTGAAGTTTAGTGATAACTACCGGAGGAGTGTAAGGGTTGTCCAGTAGGAGTTCGGGCGGAAAGTTGTGATACCGTTGATACCTCCGAAGTACATTTGTCCGTTAGAGGTGCGGCAGAATGAAGAAGTATTAAACTGATTACTTTGCAACCCGTCGGATTCCGTAAAATTGCGGAACTTCTCTGTCTCCGGATTGAAACAGGAGATACCACGGTTGGTGCTTACCCAGAGACGCCCGAAAGTATCTTCCAGGATACCGTAGACCACATTATTGGGTAAACCGTTAGCTGTTGTATATCGTTTGATTTTCTTCTCTTTTCATTAAAACAGTAGAAACCTTCACGCGTACCTACCCAAATGATGCCATTGGCAGCTTCATAAATGCAATTGGTAAACATCTTTGTTACAGATGATTCCGGAAGGATAGGAGCTTTTTCTATTTCGATCCCTTCCTGCTGAAAGACTGATATACCTTCTTCACCACCGATCCAAAGACGTTTACGAGAATCTCTGAACAGGATTGTGATTCGTTGTGAAGTAAATGGCGTACCGTCTTTTTCTTTATCTATGGTGGTGAAGCTCCGTTTCTCCGGATTAAAACTAACCAGTGCACTTAAAGTTCCTAATAAGATACTACCTTCTTTGTCAGGAAGAATGGCATACACATTTTCATTGACCAACTGGCTATTCAGCTGATTGAAACTTTCCATTTGTCCACTGTTGCGGTGGAGAACAGTCAGACCACCGGCATGTGTTCCTATATATACAAGTGATTTTTGTTCGTCTACATATACGGCTTTGATATTGTTGGAACCAATACCGATTTCCCGTTCGTCTTCCTGCAGGATATAGTGTGTAAACTGTTGTGTCTTTGGATTATATAGATTCAATCCACCATCATTTGTTCCTATCCATAAGTTCTTATTCTTATCTTCGGTAATGCAACTGACTACATTGTCACTTAGAGAATTCTTATATGGAATACGTTGGATATTCTTGAATCTGTTGCGGATCGGATGATAATAGTTTAGTCCTCCGAAATAGGTTCCAAGCCACATTCCGCCCTGCGAATCCATAAAGATACTGCGGACCGAACGCTGTGACAGACTGCCGCTTTCTACCGGACTACTGCTGTAAGAAACGAAAGAATCGTTTCCTTCATGATAAATGTTTAGATCATTGAATGTTCCTATCCATAGGCGATTTTGCGAATCCAATGCCAGAGAACGGATATAATTGGAACTGATACTTTTAGGATTGGAAGAAGAATGATGATAAGCTTTGACTTCTTGTGTTTTCGGGTTAAATAGAAGTAGACCGGCTCCTTCGGTAGCTATCCAGATGCGGGTAGGAGATTGTTGCAAAATGGCTTGAATCTGTTTAGTGCCCGTTATCGGAGTAATTCTTTCCAGTTTCTTTTGAGGAATGGAGTAGCTGTAAAGCCCGTCAACCGGGGTGCCGATATAGATAATATCGCCTTGCCTGTAAAGAGCAGAAGCCACTATCTTATGCATAGCCGTACTAAAAGAATCATCAACGAATCGTGATTCTTTAATATCGAACATAGTCAGACCTTCCTGTGTACTTATGAGCAGTTGTTCCGGTGAGATCTCCGCAATACCGTTGATTTGCAGCTTCTTCCCCTTCTTTTCGTAGAAGAAATTTCTGAACTTATCCTTCTCCTCATCATAATATGACAAACCATCCCGCGTGCCGATCCAAACCCGTCCCTGACTGTCAGTCTTTACGATTCGCGAAATGTCATTAGCGATGCTGTTCGGATCATCTTCATTGTGCTGATAAACTGTAAATGAATACCCATCGTACTTGTTAACTCCGTCATAAGTTGCGAACCACATATTGCCTCGTTGGTCCTGATCGATAGAGAATACAGTACTTTGTGACAATCCTTCATTAATAGAGATATAGGAGAAGTTGATTTGCTCCGGAATATCAGAAAAAGCATAATTAACCCTGCGCATAGAAAAAGTAGACAGATTGCTATTTTGTTAAGGCTGCTCATTATTAGTTCATAAGATTAATAATGGCATCAAAGATAGTGAAATCTTTGATATACCCCATGAATTGGCTGGAAAACTATACAATCTTTCCGCCCCGCGTCAAATGTCTTTTTTCATAATGAGGTGATTCTCATTGTCGATACGTTGGTAAGATATTTCGTTCATAATGCTTCGTATGAGGAATATTCCCAGACCTCCGATTGGACGTTCCTCCAAAGAAAGTGTAACATCTACTTCATCTACTTGTGTCGGATCAAAAGAGGCTCCCTTGTCCGTTAATAGGAAAACAAGTTGTTTTTCGCTGTAAGTTACTCTTAATAGGATGGTGTGTTGCTCTTGAGTTGGATAGGCGTACATAATAATATTGGCTACGGCCTCTTCCAATGCCAGATTGATATTCATTGTCGTTTCAAATGACAAAGAAAGTTCCTCTCCCAGTTCTTCGATGAAACTGGCTAAAACTGAAATTTCATTTAAATCGTTTGAGATCTTTATTTCTCTTTCCATAATGATATGTGCTTAATTGTTTGTTGTCCCGGGTTCATATTGAATAAGTAAAATAGTCAAGTCATCGCTGGCTTCGGCTTCCTTGACATGCTCTGCTATAGAGTCCACTATACCATTTACAGTGGTACGTACGTCAGACGTGGTATTATCAGACAATGTTTCCAATAATTTCTCGTCTCCATATAGCTCTTTCTCTGTATTTTCAGCTTCTGTCACTCCATCGGTGTAAAGGAACAGTTTACTTCCTTTTTCCAATGTCGTTTCATCTTCGGTATAGGCAAATTCTTCAATGACGCCAACAAATATCTGGGTCTTGAATTCCAAGAAAGAAACCTGTCCGTCCGGACGAATCAGTATGGGAGGATTATGTCCGGCATTACACAGTTTCAGTTTTCCCGTTTCCAAATCAAGGATGCCAACGATAAGCGTGACAAACATATTGGAATCGTTATTATCAGATATTGAATTGTTCATATCTGTCACAATCTTGGCCGGTGAAAGCACCTGCTGAGATAAAGTGCGGAACAGACTGCGGGTGATTGCCATAAACAGAGAAGCGGGTACGCCTTTTCCTGATACATCGCCGATTAGGAAGTAGAGGCGGTTACCATCCATATAGAAGTCATAAAGATCTCCGCCTACTTCTTTCGCAGGGTGAAGTATGGCGTGCAAATCTACATCACTGCGTTCGGGGTAGGGAGGGAATATCTTGGGAAGCATTCCCATTTGTATTTCCCGGGCTATAGAAAGCTCACTTTCAATCCGTTCTTTGCTGGCAGTCGTGTCTTTTAGTTCAACTACGTAAGTAGATAAAGAGTGCTGCATGAAGATAAGCGAATCATACAGATCCCTGATTTCATCGTTGGAATGCACTTCTGGTATGGTAACATCAAATCGTCCGGTCGCAATTTCGCGGGCTGACTCGGAGAATTTCTCCAGTGGGCGGACAAGGCGTCGGATGATGCTGTACACAATCAGGAATAAGGCTATCATCCCCACTATAAAAGTATAGATGATTGTTCGGGATGTACTGTCTAGTTCCTGAAGAATTATCTGGCTTGGACAAACGGTGCATACTGACCATCCAATCTGGGGAATAGTTGTATAAAATGCATACGAATCTACTCCTTTGTTATCGAAACGCATGGTTCCGGTATGTCCTGCCAGCATTTCATGTCCGATCTGTTCCTGTGCAAGATTCTCTTTGGCAAAAGCTTCAGAGAATATCGTTTCGTTCATGATCTTATTCCTGTCCATGTGGGTCAGGAAACTTCCGTTGCGACTGATTAAATAGGTGTAGCTGGAAGGATATGGCTTCAGCAAGCTAATTGTATCAGTGAATTGCGTCAGAGATATATTGGCTGTAAAGACTGCGACTAATTTCCCATCACTGTCAAACAGCGGTTTGGCATAAGTACTCATGATGAAATTTCCCCCTCCGTCATCATAATAAGGTTCGCTCCAGTAAGGTTGTTTAAGCAGTTGGGGAATGAGATACCAGTCCATGCATGGATAGTCATAATTCTGGCTACCCAATACCTGGTAAGTGATTTCGCCGTTTATTTCATCTTTGAAGGAAGCATAAGGCATGAAATATTTCCCTTTTTCTTTGTAATAATCGGGAACGAAAGCGATGCCACTTCCTACAATGAACTGATTGTTTCTAACAACAGATTCAATAATATTATGTAAAGAATCCGGGTGGTCTATGTTTTTCCAATACCCAAACGGACTGCTCTATGGTAGTCTCTACCGACAATAGCTGACCGCTGATTTCAGTTGCAATGTTACTTAATAGTCCATGAGTACGTTCAATGGCAAAGTCCGTTACTTTCTGGTGACTATAATAATAAAATAGCGCCATAATAGTAGCAAAGATAATCAACGTAAAGGAAAGTACGTAGATACTTAGCCGGGTTGCAAAGGAACGGGAAAAAGTGTGTTTCATGAATGAATGTGATTATTTTACGAAATTTTCATAACGAATGTCGCTGGTGTTTTGATTTGATCTGGCAACAAAATACTAGTTGCCAGATCAAATACTTCTCGGCTTAGCCGATAGGGACGTTGCCCGCTCTTCTTGTTTGTTTGTAGCCGTAAGATCTCATCCAACATTTTACGCTGGTGATATCTGTTGGTTCCTATGTTGTGTTGATGCACTTGTTCCATTATAATGTCCAATGTTTGTTCGCGGTGTTCGTTTGCCCATTCCCACCCACGTATGCTGGCACGGGCCAATTTCTGTACAGCTTGGGGATATTTCTGATAGAATTCTCTGCTAACATAAAGTCCGTCCTCCGGCAGGTTATATCCATAATCCGAGAAATGCATGATATGAATTGAATCAGTCTTTACACCGGCTTCAATCAGTTGTAGAAACTCATTGTAACTTCCTACGAGACAAATATCCACAGCTTTCGATAGGAAAATGTTGACTCCTCCATTGAAACGTATCCATTCCACCTGGAGTTGATATTTGTTGGCTATTTGATCCAGTAGTTCTTGACTAAGATGATTCCATACCCCTATTTTCTTATGTTGCAAAGATGAAATACCCTTAAGTGGCGAACGACTGACAAGCATCAGACTGTTTTCCTGTGAGGTTTGCAAGATATTGACTACCTGTGCACCTGCAAAATATTCAGTCAAGGCATACGATAGGTTCATAACTACCGCTTGCGAATACCCTTTCTGCAGAAAAGAAAAAGAGCTTGCCGAAAGCGAAGGATGTACCACATGTACGTCAAGTCCCTCTTCCTTGTAGAATCCCAGTTTGTCGGCTACGTAATAGCCTGCAAATTGTGCTTGTGCCGTCCATTTGGGTGTGAGATTAATGGATTGTGCATTCACCGGTTCTGTCAGAAAGAACAGAGATAGCAAGATACTGCAAATAATAGATGCTTTTCTCATTATAAATGGAATTAACGAATGATAAAAAGGCCGGAACAGCCTGTCATATCGAATATTTTCCGTATTTCCGCACGCATAGCTTCCAAAACAAGTTGTCCATTATGTTGTTTTACGCTTTTCTGGAGTGTAATTAGACTTCTCAGACCGGAACTACTAATATATAACAATCCTTCACAATTGATTATAATATTAGGATTTTGAACGTTTAATAGAGGTAGGATGAGAGCGTTGAATTCATTAGTATTGGCAGTATCCAGTCGTCCTTCAACAGTGAGTATGATTACTTCCTCTATTTTACATAAATTCGTTTTAAGAGTTGCTTCCGGTTTGAAATCCATTTCTATTTTTTTAGTCAGGATTAGTTCGTTTTGGCTGTCCGTCGAATGATATTCTACTTTATCCATTGTTCGGCGAATCAAGAAGAGTCCCAAACCTTGTGTCAGTTGCTGTTCCAGAGATAGTGCATTTCCTGATGCTTCATTTTCAGATTTTGTGGGATCGAATGAAATACCATCGTCAATAATCTGGGCAATCAGTAGGCCGGGGGCCACGGAAGTTTTCAATGTAATTTCACCTTTTTGATTTTGAGGATAACCGTGATGGATAATATTGCTTATTGCTTCTTCAATAGCCAGATTGAGACTCATTGTTATGCCGGAAGGTAAATGTAATGACATGCCTAATTCTTCGATGAATTGGGCAATTATTGAGATTTCTTCTACCTGATTTTCGATGGTGATTTCTTTTTCCATATTCTTTAAGTAGCGCGTCATATTATAATTGTTCTTGTTAGGGGTAAATGCTGGTACAAAAGTATTAGTAAAGGTGAAAAGTCTGAAATATATTACCCCCAAATGGTTCCCATTTTAGCAAATCTCCCTATATTGGGACGCTTTTTGCGAGTGGGATGCTCTCGTTCTTTTCGCGAAAAGACTACTTTTGTCGCTCAAAACAAAAAAAACATGGTAAACGTAATTGTTCTCTGCATTGAATTATTGTTGGATATTGTGGGCTTGGTATTGGGAATACTTGTTTATTCACGTTCTTCAGATAATAATGGACTTACAAAAGCATGGGGAGTATTGGCTATCACTCTGTCCTTTCTTCTTTTGTGTGATAATCTGGAATGGATGTGGATTTTCAGTAGAGGAGGTGAGGAGACGATTCCGCGTTTTACTGAAGTTCCGATGAATCATCTTTCGATATGGCATATTGTCCGGGTGATTGTCTTTTTTCAGTTCTTTTCTATTTTTCCTATAGCTTCATTGAAGCCGGGATGGATGACTTTTTCAAGAGTCGTCAGTTTATGTATCCCTATTTTGCTGATTACATGTATAGCTTGTTGCTATGAGTTTTTCAACGGTCACTATACTACTCTAAAATCTTTTGCCTCCATTCGGGAGAATATTGGTGAACAGGATGTACGGGTAAGGCTGATGCTGTTTGTAATCAGTGTAATTACTCCTTCCGTAAATTTCCTTTTTCCATATATGAGACGATGGATTCCCGTCCGGCGTAAACAGAGCCAGGCAATGTCGATTTATATGATGTGTTTTGCTATCATCATGTCCGGCTATATTTGGCTGATGCTGGGCACTAGTGGATTATGTTTTAACGTATTCGGCTATATTGTAATCCTTCCCGTCCTTTTTTTGAATATACTATATTTGCGTAATGAGAATCCGCTTTCTTTACCTCCCCAGCCTGTAGAAGAGCTGGAGATGGAAGAAATAGAAGCCATCCGGGAAATTGCGGTTTCGCCTGTCGTTCTTGAACTATCCAACCAGATGCAAAGTCTCATGAAACATAGTAAATCGTTTACTAATCCTCAATATTCCTTGCAGGAATTTCTGAATGATTTGAATACGAATGAAAACAGGCTCAATAAGGCTCTTCATTATGATGGCTTTTCCGGTTTTAGAGATTATACTAATTTCCATCGTCTGCAATACTTTAAAGAACAGGCATGTTTGCAAAAGAATCTCACTGTAAAAGAATTAATGTTTTTGAGCGGCTTTACCTCCCGCTCCAGTTTTTACCGTTATTTTGCGAGTGTGGAAAAAATGTCTCCCAGTGAATATATGGAGATGCTCAATAGAGAAAATTAATAAGGGGTGTGGGAAAAGAATCACCACAGATCATAAAATTAGCACGGATTTGATTGTAATTCAAAGATTATCAATGCAGAATCGATGTTTCTTTTATGTAATCTGTGGTGAAACTTGAAACTAACAGGTTATTTATTTAGCTAAATCTCCTATTTCGTCTAAATTCTTCTGAATATCATCATCAGTCAATGAATAGTTTACCAAGTCACCGGCCAAATACTTATCATAAGAAGTCATATCAATCAGTCCATGTCCGGAAAGGTTGAACAGAATCACTTTTTCTTCTCCTGTCTCCTTGCATTTGTTAGCTTCGCGGATAGCTGCTGCAATAGCGTGGCTGGATTCAGGAGCCGGAATAATGCCTTCAGACTGTGCAAACAGACAACCTGCTTCGAAAGATTCCAATTGCTGTATATCTACTGCTTCCATCAGATTATCCTTGAGCAACTGTGAAACGATGACACCTGCACCATGATAGCGAAGACCGCCGGCATGGATATGGGCCGGAGCAAAATTGTGTCCTAAAGTAAACATCGGTAGCAACGGAGTATATCCAGCTTCATCACCGAAGTCATACTGGAACTTACCACGTGTCAGTTTCGGACAAGATGCAGGTTCGGCAGCAACGAAACGAGTCTTTTTTCCTTCCTGTATCGTGTGACGCATGAATGGGAAAGAGATACCTCCGAAGTTGGAACCACCTCCAAAACAACCGATTACGATATCCGGGTATTCGCCTGCCATTTCCATCTGTTTTTCGGCTTCCAGTCCGATAATAGTCTGGTGAAGAGTAACATGGCTAAGTACAGAACCAAGCGTATATTTACAGTTGGGAGTCATTTGTGCCAGTTCAATAGCTTCAGAAATGGCTGTTCCCAATGAACCCTGGTAAGTAGGGTGTTTAGTCAGAATATCCTTACCGGCACGGGTAGACATGGATGGAGAAGGGGTTACCTGTGCTCCAAAAGTCTGCATGATGCTGCGGCGGTATGGCTTTTGTTCATAACTGATTTTTACCTGATAAACAGCAGCTTCCAAACCGAAAACCTTAGCTGCATAAGAAAGAGCGGCTCCCCATTGTCCAGCACCGGTTTCAGTGGTGATGTTGGTAACTCCTTCTTCTTTGCAATAATAAGCCTGTGCCAATGCAGAGTTCAACTTATGTGAACCGATAGGACTGACACTTTCATTCTTAAAATAGATATGAGCCGGAGTACCGAGTGCTTTTTCCAATCCATAAGCACGAACCAGCGGAGTACTGCGATAGTACTTATACATTTCGCGCACTTCTTCCGGTATTTCGATCCATGCATCGGTCTGATTCAGTTCCTGATGACACAGTTCCTTAGCGAAAATCGGATACAAGTCTTCCGCTTTCAGTGGTTGTTTGGTTCCCGGATGTAACGGAGGCATAGGTTTGTTTACCATATCAGCCTGAATGTTGTACCAGTAGTGTGGAATTTCTTCTTCGGGTAAAATATACCGTTTTCTTTTTTCACTCATAATATTGTAGTTTTTTAGTTTCTTGTTGCCAAAAGTACTCAATTTTTTAATATTCAGAAAATTTTGTCAACAAAGAATCGGTTCTAATTGTTATTTTACTTAAGTTTGCACGACCCTGTTAAAAAAGATGATATGAAGATTTATCATAAGTTTTTATTGTATCAAAATAAACTGCTAAAACCCTATGTACGTATCCTGTTAGGACTGGTAGAAGCACTCACCTATCTGGCATCTCTGTTGTTGATTGTCGGAGTAGTATATGAACACGGTTTTCCCTTATCCATAGATGAAGTGGCTAATTTGCAGACATTGTATAAAACAGTCTGGATTATCTTTCTGATTGATGTTACTTTACATATTTCACTGGAATACCGGAATACTAAAAAACAATACCGGCGATTAGCCTGGATATTAAGCGGGTTATTATATCTTACTCTAGTACCCGTCATTTTTCACCGTCCGGAAGAAGAAGGAGCTATTTTGCAGATTTGGGAATTCCTGCATGGGAAGTTTTATCATCTCCTGTTATTACTAGTCCTTTCTTTCCTCAACTTGTCCAATGGGCTGGTGCGCCTGTTGGGACGGCGTACCAATCCTTCTTTGATATTGGCAGTCAGTTTTATGGCTATTATCCTGATTGGAGCAGGTTTGCTGATGCTTCCGCGCTGCACGGTGAATGGTATTACCTGGGTAGACTCTTTATTTACGGCTACCAGTGCCGTATGCGTTACAGGTTTGGTTCCGGTAGATGTATCCACTACATTCACCACTTCCGGATTAGTTGTCATTATTCTATTGATTCAGATTGGAGGATTAGGAGTGATGACATTAACCAGTTTCTTTGCCATGTTCTTCATGGGAAACACCTCCATTTACAATCAGCTTGTTGTACGTGATATGGTTAGTTCCAATTCGTTAGGTTCATTACTGTCCACCTTATTATATATATTGGGCTTTACCTTAGTCATTGAAGGGATTGGCATGGTTTCGATTTGGTTTAGTATTCACGGTACGCTGGGAATGACTTTGGAAGGCGAGTTAGGTTTTGCTGCTTTCCATGCTATATCAGCTTTTTGTAATGCGGGTTTTTCTACACTTTCCGGTAATTTAGGGAATCCGATGGTGATGACCAATCATAATGGACTGTTTATTTCTGTTTCTTTGCTGATAATCTTCGGTGGTATCGGCTTCCCCATTCTTGTCAATTTCAAGGATATTGTATTATATCACCTGCGTCGTTTCTGGAAATTGGTCCGTACACGCAAACTGGATCGTCACAAAATGCAGCATCTTTATAACCTGAATACGAAGATTGTGTTAATCATGACTTTCCTGCTTTTATTAATCGGTACATTAGCTATTGCTGCTTTTGAGTGGAATGCTTCTTTTGCCGGTATGCCTTTGGCAGACAAATGGACTCAAGCCTTCTTTAACGCCACTTGTCCGCGAACAGCCGGTTTCAGTAGTGTTGATCTGGCATCGTTGAGCGTGCAGACTTTATTGGTTTATCTATTCTTGATGTGGATTGGTGGTGGTTCACAGTCTACGGCAGGTGGTGTGAAAGTGAATGCTTTTGCGGTCGTGGTTCTGAATCTTGTAGCCGTATTGCGTGGTACTGAACGGGTAGAAGTGTTCGGCAGAGAATTGTCTTACGATTCAATCCGGCGTTCCAATGCAACAGTAGTCATGTCATTGGGAGTGCTATTCATTTTTATTTTCACATTGAGCATACTCGAACCGGGTGTTTCCATCATGGCATTGACTTTCGAATGTGTCTCTGCACTTAGTACTGTGGGATCCAGTTTGAATCTGACTCCTCATTTGTGTGATGCCAGTAAGTTGTTGGTATCCTTGTTGATGTTTATCGGACGTGTGGGATTGATAACATTGATGTTGGGAATTGTCAAACAGAAAAAGAATACAAAATACCGTTATCCGAGTGATAACATTATAATAAACTAAAGATATGAAGTATATTATTATCGGTTTAGGAAATTACGGTCATGTGCTGGCCGAGGAATTGTCTGCGTTAGGACACGAGATTATTGGTGCGGATATTAGTGAAAGTCGTGTAGATTCAATCAAAGATAAGGTTGCTACGGCTTTTATCATTGATGCCACTGACGAACAATCATTATCAGTGTTGCCATTAAATAGTGTGGATATAGTAATTGTAGCGATTGGTGAGAATTTTGGTGCATCGATACGTGTTGTTGCTTTGTTGAAGCAGAAAAAGGTTCCCCGCATCTTTGCCCGTGCTATTGATGCCGTGCATAAAGCGGTGCTTGAGGCCTTTGATCTTGAAAGAATCCTGACTCCGGAAGAAGACGCAGCCCGTAGCCTGGTGCAACTGCTCGACTTCGGCACAAACATGGAAGGGTTCCGCATCGATCAGGATTATTATGTTGTGAAGTTCACGGTTCCGAAGAAATTTGTAGGGTATTTTGTGAATGAGTTAAATCTGGATGAAGAGTTTCATTTAAAAATGATAGGCTTGAAACGGGCAAATAAGATAACCAATTGCCTGGGTATTTCTCTAACTGAACTTCATGTGAAGAATGAATTACCGGGGAATGAGAAAGTGGAAGAAGGAGATGAACTGGTTTGTTACGGCAGATACCGAGATTTCCAAACTTTCTGGAAAGCTATTTAAAATGTAACAGTTGAATTTAAAACTAAATAAAATGCGATTAACCAAATTACTATTGATAACACTTTTACTACTGGTCTCTGTTTGTGCAAGAAGCCAGAAAGGCAATGAATTTACAGTATTGCAATGGAATGTATGGCAGGAGGGAACAATGATACCGGGAGGCTATGATGCCATTGTCAATGAGATTATTCGTTTGAAACCAGATTTTGTAACTTTCAGTGAAGTGAGAAATTATAATCACACTAACTTCACTGCCCGTGTCTGTGCTTCACTTCAGGAAAAGGGACTTCAATATTACTCTTTTTACAGCTATGATACCGGTTTGCTAAGTAAATATCCTATCACAGATTCTTTGACAGTTTTCCCGGAAAATGGGGACCATGGAAGTATCTACCGATTAACTAGCTCTGTGAATGGACGTAAAGTAGCAGTTTATACAGCGCATCTGGATTATCTGGATTGTGCATATTACAATGCTCGTGGATATGATGGCTCCACTTGGAAAGAAATCCCTTTGCCCACTTCAGTGGAAGAAATTCTCAAAATCAATGTCGCTTCTCAACGGGACGACGCAATTCGTCTGTTTATCATCCAGGCAGAGAAAGACCGGCTAATGGTTATGCAGTAATTGTTGGCGGAGATTTTAATGAACCCTCTCATCGTGACTGGATAGAAAAAAATAAGAACTTATATGACCATAACGGCTTTGTCGTACCTTGGACGGTGACAACCTTGCTCGAAGAAGCAGGATTTGTAGATAGTTATCGTAAGATTTATCCCAACCCTTTGACGCATCCCGGTTTTACTTATCCATCGGATAATCCGGCAAAAACTCCGGAGAAAATAACATGGGCTCCAAAAGCCGACGAGCGTGACCGGATTGATTTTGTTTTCTATAAAGGAGATGGTCTGGATGCAAAGAAGGCAATCATATTCGGTCCGAAAGGGTCTATCGTACGCGCGCAGCGTGTGCAGGAAACATCTAAGGATAAGTTCTTGTTACCGCTTGATGTATGGCCTACGGATCATAAAGGATTGTTGGTGACTTTTGGAAGTAAATAATCCGATTTCAGCAGAAGAATGCATACCGGATTTATTGCATTTCCGGTTTGCATTGATGGATCGTTACAGGATGCACTTTAACTTTGCATGTCGTAGATGTGAAATCAAGCTGCACAATCTGGCTTTGTGATGTTTCCGGTTTTCGTTGGTCGAATACAAAGTTGCCCAGACTATAAAAGATGGGCTTACCATTGAAATATTCCTCTTTCTGAATGACGTGCGGATGATGTCCGATGATAGCATCCGCACCTGCACGAACGAGTCGGTGTGCTCCCTTTCTTTGGTTTAGAGTAGGAGAGGATTGGTACTCGATTCCCCAATGGAGAATAACGACCACATAACTTTCGGGATTCTCTTGCTTGAAGTCCTTGATTTCCTCTTCTATTTCTTCCGTGGTTTGCTGGCAAATACCGGGATCATTTTCTAAATATACCCAATTCTCCAAAGGAAGTGTAACTGAATTGAAGAGTGCTACTTTAATTTTTCCTTTCTTTATCACTACGGGTTGGCAACTCTCGGAAGAAGTATTACCATATCCTATCGGAGTGATTCCTGCCGATAAGAGATGCTGATAAGTATCTGTCAATCCGCTTCGTCCCTGATCCATAGTATGATTATTCGCTAAAGCCGCATGACTGATGCCGGCTTTAACCAATTCTTCCATCCATCTCGGTTCCGCGCGAAAGATATATTTCTTGTGTAGCGGCGAACGAACCGAAGTGACGGGACATTCCAGGTTGATTACCGTAGCGTCCATTTGATGAAAGAGAGGCTACCGACGCAAATAAATCTTCGACACCTCCCCGTTGAATCTGTTGGCGTACCCCTCTGTCCAGAAGAACATCTCCGGTGAAAGCGATAGAGACATTCTTCTGACGGGTGCTGGCAGGCAGTAAGCAATAACAGACCTATACTACCTATAATCCGGTTAATTTGGGAAAAGGATATTAGCATCCTGAACTATAAAAACTCTGTCATCTACTTTAGGTTCTTTCTCCAGTAGGATATTTTTCATCCATTCCGGGACGGCAGGTGCTTTCTTCTTCCAGCATTTTCTGCCACTCTTCGTCCGTGAGCCGGGTATCCAGTGGCTGGACAAACTCGTAGTAACTAAATGTGGCACCACGGGTAAGATAGAGATTACCCTCTATTTCTACTACCACATAGATATTGTTGGCATTTCCTGTTGCCACATGCAGTACTCCATTTTTATCACATCCCCTCACGTTGCGGGTATAAATATCAGCCACTACAGCTATCGACTTGTCCGGACCTTGCACTAATGACCAGTTATCCAGATGTAAATCAGGATCGAGCACAGACAGAGTGAAATATTCTATACTACTTCCCATATACTCAAGAGTGCGATATTCCTGTTCGGTCAGTTTTTCTCCCCGCAGTTCCTTTTCTGTTACTTGAATCAGAAAGCTGACATAGTCCTGCAACTGCTCTGTTTTTCCTTTCAAGTCATCCGTCAGGCAATTGCTTTGTTGCAGAACCAGTTGGGTGGCTTGCAGAATCCCTGACATTTTCTTCCAGAAAGGAAGATTCGGTTCTACATATCCCACTACGATCGGATCAGGAGGTCCGGCACCTCCACATTCTGCAGCCATGGGCTGTTCTCCGTAAAGGATCGCGTCATGCTTCAATTCAGCCCAAGATGCCAGAGCTGTATTCAGGTTCTTGTATCCCCATTCGGGTGTTTGCATAAATCCCGGCTGGTTCTTATCCGTTTTCTGCATGGTGAACAGACTTTTCATCCATAATTCGTAGACAGATACTTGTGCAGGCTGGGAAGCTTTGAATTTATCTTTCAGTTTTTGTAATTCTCCGGTATACTGGTTCCAGTTGCCCGCTTCTTTGTAAAAATCAGTCAGTAAAGTCTCGGCGGAGTTTACTCCGAAAGCGGCAAAGACATCCAATCCTTTCGGATAAGCACGTTTGCTGTTTGGGGTGACATCTACCAATTCCTGAAGTACTTCATTATCTGCCAGATATCTTTGTGGCATAAAGTTGATTTTGTCCCGGCAGGAGATTTCTATTTTAGGTTTGATCCTGTTCTTGCTTTTTGCCAGTTCAATGAGCGCTTGATTCACCTTTTCTATTTGAACCGGAGTCAATGCATCTTCAGTATATTCTGCTTTATTTTTCTTCAGAATCTGTGCAATATCGAGAAGAGAAAGATTATCAGTCTCACCCATCAGGAAAGTAAGTGGTGTATAGACGCGTTGGTATAGTTCCATTAGTGGTGTCCTGGTCATATCCTTATAAGTAGATAGTACGGTAGCCTGAAAGATTGCTTGTTTGAGTTGTTCTTGTTGTTCTCTGCAAAAACAGGCAGTTTGAAGCCACATCATAGCCTGAAAGTATGCCTGTAATTGGGGTTCACGGGTATAATGTCCGCGTGGTTTGAAAAGACTGTATGGGAAGTATGCATCTTTGTATGAAAGAAACTCCGAGAAATCATCTTCTTGTGCATTAATATGTTCTATTTCCTGTTGATATGCTTTTTGATACTTAGCAGGGAGATTGGGTGTTTCCTTTGTCAGCAAATAATAAGGGATAGCATAAAAAGTAGCGGCATATTCTGCTATATCTTTCAGAGATTCGTCTTCTGTCTGGCGGGAGATGCTTATGCAAGTTGCGTTGAGTGATAGACATAGTCTTTCCAAAGTAGGAATGATGTGTTGTTTCTCCAGACTTTTCAGTACATAAGAGAAATACATGTGAAATGCCTGTAAATATAAGTCAGTGGTGATGAAATTGGGCACTTGGCGATAATCATTTTCTTCGTAAGCATGAAACAACTGTAAGTTACTTCCTTCTGTAATGGCAAAGTTGTTCTGTTGCAACTTGGCTAGTAATGCCTCGTCTATATCTTTGAATTGGAACAGGTTGACTATATTATTTGCATTTCCTAAATAATAAGAGTCTCGTTGAGTAAACTGTTGCTGACGCATTTCTGCCATGCGAGCATCGATGCGTTCTACGAATGCCTTCTCTTCAGCCGTCAGTTTGACTTCATCATAGTTTTCCGGAAATTTATTCTCTCCGTCTGCCTCCGATTCATCCCATAACTTCCAGACAAGATCATTATACCATTTCGTATTGGCCGAGAAGAAAGCATTGATGTCCGCTTCCATAAAATGATAACCATGTATAGCGTATGGATAACTACGTAATAAACGTAACTCCTGAAAAGAGAAACGACTGATATCCTGCTTCAAATCAATAGATTGAGGTAGAACAGTATCGGTCAATAATGAGGTGGTAGTCATAACAGTATCTTGTGCCGATGCCGTTGAGGTGTTTTTGTTCTTGTTCTTGCATCCGCAGAGAATAAGAATTAGTGTACAGGACAGTAATAATAGTCGTCTCATGTTTTTCATTATTCTATAAATTACTATATATAAATGATAGTATCTAACGTTAACGTTCAAGAATGCGTTTGGCCTCCTTTTCTTCTATCTCGCGTTTCAGATATCCCTTAAAATCCAGACCAAAACCTCTCCATGCATATTCCGTTATCAGAAATTTTCCACTTCGTTCCCGTTCCATGGTGCGTATCAATACAGGAGTATGTTCACGAATCACTCTAAAATCTTCCAAAGGTTGTGCTACCCTCGAACCTAACCAAAGTGGGCGGATATACGCTTCATCTGCAATCCGGTAAATGAATAACCGCTTATCAGGTTTGGGATCGAATCGGGTAGGCTTGATAACCCCCACAATAATTTCCGGCATCCCGTCTCCTGTAACATCTCCATAATCAAATTGATAGACAGGGTAAGGCAATTTCCAAACAGAGTGGGAGGGTTGGTCTGTATTCAAATGAATGACATAGAGCGAATCAGATTCTTTGTTCAGAGATACTTCCATGTGTCTTTGATTTACTTGCCATTCAAACCTGTTTTCTTTCCGGCATGAACAGAACATCAGTAAAAGACCTGTAAAAATAAGGAAGTGAATCCTGTGCGACATATCTGTAACGTTTTCTTTGGCAAAGATAGATATTAACCTGTATTTACCTGCTTCTTTTCTCGTAAAAGTGAAAAGTCCAGTATATTATATATGAAAACCACCGGACTTCTCTTTAGTTAAGAAATCCGGTGGCTTATCAGATTTTATAAAGCGTATGCCTTATTTCGTTTGAATACGAATATTTCCGGCTTTCACTCCATTTGCTTTGGCTGTAAATACAATTTCTCCGGCAGTTTCACCAGCTTGTATGATAGCTGTCAACATTCCGTTGAAAGCATGCATCTTTGGAAGATGGAATTGTTCCAGGTTCGTCGGATCGCCATTGGCAGCAGCACGATATTTACCGGCTCCCTTTGCAGAGAAGTTTATCTGACGATTATCAGTAGGGCATAGGTTACCATCTTTGTCTACAACTTTCACAGTCACATACGCTAAGTCTTTTCCGTCTGCAGTCAATTCGTTACGGTTGCTGACCAATTCGATGTGATGAGGTTTTCCGGCAGTGCGAACCACTTTTTCCGCTACAGCTTTTCCATCTTTGTTATAGGCTACTACTTTTACTTCTCCCGGTTCATATACAGCATCCATCCACATCAGACGATAGCGGTTCTTCAACGAACTATTATTCTTGCTTTGTTTACCATAACTTTTACCGTTGATAAACAGTTCGGCTGTAGGATAGTTGGTATATACAAATATAGGAGTCACTTCGCCTTCACGTTCCGGCCATGTCCAGTGAGGCAGAATATGCAAGGTTTCCGCATCCTTGTTCCATACACTGCGATACAAGTAATAGCGGTCTTTAGGCAGACTGGCAAGGTCGATAATACCAAACATGGAACTGTGATTGGGCCATGCATCCGTATCATAAGGTGATGGTTCACCCAGATAGTCAAATCCTGTCCATACAAATTGTCCGATTGTCCAATGGTTATCGTCGGCCAGTGCAAAGTCCTCATCCGGAATATTTGACCATGAACAGGCTTCTACATCATAAGAGGAACATTGATGGTCTTCATATTTGGTACTTTTCTTATCCTCTACCGGGAATTTGTATACCCCACGTGAACTGACAGTAGAAGCAGTCTCACTACCCAGAATCAGATTCTGCGGGAGTTGGTCATAAGATTCTTTATAGCGTTGGGTACGGTAATTAAGTCCCGGAATGTCAATCATGGCTGCAAATCCGTTCGCAAGTACACAAGTAACCTGATCCATTCCGCAGGTGACAGGACGTGTCGGATCTTCTCGGTGGCAAATGTCTTGTAGGAATTTAGCCACTTTATAGCCGACAGGGCTACATTGGGTTGGCACTTCATTACCGATACTCCACATAATCACACACGGGTTATTCCGATAATTATGGAGCATATTTACCATATCACGTTCCGCCCATTCATTGAAATAACGGTGATAACCGTTTTCACACTTGGCAATGTCCCATTCATCGAACGGTTCAATCATCATCATAAATCCCATTTCGTCACACAACGCTACGAGTTCGGGAGTCGGCATATTATGAGAAGTACGGATAGCGTCACATCCCATATCTTTCAGCAATGTAAGTTGATGGCGAAGCGCTGCCACATTAATAGCGGCACCCAGCGGACCTAAATCATGGTGATTACATACCCCTTGGAATTTGCGATGTTTTCCGTTCAGATAGAAACCCTTATCAGCGATATATTCAATGCTGCGGATACCGAAACGTGTCGTGTAAGTATCCACCAGTTTATCATCTGCGTAAATTTTGGAAACAGCCTTGTAGAGTGACGGACTTTCCGGTGACCAGAGTTCGGGCGCATTTACAATAAAGTTTTGTTCGAATGGTTGTCCGTGATTAATGCGGCTCGTATTCTCTTTGCTGGTAACCACTTTTCCGTCCGGAGAAAGAATCTCTGTCTCTATACGGATTTGTGTTTTCTCACCGGCATTATCAATCTTCGTTTGAAGACGTACGGCTGCAAAGTCCTTGCTGACATGAGGAGTTGTGATTTGTGTTCCCCATACAGGCACGTGCACTTTATCAGTCACGATCAGATGCACATTACGATACAAACCTGCTCCCGGATACCAACGCGAGGACTGCGGACGATTTTCCAAACGTACGGCCAGCGTATTATTCTTTCCGTCTTTGTTTAATAAAGACGTCACGTTACAGTGGAAAGAGTTGTAGCCGAAAGGCCAGAAACAAGCTTCTTTTCCATTTACATAGACACGTGCTTCGCTCATAGCGCCATCAAAGAGCAGCGTCACCTCCTTATCGGCAGGAGCATCAAAACTGGTTCGATACCATCCGGTGCCTACATAAGGGAGCCCACCGGTACGTCCTGTTTTCAAGGAAGCCTTTTTCTCGAAGTTCTGTGTTACAGCTACATTCTGCAGGTCATTATTCATATCGAATGGACCGAAAATCGCCCAATCGTGCGGAATAACGACCGACTCCCATTTAGTGTCATTAAACTCCGGCTGGCTAGCCTCTTTAAAATCTCCTTTACTGAATTTCCAGTTTTTCTCGAGCAGCGTCTCACTGCGTTGCGCTTGCAATGTGCAAGCGGCACCCATCAAAAGTACAGCTAATAACTGTTTTGGTGTTTCATGTTAATTTTGCTTTTCAGGTATAAAATATTTTGGATTCGGGGTAAAGTTATAAAAAATGATTCAATAATCTTATCTCTTGAAAGCATTAAATGCGTTAGTCGGTTTACCACTATCGTCAAACATGCCCTTTCCATAGTTCTTCCAACCACCATAACTCTGCGGTTCCCAGGAGAATACACCAAGACATTGTTCCACTTGTTTGGCTTTCGTCATAAAGTCTGTGAAAAAGTCTTCAGCTTCGGAATAGTCCCAGGGAATACCAATTTCGCACATCATCACCGGAGTGTTGTATTTGGCAATCAGATTTTTCATATTGGCAATACATTTGTTGTTCATATCTTCCCAATCATCGGCTACTCCCTCTGTCGGGTACATATCCGGATAAAGAGACATGCCGATGACGTCCCATTTGGCATTGTTGTCATGCAAATAACCGAAAATCCGGTTGTATAGATTGGCATCATTTCCCTGGTCGAGGTGTACAATCACTTTCGCATTCGGATAAATCTCTTTAACAGCATTGTAGCCGGAGTTAATGAATTTCGCAAAGTTTTTAATACCGTCACTACTCGTTGTTTGTCCAGTGGGGAATAGCATGCCCTGATGAGTTTCATTGCCCACTTGCACCCATTCCACATCAATACCCATCTCTTTGATTGCACCGAGTACATCTTTGGTATGGTCGGCAATCGCCTGCTCCAGTTCTTCTACCGTATAATTTTCCCAGGCTTTGGGTTTGGCTTGTTGAACAGGATCGGCCCATCTGTCACTGTAATGGAAGTCGATCATCAGGCGATAGCCCAAATTATGCGCTCTCCATGCTTTGAGCAATACGTCACCCTTATTGCACCAGCCTTTTACATCTTCCGTGTCATTTTCTGGGTTCACCCATACACGTAGACGAATTGCATTTATACCCAGGTCACGAAGCAGAGACATACATTCCTGTTCTTTTCCATCGGAGGTATAGAATTTATATCCGGAACTTTCCATTTCCGACAGCCAACTGACATCAGCTCCCCGGGCGAAGCCGGACATATCATAAGTGGTTTCCGTCTTTTCCGGGAAATTCGGAGTATCATTATCATCATCACAAGCGGTGAAGATGCTTCCGCAAAGTAGTGCGGAAGCTATCATTATATATTTTCGTATCATAGTGATTCTGTTGAAATTAATAATCATGTTGTTGAACTTAGAATGTTATTCAGTGATTTCAGTCATTGTAAACTCCATCTTGTTGAGATCCAGCGTAATGCGATATTTACCCTCCTTGGCGGGTTTAATGTTATCACCATTCTGATCACTTAGATAGAGCCCACTTTCAGAAGTATAGTACAATCTCCAGTCCCAGTTAATCTGATCGGGATCCGTATTCATGAGGAAGTAGAATCCGTCACCGATGGTGGTGATATCGCATTCTGCGCTCCATATTCCGGTTTCCTCATCATATATCATCAGGTCTTTAGCTGTTGACCAGCCATTGAAAGTTCCATATACATTGATTTGTTTGATTTCAGTAGGCTTCCAGGTCAAGTTGACGTAATCTACTTCGATTGTATAACTTTTCTTGCCGGAACCATCGAACCAGATGTTGTAATGCTCTCCTGTTGTAAGAGCAAGGCTATAAAGATTGTTGGGATCAGAGCCATACCATGTGTCTGTTGATGGGTCTACTATCTGGAAGTTTTCATTGCTGACGGTTTGGAATACAGTGCGATAAGTTCCCGCAGTTTTACCGGGTTCAAGTTTGCGGTATAACTTTCCCCACCATGAGTCGGCACCTTGCATTTCCAGATAAGAGGGATAAGTCGGTTCCACACTTCCTCCTTCCGTCACTTCCACTTTCCATGCTTGCGGGTCGTTCAGGTCAATAATCAATGTACATTCTCCGGCTGCTGGTACGTTTACTGTAATATTTCCGGCAGAAACATTTGTTCCGGTATTGAATGTCAATTCATTAGCAGAACCATTAAAGGCGAAAGGAGTATCTTTGGCTTTCGTATCATCAATGCTGTTATCAGCTCCACTGACACTGGTGTTATCATATAGTTTACCTGTTCCATTCATCTGAATATTGATAGTGCCGGCTCCTGTAGCAGTAAATATACCCTGCCATTGATTCTTGTCACGTTTGTATTCCATTGTAATACCTCCGTCGATGCCACTTACATTGAGTGTTGGCATCCATAAAGCAGTCCATAGTTTTTTGGTGGTATTGACATTCGTATAGTAACAGCCTGATTGACCGGGGAACCACAAATCCCACGTTCCTTCAGCAGCATCAGTTGTCAGGAAGAACGGAGTAGCCGTACTGCCTGATTTGGCTGTGTGCCAAACAGTACCATCGGCTTCCTGTAGATAGAAACCCTCCCAAGAAGTGGCTCCCATAAAGCCGATATAGTTGCCATCCGCATTGGCTGCATACAGATCTTTTCCTGAATCCTTGCCGTCTCCCTTATTGATAATATTGGCAAATCGCATATCAATTTCATAAGGAGTAACCATGACTTTTACCACATTACTGTATACAGGAGCGATGTTACTTCCGTTTCTTCCGGCAAGCCGGAAATAGAGCGGTGCTTCTTCTTCGGGAGTAGCTTTCAACTGATAAGCGACGATATTTAAGGCGGAGACAGAGTACGTCTTTGATACTCCACTTTCGGTCGTTTCCAGAATCTGCCCGGAGAAATCTTCCGTGCGTGAAACCTGTACGGAAGTTTGTACACCGCTGGTAGGCTGGTATCTTGAATCGCTCACTTGCAGCGTCTGGTCAGTCCAGGCAAGCGACAAAGCATAAAACTTAGCTGTCTCCTTTGTCAGTACGACAGAACTGGCAGAAGCTATCAATTCGTTCTCTTCCGGGCTGGAGAGAAAATAGGTATCCCCATCTTTCTCGCAAGCACCTAGTAATAGGAGAGCGGAAAGTAAAGTGAATAGATTATTTAGTTTTTTCATATCGTTGTTCCGTATTAATATGATTAATAGTTTTCATTGTATAAGTTTGGATTGGCCGTCAGTTCGGTAGCAGGTATCGGATAGATATTGTATTTGCTCTCTACTGCCTTACCGTCTTTTACGCCACCTTTCCATTGCCATACATAGCTGTTGGTTGTAAATTGATTGAAGCGGATCAAGTCCGTGCGGCGATACCCCTCCCAATACAGTTCACGGGCACGTTCGTTGATGATAAACAGTTCGTTGATTTCAGACTCGCTTTTGTTATGAGTGTTGTCGCCGAAAGCACGTTCCTGTAGCTCATTGATATAAGGCAGTACATTTGCCAGAGTTGCTTCCGTTCCTCCACGTACCACAGCTTCTGCCATCATTAAATATACATCGGCCAGACGGAATAGGGGATAATCAGTATTTACACCACCGTCTGCGGTGTTGGAAGCAGTCTGTCCGGCATCAGTCAGGTTAGTCCATTTTTCTACGAAATAGCCATTGCTTTGGTCATCTATCTTTTCCAGGTCCCGGGTTTGTCCGTCGGTAAAGAACATATATCGCTGGTCGGCTTCTTCGTTACCTGAGAAAAGTTGAGGAATTTCTCCGCGTACACGGAACATACCCCATCCTGATTTTACACCGTAATCTTCCGGTATCTGTTTTTCGGACGTGTTGCTCACTGCGCCACAAACAATGTAAGTGGATGATCCCCATGACACGAGATTGGTTGCGTCTACCGGGAGGGTGAAGATTATTTCGTTCGTACGTTTGTCATTGTCGGCATTAAACAGCTTGTAATAATCGCTTTCCAGTTGATAACCTTGTTCGATAACCTTTTTACAGGCTTTGATACATTCGTTGTATTTGGAAGTCTGGGTATAAACTTCCGCATTCAGATATAATTTGGCAAGTAATGTATATGCAGCTCCTTGGGAAGCGCGTCCGTAAGGACAGTTCGCTTTATTTAGCATTTCATCTTTAATGGCATTCAGTTCACTTTCAATATAATCGAGAATCTGCTGGGCTGTATAGCGGGGAGGCAGATATCCGACTAGCGGGTCATTTTCCGTCACAAACGGGATATTGCGGAACAGATCGAGTGCGTGATAGTAGAATAAGGCACGCATGAAACGGGCTTCGGCACGATAAATGCGAATTTCAGTCTGCTCCTGGTCCGTGAACTGTGCTATCTTTTCATCGGTGGCATTGCGGAGAAACTCATTACATAAAGCAATGTTGTAATAGATACGGTAATACATATCCGATACCCAAGGGTCGTTAGCGTCCCAACTCAAATACGTCAGTCCCGTCACGTTGTCACCGGACAGCCAGGTAGAAGCCACTTCATCCGTTCCACATTCCTGCAAGTTGAAGAAACAGCGCATATAATCCTGTCCGCTGTTACTACTCAAATCGTTGTCACCATTCTTTTCCTGTCCGGTGGTCACCATGGTTGCATAGATTTTTCCCAGAACGGCTTTATAGTTTGCAGCACTGGTATATATGGTAGAAGATGTTTCTTCTTCGTGTGGATATTGGTCCAAGTCGCCTATGCAGGAACTCATCAGGAGTGCGCTGCAAAAATAAAGGGCTGTATAAAATATCTTTTTCATAATCGATGCTTTTAGTAATTAGAAGTTAATACCTATGTTGAGAGAGAAAGTACGTGGGCGTGGATAAAACGAATTGTCCACACCGTTGGGAACTTCCGGGTTAACGCCGCTGTATTTGGTGATACAGAATACATTTTGCACCATGGCACTCACATTCAGACTGCATCCTTTATAAATAGTGCCGAAGTTGTAACCCAATGAGAGATTATCCATTTTCAGGAAAGAAGCATTCTCTACATAGTAGTCAGAGAGGTATTGACGTGTCTGGAATCCTGTTTTCAGGTAGGTTGATGACAGGTTGTTCAGCTGGTAAGAGTTGTAGCTGACAGTTTCCCAGGCACCGCTGTTCATAGCCATCGCGTTATAGACATAGTTTCCGATATTGGCACGCAGGCTGGTGCTCAATGTCCACTTCTTGTAACGCAATGAGGTACTGAAACCGAGGATATAGTCGGGAGCTGGAGAGTGGTAGCGGTACAAGTCGTTCGAGTTGATTTGTCCGTCCCCGTCGAGGTCTACGTAAGCTCCCTCTACCGGTTTGCCGGTTTTTTCATCATACAGTTGGTGGTAAACGTAGAACATATAAGGAGCATATCCCTCGCTCAATGTCTGTACCTGATAACTGTCGATATATGGACCTACGGAAGTATTGGTGGCAGGCGTACCGGCTGTCAGTGATAAGTTTTTCACTTTCATCTTCTGCCATGTCATGTTGAAACTCAAATCCCAGTTCCAGTCCTTGGTCTGTATGGGCGTTGCGTTCAGACTGAATTCCACACCCTGACTGTCTACATTTCCGACATTGGTCGTGATGTTACGATCGAATGTAGTACCGGCAGCAGCAGGTACGGTGGCAATCAGGTCTTTGGTCTGACGGGTGTAGTAGTCGAAACTACCGGTGATGCGGTCTTTGAGAAAACCGAAGTCAAAACCCACATTCCATGAAGTGGTTGTTTCCCATTTCAGGTTGGGTACATACGCTTTGGGGCGGTAAGTAGGAGTCGGAGTACCACCGATAAGAGAGCCTGCACCACTTTGACTGATCGTATAGATAGGGAGGTAGTTGTAGTTACCTATACCGTCTTGCTGCCCGGTGACACCATAACTGGCACGCACTTTCAGCGTACTGATGACTTTATTGTCTTTCAGGAATGATTCTTCTGTTACTCTCCATCCTAATGCTACTGACGGGAACGTACCCCAACGTACATTTTTAGCGAAGCGCGAAGTGGCATCGCGACGTACAGTAGTAGTCAGCATATAGCGGGAGTTGAACGAGTAGTTCAAACGGCCATAATAAGAGAGTAATACATGGCGTTCGTCAGAGGCTTTCGATGTTTTCTGTATTTCTCCCAACGTGTTCATTTCGCTGTAAAGCGGAGTCGTGGATTTCCAGTACTGATAATCGTAACCGGCTGTAACATCAAAACTACTTTTAATGGATTCCACCAATTTGTTGTAGTTGGCATACAGAGTCAACAAACGGTTTTCTTTTTTCTGTGGGCCATAGCTGTAATCCAAACCGGAAGTGGTGTAATTCTGTGCAGCTTCTGCCGGAACATATACACTTCCTTTACCTTGTGCATAGTCATAACCTAACGTAGCATGCAATTTCAAATCGGGGAAAAAGTGAAGACGATAGTCTGCATCAATGTTTCCGATAAAACGTTTTACTGTACTTTGTGAGTCATTCATATTGAGAAGTCCCACCGGATTCATGACTGCTCCGTTCACGGGAGCACCGGTGTTGTCAATCGCTTCCGTATATCCGCCGAATGTGTCTAGACCCGAATATACTGGAATGGTAGGATTCATGGTCGAAGCAGCCCAAATGGCACTTGTATTGGCAAATGTGTTCTTATTGATAGAACCTTTAGCATTGATATTCAGTTTTAAGTGGTCTTTAAAGAAAGACGGATTCAGTGTGATGCTTCCGGTGTAACGCTCCGCGTTGTCAGTACGTAATAAACCACTCTGGTTGTAGTAACCGATAGATGCACGGAAAGGTAAGTTTTTGGTAATCTTTCCAGCAACACTTAGATTATTGTCCGTACCGAATGCATTCTGATAGATTTCATCGTTCCAATCCGTGTGTGCCGTGCCGAGTAACGCCCGTTGCGCATCGGTTCCTTTGCTTTGGATGGTATTGACAAATTCATCGTAGTTCAACATATCTGCCAATTTGGTGCGGGTTTGTACAGAGTTGGTCGTACTGAAAGTAAATTTCAGTTTATCCGAACTTCCTTTCTTGGTAGTAATCAGAATAACCCCGTTGGATGCACGCGAACCGTAAATGGCAGTCGAAGAAGCATCTTTCAGAATGGTCATACTTTCAATATCGTTCGGGTTGATGAGGCTAAGGAAGTTTCCGTCATTACCACTGATGCCTCCCTGTTCCAAAGGAACACCGTCCAGTACGATCAAAGGGTCATTACTAGCGTTCAGTGAAGCACCACCACGCACACGGATCGTGCTTCCCGCAGTGGGAGAACCACTGTTGGACATGATTTGCACACCGGAAATCTTACCATTAATCAGTTGCTCGGGAGAGCTGACCAATCCCATGTTGAAGTCCTTGCTGCTGACGTTAGTTACCGAACCTGTCAGGTCACTTTTACGCTGCGTACCATAGCCGATTACTACAACGTCGCTCAATACCTGTGAATCACTTTTCAACTGAACATTCAAAGTAGTACTGTTGGCAGGAACAGGTACTACCTTTGTTTCATATCCTACATAAGAGAATTGCAACTCTTTGCTGCCCTGTGGCACATTGAGTGTATAATTACCGTCGAAATCGGTCACTGTTCCGGTAGAAGTACCGACAATGAGGATACTTACTCCGATCATCGGTTCCTTGTTCTCGTCAATCACTTGTCCGATGATTTTCTTGCCTCCTTGTTGGGCGAAGGCAGGAATGATGCCTCCTAAAAAGGCTGTACACAACATAAGTAGTACAGTCAGATGGCGTAGATTTAAGATATTCCTGTTCATAATTACTGTGTTATTGATAATAGATTTATTTTTACTTTTTATTTAAAAATCAGCGGCTTTTCTCTTTCTGTCCCTTCCGTTTGCTACCCCCTTTCAGAAGGCTTCAGACGTGGTTCAGACGAAAGATTTGTTCCTCACCGAGGAAGACCTTGTTCCTCACCGATGAACGACCCTTTCCTCACCGAGGAACAAAGGCTTCGACAACGGGGAACTTTAAGAACGATTATTCCAGCCAGATATTTCCTAGTTCAATTTCAACTAACTCTTTCTTGTTTCCTGACATTGACAGCTCCAGCTTCTCAATCTTTTCCGGTAGAAAAGCGATTTCCGTTTCCGGATGGAAATACTGTTTCAAGAATGTCGGATAAGCTATCGGCAGCAGTACCGTGTCTGTCTGGCGTAAATCTTTCAACGGTATCCGTATGATTCCCTCCGATGATGGAGCAGGACAAGGGCTTTTATAAGTATATCCGTCTGACGTTACGAAACCGGCACTGAGTCCTTCCGGAAGTGCTTTCGTGCGATTTACCCGGATACAGAGAACGCTACAATCCTTTACTCTTTCTTTTCTTTCTTCAATCAGGTTCTTTACGAACGTGCGGAGGAAATAGTGCGGATTTTCTCCTTTAGGAGTAAACCGGAACCGGAGCAAAGGTTTTTCCACCGGAGAAGAATCAACCAAAGTACGTTGGAGATCATTCCATTCGGGAAGCGTGTATGCTTCTATCCGGCTATCTGCGTCCGTAATAGTCAATAGTGGTATCGCACTATCTGGGGCAACAACACGAGTAGTCCAATAGGCTCCGGAAGTATAATTCCAGTCCAGTGGATTTTCCTTTATTCCCGATGATGAATTCCTGTAACCGGAATTTCCTGTGGGATAAGTGCGAGTGCTGTTGCCCCGGCATACGATGATGTTATACCTGAAACAATCATCCTTTATTTCTGTAGCGGGTATCGTTGCCTGATAGGTATATCCGCCTGTATGTTTCATCTTGATATATGGATTGTGCTCATTCCAAAAAGATATCTTATCGGTGTAGATAATCACAGAATCCGGGAATTCGGTTCCTACCACCTGTGCACTAATCGTCAAATCTTTATTTGCTTCAGTGGTTGCCGATGGAGTATGAACGACTTTATAATCCGTCACACGTGGAGCAGGAGCCACATATTCTCCGATGCGGATGGAATTCCATTGAGAGTCTGCCTGCCAGTTCTGTTTGGGCGTACAGTTTTTACGTTTCAGCAGATAGGTACCCGGACAAAGTCCGCGGATAATCCCGTCTGTCACATCTCCTTTCTGCTGATTTCCTTGATTGAGGGCCGTAAAGGTAAATTCCATCCCTAAATCAGGTATTTGAAGAGCCATGTCCCAAGCACCATAAGCAATGGTAACCACTTCTTTATCGAGTGACGGTTTGGCAAACGGATCGTTCACCACTACCGCGTCCGGCATCACTTCCAGTCTCCAGACTCCCGGTTCGAGGCAATCCATGAAATAAGTACCTGTTCCCTCATAACGAATAATCGGAGAACTGCCACAACCGGCAATGGAAACAAGTTGTGACGCATCTTTGGGCTGGGTGTTGGTATAATTGGAATAATAGAATTTCTTTCCATTATTTAATTCGCTCAAGTCCTCTGTATAACTGACACGAAAACCGTCACCAAATAAAGTGTCCTGTGGATAACTGCCGTATGATTCACCTCTTTTCAGACTGCGTGCAGCTTCGGCGGCTATCTTCATACTGATGGCTTTATGAGGCGTATAGGCAAGATTCAAGAAATGAGTCTGATATTCCGTATTGGCATAAGCGATATCCATCGGATCATACGCAAACTGGGTAATCCATTGAAAACCTGCTGTACGGAAAGTGCGTACCATGGCCGGATACATATAAGAATACATGATATCTGCCGGATCGAACTCATATACCATCCGTGTTTTCTTATCGAATCCTTTCACTTTATCGGAAAAGGGAATATCATAGCGGTCTATATAGGGAAGGAAATTTCCCTGCTGTGTCTGTCCAGATACCAGTCCGATGGGATACCATTGATAAGTAGTTCCCTGAATGGCAGTTTCGTAATAAGCCTCTACTACATATCCGTTGTGGCTTACATTATAGAATACAGGTTTGCGGTTTCCTGTTTTATTGATCGCTTTCAGCATCCGGTTGATATAGGCTTTTACCTCTTTCTTCGTACCGGAATGACAAGGTTCATTATTGATTTCGAACCCAACAATGGAGGGATCGTCTTTATAAGCTAACCCCGTATATGGATTGACGTGCTTCACCAAACCATGAAGATAGGTTTCTTGTGCAGCGATAGCTTCCGGGTGGGAGTGCATATCGCATTTATCATATTTATAGGAGAAGCCGCCCGTCTGTATGTTTCGTTCGGGATATCCGTTCCCGAAGTTGGTCTGCGCGGTAATCACAATATGAATATTGCGTTCTTTGAGTTTGGCAATCAGGTAGTCCATCAAGTCGAGATGCTCGTTTTCGAGGAGATTTCCCTGTCCGTCTGTCAGTTCCACATCCCATAAATGAATACGGTAAGCATTCAGTCCCAGACGGGAGATATGATATACATCTTTGTCTATAGCAGCTTTGCGGTCCAGTTCCAAATATCCAATGGCACGGTAAGCATGGGCGAAAGGCAGCGTATAATTAACACCGAAAAAGGAAGCCTCCCGGCGGGTGTCACTCCAACGCATCACCCCATTTCCATCTATATATATAATAGGTGTAGAGGATGATTTGCCTTGCACTTTGACAAAGGCAGATATCAAACAAATAAAGGTAAGGATCAACAGTCTTTTCATGCTATCAAATTTATCGGTTTATTGACAGCAACAAAAGTAATTTATTGGTCATTTCAATAAAAGCACAGATTGGACATATAAGGATAAAAATAGGACGAAATGCCCCAAAATGCCTCTACAGGTCTTCATTAAGGTACTGGCGTGGCGTTTTTCCGAATTCTGCCTGAAAACATTTGGAGAAGTAAGAGTGATTGGAAAAGCCTACCATGTACATCACTTCGGCAATGGTAAATTTCTTTTGTTGCAACAACATGGCCGCCTTTTTCATCCGGATCGATTTGATGTATTCCACTGGAGACATTCCGGTCAGCTGTTTGATTTTCCGGTAAATCTGCTTATTGCTGATACCGGATAATTCACAAAGTGCATTTACATTCAATTCCGATTCAGAAAGATGGTCCTCAATCAGGCGGATAATGTTCGACAGAAATTTCTCATCTTGAGATTCTGCTTCGATTGGTTTAAGAACAGGCAACGATTCCAACTGCTTTTTCACCTGTGTCGCCGGAATCTCTTCTTTCTCTACGGCGATGACAGGGATATTCAGGCCAATGGAAGTTCCTTTTCCTTCGTTCGAGGTGACTCCGTTGATGTGACCGCCATGAAGTTCCGTATAAGTCTTGACCAGATAAAGTCCGATACCTGTACCTTCCTTATTGCCGGAATGTGGAGACTGGAAAAAGCGCTGGAAGATATATGGAATATCTTGTTGCGGGATTCCGCTTCCTGTATCTGAAACACAGATATCCAACAATCCCGTTTCTTCACGATAGAAAAGAGACAGACGGACGCTTCCGCCATCCGGGGTGAATTTGACGGCATTTGAAAGCAGATTATCTAAAATCACTCCAAGTTTGATGGCATCCATATCAGCATAAATCTTGGCTTTATTCGTCTCGAAATGGAATGTGATCTGTTTGTTTTCCTCATAGACAGAAAACAGGCTACGGCTGAATGACACAAGTTCGATGCGCGACAAAATCAGCAGCGAATCTTTATTATCCTCTATCCGGTTGAAGTTTAATACCTGATGAATCAATGAGTTTATTTTCATTGCATTACGCTGTACCTCCTCCAGTGTCTGTTTCTCATGCACTTCTTCTGCAACGGGGAGCAATTGACTGACAGGAGCGATAATCCGGCTAAGCGGTGTCTTTAATTCATTAGACAAATTGGTAAAGAAAGCCATTTTCTGGCGTGATTGTTCCAGAATCTTCTCTTTTTCCATCCGTTCCATTTTTAGACGGTTCTTGACACGGAAAAAGTTGATAACCCAGGCAATGAGGCTCAAGAATAAAAGAATGTAGATTATCTTTGCCCAAAGTGTGTAATACCATGGAGGGAGAATTTTAATATTCAGGATATATGGATGCTCGGAAGGAGAACCGCTCTTTTCTACTTTGCTGATTACCAGCAGATAATCCCCATAACCCAGATTACTGTACGTAATGCGATTCGTGTTGGATTGCAGGAAATTCCATTCTTTGTCCATACCTTCCAGCCGGTAGACGAATTCATGTTTTTCTTCCAGCGAGTAGGGGAGGTCTGAAAGTTCGAAAGCCAGGTTGTTCTGGTCGTATTTTAGTTCGATAGCATCGGTATAACGGATGTTGGGAATATTCTCTCCAGTATGCGGAGACATCAGTTGATTGTTGATATATAAGGCAGTCAGTAAAATGGAGTGTTCCGGCTGACTCATGGCTTGTATTTCGGGACGGGATATGCCGAACCCGTCTGCACCTCCCAGATAGATATTTCCATCTTCCGGATCAAACATTAGACTGGTGAAACGTTTATCCGTCAGGCTTTGCTGGCGGGCATCCATTGTTCTCCGGTCGATGATCCAAAGTCCGTTAGTGGTGGAAACCCAGATATGTTCTTTTACAGAGGTCATAGACAGAATCTCGTTATTGCTGAAATTGCCGAAAGAGATACTTTGCTGACTCGAGTCTTTGGGATTGATACGCATCACCCCTCCGTGAAATCCTACCCAAAGCATGCCGTCTTCATCCCGTAAAAGGTAGTTCGGGCTCTTCTCGCCACTTAATTCATCGGCAAACAGCTTTGTCACTTGTCGCGTACGGGCATTGATTTTGTCTATTCCTTTGCTGTTGTATAACAATACCCATACATTACCTTCCGCATCAGGGACAATCTGATTAATGAACATCCCCGACAGCCCATTATGAATGGAATAATTTTGATCGGCCACATACGATTTTCCGGCAGATTGTATCAGTTTATGTTTGTCCACAACAAAGATACCTCCGAGACAGGTGGCGATCCAAAGCTTCCCGTCAGTATCTTCAAACAGGTAATAAGCCCAGTTGGTATTATAAGTTCCTGTACTGTCTACGATGTTGTAGTGTACAAATTGATGGGTATTATAGTCATAGCGGTTGATACTTCCGTCTGTGGCTATCCATAACTGCTGTTCTCTATCCTCGTAGATGTGTCGTATCCGGTTGTGGGATAACGGATGGTTTTTATCCCCCATTCTATACCAGATAGCATCGTGTTTATTGCCTGCAGGATGGGTGAACCGGATCACTCCGTTTGTACCTCCGAACCAATAGAATCCTTTGGAATCCCGGAACAGGGAATAGAACTGATTTCCGTCTCCTGTGCCTGTGATTTGAGAAATCGGTACAAATTGCAGCGCACTGTTATAGCGTGATAGGGAAATGCCATAATCTGTTCCCAGCCAGATATTATGTTCCTGATCCGAGAATATGTTCCAGATAATATTGTTGGTTAGTGACTGGATATTGCGTGAATCGTGAATGATATGCTGCAAAGGTTCTTTGTCATTCTGGTACACATAAAGCCCGTTGTCTGTACCTGCCAGCAAATTTTCATCTCCGTCCAGTGCCAGTGATTTGATGGAGTTGTTATGAAATACCTCTATCGCCTTCATCTCTCCTATAGTGGGATTGTATTGGAAGAGATAACCTTCCATCCCGATCCAGATACATTGTCGGGTGGTGTCTTCCAACAGAGAATTGACAAACAAATTGCTGCCTCCCCGGTTAACGGGCAAAAGGATGTTTTCAAATTTTCCACTTGCCTGCACATAGCGGCATAATCCGTTGTAAGTACCTATATAAATTTGATTATCTTTTGTATGAATGATGGAATAGATGGTGTTATGAGGCAATCCGGTCTGTTTGCTGTCGAAATGATTCAGTTGACGGCTTTTTAACTGATAAGTATATAATCCGTTCAACGAACCTATCCACAATGTATCTCCCTGGAGTACCATGGTACGGACATCCGTTGGAAAATCAGTATCCGGTTGCTCATATTTGTCTGTTCGATAGTTATAAACAAGAATCCCGTTATCTGTTCCCAGATATAAATAAGTGTTATCTGCTATAATACCGCAGTAGATACGTGTGTTAGTACGTTCTCCATACGTGAAATGCTGTTGTGTGGAATAACCGTCATAACTGAATAACCCCTTGTTGGAACCCACCCATATCAGTCCCTCGCTATCTTGCAGGAAGCAACTAATCACCGAAGCTTCGGCCCCGAGATAGATGTTGTCGAATTGCTGATAATTTACTTTTTGCCCATACACATTGCCACTGCTACAGTAGGCAAGGATGAGAAAAAGAATTGTTGTAATTCGTTCGCGCATGGTGTTAGGTTTGCAGGTTTTTAAATCTGTAATTGTTGTAAAAGTATTCCTTCTTTCCTGCAAATGTAGGAAAAATGTCGGTTACACTTGTAAATATCCCGCTCTTTTTGTTCCTTTGCTATCTATTTATAAACAGAAAACTTACGTATGAGAAAACTAATTTATTGGCTTTTATTGCCGTTGGCAGTGGCTGTGAGTGCATGTGGCGGTAAAAAAGGATCTTCAGATAATACGTCGACATTGGCGATGATAGACAGTGTGGATGCTCACGGATTGCAGCGTATGCAGACGTCTAAGAGCGAAACCGACTTTAAATTTAAGGGGAAAGATTATCATTCCCTCGTTTCGCGTACTCCGGATGAAAATCTGCCCCATGTGACAAACGAGCTGGGAGATACCTATGTCGACAATAAAATAGTGTTGCACCTGACTCGTGGTAATGAAACCGTGTTGAACAAGACCTTTACCAAGAATGATTTTTCATCGGTAGTCGATGCGAACTTCCTATCTAAGTCTATATTGGAAGGTATTGTATATGACAAGACTACTCCGCAGGGAATTGTGTATGCAGCGAGTGTTTGTTATCCGCAGACAGATTTGTATATGCCGCTTTCCATAACGATTACCGCTGATGGAAAAATGAGTATACAGAAAGTGGATATGCTTGAAGAAGATTATGACGATGAAGCACCTAATTAAGCTTGTAGGCGGGTGTTGACAGTAAAATTACACAAATGTGAAAACATTTGAGACAAAAGAAAGGCAGCCGATGAGGTTGCCTTTCGTATTTTGCACCGTCAACGAACTTAATACCAAATAGAATGAAGAAAAACATTTTTGCTATCTGTGTGGTAGCAGTAGGATGTACGGCACTGACCGCTCAAACCCAAGATACACAAACGTTGGTTCCGCTTACGGAACGGGTAAACGTGCAGGCGGATTCGGCACGCGTCAATCAAATTATAGACGATTGCTGGGTAGCAGTAGGGACTAAAAAGCCTCATGCAATTCAACGCGACTTCACACGTATGTTCAACGGTAAGCCTTCCTATCGTTTTGAATTGAAGGAAGATGATAACACCCTGTCAGGATATGCCAAAGGGGAAACAAAAGGGCGTGCGGAATTTTCTTATTGTTATGCAACTTCCGATGATTTCAAAGGCCTGCCTGCCGATGTTTATCAGAAAGCACAGATTACCAAAACTGTATATCATCATGGGAAAGGTATTTGTCCGCAAGGAGCTTCCCGCGACTATGAGTTTGCCGTATATATTCCTTCTTCATTGGGTAGCGATGTCTCGACAATTTTTGCCCAATGGCATGGGATGCCGGATCGTACATTGGTACAAACTCCACAGGGAGAAGTGAAGAAACTTACGATTGACGAGTTCGTTGAACTGGAAAAGACTACAATCTTTAAAAAGAATGAAGGGCACGAGAAAGTAGCCAAGCTGGATAAACAAGGTAATCCGGTGAAAGACAAACAAGGAAATCCTGTATATCAGGCCGGAAAGGCCAACGGATGGCTCGTGGAACAAGGAGGCTATCCTCCATTGGCGTTCGGGTTCTCCGGCGGATGGTTCTATATCAAAGCAAATTCCGACCGTAAGTGGCTGACGGATAAAGACGACCGTTGCAACGCAAATCCCGAAAAAACACCGATCATGAAACCTGTAACATCAGACTATAAAGCATCGACCATTGCTTACAAAATGCCTTATGCCGATTTTCCGAAAGACTGCTGGATTACATTCCGCATTCATATTGACTGGACAGTCTATGGCAAAGAGGCGGAAACGATTGTAAAACCGGGTATGCTCGATGTGCAGATGGACTATCAGGAAAAGGGGAAAAAGGTTAGTAAACACATTGTAGACAATGAAAAAATCATGATTGGACGTAACGACGATGATGGTTATTACTTCAAGTTCGGTATTTACCGTGTAGGTAATAGCACTAAGCCGGTATGTTACAATTTGGCAAACTATTCAGAAAGGTAATTAGTCAGAAGGTAAAAAGAGAGTGATATCCGGATGTTCTTTTTGTGAGCATCCGGATATTTTTTTAGTTCTTTTACCGTTTATTTGTCAGCGCAGCAATGATAGTGATACCATTTTTACTGTCATAATTTGCTGATTGTAATAAAGTTAAAAATGATAAAAAATAGGACTGCATCTAGTAAGTACGTGTCAGGTATGCAAAAAGATTTGTTTTTTTGCCGCTTGCCAAATGGCATATATAAAATAACTAGTGATGCAAATGATGAACAAAAATGGGTTTAGCCGATGTGCAGAGTTCTACATCGGTCGTTTGCGAAAGGAAGGAAGGCATTCTACAGCGCATGTCTATAAGAATGCTATCTTCTCTTTTAGCAAATTTTGTGGCACGTCCAATGTGTCGTTCAGACAGGTCACCCGCGAGCGTTTACGACGTTACGGGCAGTATCTTTATGAGTGTGGCTTGAAGCCTAATACGATTTCTACGTATATGCGTATGCTTCGTTGTATTTATAATCGAGGAGTGGAAGCAGGTAGTGCACCTTACGTACCCCGATTGTTTCATGATGTTTATACGGGAGTGGATGTTCGCCAAAAGAAAGCTTTGCCTATCGGTGAATTACGTAGACTTCTGTATGAGGATCCCAAATCGGAGCGTTTGCGTCGAACACAGGCTATTGCTGCCCTGATGTTTCAATTCTGTGGAATGTCATTCGCGGATTTAGCTCATCTGGAGAAATCAGCTTTAGATCAGAATGTGTTACGGTATAACCGTATCAAGACTAAAACTCCGATGAGTGTGGAAATACTTGATACTGCAAAGGAAATGATCAACCGGCTTCGTAGTAACCAGGATTCTCATCCGGATTCTCCAGATTATCTGTTTGATATTCTTAGCAGTGATAAGAAACGGACGGATGAAAGGGCTTATCGGGAATACCAGTCTGCCCTCCGTCGATTCAACAACCGTTTAAAGGACTTAGCGAGAGCTTTACGTTTGAAGTCTCCTGTTACTTCTTACACACTTCGCCATTCTTGGGCAACGACAGCGAAGTATCGGGGAGTATCGATTGAAATGATTAGTGAATCATTGGGACACAAATCTATAAAAACCACACAAATCTATTTGAAAGGCTTCGGACTTAAAGAACGTACGGAGGTAAATAAAGGGAATTTATCTTACGTGAGAAACTGTTGTGTAGACAGATGGTAGATATATAAAATATTGATAATCAGAAGTAAAATATGTGTGTTACTTCTTAGGTAACAGAACTTAAATTTGACGCAAAGATAGACAAAAACACGAATAGTAAGCAAATATTCTTCCACTTTTTTTCGTTTTATCTGAAACATAGAGCAAAAAACTATCTGAACATGAAATAATCTTATTTCCATGCTCTATACTTTTTCATTGCCTAATTCAATAGTTTTCTTATTGAATATTAGGCTTTTCCATTTTCTACGCCTTTGTCATGTATGTGATTTCTATTTTCACTGTAGTATGCGTTTCGTGTATGTATTGTCTGTTACCTAAGAAGTAACGGATGAACATGGGGTAAAAAAATATGATTTTAACGAAACCGAAATCAGTAAATGCCGGGCCTAGTAGTGGGACAGGGGAAGGCGTAGCACACTCAAAACGCTGGTATGTAGCACTCGTTCGAATGCATCACGAGAAGAAAGTTGCCGAGCGTTTATCTAAGATGGGAATTGATTCTTTTGTTCCTGTTCAGCAGGAAATTCATCAATGGAGTGACCGTCGTAAGATGGTTGAATCTGTTCTTCTTCCAATGATGGTATTTGTTCATGCTGATCCATCTGAACGTAAAGAAGTTCTAAGCTTTTCTACAGTGAGCCGTTATATGGTGATGCGTGGAGAAAGTACTCCAGCAGTGATTCCTGATGAACAGATGGCTCGTTTCCGTTTTATGCTTGATTATTCAGAAGAAGCTATTTGTATGAATGATACTCCACTAGCGCGTGGTGAGAAAGTTCGTGTCATAAAAGGTCCTTTGAGTGGACTTGTTGGCGAACTTGTGACTGTAGGCGGGAAGAGTAAGATTGCCGTTCGTTTAAATATGCTTGGCTGTGCTTGTGTAGATATGCCAATCGGTTATGTAGAACCCACAAAGATCACCAATGACAACACGAAGAAAATTTAACGTATTTCTATTCATTCTGTTGCTGGGAGTTTTTTCTCCTTTAATGGCTCAAAATATGAGCGACTCCCAAGTTCTTGAATATGTCAAGGATGGCATCCGCCAGGGTAAAGAACAGAAACAACTAGCTTCTGAACTGGCACGTAGAGGTGTGACCAAAGAACAGGCAACTCGTGTGAAGCAACTCTATGAGCAGCAAAACAATGTCAATGCTTCCAATGCAACGGGTACCGACATCAATGAATCACGCCTTCGTGAGGAAATGAAAACACTTCCGATATGCTGGAAGACCACCCGAGCACTCAAGACCTCGCACTTGGGAACCAGGTTTTCGGACGAAATATTTTCAACACCCGTAACCTTACTTTTGAACCCAGTGTCAATATCGCCACCCCCTTGAACTATCGTCTGGGTCCCGGTGATGAAGTGATTATCGATATCTGGGGAGCCAGCCAGAACACTATCCGCCAACAGATTTCTCCTGACGGCACGATCAACATTCAGAAAATAGGTCCTGTCAACCTGAACGGACTAACTATTGCTGAAGCCAATGACTATCTCAAAAAAACATTAAACAAGATATATAATGGTCTTAATAATGCGAATGATCCCACCTCTGACATCCGTCTGACTTTGGGCAGCATACGTACTATCAGATCAATGTAATGGGTGAGGTTGTCCAACCGGGCACTTACTCCCTCTCTTCTTTTGCCACAGTCTTTCATGCACTTTACCGTGCGGGTGGAGTCAGTGACATAGGAAGCCTTCGCAATGTGCAGCTGGTACGTAACGGCAAAAATATCGCCACGATCGACGTCTACCAATTTATCATGAAAGGAAACATTCAGGATGACATTCGTCTTCAGGAAGGCGATGTAGTAATAGTCCTGCCTATGACGTATTGGTTAAGATCGACGGAAAAGTGAAACGCCCGATGCGTTTCGAAATGAAAAGGATGAAAGTCTATCCACTCTTATCAGCTATGCCGGTGGCTTTGAAGCCGACGCCTACACCCGTTCCTTGCGTGTCGTACGTCAGGACAGGAATATGAAGTAAACACAGTCAAAGCCCTTGACTATAGTGTCTATAAAATGCGAAACGGTGATGTTGTGACCGCCGAAGCCATCCTTAATCGTTTCATCAATAAACTTGAAATCCGTGGAGCCGTTTATCGTCCCGGCATCTACCAGTTGAATGGAAAACTGAATACAGTCCGTGAACTGGTAAACGAAGCCAAGGTCTGACCGGTGATGCCTTCTTGAACCGTGCCGTTCTCTACCGCCAGCGTGAGGACTTGACTACCGAAGTTGTTCCAGTAGACATTAAAGCTATCATGGACGGTACTTCCCAAAACATCATTCTGATGAAAAACGATATCCTTTATATTCCTAGTATTCATGACCTGGAAGACAGGGGCAACGTCGTAATCCATGGTGAAGTAGCCAAACCTGATTCTTATCCTTATGCGGATAACATGACCCTTGAAGACTTGATCATTCAGGCAGGTGGATTGCGTGAAGCCGCTTCTGTGGTTCGTGTAGATGTATCCCGTAGAATTAAGAATCCTCGTAGTACAGTAGATAACGATACTATCGGCCAGATATATACATTCTCCCTAAAAGAAGGTTTTATTGTAGATGGAACTCCCGGCTTTGTCCTTCAACCTTATGATGAAGTTTATGTACGTCGTAGTCCAGGGTATCAGGCTCAACAGAATGTGGTTGTTGAAGGTGAAATTCTGTTCGGAGGCTCTTATGCAATGACCAGTCGTGAAGAACGTCTTTCGGACTTGATCAATAAAGCTGGAGGTGCAACGAATTATGCCTACTTACGTGGTGCCAAATTGACTCGTGTGGCCAATGCAAGTGAAAAGAAACGCATGAGTGATGTGATCCGTTTGATGAGCAGACAGTTGGGTGAGGCTATGATGGACTCTTTAGGTGTTCGTGTGGAAGATACCTTTAGTGTTGGTATTGACTTGGAAAAGGCATTGGCTAATCCTGGAAGTACAGCAGATATTGTCTTGCGTGAAGGTGATGTGATTTCTATTCCGAAAAACAATAATACGGTTACAATTAATGGTGCCGTAATGGTTCCGAATACAGTTTCATATATAGAGGGTGAGAATATAGATTATTATCTGAATCAAGCCGGTGGTTATTCTGAAAATGCAAAGAAGAGTAAGAAATTTATAGTTTATATGAACGGCCAGGTAACTAAAGTGAAAGGTAGTGGCAAGAAACAGATTGAGCCTGGGTGTGAGATAATTGTGCCTAGTAAAGCTAAGAAGAAAACTAATATGGGTAATATTCTAGGTTATGCTACTACCTTCAGTACTTTGGGAATGATGGTTGCTTCTATTGCTAACTTAATAAAGAAATAACGAATACCTCTTATGGCTACTCTGATAGAACAAGAATCTGAAAAGGAAACAAAACGGAAGCAAGCGACTCCTGACAATGAAGAGATTGAAATCGACTTGATGGACTTTCTTCGTAAGATTATAGCTATCCGTAAGAAAATCTATAAAGCTGCCGGCATTGGTCTGCTAATTGGTATTATCGTTACAATCAGCATTCCCAAACAGTATACGGTTGAAGTAACTCTTTCTCCGGAAATGGGTAATAATAAAGGTGGTGGCTTATCTGGTTTGGCTGCTTCTTTTTTGGGAAGCGGGATGACTGTGGGTGATGGCACTGATGCCTTGAATGCTTCTTTATCTGCTGACATTGTATCTTCTACTCCTTTCTTATTGGAACTTTCTACCATGGAAATATCGGTAGCAAAAAATGAAGTTATGACATTGAATACTTATTTAGATGAAGAGTCTTCTCCCTGTTGGAGTTATGTAATAGGATTTCCGGGTATGGTAATTGGTGAGGTAAAGCTTTTGTTTGCCGAAAAGGATGAGTCCATATCTTCTGGTAAAACAAATCAGGGCGCAATTGAACTTTCAAAGAAGGAATCGAAGAAAATAGAAACTTTGAAGAAAATGATAACTGCTACTGTGGATAAGAAAACCTCGATGACTTCCGTTACTGCAACTTTTCAAAATCCTAAGGTAGCTGCAATCATAGCCGATTCTGTAGTGAAGAAATTACAGGAATATATTATAGACTATCGTACTTTCAAGGCAAAAGAGGATTGCCTTTATTTGGAGAAGCTTTTCAAGGAACGCCGGCAGGAATATTATGCCGCTCAGAAGAAATATGCCGATTATCTGGATTCTCATGATAATATAATTTTGCAGAGTGTCCGTGCCGAACAGGAACGTTTGCAGAATGATATGAATCTTGCTTATCAGGTATACAGCCAAGTGGCGAGTCAGCTTCAGGTTGCCAGAGCCAAAGTTCAGGAAGAAAAACCTGTATTTGCAGTGGTGGAACCAGCTGTGGTACCATTGGAACCTTCGGGGACCAGTAGAAAAATATATGTTCTGGCATTTGTCTTCTTGTCTGTTTGTATTGTTATATTCTGGAACTTATTCGGAAAAGATTTCCTGAATAAGTTTAAAGAAATCCGTGCTTAATATATACAATTAGTGAAGTGTTATGGCGTCAGCTAACCAGATAAATAAAGTTGTGGAGTTTATTGCAGTATTGGGAGATCTGATCATTTTGAACTTGTGCCTGTTTGGCCTCCTTCTCTTCTGGAAAAGTGCGTTTATGTATTTGCCTTTTTCCTGTACTGCTTCTTTGATGATGACTTCGCTTAGTCTCTGTTACATAGCCTGTTCGGCATCTCGTGGAAGAGCCTGGAATAGCAGAGAAATTCGTGCCGACCAGCTTGTGTTACGTGTTTTGAAGAATATCATAACCTTTTCGGTCTTTTGGGTTTGTATCATGGCTTTTAGTGGAATATCCATAATCTCTCCACTCTTTTTTTTTGTTTATTTTTCATACTCTTTGTTATTCTAAGCATCTATCGTATCATAATTCGTCATTTGCTGATTAGTTATTGTGCGAAGGGTAAACACAAACGCTATGCTGTTTTATAGGCGGAGGTAATAATATGCAGATGTTATATGAGGAAATGGAGAGTTCTTTGGCATCTATTTATGAAGTCGTAGGTTATTTTGATATTAAACCTAATGATGTTTTTCCTCCCAATGTTCTTATTGTGGTAGTCCTGATGGTTTCTCTGAATTTATGTCCGGACACACAGGAATCAAGCATGTTTTTTGTTCTTTGTCAATGGAGGAGGGACGCTATAATTTTTCTATAATGAATTATTGTGAGAACCATTTGCTTTATTTTCATGGCGTTCCTAATATATGTAAGGGGTTTCCTAGACGTATTTGGCATAGCGTAGTGGGTAATATGCCAATTTTGAATTTGCGGTATGAACCGCTTAGCAAAATGGAGAATCGTTTATTAAAACGGATTTTCGATATAGTATTATCAGGGCTTTTTTTAGTTACTATTTTCCCGTTTATTTATCTTATTGTGGGAATTATCATAAAGTTGACTTCTCCCGGTCCTATATTCTTTACACAAATGCGAACCGGTTTGAATGGCAGGGAATTCAAATGCTATAAATTTCGTTCCATGCTGGTGAATGAAGAGGCGGATTGCAAGCAGGCAACAGCAGATGATCCTCGAAAGACCCGATTTGGAGATTTTCTTCGCCGTTCTAATATTGATGAGCTTCCACAATTTATTAATGTATTCAAAGGTGAAATGTCGTTAGTAGGTCCTCGTCCCCACATGTTGGCTCATACAGAGGTCTACACACAATTGATTGATAAGTATATGGTACGCCATTTTATTAAACCCGGGATAACGGGTTGGGCACAAACGAACGGATTCCGTGGTGAAACTAAAGAACTGTCACAAATGGAAGGTCGTGTGAAGGCTGACATATGGTATATGGAGCATTGGACAATATTACTTGATTTATATATCATTTATAAGACTATAGCTAATGTACTTGTAGGAGAAAAAAATGCATATTGAGTACATCGTTTATTGTTAGATATAGTCTGTTTACTGTTTTTTTGAATGAGTGTTTTAAATATCTAGATATAAAAAATAAAAAAATGTATAAGGATGAAGGCAGTCATATTAGCAGGTGGTTTCGGTACTCGTTTGAGTGAAGCTACCAATCTTATTCCTAAACCTATGGTTGAGATAGGAGGAAAGCCAATTCTTTGGCATATAATGAAAACATATAGTCATTACGGTATCAATGAGTTTATAATATGTTGTGGATATAAACAATATGTGATTAAAGAATACTTTGCTAATTATTTTCGACACAACAGTGATATGACTGTTGATTTATCGAATAATACAACTACTATTCTTGACAATCATTCGGAGAATTGGAAAGTAACGATGGTGGATACTGGTCTGAATACCCAAACAGGTGGGCGTATCAAACGTATTCAGAAATATGTAGGCAATGAACGTTTCCTGCTGACTTATGGTGATGGAGTCGCTGATCTGAATATCACCAATACGATTGATTCGCATTGTCAGTCCGGTTGTATATTGTCGCTGACTGCTTATAAACCAGGTGGTAAGTTTGGTGCTCTCCAGATCGATTTGGATACGAATAAAGTTCTTTCTTTTCAGGAGAAGCCTGATGGTGATCGCAACTGGATCAATGCCGGTTATTTCATTTGTGAACCGGAGGTATTCGATTATATTCCCGACAATGATGATACCGTCATATTTGAACGCTCTCCTTTAGAGAGTATTGCACAGGCAGGCAAAATGCATGCATTTCGCCATATTGGTTTTTGGAAGCCTATGGATACACTACGCGATAATGTAGAATTAAATGAAATGTGGAATAATGGAGAAGCTCCATGGAAAGTTTGGTAACAAAGAACAAAAAGAATAATTTTTAATATTAATATTTTTATGTCTAAACAAGAAGAACTAAAGAAGCAGATTTTAGAGTTAACTGCACAATATTATGCAGAAGTGCATGATCCGGCAAAGAAAGAGTTTGTCCCCGGTGAAAGTTTCGTTCATTATGGAGGACGTGTTTTTGATGAACAAGAAATGAAAAATTTGATAGATTCATCATTAGATTTTTGGTTGACTACAGGACCTTGGACACTAGAGTTTGAAAATCGTTTTGCTAAATGGATTGGTTCAAAATATTGTTCATTGACAAACTCTGGTTCATCAGCCAATTTATTGGCATTCTTTGCTTTAACATCTCCCTTGTTAGGTGACCGTCGTATAAAACGAGGTGATGAAGTCATTACAGTTGCGTGTGCTTTTCCTACTACTGTCACGCCGATTATGCAATATGGTGCCATTCCTGTATTTGTAGATATTACTATACCTGAATATAATATAGATTGTTCGCAGTTGGAACAGGCTCTTTCGTCTAAGACAAAGGCTGTGATGGTAGCCCATTCGTTGGGTAATCCTTTCAATTTGCAAGTAGTATCGGAATTTTGTAAAAAATATAATCTTTGGTTAATTGAGGACAACTGCGATGCGTTGGGTACAGAGATTGAGATAGATGGCATTGTCAGGAAGTCCGGGACAGTGGGAGATATTGGAACTAGTTCTTTCTTTCCTGCTCATCAAATGACAATGGGTGAAGGAGGCGCCGTTTATACAGATAATCCTTTATTGAATAAGATAATTCGTTCGTTTCGAAATTGGGGACGTGATTGTTGGTGTATAGGTGGTGTTGACAATACCTGTAATAACCGTTTTACCAAACAATATGGCGAGCTTCCTTTAGGCTATGATCATAAATATGTTTATAGCCATCTGGGATTTAATCTAAAAGTAACTGATATGCAGGCGGCAATAGGCTGTGCTCAACTGGATAAGATTGATGGTTTTGTAGAGTCTCGCCGAAAAAATTTTAAAAAGTTGTATGACGGTTTATTGGGAACAAAGGGTATTATTCTTCCTGAAGCAGAGAGAAACTCTAATCCCAGTTGGTTCGGTTTTCCTTTTACAGTCAGTGAAGATGCAGGTTTTACTAGAAATGAATTAACACAATATCTGGAAAACAAAAAAATACAGACTCGTACGTTATTTGCCGGCAATATAATCAAGCATCCTGCTTTTGATGAAATGAGAGAAACTGGGGAGGGGTACAGAATTGTCGGTGAGCTTCCTGTTACGGATTATGTGATGAACAATACTTTGTGGATCGGTGTATTTCCCGGTATGACAGATAGTATGCTTGACTATATGATTGCAACAATAAAAGAATTTTGTAATCGGTAACTGATATGGTGACAAATACATTGGCAAAAGACTTTGAACATACATTTGCCGGACTAACAATAGAAGAAAGGGGAAAACTAAAAGGTGCCACTATTCTTGTTACAGGGTGTGGAGGTTTTCTCGGATATTATTTTATGCGATTCTTTCAATCTAAGGCCGACGACTTGGAATTAAAAAAGGTGATAGGGCTTGATAATTTTATGCTCGGCTATCCACAATGGATAGAAGAACTTTCAAAGGATTCTCTGTTTGATATACAAAAGTTCGATATTATTAAAGATAAGATTGAAAAAGTAAACGGCGCTGCAGAGGCGGATTATATTATTCATATGGCTTCTATTGCTTCACCTGTCTTTTATCGTCAGTATCCGATAGAAACATTAGATGCTAATATTTGGGGACTTCGTTCTCTCCTTGATTTCTACAAAGAAAGAACAATTAAAGGTTTCTTGTTTTATTCTTCGAGTGAATTGTATGGAAATCCGGATTCGGAACATGTACCTACTTCTGAAGAATATTATGGTTATGTATGTGCCACAGGACCGCGTGCATGTTATGATGAATCCAAACGTTTTGGTGAAACGATGTGTATGCTGTTTGCTCAGAAATATAATATGCCGATTGGGGTGGCAAGACCTTTCAATAACTATGGTCCCGGGATGCGCATCAATGATAAGCGTGTGCCTGCAGATTTTGCGTTGGCAATCAAAGAAAATAGGAATATAGAGATTTTATCCAATGGGTCTCCGACACGTACGTTCTGCTATATTGCTGATTCTATAAACGGTTACCTGAAAATACTGCTTTATGGAAAATATGACTATTTTAATATTGGCATTGAAAAACCGGAAATTAGTATTTCAGCTGGCAGAGATTTATGTAAGTGCCGGTAAAGATATTTTTGGTTACACAGGTAAAGTGGTTTATGCCATTTCGGATGATAGTGAGTATTTAACGAACAACCCTCAAAGGCGTTGCCCGAAAATAGAGAAAGCTCAAAGAATTCTGGGTTATAATCCGTCTATTTCTGTTGAAGAGGGCGTGAAAAGGTTTTTAAAATTTATAAAAGAAAGTGAGGAGGGCGAATATAAATGGTAATTACAGTTTTCGGATTAGGATTTGTCGGGCTTACTACAGCATTGGGCTTTTCCGAGTATGGACATACGGTTTATGGTGTTGAGATTGATATGAGGAGATTATCTGTTATTCAATCCGGCAAACTTCCTTTCCTGGAACCGGGATTAGACACCGCTTTGGAACGTCATTTAAATCATAACTTCCATCCTGTCTCTACGGATTCATTAAAGGAAGCCATACTGCAGAGTGATTGTGTTTATTATTGTGTCGGTACTCCTTATGGGAAGGATGGTCAGGCTGATTTGACATATTTATTGGAAGCGATAGACCAGACATTAAATGTTGTTGACGATACCCGTTTTCGTGTATTAGTCACTAAGTCCACTATACCTCCTTCTACTTCTATAGGTAAGATTATTCCTTTTTTGGAAGAAAAAGGAATAACAGTTGGAGATAATTACGGGGTGGCTAATAACCCGGAATTCTTGCGCGAAGGTCATTGTTGGACTGACTTTATGAATGCCGACCGTATTGTATTGGGAGTAAGTGATGATAAATCGGAAAATATACTTCGTAATATCTATGATGGGCAAACTGTTCCTGTTTATTGTGTATCATTGAATACAGGTGAATTCATCAAATATCTGTCTAATACCTTGCTGGCAACATTGATTAGTTATTCAAATGAAATGTCTGTTATAGCTGATGCGATTGGTGATATTGATATTGCTACGGCATTCCGTATTCTTCATTTAGACAAACGTTGGGGAGGATGCTCTATGTCTTCCTATGCCTATCCTGGATGTGGTTATGGTGGTTATTGTTTGCCTAAAGATACAAATGCACTTTATGCAGTGGCTAAGACTGCCGGCTTTGACGCGAAAATATTGAAGAACGTGATTATTACAAATGACAGGATGCCGGAATTTATAACAAACCGGATAATGAAGGTCATTGGTGATAAAAAAAATATCAGAATTGCAATTTTAGGTTTATCGTTTAAACCGGAATCTGATGATGTTCGGGACACTCCGAGTGCAAAGATTATAGCGCAGTTGCTTAAAGAGGGCTATCATAATATATATGCTTATGATCCTGTAGCTAATGAGGAATTTTCTTCTCATTATGATTTGGATATTATCTATTATTCAGAATACGAAAAGATAGTGACCGCTTCGGATGTATTTGTAATAGCGACTGCATGGGATGAATTTAGAGATATTCGGATACGTACTGAAAAGCCGATAATAGATTGTCGTTTTATGTTATAATAGTTTTATGAATATATTGGTAACAGGTGCAACGGGATTTATTGGAAAACATTTAATTTCCTATCTGTCAAAAAGACATAATTTGTACATTTTAGTACGTTCAGGTTCAAATTGTACATTTCTTAATGTAAATAATGTTTTTGTGTTTTCAGAAAATATTGATGAATTGGCTGCTTATTTGCGTAAGGAAAAAATTGATGGTATTATCCATCTAGCTTCTTTTTATATAGCCGAACATAAGAGTGAACAGATTAAAGATTTAGTTCTTTCCAATATCTATTTAGGAACAGCTTTGTTGGAAGCATGTAAGAAAGCGGAGACTAAGTGGTTTTTAAATACAGGAACAATTTGGCAAAATTATAATGTTTCTGATAAATCGGATGAATATAATCCTGTAGACTTGTATGCGGCAAGCAAACAAGCTTTTATAACAATGGCCAAGTATTATACAGAAACGAGTAAACTCCGCTTCTGTACATTGAAATTGTGTGATACTTATGGTCCGGGAGATACTCGTAAAAAGGTTTTAGCCTTATTTGACCGTATCGCTTTTACCGGTGAAACTTTAGCTATGTCTCCTGGTGGTCAGAAATTGGATTTGCTTCATATTGATGATGTCGTAAATGGATTTGAACAGTTGGCTAATATGCTGAACGATGAGACAGTTTCTGTTTTATCTGAATATGTTCTTTCTTCTGGTAAACAAATATCATTGCGAGAATTAGCTGATATTTATGAAAACTTATATGATGTGAGGTTGAATATAAATTGGGGTGGGAGAGCTTATCGAAAAAGAGAAGTTATGCGTCCTTATCAGGGAAATATTTTGCCCGGTTGGAAAGCTTTGGTATTGTTAAATAATATTAACGGGGGGGGGTAGATGATACTCTCTATATTCCATTTGCACCTATGCGTAATTATAAAAAGGTTGCGTGATGAATATTTTAATATCAGGTGCGACAGGATTTGTTGGCCGTCATTTAGTTCCAGTATTGCAGCAGGGAGGTAATAAATTGATTTGCATAGTTCGAGATAAAAAGAAAGCTGTAGAATTATTTGGTGATGTTGATATATCTTATGTTCATATAGAGCATTTGGATGAAATAGAAAAATACGCTCCGGAATGTGTTATCCATTTAGCTGCATACCTTTCCAGTAAGGATGATCTTGGTACTTTAGAAAGATTGCTAGATGCCAATATACGGTTTGGTACTTTGTTGCTTGATAGCTTGAAACGGTGCAAGAGTTTAAAGTTATTTGTGAATTTTGGAACTTTTGCAGAGTACAGATATGGGCCGATGGAAATAAACAATGCCTATCTTTATTCGGCAACTAAGACTGCATTTAAACAACTCTTGAAATATTATTCAGATTTGAATCATTATAAATATATAAATATCATACCTTATACTATTTATGGTGAAAAAGACTCTCAAAAGAAACTGATAGATTATGTGAAAGATTCTTTAGAGAGTCAAGAGCCGATAAAAATGTCACCAGGTGAGCAAGTCTTAGATTTTATACATATAGATGATGTTATATCTTTCATCAATTATGTAATATGTCATCTGCCATTGATTATACAACAACCTTTTGCTGATTATCATTTAGGTACCGGTAAAGGACTGTCAATTCGTGGGTTGGCAAAGATGATGGAAAAGAAGTATAAAAAGAAATGTAATATAGCATGGGGAGCATTACCTTATCGGGTAAATGATGTAATGTACGCGGTAGCACCTATTGGCAGATTAATAGATGTAGGTTGGCAGCCTGTGTGCGAATTAGAGAAAGAATTGTAGTGAAAGAGCAGATTGTTATATCTAGAAAAGATATTATTTGGGGGTATGTTACATTGTTTTTTCAGATGGCTTCTGGATTAATAACATTGCCTTTGATATTGAAGATGTTGTCGGCGGAGGAAATTGGCATGAACTATTTGATGCTTACAGTAGGGTCTTTGGTTTCTTTATTCGATTTTGGTTTTGCACCTCAGTTTGGCCGAAATATTACTTATGTTTTTGCAGGTGCTCAAGCACTAAAGAAAGAAGGGGTGGACATTGGTGGAGGTAGTGTGAATTATCGGTTATTGTCCACTATGATTTCGGTGGCAAAATCCGTCTATTGTATTTTAGCTGTAGTCGTTTTATTGATTATGCTTACTTTGGGCACAGCTTATATTTATAAAGTGACACATGGCTTTAAAGATGTGCATAATTCTCTCCTAATATGGATAGTCTATTCTATATCTGTTTTTTTTAAAGTGTATTACACCTATTATAGTTCATTGTTGATAGGTAAAGGATTGATAATGGAATCTAAAAAGCAATTTTAGCTTCAAATTTACTATATATTATTTTGGCTTTTGTAACTTTGATAATGGGATTTGGATTGTTAGGTATTTCCATAGCTAATTTAATAGCTCCGTTTATTGGCCGTTATCTTTCGTATAAATTCTTTTTACACCTCGTTTTTGTTATGAATTATCTCAATATCATGTAGCAGCAAATGAAAAGTGGGCGTTATTTAAAATTATTTGGTATAATGCTCAAAAGCTCGGGTTGGTCTTTATTGGTTCTTATGCAATAAATAAATGTAGTATGTTTCTTGCTGGATTATATTTGTCATTAGAAGAGATAGCTTCTTATGGTCTTATGATACAGTTAATGACTGTTGTGACAATAGTTTCTACAACATTTTTCACTGTATCTGAACCCGAATTTGCTGCATTAAGGGTTGATAATAAAAGAGAGGCACTGATACAGAAATTTGCATTTACTATGAATATATATTATATTTTATTTTTGATTGGATGTATATGTTTCGTTCTATTGGCTCCTTTTATTTTGAATTTAATAGACTCAAATACGACGCTTCCACCGTTTTATATTTTATTGCTTTATTCAATAGTGACTTTACTAGAAAATAATCATTCTTGTTTTGCAACATTTATTATATCTGAAAATAAAGTTCCTTTTGTAGCAGCCTCTTTGCTGGCTGGAACTGCTATTTGTGTTGGTAGTTTTTTATCTTTAAAATATACTTTATGGGGCGTTGGGGGACTAGTTTTAGTTCAAGGAGGATGCCAGTTATTATATGCTAATTGGAAATGGCCTTATGTGGTATGTCATGATTTTAAACTGTCTTTTTTTGATTTTATTAAAATGGGTATTAATCAATCTCTAAACAGACTGAAATATTATGGAAAATAAATATGTTAATTCATTTGAATATGTAGATAATTTTGCGAAAGATGAAGGTGTACATTCTATACCCATATTTGAAGCTAATTTAAGTCAACATCCTAAAGTAACCATTGCTATTCCAACATATAAACGTGCTGCTTTATTGAAGGAAGCTGTTGATAGTGCGTTGAATCAAATAGGATTCGATGAATATGATGTTATAGTGGTAGACAATGATCCTGATCGTGATGATGAAACGGAAAAATTGATGCTTAATTATAACAATCCAAAGTTGAGTTATTATAAAAATATGAAGAATATTGGAATGATTGGAAATTGGAATAGACTTTATACTTTAGCTAGAGGTGAGTGGGTAGTGATGTTGCATGATGACGATCTATTATATAATGACTATTTGAGTATTCTTTTTAATAAATATATTGATGTTCATTGTAAAATAGATGCTTTTTTTCCAAAAGCTATTTCTAATGAAAAAAAACGTGTTCAAAGAAAAAGAATAAGTAGTTGGTATTTAACAGTAAATGATTTTTTAAGAGATAACATTGTAGAGGCTCCCTTGGGGTTTTGTATAAAAAAGAAAAGCGTTATTGATTTAGGAGGATTTAGTACTGTTTACCATCCTTCATCTGATTATGAATTTTATGTCAGAATGCTTGCAAATAATTATAAAGCACTTCGACTTGAAGGACATTCTTTTTGCTTTTATAGAATATCTGTTAATTATTCTTTGAATCCAGAAGTCGTTTTAGAATTTTTGAGGTGTGATGATTTGATTAGACAAAATATACTCAATAATAAATCTCTAATATTATGTAAATTGTGGCATTATTATAATAAATCACATCGTGTACGAGCTTTAAAAGATGCTTGTCTGAAAATTACTGATAATGCAATGTTACTAAATAGATTGGAAATAGCCAAAAAAGAAGAAAAAATTAGTTCTAAAATTGTTTTTGTTATAATTGAATCATATAAAAGACTTGAAATAAAGGTGCGTGCTTTTAAGTACTTATTATATGATTCATGTTCTTTGCTTTGTAGATATTGAAGATATGGGATGTCTGTGTTGAACGAACTCATAGGAAAGTGATCGGAAATTTGAAGTTATATAAAATTGAATAATAAATAATGAAACATCTTCTTCTAACAACAGATGACTATTATCCAAGAACTGGGGGAGTGCCAGCTGTAAGTCGATATCTTTGTGAAGGATTAGCACAAAAAGGATATAAAGTAACAGTGGTAACTATTAAATATGATTCATTACCTGCTAAAGAATCCTTTAATGGTGTTGATATTGTGAGATTTGAAATACATACTACTAGACTGAAATTTATATCAGGGGAAATTACAGAGTTTAAAAATTATATTCAACAGGCTAATGTAGATATACTTATAAATGAATGTCCGGAGGCATTGACCTCTCGATGTCTATATCCTATTTTAGTAGATTTGAAAGATGTTATTAAAATACTGCACGTTCATGGTTTTGGCGGCCTTTTCCAATACCCACTAAAGATAAATTTCTCAGGTCGTATGTTGAAAGCTTTTAAATATCGCTTATTTTATTTTGTATATTTGAGGAAATATCTGTCTCTGTATGATTTATGCCTTTGTTTATCAGAAGTTGATAGTAGTAAAACGACTTTGGAAAAATATGCTCAAAGGGTGAAAATTTTAAGGAATGCAGTAGATGATATTTTTTTTGAGACTTCTAATCGTGAGAATCCGCTTTTAAAATATGCCCAGCCAACTAATAAACGTTATTGTCTGAGTATTGCAAATTATTTTCCTTATAAAAACCAAAAAGGAATTTTACTAGAATTCTATAAATCTGTAAATGATGATATCTCAATTATATTTATAGGAAAAGGGTCTTCACGATATTTTGCAGAACTGATAGCTTACAATTTAGAATTAGAAAAGACCTATGGTAAAAAAGATGTGTTCTTTTTATCAGGAGTTGCTCGAGAAGATATTCCAGATATATTGTCAAATGCAACTTTATATTTAGTCGGAAGTTTTTTTGAGGAATTCTCTATATCTATTATTGAAGCAATGGCAAAGGGAGTTCCATTTGTAAGCACTAATGTTGGGAATACAAGGTTGTTGCCAGGAGGTGTTGTTGTTGAATCAATATCTCAGATGCATAAAAGTATAGATTTATTATTGAATAATGCAGAACTGTATAAAGAATGCTCGTACCGAGGTAGAGCTTATGCTATGCAAAATTGTCGAACGGAATATGCTGTGGATCAATTGGAAAAGTATATTCAAGATTTAATGTAAGATGAAGAAAATTGTAGTTATTGGGGCTGGAGTCTCGGGTTTATCTATTGCACGTCTATTAGTTGATGGTGGAAATAAAGTAACTGTTATTGAAAAAGAGAATAAACCTGGTGGTTTGATCAAGTGTGATAATATTAATGGATGTTTGTATCATAAAGTGGGGGGACATGTATTTAATACCAAGCGGAAAGATGTATTGGAATGGTTTGAGAGTATCTTTGATAAAGAAAAGGATTTTTCAAAAGCAGATCGGAATTCTGTTGTTTCTATGCCGGATCGTAGATTAATTAATTATCCAGTAGAAAATCATGCTTATCAATTTACACCAGTTTTGTTAGATGAATTTATTGATAATTTGCAGGAGATGATTAAAAATGGGGATACAAAAGGTGAACCTACCAATTTTGAAGAATTCTTATATTTTCGTTTTGGAGTAATGCTTTATAGAGAGTATTTTCAACCCTATAATGAGAAAATATGGAAAAGAGACTTAACAACGGTTCCTTTGTCTTGGTTGGAAGGTAAACTCCCCATGCCAACTTTAAAAGAAATATTATATAATAATTTTATTCATTTAGAAGAGAAGAATTTTGTCCATAGTACTTTTTTCTATCCTCGATATGGCGGATCCCAATTTTTTGCTAATAAGTTGGCAGAAGAATTGGATATACGATATAATACACAAGTGGTTAGTCTGGAAAAAGGAAATGGATGTTGGTTGGTTAATAATGATTGTTTTGATCAGGTCATATTTTGTGGTAATATAAAAGATTTACCTGTACTTCTTAATAATGTAGTGGATATTTCAAGTTTTGAATCTATGATTGAGAAGTTGGAATATCATGGGACAACATCAGTTTTCTGTGAAATAGAGAAAAATCCATATAGCTGGATTTATTTACCATCAAGAGAGTATCAGGCACATCGTATTATATGTACAGGTAACTTTTCAGAAGCAAATAATATACCTGGGGTATTGACAGGTGTTGTAGAATTTACAGATCATATTTCTAAAGAAGATATTTTAAAAAATCTAGAAAAAATTCCTTTTTCTCCACGGTATCTTACTCATACTTATACAAAATATACTTATCCTATTCAAGATGCTTTAACAAGAGAGATGATACTAAACTTGAAGAATGTTTTAGAGAAGCAAGGACTTTATTTGTTAGGACGGTTTGCTGAATGGGAGTATTATAATATGGATGCTGCAATGGGGGCGGCAATAGATATGTTTAATTCAAAATTGAAATAATATGATAGTTGTATATTCAAATGCGGGATTGGCAAATAGAATGTTTCATTATGCTTTATATAAAGCAATAGAAGCAAAAGGCATTGATGTTTATTTTGATGAAAAGTCATATTTGCCAGAATGGAACTTTGAGCAGACAACATTGATTGATGTTTTTCCTAGAGTTAGATATAGAGAATGCCAATATTTTAAAAGAGTAGCGAAGAAAGATGTATTTTCTAGGATAATAAGAAAACTCTCATGGAAATATTATATAAATTATAGCTTTAAGTATGATATTAATTTGTGGGATAAATTGGAAGGTGATAAGTGCCTAATGGGAATATGGCAATCTGAAAAATATTTTCATGACATTAAAAATGATATTCGTGAAGATTTTTGTTTTTTACAATTTGAACAAGAAAGGAATAGAGAAGCAGAATGCATAATGAATTCGCAAAATTCAGTTGCTATCCATATAAGGAAAGGTGTCGATTATTTAAGAAACCCAATTTTTTCGGGAATTTGTCCTATAGAATATTATCATGAAGCTATAAAATATGTTAGGGAACATGTTGATAACCCTATTTTTTATGTTTTTACAGATAATAAGGAATGGGTCTTGAATAATTTGACGGATTTAAATTATACTCTTTGTGACTGGAATCCGACTTCTGGTAAGATGAATTATTTAGATATGCAATTAATGTCATGTGCTAAACATAATATAATTTCCAATAGTTCGTATAGTTGGTGGGCAGCATGGCTTAACAAAAATCCTGATAAAATAGTTGTTGCTCCTCAAAAATGGTCGAATAGAGGGGGGGGGAGTGATATTATTCCTGATAGTTGGATACAATTATAGCATGATATGACTATTCTATTTATAAATACCTTATATAGCCCTCATATAGGTGGAGGAGCTGAAGTTATATGTCAAGAGCAAGTGGAAGGATTTCAGCGTAGAGGTTATACTGTTTCTGTCTTAACTACTAGCCCTAATTTGGGCTTATGCCAAGAAGATGTGAATGGTATAACAGTTTATAGAGCTGGAATTAAAAACTTTTATTGGCATTTTAGCAATTCAAAGCCAAATAAATATGTTAGAATGCTTTGGCATATTAGAGATATTTACAATGTTGGGATGCGAAAGTATGTGAGAGAAGTTATGCAAAAAGAAAAACCTGATGTCGTAATATGTCACAATTTAGCGGGTTTTTCAATTTCGGTATGGGATGTGATTAAAGAGAGGAAAGTTCCTATTATTCAGGTATTACATGACTTATATTTACTTTGTCCAGGTAGCAATATGTTTAAATATGAGAGAGCGTGTGAAAAACAATGTAGAATTTGTAGTTTGATGCGTTTTTGTCATAAGGGAAAGTCTAAGGATATAAATGTTGTGGTAGGCGTAAGTAATTATGTATTGGAACGTTTAAAGAGAAGCGGATATTTTAGTAATGCAAAAGCACGCGTAATTTACAATGCACGCAATATGCCAGAGTCTAATGAACATAGGAGTAGGAATATTGAATTCCCTTTTCGAATTGGATATATTGGAACTTTATCGAAGGTTAAAGGAGTAGAATGGTTGATTCGAACATTTATGCGATTGGATATTAATGCAACTTTATTTATTGCCGGGCGTGGAGAGTCAATTGAGTATGAAGAATATTTAAAGAAGATTACTTCTGTTGATAAAAGAATATCTTTTTTAGGTTATATAAAGCCTGCGGATTTTTTTTCACAAATACACTTGTCTATTGTGCCATCTATATGGCCCGATACATTTCCGACTGTTGCTATCGAATCATGTGCCTATAGTGTTCCAGTGATTGCAACAAGAGTAGGTGGATTGCCTGAAATAATACATGATGGGATAAATGGGCTTTTAATTGAACCTTTGGATGATATTAGTTTATCGGATGCTATTATGAACCTTTATGAAGATAAGACATTGTTACATTCTTTATCAGAGAATTCAAGAGAAATAATTTTGCCTTTGTTAGATTCAGACAGAATGATAGATGAACTTATAGAAGTTATAAATGAAGTTTCTTCTTCGAAAAAATGTTTGCTAAGCAATTGATCGTACTTGATAATTATGTGTATTTAATAAATGTTGACTACTGTAACAAATTTGTATAGTGCGAAATAAATCATTTTATTATTTGACTTCTGCTTTGATAATACTAGCTATTCAATTTACTGATTTGAAAATTGGCCCCGTGAAATTATCAGAGATTATATTTTTGTTATATGCTCTTTTATGCCTAAAAAAAATACATAAAGTAACTTATTCTTATTTTATTTTGTTTACATTTTTTTTACTTGCGACTTTTGTTAAGAATCCATTTATGAGTTTTGACAATAGTGTTGCTCCTTCTTTTCTGAAAACATCGTATTGGATATCTATTAGTCGTTATCTTGAATTAATAGCTTGTTTAGGATTTACAGAGTATATTTGTAATATATCAAAAAAAATAGGTGTAGAAGGATTAGTGCGATTGATTTTAAATTCAAGTTATTACTTTTCTTTTTTACTTATATTTTTATATTTATTGAATTATTTAGGTACTGATTGGATATCTGTTTCGCATGAAGGATCCTTTTTTCTTAGACTTAAAGGATTTTATGTAGAAGGGGGGCCGTTAGGGTTAATGTATTCCATGTTAATAGTCCTAAATATTTTATTCGTGGGTAAGAAAAAATATACATTAATCTTTTTAGTCATTTTAATTCTATCTCAATCGAAAGCTGGTGTATCTTGTTTATGTGCTTATCTCGCAATTTATTGGATTTCTTCTTTTCGCCAAAGTCGATATTATTCACGATTTAAATATATTCTTCTTCCTATTTCGGTGGTGTTTTTCTTGATAGTTTTCGTGTTTATTTCAAATATATACATTCAAAGAATTGTTGATACGCAAATGTTGCAAGTATATGTGAATAATAATCCGGAAGATTATTCTGTTACAGCTGGACGTATATCTGCTACATTTATATTACATGAAATGTTTATTAAGAATCCGATAATAGGTATTGGTATGGGTAACTATCCCCTTCTGCGGAATTTGGATGAATACAGATCTTTTTTTCCTGTTATATCTATTTTTGATGCTTCTGGTTATGGAGGAATAATAGATGTAATAAATCAATTTGGTTTATTAGGATTGATCTTGTGGGGAATGATTCTGAAAAAAATCTACCATTTGACTTCTAATTGGAAAATAGTATTTTTATCTCAGTTTCCTTTCTTTTTTGGTGTACAAATGACGTTTCTCTATCCTTGGTTACTGATAGGTATCATGTTGGATGGTACTCAAATACAGAATGAAAAATGTGATAGATTGATTACGTATGGACGAAAAGATATACAATAGAAAATATAATTATGAAAATTGCAATAGATGCTCGACTTATAGGTAATAGTGGTATTGGTACGCATATTGAGAATATTGTATCTATGTTAATCTATAAGTATACGAAACATCACTATCTTTTGATTGGCAGTGAAAAGCAAATAGGTCTATACCAAGGTATACCCAATGTCGATTTATTGATTACAAACATTCCTCAATTTTCTTTGAAAGAGCTGTGGGCATTTCCTGTGAAAGAAATAAATAGGTGTGACATTTATTATTGTCCATATATAAATATACCAGGCAGAATTAAGGTCCCTATTTATTCTACAATTCATGATGTTTTATTTTTTGATGTTAAAGGGCTTTCTTCTCGTTGGGGAACGTTATTAAGATGGGCATTTTATAAACGTGCGGTTTGTCTGTCTAAGGCTTTATTTACAGTTTCTGAATTTTCGGCTACCAGAATAAAAAAACATTTCCATACAAATAAAGATATTCATGTCATTCTGAATGGTATTTCTAAGCAAATTAAGGAATATAATCCCATAAAAGAACGCATATATGATTTTCCATATTATGTATATGTGGGAAATATAAAAAAACACAAAGGTATTGATGTATTAATTAAAGCCATTAATGAAGTTAACAAGCGTGGATTTTATATAAGGTTGGTATTGATTGGTGACTATGAGAGAATTAAAACTAAAGATAGGTATGTAATGGATTTGCTGAAAAGTGCTGGTGATAATATACTATTTACGGGAGTTCTCTCTAATAATAAATTATATGATATTGTATCTCAGGCATTAGCTTTAGTCTTACCAACTCATTATGAGGGGTTTGGTATACCACCATTGGAGTCTTTGTATCTTGGGGGAAATGCTATTATTACAGATTTACCAGTATTACGGGAGGTGTATTCGGAACTTCCGGTGGTTTTCTTTAAAGATGGTGATATAAAAGCATTGGCAGATTGGCTTGTGGTAAGACCCCAGCTTAATACAGATATTATGCAAACACGACAATATATCGAGTCTCATTATAGTTTTGATTTAGTTGTGGAAAAAATTATCCGAGTTATTGAGAATGGGTATTAGGAAAGATATTCTACCCAGACTTTGAATTAATGAGTTCTCTTTAAATGAAAAATAATATGAAGATTGCCATCATTCAAGAATGGTTAGTAACTGTTGGCGGTTCTGATAAAGTAGTCAAAGCTATTGCGGATGTATTTCCTGCCGCAGATATTTACACCTTAGTTGCTAAAAAACAAGTTTGTGACGAATTAGGGATTGACTGGAATAAAGTCCATACATCATTCATTCAGAAGTTGCCTTTAGGGGTAAAGAAGCATAGGATGTATTTGCCTATATTTCCGTTTGCAATAGAACAGTTTGATTTACGGGGATATGATGTGATTATATCATCTTCTCATGCTGTTGCCAAAGGAGTTATAACCAAAGCGGATCAACTGCATATTTGTTATTGTCATTCTCCTATTCGTTATGTATGGGATATGTATCATGAATATTTGGAAGAATCGGGGTTGACAAAAGGCTTGAAAGGATATCTGGCTAAATATATGCTTCACCGTATTCGTAAATGGGATTTGATATCCAGCTTTCGGGTTGACTATTTTATAAGTAATTCCGATTATGTGGGACGTCGAATTCAGGAGACATATAGGCGGGATGCTGTAACAATTCACCCTAATATTGATATTTCTAACTTTGATTTGTGCGTAGAGAAAGAAGATTTCTATTTAACTAGTAGTCGTTTGGTGGGATATAAGAAAATAGATCTTATTGTTGAAGCTTTCAGTCGTATGTCTAATAAAAAGCTGGTTGTGATTGGTGGAGGTCCTAATTTGGAAAAGATACGCAAGATTGCTGAGCATAATATAACTGTCATGGGATATCAGTCATTTGCCGTACTAAAAGAAAAGATGCAGAAAGCTAAAGCCTTTGTTTTTGCAGCAGATGAGGATTTTGGTATGATTCCGATTGAAGCGCAATCATGTGGGACTCCTGTTATTGCTTATGGCAGGGGAGGTTCTTTGGAAACAGTGAAAGACGGAGTAACAGGTATTTTCTTTTATGAGCAAACTGTTGATTCGATTATTGATGCAGTAGAAAGATTTGAAAAACTAGAAACACCGTTTGATCCTAAAATGATACGTAACCATGCGGAGACTTTTTCGGAAGAACGTTTTAAGAAGGAAATAAAGGAGTTTGTAGAGTTAAAATATAATGAATTTAATCATCTAGTGAAATGAGTTATTTTATATTTGGCGGTTCCGGTTTTATCGGTACGCACCTTATTGCTCTAATTGATAATTTATATCCGGGTACGAAAATATACAATCTGGATATTGTGGAGAATAACCATGAAGGTAAATCTACATATATCAATTGTGATGTTCGTTCTGAAATAAATATTGATATTCCCGTTACTTCCGAAGACATCATCTTTAACTTTGCAGCCGTTCATCGTACTCCGGGGCATCCGGATCAGGCTTATTTTGAGACGAATATTCGTGGTGCAGAGAATGTATGCGCTTTTGCCGAGAAGTTCGGGATAAAGAAAATAGTTTTACCAGTTCCATTGCTCCTTATGGTGCAGCAGAAGATTTGAAAACAGAAGAGATGCTTCCCACACCGAACACGCCTTATGGAATTTCTAAGTTAGTGGCTGAAAAACACATGCGATTTGGCAGGCAAAAAAACGAACGAACGGCAACTTACTATTGTTCGTCCGGGTGTGGTATTCGGTAAAGGGAAAATGGTAACTTTACCCGTTTGTATTGGGGGATCCGTGGTGGTAAGTTCTTCTATCCGGGTCGTAAAGATACGATTAAAGCTTGCATTTATGTGAAAGAATTGGTTCGCTTTATGCTTTACCGGTTGGAGAATCATAGCGAAGGAGTAGAGTTATATAACTGTACATTTGAACCGGCTTTTACTATCGAGCAAATAGTAGAAACGATGAAAAGGCTACGGGATTACAACGTACCATTGTCAAGGTGCCGGGAAGTCTTCTAATGACAGTTGCAAGTATTGTCGGTCCGTTAGGGGGAAAGGCACTAGGTATTTGTCCGGCTCGTGTGAAGAAGTTAATGATCTCTACTAATATATGTGGAAAGAAACTGGCTGATTCGGGGTATAAGTTTCATTATACATTTGAAGAAGCTATTAAGGATTGGTATAGAGATAATGATGGTCAGTGTTTGAGATGATTTTTCTTAAACAATTTGGGTATATATAATAAATGTTGAAAATGTTGAGATGTAATAAACACGTGAGTGTTTCGTATGTGAGATGAAGAAAAATGTAGGTCCCTAGCTTCATGCTGTTTACAGCATGAAGCTCCTACATTGTGGATTAGAAATAGCGCGACGGCGCATTTCTAATCTACGCCCTGACATCGGAGGTTAAAGCCGATGTGAATTTCCCACTATATCAACTGTCTGTGAAGATCGTTGATATTTCCTGATTTTACGTATAGTGATGTATTTAGATACACAAATATAAAGAAAAAACATTGGGAGATTTGTATCGAAATATCCCAATGTTTGATTTCAATTATTGAGATGTTTTTTTCAAATCTCCCGATGTTTTTCCAGTTCTCCAAAAGGACAAAAGGACAAAAAGGACATATATGACTGTTATTATTCATCTTAGTATAAGAATCATGAGGTATATTGCTGATTTTTATTATGTTAAGTGATTTTGTAGACGTGTAACCTTACGAATATTGAAATCGTGTATTGCGCCAACCTGAATCGTTTTGTCTGTCATGAAGTGATTGGGCAACTCTTGAACGAAATTACCTATATTGTCAGGATTATTTAGTGAAAGGGCTGTGCTTGGAAAGAAGAGCGACATCTTGTTCGCGTTTGCTTCCGTCTTCAGTAACACAATCATTCGACAATAAGGTAAGATTATTGTACGAATTTCGGGGAAATAAAGGAGCTCCTTTCTGGAATTCCTCTCCCAACTAATAGGCTTCGTCGTTGGCATTGGAATTTTTATAGTACCATAGGATTTTTGTCCTTATGTCCTTTTGGCCTTTGAAAGGAGGGCACGTTGGTGGGGAAAGAAGAGGTGTATGAGATTTATAACTTGCTTGTATCCAGTCGATAAACTCTTGTTGTTTTTAGGGACGAAAAATTATATGCTCGAAAAATGCAGGAAGCTCACGCAATATGCTTTTGCGAATAGTGTCAGTGACAGTTGATTTTAGCAGTGAATCGCTGATTGTTTCCCTATGTGGACAATGTTTGATAAAGTAATAAAACTGAAATATTATAAATTATTAATCATAGAATGACATGGCAAAGAAAAACAGAAACCATACGAGTTTTTAAGCAATTTGGTATTGGCTTTAATGGGAACGGATCGTATTTTCAGTAACAGTTTCTTTTCCAGCGAATTTGCTATCTCTCCCAGTACACTGAGTGAGATAAGACGGGGAGAGGATATGTGCATTTATCAGTATGTACGGGTGATACGGTGTATGATGAAGTATCTTCATTTAATTGTTCGGATGGATATGTTATTGAAGGAATTAAGAGCCGTATTAGCTTCTAATTGTGATTTGGTGGTTGCTACGATTCCGCACCGTTTTCACGGAACTTACCAACCGAAAGAGTGGGTGGTAGTAATGCATTGGGATGGTATAAGATAAATGTTGAAATGAAGAAATATGTAGGTCCCTAGATTCATGATAAACTCATGAAATCCCTGCATTTTGCAGGTTAGAAATCGTACAGCGGTATATTTTTAACTTGGCCCTCATATCGGTGTAAAAACTGATATGTATCTATATGTGAAATATGCCAGCTGTCTGTGAGGATCGTTGGCATATTGTTTTTAGGGGAGATGTTGGTTAACGCTATCTTTTTGTCTGTTTAAGAAAAAGGTTCTTCGTCAAATTTGGTGGTAATCTCTTTTTTATTTCAACTGTCTTCTTCTTTCTTAATCCTATTAAAAGTTGTAGATATGTTTGCTTTTTAGTAACTTTAAAGACACCACATCATTAAGAGTTACAATGCAACAAGTCATATCTACAACGTACAAATATACATCAAAAAAAGAAAATGCTCCTACAAATAGGGGATTATTCCATGATTTCAGATTCAGTCTTGGCTACGATAATCTGCAACAAGATGGTATCTCTGAAGCTGTTGGCTCATTGACGGTCTTTCTACATACGGCTGGCAAAGGGGCTTCCTGTCCTTATTGCGGACATTTCAGTCACCGATTGCACAGTTACTACTCCCGTCATATTGAGGATCTTGAAGTTTACGGTCATACTTTGGAGTTAGTCATCAAGGTTGGCAAATATTATTGTGACAATGTTTCTTGTCCACAAAAAATATTCTGCGAACCGTTGTCTTTTCTGGCTCGTCGGTATGGTAGACGGAGCTATCTTGTTGAGGAACGCATCAGATCGATAAGTTTGGAACTTACTTCCCGAAAGGCCTCTTCTCTTTTGCAACTGTTCCATATAACAGCCAGTAGTTCTTCCTGCTTACGCATCCTACAACAGTGCGGACAACACAATCCTATGCATAATAAAAGTATTTATGTAGGTATTGATGATTTTGCCTATAAAAAAGGTAAGGATTATATGAGTGTGGCCGTAGACCAGATGACACACATACCTATTGCTTTGTTAGAGGATAGAAACGGAGAAGCACTTGATAACTGGCTCATCCGGAATCCTCAAATACAATATATAACGAGAGACCGTGGAAGATGTTTCACAGAGGCTATAAACAGAATAATTCCTGGTGTTACACAAATCTGCGACCGATTCCATCTAATCAAGAATATGACGGACACGATGATACCGGAAATAGAGAAAATAATCCGTCAGACCAAGAAAAAGCTCAAATACGAATATCCTGACAGAGACACGGCTTCTTCGTTAATTCTTCAGGACATATTTAACATGGGAGATGTCCGACACAGAGAAAAATTGAAGATATACAGGAAAGCTTGAACTTAAAATGCAGGGGATGACCATTGAGCAGACAGCCACACATTTGGGTAAGAAAAGTCGCTACATTTATAAGATTATTCACAACAGAAGAATAGGGCATACTTGAATGAGCAACAGAAGACAGCTCTTAAACATGTATCCGAACTGGCTACAATCATTAGTGCGGGCTGTATTACTCGAAAAATATTGGCACAAAAAATGGGGAGTAAAATCAGTGGCGCACTTATTGGAAGGATAACATCCAGCTTGCGAAAAGGTATCAACACAGAGGAAGGATGTCAAGGAGCATAATGAGAGCATTGAACACAAAAGCAAAATACAGAGAGTTTCACAGAATCAGATACGCAAATACATTCTAAAGGGAGAATCGGATAATCCTAAACTAGCGGAACTGTATAAGTCCTCACCGCAGATTAAAGAACTTTTAAGCGTGTGTCAGAATTTCAGAGATATGATTAATGGGAACACTTATGATAAGGATATTAGAAAGTGGATTGAAAAAGCGAAGGCAACACGGAATATGGCACTGACGAACTTTGCATATGGTATTGAAAAAGACTGGGAGGCAGTACAGGCAGCTATTGATATCCCCTTCAGTAACGGATTACTGGAGGGACAGTGAATAAAATTAAAGCGGTAAAAAGACAGATGTACAATAGGGCAGGAATTAAACTACTGAGAGCGAAGATTATTTATTCACAATAGAAGAAGTACCACCAAATTTGACGAAGAACCAAGAAAAAATAATAATGTCTTGTATAATACCTGTTTTCGGATTTACTTGTTATCTTTGTGATATATATATAATGTATATATGATTGATATGGAAAATTTGCAAAGATTATATCCTATCGGGATACAGACATTCTCGAAGATACGGGAGGGAAATTACCTCTATATTGATAAAACAGAATATGTTTACCGGATGACACATTCGGCTTCTGACTATATGTTTTTAAGTCGCCCACGGCGTTTTGGAAAGTCATTGCTCACTTCTACGTTACACAGTTATTTTTCCGGTCGTGAAGAACTGTTCAGAGGGTTGGCTATTGAGAAGCTGGAGAAAGAATGGATGGAGTACCCTGTACTACATTTCGATATGAGTACCGCCAAACATGTAGATGAGGAACAGTTATTTCAAGAATTGAATTTGAAATTGTTCAATTACGAAGAAATTTATGGAAAGTTAGAGGAGGAGATTAATCCCAATCAACGTTTGATGGGGTTGATAAAGCGTGCTTATCAACAAACAGGTAAGAAAGTGGTCGTACTTATCGACGAATATGATGCTCCTTTGCTGGATGTGGCGCATGAACGGGAAAATCTTGATGTATTGCGCAACATCATGCGCAACTTCTACAGTCCATTGAAAGCGTGTGATCCTTATTTGCGATATGTGTTTCTGACTGGTATTACCAAATTCTCCCAACTCAGTATATTCAGCGAACTTAATAATATTGAGAATATTAGTATGGATGAACCTTATGCTGCTATCTGTGGTATTAGTGAAGATGAAATACGTTCTCAAATGAAAGAAGATGTGGAGGGATTGGCGAAGAAGTTGGAGATTACTCCAGAAGAAGTTTTGATGAAACTGAAAGAAAATTATGACGGGTATCACTTTACTTACCCGTCGCCTGACATATACAATCCATTCAGTCTGCTTACAGCTATGGAAAAAGGTAAGATTGGTTCTTATTGGTTTGGCAGTGGTACGCCTACATATCTGATAAAGATGCTGGATAAGTTTGGCGTAGTACCTTCCGAAATCGGGAAGAAAAAGGCCGCTGTAGAGGATTTTGATGCACCAACAGAAAGGATGACAAGCATTATCCCGTTGTTATATCAAAGTGGTTATATTACGATAAAGGACTATGATGAGGAATTAGACTTATATACATTGGATATCCCCAATAAGGAAGTAAGAATAGGCTTAATGAAAAGTCTTCTCCCATATTATGTTGTTAGTAAAGCACCGGAAACCAATACTATGGTGGCGTATCTTTCTCGAGATATCCGTAATGGGGATATAGATGCTGCATTGCGTCGTTTGCAAATGTTCTTGTCCACCATACCTCAGTGCGATAATACGAAATATGAGGGACATTATCAGCAAATATTTTATATCATATTCAGTTTATTGGGGTATTATGTGGATGTAGAAGTTCGTACTCCCGTGGCCGGTGGATATGGTACTTCGTACAGAAACCACATTGTATGTGATGGAATTGAAGTTGGATAAAGGAGCGGATAGGGCGATGGAACAGATTAACTTGAAGAATTATCCCGAACGTTTTGCTTTGTGTGGGCTCCCGATTATAAAGATAGCTGTCAGTTTTGATAGTGAACGATGCACAATTGGGGAATGGAAGATTATGGAAGGATGATTATGTTTTTAGGATGGTTAAAGAATACAAAAAAAGAGCAAACTCATAATATTCCTAAATCTTTCCAGAATCTGTATCGTTATTTGTAGCATAGAATAAAGTATAGTATTAACGCTAAAAGAATAACGATTATGAAGAAAATTCTATCTTTACTTGTGTTGGCTATTGTAGCCGTACAGTTTTCATTTGCAAAAGATGTAATTACCAAAGACATGAATCAGTTACCGCTTCCGGCACGTAATTTTATCAATAGTCATTTTACGAAACCAGAGGTGGCTCATATCAAAATTGATAAAGATATGATGGAGTCTACCAAGTATGAAGTAGTATTGATGGATGGTACAGAAATTGATTTTGATAGCAAGGGCAACTGGGAAGAGGTAAGTGCAAAAAAAGGACAGGTTGTTCCTGTTAGTATTATTCCGGGATTTGCTGTCAATTATTTGAAGTCTCATAATTTTGTGAACGAAGGAGTGACCAAAGTTGAACGTGACCGCAAAGGGTATGAAATAGAATTGTCTACCGGACTTTCTTTCAAATTTGATAAGAAGGGAAAGTTTATCAAGGCTGATGATTAACTGAAGATTTGTGATAAATAGACCTAAACAAGAAGATAGCTATGTGGAGATTTAAGTTTAGCGCTTGGGCAGTGGTATTGATGATGACTGCTCTTTCGTTTGGCGCATGTGATAATGATGATGATGATACTTTTGTTCCGCCCAGTAATATTACAGAAGCTTTAAAACAGGTATATCCGGCTGCCCAGAATGTAGAATGGGAGATGAAAGGTGCCTATTATGTAGCTGACTGTTGGGTAAGTAATGACGAACTAGAGGTTTGGTTTGATGCCAATGCCAATTGGGTGATGACGGAAAATGAACTGAATAGCATAGACCAGCTGGTACCGGCAGTTTATACGGCTTTCATGGATTCCAAGTATAATACATGGGTAGTGACGGATGTGTATGTGTTGACTTTTCCACAAAATCCGATGGAGTCTGTGATTCAAGTGAAGCAAGGTAGCCAACGCTATGCGCTTTATTTCTTACAGGAAGGCGGATTGCTACATGAAAAAGATATTAGCAATGGAGACGATACAAATTGGCCGCCGACTGAATAGTTTTTAATCATAAAAATCAAAACGGGCTATTTCTATAAAAGGAATAGCCCGTTGTTTTTTATAATTACATTTGTTTATAATCCTTAGCTAACCCTCCTTCACTTGTTTCTTTGTAAAGTGATGGAAGGTCGTGTCCGGTTTGTTTCATTACTTGCACAACTTTGTCGAAAGAGACACGGTGCATACCATCGGTGAAAGCTGAATAAAGATTAGCATCCAGCGCACGTGCAGCGGCGTATGCATTTCGTTCGATGCAGGGAATTTGTACCAATCCGCATACCGGGTCGCAAGTCATTCCCAGATGGTGTTCCAATCCCATTTCTGCTGCATACTCAATCTGTGCCGGGCTACCTCCGAATAATTGATTAGCGGCAGCCGAAGCCATTGCGCAGGCAACGCCTACTTCTCCCTGGCAACCTACTTCTGCTCCGGAAATAGATGCATTGAATTTGACAATGTTGCCAAACAATCCGGCAGTGGCTAACGCGCGTAGAATACGCATATCACTGAAATCACGGCTTTTCTGGAGATGATATAGTACGGCAGGCATCACTCCGCAGGAACCACAGGTAGGAGCAGTCACAATTTTTCCACCGGAAGCATTTTCTTCACTTACTGCCAAAGCATAAGAAAAAACAAGTCCTCTTGATTGGAGGGATTGTTTATATCCGGTAGCACGTATATAATAGGTGGAAGCTTTTCGTCTAAGGTTTAGTGGGCCGGGAAGTACTCCTTCCGCTTCCAGTCCACGGTGAATGGCATCTTTCATGGTGGCCCACACTTCAGCCAGATAATCCCATATATCTTCTTCCTCACATTCCTTCACGTATTCCCAATAACTTTTTCCGGTATCTTCACACCATTGAAGTATTTCGGTCATGTTTTCCATGTCATATACATCCGGACTTTCGATGGTCGGATTATCATTATTTTCTGCCAGTGCACCGCCGCCAATACTGTAAACAGTCCAGTTTTCCTGCACTTTATCATTACTGTCCAGAGCTGCAAATGTCATTCCGTTGGGATGGAACGGTAGGAAGACTTTGGGCTGCCATACAATTTCTACCGGAGCGATGGGTTGTAAAGTGTCTATAATAGCTATATCCGTCATGTGCCCTTTGCCTGTAGCTGCTAAACTGCCGTAAAGGGTTACTTTAAAAGATGTGGCATCCGGATGACGTTCCAGAAACATTTCGGCAGCTTTGCGTGGTCCCATTGTGTGGCTACTGGAAGGTCCTGTACCTATTCTATATAGCTCTTTAATTGATTTCATGACTAATGATGTGTTTTTGTTAATACCATTTCTTTTTTCTGAAGTACAAATATACAATAATACCGATAATTGCCATTATAATCCAGGCAAATAAATACCCGTACTGCCATTCCAGTTCCGGCATCCATTTGTAATTCATTCCCCATACTCCAACCAGAAATGTCAAAGGGATGAAAATAGTGGATACGATGGTCAGCCTCTTCATGATATCGTTCATACGCAAATCATTATTGGAGATATAAAGATCGACTAATGAAGAAAGCGTTTCCCGGCAGATTTCGATGGTTTGTAATACAAATTGCAAGTGGTCGTTTACATCATTGAAAAAAGCACGGTTCACTTTATGGATGAGCAGGTTTTCTGCCCTCAGTAGCTTTATATATTGTTCTTTAGGGGAGAATTGCTTTTTTCATTAGCATATATTGGCGTCGTAATGCCTGAATCTGGATACCGATGTCGTCTCCGCTGGTGATGGTTAGCAATTCTTCTTCCAAATCTTCGAGTGCGTCATCGATGGAAGAGATGGTTGAAATGTAGTTTCCCATCACGCTGTTGAGCAGTACGCTAAGTAGATAATCTGTTTGACGGCTGCGTATCTTCAGAACATCATTACGCAAGGCAGAACTGACATTATCAAAGAAATCAGTTTCTTTTTCGAGGAAAGTCAGTACATAATTATTTCCTATGATAAGGCAGACTTGCTGTTGGAGCAGTTCGTCCAGTTCATTTTCTTCTTTATGTTCGTTCGGATAGAATATCTTTAAGATCAGGACAATGTATTTATCATGTTCTTCTATCTTGGTCGGATGATCCGCATTCAATATATCTTGTAAGACAAGGAAGTCTATTTCGAAATGACTGCAAATTTCCCGGATAGTTTCTGTGTTTTTCATTCCATGTATCTGCAGCCAGTTGATTTGATCGTTGTTCAGCGTACCTTTGATGGCTTGAAAAGTATCACTAGAACTTTCCTGCATCTCGGTAGCATTGTAAGTACAAAGATGTAAATGGGTAGGAGTAAGACTTTCTCCTGTATAAATAAGCTTTTCGCTTAACAGATTATTCTTCATGCTTTATTCTCGTTTTAGAAAACCACTGTAACAAAGGTAGTGGTTTTCTAAATGAGAACAAGTTCTTTGAACGTTTTGTTTACGTGTTAGTCAAAATCGACTACTGTGATTCCGGCACCGCCAAACTGTACATGTTCGTCGGTATAGTGGCTGACTCCCGGTACGGTGGCCAGATATTGGCGGATAAGTGTACGAAGTATTCCCGTTCCTGTGCCGTGAAGGATACGTACACGATCCATGCCGACTAATATGGCGTCATCGATAAAATAGGTGACTGCCTGTAAGGCTTCATCCCCACGCATTCCGCGTACATCAATGTCCTGTTTGAAGCTAAGCTTCTTTTCATACATCTGATCGTGTGTCTGGCTGCTGACAAAGGTGCTTTTTGCAATCCCTTCCGTCTTGGGCGTATGATTGGCACGTTCCAGACGGTCTATTTTTACGGTCGTTTTTATGCTTCCAAAAGCAACAGTCGCATTTTTACCACTGATTTCCATCACTTGGCCGACGCTTGTCTGTCCTTTGATTTTTACATTTTCTCCTACTGCAATCGGCACTATTTTAGGGGCACTTGAGGCAGAAGAGACTGCAGCTTTCGGTTCGCTCTTCTTGTTTTTCTTCCGCTCTTGCTTCTCCTTTAGTTTCTCCATTTTTTGTGCAATCTTCTCTTCATGCTCTTTAGATGCCAGTGCATCCAAAGAAGTACGGAAGTCTGTCAGTTCCTGACGTGCCTGGCGTGTCTTTTCCTTTTCGGCTTGCGCTTCCTTTATCGTACGAATCGTATTTTCAATGCGGGCATTGGATTCCTGAAGCATGCGTTCCGCTTCTTCTTTTGCTTGCCGGATAATCTCTTTCCGGGATTTTTGCAATTCTTCCATCTCTGTCTGGTAACGGGCAATGGTTTCTTCCATGTGCTTTTCCCGTTGACGGATGGTTTGACGTTTCCCTTCCCAGTAACGCTTGTCGCGTACAATGTCCTGAAGGTATTTGTCTGCATTGATATATTCGCTTCCTACGATTTCCGAAGCATCTGCGATGACATCTTCCGGTAGTCCGATTTTTCGTGCAATTTCTACGGCGAACGAACTTCCCGGATTACCGATTTGTAATTGGAAAAGTGCTTGCATGAGATGACGGTCGTAAAGCATGGCTCCGTTCACTACTCCTTCATGATCTTCGGCAAAATGTTTCAGATTCTGGTAGTGGGTAGTGATGACTCCAAATGTTCCTTTCTGGTTGAAACGTTTCAGTACAGCTTCGGCAATAGCACCTCCGATTTGCGGCTCCGTACCTCCACCGAATTCGTCAATCAGGATGAGGCTCCGTTCGTTACAGCTCTTCATCATGATTTTCATATTGGTCAAGTGAGAAGAGTAGGTACTCAAATCATCTTCAATAGATTGCTCATCACCAATATCGATAAAGATGCTACTGAATATACCGGCATGACTACGTTCGTGCAAGGGAATCAGCATGCCGCATTGCAGCATATATTGCAGTAAGCCGACTGTTTTCAAACAGACGGACTTACCTCCGGCATTCGGTCCGGATATAATAAGGATACGTTGTTTTTGATCGAGCTCTATATCCAGTGGTACGACTTTCTTTCCATGTTTGGCTAATGAAAGTTGTAATAAAGGATGCACTGCCATTGTCCAATCTAGTAGTTGCTCATTCTCTACGGCGGGTTTCAGACTATTGGTCTGTATGGCGAAGTAACTTTTCGCACGGATAAAATCTATCTCTGCCAGAAATTCGTATGATTGAAGAATTTCCGGAATAGATGGACGAAGGATATTCGAGAACTCGGTAAGGATGCGAATGATCTCACGTCGTTCATCACCTTCGAGTTCACGGATGCGGTTGTTGGCTTCTACCACTTCCGCCGGTTCTATAAACACAGTTTTTCCGCTGGCGGATTCATCGTGTACGATACCTTTGATTTTTCGCTTGAGTCCGGGGGCAACTGGAATCACCAGACGTCCGTCACGCATGGTGGGAGCTACATCTTTGTCCACGTATCCTTCGGACTGCGCGCTACGCAGGATGCTGTTTAATGAACGGGAAATATTTCCCATCGTATTGGCAAGTTCTCGACGTATGCGGGCTAATTCGGTAGAGGCATTATCCTTGATCTTTCCATATTTGTTAAGAATGCCGTCTATTTTCCCTATCAGTTGCGGGAACACGGCAATATCTCCTGCCAGTCGTTTCAGGCTGGGGTAGGGGGTATTGTTTTCTTCTTCATCTTCATTCCGATGCAGAAAGCGTACAATGTCACGGATGGTTTCTAATGAACGGCGTAGGTCAAATAATTCTTGTTCGTCCAAATACATTCCTTCTATTCGCACACGTTTTAGCGAAGGACGGACATCAAAGAAAAATTGATCGGGAAATCCGTCCTCTTCCTGGATGATGCGGACAAACTCTGTTACTTGGTTTAATTTCTCCTCAACCTCTTCATGTTGCTCGGAAAAGTTCATGTCTGTAACTCTTTCTTCACCTAAAGTACTGAGGCACTTATCTTTTAGTAACTGTCTTATCTGGTCGAATCCTATCTTTTGCTCAAAGTTTTGAGGGTATATCATATTTCTGTTCTTACTAATGAACTGCAAAAATACGATTAATTCGCGAAAAAAATATCAGAATGTTTGCAGATTTAAAAATGATTCGTACCTTTGCACCGCTTTCAACGGAAAGCACTTCTGATAAAGGAGTTTTGGAGAGGTGGCAGAGTGGTCGATTGCGGCGGTCTTGAAAACCGTTGTACTGCGAGGTACCCGGGGTTCGAATCCCTGTCTCTCCGCAACAAACGCTGAAAATCAGCAGATTGCAAAACAAACACCCAGTTTTACACCCAAGAATGTAAAGTCGGATGTTTTTGTTTTATTTAAGATAATACAACCACTACATAATAAAAGAGTAGCGATATTAAAAGAATCCGATGAGAAAAGACTAATATTTATCTATCCATTCAGTTTGATTTTTCAGGACTTTACATCGTCCTGAAAGTATTTGTTATTGTATTCCAACGTCAGGAGTGGATTATAATACAAGTTTTTTGTGTGGATAGAATTTCGTTTTGCTTAATGTACGAAAGTACTTATCTATAAACGCATGAAATATTAGCACAATGAATCATTGGAAATCAACTTTGGCCGTGATAGGAATAGGCCAACTCATATCTATTTTAACAAGTACGATTGTTGGCTTCTCCATTATTTTTTGGATTAGCAACGAATTTAAATCCCCGACAGCTTTATCTCTGGCTATTTTAGCTGGATTTTACCACAATTTGTATTAGGCTTGTTTGCCGGGGTCTATGTTGACAGATGGAATCGAAAGAAAACGATGTTTTATTCGGACTTGTTCATCGCGTTCTGTACCCTATGTCTTTTTATTGTGATAACCAAGGGTTATAAAGACCTTTCTTTTTTTTATCTATTGACTGCTTGTCGTTCAATAGGCAGTACGTTTCATGCACCTGCTTTACAGGCAAGCATCCCTCTACTGGTTCCCAAGCACCATCTTGTCAGGGTATCAGGTTTGTACCATTCCATTCAATCCTTCAGTGAGGTGATAGCTCCCGTTGTAGGGGCAAGCCTCGTTGTTTGGCTTCCCATACAGTATATTCTGCTCATAGATGTGATCGGAGCTGTTGCTGCTTGTCTGACCTTACTTTGTGTCCAGATTCCTTCTCTTCAAAAAACGAAAGTTCTTCCAGATTTCAAAAAAGAACTGACGGAATGTTGGCATACCTTGCGGCGTACAATGGGCATTTTGCCTTTATTCGTATGCTTTACGCTGGTGACTTTTGTCCTTATGCCTGTTTTTACGTTATTTCCTTTTATGACGCTTCTGCATTTCAACGGAAACATTTTGCAAATGGGAGTTGTGGAAATGGGTTGGGGCTCAGGGGCATTGTTGGGCGGTTTAGTACTTGCCTGTAAGGCTTTGAAAAGCAAGCAAACATTAGTGATGCATACGGCTTATGTGATATTGGGATTGTATCTGATTAGCGCCAGTTATTTACCATCAAGCGCATTTATAGGTTTTGTTTGCCTAACATTTACAGGAGGCATAGCCTATTCCATTTACCATGCGCTTTTCATCGCTATTATTCAGCAGAACTTGGCTTCGGACATGCTTGGACGGACTTTTTCTCTCATCTTTAGTTTGAGTACCTTTCCATCAATGCTGGGTATCGTAGCTTCAGGATATTGGGTGGAAGCATGGGGTATCACATCCGTCTTTATGATCAGCGGATGGGTTATCTTCTGATTGGAGTGGGTGCAAATTTTATTTCTTCAATCAAGCAGTTGGATAATTACGCATAGTATTATTTATTAAAGAATTATTATATGACAAAGAAAGAACACACTACGATTACAGAGTTATTTCAAGTTTTGGACTTGTTGGAAAGCCTGGACATGCAGTTTTGGTTGGATGGAGGCTGGGGAGTGGATGTCTTGTACGGACAGCAAACCCGCTTGCATAGAGATATTGACATTGATTTTGATGCCAATTATACAGACCAACTCCTTGATCTTTTGCAGGAGAGAGGATATCAAATTGAAACAAATTGGTTGCCCACCCGTATGGAACTGTATAGCAAAGAATTAGGCTATATTGATATCCATCCTTTTGTCTTGAATGCGGACGGCACTTCCAAACAAGCCGACTTGGATGGAGGCTGGTATGAATTTCAACCGGACTATTTTGGAACAGCAGTCTTTGAAGGCAGAAGCATCCCTTGCATTTCTGCAAAAGGGCAACAAGTATTCCATTCGGGCTACGATTTAAGAGAGAAGGATATTCACGATTTATCTATAATTAAACAATGTATAACAACAATGAGCCTAACAATTAGATAAGAACAAGAAAATGACAGAAAAACAAATTGTCTGGTATATCTTACTTACAGAAGTAAAGATAGACAGTGACACCCAGTCTGTCACATCCCTGAGTGTAGCTCCATTGGCAGTCTTGCCGGAATTCCAGCGTAAGGGAATTGGGGGGGATGTTGATTCAGTAAGCCCATCAGAGGGCAGCACTTTTGGGTTACGGCACAGCAGTCGTATTGGGGCATAAAGAGTATTATCCTCGATTTGGCTATCGCAAGGCTATCGATTTAGGAATTGAATTTCCTTTCGAAGTCTCTCATGAATATTGCATGGTGGCTGAATTAATACCTGGAGCTACTGAGAATGTGAAAGGTATGGTTTGTTATCCAACTGACTTTAAATAGTTTAACAAGTAAAATTCATTATATAACTCGGACTGGGTATTTCAATTTCCCAGTCCGTATTCTGATAGTACTTATTCAATTGGAAGATTGTGTTGCTTCAAGAATGAAAGTTTATCCCAATACCCTCTTTGAAAGACGATTTTGTTATCTTTTACATGAAAAAATCCGCATCCACGAAGTCCAAGAGAGTCTTTCCATTCCATGATAGCCCATTCGCCATCTTCAAAAATATTTTCCACCATACAAACCATTTTAGCAGTGGCAAATTCATTCACAAACATTTTGTAGATTGATTCTTTACCTATTATTGGTTCGTTTGCGACTTGATGATTTACTGCATTAGTAGCATACAGCTCTGCTATATGATAAGCATCTGCTTTGTTAAAGCAATCTATCCATTTTTCCAAAACTTCTTTAGGCTTCATTTTTTATAAATTCTTAGGATTTTGATTCTGTAATAAAAACAATCTGTTTGGATGCATAGATACTTGATTTTATTAATAATAGGCTATTCTATATTCTAAATCCTCTGGATTTTTGCTCTTTCTCTGCACCGAGTTACGTAGATTCTGCTGTAACTTTTCCCATTGTTCCTTAAACCATTGTACTATGGGTTGTCGGTTTATGGTCAGCATAAGCTTACCACTATCCATCGGATGTTTCTCAACCCTAAAAATATCATTCTTGATGTCAAATTTCCACCTGTGTTCTTCGGAATAAATTTTGCCACTACATTGTATGGATTCTTTCTTTGTCAAGAGGTTTTCTATCATGTCTTTGGTAAACCCGATAACAGCGCATAATTTTTCCATTCTCAACATCTCTTTGAACATGGGAAACCATTTGTGGGCTTTTTCAAGCAAGGTGCTCAATCGTGATATTTCCTTGTCTTTGGCTTCAAGTTCTTGATTATGTATTCTTTGAAGATTACGAATTTGTCTGCTATGCTGTTCCTGTATTTGTTGTATCTGAATTTTTAATTCATCAGTAGCTTTGTCCCGTTTGGTAATTTCCTGATGTAGCTGCTCGATGTGATGTTCCAGTTCTTTCAGCTTACCGCTTCCGAAAAGAGAACCTACACCGCTTGCTATGGCGGTAGCAGCATTGGTGGCTGTTTTCTTTAGTTTGTCCGTGCGTATCTCTGCTTTTACCTGTTTGAGTTCCTGTTCGGCAAGGCTTACTTGTTGTTCCTTGTGTCGCTTGGTTTCCTCTATACGTTGCAGTTCGGCTTTCTGCTTCTCAATGATGAAATCATTTCGTTCCAGATGCTCTTTACCTGTGACAGCTTTTGCCTGTCCACGTTCCATCAGGAGAATATCGGAAGCAAGGGTCTGCATGGTTGCCATATCCTCGTCATTGAGCTTTCGGCTCTTTCCAGTTTCATGGTTCATCCAGTCGAATACGACATGAGCATGATAATTTGGTTTGAACCATCTGTTACCGACTTGAAGCTCTCCTTGTCTTCTGCTTCCGGCTGACCGTTCAGCCAATGCCCTTCGTCTTTATGCAGGAAAATCTGTAGCGGAGTGATGCCCCAGCGTCTTTGGCACTCTTCACCGAATTTGCGTACATCAGCCAGTGTGGTGTCCGGTCTGATAAGCAATACTCCTTCACGGATGGGTGAGCATCCCGCCACCTTGATAATCTTTCCATTCTTTCCCTTGCGTTCCCTTTCCTTTTCCTGCATGGCACGTCCGGTCTTTTCCTTGACCATTTGCTTGATATTGTCATAATGAGTTCGCAGTTCGGGAGTGCCGAAGTCGGGATTTATCCACTGTTCGTTATCGGTGGAAAGTTCGGGAACGACATAGATTCTGGACTCCCCGATGTTACGCATATACTCGGCAGTCCTTCGGTTGTGTGCCTCGCTCGATGCGATGTTGCAAGGCTTGATATGTATGCTTGATTTTGTTGCCATAGCTTCTTTCCTTTGTTTACAATTGATTTACTTTGCTCGCTTTCGCAGAGGGGTTCTTAGGGGTAACCCATAAGCGGAGATTGCAAAGAGAGGGTCACTCTTTGCTCGGGGTTCTCAGGGGTGAAACGCCCTGAGTGGGTCATTAGGGCAAAGCCCTAATCCCCTCGGGAGAGCCCACAACTACGAAAGCGAAGCGTGTAGTTATAGTGGGCTATAACTGGAAGCCGTTCTTCTTTTCCGGTGATTGGCTGCGCACCCCTTTGGCGGACTGGAGCTGCCTTTTTCTTTCAATCTGTTTCTGTAAGTATTCGTTCAAGTCCTTGCATCCTCTGTAAATCTGCGAAGCGTCCCGGATGTACCGCTCTCTGCCGTATTCCATGCGGATTTGCCGGAGTGCTTCCAGTCCTGCATGGTCGTTGTCGAAAAAGCAGTGGATGCGTTCGTAATTGCCCAACGGATAGAGAGCCTTGTTTACATTCGATACGGAGTTCAATACAATGTAGTCCTGCCCGTCCAATTCCGGATAATTTGGGCAGCTCTCTTGTCTCAATGTCAAAAAGGAGAGGTAGTCCATAAATCCCTCGAACACATAACAGGTATTCCTCGCTTTTCCCGACTGCCTGATGTGGGAGATTTCCTTTGGGGCGATGCAGCCCTTGAAATAGCGGTTGCGGATTTCATATCCACACGAACCATTGGGAAAGGCGATGGCAAAGTACCGCTTGCCGTTGTGAGTGAAACGTGCTTCACTACATTCTCTTTCGCCAGTTTTATGTTAATTCCTCTACCTTGTAAGTAGGCAAGCAGGGCAGTAGATGACAGCGGAACAATCTCCAACTGTTGGAAGCTCGGCTCGGAAGAGTTTTGCTTTCCAAAAGAGAAAGATACCGGGCGCACGTGCGGTGTCTGCTCTGCTATCCGTTTCAAGATGTAAGGTACATGGTCGGTAGCGTACAGGTGTGCAGCCAGTTCTATGATACCACCACCTTTACCCAAACCGAAGTCATACCATTGTTCACGTTCGGTATTTACCTTGAACGAGGCTTCGGCTTCTTCCCTTAACGGTGATTTATACCACAGATTGACACCTTGTTGCTTGACGGGAGAATATCCTAAACTATGCAGATAATCCGCTATTCTGATTTGCTTGGCTGTCTGTATATCCATAAAATGATTGTTTTAGTAGTTGGTGAATTGGTTTATTTTTCTTTTTGCCCGTACCTTTTTAGGAAGTACGGTCTATAATCACTTCACTAAATTCTCGTATATATAGGATACGGTAATAAAGTGAAGTGATTTAGTCCCATTCCCCAAGCACTTCACTATATTCCTAATATATACACCCCGAGAATAAAGTGAAGTGATTGCAGGGAAATGGGCTAATAGTGGAAGTCAGGCATGAATGTGTATTTTCTGCCTGTCTCCTGCACTATCATCCGTTTGTTGCGGAGCATGGTGATGAGCGATACCGCCTTTTTATGGTTCAGCTTTACACCCACTGACATATAGGTCTTGATTAAGGCATCTTCCAGTTCCTTGTAGCCGTATTCCTCTTTCAGCCCGAAAACGGCTTCCAATGCGATACGGTGCTGCTGCTCGGTGATATGCCTGTAAGGGTCGAACTTCTCTTCTTCGGGTCTTCCCGGCTTCTTTGTTTCAGGTTTGTATCCCTCAATGAGTTCGGGAAGGGCTTTGTCGTTGATACGGAATGCGAAAGGCTCAAAGTCCATTGCCCGGATGTGAATGGCTGAAACATGGCTGATGTCACCGTTGCCCTTGTCCTTTTCTACCTGCAATACGGTTTCCGCCTTGTTGTTCAACTCCGTACCAATGTGCCCTCTTGCGTTCTCATCCCCTTTGTTCTGATGCAGTATCGTGTGGATATGTATCTGCCTGTCGTCCGTCCACTGCATCAGCTTGATATGATGCGTGTTGATTCACTGGGGCTGTTGATGTCATACACCATATCCCGTATGCCGTCTATAATTACAAGACCGATTTCGGGTGTATTGTAAATAGCCTGTTCCACAATCCTGATACGCTGCTCAGGCGTGTATTTTCTTAAGGCAAGAAATTCAAGATTCTCATTGTCCCTATCATCTGGCAAACCAGCCATTCGCAAAATGCGCGTCATGACTTTCAGACAATGGTAAGGGCTTTGCTCTGTATCAACATAAAGCACTTTCCGCTTATCTTCAGGCAGTTCAGCCACATACCGCAGCACTGTGCCGTTCTTCAATGCAGCGGCTACGATAGCCGATACATTGAACGTTTTTTTACTTTTGGCTTTGCCGATGGATGCGCTGAAATTACCCAATGTCCCAATGACAGAATCATGTACTTTAAGGATTTCAGGTGCTTTCTCATAACTTTTCGACAGGCTCAAACGTGAGGCTTGCCAAAGGATTATGGCTTCTTCAGCCGATATTTCCTTAGTCTCTTTCATATAGTCCATAGCCATGCCTCCCGTTATTTCCGTCCTCCTGTTTTCTTTCCAGCCAGTTCAAGGGCAAGCTCAACATCCACGATAATCTTACGTCCTATCTGAGTGATTGCCTTGTCAATCTTTCCGCTTTTCTTGATACGGTTGGCGGTGGGTAGGCTGCACCCGAACAGTTTGGCTATGCCCAGTATTCCGTACACATATTTTCTTTCTGTGTCTGTAATGGGCTGTGGCTGCGTTTCCGTTTGACGGGAAGCGTGCTTACTTAGGAATATGAACTCTTCACCTGTCATCTGCCAGACGGGTTTTGATAATAATTCTTGAAGATTTTCATCGTTCAATCTATTTAGTCGTTTAACAATCAGCCCTGCGCACTGGCTGTTATCTCTGTTCTCGAACGATGCAAAATTAGGTAGGGTTGTAAGTGGTAAGGATGTGGTTGATATAAATGGAATATCTTGTTATTTATCTGAATATCAGATAATAAAAATACCACTCAAAAATTTAATTTGAGTGGTAAAAGTGGTTGTTTCGTAAAATGTCAGGGCATATCACAGATTATCGGAATATACCATCCATTTCTTTGGCAAATTTCCGGTTGCTGTCACTGGGGAAATCGGAAACAGGCTCTTTGTACTTTGACTTGTAGTAGCTTTCCTCAATATCCAATATTTTCAGGATATTCCTCTTCCAATTCTCCCTGTCCTGTTTGGGCAGTTTTTCGCTCATCAGGAATATCAGATAGCAGGTACGTATTTTTTCTCTCGGTCTGATTTGGGGTTTGGTGTCGCTTGGTAGCAGGTTCATGCAGGTATAGAAATCATGTTCGGAAATATTCTCGAACTGTTCTCCCACGCAGGTTACATGAATGAGCGAAAGCAGTTCCATATTGAAATACTCAGTCTGTTTCGTTCCCAGCACTTCTTCCTGTATGTTGGGGGCATTTGGTTCTTGTTCGGCTGGCTCTTCCGGCTCGTTTGTTTCATCAAATACATATTTCGCCAATGTCTCTTTGAGGTGGCAGCCCAGCCGATAGATTTCATTGAAACGGCTTTTTGCATATTGCAGGGCTTTCTCTCTGGTCTGTTTTTGCAGATCGTAGAGTTCGGTCAGCTTGTTTTTTTTCTCCTCGTATTCATCTTTGCACCGTTCATATTCCATTTCCGCACGCTTTTCATCCTCTGCAGTGTGTTCCCGATAACCTATGGAATCGTATCGGTGGTATGCTTCGTTTAGCGGAGCATGGAGCTTGGTCGTCTTGTATTGCTGTTCTTCTATGGCTTCTTTATAGATTTCTGAAACTCGGAAGCAGATATTGTAAACGGTCTGTTCATCCGGCATACATCCTTTCTTGTAATAACTTATGTTTTCGCATACTTCCTTTTTCAGGCTATTCAGAATCAGTGTGTATTGCTCCTGTGGAAGATGAAACACCAGTTCAAGAATGGCTGTTTCAAGAACCGTTACATCATTGTAGTCCAGATAGAACTTGGTAATGAATTTCTGCTTTTCAAAAGAGAAACCTTTATTATCAAACCAGTCTTTATATATTCTGTTCAATTCTCCGTATCGGGGAATCAGCGTTGTAATTACATCTTTCATGGACGCAACTATTTTTGAGTGTTATTGTCTTTGTCAAGGAAAGAGGCCAGTTCTTCTTCCACTTCTTCCACGCTGGGCAACGCTGATTTCAGTTTCTCGGGAATCGCTTTGCTCAATTGGTAATCGCTGATGCCGATGGGCTGGTCATAGCCTGTCAATGCGTATTGTGCCACAACTTCGTCTTTTCCCTTGCATAGCAACAACCCGATAGTCTTGTTGTCATTCTCTCCCCTCAGTTTATCATCCACCACATTGATGTAGAAGTTCAGTTGTCCTGCATACTCCGGTTTGAATGGGGTAGCCTTTAATTCTACCACGATATATGCGTGCAACGGAATGGAATATAGAATCAGGTCGGCAAAGAAATCGCTGTTTCCGACTTGGAAGTGCTTCTGCCGGGCAACGAAGGCAAAACCGTTGCCCATTTCCAACAGGTAGCGGGTAACGTGTTTCACCAGCTGTTCTTCAATATCCCTTTCGTCTGCTTTTTCTTTGGCTCCTGCCAAATCAAAGATGTACGGGTCTTTGAGTAGGTAATTGGCAAGGTCGCTTTGTGGAGCCGGAAGTGTGGTCGTGAAATTGTTTACCTTGTTGTTGCTGATTTGTCGGCTATACAAATCACTGTCAATTTGCATTTTCAATACATTGCTGCTCCATCCCATTTCCACAGACTGCTTCATGTACCAGTAGCTTAGACCTAAAGGTAGCGAACTGTCAAGTATAGTCATTTGGCTTGTCCAGTTTATTTTGGCTATAGGAGAGGTCAAGAAAACTTCTTCTATTTCCCTGATTCCCATCCTGTAAATGGCAGACACGGTTTTTCCCACATCTTCAAATTGCGCAGGAACTTCCTGCGTAATTGCTAATGATTGACAATCAATCGATTGCATTTGCGCAGTAAGTTCCTGCGTAAATTGCTTGTCATTCAGTTTTAATACTTCATTGGTCACACTCTGTATGGTTGGGACAGACAGGCTTGCATCTGTTTCTATGAAACTTTGCAACGCTCTTAAAGGATATGCTTTTGCAAACTGGCACATATAGGTAAGGTTACGTTCCGAATAGCCTTTCTTTTCAGGGTAATGCAGTCGGATAGCCTTTGCCAACTGCTTGATGATTTTGCTTCCCCATCCGTGCAGCTGCTGGTGATAAAGGATGTAATTGCCTATCTTCCAGTAATGGAACAGCATTTGTGCATTGGCTGCAACAATCAGCCTTACTTGTGCCTGTTCTATTTCCGAACCGACCGCTTGTATGAATGCATCAAAATTCGTTTTCTCTATGTTGGATTCCTTGTTGCTCATATTGTGATGATAATTTCTACAAATATAGTCATTGGTAACTATCTATGAAACTGTTTGATACTTTTATAGTTGATTAAACTTGTTCATGGCATTTGCCTTAATATCATCCGCTATGTCAATGTAGGGTTTCATAGCTTTGTAGTCGCTGTGTCCCGTCCATTTCATGACCACCTGTGCCGGGATTCCGAGAGCCAGCGCATTGCAGATGAATGTCCTTCTTCCTGCATGGGTACTGAGCAAAGCGTATTTGGGTGTGACTTCATCAATACGTTCATTTCCCTTGTAGTAGGTTTCCCGTACAGGCTCGTTGATTTCTGCCAGTTCGCCCAGCTCTTTCAGGTAATCGTTCATCTTCTGGTTGCTGATGACGGGCAGAGCCATGTAATTCTCGAAATGGATGTCCTTGTATTTGTCCAGTATGGCTTTGCTGTATTTGTTCAGTTCAATCGTCAGGCTGTCGGCAGTCTTGACTGTGGTTATTTCGATGTGGTCGGACTTCACATCGCTTCTTTTCAGATTGCGAACATCCGAATACCGCAAACTCGTAAAGCAGCAGAACAGGAAAACATCACGCACACGTTCCAGGTATTGCTTATCCTTGGGTATCTGGTAGTCTTTCAGCTTGTTCAGTTCATCCCAAGTCAGGAAGATTACTTTTTTCGAGGTGGTTTTCAGTTTCGGTTTGAACGTATCGTATGCAATGTTCTGATGATGTCCTTTCTTGAAGCTCCAGCGCAGGAACCATTTGAGGAATCCCATTTGCTTGCCGATGGTGCTGTTTCTCATATCCTTGGTGTCACGCAGGAAGTTGACGTATTCGTTCAATCCAAACTCGTTGAAATAGTTGAACGTTGCATCCTCCTTGAACTCTTTGAGGTGGTTCCTCACTGCTGCAAATTTTTCATAGGTGGATGCCGTCCAGTTATTCTGGTTACCGCACTCTTTTACAAACTCATCGAACACCTCCCAAAAGCTGACAGGGGCTTCTTCCGGCTGTTCTTCGCTGGTGTCTTTCATTCTCATGTTGAAAGCTTCCTTCAACTGTTGGGTCGTTGGCATGACCTCCTGCACCTCAAATTCCTTGAAAATATTCTGGATTTCGGCATAGTATTTCAGCAAGTCCGTATTGATTTCGGCTGCACTTTGCTTTAGCTTGTTGGTACATCCGTTCTTTACCCGCTGCTTATCTGCATCCCATTTGGCTACGTCAATCCGGTAGCCCGTTGTAAACTCGATGCGTTGGCTGGCAAAGATGACACGCATACGGATGGGTACGTTCTCTACGATTGGCACACCGTTCTTTTTCCGGCTCTCCAATGCAAAAATGATGTTGCGCTTGATATTCATAATTGGGTGCGTTTGAAATTCTACACCCAAATATACACCCAATTATTGAGATAGCAAAGACATTTAGAAACATTTACTTTTACTCTATATTGTAATTTACACTTGATTATCAGTCGTTTGCAGTTTTATGATATTCTGTGAAAGTATAAGTTCGAGAGCCTGTCTCTCCGCTTCAATTAATAGATAAATCCCTGTAAAGTAGTGCTTTACGGGGATTTTTTATTTTGTGTATGTGAATAAGATAAGCATAAAAAGGGGCGGTTTCTGTTGAAATAGAAAATAACACTATTTGAACTGTTTATTTTAGAATAAACACTCTTTTTTTAGATTGAATTTATCGGTTTAAAGAATATTATTCCAAAATGCTTATTATCAGTTAAATATCTGTTTTTATCTACTGTCAGATTTCAGTTTTTATATCTACCTTTGTTCTTATTGTACGAGATTTGATAGTTATAATATTAATGAATAGAATGATGAAAAAACAGACCCAAGCGATTCATACGCAGTTCCAAAGAAGAGATGCTTACAATTCTCTCAGTATGCCGGTTTACCATACAGCGGCTTATGAATTTGACAATGCCGATGACATGGCTGATGCTTTTTGCGGGCGGACAGATGCTCCGGATTACTCCAGAGTGATGAATCCCACAGTGACTTTTTTTGAGAATAAGGTGAAGGAACTTACGGGGGCAGCAGAAGTCATAGCCCTCAATTCCGGTATGGCGGCTATTAGTAATACATTATTTTCAATTGCAGCTGCAGGAAAGAATATAGTTACATCGCGTCATTTGTTTGGTAATACTTATTCGTTTATTGCTGGTACATTGTCCCGCTTCGGGGTGGAACCTAGATTGTGTGATTTGACAGACATTGGAGCAGTAGAGAAAGCAGTAGACAGTAATACCTGCTGCATTTATATGGAGATTATCACCAATTCGCAGATGGAAGTGGCGGATTTACAGGCGCTCTCACGGATAGTTCATGAAAGGGGAATTCCTCTCATCGTTGATACTACGCTTATTCCTTTCACAGAATTCGATTCACATAGCTTAGGGGTAGATATTGAAGTGGTTTCCAGTACCAAATATTTATCAGGGGGAGCCACTTCCATTGGTGGTTTAGTAATTGATTATGGTACATGTCCGGGATTCGGTAAACGTATGCGTACAGAGATGTTACTCAATCTGGGAGCTTATATGACTCCTCATGTGGCCTATATGCATACTATCGGATTGGAAACATTGGACGCGCGATATCGGATACAGTCTGCCAATGCCGCTATGTTGGCTGGTAAGCTTCGCATATTATCTGCTGTCAAACGTGTGAATTATGTGGGGCTGAAGGATAATCCATACTATGCTTTGGCACAAAGACAGTTTGGTCCGACTGCCGGTGCTATGATTACGATAGACACGGAAAGTAAAGAGGCATGCTTTGCTTTCATCAACCGACTGAAATTGATACGTCGCGCTACTAACTTGTTTGACAATAAGACGCTTGCTATTCATCCTGCAAGTACTATTTTTGGACCGTTTACTGATAAACAGCGACAGGACATGGATGTGTTGGATACGACTATCCGTTTCTCAATTGGTTTGGAGGATGTGGATGATCTGTTTGACGATGTCAGACAGGCTTTGGATAATAAAAAGGATTAGAAGCAAAATCCAAAGTCATATACGAAACTGTAAATATACCGCAAATATGGTATATAAAATGCCATTCATACGGGATTTATCAGTTTGTATATATCTAATACCTTTGCCCCATCATTTTAACAGTAAACAATAATGGGTAAAAGGATTCATTTATTTTTGCTTGCTCTTGCAATAGGAGTGATACAAGGGGCAGCACAGGTGACAACAGTGCGGGGCATCGTCACCACAGAAGAAGATGGGGAGCCGGTTATCGGTGCCTCAGTTATAGTAAAAGGAACTGCATTGGGTACCGTAACTGATGTCAACGGGAGATTTGAACTGAGTGGACTCCGCCATCAGCCACCGGCTGCTAATCTCTTACATTAGTCTGATGGCAAAAGAGGTAGCTATTGCACCACAGGTATCGGTAACACTGAAGAGTGATACGCATCTGCTGGATGAGGTAGTAGTAACGGCTTTGGGTATTTCACGCGAGAAAAAGGCATTGGGCTATACGGCACAGGAAGTAAAACAGAATGCTTTGGTGCAAGGGAAGATAATAATCTGTTAAATTCGTTGAGTGGTAAGATAGCCGGTGTGCGTATTACCAATACACAAGGAGATGTTGGTTCCAGTCGCATTGTTATTCGTGGTGAAACTTCTATTGCAGGTGAGAATCAACCGCTTTTATTGTGGATGGAATCCCAGTGGATAATTCGCAGCAATGCACGTTCCAGCGGACGCGATTTTAAAATGCAATAGCAGACCTGAATCCGGAAGACATAAAAACACTTACTGTATTGAAAGGTCCGAATGCCGCTGCCCTTTATGGTGCGCGTGCTGCTCACGGTGCTATTGTCATCACTACTAAGGAGGAGACAAAAGGCAGAAAGGGATAGGGATTACATTACATTCTTCCACGCAAGTCTCTTTTGTTGCTACCTTGCCGGAGTTTCAAAATCTTTTTGGACAAGGGGCAGGGGGACGGTTCAGCTATGTAGATGGCAAGGGTGCAGGTGTGAATGACGGGGTAGACGAAAGCTGGGGGCCACGTCTTGATATTGGTTTGTTGATTCCTCAGTTCGATAGCCCATTGGACGCTGACGGTAATCGTGTGGCTACTCCTTGGGTATCCCATCCCAACAATGTACGCGATTATTTTCGCATGGGTATTTCTACAAACAACGGTATTTCTATTGCCCGTGGAGACGACAAATACCAGTTCCGTGTAGGATATAACTACGAAAAACAAGTCAGTATCGTTCCTGATGCTGGAACTAATAAGACGAATATCAGCTTAAATACGGATTACCATCTGGCAAAATGGATTGTGGTGGGAGCTACGGCCAATTACATCGTTTATACAGCTCCCAGTTTACCGGGGTCAGCTACCCCCTCGGGCAGTAACGTACGTTCTAACAGTCCTATGCTTCAGTTCTTGTGGTTCGGACGTCAAGTGGATACGAACTCATTGAAGGCGGACTATACTCGCAACTGGAATTCAAGCTATTACGACAATCCTTTTTGGAGTGCTTCTTATAATACACAGAGTCAGGAACGTCATCGTCTGATAGGTGATCTGCATGCCGAATTCCGTCTGACAGATGGGTTGAATGTGCGTTTCCGTACTAGTACCGACTGGTATAATGACCGGAGGAAATCCAAAGTAAAATGGGGGAGTGCAGGTGCCGGTTCGCCTTACGGCAGTTATGCTGAAGATGCCTATACGGTGAAAGAGAATAACACAGAAGTATTGGCGACTTATATCAAACAGTTGAATAAAAATTGGGGAATTGACGCTCTTCTGGGTTTTAATGTACGTAACAAACAATATGAGAATAATTATCAGGCTGCTCCCCGTTTGGCGGTTGCTGATCTTTATACATTGACTAACTCGCGTGATCCGCTCACTTCGTCCAATGATTTCTACAGTTTACGGCAATATGGTCTTTACGGTTCCATACAACTGGATTGCCGTCGTTGGGCTTTCTTGAATATAACAGGACGGAACGATTGGTCGTCTACACTACCTGTGGACAACAATTCTTATTTCTATCCTTCGGTGACGGCTAGTGTGTTGCTTTCTGAAGCTTTCGGGTGGAGAAGTAAAGCTGTTAACTACCTAAAAATACGTGGAGGATGGTCTCAAGTGGGAGCAGATGCCAATCCTTATCAATTGGCAACGGTCTTTACTTCAGAAACAGCTTTCAATGGGAATCCACTTCAAAGTTCTTCTACCATTGGTATGAATTCGAATCTAAAACCGGAGAATACGTCATCTATAGAAGCTGGTTTCGAGGCGGCTTTTTGGGACAATCGCCTATACTTGGATTTCACTTACTATAAGACCGATAGTCGTAATCAAATATTGAAACTAGCTACTACTGCTGCCAGTGGGTACACGTCGCAGGTGCGTAATGCCGGACATATCCGTAATCGTGGCTATGAAATACAATTGGGCGCTGTTCCTATACAAACATCGAAAGGGTTTCGTTGGAATCTGGATTTGAATTATGGTGCCAACAGCAGCAAGGTTGTCAAATTGGATGATGAAGGTTTGATTACGAGTTACCAGCTCTACTCGTCTGGTATTCAGATACTGGCTTCAGTGGGCGAAGCTTATGGAACCCTGTTCGGCACTTCATACGTGCGTGATGCTAATGGAAACGTTGTGGTGGATGCTAACGGTCTGCCTAAGATTTCGACCACTAATAAAACGTTGGGGAAGTTTACGCCCGACTGGACAGGCGGTATCAGTAACACTTTCAGTTATCGTTCGTTAAGTCTTTCTTTTCTGATAGATGCAAGTGTAGGTGGTTCTATTTTTTCCAACACTAATAAAACTGGAAAATATACCGGTGTATTAGCTAACACATTATCGGGCCGGGATGCCGAGCACGGTGGCTTGTGGTATTATACTGACGCCATGGGTAACAATGTACGATTATCAGAATCTCCTTCTTATTCCGTATCCTCCGATGGACTTTACTATGCAGGTCAATGGGCAATCCACCCGATATTATCAGGATGGCATTATGGTAGAAGGAGTGACGGAAAGTGGTTCTAAGAACGAAGAGGTTGTATCTGCTGAGAAATACTACCATCGTATTTATAGTATTGCTGAAGCTAATGTATATGATGCTTCTTACGTGAAACTGCGAGAAGTCGCTTTGAGTTACCGTCTACCTCGCTTGTGGACGCAGAAACTGCATTTGCAAGAAGCTTCCGTTACACTGACGGGACGTAACTTGTGGACTATTTATAAGAGCGTCCCTAATATAGATCCTGAATCGGCTTTGACTACTGGAAATGCACAAGGAGTAGAAGCCTATTCATTGCCTACAACACGTTCCTTTGGTGTGAACCTTTCCGTTAAATTCTAAATGTGAACCTTTAAATAATGGGATAAGATGAAAGAAGAATATATTTTTATATATAATATGGGTACAAGTGGTTGCCATTTCCCTATCATCGTGTGATGATGAATTGACTGATATCAACCGCAACCCCAATGCCACTGAAAATCCACAGCCGGCTTATTTACTTGCCGCTGCACAGTATCATGCCGCCAATCTTTATTGGGGAAGTAGTACGAACTATAATTCGACTCTGTTGTGGGTGCAACATTGGGCTAAAATACAATATACAGAGCCAGATTGCTATAATGTGGATAATGGTAGCTTTACCACTACGTGGGACACCGGCTATGCAACGCTAATAACTGATTTGAATGCTATTATCAGTTCGGAACTCGGAAATGATAATTATCGAGGGATAGCTACAGTGTGGCGTTCGTGGGTTTACCTGTTGCTGACCAATCTGTATGGAAATATACCATACAGTGAATATGCACAAAGTGTAACACCCTCTTATGATTCGCAAGAGACTGTTTTGCGCGGGCTTTTGGAGGAGTTGATTGCTGCTGACCAGTTGCTTTCTACCACAGGAGGAACGGTAGAAGGGGATTTGATTTACGGAAATGATATTACCCGCTGGAAACAATTGGCCCACTCCCTACGGCTACGTATCGCCCTTGAATTAGCTGACCGGGATGAGGATACAGCGCGTCGGGTTATTGCTTCCCTTTGGGATAATCGTAACAGTGTAATAGATAGCAATGATGCTATAGCCCGTTTTGTTTTACTTCTTCACCACAATGGAATCCATGGGCATCTGCTTTCAATTCACGTGATGATCAGCGGGTATCAAAAACGTTGATTGATAAACTGAATGAATGGAATGATCCGAGAATTGGAATTTTAGCCCAGCTACCTCAAGACGAAAGTGTGAAAAACTATGTAGGAGCTGCCAATTCCTTATCTGCTTATGCCGCTAATAATCAGGGATTTAATAAAGTTTCCCGTCCCGGTACTTATTTTTTGAAAGATAGCTCTCCGGCTGTATTTTATACGTATGCCGAGGTCTTGTTTATCTTTGCAGAATCCGCTGCACGCGGCTGGATAACGGCTGATGCGGAAACGCTCTACCGCGAAGCTATTACTGCTTCATTGAATCAGTTTGGCATTATAGACAATCGTATAATCGATTCCTATTTACAGCAGGAGGCAATTCGGTTCGACGCCGCACATTGGTATGAATCTATCGGCTGGCAGAAGTGGATCGCTTATTATGGACAGGGACCCGATGCTTTCACTGACTGGCGCAGGCTCGGTTATCCCCAGCTTATCCCTGGTCCCGATTCCGTTTTGGGTTCCGGAGAGTTACCTCGTCGCTTTTTTTATCCCGTAACGGAACAATCACTGAATGGTAAGCAGTATCAGATTGCCATATCCCATCAGGGAGCAGATGAGATTACTACCCGTTTGTGGTTTGATGTAGCTAATAAAGAACGATGATACCTCCGTGTCTCCGGGCTGCAATATGCGTTTGAAAAATATCCGTTGAATTTAAAAATCAGAATAACAATGAACACTGACATTACATTTATCATAGCAGATAATCAGGATATAACCAGAATGGGAATGCATGGATATATTTCCGCTATATTCAGTGGATGTCGCATGATAGATGTGACAGACAAGAAAGAGCTCATGCTTGCATTGGTAGAATGTAATGACAGTGTCGTTATACTTGACTATACACTGTTTGACATCAATGGTATAGAAGAGTTTCTTATTATAGAAAAACGTTTTCCGAGAGTTCGTTGGATATTGTTTTCCAATGAATTGAGCGAAGACTTTATTCGTAGGATGAGTATAGAAAGGAATATTGGTATGATTTTGAAGAGAACTCCGGTGAGGAAATTCATTCTGCATTGATGTGTACAGCACACGGGGAACGATTTCTTTGTCATCAGATAGCCAATTTATTGATAATCGGTTCCGACAAACCGGAAATTCATTCTGTTTTGACTGTTACAGAGATTGACATTCTTAAATTGATAGCACATGGGAAATCCGTGAAAGAAATAGCATTGGAAAGAACCTCAAGCATTCATACTATTATCACCCACAAAAAGAATATTTTCCGGAAGTTGGGTGTGAATAATGTATATGAAGCAACTAAGTATACTTTACGCGCCGGGCTGATTGAAATGGTAGAATATTATATATGATATTCAGAAGAGTGTTAGGATAAGAGTTAAGAAGAATTTGTAGGCAGGAAAATTCTCTGTATCTTTGCCCGCATGGCAAAAAAAGGTGAGTTACATATAAGAAATAAGCACAATGGTCAGTATGATTTTCCATTGTTGATGGAAAATTATCCTCCATTAAAGAGATTCGTATCGCTCAATCCCTCGGAATACAAACTATAAACTTTTTAATCCGCAAGCGGTGAAGGCTTTGAACAAAGCATTATTGGTAACTTATTATGGCATCCGGTATTGGGACATACCGAAGCAATATTTGTGTCCGCCTATTCCCGGAAGGGCGGATTACATTCATTATATTGCCGATCTTATCCAGCCGAACGGAACAACACCGGATTTACCGGCAGGAGATGCTAATGGACAGAAGTCTAAATGTAGATGTCTGGATATTGGGGTAGGTGCAAATTGCATTTATCCGATCATAGGACACACTGAATATGGATGGACCTTCGTTGGTACTGATATTGATCCGGTTTCGATAGAAAATGCACGAAAGATAGTGACTTGCAACCCTGTGTTGGCTCATAAGATTGACTTGCGACTTCAGAAAGATAGTAAGAAGATTTTCGATGGAATTATTATGCCTGACGAGTATTTTGATGTGACAATATGCAATCCTCCGTTTCATAGTTCGCGTGAAGAGGCGGAAGACGGAACGTTACGCAAATTAAGCAGTCTGAAAGGTACGAAGATAAATAAAGTGCAGCTAAATTTCGGCGGGAGTGCGAATGAACTTTGGTGCGAGGGCGGAGAAGTTCGTTTCTTATTGAATATGATTTCCGAGAGCCAAAAATATCAGAAGAACTGCGGATGGTTTACGAGTTTGGTTTCTAAAGAAAAAAATCTGGAAAAGTTATATACCAAATTAAAATCGGTGAATGTGTCCGAATATAAAGTTATTCGAATGCAGCAGGGAACTAAAAGTAGCAGGATATTAGCTTGGCGATTTGCTACTAACTCATAACAATGAGTGAATATCGAACTGTTATTTGTTTAACCTATTAATTAAATAGAATATTATGGAAACCAATTACATCACTTTGACAAAGGAGAATATTGCAAACGAACATATATGCTGTGCTTTCTCAGATAAGAAATGCAAGGATAGTTATGAACTCAAAAAAGAATGGCTGAAGAAAGAGTTCGATAACGGCTATGTGTTCAGACGTATTGATGAACGGGCAAAAGTGTTTATCGAATACGGTCCTGCTGAAAAAGCATGGGTTCCGGTGAATGCTCCCAATTATCTGATGATAAACTGTTTCTGGGTGTCAGGTAAATATAAAGGTTGCGGACATGGTAAGGCATTATTGCAGTCTGCCATTGATGATGCAAAATTGCAGGGGAAAGATGGGCTTGTCACAGTGGTGGGCACTTCTAAATTTCATTTTATGAGTGACACGAAATGGCTGTTGCGACAAGGTTTCCAAACAATAGAAAAACTCCCTTACGGATTCAGCCTTTTAAGTTTGAAACTAAACCCGGCTGCTCCTGATCCTTCTTTTAATGATTGCGTGTTGAGCGGTGAGTGTCCAGGATAAGGATGGAATAGTCGTTTATTATACCCATCGCTGCCCGTTTACGGAGTTTCACGTTCGCGGTTCTTTGGTCAGTGCTGCTAAGAGCAAAGACATTCCATTGAGAATAATTGAATTGGAAAGTATGGAACAGGCGCAAAATGCACCTACTCCGGCTACCATATTTACTCTTTTTTATAATGGCAAGTTTGTAACGACTGACTTAAGTGTATGCCTTGAAGGGCGATTGAGCAAAGCATTGGGCTGTGATTCAGGAGAATAGCTGACTTGGAACCATGTTACGTCTCTGATATGTTTAGCTAATGTTTCTTATTTTTATTTTGCAAATTTAAATTGTGTCTGCACATTTTTTGGAAAATACATACCTTTGGATAATTAATGATTAAACACGATTAAGAGTTTTATGCGTTTTTGGGTATGTATTTTTGTGCTTCTATTTGTACACAATCAATTTTCAAGGGCTGATAAAATTATAAATAATGACTCTTTGTATACAGAAAAATATATCAGAGATATTTATATTTCCAACCCCAAACGTGCTTTACAGTTGTTGGATGAGGCCGAAACCAGAAAAGCCTTCCCTCTGCGTCTGATTAATGAATTGCGCAGTTTGTCATATCGTAATATGTATATGAATAAACTAGCTTTTATGTATGCAAGGAAGTCGTACTTGCTTGATTCCATCTCTCAAAGAGAACCTAAGCACATGTTGAAGATGACGGTTTATTTAGCTGAACTTTCATCCATAATGAGTAAATATAATGAGAGCATGCATTATGCTCTTAGTGGAATTATGCAGGCTCAAAAACTGAAGGACAGAGAGGCGGAAGCTAGATTGCTTTTTTGCATAGGAGAGAATAATTGGAGGCTGTCATTGAAAGATGAGGCGTATAATTATTTTGGTCGTACGATTGAATTACTGCGTGGGTCAAAGGATATGAGAGAAATGATGCTGCTTTCCTATTATTATGGAGCAGAGATGGGATTTTTAATGACAGATTCCCGTATTGATGAAGCTTTGGCTCTTGCTTATGAACGTGAAAAACTTCTTAAAAAATTAGAGAAAGTACCGGAGGTTCCCGAAGGCTACATTGATGGTCAATATAGCTATTTATATGCAAATTTGGCCTATATTTCTTATTTAGAAAGAAATATGCGCAAGCAGAAGGATATTATCAAAATATCTGGCAATAAAAGAATCTCATACTCGGATGGCAAGATGTATTCGATTCCTTATTTGATTCTTTCAAACAATATGAGACAGTAATAGACAACTGTAAGGACTTTAAAGAATTGTTGAGAACACAGCGGGATACCTTGAACGCTCAATATTTAACTATACTTAATAAGGAAGTCCAGGCATATCTGGGGCTGAATCGTTATAAAGAAGCCGCAGAAATACGTGAAACCATCATTGCAATAACGGATAGCATTAACAGTACCGACAGGAAAAATGCTGCATTAGAATTGAACGCGATGTACGGTGCTTCCGAAAAGAAGAATCCATCGCCGAGCAAGCCTCACAGCTAAAAATAAGGAATGTTTCACTCTGCTTTTTGGCGTGTATTGTAGTGCTGACCCTGTTTATACTTTGGCGTTTGTGGCGTTTCAACCATATAATCGAGTATAAAAACAGGATGCTTGCCAAACTGATAAACGAGAAATTTGCCAATAAAAAAGATGGTAATCAGTTATTGGAAGTGTACGAGGAACAGGAGGTTTCATCAGAATTGGAACCGGAATTGATTTCTCCTGAAGAACAGGATGAACTTTTGGACGAAACAGACAAAGAAAGTGGGGAAGAAGAGGAGAACAAGAAAATATTCCAGGAATTAAATCATACAGTCGTTCAAAAACAGCTATATCTTTCTCCAGAGCTCTCAAGAGAAGATTTGGCGCAGATTGTACATCTGAATAATGCACGCTTTGCCCGGATGATAAGAGAATGCACCGGAACTAATTTCAATGGGTACATCAACGGACTGCGCATTAATTATGCGATCAAGCTAATGAAAAAATATCCTAACTATACCATACGTGCCATCGCTGATGAATCCGGATTTAATAGTGCCCCGATATTATATAACCTTTTAAGAAAAGACGGGAATGACTCCTTATGAATTTAAAAAAGCGCAGGACACATTGAGGAATTAAATAGTTCTACTAAACAATTTTCGTTTTTCCCGGTTTATCTATTGATAACTAAATATTAATGGAAATGATACAGGTAAGGATAAAGAGGGTTTACGAAGATTTTTCAGAAACAGATGGATACCGGGTGTTGGTAGATAAATTATGGCCACGCGGAATGAAGAAAGAATGGTTGAAATACGATTATTGGGCAAAAGACATAACACCATCCCCTACATTACGTAAATGGTTTCATGAAGATATTCCCGGACATTGGGGAGATTTTGTCACGCAGTATCAAAAAGAGCTGGATGCTTCTCCATCAATGGCTGATTTTCTGACTCTTATCAAACCACATCCGGTGATAACACTACTTTATGCTTCAAAAGAACCGGTGTATAATCACGCCCGAATTCTTCGCGATTATCTGGAAATGCGTTTGAGAGAGTGAAATTAAAGTAATTTTATCTGTTTACGCTTTCTGTCGTTCACTCAATTTCCTACCTTTGTAATCTAAATCAAAATCGTGTAATCATGAAGTATAAATTATTGGTTCTTGATGTAGACGGAACACTCCTCAATGATGCGAAAGAAATTAGTAAACGTACATTGGCTGCCCTGTTGAAGGTTCAGCAAATGGGAGTACGTATCGTATTGGCATCCGGCAGACCGACTTATGGCTTAATGCCACTAGCTAAGATGCTCGAACTTGGAAACTATGGAGGTTTTATCCTTTCCTATAATGGCTGTCAGATTATCAATGCACAAAACGGAGAAATTCTGTTTGAACGTCGGATTAATCCCGAAATGTTGCCGTATCTGGAAAGAAAGCCCGTAAAACGGTTTTGCTTTATTCACTTATCATGATGATACGATCATAACGGATTCTCCTGAAAATGAACATATCCAAAATGAAGCCCGGTTGAATGACCTGCAAATAATCAAAGAAGAAGAATTTTCTGCTGCCGTTGATTTTGCTCCTTGTAAGTGTATGCTGGTGAGCGATGACGAAGAAGCATTGCTTGGTTTGGAAGATCACTGGAAGAGACGACTGAATGGGGCGTTGGACGTATTCCGTTCGGAGCCCTATTTTCTGGAAGTAGTTCCCTGCGCCATCGACAAAGCCAATTCTTTGGGTGCTTTGCTGGAGGTGCTAGGTATGAAGCGTGAGGAAGTGATTGCTGTGGGCGACGGTGTGTGTGACGTAACAATGATTCAATTGGCGGGGCTGGGCATAGCTATGGGACATTCACAAGACTCGGTGAAAGCCTGTGCCGATTATGTGACTGCTTCGAATGAGGAAGACGGAGTGGCCGTTGCAGTGGAGAAGGCTATCATATCCGAAGTGCGTGCAGCCGAAATTCCCCTTGACCAACTGAATGCGCAGGCACGCCACGCATTGATGGGAAACTTGAATTCAATATACCTATGCCGACGAAGACCGTGTGGAAGCAACAATGCCGGTAGACCATCGTACCCGTCAGCCTTTTGGCATTTTGCATGGCGGGGCTACTCTTGCATTGGCGGAAACAGTTGCCGGACTCGGTTCAATGATTCTTTGCCAGCCGGACGAGATTGTAGTAGGAATGCAGGTCAGTGGAAACCACATATCTTCTGCACATGAAGGAGATACAGTGCGTGCAGTAGGAACAGTTGTACATAAGGGACGTTCCTCCCATGTATGGAATGTAGACGTGTTTACTTCAACAAACAAACTAGTGTCTTCCATACGGGTAGTCAACAGTGTGATGAAAAAGAGATGACCGACGAAGAAATAAGTAATTTGACAACTATTGATGCATTTATTCAGCGGAAGCAGCCGTTTGCTGTTTACCGTATTCCCGGGGAGAAAGTTCCCCGTCTGTTGACACAGGCGGAAGGAGTGGTACGTCTGATATACGATCTGAAAGAACTGAATGGACAGAGAGGATTTGTCATCGCTCCGTTTCAGGTGAGTGAGACGTGTCCTGTCGTATTGATTCAACCCGATCAGTGGGGGCAACCTTTGCCGATTGACAATGATACGGCAGAAGAACGGGAAGTCGCTTTGCGGATGCAAGGACAAGAATCGTTCCTGACTTCTTCTACGGAGGAATATGCCTCCTGCTTTCATACCTTTATAAATGCTTTGCGTGATAATACTTTTGATAAATTAGTACTTTCACGTCATCTTACTATTGATAAAGTATCCGGTTTTTCTCCTTTATCCATATTTCGTGCAGCGTGCAGGCGTTATATTCATTCATATATATACTTGTGCTACACTCCGCAGACAGGTATCTGGCTGGGAAGCACTCCTGAAATCATTTTATCAGGTGAAAAAGATGAATGGAATACGGTAGCGTTGGCCGGGACACAGCCTTTGCAAGATGGTAAACTGCCCCAAATATGGGATGAAAAGAATCGGAAAGAGCAGGATTATGTTGCTTCTTACATTCGTCGCCAACTCCTTTCGTTGGGCATTCATTCTACGGAGAACGGGCCTTATCCGGCTTATGCAGGTGCTTTGTCACATTTGAAAACAGATTTCCGTTTTCTTTGAAAGATAACAAAGGTTTGGGAGATCTCTTGAAAGTGTTGCACCCGACACCTGCCGTATGCGGTTTACCGAAGAAGAAGCCTATCGGTTTATATTGCAGAACGAAGGTTACGACCGCCGTTATTATTCCGGTTTTATCGGTTGGCTGGACCCGGAAGGGCGAACTGACATCTATGTGAATCTGCGCTGTATGCATATTGAAGATGAACAACTGACTCTTTATGCCGGCGGTGGACTACTGGCTTCTTCGGAATTGAATGACGAATGGCTGGAAACGGAAAAGAAGTTGCAAACCATCAAACGGCTGATTGCAACGCCTCCTTTAAAATCATAAACTACTAATAATTATCATCATGTATACAGACAAGAAGAACATACTCCAGTTGGTTGCGTTGCTCGAGGCGCACGGGATTACTAAGGTTGTGTTGTGTCCGGGTAGTCGTAATACGCCCATCGTACATACTTTGTCTAATCATCCGAACTTCACCTGTTATGCAGTGACGGATGAACGGAGTGCCGGTTATTTTGCCATTGGTCTTGCGTTGAATGGTGGTAAGCCTGCTGCTGTGTGCTGCACTTCCGGTACTGCATTATTAAATCTTCATCCGGCTGTAGCCGAAGCATTTTATCAGAATGTTCCTTTAGTTGTCATTTCAGCAGACCGTCCCGCTGCCTGGATCGGACAGATGGATGGACAGACAGTGCCGCAACCGGGTGTGTTTCAAACGCTGGTAAAGAAGTCGGTCAATCTTCCGGAGATTCATACGGAAGAAGATGAATGGTATTGTAATCGCCTGGTGAATGAAGCCTTGCTGGAGACGAATCATCATGGAAAAGGGCCGGTGCATATCAATGTTCCTGTTTCCGAACCGCTGTTTCAATTCACGGTAGATGCACTTCCTGAAGTACGTGTGATAACCCGTTATCAGGGATTGAACGTCTATGACCGTGATTATAATGATCTGGTCGACCGGATGAATAAATATCAGAAGCGCATGATTATCATCGGCCAGATGAACCTTATCTACCTGTTTGAAAAAAGATATATCAAGTTATTATATAAACATTTTGCCTGGTTGACGGAACATATCGGCAATCAGACAGTTCCCGGTATTCCGGTAAAGAATTTCGATGCGGCACTTTATGCCATGCCCGAAGAGAAGATAGGCCAGATGGTGCCCGAATTGCTGATTACTTACGGAGGACATGTGGTTTCCAAACGATTGAAGAAGTTTCTCCGTCAGCATCCGCCTAAAGAACATTGGCACGTATCGCCGGATGGTGAGGTGGTCGATTTGTACGGCTCATTGACTACAGTGATCGAGATGGACCCGTTTGAATTTCTGGAGAAGATCGCCAGCCTGCTGGATAACCGGACTCCTGACTATCCCCGTGTATGGGAGAATTATTGTAAGATTATTCCCGAACCGGATTTTGCCTATTCGGAGATGTTGGCTGTCGGTACATTATTGAAAGCTTTGCCGGAGTCCTGTGCATTGCATCTGGCAAACAGTTCGGTAGTTCGTTATGCACAACTATATTCGATTCCTCCTACAATTGAAGTTTGTTGCAATCGGGGAACAAGTGGTATTGAAGGATCGTTGTCTACCGCTGTCGGTTATGCGGCAGCTTCCGACAAACTGAATTTCATAGCTATCGGAGATCTAAGTTTCTTCTATGATATGAATGCGTTGTGGAATATCAACGTCCGTTCCAACCTGCGTATCCTTTTATTAAATAACGGAGGAGGAGAGATTTTCCATACTTTACCGGGATTGGATATGTCGGGCACCTCACATAAATTTATTGCAGCAGTTCATAAAACGTCAGCCAAAGGCTGGGCGGAGGAACGTGGTTTCCTTTATCTGCAGGCACAAAATGATGAAGAGCTGACTGAAGCAATGAAAACTTTCACCCAGCCGGAAACTATGGAACAACCTGTGCTCCTGGAAGTGTTTACCAACAAAAACAAGGATGCACGTATGTTGAAGAATTATTATCATCAATTAAAACAAAAATAAATTATGCCAACACAAAGAGAGTGGACAACCATCAGAGAATACGACGATATTCTTTTTGATTATTATAATGGAATTGCCCGTATCACAATCAACCGTGAACGTTATCGGAATGCATTTACCCCGACTACTACTGCCGAAATGAGTGATGCATTGCGCATTTGCCGTGAAGAAGCGGATATTGATGTGATTGTAATTACCGGAGCCGGTGATAAGGCATTCTGTTCGGGAGGCGACCAGAATGTGAAAGGACGTGGCGGATATATCGGGAAAGACGGTGTGCCTCGTTTGAGCGTATTGGATGTACAAAAGCAAATTCGTAGTATTCCGAAACCTGTGATTGCTGCCGTGAACGGCTTTGCCATTGGTGGCGGACATGTGCTCCATGTAGTATGTGATTTATCCATTGCTTCGGAAAATGCCATTTTCGGTCAGACAGGTCCTCGCGTGGGTAGCTTTGATGCCGGATTCGGTGCATCTTATCTGGCACGCGTGGTAGGGCAGAAAAAGCACGTGAAATTTGGTTCCTTTGCCGGAAGTATAATGCACAGGAAGCATTGGATATGGGATTGGTGAATAAGGTAGTACCTTTGGAACAACTGGAAGATGAATACGTGCAGTGGGCGGAAGAAATGATGTTGCTTAGTCCGTTGGCTTTGCGCATGATTAAAGCGGGATTGAATGCCGAACTGGATGGTCAGGCAGGTATTCAGGAGTTGGCAGGTGACGCAACATTACTTTATTACCTGACGGATGAAGCACAGGAAGGCAAGAATGCGTTCTTGGAGAAACGTAAACCGAACTTCAAACAATATCCGAAATTCCCTTAAAAATGATAGGCTAATGAAAGACTGATTGTGCAGTAATTAACAGATTGAAAAGATATTCATTATGGATTGTAAGATAGATATTATTCCCCGGTTGCTTCATTTCAAGCAACCCGCGGGAACTTCCCGGGGAATATATACTACCCGAAAAGTCTGGTATCTTCACTTTACTTCTCCTGACTTTCCGGGTAGAGTGGGAATTGGAGAGTGCGCGCCTTTGCCCGCTTTAAGTTGTGATGATCTCCCTGATTATGAAGATATATTAAAAAGAATTTGTCGGCAAGTAGAGAAAGAACAAGGAATGTGGGATAAGGATGTTTTATGCCAATATCCTTCCATCTTATTTGGTTTGGAAACGGCTATCTGGCATTTCTTTGCAGGGAGTTGGGCTTTGTCCGATACGGCTTTTTCACGTGGAGAGGTAGGGATTCCAATCAACGGCCTGATCTGGATGGGAGATTTTGATCACATGTTATCCCAGATCGAGAAAAAGATGGAAGCCGGATTCCGTTGTGTCAAACTAAAGATTGGTGCTATCGATTTTGAAAAAGAATTGGCGTTGTTACGTCATATTCGTACCCATTTCTCTTCTAAAGAAATAGAGTTGCGTGTAGATGCAAACGGTGCTTTCTCTCCGGGTGATGCAATGGAAAAACTGAAACGTCTGTCAGAATTTGATTTACATTCTATCGAACAGCCGATCCGTGCCGGACAATGGGAGGAAATGGCCCGGCTCACTTCTGAATCTCCGTTGCCGATTGCATTGGATGAAGAGCTGATAGGATGCAACACGCTGGAAGAAAAAAAGAAACTGCTGGCAACCATCCGTCCGCAATATATCATCATTAAACCATCTCTCCACGGAGGAATATGCGGAGGGGATGAATGGATTATGGAAGCGGAAAAGCAACATATCGGCTGGTGGATCACTTCCGCTTTAGAGTCCAACATTGGTTTGAACGCTATCGCCCATTGGTGTGCAACATTCAATAATCCGTTACCACAAGGATTGGGAACGGGTATGCTCTTTACTGACAATATAGAAGTGCCTCTTGAAATCAGAAAAGATTGCCTGTGGTTTTGTAAATGATGGTATTTAGTGGTATTTAAAGGATATTCTGATGATATTCGATCGACAACAACAGCGCTTGCTACTGGAAGGAAAAGAATACACTTTTGAAGATATAAGCCAACTGATAGCAGGAGGAGCAGAAGCTCATTCTCCTGCTTATTGGGATTTATATCTTTTCCTGAACGAATGGTTTAATGGCTCTCCTGTCATCACGGTTCATACATCGGGCTCTACGGGTATACCTAAAGAACTGATGGTACGCAAGGATCAAATGATGCAAAGTGCGCGTCTGACTTGTGAATTTCTGAATTTGAAGAAAGGTGAGTCGGCATTATTATGTATGAATCTTCGTTATATCGGTGCAATGATGGTGGTCGTACGTTCATTGGTTGCAGGTTTGAACCTGATTGTTCGTCCTGCTTCCGGTCATCCGTTGGCGGATATAAAAGAATCTTTGAGATTTGTGGCAATGGTCCCATTGCAAGTTTATAACACGTTGCAGGTTCCCGAAGAAAAAGAGCGATTAAAACAAACGGATATTCTGATTATAGGAGGCGGAGCCGTTGATGAGGCTCTGGAAACGGAGATAAACCATCTTCCGACTGCCGTTTACTCCACTTATGGCATGACTGAAACTTTGTCGCATATTGCCCTTCGTCGTCTGAACGGAGCATCGGCTTCAGAACATTATTATCCATTTCCTTCAGTAAAATTGTCTTTATCCGCAGAGAATACATTAATCATTGATGCCCCTTTGGTATGTGACGAAACATTGCAGACCAATGACATTGCACGTATCTATCCCGATGGAAGTTTTATGATTCTAGGCCGGAAAGACAATGTGATTAACAGTGGAGGAATTAAGATTCAAGCAGAGGAGATGGAGAAGTTGCTCCGCCCGTTTATTCCTGTGTCCTTTGTCATTACTTCAGTTCCGGATCAGCGCTTAGGGCAGGCTGTCACTTTATTGATAGTGGGACAATTGGATACGAGAGAGCTAGAAAATAAGTTGCAGACAACATTGGAACCATACTATCGTCCCAAACATATTTTTATTACAGAATCTATCCCACAGACGGAAAACGGCAAAATAGACCGGGTCGGCTGCCGCACTTTGGCAGCATCATACCTTTCCATTCGCATCAGTTCCCATCCATAGAACTACATGATGATGCAATGTAGTTGAGGTTTCCGGTAAAACTAGTGAACTTGTAAATTGAGGAGGGGTCGCATTTACAACTTGAATTCAGCCCCCCAGAGTGATTTGGGGTTCTTCGTCAAATTTGGTGGTACTTCTTCTATTGTGAATAAATAATCTTCGCTCTCAGTAGTTTAATTCCTGCCCTATTGTACATCTGTCTTTTTACCGCTTTAATTTTATTCACTGTCCCCTCCAGTAATCCGTTACTGAAGGGATATCAATAGCTGCCTGTACTGCCTCCCAGTCTTTTTCAATACCATATGCAAAGTTCGTCAGTGCCATATTCCGTGTTGCCTTCGCTTTTTCAATCCACTTTCTAATATCCTTATCATAAGTGTTCCCATTAATCATATCTCTGAAATTCTGACACACGCTTATAAGTTCTTTAATCTGCGGTGAGGACTTATACAGTTCCGCTAGTTTAGGATTATCCGATTCTCCCTTTAGAATGTATTTGCGTATCTGATTCTGTGAAACTCTCTGTATTTTACTTCTGTTTTCAATGCTCTCATTATGCTCCTTGACTTCCTTCCTCTCTTTTGATACCTTTTCGCAAGCTGGATGTTATCCTTCCAATAAGTGCGCCACTGATTTTACTCCCCATTTTTGTGCCAATATTTTCGAGTAATACAGCCCGCACTAATGATTGTAGCCAGTTCGGATACATGTTTAAGAGCTGTCTTCTGTTGCTCATTCAAGTATGCCCTATTCTTCTGTTGTGAATAATCTTATAAATGTAGCGACTTTTCTTACCCAAATGTGTGGCTGTCTGCTCAATGGTCATCCCCCATTTTAAGTTCAAGCTTTCCCTGTATATCTTCAATTTTTCTCTGTGTCGGACATCTCCCATGTTAAATATGTCCTGAAGAATTAACGAAGAAGCCGTGTCTCTGTCAGGATATTCGTATTTGAGCTTTTTCTTGGTCTGACGGATTATTTTCTCTATTTCCGGTATCATCGTGTCCGTCATATTCTTGATTAGATGGAATCGGTCGCAGATTTGTGTAACACCAGGAATTATTCTGTTTATAGCCTCTGTGAAACATCTTCCACGGTCTCTCGTTATATATTGTATTTGAGGATTCCGGATGAGCCAGTTATCAAGTGCTTCTCCGTTTCTATCCTCTAACAAAGCAATAGGTATGTGTGTCATCTGGTCTACGGCCACACTCATATAATCCTTACCTTTTTTATAGGCAAAATCATCAATACCTACATAAATACTTTTATTATGCATAGGATTGTGTTGTCCGCACTGTTGTAGGATGCGTAAGCAGGAAGAACTACTGGCTGTTATATGGAACAGTTGCAAAAGAGAAGAGGCCTTTCGGGAGTAAGTTCCAAACTTATCGATCTGATGCGTTCCTCAACAAGATAGCTCCGTCTACCATACCGACGAGCCAGAAAAGACAACGGTTCGCAGAATATTTTTTGTGGACAAGAAACATTGTCACAATAATATTTGCCAACCTTGATGACTAACTCCAAAGTATGACCGTAAACTTCAAGATCCTCAATATGACGGGAGTAGTAACTGTGCAATCGGTGACTGAAATGTCCGCAATAAGGACAGGAAGCCCCTTTGCCAGCCGTATGTAGAAAGACCGTCAATGAGCCAACAGCTTCAGAGATACCATCTTGTTGCAGATTATCGTAGCCAAGACTGAATCTGAAATCATGGAATAATCCCCTATTTGTAGGAGCATTTTCTTTTTTTGATGTATATTTGTACGTTGTAGATATGACTTGTTGCATTGTAACTCTTAATGATGTGGTGTCTTTAAAGTTACTAAAAAGCAAACATATCTACAACTTTTAATAGGATTAAGAAAGAAGAAGACAGTTGAAATAAAAAAGAGATTACCACCAAATTTGACGAAGAACCAGATTTGGCAATTTTATTTCTCATATTCTCATGAATATAAGTCAACCTGTTGAAACATAATGTAATAGAGTATGAGAAATACTTTTAAAAGTTGGCATTTCTCATACTTTTCCTGTGCTCTATCCCTAAAAACAGGCATTTCTCATACTCATTCTTGTTATTTCTCATAGCAGTTGTATAACAATCTACTGCTATTTTACGCCTGAATCATTAATAGAAAAGTTATTCTTCATTAAGGGTAAACTTGTTTTGGGTTAATAGTAAACTTGTTTTTCACCTATTATAAACTATAAATGCAAGCTTTGATTATATAATTGCAAGTTTCATTTTTATAAATGCAACCTTTGATTATAAAAACGAAGCTTGCATTTATAGTTTATGATTAGTCAAAAATAACTTTATATATAAGGGTTTGCAAGTTTGCTATTAGTCGATAGCAACTTTACTGTTAATACTTTCCGGACGGACAAGTAATAGTTAGTGTGTGATGATAAGGAGAGACTGTTAGGTGCGATAGATTAATAAAAGTAACAATGGCAGATAGTCTTTCAGTTCATTGCGCAAAAGTTCCATTGTCTTTTGCTTGTAACGGTTGATAGATTTCACACTGAGATTCATCTCTTCTGCAATTTCTACATGTGTTTTGCCTTCAAAGAAGCTTTTCATAAATACTGTACGGTAGTTCTCCGGAAGTTTGTCCAATGTTTCATACAACATTCTGTACAGTTCGTCAAGAGTATATACACTATCCGGTTCCGTTTCATAGACTGGAGTTTTCTTCTGTATGTTTTCCACATAGCTCCATTCATATTCCTGATGTTTCAGGAAATTCAGGCAACTGTTTTTCACGCACATCTTGATATATCCCAATGCCGTGTCCGATTGTAGGTCGAAAGAATCGGTATCCATCTTGTCCCATAATGAAGCGAATACATCTGAAACGATATCCTGTCGTGTATCCAAATCGTCAATGAATCTTTTTGCATACAGGCAGAAAGGGGCGTAATACTCCTCATAAAGTTGCTTGAAAGTCCGGTCTTTAGTCTGTGTAGAAAAAGAAATTTTCATTATTTTGGGATTCTGTGTTTTTTCATTTCGATGCAAATATATAATAAGATAGTCGGTTAAACCTAATTTCCTGTTCTTTTTTTGGTTTTCAGTTGATATTATCGCCTCATTTTAACTGGATTCGGGAAAAATAAAAAAAAGTTTGATTTCTCTGTCCTTTTTGGGAATCCTGTTTGTATTATTAATGTTGTTGAACTTAAAATAATAGCCTATGGAATATATATTTCAATTGAATTACACTACGAACCTTAATTAACAATCTTCTTCTTTTGTTTTTAGATTCATAGTCCGGGGTCTCGCAAACGCTGACAGGAATCAAAAGTGAGTTTATCATTAGTATGAATGTGGATAAGTGAGGATAATTCACCGCCTTAGTGAAACAAGAGGAGTTTGTTGGTAACATTGAATCATTTAGTAATAAATTTATTAATCAACAAAAATTGAAAAACATGAAACGATTGAGTTTTTTATTGATGGCTGTAGTTTGTGTTATATTCTTTTCGTGTGGAGAAGACGAAGACAAGCAGGTTCATTCAATTACTGCATTTGCCGGTTATGGTGGTGCCATTGCAACAGCTGATAAGGAAATTGCCGTAGCGGGAGAAGCTATCACTGTTACGGCTACTCCTGCTGAAGGCTTTTTATTTAAAGAATGGAAAATAAGAGTCGGTAATACTGTAATTGAGAATGTGCAGGCAAATCCTTCCACATTCACTATGCCTATGGAGGATGTAGTAATTGTAGCTACATTTATGATAAGAAATGATGTGCTTGAAAGAATAACCGACCCTGCATTGAAAGCTTATTGTCAATCCAGAATGGATACAGAACAGGAAATAGACGGAGTTACTTATCCGAAGTGGGACACGAATGGTAACGGTGTACTTTCCCCTGATGAAGCGTCAGCAGTAAAAGCTATTGATATTACCGGTGGGGTGAATGGAGTCAAAATAAAAAGTGTGAATGAATTAACTGAATTTACAGGATTGGAAGTGTTGAAAATTAGTGGAAATGAATTGACTACATTAAATGTCGTATGGTCCCAGCTTGCTAAACTTGATTGCAGTCATAATGAATTGACTGATTTATCTGTGGGGGGAAGTGGAAAACTGAAAGAATTGTACTGTAACAACAATCATTTGTCTTCATTGAAATTAAAGACTATGGTATATGAGAATGGTTATATGCTCCATTGCGGCAATCAAGTGACAGAAGAGGGAGAAGTTCAGATTCTTGAAGCCATAATGACTGATGAACAAATTTCTTTTTGGGAAAGTAACTTGAAGAATCTTAGTGAAAATGCAAATGTGGATACTAAAACGATGCCTGCTGCGGATGTTCATTTGACATTGACTAAGGCCGTTAAATACCAATTTGGCAATTTGATGTTAATATTAAGAGATGATAACGGTAATAGCGTACAGGTAACCTTGAAATCGACTGAATTGAAGCCGGGAGAATATTCAAAAGACCAGATGAGTAGCGCCTATGTGACAATATCGGGTGGTGGAAGTTATCGGAATTTAGATTCTGACGACCCTGGTTCATTTACTGTAAAATATGATGAGGGTACTGGAATATACACTATTGAGGGTGTATTGATTTTACAGCCAAATGTATCATATCCTTCTGTAAATGTAGTGAGATTTGAATATGTCGGAGCGATATAATTTGTAACAACAATGAAACGGAAAACATCCGCAGTTTTTTCTATGTGCGACAAAAAAGATCCAGCGGATGTTTTTTCTCAAGTTTGTGAACAATTATTGGTTTTTGTGTCCCTTTTCAATGAGTCGGTTGTATTATTTATGTAGTTGCAATTATAAAAAGGAAATATGGATAATAAAGAACTGGAGGCATCATTCCGCAAGGCGAAAGCTTTGGGTGATGATATTAGAGAAATGGAGTCGATTGATGCATTAACTGCTTATCGACAGTCTCAAATGAAGATTAGAGGACTGAAAAGGACGAGACTGCACAATCAACTGATACGTTGTGCTGCATTTCTGGCCATACCGTTGCTATTGGCTTCATTGATTTTGGGATATTTATATTTTGCAGAATCGGAAGAAGAAATAAGATACGCAGAAGTTACTTCTACCATGGGAACGGTGGTGCGTTATGAACTTCCGGATCATTCTGTTGTCTGGCTCAATTCAGGTAGTAAGTTGCGTTATCCTACTGTTTTCAAAAAAGACAACCGCAATGTGGAACTGACTGGTGAGGCTTATTTTCAAGTGGAGGCAGAACCGGAGCGTCCGTTTTATGTGAATACGCCGAATGGATTGAGCGTATATGTGTATGGTACCCAATTTAACGTGACAGCTTATGAGGACGATAACTACATAGAAACTGTATTGGAGAAAGGAAAAGTCAATGTAGTGACTCCCGGACAGGAGACGATTACACTGATTCCCGGCGAACAATTGGTTTATGACAAACAAACCCGCCAGGTGCAGAAAAATCAAGTGGATGTTTATGGGAAGGTGGCTTGGAAGGATGGAAAGTTGATATTCCGAAATGCTTCGTTGGAAGAAATTATCAAGCGTCTGGAACGCCATTTCAATGTAGATATTGAATTCAATAATCATTTGGGAAAGGAGTATAGCTATCGGGCCACTTTCAGAACGGAAACATTGACGCAGATATTAGATTATTTAGCTAAGTCGGCAAACCTGAAATGGAAGATTTTGACTCCCGAACAACGGGAAGATGATACATTTACAAAGACGAAAATAATAGTAGATTTATATTAGTAATCATCTGAAAAAACAAATAGCCTATGATATAACACATATTGATAATCAAAAAAGGGAGGAGGGCCGCTACCAACGGCTGTCTTCTCCCAAATCTAAGATTCACGGTACAGGGTCTCGCAAACGCTAACCGGAATCAACACCTTAGTTCATTTAGTAATAAACTTTAGTCAGCTACAAATGTATGAAAAAATCATTCATTTATTGCATTATGCTTTAAATATGCTTTAAATCTAAAACTTCCTTTAGTTATGAGGATTAGTCTAACATTACTTTTTGCAGTCGTGTTGCAACTTTCTGCAGCAAATGGCTATGCCCAACGTATACGGGGAGTCATTTCGATGAATAATGTATCTATTGAACAGGTACTGAATAAGATAGAGGAAAGTTCGGATTATGTGTTCCTTTATAATGATAAGGCGATTCAGAAGAACCGCATTGTTTCAGTGAATAATAATTCCGGCAAGATACAGGACATTCTGGATGAAATATTCTGGGGTACTTCTATATCTTATACGGTGGTGGATAAACAGATTATTCTTTCCGCAAAACCTTTCGTGCAAAAAACAATGGAAGATGCGACTATTCCCGTAAAAGGTATAGTAAAGGATGTGAATGGCGAACCTCTTATTGGAGTAAATGTAAAAGTAAAAGGTTCAAATATCGGTACAATTACAGATATGGATGGTAATTTTACGATTAGGACGAAGAAAGGGGATGTCCTTGAATTTTCTTATGTAGGATACACGGTTCAAAATGTAACAATTACGGGAAATGCGACTTTGAATATTGTACTTCAAGAAGACAATGCAGTGCTTGATGAAGTCGTTGTCACTGCATTGGGGATCAAGCGTTCGGACAAGGCATTGAGTTATAATGTACAGAAATTGGGAGATGCACAGTTTATGTCTGTCAAAGAAGCTAGTGTTCCGAATGCGTTGAACGGTAAGGTGGCAGGTGTCACAATTAGCCAGGGAGCTTCCGGTATCGGCGGTTCCACAAAGGTGGTGATGCGTGGTAGCAAGTCTGTAAATGCAGAAGGAAACAATAATGCATTGTATGTGTTGGACGGTATACCGCTTCCCGACCTTTTCCCGCGGAGAGGGGCTACCTCTAATGCGCAGTATGGCGGAGTGGACGAAGGTGACGGTATCTCCAATATCAATATGGAGGATATTGCGGAAGTGACTGTGTTGACAGGACCTTCGGCAGCTGCTCTCTATGGTGGTCAGGCTGCGAATGGAGTAATCATGTTGACCTCCAAACAAGGAGGACTGAAAGACGGAAAGCCTCGTATTTCATTCTCCCATTATTCCGATTTCTACCAACCACTTCTCTTGCCGAAGTTGCAAAATACGTACGGAAGCCGGACGGATGAATTTTCCAGTTGGGGACCGAAGCTGGAGACTCCTGCGAATTATGATCCGGCAGATTTCTTTGACACAGGCATGAGTTTCTCCAACAGCATCGGGGCACAGTTGGGAACGGAGAATCATAAATCCTATATTTCTCTTTCTTCTTATAATGCCCGTGGGGTAGTCCATAACAACAATCTCGACCGCTACAACGTTTCCTATAATGGTACATATACCATTACGGACAAACTTTCTTTGGGAGCTACTTTTATGTATACGAACAAGAAAGCACAGAATATGCTTTCGCAGGGTGACTATTATAATCCGATTGTACCGATCTATCTGTTTCCTCGCGGTGATAATATAGATAAGTATAAATCTTACGAGCGTTATAGTGCGGACAGAGGATTCCCGGTTCAGTTTTGGCCTTATGGCGACCAAAAGAGAAGTATTCAGAATCCGTATTGGATTACGCACCGCAATTTCAACATTAACCATAACGAGCGTTTCATTATTGGAGGAAGCTTGAAATATACGTTCAATGAATGGTTTAACATCAGTGCTCGTTTCCGTACGGACCGCGATAACAAGAAGAATGAAATCAAGAATTATGCTTCTACATTGTTGTTGCTGGCTTCCAGTTCGGATAAAGGTTCATATTTGTTGGCAACGGAAAAGAATATCCAGGATTATGGGGATGTGATTGCTAATTTCCAGAAAACGATATCAGACTGGGGATTTGTAGTCAATGCGGGTGCCAGCTTTAAGAATGCGTCATTCGATTATACGGCCAATTCTAACAAACTGGAATTCGGAGCACCTCTTGCCAGTGTAGCCAATAAGTTTACATTGAACAACCTGACTCCGGAACCCCAATATCAGGAAGGTAAAACGATGAAGTCGCAAGCTGTGTTCTTCAGTGCTTCTGTGGATTGGAAAAGAAAAATATTCCTTGATGTAACCGGACGTAACGAATGGACTTCATTGTTAGCCAATACCAAAAACAAGAGTTTCTTCTACCCGTCGGTAGGTATGTCTTTTGTGTTGACAGAGTTCTTCAAAGTTCCGGAGAAAATATTGACGTTCTCCAAGCTTCGCCTGTCGTATGCCAAGGTAGGAAATGTACCGATGTCACTTGCAGGAATCACGATTCCGTCTTATCCGATTAGTCCGGGTGGTGGTGTAAGCATCAATCCTGACCTACCTATCGATAACTTGAAATTTGAAAAGACACAATCGTTTGAAATTGGTCTGAATGCTCGCTTCTTGAATAACAAGTTGGGATTAGACATAACGTATTATAATGCTAACACTTACGACCAGTTGTTCAAATTCAGAGCACCAGAAAGTAGCGGTTATGCCAACTTCTATGTGAATGCCGGCAAAGTAAACAATAAAGGTCTTGAGGCTTCCATTGATGCCGACCTGACGTTTGGAGAGTTTAATTATTCGCCTAAACTGACCGTTACATACAATAAAAATAAGATTGTGGAATTGGTAAGAAATATTCCTAATCCGTTCACTGGAGCCAATATGGATGTTTCGCATTTTGACATGGGTGGTCTTTCTTATTCATTCCGGAACTATATTGATGAAGGCGGTTCTATCGGTGATATATATGTCAATTCGGTGAAGAAAGACGGAAATGGATATGTATATGTGAATCCAAATACTTTGAGTATGATGGTGGACAATGAAAACCTGATTTATGCGGGAAATACCAATCCGGATTGTTCTTTGGGATTTAACAATACGTTCAGTTATAAAGGGTTTACTCTTTCTTTCTTGATTGACGCCCGGATTGGCGGAAAAGTGGTTTCTGCCACACAAGCTGTGTTGGATTCTTTCGGTGTATCCGAACAGAGTGCAAAGGCACGTGACAATGGTGGTGTGCTTGTAAACGGAGTGCTGATGGATGCGGAAACTTACTATACTCAAATGGGAGCAGGTACAGGTGTATTGTCCAATTATGTATATGATGCTACCAATATACGCTTGAGAGAAGCTTCACTTTCTTATCGTTTCAAACCATTGTTCAAGAACTTTGTGAAGGATTTGACTCTGTCCGTGACTGGACGTAATTTGTTTATGATTTATAATAAGGCTCCTTTCGACCCGCAACTGACCTCTTCGGTGGGTACTTTCTATCAAGGTATCGATTACTTCCTGATGCCGAGCTTGAGAAGCTTCGGTGTGAGTCTTAAATTTACATTATAACTAAATTAACAAACAGATGAAAATGATACTAAATAATAGATATTTCGGCAAAAGTCTGCTTCTGGTTTCTGCTTGTTCTTTGTGGATGTTGGGAGCTTGTACGGGAGATTTCATGGAGACAAATACCGATCCCAATGCCGTAACGGAAGAAGAGTTAGGGTATGATAACCTGGGTACGGGATCAATGATAACGCAGATGCAGTATCAGATGTATCCATGTATTACAAAAGATCAGAATATAGATGTCAATAACTATCAGAAAATGTTCAGCCTTGCCGGAGATATCTTTTCGGACATCAGGAGCTTCCAACATGTTTGATAGTAACGGAAGGAATAATACGACGTATGACATGTATCCTGACTGGTGTGCGGCTGCTTATACTGTGGCTTATCAGAATTATATGACTCCTTGGTATACTCTTTACACCAAGAGGAATATCAATCCTTCCACATTTGCGGTGGGACAGATTCTGAAAGTATTCGGTATGCACCGTATCACGGATATGTATGGTCCGGTCCCTTATAAGGATTTCGCACCAGCTTCTAATGTTCCGTTCACTTCACAACAAGTCATTTATGAACAGTTCTTTAGTGAACTGGATGAAGCAATCGGGATATTGAAAGAATTTATCAAAGATAATCCCGGTGCCAAACCATTGGTGAGTTATGATAAGATTTATGGTGGTGATTTTGAAAAGTGGGTAAAGTTTGCCAATTCTTTAAAGTTGCGTCTGGCTCTTCGTATCGTTTATGTAAACGAAACGATGGCCCAGCAGAAAGCTGAAGAGGCAATAAGAGACGGTGTATTTATTGATAATGAGGATAATGCCATGTTAAAAGTGGATGGTTCTGCAACAGTCAATCCTTTGTATATGATTTGTTATACTTATAACGACAGTCGTTTGGGAGCAACCATGGAGGGCTATTTAAAAGGGTATGAGGATCCTCGTCTGGATATTTGGTTTGCCAAATCGGAAGTTTCAGGATTTAAAGAATATAACGGAATCAGATGTGGTAGTATGTTCAATGGAAATGACTATAAGGTATTTTCTAATCTGAATGTCTCTTCAAGTACGCCTATCCAGTTTATGAATGCTGCGGAAGTCTATTTTCTGCGTGCGGAAGCTGCTTTGCGTGGATGGAATGCGGGAGGCGATGCAGAAACATTGTATGAAAATGGAATTGCAACTGCTTTCTCCCAACCTCTGGGGGCTACTCAAGCAAAAGCGGGAGACGCGAGTGCATACATAAAACGGACTACTTTGCCGAAAGGTTATGTTGATCCGAAGAACTCCAGTTATAGTGACAGTAGTACGGGACAAGTGTCAGTGAATTGGGCGGATGCCACTGGCTTTGATGAAAAGTTGGAGAAAATCATTACTCAAAAGTGGATTGCTCTGTTCCCTGACGGACAAGAAGCATGGAGCGAATTCAGAAGAACGGGATGTCCGAGAGTGATTCGGGTAGCTACAAACAATAGTGGTGGGCGTATTGATTCTAAAAAACAAGTGGCTAGATTACCTTATCCTACCAACTTGTCGAAAGATTATCCCGATTTGTATCAAGAAGCCGTGAATAATTCTGAATTGCTCGGTGGTGCAGATAATGGTGGAACGAAACTTTGGTGGGATAAAAGAAATGATAAACCTTATCAGAATTAAAAATATAGTGTATAATCTTAATAGTTTTATATGGATATGAAAAACGATCGGATAATAAAATTTCTGTGTTGTCTGTTTATGGTGACCCAGATTATCGGATGCAGCGATTGGATAGAAGCTGAACCGACTATTTTGCCGGAAATGAAATATAAGGAATTGACGCCGGAAGAAGAGGCTGCGTTGATTGCCTACAAAAATTCGAAACATAAGATTTTCTTTGCATGGATGAACTATAGTCCTGCTACTTCTTCCATGCAGACCCGGTTAAGAGGTATCCCGGACAGTCTTGATATTGTCTCATTCTTTACGGGATATGTGAATAATAAGCAGAATCGGGAAGATGTGAAGTTTCTTCAAGAGCACAGAGGTACCAAAGTATTGTTGACAATGTGGCCAGATAAATATTTTGCTACGACTGGAGAAGGAAGAGAGGACTTGGATTCGATGATAGTATACGCTGAAAATCTAGTTGATTCTATTTATACATGGGGATTGGACGGGTTTGATTTGGATTACGAACCTAGTTTCGGTGGGGATAGCTATACCACGGAAATGATGCGTACTTTTATTGATGTGATGAGCAAATACCTGGGGCCTAAGTGTGATGAACAATTTAAGGTGAATGGCAAACATAAATTGTTGGTTGTTGACGGACAGTGGAATGACGCTGAATATGCAGATCGTTTTGATTATTTTATAGGTCAGGCATATAATGCCAGTTCCGAATCTTCATTGAATGGAAGATGTCAGAATGGATATCAAGACTATGGAAAGGGATTTCCAAATGAAAAGCGAATCTTTTGCGAATGGGTGAGCCAGGTTGGCAATGCGTTTGGACAAGGTGGAGTGAGATACCGGTATAATAATGAATACATCCCCAGTTTATGGGGAATGGCGCATTATGCTGCGGAAAGTCCGAATAATGTAGCGGGTTGTGGCGCTTATGTATTACAGTTCGGATATGCTGAAGGAAACCATTTGAATTTGCCGGTACCACCTAATAATTACTATTATGCACGTCAGGCGATTCAGATTATGAATCCTGCTGGTAAAACAGTGGAAGATGAATCTGAAGGAGGAGAGGATGAAGTCGAAGAATAACAATTATAAAGTTATAAAGAAATGAAGAATTTATTCACAAAAAATATATGGGCTGTTGCTTGCCTTTCATGTCTTGTGTTTATAGGAACGTCCTGCAATGAAAGCATAGATGTGGAAGCGGTGTATATCACTGCTGCTGAAAAGACTCCTATAACGACTTTCTCTGCAACGAACAATAACGATGAACTGGGAATAACAATTTCCAGTTCGTTGGTTGCAAATTCAAATATAGAAGGTGAATTGATGATTGACAATTCGTTGGTGGAACGTTATAATAGTGATCATGGGGAATCTTACAAGACATTACCGGAAGGTGCTTGTGTGTTGTCAAGTAGTTCCGTATTGATAGAAAGTGGAAAATATCGTTCTGAAGCGGTAAAATTGGTGGTAAAGGATATCGATGCCATACAGAAAGGCGTTAATTTTTTGTTACCTGTAAAGTTGGTTAGTAAAAATAAAGATTATCCTGGTTTGCCGGGAAGTGATGTTTTATATGTCATAGTCAACAGGAAGTTACTTGTGAATGTTCCTAAACTGAATGGACAGAATTATTTTAAGATAAACTTTAAGGATAATGATGTCAGCAGATTCCAGAATATGAGCGCATTTACTATCGAAACAAGAGTAAGTTTATGGGAGTTCCCTAAATACTATGGTGGTAATCTAATGAGTATTATAGGTTTTCCTGTTGGAGAGAATGCAGAGAAAGGTACATGGATTTTTGTAGATGGAACTCCTGACCGTGTGGGAGGTGAAGGTGATGTGCCTGTCTTTATGTTTGCAACGAAAGGGTGGTCAGTGTATGCTGGTAAGTTGGGATATACGCTCGAAAAGAATGCTTGGTATCATGTAGCCGGAGTATTTGAAAATAATACCCTGTCTTTGTACATTGATGGAATTTTGTTTGTACAAGCGGAATATGCAAATCCGATTTCATTGTCAGATAAGTTCTACATCGGAGCTGCGCCAGGAGTGCAAAACGGTTTCTATTTGAAAGGCTCTGTGAGCGAAGCACGTTTTTGGACAAGGGCATTGACTGCTTCCGAGTTGAAGAATCCGCTTCACCGTTGTTTTGTAGAAGTGGACAGTGAAGGACTGGAAGGATACTGGAAACTGGATGACATGAGTGACGAGTGTAAGGATTATACCGGGCACGGTCATACTGCCGTAAAACAAGGAACTGGCGATATAGAATGGATGACTGAGGTACCTTGTCCTTGATTCTTCTAGTTTATTTGTAAGTTTGAATAGAAATAAGAAGGAGATGTGATTATTTTGACACATCTCCTTTTTTTAACCTAAACCTTTATCTTAATTACTTGCTATTATAAGCCACCAACATCCAAACCAACTTTTCCTGTTCTTTCAGATAATCGCTCATCATCGAAACGGTTACTTCGTCTCCGGCTTGAGAAGCGATAGATAAGATCTTACGTTCTTCACCAATCAGATAGCTGATAGACTGAAGGATATTATTCAATGCTTCGTCTCCGTTGCTTACCTTATCCACTTCATTCACATTTGCTACTTTTAGATAATCGCTGAATTTATTGGCAGGAGTACCACCCAGCATCAAGATACGTTCTGCGATTTCATCCACCTTTTCAGCCGTGTCATCATACATCTTTTCGAATTGACTGTGGAGTACAAAGAAATTATGTCCCTTGATATTCCAGTGGAAACCGCGAAGATTGGTGTAATACACTTGGAAGTCTGCTAATAGTTGTTGCAAAGATGCTACTACGTTGTTTGCTCCCGATTCGTTCAATTTGATAAATTCTAAAGTTTTCATATTCTTCTATTTTTAATGATTTATACTTGTTCTCTTTTTTTCTGTACTGCAAAGATAAGGCGTAAAATGCTTGCTGTCAAACTGAAAATTTCTATCTTTGCATAGATGAAATCTATAACTTAATAAGATTTGATAGATGACGATACAACAATTAGAGTATATACTGGCTGTAGACCAGTTCAGGCATTTCGCACGGGCAGCTGAATATTGTCGTGTGACGCAGCCTACTTTGAGTGCAATGATTCAGAAACTGGAAGATGAACTGGGAGTAAAGTTGTTCGATAGGACAGTACAGCCCGTTTGTCCGACAGCCATCGGACAGAAAGTGATAGACCAGGCTCGCGTGATTCTGGCGCAGGCAGCTCAAGTGAAAGAAATAATCAGTGAAGATAAACAGTCATTGTCAGGCGTATTCCGCTTGGGAGTATTGCCCACTATCGCTCCCTATCTGCTTCCTCGCTTTTTTCCTCAACTAATGGAAAAATATCCCGAACTGGATATTCGTGTCACGGAAATGAAGACACAGGATATTCAGCAGGCTTTGCATGCCGGAGATTTGGATGCGGGAATTATTGCCAGCAAACTGGAAGATACGTTCTTGACAGAAGAAACTCTTTCTATGAGCAATTTTACGCTTATGTGTCACGAAAAGAATCCTCTTTCAAGCATGATATGATCCGTACTTCTGATATAACAGGCGAACATCTTTGGCTTTTGGACGAAGGACACTGCTTTCGCGATCAACTCGTCCGTTTCTGTCAGATGGAGGCTGTGAAGGTTAATCAGATGGCCTATCGTTTGGGAAGTATGGAAACCTTTATGCGAATGGTAGAAAGTGGAAAAGGAATCACTTTTATTCCCGAATTGGCAGTGATGCAATTGACGGAAGAACAGCGGCAGTTGGTACGTCCGTTTGCCATTCCCCGACCTACACGGCAAGTGGTACTGGTAACAAATAAAGATTTTATTCGCCACAGTCTCTTATGCGTCCTGAAAGAGGAAATAAAGGCGGCGGTTCCCAAGGAAATGCTTTCTTTACAGTCCATACAATGTTTGTTATAGCACATTAGGGAATCCCTTTTTCCATCGAGAACAATCTCTTTCTGTAAAAATGTAGCAAAGTTGCGTTATAATAATACGGATATGTTTTGATTTCTAGTCTGAATTGCTTATTTTGGAAAGTAAACAAAACAATATTAATTACTATGAAAAAGTACATTGCAGAAATGATTGGAACGATGGTGCTCGTTCTTATGGGATGTGGTAGCGCCGTCTTTGCTGGTGGTTTGGCTGATACAGTAGGTGCTGGTGTGGGAACAATCGGCGTAGCTTTAGCCTTTGGTTTATCCGTAGTAGCGATGGCGTATGCTATCGGAGGTATTTCGGGATGTCACATTAATCCTGCTATTACATTAGGAGTGTTTTTGACTGGTCGTATGAATGGAAAAGATGCAGGTATGTATATGATTTTCCAGGTAATCGGAGCTATTATCGGTTCGGCTATTCTTTTTGCTTTAGTTTCTACCGGTGCTCATGACGGGCCTACAGCGACAGGTTCGAATGGTTTTGGTGATGGAGAAATGTTGCAGGCATTTATTGCGGAAGCAGTATTTACTTTCATATTTGTATTGGTAGTGCTCGGCTCTACCGATCCGAAGAAGGGAGCAGGCAATCTGGCAGGACTTGCCATCGGTTTGACTCTTGTATTGGTACATATTGTATGTATTCCTATCACAGGGACTTCTGTAAACCCGGCACGTAGTATTGCTCCGGCATTATTCCAAGGAGGAGAAGCATTGTCGCAGTTGTGGCTGTTCATCATTGCTCCATTTGTAGGAGCTGCATTGAGTGCAGTTGTTTGGAATTATCTGGGAGATAAGAAATAACTCTTTTAGAAGAAAGAATATAAAGAAGAAAGTAAAAGGGCGGCAGTTTCACAACTACCGCCCTCTTTTGCGTAATTAATATATTATATTAAAAAAGAGTGTGTTTCGCATGTTCACATTAGATTAGTCGTCTAAGTCTAAGGAAATTTCACTTCATAAGTTTTCGGCCCGCCATAAATGGTGTTGACACGAATTCTTAGTCCCTTTTTCCCCTCCATCCGGTCTTTAATCTTATCCAGTTTGAAAGACACATATCCTTCACCCAAACGTTGAGGATCATCTCCTTCACTGTTATGACGGAATTCCAGATTGATATATTCGTCCTCCGCATTGCCTTCGTCAGCAGTGGGAGCAGTCTCTTCTTTGTCATTAATCACCAGATTCAGGAAATGTTTTTTATCTTCACTATGTGTTCCGTAATATTGGAATTCAATCGTCAGATATTTATTATCCTTATTGATCCACATATAAGTCGTGTTGATCTTATCATCTCCGATTTTCTCTTCGTCGTTGTCATCTTCACCCATTGTGACGATGTCTTTGGTTAAGATTGGATTGATACCTTTCACCTGAATATTTAGGTCGTATCCATTCACAGGCTCTTCCAGCTCGTTGAATATCACAAAAGCTCTTTGTCCCTCCACCCAATCTTCATTGTTCCATCCTTGTGAGTTGCTGGGATACATCTTTTTCCCGTCATCCAAAGTGAAATAAAATTCCTTGCTATCCTGGCTAATCATATTGATGGTGCTGATAGCCAGAAGATCGGACGAATTATCATCGTCGTCCAAGCATGACTGGAGAATCGGCATGGTAGTCATAATAGCAAAGATAAAGGCAATGAATTTAAATTTCTTCATATACTTACTAGGTTTTAGATTTTATAATATTTATGTTTTCTGTAGTGAAAATGCAAGAGGATAGAAAATATTGCATTCGGATCTGTTAAAGAAACAAAAGTGATAAAAGAGTTGTTCTCTCTATGCAGTATTTCTATCTTTGCTGCATTTATAAGGTAAACACGTGTATAAGAGAATGGAAGAAATAGAGTTGTCGGAACAATGTAGGCTGGGTAATAACCGGGCCCGCAAGGAACTGTATGAACAGTATGCGGGGCGTATGCTTGGCATCTGTCTACGCTATACCGGCGACCGGGATACAGCCCAGGATCTGCTTCACGACGGTTTTTTAAAGATATTCGATTCGTTCGATAAGTTCACCTGGAGGGGTGAAGGCTCTTTGCGAGCCTGGATGGAACGGGTGATGGTCAACACAGCTTTACAGTATCTTCGGAAAAATGATGTGATTAATCAGTCGACACCTTTGGAAGAGTTGCCCGAAGAATATGAAGAGCCGGATGCTTCCGATGTAGAAGCGATACCACAAAATGTGTTGATGCAGTTTATTGAAGAATTACCCGCCGGCTATCGTACTGTGTTTAATCTTTATACATTTGAAGACAAATCGCATAAAGAAATCGCACAGGTATTAGGTATCAATGAAAAATCTTCAGCTTCGCAACTGTTTCGTGCGAAGAGTGTATTAGCAAAAAGAGTAAAAGAATGGATAATGCATAATGGATAGATAGAGATGGAAGAGAAAGAATTGTGGATGAATAAGTTGAAGGAGAAGCTTGCGGATTATTCCGAACCGGCGCCTGCTTCCGGTTGGGAACAACTGGAGCAAGAACTTATGCCTCCTGTGGAGAAGAAAATATATCCTTATCGAAAATGGATGATGGCTGCTGCAGCTATTATAATATTAGCTGTCGTTTCGTCAGTAAGTCTGTATTTTCTAGGGACACCCGCTGCGGATGAAATACGTCATATACAAACTCCGGCATTGGCTTCCACGCCCGATGCATTGCCGGGTGTGCAACAACCGGATATGCAGGAACTGCTGTGGAACCTGTCTTACGGCCGGTAACTCGCGAAGATCGTTTGGCGAAAGTCGACAGGAATCATACGGAGCAGAAAACAGGTGTAGATCCATTAGGGATCGGTAATGAAAATAAACTTTCAACAGGAAATGGAGAAGACTCTTTGAGTGAGGAAGATAAGAATGTAAAAGGAAATGGAGAAACTGAAAATGTAAAAGATGAACCGAAGCAGGCAGAAAATACAGATGTCAGTCAGGGACAGTCACAGGATACAGAGCGATCGAATAACAGACCGCGTCGTCCTTCCGGTAAAGACAAACTTCATATTCCGACAGAAAAAAGATCTTCTCAAAAGGGAACATGGTCAATGGGACTTTCGGTAGGAAATTCAGGAGGTGCTTCAACAGAAGTAGGTGCCGGATCTCATGCTTATATGTCACGTGTGAGTATGCTTTCAGTTTCCAACGGTCTGATGGAGACGATTCCTAATGACCAAACATTGGTTTTCGAAGATGGAGTACCTTACCTGCGTCAGGCAAAACAGGTGGTTGACATTAAACATCATCAGCCTATTTCTTTCGGATTGTCCGTTCGTAAAGGTTTAGCTAAAGGATTCTCTCTTGAGACAGGACTGATTTATACGCTGCTTTCTTCGGATGCAAAACTGGCAGGTGAAGAACAACAGATAGAGCAGAAACTGCATTATATCGGTATTCCGTTGCGTGCCAACTGGAACTTCCTGGATAAGAAACTCGTCACTCTTTATGTTTCCGGTGGAGGTATGGTTGAGAAATGTGTTTATGGAAAGCTAGGATCTGAAAAGAAACAGTGAAGCCTTTGCAGTTCGCGGTATCCGGTGGTGTAGGTGCGCAGATCAATGCAACGAAACGTTTGGGTATTTACGTGGAACCGGGTGTTGCTTATTATTTCAATGATGGCTCCGATATACAGACTATACGTAAAGAGAATCCGTTTAACTTCAACATACAAGCAGGTGTTCGTCTGACTTATTAGTACGAACTACCTCACTAAATATAGTAACGCCATCCGGTTCGGATACCGTCACTATCCTGATTGGATAGCGTCATTATCCTGACCGGATGGCGTTACTATTTGCTATTTACTATCTTTTCTTCAGAAAAGTCGGATAATTGAGAAAATATTAATAATATTGTCACCTGTTTATGACCTATGGCTGCATACCTTTGTTGCAAAATTCTAAGATATGGTAGATTCTACAGATGAAAAACATTTATTAATCGACTTAAAAGGCGGTTCCTTTCAGGCATTCGAAAGATTGTATAATATGTATAGTGGCAAACTGTACAATTTCATTATGCGACTCTCTTCCGGCAATCAATATATGGCCGAAGAAGTGGTACAAGCCACTTTCATTCGTATATGGGAAGTGCATGAAAAAGTAGACCCGGCTTCCTCGTTTATCTCTTTCTCTGTACGATTGCCAAAACTTATTGATGAATATGTATCAGCGTCAGACCGTAGAGTATGTTTACAATGAATATCTCATGAAAAGTAGCTTAGACCGTGATTCACAGACAGAAGAGAATATTGATCTGCGCTTTTTGAATGAGTATATCGATTCTCTTGCCGAAGAACTGCCTGCGCAACGGAAGAAAATATTCATTTTGAGCAAAAGGCAGAATTACACAAATAAAGAAATAGCCGAAATCATGGGAATTTCCGAAAGTACGGTTGCTACCCAATTATCTTTGGCTGTGAAATTTATGCGTGAACAGTTGATGAAGCATTATGATAAGGTAATTACCCTTTTGTTGGCCTTTTTTGTTAATGAAATGTAATAGTAATACTTGTTTTTGGATGGGAAGTAGGATGAAAATGTATACTTGTAAATAAGTGGAAAGATGGATAAGACACATTATAAAGATCTAATTGAAAAATATTTCGAAGAAACGATCACGGATGTCGAGATAAAAGAACTGTCAGACTGGATAAAGAATGACCGTCAGTTGCATGACTGGTGGGAACAAGAGTTTGAGAGATCGGATTCCTCCATGAACCCAGTGTTGCGTGATAAACTTTTTGCCCGGATCAAAGAAGAGACTTTGGGCAAGGAAGTGCGCCCCCTCCGTATCATCCCTTGGAAATGGGTTGCTGCCATTTTATTACCTGTCTGTGTCGCTTTCTTCACTTACTATCTTTTAGATTCTTCTCCAACGGCAGAAACACCCTTTATTGTGAAAGCGGGCAAAGGAGATAAAGCAACCATCGAATTGCCGGACGGAACAAATGTTGTTCTCAATTCAGCTTCCCAATTAAGTTACCTGAATAACTTCGGAGAAAATGTGCGTCGTGTGCAACTGAATGGTGAAGCCTATTTTAAAGTAGCCCATGATGAGAAACACGCCTTCATTGTGCAAATCGGTGATTTGGAAGTGAAAGTGCTCGGTACTTCTTTTAATGTATCTGCCTATGAAGATGCCAAAGACGTGACAGTCGTTCTTTTGGAAGGAAAAGTAGGGGTCTATGCGCAGAAAATATCGCATATCATGAAGCCCGGCGACAAAATAGAATATAATAAAGCCACTCATAAGATAACAGCCACTCAAGTGCATCCGACTGACTATATTGAGTGGACGAAAGGAAATATGTACTTTGAGAAAGAATCTTTGGAAAATATCATGAAAACTCTTTCACGTATTTATGACGTAGAGATTCGTTTCGACTCCAATAAACTACCTAATGAATATTTCACCGGAACCATTCCGGGAGGCGGCATACAGAATGCGCTGAATATTCTGATGCTAACTTCACCTTTCTATTATGAAATGGACGGTTCGGTGATAGTTTTGAAAGAGAAATTGTAGAAAAAAATGAATAGAGCCATTCCGAAGCCCACTACTTAGGAATGGCTTTTTTGTTCTCTGAATTGAATAAGTTAACGAGAGTTAAAGTCTGATAGGCGATTGGACGAGTGAGTATAGTAGTCTGTATACCTATCAAACAACTTAAAAGTTTTGATATATGAAGCACAAAACAACCTTTGAAAAACTCCCTCAAACAAACGTGGGGAGAAGTAAGAACTGGAAAACACTGCGGGCTATTTGTCTGCTTTTGTTTTTAAGCGTCTCTTTTACCGTTTATTCTCAAATAACGGTGAATGTGAAAGACATCTCTTTGAGAGCCTCTTTAAAGAAAATCGAGCAAGTAAGCAATTACAAATTCTTCTACAATGAGAGCCTTCCGGAGTTAAACCAAAAGTTTCGTTAAATGTGAAAGATGCAACGATTGAACAAACCATGCAACAACTTTTGGGTAAAATGGAGTTAACCTACAAGAAAGAGCAAGAGAATGTCATTGTATTGATTCGTAAATCACAAGAAAAGCAGCGTAATATAAAGGTTTCGGGAACCGTAGTTGATTCGCATGGAGAGCCTATTATCGGTGCTAGTGTTGTGGTCAAGGGTACATCTAATGGAACAATAACCGATTTAGATGGTAATTTTTCCATCAATGATGTCTCTGAAACATCTCAACTAACAGTTTCCTACATCGGATATAAACCCGTTCAACTTCGTGCTACCGATAAAAATATGGCGAAAGTTGTTCTGCAGGAAGATAGTAAGATGATTGAAGAAGTCGTAGTCGTTGGCTATACTCCTATGCGTAAGAGTGATTTTACAGGTTCTTTGGCAAGTGTTAAGGCTAGTGAATTATCTCTTTCAGCAGCAACTGCCGGACAAGCTTTAGTAGGTAAAGTCGCTGGTGTACAGGTGATGCAGACAAGTGGTGCGCCGGGAGAAGGAGTGAAGATTAAAGTTCGTGGAACGAACTCTCTTTCAGCTAGTACAACACCTCTCTATGTGATTGATGGATATCCGGCTTCAGAAGATGTATATATCAATCCCGAGGATATCGAAACTATTGACGTATTGAAAGACGCAGCTTCGGCAGCCATTTATGGTTCTCGCGGTGCCAGTGGCGTGGTACTTATCACCACAAAGAGGGGGAATTCAGGAAAAGCCCGTATTGATTATGACTATCAGTTTAGTATGCAACAAGTAGAGCGTAAGATTAAGTTGCTGGATGCCTATCAATACAGGGATTTGGTGATTGAAGCCCGTAATAATTCTTATCGTGATAAAGCAGAAGCTGCTGGAAAATCATGGAACCCATTGGATGATAATGCAATAAGAGCTTCAAAAGGTTTTAACTTGAATGAAGTGGGCATTTCTGATTTGTTTTTTGATTTCACAACCGGAAAACCGGTCGATCCTACTTACAATACAGATTGGCAGGACGCCATCTATGGGAATGCTCCGATGCATCGTCATAATCTATCTGTTACAGGAGGACAGGATTTCTTGAAATATCGTTTTAGTTTGGGTTATCTGGATCAGGATGGAATTATAGCTCCTTCCGGACATAAGCGTTTGAATGTTCGTGCCAATGTAGATGCAGAAGTCACGAAACGCTTGAAAGTTGGAGTAAACTTTTCTTTTGTTGATGTTTCGGAACGACAGGTTCAAGCAGACGGTCGTTATATAAATGATGGTGTCGTACAAAGTGCTCTATTAATGTTTCCTCAATTCCCTGTATATAATTCGGATGGAACTTATGCAGTCGGAAATCAGATTGCGATGAAAGCTGATGGCTATCAGATGGTCGAGAATCCCGTGGCACTTGCTCATGAAATTGATATCCGCAACAAGTCAAGCCGAATGAATTTCAATGCTAATATCACTTATGATATATTGAAACAGCTTCAGTTTAAAGCCAATTTGGGAACTCAATATTATACTTCCCGTTATAATTACTATCGTCCGCGTACTGTAGGACAAGATGGTGATATGCCCAATTTGGATGCTGTTCAGGCACGTGTGAAAGCTCGTGACATAACAAATCGTGATATTGACCGTTTGGGAGAGTTTACGTTAAATTATAATGGTGAATTCGGGAAACATCGCCTGAATGCTTTAGTGGGCTACACCTTACAGAAAAAAACTTATGACCGCGTAGCCGTTGAAGCAACAGGTTTTCCCGACGACCGTATTCATGAAGTGACAGCGCATGGTCCGAATGCTTCCGATATAGGCTTGTATAGCAGCGATACCCGAAAGGCTGCATGGACAATGATGTCTTATCTGGCACGTGTAAACTATTCATTCGATAATCGCTATGTAGTGACGGGTACAGTAAGAACTGACGGATCTTCACGTTTTGAAAAGAAAACCGTTGGGGTTGGTTTCCTTCTATTTCTTTAGGTTGGACTATATCGAATGAAAAGTTTTATCAGGATTTGTTAGGTAATAATTCATCCTTAAAACTTCGTGCCAGTTGGGGATTGAGTGGAAACAACAATATTGGTAACTACGAGCATACAGCTACTATGTCTCAAGGTGGTTACGTATATGGTAATACTGTCGAAACAGCCTATTGGCAAGGAACTTTCAAAGATGCGGCTATCGGATGGGAAAACATCCCAATACAATGTAGGGTTTGATTTGGGATTATTCAATGGTCGTGTCAACTTGATAGGTAACTATTATAATAGTCTTTCGTATGATTTGTTGTACGACCAGCCTATATCATCCATATCGGGCTCTTCCAGTGTAAAACAAACTTGAAAATGCAAAAGTACGTAATAGCGGAGTTGATTTCCAAATAGACGGGCGTATTTTGACAGGAGATTTTAAATGGAATGTAAGTGCTAATATATCAGTAAATCGAAATAAAGTTGTCGATTTGGGTGGTATTAATGATTTGTATTTAGTTAGTGAGCGCAATGTGGTAAGCCATGTGACCCGTTCCGGGCTTCCTATCGGCTCTTTCTATGGCTACATTGCTGATGGTATTATTTCCGAGAAGGATTACACCAATATAATGATTGATAAAAGCAATCTGGTTAATGGCAAATTTCCTGACGGATATCAGTTGATAGGACCGGCAGTTCCTAATTATAATAACATACATCCGGGAGATGTGAAATGGCGGGATGTTGATAAGAATGGTTTGATTACAGAAAACGACCGTGAAATTCTAGGCAATGCTTACCCGGATTTTACATACGGTATCAGTACCGATTTCTCTTATAAGAACTTTGATTTGAGAGCGACATTTACCGGTTCTCAAGGAGCTGAAGTAATAAACTTCCAGAAATATTATCTGTACAATATGGAAGGCTCCGGCAATCAGTTGGCATCTGTTTTGAACCGTTGGCATTCTGACGAAAATCCGGGTTCCGGCGGAGTGTTTCGTGCAGCGCGTAGTTCCACTCCTAATACCAGTCAGCGGCTTAGTTCTTATATGGTGGATGATGCTTCCTATTTCCGTTGTGCAAATATCACATTGGGGTATAATTTTCCGGTGAAGTGGATGCAGAAAGTGAGCGTTCAGGCGTTGAGGCTATATGTCAGTGTTGACAATTTATTCACATTGACCGATTATGAAGGATATAATCCTGAAGTGGATTATAAAGGTAATAACCTGTTACCCGGTTTTGATTGGGGGGTTTATCCTTTGGCACGTACTTATAGTATAGGAGCAAAAATAACTTTTTAAATAAATAAAGAATCAGATTATGAAAAAATACATAGTATTTATCGCAGTAAGTTCGCTATTGTTTTGCAGTAGTTGTACGAGTTTTCTGGAAGAAACCAATCCAAATAAGATTCCGGCCAGTACTTTCTATCAGACCGAAGATGATATTGCAATGGCTGCGAATGGTGCGTATGCAGCTTTGAGAGGAAACGGGTATTATAAGAATATGTATTTATACACAGATGTTCGTTCGGAAAACACCACGTTGCAGGATCCGGGAGCAGGAAATGGGGTTAATTATCAATTTTATAACTATACATTGACAACAGATAATGCACAAGTGAAAACTCATTGGGCAGATTTGTATAAATGCGTGACAAGAGCTAATATAATATTGGATCAGATAGATGATATTCCTTTTAAGGATGAAGTTGTGAAAAACCAGAAAAAGGCGGAAATGTATTTCTTGCGTGGATTGACTTATTTTCATCTTGTAATGCAGTTTGGAGATGTCCCTATCGTAACCAAAGAACTAAAGACGAAAGATGAAATTCAGAAATATACTGCCCGCCAGCCAAAGAGCGAAGTCTATAATTTGATTATTTCCGATTTGACACAGGTTATTAATAGTGAATTGCCGGATATTCAAACGGGTAATGGGGTAGGCCGTGCTTCAAAAGCTGCTGCGTATGCTTTATTGGGCAAAGTTTACTTGACAATGGCTGCTGATTCTGATTTTCAGTCGGAAAGAACTTCAAATCTGCAATCTGCGAAAACAAATTTAGTTGCAGCATGGAACATGAAACCTTTTACAAGCCTGAAAGATATCCCTTATGCTGATGTTTTGATAAGGAAGCTCAAACATTCTGTCAAGAGAATATTTTCAGGTGATGTATAAAGGAGGCAACTCCAGTTTAGCCTCAAATTACGCCTATATATTTCAACCCACTTCCCAGACGGGGCTTACTTCGCAGAAAACGGGGACGGGGAATAATATACCGACGTCTGATATGATGAGTGCCTATGAATCGGGAGATACGCGTAAGGCTATCTCGTGCGGTACGTCACAGAACGTTAATTATGTGAAGAAGTACACAGATCTCGATGACATAAATGGCTATGGGGCGAATAACTGGATTGTGCTTCGTTATGCCGATGTCGCATTAATGTTGGCAGAAGTGAAAATGCATTTGAGCGAGAATGATGCGGTAAGCTATTTGAACATGGTACGCGAACGTGCTGGTCTGGATGATTATTCCGGCAGTAGTTTGCGCGATGCGATCCTTCGTGAGAGAAGAGTCGAGTTTGCTTTTGAAGGACAGTATTGGTATGATTTGTTACGTCTTTATTCTCGTCAGGAACTGTTGGAGCACATGAAAGCGAAGAATCCAAATTTCTCTGCGAAAGATTTTTTGTTGCCTATCCCGTATGATGAACATAAACTGGATCCGACAAGAATGTATCAAAATGAAGGATATAACTAAAAATAAAATAGTATGATAAGAAAAATCTCAAATATCATTTATATATCAGTATTAGCAGTCGTTTTATTTGCTTGTGGGGATGATAGTACGATTGAAGAACAGGGGAGTGGAACGATTACTGCTAGAGTTATGGCAAGTAATGCCTATCCGGCATTAGAAGAGAAAGTTGTTCTGAAGGTAGCTCTTAATGATGGGCAAGACATCCAATCTGTGGTTTGGACGATGGAAGGGCAGACATTGGGTGAAGAACCTGAATTGGAATATACGTTTACGAAAGAAGGAAGTTATAATATTTCGGTTAGGGTGACAGATAAGACTGGCAATGTAGCGGCGGCTCTGCAGAAATTACAAGTATCCGGCAAGAGTTTACGTTATGCTTTGCAACACTTTGACCCTGCAAAAGTTTGGATAATGGGGCATCGTGGCAATTCTTCCAACCCGAATATTCCCGAAAATTCGATAGCTGGAATTGAAAGTTGTATAGAATTAGGGGGAGCTGTAGATATTGTAGAAGTAGATCCTCGCATGACAAAGGATGGAGTAATTGTGTTGATGCATGATGAAACCATAGACAGGACAACTACAGGGAAGGGGAAAGTGAAAGATTTGACTTATGAGCAGCTCCAGTCTTATCGTCTGAAGCTGGCAGACGGCACAGTAACCAATCACACGGTCCCCTCTTTGTATGACGCATTGGTTGCAGGGCGGGGAAAGATCTTTTTTGATTTGGACTTCTTGAATAAAGTGTCTCCTAAAGAACTGTATGATGTTGTGAAAAGCTGTGGGATGTTAGACCGTGTGTTCTTTTATACATCTAATAATCGGGATGTCTTGCAGAATATTTTGGATTATTCGCCGGCTCCTATACCTTATCCGCAGTGTGAAAACGAGGAGCATGCAGATTTCCTTTCACAGCAACCAGGAGTGATGTTTGCCCAGATATCTTTGTCGAAAACATTAAATGGCGGGCTCTCGACAGCCATATCTTCAAAAGGGCTGTTTGTCTCGACTAATATGTTAGATATGAATGGTTATACCTATGATACACAGATGACACAAGGAAACTATACAGGAGTGGACTTGATTTTGTCGAAGGGGATTAATTTGATACAGACAGACCATCCCCAGTTGCTGGATGCCTATCTGAAACAGAGAGGTAAAAGATAATTGGTTTTAATCTTAAATAATGAATAGAATGATTATGAAGAAATATATATTCCTGATAGTGACAGTCGTTTGTCTATTTGCATGTAAGGACGGCGATGAAGTGCGGCATACAACCTCCCCGGAGGCTTCTTTTTCTATAGATAAAGAAGAATATACGGTCGGTGATATCGTTTATCTGACTGATGAATCAGTAAAGACGGAAGGAGAGATAGTAGAGTATTTCTGGCATTTTGGATTTGAGGGGGAAGGGAATAGGGCTACTACTAAAGATGCGTCCGTTTTGTATAAGAGGGCTGGAACCTATGTTATTAAATTAACCGTGACAGATGAATTCGGAGGATATGCAACTGCATCCCATACTGTTGTGATTCGTCCGACGAATATGCCTCCGGTTACAAACTTCAGCTATAGCCCTGCCATTTGTAAAGTGAATGAGAAAGTTCAATTTACCGATAAGTCTGTGGATGAGGATGGAGAAATTGTTTCTTACGAGTGGGATTTTGGCAATGGGCAGACTTCTCAAGAAAAAGACCCGGAAATAACTTTCACGACAACAGGATTTGTAACTGTAAAGCTGACAGCTACTGATGATCGTGGAGCTACAAATACAAAGCAAGCTACTTTATACGTTCGTGATACTTCTATATCCGGAGTAACTGTCCTTTGGGATAAGACGTTTGAGGTATCCTCTTCTTTACGGTCTATCTCTCCTGCTGTTGGTGACAATGGGGATGTATATGTGTCATCCAATGCACTCCACCTTTTTGCTTATTCGCCGTCCGGAGAGCAAAATGGATGTTTGATTTAAGCAAGGACGGAGGAGCAGGAAATCAAGGTTCGTCTCCTATGGTAGGTGCGGACGGAACTATTTATATGGGTGCGAGTACAACAGACAAAAACATAAGCAGCAGTCTGTATGCTATTCATCCGGATGGAACACAAAAGTGGAGATATGAACTAGGTATTGGTACTAATATTCCCTATATTTCTCCTGCTTTGTCTCGTGATGGCAATATCTTGATTGGAAATAGAGGGACGGATGGTTCTGTACACATGGTTGACCGTAGTTCCGGCAGACAACTTTGGAGACGCAAATCTCCCAATGGTGGTGCTAATGGTGGTATATCGGTTGGACAGAATGGAGTTATCTATTCAGCCTTGTCGGGAGCGAACGGATTTGCCCGTACTACGCAAGATGGTGTGAACTTGTCTCCTAATCTAGGGAAAGGAAATACGGCTGCAGCTGTATATCCCGCTATTGATGCGCAAGGAAATGTATATGTGGCATTTTCTGAAGGAGTGGTTGCAGCTTATGATAACCAGGGTAATGAGTTGTGGAGATATCCGGCGAGTGGTACTATGGGCAAGATTGACCAGGGAGGACCGGCTATCGGTGCTGACGGAACCATCTATGTGGGTACAAAGAACCGAATGCCCAAGTTGTTGCCCTGACTAAAGGAGGAGCAAAGAAATGGAGTTATTCCTCTGTCGCTGAAATAGGAACAACACCAGCTATAGCCAGTGACGGAAATATTCACATCTGTGATGATGGCGGTAACTATATAATATTGAATGCTGATGGTACGGAGAAATATAAGAGACAATTAGGTTCTAAAATTTGGTCGTCACCAGTCATTGCTGACTATGGTATTGTGTATGTCACGTATGAGGATAATGGTGCCTGCAAATTGATAGCTATTGATTGTGGTATTGAAGGACCTGCAAATTCTCCATGGGCACAGCGCGGACAGAATGCAAAAGAAATGCTTTACAAAAATAAAAAGATATGCTTAGAAAGATAAATATATTAATAGCTTTAACCCTTCTGATAATAGGAGGGTTAGAGGCACAGAATCATTCGGATAAAATAATTGCGAATCTACAGAAGCCTGCAAGTAATTCAGTTTTAGTTGTTTCTCATCGAGCTGACTGGCGTAATGCTCCGGAGAACTCCTGCAGGCTATCCAGAATTGTATTGATATGGGGTAGATGTAATTGAAATCGATCTGAAGAAAACCAAGGATGGACATCTGATTTTGATGCATGACAAGAAAATTGATCGTACTACAACAGGAAAAGGTTATCCGGCAGACTATACATTGGAAGAATTACGTCAGTTCCGTTTGAAAAGTGGTACAGGGCATAAAACAGCTCATTTGATACCGACATTGGAAGAAGTAATGTCATTATGTAAAGGTAAGATCCTTGTTAATATTGATAAAGGCTATGATTACTTCAAAGATGTATATGCTGTTTTGAAAGAAACAGGAACTGTTCAGCAATGTATTATTAAAGCCGGACTTCCTTATGAACAAGTCAAGGCTGAAAACGGTGATGTATTGGATAAGGTAATCTTCATGCCTATTGTACAACTTCATAAAGACGGGGCGGAAGCTGTCATTGATAGTTATCAGACACATATGAAACCTGCTGCTTATGAATTAGTGTTTGATAGTGACAGTCCGGAGATTCTTAATTTGATAAAGAAAGTACGTAATACAGGCTCTAATCTTTTTATAAATTCGCTTTGGCCCGAACTATGTGGCGGGCATGACGACGACCGTGCAGTAGAACTTCATCAGCCGGATGAAAGTTGGGGGTGGATAATTGGCCAGGGAGCCAAGCTAATTCAAACAGACCGCCCAGCTCTATTATTAGAGTATCTACGCGAAAAGAAACTTCACGACTAAACGCACTTTCTTCATGTTGAAACAACTAATCAATTTTTACAAGGTCTCTTCGCCGAGACCTTGTAACGGAGAAGCTTTGTCTTCATCCGATGCTCGCCGTCTGAAGTTTCTGAAATGGTCTACTTTCCTTTCTGCGACTTTTGGTTACGGTATGTATTATGTGTGCCGTCTTAGCCTGAATGTCGTAAAGAAACCTATTGTAGATGAAGGCATTTTTTCGGAAACAGAGTTAGGCATCATAGGTTCCGTATTGTTTTCACCTATGCCATCGGAAAATTCACGAACGGTTTCCTTGCCGACCGTAGTAATATCAACCGTTTTATGACTACCGGTTTATTGATAACTGCTTTGGTTAACCTCTGTCTCGGTTTTACTAATTCTTTTATCCTGTTCGCTATCCTTTGGGGGATTAGCGGCTGGTTTCAATCTATGGGAGCATCCTCTTGTGTAGTAGGGCTTTCTCGTTGGTTCACGGACAAAGAGCGCGGTTCATACTATGGCTTTGGTCTGCGAGCCATAATATCGGCGAAGCGTTGACTTTTCTGATAATAGCCTCAATTGTCAGTGTGTTGGGCTGGCGGTATGGTTTCTTCGGAGCCGGTATAGTGGGATTGATAGGAGCGTTGATCGTCTGGAAGTTCTTCCATGATACTCCCGAAAGCATGGGATTTCCTTCGGTGAATGTTCCCAAACAGAAAAAGGAAATGAGTGAGACAGAAACGGCTGATTTTAATAAAGCACAGCGTCAGGTATTGCTGATGCCTGCCATTTGGATACTGGCTCTTTCGAGTGCTTTTATGTATATCAGTCGTTATGCTATCAATAGTTGGGGCGTTTTTATTTGGAAGCTCAAAGGGGTACTCTACATTGGATGCCAGTTTTATCATTTCTATTTGTCCGGTCTGTGGTATAATCGGTACTATGTTTTCAGGTGTTATTTCTGATAAGTTATTTGGTGGACGTCGTAATGTCCCTGCGTTAATTTTCGGATTGATGAACGTAATAGCTCTCTGTCTGTTTCTCTTAGTTCCGGAGTTCATTTTGGATAGATGTGTTGGCAATGGTACTTTTGGTTTAGGAATCGGAGTTTTGATCTGTTTTCTGGGTGGTTTGATGGCAGTGGATATTGCTCCCCGTAATGCTTCAGGTGCTGCATTGGGAGTAGTCGGTATTGCCAGTTATATTGGTGCCGGATTGCAAGATGTGATGAGCGGTATATTAATAGAAGGCCAAAAGACCGTTCAAAATGGAGTTGATGTTTATGACTTCACCTATATCAATTGGTTTTGGATTGGGGCTACTTTGCTTTCGGTGTTGTTTGCTTTGTTAGTTTGGAATGCAAAATCAAAGAAGTAAGCTAAAGTGAGTACATTAGGTTAGAATATAAGTCTTTGTTTTCGAGGTATTAGTCACCATTTCGGGAAGTAAGTAATGATTGCTCTTCCCGGAATGGCTTTTATATTCATTTTTAATAATGTTTTATGGAAAATTCATGTAATGATGAATTATTGTGTTCATTGAAAGATGAACTTCGTGAAGTAACCGCACAAATCAATGTGCATAGTGAAAAATTAATGGAGCTGCTCGACCAAAAGAATCGTCAGTCAACTGACTCGAGAGATGTCGCATCTCACGCCTGTCACCATTGAGTATCGGGGAAATCCGAAGCAATATGTCTCTGTTGTGCTCGATGCCATCAATCGGGGTAGGTTGACGTATGACGGAATAGCAAATTGCGAACAGACTTTTCGTGCGTTAGCAAGCGTTGTAGATGTGATAAGCCCTAAGAATGGGAAAACGCTTAGTGTAGAGACGCTGGTGTCTTATGAGAAGAAAAAGCGTGCTGGAGAATTTGAGGAAAAATAATATAAAATAAAAGACGATTGTTGTATAGTTGAACAACAATTCGTATATTGACCTCAAAGAAAGAAATTGAAAAGCAAAGATATTAAGAAAGGAGTATTATGGAAGCAAAAACAAATGAGGAATTCTTTAACGTCAGCGCATTAATAGATGAGCGTTTTGGTAAGGAAGGAACTGTTACTCGTGCGGAAGCAGAAGAAAAAGCGTATGCTTTCTACACCGGGCAAATTATCGAAGACGCAAGGAAAAAGGCTAAGATTACTCAAGCAGAGTTAGCCCGGCGTATCGGTTCCGATCGTTCTTATATTTCAAGAGTGGAAAGTGGTCAGACAGAACCTAAGGTTTCTACTTTCTATCGCATCATGAATGCGTTAGGTTGTAGGATCGAATTTTCGATGTCTTTATAAGAAGCGATTAAAAAAACATGGTGGGAAATTTGAAAAAGATAACTGTCTTTTTCAAATTTCCCACCGTTTTGAGGAAGGAAGAGGAAGAAAAGGAAAAGGTGAGGGTAGGTGAGGGTAAATTTCTAACATTCGTATTTTTTTTTAGAAAATAGAAGAATAGAAATAAGAAATATAAAAATGAAAAGTTGCAAAAGTACCCTCCCTCACCTTTTGCGTGCGAAGGAGATGAAATCTTATTCATATAGCCTGTTTGATTTCACCTGTTCCGTATCAATAATGAATACAGTGTATCTTCTCCCGTTTTTTCCCTTATGAAATTCGAAGCCGTGTTTGGACATCACTTTTCCTAGTTGGGCTTTGGTTCCGTGAGAATATTGATACCCCGTCCGTTCGCGAATCAATTCCGCAATTTCAGTGACCGTCAGATAATGCACCTTTCAAAACGTTCCGGTTTGCGGATATGTGTCAACACCAGTTCTTCTTCCGGTGAGTGGAAAATGAAATCCTCGTTGTTTTCTTCAATCCGTGAGTTTTCCGACTGGGTGAACCAATACTGATACCCCGGCTTGTTGAGTAGATACTTGATTTGTGCATACAACTGCGCGTAGTTTATTTTGATAAACTCCATCGAGTCGACATGAAAGCAGAGAAAACGGCGGTTACCTGTGGTGTCGTGAAGCACTTCCTGGTAATTGCATGTGCCGGCAAAGAAGCCGTATGAGGAAAGTTCTGCGAACGCCGCGCGTATGGCAGGCGGATGCTGATTACTTTGCGGGTAACCAAATCCTTGAAGATATTCAGTTCCCGTCCGCTCATCCCTTCAAACTCATCCAGATTGATAAGCATCGCCTGCGCTATTTTAGCCAGATCATCTTTGTTGCTCGGGTTGATAAGACCGGTAGAAAGATAGGCGCGCAATTCGGGCGGCAGCAGGTTGTTGATAAACGTAGTCTTTCCGATGTTCTGTATTTCGCTGCAAAGCAACAAAACAGTGTGGTTCACCACATCGTCTTGTGTGGCGGCAGCGCACATTCCACCAGATAACGTTCCAGACATTCTACCCAAAATTTCTGGTGACTAGTATGCACGCTGTTGGCAAGGATACCGATATAATCCGTTCCGTCCCATTCAGGTAGCGAGTCTAAATACTCGCGAATAGGATGGTAGGTGATGCTGAAGTCGGAGTAGATCAGATTCTGAATCGTCTTGACGGTGCACGAATAGTCCAGTTCGTTCATCTCCATCCAAATGCTGTTTTCCATCATTTCGTCGAGAATATGGAAAGGTTCCGGTTGCTCCGTGTCCGTTTTCCTTCTGCGATATTCCATGATATGAAGCACTTCGTTGTAGCGTGTATCGTAATTTTCTTTGATATGTTGCTCAATCTGTAACATTCGCTTCTGCGTACTATTCAGCTTGCGGGTGTCGAATTCCTCGTTGTGTCCGTAAGCACTCCCGATCAGTGCGTCCATTTCATCCGCGGGAAGATCGGTGAACTGGCTCTTGATAAAGCTGCCGCCTCTTCCTGGGGGACGCCGTAGCGATTGTACATACAAGCTAGGCAATGCAGGTAGTTGTTCCGGTTGCCGGTGACGTACTTTTCGGATTTATTGTGATAATAGTTCAGAGTCACCATTAAGGAAGCGTGCGAGGAATGGTAGTTGAGGGCCACTTGTTCGGTGAGGGGATTGTTGTCTGGTGCTGTCGTCTTTTTTTTGCCGGATGCCCTTTTCTTCTTTTGAGACTTGAAGAACATCGGTGGCTGTTCCACGATGACAGCTGTGGCATCGGGATTGAAATAAATATCCGGATCGTAAGAGAACAGGCAAGTGCGGCTAACATCCTGCCCGGAAGTGTCGACCTCAACTCCGCAGAGCTGGGCATAAAGGAAGCGATTTTGTGATAAGCAGCATGATGGAAATCTTCAATTTCCTGAATTGTTTCGGGCAATGTCCCGTCTGTCCGGCATACACGTACCACGATTTTCAGTCCCATTCCTTTGGGGCTGATGAAAGCGATGCGGGTGTGGGCACACTTTTTTGCCAGTGCGAGGATGCGTGCCAATGCTTCCTGTGTCTGATGGTCGATGTCTACTACGATGTATCCCAGATACTTGACGAGAGTTGCGTTTGAACGTCCTCCCCGGTAGTTGGCTGAAAGGTGATTTCCGGTAGTTCTATTTTCTTTTCGTTGGCTGCTTTCTCGCCTTGTTCCGCGAAGATTCGGCGCACGTCCTCCACCGTTTCCCGGTATGTGCCGTTGCTGATGGCCGATACGATTTCTTCTTCTGTCATTTCGGCTATGACGCGGTAAAAGTCTTGAAAGATGGTAAAATGATCCATGTTGGTTTGTTCTTTTTAATTTGCGGTTGCAAAGAAATTTGTTTGTAAAATAATAGAATGGAACTTTTCGTTTTTTTGATTAAGTTCTTAGGGTTCTCCCAAATAGCGTATGATCGTTGCCACCTGCCGGGAGAGAGAAGGCGGTTGCGGGCACGATAGCCTTCTTGTTCGAGTTCTTGCAGGAGCGGAAGGTTGTAGACAATCCAACGACGTAGTATTTGTAAGGCTACTTTGAGGCATACGTTGGGGTTGTAAAGATGAGCTAGTTCCGACTTTTTATAAGTGCGGATAAGAAACGGTTGGTCCGGATAATACATGATGAATGATGTTTGGTTTATGCTATAAAGTTACTGAAAATTAATGGTTTATTAAAAGAATAACGTCATTATTATTCATAGAGTATCAGGAAACTTCGTTGGGGAATCCGGAGGATGGAAAATGTGTTATCTTTATGTCGTTAACAAATAAGGAACGCGTTCGAAATGTGTGAAATCTTAAAATTATTTTATTATGGCAATGACAGTAACTTATTCAGTAGTGCCGCGCAAGAATCCTGCCAAAAAGGATGAGTCGGCAAAGTATTACGCGCAGGCACAGGCTTCGGGAGAGTTGGATTTTGAAGAGTTGTGCGAAGGAATCACCAGTCGGTCTACCTGTACGGAGACAGATGTGCGTGCCGCCATTTCGGGTATTCTTTATGAGGCGAAGCGTGCGTTGAAAGCGGGAAGAATAGTCCGGCTGGGTGATTTGGGCAGTTTGCAGATCGGGTTGAACAGTGAAGGAGCTGTGTCGGTCAAGGAGTTTTCAAGTTCGCTGATTACGGCTGCCCATATTATTTTTCGTCCCGGAAAGACGTTGGCGGACATCACGAAGATTCTTAGCTACCAGCAGGTAACGACGCGTGCGGTGGCCCAAACGGGCGGTAGCGGCAATGAAGGAGAAGATGATGACAAAGGTTCCGGTGGCGGATCAGACGGTGGTGGAAGCGGAGAAGCTCCGGACCCGGCAGCATGATAACTTTAATATTGGATCAAATGAAAGAAATTGTAACTAAGATTTTGGATGTAATCATGTTCCTTGTGCCTTTCTTCGGAAAAAGAAAGCGGAACAGAATTGTGAGAGAGGTGCGCTTCAATGCTACCCATAAGGAAGTGTGTAATGTGAAAACGACGGAAAGGGAGAAGGACGATGAGAAAGATTAGTCTGATTGTGATTCACTGCTCTGCTACCCGTGTCGATCGCGACTTCACGGCGAAGGATGTGGACACTGCCCATCGCTTTCGGGTTTTTCGTGTTGGGGGTATCATTATTATATCCGCAAGTCGGGACAGATAGAGCCGATGAGGGATGAAGATACGGTGGGTGCTCATGCACGCGGTTTTAATGCGATTAGTTTAGGGGTGTGCTATGAAGGCGGGCTGGATGAGGACGGAAAGGCAGCGGATACGCGTACTTCCCGCCAGAAAGAATCTTTGCATCGCCTGGTGCGCGAACTGTTGCAGCGTTATCCGGATGCAAAGGTGGTCGGTCACCGGGACTTGAGCCCTGACACCAATTATAATGGAATTGTTGACCCTTGGGAGCGGATCAAAGAGTGTCCCTGTTTCGAGGTGAAAGCAGAGACATGGTGATTTTTATCCTATTTATTACTGTGGTGGTTAATTGACCACAACAGTAGTGAAATACTCTTTAAATACCTCCGCAGCTTTTTCAAGTTGTTCGGGGGTATTTTCTTTTACATCTTTCAGCTTGTATTCCTGTTCCATGGCTTCGTATTTGTGTACGCCTAGCGTATGGTAAGGCAGGATTTCCACTCGTTGCACCATCTTATATTTTCCCAGAGCTTCTCCTAAACGGCGGATGTCTTCCTCGAAATCGCTGTATCCGGGCACTAATACATAACGCAGCCAGAAAGGTTTCTCGTTTTCTTCCAGCCATGCTGCCGTGCGGATGGTTTGCTCGTTACTTCTTCCGGTCAGTGCTTGATGGCGTGCCGGATTGAACTCTTTAATATCCAGCAATACAAGATCCGTCAGTTTGAAAAGTTCTTCTACTTCTTCGTTCCAGATACCGCCGTTGCTGTCTATGCATACATGTATTCCCTTTTCTTTCAGTTCACGCACTAAAGGGACTAGTGCTTTGGCCTGAAACGTAGGTTCTCCTCCGGAGAAAGTGACTCCTCCGCGTTTCCCGAAAAAAGGACGTTGGCTCATAGCCATGCGGACGATTTCTTCCGGTGGGTAGGTGTGCCTCCTTTCCGGCTATTGTGTCAGGGTTGGCGCAATACAGGCAGCGGAAATTGCATCCTTGAAGAAAAACGACGAGCCGTAAGCCCGGCCCGTCGAATGTTCCCATACTTTCGTATGAATGTACGTTTATCGTCATATTGAGTAGATCTGATTACATACGTTCGTGGAAGCTACGGCTGATTACTTCCAATTGATGTTCGCGGCTCAACTTCACGAAGTTTACGGCATAACCGGAAACACGGATGGTAAGTTGCGGATATTTTTCCGGATGTTCCATGGCGTCGTAAAGCATTTCACGGTTCAGTACGTTCACGTTCAGGTGGTGAGCGCCTTTGGTGAAGTAACCATCCATCATTGTCACCAGATTTTCTACGCGATCCTCTTCAGTAGCTCCCAGTGATTTGGGGACGATGGAGAAAGTGTTACTGATACCGTCCTGTGAGTCGCGGTAACGTAATTTCGCTACGGAACTCAAAGAGGCGATGGCACCGTTCTTGTCACGTCCGTGCATAGGGTTGGCTCCCGGAGCAAAAGCGACACCTTTGGCGCGGCCGTCGGGAGTAGCACCTGTCTTCTTGCCATACATCACGTTGGAAGTGATGGTGAGCAAAGACAGAGTAGGACGGGCATTTTTGTAAACCGGAAGTTTCTTCAATTCTTCGCTGAAGAAATAGACCAGGTCAACACCCAGGTGGTCTACCTTGTCGTTGTCATTACCGAAGCAAGGGAATTCGCCTTGAATATCGAAACCTTCTGTCAGACCGATGTCGTTGCGGCGTGCAGTTACTTTGGCATATTTGATGGCCGACAGTGAATCGAGGGCGATAGAAAGTCCGGCTACACCGTAAGCAAGGTTGATGCGTGGGTTGGTATCTACAAGAGCCATTTGAGCTTTTTCGTAGTAATACTTATCATGCATATAATGGATGATGTTCATCGCTTCGTTGTAAACACGGGCGATTTCTGTCAATACCTTCTTGTAGTTGCTCATTACTTCTTCGAAGTTCAGTGTGTCGCTGGTTAGTACGGGGATATTTTTCACCATTACCGTACCGGTGTTTTCGCAACGTCCGCCGTTGATGGCAAGCAACAGGGCTTTGCCAGTTGCAACGTGCGCCGAAGAATTGGATTTGTTTTCCGATTTCCTGATAAGATACGCAGCATGCGATTCCGTAATCGTCAGACTGGCGCACTTCACGCATCAGGTCGTCGTTTTCATATTGGATGGAAGAAGTGTCGATAGATACTTTTGCGCAGAATTCTTTGAATCCTTCCGGCAGTTCCGGGCTCCACAATACAGTCAGGTTCGGTTCCGGTGAAGGGCCGAGGTTGTAGAGTGTTTGCAGGAAGCGGAAAGAAGTCTTTGTCACCTTGGTACGTCCGTCGTTGAGGCGTCCACCCAGGGATTCGGTTACCCATGTCGGGTCGCCGGCAAAGATGTCGTTGTAAGATTGCATACGCAGGTGACGCACCATACGCAGTTTGATGACAAACTGGTCGATCAGCTCCTGTGCGAAAGATTCTGTGATGGTTCCTTTGCTCAATTCATATTCCATATAAATGTCGAGGAACGAAGAGACGTTACCTAGTGACATAGCAGCACCGTCTTGTTCTTTTACGGCAGCAAGGTAAGCCATGTATACCCATTGTACTGCTTCTTGTGCGGTGTAGGCAGGACGGCTCAAGTCGAGTCCGTAGTATTCGCCCATTACCTTCATGTCTTTTAATGCTTTGATTTGCTCTGCCACTTCTTCGCGCAGGCGGATGCGGGCTTCGGTCATCGGACCGGTAAGGTTACGCAAATCTTCTTTTTTTGCCTCAATCAGTCGGTCGATACCATAGAGAGCCATACGGCGGTAGTCGCCGATGATACGTCCGCGGGCATAGTTGTCAGGAAGTCCGGTGAGGAATCCCAGAGAACGGAACGAGCGGATTTCTTCGGTATATACGTCGAATACTCCGTCGTTGTGCGTCTTGCGGTAGTGAGTGAAGATATCTTTTACGCGGTCGTCCACTTCCACGCCGTTTTCGTGGCAGGCTTTGCTCACCACGTTGATACCTCCGAAAGGCTTGATTGCACGTTTCAGAAGTTCGTCTGTTTGCAGACCGACGATCAGTTCGTTTTCTTTGTCGATATATCCGGCTTTATGAGAAGTGATGGTTGAGACGGTGACATTATCCAGTGAGCGTACTCCGTTATTGGCTCTTTCTTCTGCCAGTGCTTCGAGGCAGCGGTTCCATACAGCTTTAGTGCGTTCGGTAGGTCCTTCGAGGAAAGAAGCATCTCCATAATACGGAGTGATGTTGTGACTAACGAAATCTCTTACGTTGATTTCTGTGCTCCAAAGACCGTCTTTAAAGATCTTATTTAATTCCATAAATGATAAAATTAGAGGTTGTAGTTATCCTTTTCTTTAGAGCGCACAAAGTTACAACGTTTTTTCATATAATCAGCATAAATATGCTGTATTTTATGCTTTTCAACATAAAATACCTAGATATTGCTATTCTTTGGAAATGATGTTCGTGATTTTTTTTTGTGAAAACTCTTGTAAGTTTAAAATATATTCGTACCTTTGCACCGCTTTTAACGAAAAGCACTTCTGAAAAGGAAGTTTTGGAGAGGTGGCAGAGTGGTCGATTGCGGCGGTCTTGAAAACCGTTGTACTGCGAGGTACCCGGGGTTCGAATCCCTGTCTCTCCGCTGAACTTGCTGGACAGAAATGGTCAGCAAACGGACAAAAAGCTACAAATCAATGATTTGTGGCTTTTTTTATTGCCCGAAAGTCCTGCTTCCAAGACTTCAAAAGTACGGTAAAAGACAAAGTTTCGTTACTAAATCGTTACCTATTCCCTGCCGGACAAAAACGGTAACGATTTGTCCTCAAATGACCTGATAATGACTTGATTAGTCCATAGTCTGCATAACTCGAAAACGAGAGGTAAAAATTAATTTTGCAACTAAAAAAAGTGAGTTATGAAATCGACATTCAAGGTTCTTTTTTATTTGAAGAAAGGTTCTGAAAAGAAAAACGGCGAGGTTATGATTATGGCACGCATCACCATAGACGGCAAACTTTGCCAGTTCAGCACGAAACAGAGCATCCAGCCCGACAACTGGAACACGGCTGCGGGCAAAGCCAAAGGCAGGGATGCCGGGAGGATAAACGCCCTTTTGGACGACATACGTTCTTCCCTGAATACCATTTACCACGAAATGCAGCGGCGTGACAACTACGTGACCGCCGAGAAAGTGAAGAACGAGTTCTTGGGACACAGCGAGAGCCACGAAACAATCCTTACCCTGTTCCAAAAGCACAATGACGATGTGAAGCAGCTTGTGGGCATATCCAAGACGATAGCGACCTACCGCAAGTATGAAGTGACCCGCCGCCACCTTGCTGAATTTATCCAAAGCAAGTACAACGTATCGGACATATCCATAAAGGAGATTACCCCGATGTTCATTACCGATTTTGAGTTGTATTTGCGTACCGCCTGCAAGTGCGGCTACAACACCACCGCCAAGTTCATGCAGTTCTTCAAGCGTATCATCATCATCGCCCGTAACAACGGCATACTGGTGGGCGACCCTTTCGCCAGCTACAAAATCCGGCTGGAAAAAGTGGACAGGGGTTATCTGACAGAGGACGAGATAAAATCATCCTTAAAAAGAAAATGGTTTCCGAACGGCTGGAACACGTCAGGGACTTGTTCGTCTTTTCCTGTTTCTGCGGTCTGGCTTACAGCGATGTCGCCAACTTGCGGCAGGAGAATATCCAAAAGTCCTTTGACGGCAACCTTTGGATAATCACCAAGCGGCAAAAGACGAATACGGACGTGAATGTCCCCCTGCTGGATATTCCCAAGATGATTTTGAAGAAGTACAAGGGCAAGTTGCCGGACGGCAAGATACTTCCCGTAATCAGCAATCAGAAGCTAAACGCCTACCTGAAAGAGATTGCCGATATATGCGGTATTAAAAAGAACCTGACATTCCACCTTGCCCGGCACACGTTCGCCACGACCACCACGCTGTCAAAGGGCGTACCCATTGAAACGGTGTCCAAGATGCTGGGACACACAAACATAGAAACTACGCAAATTTACGCCCGCATCACCAACAGCAAGATAGGCAGCGATATGCAGGGGCTTGACAAGAAGTTTGTCGGCATCGAGAAGATTTACAAGGAAGTCGCCATGTAATCTTGATTATATGGAACTGGTCACAATTTGTGACCAGTCCTTACTATTATTCCAACATTGCTAAATCTCCTAAAATATACGATTATGGACTTGCAGATTATCCAAAACAAGATTTTTGAGGTCAGAGGTTGCCGGGTGATGCTCGATTATCATTTGGCAGAACTCTACCAAGTGGAAACACGAGCCTTGAAGCAGGCGGTCAAGCGCAATATCGAGCGTTTTCCGGGTGATTTTATGTTTGTACTCACCCAAGAGGAAGCTAACTTGCTGTTATCCATAGGGGTATCACATTTTGTGATACCCCCTGCTTACAACTTCGGCGTTGCTATGCCTATGGCTTTTACCGAGCAGGGCGTAGCCATGCTTTCTTCGGTTCTCCGCTCCAAAGTAGCCATAGAAGTAAACATTTCAATCATGCGGGCTTTTGTCCTCATGCGTCAAATGGCAATCGGTTACGAGGAACTGTCAAGGCGCATCGAGGAACTGGAGGTAAGCACCGATGCGCAGTTCAACGAACTGTACCAAGCCCTTACCCAGCTTTTGAGCCAGTCGAAACAACAGAAAGAACGCCGTCCGGTAGGTTTCGTTACCTATAACCGTGGCAAGAACGAATAGGTAACGATTTCGGTAACGAAATTCCGCCTAACAAACTATATCCCAATAAAGTACATTCTTCCACCTTGCGGGCAGTCCACCGACTACCCGCATTTTTTATATCCTTTTCCAACTGGCACATTCCCCGAAACGCCAGCCGTGCGTGGCATGGCTGACTGTATTTCGTGAAAAGAGCCGTTGGAAACCCGCACAAGCGTATTGAAAGCAAGCTCACAACACCCTTGCCTTTCCCGCCCGCATGGAGTGTTCCCTAAAAGATGAAAGAGAACAGGCACTTTTCCCCAGTTTCCCTATCTGTAAATCTTCCTCTTACGCAGTCCCCCAGCCGGGACAGTCGTTTTAATCATTTCAATAGGCAAAGGTAGTTACGTGTTCTTCACGATTTTGCAAGGTCGAGCCGTTCCGGTTTGGCGAAAAAATCTTCCCTGCCTTGCGAGGTATTTTTTGCCCAAAACCTTGCAAACTCTAAACACTACCCTTTTACGCCTATGTGAAACGAAAACGACCGACCCGACCGGAAGACGCATAAAAAAAAAGTCGGATTTACGGGAAACAGGAAAAAAGTTCAGTGAAACTTCAACTCCCTCACCTCTCAAATCCGCATAAAATTAAAAACTTAAAAAATTACAGCAATATGGAAGCAAAGGTATTATCGGAAGCAAAAGTTTATGTAGGCACTTATGCCAAGTACAACAACGGTTCATTGTCCGGCGCATGGCTCGACCTTTCGGACTATTCGGACAAGGAAGAATTTTATGAAGCCTGCCGGGAACTTCACAAGGACGAGGAAGATGCGGAATACATGTTTCAGGACTGGGAGAACGTGCCGGAGGGCTTAATCGACGAAAGCTGGATTTCTGAAAACTTCTTCGCCCTGCGTGATGCGGTGGAGGATTTGAGCGACACCGAGCAGGAAGCCTTTTTCGTGTGGTGCAACTATAAAAGCCATGATTTGGGCGAGGAAGATGCGGACGACCTTGTACGGGATTTCCGGGATGAATATCAAGGGGAATATGACGATGAAGAAGATTTCGCCTATGAAATTGTAGAGGAATGTTACGACCTGCCGGAGTTCGCAAAGACCTATTTCGATTATGAAAAGTTCGCCCGTGACCTGTTTATGTGCGATTACTGGTTTGATGACGGCTTTGTGTTCCGGGCGGCATAACAACCAATCCGGGCGGGGTGTCAAAGCCCTGCCCGCTAAAAACAACCAAGCGATGAAACGGAAAAGCATTTATAAAATCCTTTGGCGGGCGTTCCTGCTCTGCCTTGCATGGCGGTTCACCAGCGTAGCCGGAGCAGGCACGGCGATAACGGCATATATCGTATTTCGTGCCGCCTGTTTCCTGCTCCGTGTCTGCCTTTCAGCCCTTTATGCGCTGGGCATGGCTCTGCTTTTCCTGCTGTTGCTTTCTTTACTGATATTATAACGACCATTAAAAAAATAGAACATCATGCAGTCACTTAACAAAAACGGGGTAAGCATAACCCAAACACCGGGAGAAGAAAAGTTCGTGAAATGCTGTTTAGGGGCTTTCAGGGGACAAATTTATTATCAATATGACTACCGCCACACGGACGGAGAACTTTTCAGCACGGTAGCCAAAACGCTGGACGAGTGCCGCCGCAGGCGTGACGAATGGGTAGCGAAGAAGAACGGAGTAATAAACAAGTAAATTTTAGGGACATGAAAACAACAGAAGTAAACAAGGAGCTTATCGGCAGGCGTTGCGAGTGCATTTTTACGGGCTTAATGGTAACGGGCGTTATCGAGGACATCCAAGACGACCAGCATTCCATAGCGGTCAAAGTCCGTTTCGACCACCCGCACCAGTGGGGCGATGATTTGTATAATGATGTGGGGCGTGGGGCGCAAAATAGACGAGTTCGGCACGCTGCACCATTTGCAACTGTTGGAGGACAAACCGGACTTTCAGATAATGACGGTAGTTTTCGGCGAGCCAATCAGCCGGATAGACCGCAGTGTTTTTGAAGATGTTGCAACGTGGGGTGTCTGTTCCCTGCAAGGCTGGGTAAACAGCTATGAAAGTGTCCGGTTTGTAGCCATAGACGACCATACGGCAATCATCACGGGCGAATATAACATGGAGCAGGTAAAGGTGTTAGAGAGATACACGTCCATAAAGAGCCTTAAAACCAGTTGATAGAGAACGGCGGCAAGCAGCCGCCGTTACTTTCTTCCGTGAGCCTGCCAGCGGGTGAAGAAAGTAACAAAGAAGCCTTTCGTTTCCCTATCATGGAAACAGCCCGCCGATGCTTCCCGGCGGGCTGTCTGTCTGATATTTACGCTTTGCGTATCATTCCATACCCGGTTTCCCAAGAGGATGATAAAAACGGATGTCGCAACTATAAATCCTCATAGTGAATAAATTTTACACCAAGTATGCACACGGTTTCTTCTTCCTCGATGTCATATTTCCATGTCCGCTTAGTGACAAGCATTTCCGTGTCGCAATCGAACCATACCATTACGGGCGCATCATCTTCTTCGTCCGCCCATTTGAAAACCTGATTGGACGGTATTTTCCACAATTCAGCACTGTCACGTTCGGAAATGCAGTCCTTATCCACAATGATGATGTCACCTACTGCCGGAACTATATCCGTTTCCAACGTGGTTTCTATATACCACGAGATACCTTTTATATCCAATTCTATTTTTACCATGTCATTTTATTGTTTAGGGGTTATCGTTTCCGTTTCTTCCTTGCTGTTGTCATTATTGAACGATAGCGAAAGTTGCTGCATCTGCCCGAAGCTGTCGATGATATAAATGTCAATCGTCTGCTGGTCTGTCGATGCCGAGGTATAATAGAGCCTGAACGTTTCTTTTTCCAGCGGGTAAAGGTCATTGGGCAGGAACACCGTGCCGTTATCCATTTCCAGCTTCCCTTTGCCGTCCGGCTGGAAGTACCTGATTTGATAGGTAGTCGGCTGGTAATAGCCGCCACGCACCAACTGGCAGCGTATTTCGGCGGTTTCCCCGACTTTCAGCCTTTTGGGTACTGGCAGCGTTTCGATGCTGAACGGGTACGCCTGCTGAATATCCAAGTTGTCATTACAGGCGGTGACAAGTACAAGGGCGGCCACGATGTAGCAGCCCATGATGATTTTATACATTACATTTTTCATATACATTATTATATAGCGGTCAGTTGATAATGAATTTCAGTCCCAAAGATACCTGCGTGTGGAACTTGCCTATGTCCGAGCCGAACAACGCCCGTTCCCTTGCGTTCAGCAGCAGAGCCACCCGGTCGGTCAGGTAGGCTTCCAGTTCCAGCGTCAGCGCACCGCCGTAAATGAAGCAGTCCTTATCCAGCAGCGTGGAGCCGTCCGGCAAGAGCTTTTCGCTTCGGTTGCTCGTTTCATACCCGGCGAGTGCCGACAAGCCCAATGAAAGGAAAAAGGTCTTTCGCCTGTCCGATAGGAATTTCAGGTAATAGCCGCCCTCTGCGGTGAACTGTTCTACGGGTATCTGCATATCCTTGTAGTCATACTTCTTGTGCAGGTACTCCCCGCCAATCACCCAGCGGTTTGCGTTCTTGGTGTAAACGCTGTACGCCGCCCCGATGTGGTAGGCGAAATCACTGCCAGCGTTCCAATGCACCCCGTCCGTCATGCCCGCCGTCACCTGCAAGCCTTTCATGCCCGGCAGGTATCTTTGTGCGTGTGCCTGAAACGAGGTCAGGCACAGCACAAAGAGCATCATTATAAAGATGTGTCTTTTCATTCCCTATTTGATTTTGAGTTCGTTAATCACTTCTGCGTTCACGATGTCGGCGTTCTTCACCCGGATAACCTGATGCCGCCCGCCGTTCTTCTCGTAGAGTTCCACCAACAGCAGCTTGTCGTCAGGAATGGTGAACTTCGGCAGGGCGTACACCGTGCGCACGGTCGTTTTCCCGGCAATCTCTATCACCTCGTTGTAGCTGCGTACCGCATCCAGCACCGTTTCCTGAATAGCCGTGCGCTTCGGCATTTTCTTATCGACTATCTTAAACTTGATGAAGTCGGTATCGAAAGGCACGTTGGAACTGTTCTTTGTCTGCGTGTGCACGTAGAGCATCCCGTTATAGGTATAAATGCCCTTGATTAAGAACTGTATGCCGAAACGCTTGCTACCCAAGTGGCGCACTTTCCGGTCATTGTTCTTGTAGATGCTTTGCATTATCAGCTTCACCAACAGCGGGCTTTCATTACCTAATTCCCGGAAATAGATGTTCATGCGGGTATGCGAAAAGTCGCTGGTGTCCTCGTTCTCCAAGAAGTCTTTCATCCTCGATGTTGCGCATTTCCGGTTCACGGGCATACTTGGCGTTGAATGAAAAGAAACTCCCGTCCTCGCAGATAACGGAGAAGTTCGTTTCGCCCGGAAAGCCCTCTGTCGTGGCTTACACGTATTACGTTCTTCGCACCGTCCGCCTTGCCCGCTATGATATGGTTGCTTCCCAAATCGACATAGCGGACGGCGGCGGGGAAGATGATATGCACCGTCTTGGCAAAGGTCACTTCCACGCCGTAGGGCGTTACCATTTGGCGGTACGGGAGTTTCCGGGTAATTCCCCGGTACAAGTCGTTGCCAGCCGCATACTTCACGGTGTCAGCGGTTTGTGCGTTTGCCGCACACACGCCCAGCAAGAGGGCGCACATTACAAAATCTGTTTCATTGTCAATTAAAATTTTAGTGGTTGAATATTTGTTGAGTAATTATTGTTTGGCGTAAAGCATCACCTTGTACCCGGCTTTCAGCTTCACTTTCACGGTTCGGAACTTCTTGGCAAGATAGCCGGACGTTCCTTGCAGCAAGCCCCTTGTCACGTCCATAGCCACCTGCTGCCCGGCACTTTGGGCAAAGGAAATGCTTGTACCCAGTCCGCTTCCGATATTCGCCATAGCTTCGTTGAACGCTTCCTGCTCCATAGAGGACGGGACGGAAAGCCCCTTTTGTCCGTCCGTGTCGAACACGGCGAGTTCCACCGGGATGATGTTGCCCGCATACTCAATCGAGGACACCAGTATGTCGAGCCGTTCGCCCTGCACCTTTGCCGTTCCCGCCACAAGGGTATTCTTCGGCACAACGATATTTCCCGCCTGCATGGGTTCGAGCAGCCGTAGTTTCACCGCCTGCCCGTCCACCAGCGTTTGGTCTTGGTGGATGCAGGCGGCTACCGTGTTCCTGCCCATAGCGTAGCCCGTGCCTACCGCCGTGTTGAAGCCATAGTTTCGTGGCTGGCTGTAAGCCCGGATGAAGTCGGCATCGCTCATGGGCTGCTGCAATCCCGAAACGGTCGTTTCCCGGATTGCCTGCACCGCCACCGCATCCGGCTTGCGGTCAATGCCGCCCGTTACCGGGACTTGTGCGACTTGTCCCTGCCCGCCGTTCATGTACTTTGCCGCCAGTTCGTAGGACTTTTCCAAGAGTGCCATTTGGTCGTCTGCCGTAGGCGTGGCGTTCTGCTGCTGTTGCAGTCGGTCGGTCAGTTCCGCCACCTGCCGCTTCAAATCCTCTTTTTCCTCGTCCACCGCCGGGGTTTCGTAGAACGTGCTTAACTGGCGGTTGATGTCCCGGTAAGCGTATGCCGAAGAAGCACCGCCGCCCCTTTGTGGCTTCGCATCATCTTCCGGCATCAGGTCGATTTCCGCTTGCGGTTCTTCCATTTCATCGTCCCCCGTGAAGCCGAAGTCCTGCAAGGATTGTATCTTGTCCTGCTGTTTGCGGCTTATCATCGCCTGCTCGTAAGCCTTTTGCTTGTCGGCTATAATTCCGTCCTCTGCGGGCAGGGGTATGTCGGCGTTGAAGCCGCCCACGCTCTCCACGTTCACGTCCTCTTTGCCGGAGGGGGCGAATATCAGGTACATGCACCCGGCAAGGGCAAGGAACATCAGCGGGAAGACTATCATTTTCCTGCGCTGCTGCACCTGCTGCGGGGTAAGTTCCCGTTTGGGTTTATCTTCCTTTTTCGGCTTCCCGTCCGCCTGCGGTACGGTCGTGCCGTTCTCATTCTTCTGTACTTCTTCCATATTCCGGTCTGTTTAAGGGTTGATACTGTTGATTGTGTCATTGCCTTGCAATGGCAGTTGTTTGATATGTTCTATTTGCAGCCGCCTGCCGTCCCGTTTCCCGATATTGTAGATTGATGAAACGGTGATGTAGATAGACAAGCCGCCAAAGAAGAAGAACATCACGAGGATAACCGCCAGCCTTTTGCCCGGCGTAATCCGTCCGCACATCCGGCGCAGGCAATCGTCCGCCCAGTCCTGCACCTTTTCGATGTAGTTTCGTTCTTCTCTCCATAAGGCTATCTCTTAATGGTCTGTAAATCCTTGTTCTCGGTAATGGTGAACGCTTCGATGATGAAGCCGTGCGGGTTGTTGTCGCTCCGTGTGGCGTTGAGCAGGCGGCACGAGGTCACAAGGCTTCGCACCGTCAGGCTGCTTTCCCGGACAATCAACTGGCGGGCATACGTGTTCACCTTGTAGGGGTACTGGTCGAAGTCGCACTTCACGCTGTCAATCTCTACCGTCTGCGTGACGTTTCCGGAAATCACCCGGTTATAATACCCCTTTTCCGCCAAGTCCTTGTAATAGTTGAAAGCGGTCTTGTCGGCAAGGAACAGCGAGCGTTTGATGTTGCTTTCGATAGCCCCCTTGTCGGGTGATAAGGTGAAGAAAAGTTCGTGGAAACGCCGCACGTGCGACTTCGCTTCCACGGGTCTGTTCTGTGCCATGTCCTGCGAGAGTGCCAGCATCAGGCTTTTGCCGTTGTCGAGGACGTATATCTTCTGCCGCTGCTTTTCGGCGAAACTGTACGAGTTCCACGGCGAAGCCCGTCACCAGTGCGCACAGGCAGATGAATACCAGCGCAAAGAGCCGGATTTGCCGGAAACTCGTTTCGATGTTCGTTAATGATTTAAATTCCATTTGTCTGTCATTTTAATTATGATACTTGTTGATTGAATTATTTGAGAAGTTTCCCGGCTACTTTCCCGGTTGCCGCACCGACCGCAGCCCCGGCGACTGACCCAGCCCGTGCCACGTTACGGTTATAGGCAGACATTCCGCCAGCCGACACTATCCAGCTTGCCACCGTAGGAATGGTGAAGTAGCCCACGATGCCGATAATCATAAAGATTACATACACGGTGCTGCTCCCGTCCGGGATGAAATTCGGGTCTGAAAGCTGCTCGATGTCCTTTTGGAGCATCAGCGTTTGTATGCGTGCCAGCACGCTGCTGAACAAGTCCGACACGGGTAGCCACAGGTAAATGGAGATATAGCGTGAAATCCACTGGGTCAGCGTGCTTTGGAAACCGTCATAGACGGAAATCGCAAACGCCAGCGGACCCAGTATCGAAAGCACAATCAGGAAGAACGTGCGCAGCGTGTCTATAATCAGCCCGCCGCCTGAAAGAGCATTTCCAGCAGTTCCCTGAACCAATCTCGGACAGATTTCTTGATGTTGTAAGCCGCCCTGTCCATGTACATACCCGTCATAGTCACCATGTCGGAGGGCGACCAGCCCAGTTCTTCCAGTTGTCGGTCAAATTCCTCGTCCGATGCGAGGTAAAGCCGTTTCAGGGCTTCGCATCAGGGCTTCATATTCCAGTCGGTCTTTTGCGCCCGGTACTCGTTCATGTCGAAGTCTGCGTTTCCATAAGCTGGTTGCACCCTTTCACCACTGGCGACAGCACCGTGTTGATAGTCCCCAGCACGAACGTGGGAAAGAACATGATGCACAGCCCCAGCGCAAAGGGGCGCAGGAGTGGGTACACGTCTATGGGTTCGGCACGTGCGAGCGACTGCCACACGCCGCCACGTAGAACAAAGCTCCCAGCCCGGCTATTCCTTTGGCTACCCCCGTCATGTTGCTGCACAAGGGCATCATTTCATCGTACAGCACCCGCAACACTTGGTGCAGGTTGTCAAAATCCACTGCTGCTAATAACATAGGCATACCGATTTATATGTTACCAGTAGCGTTCATCCGCCGAGCCGTAGAGAGCCAGCACCCGGTCGGTGTCGTTTTCTTCTTTGCCCGCAGGTAGGACACGGATATGTTCTTGCGGGTGTAGTAGTTCACAAGGTTGCGGTAATTCAATAGGCTTCGGTAGGCATTATCAATAATAGCCAGCCGTTCGGCATCCGTCAGCGACATACCAGTGATGTTCACTACATTTTTCAAGTCCTGCAACACGTCCGAGCTTTCCGACATCAGTTTGGCATAGCCGAACGATATTGCCGATAGTTCGTCAGGCGTGAAATTCGGGTCTGCCAGCATACTTTGGAAGTTGCGCACGTAGATTTCGGATATTTCCGCCACCAGTTCAATGGACTTCTTCACCTTGATGCCGCCCTTGACAACATCGTGTACCGCTTTGAGTGCATCGTAATAGACTTTTCCCTGCTGGAAAATCTTCTGCGCTTCCATGAAGCCGTCCAGCGTGTTTTTGGCTGTGGTGGAAGTCTGCACTATCTGCTTGGTGGTGTTGATGATGCCCTGTGCCAAGTTGCCGGGGTCTGACACCACCCACTGGGCGGATGCGTTGCCGATGAAGCAAAGGCATACCGCCATAAGGAGAATTGTTTTCTTCATCTTTTTCTGTTTTTAGGGTTTATAACTCGCTTGTATTCGCCGCCGGGTGAAAGGGTTATCCGGTCACGTTCCTTGTCATAC
>SCPN01000073.1_pt1 | contig 234108 bp, 319 predicted proteins | sample 6106831 | NCBI WGS metagenome assembly SCPN01 (sample SAMN10720447, study PRJNA508395) | human gut metagenome | isolation source: Participant 1, 0 month
AAACGCTGGCCAAGTGTATAATTGATAGCGGCCGATCTAGCTACGGTGGTGCTATAATTGTCCAAGGAACGTGCTTGTATAGGGAGGATGTTCCTGATGAGCGAAGAAAAGAAACTTAAAATCGAGAAAGTGGACATCGCCGACGGCGGTCGCTATGGTAAGTTCGTATGTGAACCATTGGACCGTGGTTATGGTATCACTCTTGGTAATAGCTTACGCAGAATTTTGCTTTCATCCCTTGATGTAAGCAGCTATCACCCTATCAAAATTGATGGAGTTCTTCATGAATTCTACTATTCCTGGTATTCGCGAAGACGTTACGGATATCATCCTTAACTTTAAAGCAATTCAGCATCAAAGTTGAAGAAGATGTTCAACCACTTTGGAAGTACATCTTTGACTCCAAAAGGACGGCGTATTGACAGCCGCTGATTTGGCTGAACAATTCCCACCAGAAGTAGAAGCATTAAAACCTGAACTCGTGGATTGCGACAATGGATGAGACAGCTCATCTCGTAATGGATGTAGTAATCGAACGTGGCAAAGGTTACGTTCCTTCTACGAAGAATAAAAGATACTGATGTTATTGGTTGTATTCCAATCGATTCCATCTTCCAATTCTTCGTGCTAAATACGAAGTGAGTGATGTCCGTGAAAGTAAATGAATGGACTTTGACAAACTTACTAGAAGTTTGGACTGATGGTTCCATTACCGCTGCTGATGCAGTGGCAAAAACCAAAGCTGCCACAAGGATTGGTTATTTAGGAACTTCACTAAATTCAGCGCACTCTGCAGACGCTGTAGATGTTAACACTGGTGAAGGCGGTATCGTTATAGATCCAGTAGGTTCCGATAATGAAGAACCAGCTGTAGATGACGGCTCCAGCAAAGATTTCCATCGATGAGTTGGCCTCTGCTATTATGCGTATAACTGCTTGAAACGCTGGCATTAATAAATTTGCATTGCTAGACAAAACCATTGATGACTTAGGAAAAGTTGCAATTTAGGCAAAAATCCATCGATGAAATTGAGGAAAACTCAACAATCATCCAGGTGGTTTTCAACTTAACAAAAAGGCGAATAAGGAAGACGAATGTACAGAAAATTAGGTCATGACAGCTCCGCTCGTGCTGTTCCGTAGCATGTTAACATCTTTCTTCCAATATGCATTGAAACTACTGAAGCTAAAGCGAAAGAACTTCGCCTTTAGTCGATCAAATGGTAACTTTGGCTAAACGTGGCTACATCTTCATGCACGTCGCCAAGTTCTTTGCATACCTCATGGATGAAAGTGTAGTAAAAAAACTGTTTGATATACAATTGTTCCAAAATATGCAGAGACTGTCAAGGTGGTTACACTCGTGTAATCAAACTGATTCGCAAAGGTGACGCTGCACCTTTGGCTATTATCGAGTTAGATCAACTCATACGGTGTTGTAACTACATGTTGCAGCACCGTTTTTATTGTCAATTTTATGGTACAATCGATTAGTACAATATCATATAGCTAGCAAAAGGATTTAAATAAGCATTGCTACATGATATATATTTATGGCAATAATTAATGCTTAATTTATAAAGTGGATTACATTAATTTGTTGTAGTTAATAGGTCAATAATGTGATATACAATTTAAAGGTGATACTTTCATAGAAACGAAATTGACTAGAAAGATATGAGGCTATTCATGAACGAAAAAGACATTATGATTGATGTCAATCATATGAGTCATATATATACTGATGAAAACGGCAATGATGTACGCGCATTAGATGATGTGAATTTATCCATCAAGCGCGGTGAGTTTGTATGTATTATCGGTACCAATGGCAGTGGTAAAAGTACCCTAGCCAAGCATTTTAATGTGCTATTACAACCTAGCGAAGGTCATGTCAATGTATGTGGCTTTGATACGCGCGATGAAGCGCATATTTGGGATATTCGCCAACATGTAGGAATGGTATTCCAAAATCCTGATAACCAAATCGTAGCGGCTGTCGTAGAAGAGGACGTTGCCTTTGGTCCTGAAAATCTAGGTATTCCTAGTGATGAAATTAGAAAACGTGTCGATGCAGCGTTAGAAGCTGTTAATATGACTGAATATAGAGAACATGGTCCTCACGTTATCTGGTGGTCAAAGCGTTATGCCGCATTGCTGGCTATGCGCCTTTGCTATGAAACCAGATTGTATTGTTCTTGATGAACCAACGGCCATGCTCGATCCAAAAGGTCGTCGTGAGGTCTTAGAGACAGTCCATAAGCTCAATAAAGAAGAGGGCATTACTATTGTCTTTATTACACACTTCATGGAGGAAGCCGTTACGGCTGACCGTGTGGTGGTTATGAAAAATGGTGTGAAATTACATGATGGTACGCCTCGTGAAATCTTTAGTCATGTAGATACCTTGAAAGAACTTGGCCTCGATGTGCCTGTAGCCTCTGAAATTGCTTTCAAATTAAATGCAAAAGGTTATGAAGTGGGTAACAGCATTATAAACAATGAAGAACTAGCAGAAGGTCTTAAAGGCTCAAAACTGGCAGATCAATTAGTAAACTCTAATCATGTGGTTGCTAAGGTTGAAGAAGTTCCTGCTAGTGAACTGCCAACTGATGCAAGAGGGGGAGGGAATCTCACTAATGGCGATTGTATTAGATAATATTACATATACCTACGGCATGGGAACTCCTTTTGAAAAAACAGCCCTTCATGGTATATCTCTTACCATTGAAAATGGGGAGTTTCTAGGTGTTATCGGTCATACTGGTTCCGGTAAATCTACCTTTGTACAACATCTAAATGGTTTATTACACCCTACAACAGGTACAGTAACCGTAAATGGTGTAGATATTAGTGCCTCCACAGAGGAAGCTAAAAAGATGCGCCACAAGGTAGGCATGGTATTCCAATACCCAGAGCATCAATTATTTGAAGAAACCATCGCTGAAGACATTGCCTTTGGTCCTAAAAATTTAGGTCTTAGCTCTGATGACGTAGATGAACGCGTTCGTGATGCTATGAAGTTTGTAGGTCTTGACTACAATACCTATGCAGAACGATCTCCGTTTCACTTATCCGGAGGTCAAATGCGCCGCGTTGCTATTGCTGGGGTAGTGGCTATGAATCCAGACTTTTTAGTTCTTGATGAACCATCTGCAGGCCTAGACCCATTTGGTCGTGAAGAAATCTTTGAGGAAATCATTCGCCTCCATAAGGAGAAAGGAATTACGGTTATCCTTGTATCCCATAACATGGAGGATATATCCCGCATGGCCTCTCGCCTAGTAGTACTCGATAAAGGTCGTATAGTACTCGATGGGGAACCGATGGATATCTTTAATAATCATCGAGATGCATTGCAAGCTGTTGGCGTAGATGTACCGCCTGTGTCTGTAACTATGGAGTACTTACGTGAACAAGGTCTTGATGTGTCTAACAGAGTCTGTCTGTAGATGATGCAGTAGAAGCAATTCTGAAGGAGGTAACCATGTTAAATAATATAACTATTGGTCAATACTTCCCAGGAAACTCTTTTTTCTTGCACCGCATGGATCCACGAGCAAAGATTATTGCTACTACTATTTTCGTAGTTGCCATCTTTTTGGCAGATTCACCGCTAGCTTATTATTGTAGGTGGTTTTACAATCTTTGCCATGCTATTATCTCGTTTACCACTACGTCTTATGTGGACCGCTATTAAACCGCTTTGGATTATCATTGTATTTACTATGGGGATTCACATTTTTACGACACCTGGTAATACCATTTTCCAATGGGGTATTATTAATATCACCGATCATGGTGTGGCAATGGGCCTTCAAATGGCGGCACGCTTAATCTTCTTAATCTTGTTCTCTTCTTTGTTGACGTATACCACATCTCCTATTCGTTTAACTGATGGTATCGAGCATTTGCTCAATCCATTCCGTCGCATTGGCGTACCTGCTCATGAGCTGGCTATGATGATGACTATTGCACTTCGTTTTATTCCGACTTTATTGGATGAGACGGATCGTATTATGAAAGCACAATCAGCCCGTGGTGCAGACTTTGTGACCGGCTCTATCATTCAACGAGCAAAGAATATGGTGCCCTTATTGGTACCATTATTTATCAGTGCATTTAGACGTGCTGATGAACTGGCTATCGCCATGGAGGCTCGCTGTGCTATCGCGGCGGTGTAAATCGTACGCGTATGAAAGAATTACAAGTGACCTATGTCGATTATATCGGTGTCGGTGCTGTTATTTTGGTTACTGTTGTACTCATTGCGTTGTGGTGGCTTGGCCTATGAGAAATATACGGATCATAGTGGCTTATGATGGTACAGATTTAGCAGGTTATCAAAAGCAACCTAATGATAAAGGCTTAACGGTACAAGGTTGTTTAGAATATGGCTTGTCAAAAATCTGTAATGAGCCCATTCAAATCTACGGTGCTTCTCGTACAGATGCGGGGGTACATGCAAAGTTTCAAGTATGTACCTTTCAAACCTCTGGTGCTATACCAGTAGACAATATTCCACGCGCTATGATTGCGCATATTCCAAAGGATATAGTTGTATTATTAGAGGCTATTGAAATACCATTACTAGATTGGAAACCACGGTGGAATATATACGGTAAAGAGTATGTATATACGATTCATAATCAGCTCATTGCTAATCCGTTGACGAAACGATATCACTGGCATGTAAAAAAGCCTCTCAATATTGAGCTCATGCAAGCTGCTGGTAATGAATTACTAGGTACACATGACTTTACGACCTTAAAGGGAACGAATTCTACACCGGCTGATCCCGTTAAGACGATTATGGGCATTCATGTAGAGGGTAAGGGACCTCATGTGACTATTTCTGTGGTAGGCGATGGGTTCTTATACCATATGGTACGTAATATTGCAGGCTTACTCGTAGATGTAGGCCTTGGTCGCCGTAAGGTGGAGGATATCAAAGGCTACTTAGCTGCTAAAGACCGTCGCGTTATCGGAAAAACTGCGCCCGCTCAAGGTTTATGTTTAGAAGAAATCTTCTTTACTGAGGAACGACAACAAGAGGTATTACGGAATAAATATTCTATATAATTTAAGAATAAATATTCTATATAATTTCATATAGAATATTTTTTAAACGAGTAATTATGAAACGTTGAGCATAAATACTAAAAGGATACTACGAACTTCAAAAGTAGTATCCTTTTTTTTCTCTTATAAGTTTTAGTTATAATGCTCTAATTTATACCTATTATTATGAGAAATGATACATTGTAAACCTAAAGTATACATGATACAATGACGATATAAGACAGATTCGTACTATACATATATAAAATAGTAAGTTAGACTCTTGTCAGCAGTGTAATTTTTATCCTAAGGAGGGTGAATCTCTTGCAAAAACGTAAAGATTTTATCTGGAAAATGGGCGGCCAACAAGGTGAAGGTATCGAGAGTTGCGGCGAAATTATGGCTACAATCCTTGCTAAAGAAGGCTATTCCTTGTATAGCCAACGTTTATTTGCATCTCGTATCAAAGGTGGTCATACTACATTCGCATTGCGCGTAGCGTTAGAACAAATTATGTCCATCGGTGAAGGCGTAGACTTCTTATTAGCTCTTGACCAAGAAACTGTTGATATGCACGGTTCTGAAGTTCGTGATGGCGGTTACATCATCTGTGATAGCAAAGTAAAACCGGACTTCTCTAAATACGAAGGTACAAAAATCAATTGCTTATCCTTGCCAATCTCTGAAACAGCGATGAAACAAGGATCTATGTTGATGCGTAACATCGTAGCACTTGGCATGTCCGTAGCACTTCTTGGTTTTGAAACTAAGTTGTTCAAAGATGCTATTGCTGAACAATTTGCAAAAAAATCCCAAGAAATTATCGATAAAAACTTGGCTGCTTTCGACGATGGTCATGGCCTTGTAATGGAAAAATTGGGCGATGTTGAAATCGATACATTGACAGCTCCTGGTAAGAAAGATCAAATGTTCTTATTAGGTAACGAAGCATGTGCTCTCGGTGCTATTGCAGCGGGGTCCCGTTTCATGGCATCTTACCCTATTACACCGGCATCCGAAGTTATGGAATTCATGATTAAAAACATGGATAAATTGGGTGCTACTGTTGTTCAAACAGAAGACGAAATCGCAGCATGCATGACAGCTATGGGCGGCGTATACGCTGGTGTTCGTGGCTTCACATGTACTTCTGGCCCTGGTCTTTCCTTGATGGCAGAATCCTTGTCTATGGCTTCCATGGCTGAATTGCCAATGGTTGTTATCGACGTTCAACGTTCTGGCCCATCTACTGGTATGGCTACAAAAGTTGAGCAATCCGATATTGATGCGGCTTGCTACAATGCACATGGCGACTACTCCGGTATCGTAATTTCTCCAACATCTATCGAAGAATGCTTCTATGAAATTCAAAAAGCTTTCAACTTGGCAGAAATGTACCAATGTCCAGTAATCTTTATGCCTGACTTACAACAAGGTTTGAATAAACAATCCGTTCCTACTTTCGATTTGAACCGTGTACCTATTAACCGCGGTAAAATGATGAAAGAAGCAGAACTTCCTGCATTGGAACAACCTAAATACTTCAAACGCTTCGAATTGACTGAAGATGGTATTTCTCCTCGTACAATTCCTGGCATGAAAAATGGTCTATTCCTTTCCACAGGCTTAGAGCATAACGAAGAAGGTAAACCAGCAGAAGCGCCTACAATGCACGTAGCGCAAACTGATAAACGTTTCCGCAAATTGGAAACTGTAGCTGATAACTACGAACCATTCTTGAACAACGCTAAATACGACGAAGCAGATGTACTTGTTGTAGGTATGGCTTCTAGCCGTGGCGCTATCGAAGAAGCAGTTGCTGAATTCGATCAAGAAGGCGTTAAAGTTAACCACTTGCAATTGCGCTTAATTAAACCATTCCCAGCAAAGCAATTACAACCATTCTTTGATGCTGCGAAAAAAGTGGTTATCGTAGAGCACAATAAAACTGGTCAATTGACTAACTTGTTTAAAATCAACATGCATAAGAAAACATAAAATTTCTAGCTGCTTAAAATACGATGGTAATCCATTCACAAAAAGTTATGTGAAAAATGCGATTAAGGAGGTCCTATAATATGGCAACAGCTAAAGATTACAGAAACGATATTCGTCCTAACTGGTGCCCAGGCTGTGGCCATTATGGGGTTCAAGCAGCGATTACTGACGCTGTAGTAGCGAAAAATATTCCACCAGAAAAATTAGCAGTAATTTCCGGTATCGGTTGCTCCAGCCGTATCGGTGGTTATTTCTACGCTTACGGTGCGCATACAACTCATGGCCGTGCACTTCCTTACGCTCAAGGCGTAAAACTTGCTAACCAAGACTTAGAAGTTATTGCATTCTCCGGTGACGGTGATGCGTTCGCTATCGGTATGGGTCACACTATCCATGCTTTCAAACGTAATGTAAACATGACATACGTTGTAATGGATAACCATGTATATGGTTTGACTAAAGGTCAAGCATCCCCTCGTTCCGACATCGGTTTTGTTACAAAAACAACTCCTCGTGGGGCGTTCGAGTCTCCATTGTCCATCTGTGAAACTGCGATTGCAGCAGGTGCTACATTCGTAGCTCAAAGCTACATGATCAACCGTGAAGAACTTGTTGATTTGATTCAAAAGGCTATGGACCATGATGGCTTCTCCTTCATCAATGTATTTAGCCCATGTGTTACATACAACAAACGCAATAGTTACGATTGGTTCAAAGAACATTTAGTAGCATTGCCTGAAGGCTATGATCCAACAGATCGTGCAGCAGCACTTAAAACTTTGGGCGATACAGATGGTTTGGTTACTGGTCTTATTTACCAAAATACATCTAAACCTTCCTTCGAAAAATCCTTGGCAGCAGCAAATGGTGGTCCACATCCTCGTCCATTGACTGAAGACGTTGTAAAACCTGACCAAGCATTATTCGACAGCCTTTGTAATGGCTTCAAATAAGCATTAGCAGAACACAATAGATACTTGCTTATCTACATGAAAAACGTGTCACCTTCGGGTGACACGTTTTTGTTTATCCTATTTTTCTCTCATGTGTATGTAACTTTCATCTGTAGTTTAATTGTAATTGTCGCTCTTTAATGGAGACCGATTTTGATGTATTGCTTTCTGCGATTCGTCCCATGTGGTTATATAACGTGATATAATAAGGACATTGTATGATATTCATTGCAATTGTATCGTATTCATTGCAGAGGTTTTTATGAAAGCATACGAAAAGGGGATTAGTTTATCTATCTGGACTTTGAGTTGGCCTATATTTATCGAAGTATTCCTACAGCTGTTAGTAGGTAATATAGACCAAGTGATGATGAGTCACTACTCTCCTCAAGCGGTAGCAGCGGTAGCTAATGCCAATCAAATTTTAAATATCTTTATTATGCTCATCATCGTCATGAGTACAGCTACGACGATTTTGATTGCCCAGTATTTAGGGGCTCGAAATCAGTCTAAGCTATCTGAGGTATGTACGGTCAGCTTAGTGATGAATTTTCTGTTTTCATCCATAGCGGCAGTATTTTTTATCACTTGCCATGAATGGATCTTTACATGGCTGGGAATTCCGCCAGAAACGATGAGTGATACGTCGCTCTATATGACCATAGTAGCGGCGGGCCTACCGATACAAGCTATGTACTATGCATTAGTGGCTGTGTTTAGAGGTCATTCACTAACGCGTATTACCATGTACATAGCACTCGTTATGAATGTAATTCATATTATAACGAATTATGTATTAATCTTTGGACATGGACCAATACCAAGTCTTGGTGTATTAGGTGTTTCTATTTCAACATGGCTATCTAAACTGGTAGGCCTAATGATTATTGGATATACTTTTAAGAAATTATTAACCTTAGAGGTAAGCTTTACATTCTTAAAACCATTTCCGTGGCATACGGTTAAATCTTTATTGCATATCAGTGTTCCTTCTGGTGGCGAAACATTGAGTTATCAATTGTCTCAAACGATGATTATGAAAATGGTCAATATTTTGGGACTCGCAGTAATCAATACAAAGGTATATGTATCCGTTATTGCTATGCTTTGCTATGTATATACAATAGCACTCGCCAATGCTTCACAGGTAATCGTTGGATTCTTGATGGGGGCCAAACGCCAAGAGGAGGTAAGTAATCGCGTATGGCATTCTACGTTTTTAGCGATTGCTATTAACGTAGGTCTTGCTACATTCTTCTATCTTGTTAGCGATGTTGTTCTTTCTGTCTTTACTACAGATCCTGAAATTTTATCATTAGCCCATAATGTATTATTAGTAGAAATCTTCCTTGAGTTAGGTCGTGCCGTAAATATCGTTATGGTATCTTGTTTACAAGCCGCAGGGGATATTCGAACTCCAATGCTCGTAGGCATCTTAGGCATGTGGTTATGTGCAGTGCCACTATCATATCTCTTTGGCATATATTGGGGCTGGGGCCTCGTAGGTATTTGGGTTGCTATGGCTGTGGATGAAATTTTACGGGGGTTATTATTTGTGTATCGCTGGTATAGCGGTAAATGGAAAAACAAGAGACTTATTGAAGCTTAGGTTTGCGTTTCTGTTATTTTAATTAATTCCTTTTATAGTTTGTAGATATATGTAGCATTACATATGGGAGAGTGTAATTTACTAGATATTGTGAAAGTAGGTTTATATGAGTAAGACAGTAGGTATTATTGGCTTAGGCTTATTAGGCGGTTCATTGGCAAAGGCTTTGAAGGCTTACACCGATTATGAGGTGGTAGGGTATGCTCGTCGCCAAGAGGTTTGTGATGCGGCCATCCAAGATGGGGTGGTGAAAGCTGCTTGGACCGAGGTAGAACCATTGATTGAAAGCTCAGATATTGTTGTGTTCTCCTTACCACCAGATACAAACGCACGACTCTTTACTGAAACGGCACATCTATTTAGACCAAAACAAGTTGTAACAGATGTATCGAGTGCGAAGGAAAACTTCCTCCGTGCTGTCTATGAATCAATTCCTAAGGGAACGATTTTTGTCTCCGTCCATCCTATGGCGGGTTCAGAAAAAGGTGGCTACGAAGTATCTCATAAAAACTTATTTAAAGGTATGGGATGGATCGTCCTAGAGGATAAGGCCTCTGAAGTATATAGCGAAGAGGTAGCCGAGGAGCTAGCTGAGATGGGCCGTGCCGTAGGTTCACGCATTGAGTTCGTCGATATTTACGCTCATGATGAATATCTAGCCATGGTTAGTCATATGCCTCATTTGCTAGCTGCCATTTTGACGCAAGTTTCTGGTGGTGATGAATTGGGAGAATTGCGCATGAGATTATCTGCAGGTGGTTTTCGAGATTGCACCCGTGTAGCCGGTGGCTTGCCGTCTATGTGGCGCGAAATCATCTACGGTAATCGGCGCAATGTCATTGAAGGGCTTACTCGGATAGAAGCTGAAATACAACGTGTAAAAGAGGTGCTTTCACAAGACGATGAAGGTCAAGCATTGGAATCCTATTTGGAACGCAGTCGTGACATACGCACTAAGTTGCCGTATTTAACGGGGCAAATTAAGGATAGCTAACTCAATCCAGGTTATGTAGCTGAAGTGACATTGTGTATGCCCTAACATGTGTATACTAAAATTCTAAAAATATACTAAAATTCTAAAAATATACTAATATTATAAAAACATAATAGTATTTTAAAGATATGCTATTATTCTAAAAGTAAACTGATCTATTAATTAGTTAAGGGAGATCGTATGAGTTTGTTACAAGAAACTTGTGGCGCTATTGTAGGTCGCAACCAAGAGATTGAACAACATATAATTGATAGCTGGAATACAGCGTCACCTGTAGAGCAATATGGTCGTCTTGTAAATGTAGTGGCCCAATATGGTTCTGCCACAAATCAAGAGACTTTGACTGTACCAAAGCCATGTATGATTATCGCTAGTGCGGATCATGGTGTGGCGGATATGGGGGTTAGTGCGTATCCAAAGGAAACGACCGTTGGTATGACACAGAACTACCTAATTCCAAAAGGGGCTGGTGCCAATTCCTTAGCTAATTACTGTGGTGCTCAAATGGAAGTTATCGACATGGGCATTGATGCGGATATGAGTTGGGTTCCAGGCCTTCGTAGTCATAAACTGGGGATGGGTACAAAAAACTTTGTAGAAGAACCCGCCATGACGCGGGAACAAGCGATTGAAGGTATTGAAGCAGGGATTCGTCTTGTAAAAGAGAAAATTGATGAAGGCTTTAACGTATTTTTAGTCGGTGAAATGGGTATTTCCAATACAACTGCTAGCGCTCTTATGACCGCTAAGTTTGCAGGACTTACAGCGGAAGAGGCGACAGGACGAGGAACGAATATTTCCGATGAACGACTCAAACTAAAACAGCGGATCGTTCATGATGTGCTAGAAAAATATAAGGATATTCCAAAAGACGATGCTCTTGGTATTTTATCGTCTGTAGGCGGTTTTGAATTTGCTTGTATCGTTGGCGTCATCTTAGGTGCGGCCGCTAATAATGGATTAGTTATCATCGATGGCTTTAATACATCGGCTTGTGCATTGGTGGCTAAAACCTTAGTGCCAGAAGTCATGGATTATGTGATGGCATCTCATTTGTCGGCCGAAAAGGCAGCGAAGTCCTCTTTAGAAAATCTAGGCTTAGAAGCGTATGTAGATTTGGGGCTTTGTCTAGGCGAGGCCTCTGGTAGTTCGGTTCAAATGGGGATGCTGGACCTTGCAGTTCATATGTATATGGCCATAACAGGAGGTGAGGCATGAGAACTTTCAACATAGAACCATTGCACGCACCCTCCATGGAGGAGTGCCGGTTACGTATTGATAATTTAACAAAACCTATTTATAGCCTAGCAACCTTAGAGCTTATAGCAGAACGCTTTGCAGGTATTTTGGCAAATCCTAAGCCCAATCATTTGCGCCATGGTGTACTCATTGTAGCAGCGGATCACTTGGTAGATGGTCCTCAAAATAATCAGCATGGTAGTGAAAGCTACGCCGCTATCAAACGTTTCAATGAAGGTAGAACGGCTACGCAGGGGGCGGCATTTAAGTTAAATGCAGACGTACATGTTGTAAATGTAGGTCTTGAGCAAGATACTAGTGATCTAGAATATATTGATCAACAAGTCATTCGTAAAGGCTCTCATTTCTTTGGTGTAGAACCTGTTATTTCTCAAGATGAACTTGAGCGAGCTCTAGAGCTTGGCTTTACCTATGCTGATACACTACATGCTGATGGATTACAAGTGGTGGCGATTGGTAACGTAGGGGAAAGGGCGTTCCTTGACTCCCTCGTAACGACGGCTACAATTACGGGCTGCGCCTATGACGATATTCTCGTTCATACCGAATGTGGACCTACGGTAGAACAACGGGCTGCTCATATTCATTCCTTTGTAGATCGCTTTAATATTGCCGTTGATGATTGGTCTGCATTGAGTGAAAGCGAGCGCCGTGATGCGATATTACATTTGCTCCATATTGCAGGCGGTCTTGATATTGCATTTTTAACTGGCTTTATTTTAGGTGCTGCTAGTCACCGTATGGCTATCGTTTTTGATAATGCCGTAACAGGTGCTGCTGTATTGGCGGCTGTTACCATTGAGCCATTAGTAAAAGACTATGTATTCCCATCGGCGGCCTATGAGGAACCAATTCATAAGGAACAATGTCGATTCCTAGGTGTGAAACCATGTTTGCACTATCACTTACAAATCGATGAAGCCTTAGGGTCAACAATGGGGCTATCTATTATCAATGCGTCGATGCATATGTTAAACGACATGAAAACGTTCATTGAAGCCGAGGTTAGTGTCGCAGAAGATGGGGCCGGTAAAGGTAGACAAGCCGGTAAAAATTAATTAAAGATAAGGTAACACTAACCAAATATGGGGGAACTCAAGCTAAATATGGGTTAACGCAAGCTATATAGGGAATAAGACTAGTTGAGATATCAGTCAAAGTTACCGAAAATCCTAGAAAATAGGAATTAAATAGATGAGGGATTACATAATCCCTCATTTTTAATTAGGGCCGTTGTAAAATCAAAATTTTGCAGGAATTTCATGGAAAAACCATTGACACTATATGTGTAAATTGATATTATTATAAGGCAGTCAGGACATTCTCAATTTGTTCTTGACGACAGATTGATAATTATGTTATATTAATTATCGGTTCTGTATGCGGGAATAGCTCAGCGGTAGAGCACCGCCTTGCCAAGGCGGGGGTCGCGAGTTCGAATCTCGTTTCCCGCTCCATACATTCCTCGATAGCTCAGTCGGTAGAGCAATCGGCTGTTAACCGATCGGTCGTAGGTTCGAGTCCTACTCGAGGAGCCATTTGACTCACTAGCTCAGTTGGCAGAGCACCTGACTTTTAATCAGGGTGTCCCGCGTTCGAGTCGCGGGTGAGTCACCATTTCTGGCCCGTTGGTCAAGCGGTTAAGACACCGCCCTTTCACGGCGGTATCCCGGGTTCGATTCCCGGACGGGTCACCACATATGGACGATTAGCTCAGCTGGGAGAGCGCCTGCCTTACAAGCAGGATGTCGGCAGTTCGATCCTGTCATCGTCCACCACATGCGGGAATAGCTCAGCGGTAGAGCACCGCCTTGCCAAGGCGGGGGTCGCGAGTTCGAATCTCGTTTCCCGCTCCATACACATTCCTCGATAGCTCAGTCGGTAGAGCAATCGGCTGTTAACCGATCGGTCGTAGGTTCGAGTCCTACTCGAGGAGCCATATTTCTGGCCCGTTGGTCAAGGGTTAAGACACCGCCCTTCACGGCGGTATCCCGTTCGATTCCCGGACGGTCACCACATGGACGATTAGCTCAGCTGGGAGAGCGCCTGCCTTACAAGCAGGATGTCGGCAGTTCGATCCTGTCATCGTCCACCAAAGTAAACGGTTATCTTCGGATGACCGTTTTTTAGTATTTAAAAGTACATACAATCATAAGAAAATACATATGGTTATATAAATAAAGAAGGAGTACAACTGTTATAGTTGTACTCCTTCTGTTGTAATGCTTATAGAGAAACTCTATATTTCTGTTTATCGTGGTGCGTACATGATGATATATACACCTACGATACAAACGAGACCGCCGATAATATCATATGTATCTGGTCGCAAGCCGTCAACAAGCCAGCCCCATAGAATAGAGAGGGCGATGAATACGCCGCCGTATGCGGCGTATACTTTGCCAAAGCTTGCTTCTGGTTGGAAGGTAGGAATGATACCGTATAAAAATAGAATAATAGCACCTGCGATTAAATAGGGCCTCTTATTAAAGCCATACAAGATAACCGCCACCAATCTCAGCAAGTCCTGCTAGTATAAAGAAGAGGATAGATAAGAGCATAATAACCTCACTGTATTCTTACTACATTAATTGAAATCTATTCTCTATTTTACAACCTAGATTAGGAAAGAGCAATTATTTTATATCCTTAGATTAATAATTGTTTAGAATGAAGGCGAAAATGTACTCATAAATAGATTCTAGTAGTAATGGCATCTAGTGATGGAATCGAGTTGGTTATAAAAAAACCCGTACACCTAAAAGGTATAGGGGTTTAGTTAGCTTTTATAAGCTTGGTGGTGATTCGCTATGTACATAGTCCATAAAGGTATGCATAGTTTCTGTTTTGGAGTTATTTTTCTTGAATGCGAAGCACACTTGTAGTTTGAATGGTTTTTCTAAAGGTACAAAACCATCAGTGATGCCTAAGGAATTTAAAATTTGTTTTGCTACGATGCAACCAGAATTATTTTTTTGGCAATAGTCGATCATTGTGTAAGGGTTGGATAAGCGGCTACCACGGATGTGTAGATTTTGTTGACCATTGCCTACGTAGTTTTTCAATGTGCGATACATGAAGTATTTAGGTGGATACATGAGCAAAGGTTGTGACTGAATCGCTTTCAAGCTAGCGGTTTCCATGCCTTCTATTAAATTTGGTGCATAGTATACAAATTCGTCTTCTCTAAGAGCGGTGGATTCATATGCGGACATATCCTTATTATTTGGTAAATAGAGTAGAGCAATGTCGATACGATTTTCGCGTAAGTCGAGCATTAACTCTTCTTCTTCCATGTCATAAATGCTGACAGAGAACTCAGGATGATTTTGGAAGAAGTGCGATACGTAACCATTTAGACGAATATCACCTAAACTACGCAGTACACCGATGTTCAAAATCGGACGTTCCACCTTGCTTGCTAGGCGGATGGATTGAATAGCACGTTCTAATGTATCGAGAACTTGTTCTGCTTCTGGTAAGAATAATTCACCTTCTGGCGTTAAACGGCTACCTCTTGTAGAACGGGAGATTAATTTCACACCAACTAAACGCTCTAATTTTTTCATTTGAGCGCTGAAAGCTGATTGTGTAATATTCATAGATTGTGCTGCTAATGTAAAGCTTCCTGTTTTATTATAGGTAATAAAACTTTGTAGCTCTTGCATTGTAGGTAACTCTTTCATGTTATTCCCCCAATTTTGTAATAAGAATCCAATGATAACTATTACCTTACTTATTCATATTGTAGCATACTATAATTGTTTTTTCATCTAAATCTATAAAATATGATGAAACATGCACAATCGATATAGCGTGTACTATTATCATAAAAAAGATTAATTAAAAATTGTGATTATGCACTTATTTCAATAACTTTCACAATTATCATTAATTGACATAAGTAAATGAAAATGATATTATACATGGGTACCATTATGTGTCGGTACAAGTTTTTTATTCAACTATGAGGTGATAATCACATGGCAACGAGAAGAGAGGCTCGATTCAAACTTTGTCGTCGCTTTGGTGTGAACGTATTCGGTCACGCAAAAGCCTTGAATCGCGTCAAAAAAGACCAACGTCAGAAAAAAATGTCTGAGTATGGCACACAATTATTAGAAAAACAAAAAGTTAAAGCTTACTACAACTTGCTAGAACGCCAGTTCGTACGCTATTATGATAAAGCGAAAAAAATGCAAGGTGTTACAGGTGAAAACATGTTGATCCTTTTGGAACAACGTCTTGATAACCTTGTATATCGCATCGGCTTCGGTAACTCCATTCGTCAAGCTCGTCAAATGGTAAACCATGGCCACATCTTGGTAAATGGTCGTCGTGTAGACATTCCATCCTACTCCTGCAAACCAGGTGACGTTATTGAACTTCGTGAAGCTTCCCGCGACAACGAAATGTTCAAAACTAATTTCCAAGAACTTCGTTCTTTCGAACTTCCTTACATTGAAAAAGACTTGGAAGGCTTCAAAGCTACATTCACTCGTCTTCCTCAACGTGAAGAACTTCCTATCGAAGTTAACGAAACACTTATCGTCGAATTGTACTCCAAATAATTTATGGCGCTATTAGCCCGCAGTGCTATGCACTGCGGGTTTTGTATATATTGTGTTGTTTGTATTATTACTAAAAGATTATTTTGAGTATATAAATGAGTGAATTAATTAGATTTTTTCGAAATATTGATCCACAGTTTTATATCTGTATATTTGGTCTCATTGTAACTGGAATCGGCATATATAATCCTTTATTATTGGGCTTATACTCTCCTGATAACAGTTACAATGAAAACCCAATTATGATATTGATTTTTAGGCTTATTAGTGGGATGTTGTTTTTAATAATGGTTTTGTATTTATTATATCGGCTTGTTACAGGGACATGGTTTGGTACTTAATCTTGAGTATTTAGATTTTTCAATTAAATGAAAGTAAATATAGAATATTTCTTCTGCAGAGAGAAAGCTAGAAAGTATTGGCCGTTTTAATTAAAGAGGTACTTTGGTAGAATATGTTTTTATTATCATATATTGAAAATATATCATTTAGTCATCTTATAATGATGATATCTCTAATTATTTTTCTTATATATTTTCTTATAAAAGTATTATTGGAAATCTTAAAAAATATGGCTTTGTAACTTATACAATAGGTCGGGATTATGCTTGGTATAATTGGTTGAGCCTTGTTAATACCTTGTTTTCGTTAGCACTCATAGTATCATCTTACTTTATTGGCTCCGTTGATTTCTTTCAGTTTACTATATCGGAACGCATACTCTTAGGTGTTGTATTATTAGATGTATTATTATCATTTAATATACATAATCATTTATTAGAATATCGAGCATATAATCTTAAAGAGATTAAACGAATAGAATATACTACACAAAGAAAACATTATGTTAGGCAAGCATCTTATTTGATAATTATATGGTTGTTGAGCATATTAGTCTTTAATATTGATTTATTGCTTTTGATGTAAATACTCAACCAAGTATGTTACGCTCATAGGGACCTTTACTTGAAAGAGATCTCAAAGCGGTCTATTGGTGGTGTGCTATATTCACCAAGACCGCTTTCTATTTCAGATATATTAAATTGTATGCCTACAGATGAATCGATTGCTGCTATCTACAAACGGTTATCTGATTATTGCTAGATCGTTCAATCCTCAATGGGTGATGCTCCCTGTTTGGAATGAGCTACATATGTCTACAGATTTTCCAACTTATTGGGATTAGTCACACACACTTTTTGTCCTATAACCCTATTATGTGTGTATTATTTATAAAAGGATAAATCAAATAATTATCATAAAATCTATCTTTCTTGGTTTAATCGAGTATAGCCTATTATAATAACTGTGCTTATAATTATTCCCCAATCCACATATAAAAAATATATCATGTAAAGGTAATACATTTGCTAAGCTTGTAAATATAGTTATTGATAATATTGATCCAATAGAAAAACCTGTACTTACAGAACCGCTAGCTAATGTTAACTCTTCCTGTGAAAAAATAGATTGTATATATGCATGAACTAAAACAACGGCTGTAAATAATAATATTTCAGATATGCTATATAGAATATAAAGTTGTTCTATTGTTTCTATATAGCCTATGCAAAAAATACTTCCTCCATATAGTATAAAAAGAGGGAACAAAACTTTTTTAAAACTCGTTGCTAAGTTAATAGTAAAATATTTAGCAAGAATTCCAAAAACAATGAATGATGCCAGCCTAGAGATTGTTTGTGTATATCCATACTGACTATCAGTTAAATGTAAGATATCTTTAATAAATATTAATAGTAGAATCGGAATACACATATAAAATATTCTAGCTAATATACCCAAATAAACTATAAAATTAATTTTTTTATTTAGGAATAATAACTTATATCCTTTTAATAGAAGTTGAATGCGATCATATATGCTTTCTCTAATGGTTTTTTTGGAGATAGTTGAGTGTGACTGTATTCTCACATTTTCTATTTAATCGATAAAGTAGGTAGGCTGAAATAATATAAGTAATTGCATCAATAACGAATACTAGCGTTAAAGAGTAATTAATTATAACGCTAAATAATAAGGAACCACTTATCAATGCAAAACGATTAATAGACCGGAGCAGTGCATTAAATTTGACTAGATCATTTGTTATATTAGGTATAAAAGAAAGTCTAGCGATTCCTAAAATTTTATTATTAAAACCTATAAGAAAAGCTATGATATATACTAGATAAAGGTTATCTATGAAAATCAAAAATTAATAATATAAAACCCGAAACTATTTCAGGAACTACCATAGACCACATTAAGCCTTTTTCTTTTACAAGTATCCCTAAAAATGGGCCTAATAACATTCCAACTAATAATGTTGCTATCGTAACTGCCCCTGTATTAAAAGGACTGTGGGTGGTATTAAATATATATGTTATAAAGCCTAGTGTTGTTGCAGTGCTTCCCATTGTTGAAAAGAATAGAGCACTATTTAAGAGAAATGAGTTTTTGTTTTCTAGATTCATACTATCATCTCCTAGATTATAGAAGTACAGATATAATATGTATTGTTTTACAAAATCTAAATTAAACTTTTATCAATTTTCTGATATTATATATTCATAATTCTATATAAATATATAAATTTCCTGCACAATATAAAGTTATATGTAATATAAGTAGGTTTTCTGCTAAGGCAAGATAATAAAGGGGACTATTCATTTCTTTATTATTTAGAGGAGATTAATGGATTTTATACGTGTTGAGTTAGAAGAAAAATATTTTGCAGATGTTGAGCCAAGAGAAGAGTGCATTGTTTTTGGTGTATATATTAAAAGTGGTGACTTTTCTGGTCGAGGTACATTTGTTTATACTGTAAATCAATTTAGACAATTAATCAGTCAACTCAAAATTAATATATATTACATTAGATGGAGAGATTCGTATTGCTTATGATGATTCGGATGATTATGTCCATATTATATGCAAATCATATGGACAGATAAAAGTAGACGCTCAATTAGGAGGCAGTTGGCGTGATAATTGGGTTAAACTTCTTCTTAATACTGATCAGACCGTATTGAATGAGGTAATACAGCAATGTAATTCTATATTAAAAAAAATTAATTTGATGACAGCGTATAACTACTAAATTTTAATTGACACAAACCCATAAAATCTGTATACTATTTTGAGTAAGCTTTAGTCGTGTTTCCATTAGCCCCGGAAGCAAAGGACAAGCTGATTTTGGTAGAATTATGACGTTATTAGGAGGATATGCAGCATGAAAACTACATTTATGGCCAATCCGAACACAATCGAACGGAAATGGTATGTTGTTGACGCTGAAGGTAAAACTTTAGGACGCCTTGCTGCCGAAGTTGCAAAAGTTCTTCGGGGCAAAAATAAACCAACTTTCACACCACACGTAGACACTGGTGACCATGTGATCGTTGTAAACGCAGAAAAAATTCGCGTAACTGGTAAAAAATTAGAGCAAAAGGAATACTTCCGTCATTCTGGTTATCCAGGTGGTGCTCGTTTCACTAAATTAGGTATGATGCTTGAAAAACAACCTGAACGTGTTGTTGAGATGGCAGTTCGTGGTATGCTTCCAAAAAATAAATTGGGTGCACAACAATACCGTAAATTAAACGTATACGCTGGTCCTGAGCATCCACATGCAGCTCAAAAACCAGAAGTATTAGAAATTTCCGTACGATAATCTAGAGGGAGGAACATATAATGGCAGTAGCACAATATTACGGCACTGGTCGTAGAAAATCTTCCGTTGCTAGAGTTCGTCTGGTACCGGGCACAGGTAAAATCACTGTTAACAAACGTGAACTTAATGATTATTTCGGTCGCCAAACTTTGGAATTGATCGTAAAACAACCTTTGAATTTGACTAACACAGTTGAACAATACGATGTTATCGCAACTGTAGCTGGTGGCGGTCCTTCCGGTCAAGCTGGTGCAATTCGTCACGGTATTTCCCGTGCGTTATTGGACGTAGATGGCGAACTTCGTCAATCTTTGAAAAAAGCTGGCTTCTTGACTCGTGACCCACGTATGAAAGAACGTAAAAAATACGGTCTTAAAAAAGCCCGCAAAGCAAGCCAATTCTCCAAACGTTAATATTTGGAATACAGGTTATTACACCTGCAGACAATGTCTGCAGGTGTTTTTGCATTTCTATCATTTACAGAGACATCTAATTCTCCTATAATAGATATATAATCGAATTTTTTCGAAAATAGATTTTCATATAGGAGAACTCATATGATTTATAATACAATTCAATACGTAGTGGACAACGGCATTGGTACGTTGACATTTAATCGGCCTACAGTGGCGAATGGTTTTAATATCGAGATGTGCAAGGAGATCCTTGAGGTTTTAGATCAAGCACACAACGATGAAAGTGTTCGTGCATTGCTTATTAATGCTGAAGGCAAGGTATTCTCTGCTGGTGGCGATTTAACAGAAATGGAACGGGCTGTAAACGAAGGGGATACAGAGTCTTTATTTGAAATCGTTGAGTTAGTAGCTCAGATTTCTATGGCTCTGAAACGTTTGCCTAAACCTGTTATTATGAGCCTTCAAGGTGCTGCGGCTGGTGCGGCCTTTAACATGGCGTTAGCTGCAGACTTTGTTGTAGCTGCTAACAATGTACGCTTTATCCAAGCTTTCGTAAACGTAGGTCTTGCTCCTGATGCAGGCGGTTTATTCTTGTTGACTCGAGCTATTGGCATGAACCGTGCTATGCATATCGTTATGACTGGTGAAGCTGTATCTGCTGAAAAAGGTAAAGAACTTGGCTTTGTATATAAAGTTTGTGAATTAGAAGATCTAGAAACAGCCACAAGACGTCTTGTAGAGAAGTTAGCTAAAGGTCCTGCACAATCTTACCGCGTTATGAAGGAAATGATGTGGAATAGTTTCTTAGCTGGCTGGGAAGAGTACAAGAAGTTTGAAGTAGAAAACCAATGTAAATTAGGTCTTTCTGAGGACTTCAAAGAAGGGGGTTCTGGCTTTCACAGAGCGTCGTCGTCCTAAATTTGGTCAAAAATAATAATTATCCTCTTGTAATTGTACTAAATATCATGTAATTTATAAGCAGTTACTAATATAATTCGAACCGATGTGGCTCCAACTATTGAGTTACATCGGTTTTTGCTTTCATTACACAGAAAAAGTGTATATAATAGAACTATTGAAATAGTTTTAGGAGGTCATTATTACATGGCTCAAGATACAATTAAATGTTATGACAGCCCTAGCGATGTAGTTCAAGCATTGGCGGAGGATTTCATTGCTTTTACCAATGAAGAGATTAGCCGCACGGAATCGTGCATTGTTGGTATCACAGGGGGCACTGTTGTTAATGGTTTGTTAGAATTGCTCAATTCCCCAGAATATATTGAGCGCCTCAATTGGGAACGCATATTCTTTGTGTGGACTGACGAGCGTTTCTTGCCGCAAACTCACGAGGATAATTATTTTAATCGCGTTAAACCCCATTTGCTCTGTAAGGCAAAAGGGGCGGCTCATTTCTTGCCAATTAATACGGATTCTAGAACCGTTGTAGAGGCGGCTGAGGAATATCAGAAAGAGATTAAGAATGTGCTCAAGGCTTGCAAGAAATCTGGCCTCGATTTAGCATTGCTCGATCTAGGCGAAGATGGGCATACAGCAGGGCTGTTTGCAGGCTCTCATGCACTTCGCGTGGCAGATCAAGAGGTAGTGGCCGTAGAGGATGGAAAGGTGTGGGAACGTATTTCTATGACCTTTTCGTTCTTAGCAAAATCTGATGCTGTTTGGTTCACTGTAACGGGTGAAAGCAAGAAAACCGCACTTACTAAGGTGTTGTACCAACGCGAGGATTATGAGGATTTACCTTGGGAAAAACGCATTGGTCGCGTACTACCTGGGGCAGTGCTTTCACAAGAAGCCACTTGGTATGTGGACAAGGCTGCCTATGATGATGTACACTAAAGAGTATAAGTAGTAGTAAAAATAAAGGAGATACATATGGGGTCTATAGGAACACCTGAATTAATAGTTATATTAGTGATTGCTCTAGTTATCTTCGGACCTGGTAAATTGCCTGAAGTCGGTAAAGCTATTGGTAAAGGCATCAATGAGTTTAAAGATGCTATTTCGGGGCCTAAAAAGGCTGTGGATGAAACGAAAGAAGCCGTTAAAGAAAGCGACTACTATCGATGTGACAGCAGGGGCTAAAGAACGACGATAAACATAAAGAAGCTAACGATTAATAGGAGGTAACACTATGTGCAAAGATTGTGGTTGTGGCGAAGAAAATGGCGTTGTAACAAAGGTATTTACTGTACCTGGTATGGTGTGCAACAACTGTAAGGAAGCAGTAGAAGGGGCATCTCTTGCGCTACCAGGCGTATTGAGCTCAGAAGTAAATTTAGACGATAAAACTGTAACGATTTCTTTTGATCCTACTAAATCTGCAGTAGAGGTTATTTCTATGGCTATTGAAAAAACTGGCTTTGAAGTGACAGGCGTTGCAGACGGTGTACAAAAACATAGTCATGGATTACTGGGCACTTTGAAACGTCTCTTCAAATAATCGAACCTTTGGTGCTGTATTGAAACATTGTTTCGATGCAGCACTTTTTTGTATGAAGAGGTAATATATGATACGCAAGTTTGATGCTAAAAATTTCAAGTGGGATGGCGTCGACACCTTGGTATATAAACAAGATGGTAGTCCTTTTAAAGATGTAACACGTCAAGTATTATACGATGGTGCTTATGATATTCCGTGTCAATTCCGCTATTTTGAATGTTTGCCAGGTGGTTATTCTACCTTGGAGTATCACGAGCATACGCATATGGTTATGATATTCCGCGGCAAAGGTCAACTTTTATTAGGTGACGAAATTCATGATGTAGAGTCTGGTGATTTTATTGAAATTCCAGGCAAGACAATTCATCAGTTCCGTGCCAATAAAGGGGACTATATTGGTTTCCTATGTTTGGTAAATCAAGAACGGGATAAGGTTAAATTATTATCCCCAGAGGAAATGGAGACATTACAAGCAAATCCTAAGATTAAAGAATTCTTAGAAAGTTGCTAATATATGGCGGTTATGTGTGATGACCGCCATATAGTTTTTATAATCAACTGTAACTGTAACTGTAACTGTAACTGTAACTGTAACTGTAACTGTAACTGTAACTGTAACTGTAACTGTAACTGTAACTGTAACTGTAACTGTAACTGTAATAGTTGATTTGTGTAGTTTGATAGGGAGGTTCTATGAATACTTTTACACGAGCGGCCCTTACCGTTCTGGTGGGCTTAGTGATCTGGTTCTTGCCTCACACGGAGGCAATTAAGCCTGAAGGGTGGCATTTATTAGCTATCTTTACGGCTACTATTGTGGGCTTTATTTTGCGCCCTTGGCCAACGGGCATTATGGCCCTCTTTGGTATTGTTGTAGCCGTAGCCACAAAGTCTATTACAATGGTGCAATCACTAGGTGGCTATGCAGAGGCGAATGTGTGGCTTATCGTAGCAGCCGTATTCTTTTCTCGAGGTATTATTAATTCTGGTCTTGGTAAGCGCATTGCCTATACTTTGATTCGTTCTTTCGGCACAAGTTCTTTAAAACTAGCCTATGCATTAGCTTGTACGGATTTGATTATCTCTCCAGCGACGCCATCTAATACGGCGCGTGGGTGGTGGTATAGTATTCCCCATCGTACAAAATATTTCCTTAGCTTTTGATTCTGAACCATATGGGAAGACGGCTCGCCGCATTGGGGCGTACTTGATGACGACGGCACATACTATTAACACCATTACAGTAACGATCTTCTTGACTGCATGTAGTGGTAACTTGCTTATTACGTCCTTAGGTGCGAAATTATTTGGCTATGATATTTCTTGGTGGGAATGGTTCCAAGCGGGTGTGATTCCTGGTGTGATTTGTATGATTTTGATGCCTTGGTTCATCTATAAAATCTATCCTCCAGAAATTAAAGAAACCCCACAAGCGGCGGCGATGGCTCAAAAAGAGTTAGATGCTCTTGGACCTATTACAAAGGCCGAAATTTCTGTTGCCATTATCTTTGTACTTTGTATCTTGCTTTGGGCTACAGCAATTTGGACTAAGCTTCATCCAACCGTAGTGGCTATGATGGGCGTTCTTGCATGTGTAGTAACTGGCTCTCTTACTTGGGATGATATCTTAGGCGAGCGCACTGGTTGGGATATCCTCATTTGGATGGGCACTCTGGTTGGCATGGCAGGCTTACTAGGTAAACTCGGTGTAGTTGCTGTGTTTGCAGACTTTGTAAGTCAGCATTTAGCTGGCTTTGACTGGTTCTGGGCATCCTTTATTATCTCTGCAACCTTTGTATACTCGCAATATTTCTTCGCTAGTGGTACGGCGCGTATTACAGCTTTGTTCTCCGCCTTTGCGGCCATTCTCGTGGCTATGGGCGCACCAATTCCGTTTACGATATTGCTCTTTGGTTTGATGAACAGTCCTGGCTGTACATTGACTCACTATAGTTCAGGTGTAACACCAATCTTCTTCGGTGCTGGCTATGTGCCACAAGGTACGTGGTGGCGCGTAGGTCTTGTCATTTCCGTGGTGAGCTTCCTCATCCATTTCTGGGGCGGTGCCCTTGGTATGTGGATTTTTGGTATCCTATAGTATAAAAATCCCTCACTACGGTGAGGGGATTTTTTCGTGTTATATGTACATTTTTTATACCTAACTAGGTTTGCTATAGTTTTTTTGGGTATGGTGAACTTCATAAAAAAACTATGATGAATCTATAGAATTTATTGTGAATTATCTTGCGCGGGATAATATAACGTGTTATTATTATTCCGTGATTATTATTACAGAATATTTTAGGAGGAAACATGTTAGGTTTAGTCATTAGCTTATTGATTATTGCGCTAGTCGTGATTATTAATGACATTCGAATTATGAACAACAACTTAACACGTTTTTGTCTTAGAAGTTCCGCGAATGGTTTAATATACAATCAATAAGATTTGACTATATGGTTTGTTTCTTATGTGTATATTTTCCAAGGGGTACATAGGACTATTTATGTATATAGGAATTCTGTAAACAAAAGGAATATCATTTGTAAACTTTTAAGACGATTCATTGGAATCGTCTTTTTTTATGCGTCGTGAAAGCTGTCCAAGTGGATGCTTTCAAAAGTGAGGAGATTAACATGAGTTGTAGAAGTGACAATTTAAAAACAGGCGTAGCACGTGCACCACACAGATCTTTACTAAAAGCTCTAGGTTTTGTTGATGAAGAAATGGGTAGACCAGTCATCGGTATTGCCAATTCTTTCAATGAAATTATCCCTGGTCACGTAGGCCTGAAAAATATTGTACAAGCCGTAAAAGACGGTATCCGCAACGCAGGTGGTGTGCCAATCGAGTTCAATACTATCGGTATTTGCGATGGTTTGGCAATGAACCATATCGGCATGAAATACTCCTTAGTTACACGTAATATCATTGCTGACTCCATCGAGGCAACTGCAATGGCAACACCATTCGATGCAATGGTATTTATTCCAAATTGCGACAAAGTAGTACCAGGCATGTTGATTGCAGCTGCGCGCCTTAATATTCCATCTGTATTCGTATCTGGTGGGGCTATGCTTGCTGGTGTACACAAAGGTAAAAAAATTGGTTTGTCCGACGTGTTTGAAGCAGTAGGTAAACACCAAACTGGCGAAATGGGCGACGAAGAATTGGCAAGCATTGAAGATAATGCATGTCCTACTTGTGGTTCTTGCTCTGGTATGTACACAGCAAACACAATGAACTGCTTAACAGAGGCTCTTGGTATGGGTCTTCCTGGCAACGGTACAATCCCTGCTGTATACTCTGAACGTTTACGCTTAGCTAAATTAGCAGGTATGCAAGCAGTAGAAGTATTAAAAGCGAATCTTCGTCCAAAAGATGTTATGACTCGTGAAGCCTTTGAAAATGCGGTAGCACTCGATATGGCATTAGGTGGCTCCTCTAATACAGCACTTCACTTGCCAGCCATTGCTCACGAAGCAGGTGTGCCATTATCCTTAGACGATTTTGATCGCATCGCCCAAAATACACCTCAATTATCTAAATTGTCCCCATCTGGCGTATACTTCATCGAAGACTTGTATGCAGCAGGTGGCGTATCTGCAGTATTAAAACGATTAGCAGAAAATGGTCGTCTCCATACGGAGTGCCAAACAGTAGCCACTTAAAACACAAGGTGAAATTGCTGAGGCTGCTTATGTAGCTGATGAAGACGTAATTCATCCTTGGGATAATCCAGTTCACGAAACTGGTGGTATTGCTGTACTTAAAGGCAACCTTGCTGAAGATGGTTCCGTTGTAAAAGCCGGTGCTGTAGATGCGGATATGCTCGTTCATTCTGGTCCAGCAAAAGTATTCAACAGCGAAGAAGAAGCTGTTGAAGCTATTACAGGTGGTAAAATCGTAAAAGGCGATGTGGTAGTTATCCGCTACGAAGGCCCTAAAGGTGGTCCTGGCATGCGCGAAATGTTGACACCAACATCCATGATCGCAGGTATGGGTCTTGATAAAGACGTAGCCTTGTTGACTGACGGTCGTTTCTCTGGTGCTACACGTGGTGCGTCTATTGGTCACGTATCTCCAGAAGCAGCTGCTGGTGGTACAATCGCGGTTGTTGAAGATGGCGATATCATCAACATCGATATTCCAAACGGCAAATTGGAATTGGCTGTATCTGATGATGAAATCGCTCGTCGTAAAGCTGCATTGAAACCATTCAAATCCAATGTAACTGGATACCTTAAAAAATACGCTCTTCACGTATCCTCTGCTGCACAAGGTGCTATCGAAGTATTTGAAGACTAATACTCGATTTTCATTTAATACTAACTAGAGGAGACAGAGTACATGTATAAGTTATATGATTTTATGGAGGCTCGTGAGCGCTTGAGCACAATCACTGTGAAAACGAAGTTACTTCATAGTGATGTGTTTTCTGACGAGTGTGGCAATGATGTATACATCAAGCCAGAAAACTTGCAAATAACAGGCTCATTTAAGGTTCGTGGAGCTTATAATAAAATTGCAAAACTAACAGAAGAGGAAAAGGCGCGCGGTGTTATCGCTGCGTCTGCCGGTAATCATGCACAAGGCGTGGCCCTTGCTGCGAAACGCCTTGGCATTAAAGCGACTATTGTCATGCCAAAACATACACCTCTCATTAAGGTCAATGCAACGAAACAATACGGCGCAGAGGTCGTACTACACGGTGAGATTTATGATGAAGCTTGCCAAAAGGCGATGGAGTTGCAAAAAGAACACGGTTATGTGTTCGTTCATCCGTTTAATGATGAAGATGTAATAGAAGGGCAAGGTACGATTGCCCTTGAGGTTCTTGATGAATTGCCTGATGCTGATGTCTTGCTCGTTCCTGTTGGGGGCGGCGGCATTGTATCTGGTATTGCAGCGGCAGCTAAATTAAAAAATCCGCGTGTTAAGATTATCGGTGTAGAACCAGAAGGTGCAGCGAGTGCCCTAGCTGCCTTAAAGGCTGATCATCTGTACCACTCGATGAAGTGGCGACGATTGCGGACGGTACGGCAGTACGTCAAATTGGAGAAACTACATTAGAATATATCAAGCAATATGTAGATGAAATTATTACCGTTTCTGATTATGAATTGATGGAAGCATTCTTGTTACTCGTAGAAAAACATAAATTAGTAGCAGAAAACTCTGGTATTTTACCATTAGCAGGCCTTAGAAAATTAAACTGCACTGGTAAAAAGGTTGTAGCTATCGTCAGCGGTGGTAATATCGACGTACTTACCATTTCCTCTATGATCAATAAAGGTCTTGTCGTACGTGGTCGTATCTTTACCTTCTCCGTAAACTTGCCTGATAAACCAGGTCAGTTGGTGGCTGTTTCTCAAATGCTGGCAGAGGCAGATGCAAATGTTATTAAACTCGATCATAATCAGTTTAAAAACCTTGACCGCTTCCACGAAGTGGAATTGCAAGTAACGGTAGAAACAAATGGTGAAGAACACATCCAACAGATTATTGATACTTTCAAACATAATGGTTACATTATTAAACGTTTAAATTCCAGCGAGATATTGTCTGAATAGCTGGTTGAAAGGGTTCCTATGAGCGCAGAAACAATCAATGGGGCACGCATTGTCCTTGAAACATTGCATCGCTTAGGCGTAACTGATATGTTCGGCTACCCAGGTGGCGCAGTCATTCCAATTTACGATGAAATTTATAGCTTCCCTGAAATTAAACATTACTTCGTCCGTCATGAACAAGGTGCAGCTCATGCGGCAGATGGCTATGCTCGCGTATCTGGTCGCGTAGGTGTATGTCTTGCTACGTCTGGTCCTGGCGCAACGAATCTTGTAACAGGTATTATGACTGCGTACATGGATTCCGTACCTATGGTGGCCATTACTGGTCAGGTTGGTCGGCCTTTCATCGGTAAGGACTCCTTCCAAGAGGCTGATATCCAAGGTATTACGATGCCGATTACAAAGCATAACTATCTTGTTCAAGATATTCATGATTTACCTCGCATCATTAAAGAGGCGTACTTTATTGCTGGTACAGGCCGTCCAGGTCCAGTACTTATCGATATTCCAAAGGATATTCAAACCGAAAAAATATCCATGGCGGAATACAACAAATTGTACGAAGTACCTATTCATCTTGAAGGCTATGATCCAACCTATAAAGGTCATCAAGGTCAAATTAAGAAGGCTGCTACGCTCATTAAAAATGCTAAGCGCCCTCTTATCATAGCTGGTGCAGGCGTATTGAAATCCGGTGCTGTGGATGAGCTTAAAGCATTGGCTGAAACAGCTCATATTCCTGTAACGAATACTTTAGTAGGCCTTGGCGGCTTCCCTGGGGACCACGAATTAGCCCTAGGCATGGTAGGTATGCACGGTTCTGTGGCGGCTAATAATAGTACAGACGAGGCAGACCTTGTTATCGCAGCAGGTATTCGCTTCCACGACCGCATTACAGGCCATCCTGATTTCTTCTGTAAAAAAGCTAAGATCATTCACATCGATATCGACCCAGCTGAAATCGACAAGAACGTTACAATCGATGTACCAATCGTAGGCGACTTGAAACGGGTATTAACAGAGCTTAACGCACTTGTGGAGCCCGCAAAACATGAAGCCTGGCTTGAGCAAATTCGTCAGTGGCAAGAGGAGTATCCTATTGTTGTTCCAGAATCTACTGATGGTGAATTACATCCACAATATGTATTATCTGAACTTAATAAAATTGTGAAAGATGATGCTATCATCGTTTCTGATGTAGGTCAGCATCAAATGTGGGCAGCTCAATTTTTAACACATAAAAAAAGCCTCATACCATCGTTACATCTGGTGGTGCCGGTACAATGGGGTATGGTTTACCGGCCGCTATTGGTGCACAAGTAGGTGCTCCAAAAAAACAAGTAGTTCTTGTTGTAGGTGATGGTGGCTTCCAAATGACTTGCGAAGAGCTCATGATGGTTCGTCAATATAACTTGCCAATCAAAATTGTAATCATCAACAATGGTTATCTTGGCATGGTTCGTCAATGGCAACAAATCTTTAACGATCGTCGCTACTCCTATGTAGATTTGGAAATGAGCCCAGACTTTTCTTGAAATTGGCTGATGCCTTTGATTTAAAGGCGGCTCGTCTCGATAATGTGGAAACTTTCAATAAAGATTTCAAATCTTACATTACGTCTGATGAAAGTATTGTCCTAGATTGTCGCGTTGAGCGTGAAGACAATGTATTGCCAATGATTCCAGCAGGCGGCACTGTAAGCGGCATGATGGGTAAGAAAGGGGTGCTATAATGGCTAAAGAACATCAAGTCTTAGTAATTGCAAAAAATACACCAGGTATTGGTACACGTATTTTGGCACTCTTTAATCGTCGTGGTTTTAACGTTACAAAAATGACCTCTGGCATTACTAATAAGCCAGGTTATGCGCGTATTACCCTCACTGTTGAGGCGGATGACCGCATATTAGATCAAGTTCAAAAGCAAATTTACAAGCTTATCGACGTTGTAAAGGTTAAAGTGTTTGAAGATCATGATGTGGTATGCCGTGAATTGATGCTTATTAAGGTAAAAGCGACCGCTACAACACGTTCTCAAATTGTACAAATTGCCGATGTATATCGCGGTAATGTACTTGATATTTCTCCTACGTCCATGATTATAGAAGTCATCGGTAGTGTTGAAAAGTTGCGCGGTTTCATCCAAATTATGGAAACCTATGGTATCCTAGAAATTGCAAAAACTGGTATTACAGCGATGAGCCGTGGAGAAAAAATGTAGGAGATGATAGAGTGGGGAATGAATTACTCCATTATGAAAATGTCTGCTTTCGTCGTGATGGCAGACATATCTTAGATAATGTAAATTGGCATATAGAGAAAGGTGAACATTGGGCTCTATTAGGGCTTAATGGGGCTGGTAAATCGACGCTTCTCAGCATGATACCAGCCTATCAAATTCCAACGACAGGCACCTTGCGTGTCTTTGGTCATGAATTTGGGAAATATGCATGGCCTAAAATTAAATCGAGATTAGGCTTTGTTAGCTCTGCTCTGGGACAGTTTCAGTCTACCTTGGATAAGCAAGTTGTAGAGGATGTCATCATTTCTGGTGCTTTCAGTAGCATCGGTATATACCAAGAGGTTGCACCAGACGTGCGTGAGCGGGGTATGCAATTATTAGCTGAGTTTGGGGTAAGCCACTTAGAAGGACATCGCTTTCATACTTTGTCCGCTGGAGAACAGCGACGTGTATTATTGGCACGGTCCATCATGGCAAATCCAGAATTATTGATTTTGGATGAGCCTTGCTCTGGCTTGGACTTACCGGCGCGAGAACAATTCTTGCGTACAGTAGCTACCTTGGTTGCGGAGCAACAGACACCGATTATCTATGTGTCACATCAAATTGAAGAGATACTACCGTTTATTACTCATGTAGCTATCTTGCAAGAGGGTAAGATGATTCATGCAGGTCCTAAACACGCTGTATTAACAGATGAAAATCTGTCTGATGTCTTTGGCATTTCCGTACAAGTTGTATGGAAAGATGATCGTCCATGGGTGATGGTTCGGTAGTTATCAAATTTCTTTATCAGTAACTTTGAATTTAGCTTACTGATACTAAATTAATGTACGCCACATCTTGCAAAAATTTGTTAGATTGTGTACAGTATATATAATCTATATTCTATTGAATATGTTTGGAGGTTGTCTAATATGGCAGGTAAAATTTTAGGTACTACAGTTTATTATGATGCAGATTGTAATTTAAGCAAATTGGAAGGCAAAAAAATTACAGTTTTAGGTTACGGTTCCCAAGGTCATGCTCATGCATTGAACTTGAAAGAAAATGGTATGGACGTAACAATTGGTCTTCGCGGTGGTTCTTCTAGCTGGAAAGCGGCTGAAGAAGCAGGTCTTACAGTAAAAGAAACTGCAGAAGCAGTTAAAGGTGCTGACATCGTTATGGTATTGATTCCAGACGAATTACAAGCTGACGTTTACGCAAACGATATTGAGCCAAACTTGAAACAAGGCGCATACTTGGCATTCGCTCATGGCTTCAACATTCACTTCGGCAAAATCGTTCCTCGTGAAGACGTCAATGTATTCATGGTAGCTCCTAAAGGTCCTGGTCATTTAGTTCGTCGTACATACCAAGAAGGCTCCGGCGTTCCTTGTTTGTACGCTGTAGAAAAAGACCCATCTGGCGATACTGAAGAAGTGGCATTAGCATGGGCTTCCGGTGTAGGCGGTGGCCGTTCCGGTATCTTGGAAACTAACTTCAAATCCGAAACTGAAACTGACCTCTTCGGTGAACAAGCTGTATTGTGCGGCGGCGTTACTGAATTGATCAAAACTGGTTTCGAAGTATTAACAGAAGCTGGTTATGAACCTGTAAACGCTTACTTCGAGTGCTTACATGAAATGAAATTGATCGTAGACCTTATCTACGAAGGTGGCTTCCAAAAAATGCGCCACTCCATCTCCAACACTGCTGAATACGGCGATTACCATGCAGGTCCTCGCGTAATCACTGCAGATACTAAAAAAGCGATGGAACAAATCTTGGCTGATATCCAATCCGGTAAATTCGCTGATGAATTCTTGGCTGATTCCAAAAATGGTCAAAAATTCCTTAAAGAACATCGCGAAGCAGCAGCTGTTCATCCAATCGAACCAGTTGGCGCAGAACTTCGCAACTTGATGAGCTGGTTAAAATAAGAGTTTTTTAGATAATCTCTTATATAAGCATATGCTTACTGAAAGCGACTCCTTAAGGGGGTCGCTTTTTTATCGTTTATAGGATGTTTTATGTTGACATACATTGTTATATCAAAATATTGGCATAAGATATGGTATAATAAAAGATAATCTATGAAAGGAGAACGATATGGATTTCTACACATTAGCCTATGTTGAAAGTCAAGCTGTAGCGGACCAAACATGGGGCTTTATTATCTTAGTAACTGTTTTATTAGCATTGCTCGTTTTGGGCGTACAAGTTCTACGAAATGGCTTGACGAGTCGTTATCGGGATTTAATGGTTATCTTGTCGTTGATTGTGGTGTTTTTCTTGGGCCTTGAATATCAAGAATATAACCGTATGAAAACATACTCTGAAGATTCTTCTCGTATGGCTCAATTTTTACATTCTTTTAGTACAGAGCGATCTGTACCAAGTGAGCAATTAGCAGTTAACTCCTTGAAAATTCGCAATGGCATGATTTTAAAAGTAAGTGATACTTATTATGAGGTTCAATTTAACCCAGAATTTTCAACGTACACGATTACACGGGTATATAAGGTTAGTCCCACAGATCGAATCCATGATAAAGCGGATGTATTACCATAAGGAGGACCACATATGACAGAAGCTATGGCCGTCTATGGGATGGCCTTTGCAAAACTCGCCATTGGTCTCTTGGCGATTATTTTACAAATCAACTTAATGGGGAAGGGCAACTTAGCGCCGACCTCTGCTTTAGACCAATTGCAAAACTATGTACTTGGTGGTATTATCGGTGGCATCATTTATAATGACCAAATTGGTATTTTACAGTTTATGTTAGTCCTCATTTTGTGGACTATACTCGTAATGACTCTTAAATTCTTAAAAGGCAATCTTCGTTTCTTTAAAACAATTCTTGATGGTCATCCAGTTATAGTAATCGAAAAAGGGCATATTCTAACAGATGAATGTATGCGTTATGGCATTCAAGCGGCGGAGCTTAAGTTAAAGCTTCGAGTAGCAGGTGTTCAATATGTAACAGATGTTAAACGCGCTGTATTAGAACAAAACGGTCAACTCAATATAGTTCAATTTGGGGAAGATAATATTCGTTTTGACCTCATTGATGATGGTCAAATTAATCAATTTACTCTTGATGTAATTGAAAAAGATAGAGAGTGGCTTGAACAAGAGGTACAAGCTCAAGGGTATTCTATTAAGGACGTATATATTGCGGAATACAATGGGGGCAAGGTTGTTATTTACCCTTATGAACGTAAAAAACGTTCTAAATTTTAAACAGAGAAAGGAAACTAGTGAATCGTAAAGATTTAATTGATCGATTACAAGCTTTATATAAAGACGAGGATAGTCGAGTTACTGTAAATCCTCATGCAGGGCAGAAGGTGGCTATGGTCTATCCCAATACATATTTTGTAGGCATGAGTAATCTTGGTCTTCACATCATTTATGAGGAAATCAACTTACGCCATGATAGCGTATGTGAACGTATCTTCTTACCTGAGAAAAAGGAATTAGAAGCATATGATAAGACTAAGACACCGTTAATGAGCGTTGAAACACAGCGGCCTATGCATCAATTTGATGTGGTGGCCTTTGACGTGACCTTTGAAATGGACTATTTTCATATTCCGTTGATGTTACGTCATGGACGCGTACCTATTATGGGGAAAGACCGCACAGAATTTGATCCTATCGTCATTGCCGGTGGCCCTTGTGCTACCTTTAATCCAGAGCCCTTTGGGATTTTATTGATGCTTTCATCATCGGAGAAGGGGAAGGCATCGTCAGCCGCGTTCTAGATATCATTCGCGATGGCAAAATGGAGGGTCTAGATCGACATGCTATTTTGCGTCAATTAGCGAATATATTTGGCGTGTATGTACCGTCCTTGTATGTGCCAATTTACAGCGACGACGGCAAATTCAAAGGCTACCATATTGCAGAAGGCGCACCAAAAACGATTAAACGTCACTTTGAAATGCTCACTAGCGGTGGCGAAACCGTAGTAGCTACGAACTATACAGAGTTTGGTGCTATGTACATCATCGAGGTAGCACGGTGGTTGTGGCCGTCATTGTCGGATTCTGTATGGCTGGATACTGCTTCCGCGTGCCTCGTGTGCGTCCTCTCGATATTTTAAAAGAAGGTGTAGATAGAGCAGAGCAGTTAGGCAAAAAAGTAGGCCTCATGGGCGCCGCTATTTCTGATTATCCAGAGGTCGATGAGTTAGTTAATTACATTCGCTCTAAAGATATGCGCTACTCTTGTGCGTCCTTGCGGGCGGACTCCTTAACGCAAGCCGTAGTAGATGGCTTGGCTGATAGTGGTCAAAAGACGATTACTATTGCTCCCGAAACGGGCAGTGACCGGCTGCGCCGCGTCATCAATAAGGGCATTAGCGAAGAACATTTACAAAATGCAGCTACCTTATCTGCAAAGTCTGGCATTCAACATATGCGACTCTATATTATGATTGGGTTGCCTACGGAAACTGACGAAGATATCGAAGCTATCGTAGGCCTTGCAGAACGGACGCAAGCTCATATGGCAGAGGTGGGCTGTAAAGGGCGGTTAACGCTCAGTATTAATCCATTTATTCCAAAGCCTTTTACACCCTTCCAATGGATGGCCATGGACAATCAAAAAACGGTAGAGAAAAAACTGCAATATATTAAGAAGGCATTGCAAAAGAATCGTCGCATCGAGGTGCTCGTAGAGTCTCCTAAAGAGGCATATATTCAAGGCGTTCTCGCTCGTGGTGACCGCCGTTTAGGCGCTGTTCTTGCGGCATGCGCCGCAGATCGTGGTAGCAAGTCCTTCAAGGCTGAATTGAAGGCCGCAGGCCTAGATATGGACGAAATGAACTATCGTGAACGTAGCTTTGATGAATTCTTGCCGTGGAGCCATTTAGATATGGGGATGGACGAAGGTTATCTTGAAATGGAATGGAAGCGCTCCATTGATGAAGCGTATACACCGCCGTGTGTACAAGGCTGTAAACGTTGTGGTGTTTGTAAATAGGAGATATTCATGAATGAATCTGAAAAACGTATAGATGTAAAAGGACCTCATGGTACTTGGTCCTATGAAGCACCCAAATGGGCTGAACAATTTCCTATCGTTATGGGGCGACACCTATCGTCATGGTGGCGTATCTAAAGCCCCTTATGAATCATTAAACTTAGCGTTTCATGTAGGGGATGAAGCTCAGAATGTACGAGCTAATCGTGCTGTTGTGGCGGATCATTTAGGTGTTGATCCGAAGCGTATTTCCTGCGGCAATCAAGTACATGGTTTAAAGGCTGTAGAAATCACAGAAGATTTCGTTGGTGCTGGCGCCCTCGGGGAGGATACGGCTATTGCTGACTGTGATGCGGTATTTACAAGATTACCCAATGTGCCATTATTCTTGTTTACGGCAGACTGTGTAGGCGTTGGTATTTACGACGCTAAACATCATGCTATCGCTACAGTACATGCAGGCTGGCGCGGTGCCATTGGTCATTTGCCGGTGCTTACTATTGAGGCTATGAAAGAAACTTACGGCACTGAGTTTAAAGATTGTTATGTATATCTTGGGCCTAGTATTGGGCCTGAGTCATTTGAAGTCGACGTAGAGCTAGGGAAACGATTTGAATTAGCTTGGCAAGCTATGACAGAGCGAAACGCAGCTGACGTGGTTAACTATCCTGGTGATAAATTAGATAAGGCCTATATTAATTTATGGAATTTTATCGCCGAAGGACTCATAGTTAATGGTGTACCTAGAGAACATATTGCTATCGGTGGTACCGATAGTGTAACTGAAAGCGACTGCTATTCCTATCGCCGCGAAGCTGGAACAACAGGCCGTATGGCACTCTTTGGAATGTTACAAGACCGCTAATAATTAGCTTTCACAATAATTAGAATCAAGCAGATGATTGTTAGCATATCCATGCAATGATTTATGGTGCTTATAAGCTCTAAATCATGTACATTCAAGGCTAAATACTATATAATAAAATAGTCTATACAAATATATTTGATGATTATGATATATAGATTGAAGGGGGCATTCACGTGATTGAAGAATCCCTACACGCTATACAGCAGCGCATGGCCGATGCTATGGCGCGCGTTGGTCGCGTAGATACAGCATTATTAGTGGCGGTTACAAAGAACCACCCTGTGTCAGCTGTAGAGGAGGCGGCTAGTCTCGGTGTTACTCATGTGAGGGGAAAACCGAGTACAAGAGGCTAAGGAAAAACAGCTCACCTATAAGGGCCCACAATTAACATGGCACTTGATTGGCCATTTACAGGTCAACAAGGTGCGTCAAGCGGTGCCTATGTTTGATTTAATTCATTCTGTAGACAGCCGTAAATTATTAGATGAAATCGAAAAGGTTGCTGCAAAGCACGATAAAATACAAGATGTATTATTGCAAGTCAATGTGGCCCGAGAAGCCTCCAAAACGGGCATGTCCGTAGAGGAGTTTCCTGAGATTCGAGACTATGCAAAGACATTACCTCATGTACGTGTACGGGGCTTGATGTGTATGGCGCCATTTTTCGACGATCCAGAGGAAGCACGTCCAATCTTCCGCGTAGCAAATGCCTTGTATGAGGATATGAAGCGCTACTTTGAAGAGGGGCAGATTCAATATTTATCTATGGGGATGACTCACGACTTTGAAGTCGCTTTAGAAGAAGGGGCTAACATCGTTCGTGTAGGCACAGCAATTTTTGGGGAACGTGTGTATATGATTAAGGCTCGGGTTACCTGATAATCGGAAGCGTTAATTGTATTAGGAGGAAATCCAAATGGCATTGGGAGATTATTTAGACAAAGCAAAAAACTTATTCTTAGGCAAGAAATGATGATGACTATGAATATGATGATTATGACTATGAAGATGAAGAGGAATATGAAGCGGAACCTACACCAGTAGCTCCAGTAGCTCCAGTATCCGGCGCATCTGAATTTCATCCACGCAAGGTAGGAGGCCAATCTACGATGACACAACGTCCAACAGCTATGAAAGTAGTTGTAATTGAACCAAAAGTATTTGAAGATTCTGAAAATATTACACATCAATTGCGCGACATGCGTCCTGTATTGATCAATTTTGAAAATACAGACCCTCATGAAGCAGCTCGTATTGTAGACTTCGTATCTGGTGCGACTTTTGCATTGGATGGCAAATTGGAAAAAGTAGGTAAAGACATTTTCATGTGCGTACCTGTAAACATTTCCATTGATTATTCTGATAATGACAGCAACAAAGCTGAGCAAAACGAATACGCTTGGGACAATAAATAATTTCTCTATAAATGGTGGTGATAACGATGTTAGGTAAAACCTTATTTATCGGCGTTGGCTCAATGGGTGGCGCTCTATTGCGCGGTGCATTACAGCATGGCGTGTTGAAAGCAAGTGATACACACATTCTAGTGCGTCGCGAAGAACAATGTAAGGCTCTTGCAGAGGAGCTTGGTGTAGTAGGTTTTACTACATTGCCTAATGTAAACGAGTACAACACTATTTTATTGGCTGTAAAACCACAAGTGTTACCATCTGTATTAGAAACTTTAAAAGAAGTACCTTATGGGACTGTTATGATTTCTGTTGCCGCAGGTGTTACATTAGATACTCTTGATGCGGCGATTCCACAAGCTAACTGGTTTAGAGCTATGCCAAATACACCGGCTTCTATCGGTGCAGGCATGACGGCGCTTGCAGGGGATGATGTAAATACTGACCTAGGTCGTGCTGTCCAAGCATTATTTGAGGCTGTTGGCGAGGTAGCGGTGGTAAGCGAAGCCGATTTAGATCGCTTAGGCGCACTATCTGGTGCAGGTCCTGGCTATATGTTCGTCATTCTTGATGCTTTAGCTGATGCGGGCGTTCGCATCGGATTGCCTCGTCACTTGGCAATCAAAGCAGCAGCTCAAACGATGTACGGTGCCGGCAAGATGGCTCTTGAAAGTGGCAATCATCCAGCAGTACTACGAGATCAAGTAACAAGTCCAGGTGGCACGACCATTGCTGGTATTGGTGCCATGGAAAAAGGTGGACTTCGCAGTGCTCTCCAAGACGGCGTAGTAGCATGTCTTGCTCGGTCGAATGAATTGGGGAAATAATTTTGGCAGATACTAGTAAATTAATACGATATTTTGAAGCCAGTGGCAGTGGTGAGGAAGCTCGCCGCATGCTAGACTTGGCTGAGCAGGTTGTAAAAGGTCGCCCTTATCGCGTGGCGGACTTTACGAGCCCTGCAGGTCTTGTTATTGCAGACGCCATCAAGGCTAACTACCCACAGCTTATCGTTAAGACAGACGGAGGCTATGAAGGGGCGGAACGCATTCGTATCGCCTTTGTAGATAGCGACTTTAATGGTACTGTGGATATGGGCATTCGCGCCCTTAAGGTAAATTGGGACCCACGGTTCCGATTGCTTACCCATCGCGATGTGCTGGGCTCCTTGATGGGCCTCGGCATTGATCGCTCCAAATTTGGGGACGTTATCGTCCAGCAAGGGGGCGCTCAGATTATGGTGGATGAAAGCGTGGCTGATTTCGTAATTCAAAACTTTACGAAAATTGCTATGGTTTCTGTATCTGTAGAGGCTATTGAGTTATCAGATATTGCACCAAAAGAAGAAAAAATTAAAGAAGTCCGCACTACAGTTGCTTCTTTGCGCTTAGATGCGGTGGCAAGTTCTGGTTTTAGTGTGTCTCGCACTAAATTGGTGAGTGCTATCAATGCGGGATTATTGCAAGTAAACTGGCAACCAGCTAAGGGTGCATCCCAAGAAGTTAAAGAAGGGGATGTTATTTCTATGCGTGGTCGTGGCCGAATGAAGGTAGAAGCCATTACAGGTACCTCTCGTAAAGGGGCGTATCGGCGTATATCTGAAACGATTTATGTAGGCAGTTGAAAATCGGCTTGACCATCAAGCCGATTTTTTTACATATAGTAGGACAACCATGGTATCCATAACATTTCAATCTACAACTGAAGATATAATCCTATTCGTAGGCGGCGGAGAGGTCGCAGAGCGACGAATACAGCTCTTTATTGATGAGCCGTGCAACATTGTGGTAATTGCTCCCACTGTAACAGATAGGATTTGCCAGTGGTCAAAGGATAATCGTATCACCTGGTACGACCGTGCTTTCACAATGGACGATGAACACCACATTATAACGAGCAGTTTGCTCTTTATCTGCACAGATAATGGCGAATTAAACGATACGTTATATGATATGGGGAAAAAACACCGCGTTTGGACTAATCGCAGTGATGCCCCTAGGGCGTGCAGATTTACTGTGCCTTCATCCCTTGAACTAGGCGATCTTCATATTGCTATTAGTGCTAACAATGTAGGCCCTCGTATCAATCGTCTCATAAGACAAGATATGATGAATCGTTATGGTCAGTTGCAAAAGGCTATGCCTAGACTTAAAATATTTAGAGAAGAAGTAAAGTTACTACTTCCTACTCCAGAGGCTCGACAGAAATTTTGGCGAGACCATCTGACCGTAGAAACTTTTGAAGCCATTCTCAAGGGAGAGTGGATGACTATAGAGGAGAAACTAAACCATGCAATTAGTGGTATTAGGTCTAAATCATAGAAGTGCCGCTGTAGAGGTGCGTGAACGTTTCTCGTTTGATAAAGACGAGGTCGTTTCCGCACTAAACCGCCTCTATGAATTCGACTGTATCGCAGAATGCGTTATTTTGTCTACATGCAATAGAACTGAAATCTATGCGGCCTTAGAAGGTGTAGAGTTCCCTAAAGAATACATGTTGGCAGTGTTAAAAGATTTAAAAGGTGCCGACCACATCGATGAAGATGCGTTTTTCTTCTATGAAGAACGCGATTGCATCGAGCATCTATTCCGCGTATCTGCGAGTCTTGATTCCCTTGTGCTGGGGGAAGGTCAAATCTTGAGCCAATTAAAAGGGGCATATATTCAAGCTTATAGCGCAGGTTGCACGGGCACAATTTTTAATATTTTATTCCAACGAGCTATTAGCGTTGGTAAAAAGGTGCGTACTAACACGGGTATTGCTAATACGCCAGTATCTGTGAGTTATACGGCTGTTAACCTCGCTGAGGATAGTTTAGATAAACCATTATCTGAGGCGACGGTACTCATCTTAGGTGCTGGTACAATGAGCGAGTTGACCGCAACGCACCTACAAGCAAAGGGCGTAAAAACGATTTTTCGTATCTAATAGAACCTTTACCAAGGCAGAGGCTTTAGCTGAGCGATTTAATGGTAAAGCTGTTAAGCTCGATAACTTTGTAGACTATGCTAAAGATGCGGATATCCTTATTACATCTACAGGGGCGCCACATTATATTATTACTGAACGAGAAGCCAAGAAAATTACCTCTCTTCGCAAAGGTGAGCCAATCGTTATGATTGATATTGCGGTACCGCGCGATATCGATCCCGGCGTAGCAGATATGGATGGTATTTACCTGTTTAATATTGACTCTCTTGAAAGTGTAGTAGAAGAAAATAAGGCACAGCGCGAAGAAGAAGCTCGTCGTGCAGAACCGATCATTCACGATGCTATTGAAGAACTATTGGATAAATTAAGCTATTTAACAGTGCGTCCGATGATGGCATTGCTTACAGAAAAAGCAGAACGCATTCGCCGTCGTGAGTTACATCGCGCATTAGCTAAATTGCCAGATATTTCCGATAAAGAGCGCCGTGTTATGGACTCGATGAGTCGCATGATCATTCGCAAAATGTTGCGTGAACCGATGATTCACTTCAACGAAATTGCTGGTACGGAGGAAGAAGGTCTGTACTGGGACTTATTCAAAGATATGTTTAATCTTGAGAAAGAAGGCTAAGGCCATGAGAGACCATATTCGAATCGGCACGCGAAAAAGTGCCCTTGCCCTATGGCAGGCTGAACATATTAGTGCAGAGTTACAACGTCTGTACCCAAACATTACGGTCGAGCTAGTTCACTTTAATACAAAAGGTGACCGTATCTTAGAAGAAACCACTGGCTCAAGTTGGTGGTAAAGGTTTGTTTACTGCTGAATTAGAAGAAGCTATGCATAAAGGCGATATTGATATCGCCGTACATAGCTTGAAAGATATGCCTACAGAGTTACCAGAAGGGCTAACTCTTGGTGCTATCTCTGCTCGTGAAGTGCCTTACGATGCGCTTGTGAGCCCCGTGTATAAAACATTAGATAAATTGCCTGAAGGTGCTCGCGTCGGTACAAGTAGCTTGCGTCGTCAAGCGCAATTATTACATGTCCGCCCTGACCTTAAGGTCGAGGTTATCCGTGGTAATGTACAAACTCGGTTGAGCAAGATCGAAACAGAAAAACTAGATGGCGTTATCTTGGCACAAGCTGGTCTTAAACGGTTGGGCTTAGATGATCAAATTACTCAAGTATTTAAAGCGGATGAAATGATTCCTGCTGTTGGTCAAGGGGCACTTGCTATCGAGTGTCGTGCTGACGATACGGAAATGCTTGAAATGCTGGCTCCTATTAACGACGAAGCTACGCGCTATGCTGTTGAAGGGGAGAACGCAGCTTCTTGCGTCAGCTAAATGGTGGTTGCCAAGTGCCGATGGGGGTACATGGTACTATCAATAAAGGTCAATTGACCTTAAAGGCCATGATTGCGTCCCTCGACGGTAAAACTGTGTACGAAGGAGAAATTTCTGGCCCAGCAAAAAAAGCTGAAATTCTTGGTAAAAACCTTGCAAAAGCCTTATATGAAGAAGGGTGGCAAACATATTGTGGATGCTCATAGAGGAAGGAATTATAAAATGACAGGTATGGTATATCTAATCGGTGCAGGCCCTGGCGATGTTAAGCTCATTACTGTAAAGGTCGCGAATGCATTGAAAAAGCTGATGTAATTGTATATGACTATTTAGCAGATGCTCATTTGTTAGAATGGGCTCGCCTAGATGCAGAGTTGATTTACGCTGGTAAACAATGTAAAGATCACACGATGCACCAATGGGAAATCAACGAGCTATTAGTTCAAAAGGTAAAGAAGGCAAAATCGTAGCTCGTTTAAAAGGCGGTGATCCACTCGTGTTCGGTCGCGGTGGTGAAGAGGCGATGGCCCTTGGCGAAGCTGGTGTACCATTTGAATTTGTACCTGGCGTAACATCTTCTATCGCAGCTCCTGCCTATGCAGGCATCCCTGTAACACAACGCGCTATGGCCACATCCTTTGCGGTTGTAACAGGTCATGAAGATCCTACTAAAGAAGTATCTGGCATTCACTGGGAAGGCCTTGCTACAGCAGTAGATACACTTTGCTTTGTAATGGGCGTTGGTAACTTACCTACCATTGCAGAAAAATTGATGACTCATGGTCGTGCACCATCTACACCTGTAGCCCTCGTTCGGTGGGGCACAAAACCGGTCAAGAGGTTCTCGTTTCTACTCTTGAACATGTAGTGGAAGATGTAGCAAAGGCTCAATTAAAAGCGCCAGCTATCATCGTAGTAGGCGATGTAGTTAACCTTCGTGAAAAATTACAATGGTTCGATAATAAACCTTTATTCGGCAAAACCGTTGTAGTGACACGCGCTCGTTCTCAAGCTAGTGCATTCCGTGAAAAATTAGCAGCTCAAGGTGCTAATGTAGTTGAAGCGGCAGCTATTAAAACATCTCCGTTGGAGTTATTTGATGAAGATCGACGCATCATTAATAACACAAAACAATACCAATGCATCGTATTCACCTCTGGTGAAGGAGTTCGTTACTTCTTCGATGCTCTTTATAAAGAAGGCAAAGATACACGTGCTTTAGGTAATTCTAAAGTGGCGGCTATCGGCTGTGCTACAGCTCGTGAACTTCAAAAATATGGCATCGTACCAGATATTATTCCTGCAGACTACAAAGCTGAATCTGCTGTAGAGGCTCTTGAAGAAGAACTAAAGGCAGGGCGATTCTGTATTGCTCATCCAACCAAAAGTAGCTCGCGATGTAATTCCACGCTCCTTGCGTCATCGCGATATGGATGTAGATATCTTGCGTTTATACGAAACCACACAAGATACATCTCAACAAGAAGCATTAGTCACAGCGTTAACAGAAGGCAATGTAGATTATATTACCTTCACAAGCTCCTCTACCGTAACAAATACAATCCAATTATTGGGCGATGATGCATTGAAACTATTAGGTAATACTAAGATTGCTTGTATCGGACCTATCACAGCTGCTACGGCTATGAGTGCAGGTCTTAAACCAGCTGTTATCAGCGATGTATATACAACAGATGGCTTAGTAAACGCTATCATAAAGGACATTTAGGAGGATCACATGTACGATTTAACATACCGTCCTCGCCGCTTGCGTATCAATCCAGAAATGCGTGATTTGGTGCGCGAAACGACACTCGACGTAACTGATTTGATTTATCCATTATTTATTGTACCTGGCGAAGGTATCAAAAATGAAATCGACACATTGCCAGGTCAATACCACTTGTCTGTTGATGAGGCTGTGAAAGTAGCGCAAGAGGCCTATGATCTTGGTGTGCGCGGTGTAGAAATTTTTGGTATTCCTACGTACAAAGATGAGCAAGGTTCCTCTGCGTGGGATATGTCTCAACCTGTACAACAAGCTATCAAAGCTATCCGTGCAGCAGTGCCAAACCTATTGGTTATTTCTGACGTATGCTTGTGTCAATATACCTCTACAGGTCACTGTGGCATGATTGATGACCATGAAATCTTGAACGATGAAACATTACCATTACTTTGCAAAGTAGCGGTAAGTCAAGCGGAAGCTGGTGCTCATATGGTGGCTCCATCCGATATGATGGATGGCCGTGTAGGTGCTATCCGTGAAGCTCTTGATGCGGCAGGGTACACAAATGTATCTATTATGAGCTATGCTGCAAAATACGCATCCGCTTACTATGGTCCGTTCCGTGGTGCTGTTAACTCCGCACCTAAATTTGGGGACCGCAAGTCCTATCAAATGGACCCAGCTAATCGCTTGGAAGCTTTCAGAGAAATCGAACTTGACATCGCTGAAGGTGCAGATATTATCATGATTAAACCGGCCTTGTCCTACTTGGACATCGTTCGCGAAACACGTGACCGCTATGAATTGCCAGTTGCAGTATACAATGTATCCTGGTGAATATGCGATGGTTAAATCCGCCGCAGCGGCTGGTCTTATCGATGAAGAACGCCTCGTTATGGAAACAATGCTTTCCATGAAGCGCGTGCTGGTGCTAAAATTATCATTACGTACCATGCTATAGATATTGCTAAATGGTTACAAAAGTAAGGAGAAACCATGTTCCAACTCGGTAAATCTGAAAAAGCCTTTGAAGAGGCTAAACGTTATATGCCAGGCGGCGTAAACAGTCCAGTTCGTTCCTACCGTAGCGTAGGCTCTAACCCTCCGTTTATCAGCAGTGCCAGTGGCAGTCGCATTTATGATATCGATAATAACGAATACATCGACTATGTGTTGAGCTGGGGCCCTATGATCTTGGGCCATGCGAACCCTGAGGTCATCGCGAGTCTGCAAGAGGCAATTCCTCGCGGCACTAGCTATGGTGCGCCTACACTACTAGAAACAGAATTGGCTAAAAAGGTGCAAGCCTTTATGCCATCTATGGAGGTTATCCGCCTTGTTAACTCTGGTACAGAGGCCACCATGAGTGCCTTGCGCGTGGCTCGTGGCTATACTGGTCGCGATCGGATCGTGAAATTCGTTGGTTGTTACCATGGCCATAGTGATGCTCTTCTTGGTAAAAGCTGGCTCTGGCCTTGCTACCTTTGGTGTGCCAGATAGCCCTGGCGTTCCTCAAGGTGTAGCAGAAAATACAATTACCTTGCCGTACAATGACTCTGATGCGGTTCGCAAACTATTTGATGACATTGGCGACACTATTGCGGCTATTATCGTAGAACCTGTAGCAGGTAACATGGGCTGCGTGCCTCCAGAACCAGGCTTCCTAGAAACCTTGCGCGAAGTAACTAAGGCTCACGGGGCTGTGTTGATCTTTGACGAAGTAATGTGTGGCTTCCGCGCTAGCAGTGGGGGTGCCCAAAAAGCGTTACAATATTAAACCTGACCTTACATGCCTAGGTAAAATCGTTGGCGGTGGCATGCCACTTGCTGTATTCGGTGGCTCTCGTGAGATTATGAACCAAATTGCACCAGCTGGTCCTATTTACCAAGCCGGTACATTAAGCGGTAACCCTATTGCCGTTACCTCTGGTCTGGCAACGCTTTCCATTTTGCAACGTGACCCAACAATTTTTAAACAAGTTGAAGATGCAACCATAGCTCTTTGTGAAGGCTTTGAACGCTTGGCAGCACAATACAATGTGCCTGTTGTAGTGCAACGGGTAGGCTCCATGTTCACCATCTTCTTCACTGATAAACCAGTTAAGAACTTTGATGATGCAGCATCTTGCAACGAAGAACAATTTAAAATGTTCTTCCATCATAACTTGAGCCATGGTATCTACTATGCGCCAAGCCCTTATGAAAGTAACTTCGTATCTATCTGCCATAAGAGCAGTGAAATCGAACGCACATTAGCCGTAGCTGATGAAGCTTTCAAAAAAATCAGTGATACACTACTATAAAGATTAGTGATACACTACTATAAAAATCAGTGATACATTATTATAAGAAGTATATAGTTTGTAGTTGTTTATGTATCGATGTAGGTGATGAACATGCAGTTTTACAAGAACTTAAAGCGTGCTCGCGTGCGCATGGGCAAAAGCCAAATCGAAGTAGCAAAGGCCGTAGGTATCAGTAATGCGGCGCTTCAAATTACGAAACAGGGTATCGCGAACCAGATTTAGATACACTCTGTGCCCTGTCTCGCTATTATGGATTGACCTTGGATGAGCTGCTAGATGTAAATGGAGAACAACACGAGCCCATCTATGATCTCAGTCCTGTACTCAAAAATAAATACATTGCCTATAAAGGTGAATGTGTTTGAGTTGAAAGACTCACAAAAACGTGCGCTCTTGCGCGAGCTAGATAATTTATTTACTAAATTTGAGAAATCAAAGGTAGAAGATAAAAGTAGCAAGACAAAAACGTATAAACATGGGAACCCACATATCAATCGGGCGGGACTAGCTAACAGCGCTGGTAGTCTGGCAGCACGACGAAATATAAAATAGTGCTATACTACATTGTAGATTGAGTGGAACATGTTTATTTGAAGAACTTAATTAGAACAATTATAAAAGCACCATCTATCTTAATAGGAAACGACACATAAGTCGGACCTAGGTAGATGGTGCTTTTGTATTACTATACTGTAAATGCATGTGCTACTGCGGGTTATAGGACAAAAAGTGTTGCTATTTTAGTCCCAAAGATTGGTAAATAGGCGATCATAATTATGCAAATCACTCCAAACAATAGCATCACCCCAAGTCGGAATAGAAGCTTCTAACCTAGAGTGTTCATGTATGGTATGATATATATCAGAAATACTCTTGTTGGTCGGCATAACCTTAAGTATTTCTGCATTAGAAAGCGGGTTTGGTGAGTGCATATAGCACCACCAGAACACCGCTTTTATTCGTCTTTCAATAGACATTCCTCTATGATTACGTAACATAGTGCGTAACTGAGCATTTACACCACCTTCTATACGATTATTAGTAGCTGGGCAGGTACATGTTAACGATGCATCTAAGTAAGTAAATAAACATCTTTTGTTAATCAATTTAACTAAGGAATTTTCTGCTTTTATAAGTCGTTCATGTTTAGGTCGTATCGTACCATTTTCATCAACTGTTATTTCTGATAGGAATACCCTATGTCGTACTTTCCATGACATAACGTTTTGTACCCACTTCATAGCATGATCTTGCGTGTGTATTGTTAATAAATCCCTTGCAATTCCATATAACTCACAACCAGCAATCGTTTTAGGACGTATTGTTGTATAACGTTTTACTTGTTGAAATGCATGAAATAAGCATCTTTGTAGTTTGGCTTTCGGCCAAACTTTTTTTAATGCCTTTTGAAAGCCGGTACCACCATCGGATATAACTACTATAGGTGATGAAATACGTCGTAATAAAGCCTCCCAAGCCTTAGAATGCTCATATCTACAAACATACCAGCCTAAGACATGCGTCTCATTACAACAGATTAAAATACAAGCATTTCTAGCTAAATAAATACCATCAACAAATACCACACTACTTGATGATTCAACTTTTGGTGGTAATGGCCAAAGCTCCCAAAACTGTGATGTTTTTCTACGAAATGAACGTCCATCGCCAGCCATATCTAACTGTGTGTGTTTACCAAATAACCAATCCAAAAACATCTGTAAATTATTGTTAGTTTTATTCACTTTATTTGTGAATGAGTAAGAACATTGATTACAATACCAACGTTGAGAACCCGCATTTGTTTTACCATTTCTCTTACAGACGAAACCACAATTAGGGCATCTGACTAGTTTCATAATTATACTCCTTCTAAAAAATATATCTCTTTAGAAAGATAAAACCTCATTTGAGTCAGTAAAATCAAGGAGTTTCAGACTTTTTAGCAACACTTTTTGTCCTATATGTAAAAGTTACTCAAAAAGATAAAATGCCGATGGAGCTAGTATTTAACTAGTTCCATCGGCATTAATAGCAACACTTTTTGTCCTATAACCCGCTACTGCTTTGGTGTTCTTTGTTAAGGCAGAATATAAAAATAAATAAAAAATAACAATATTAAAATAACCGTTGGTGATATAAGTTGATTTAATATATAATTGAAATATAGAAGTAGATTAAATATTTATGGATAAAAGTGGCTAGAGGAGTAGCTTAAAGGTATTGTTATGAAAAGGTTTGTGTTTTAATACTACTCGGACTAGTAATTATTAGTACTGGTGATTTATCAGTATTATTATCAAGATAGTTCACCAAATAATATAGTTATTATGGATGAGTCTCATGAGCTAGTGGATACTTCAATCAATGAATCGATTTCTAATCGTATTTTAGCAGTGTATCTAGAAGGGCCTTACTATTATTATTTAGGCTATGATGGAATAGGTCGGTATGATATTAAAAATCATAAACTAGATGTTTGGGAATTTACAATTTATGGTGATGAAACCGAACAGCACAAATTATATCATCCAAGATCAAAGATGACCGTTAATAAGAAAAATAATTTGGAAGATTTTTCCAAAGCGGATTTAGACAACTTTGAAAAAATGTTAATGAATTCTAATCGTGGTGCAAAATACTTTAATAAACGGTGGTATCACTCAGGCTATGAAGCAACGTTTCTAGATTTAGATAATCAGCTTATTATTACGAATGATGTGCGAGGCGTAAAAGATACGGCTACAAAGATTTTGATATTTAATGTGAGTGGTTTTATTATTATCGATAAAGAAACAAATGATATACAAGTATATTTTGATGAAAGTATTGCTGGTAAAAAGGTTAGAGACTCTTTAATTGCTATGTTGAAATATACTTATGGAGATCATCTAGTTTTGTTAAATAGCTTAGATGAAATTGGAGAAGAAGAACGAACTATTTTATTACAATTACGAGATAACTATGTTAGTAAAAACTAGTAATATGCTATATTTATTTTGATAATATTGTGGAGTAATGGTTAGCATTTTAACAAGTTGGATGGGCTTTTATGAAGATAGAAAAAAAACTAAAGAAAGGGCTTGAACGAGCTGTACTTATTTTTCTAATAATAGAGGGTATAGTTTTTTTTGGTTGGCTTTTTTTTACTACATATTTTATGCACCCATTCATTAAGTATTCGGGACCGATAGTTGGTATGAATGGCATGATATATTACAAAGAACCGACTAATATAATTGCCTCGGATGTTCTTGGTTTTGATGAGGTAAGAGGAAAAATATATTATATAACTACAAGTGGTATTGGCGTATATAATGAATTGAATAACAATCATGTATTTGTATTACGTAAAGAGCCTCATAATGATATCAGACCAAATGATATTACCAATGTGTATCCTGAGTTTAGTAGGTTTTCTGATTCGGAGCAGGAAGTTTGGAAAGGCAAATTTTATGAAGACTTTAAAGAAAGAATTCCTATAGAGGAGGGTAACATAATTAGATTTCCATTCTTTTTCTCTAGTGAAACACGTGGGATTTATAATTTAGCTACAGGATCTAAATTATCGAAAATTGATAAGTATAAAATTTCTAAAAATGTATTCTATAATGTTGATTTTGGTAGTATTACTAAGATAGATTTAGAAACTGGTAAAGTATGGAAGTACTATTCTAATAATTTATTAAGTTATAATTTTCTTAATGAGACGATTTCTAGTAAATCTAAAGAGTATGAGGTTAATGAACTAATAAATGAACGAAATCAGGACAAACAGTTAAAAGATAATATTATAGTCTTAGATCATTACAGTCAATTTAGTAAAGATGATAAGGAAATTATAGAAGAATTATTTGTTAAGTTAGTTACTGCAAGAAAGAGTATGAGCTTAAAAGCTGAGCATAAAATAGGGCTAGAAAATTATTTGGAGTGAATGAAAGTAGAGGTTGATTAGCTGATGTGGAAAAAGCGATTGCTAATAATTAGCATATTAGGAAATATTTTTTCACTGTTTTTAATTGGTATCTATTTTCTAGTGAATTCCTGGTTTTTTCATGCCGAATTAGGAAGTGTGGTTGGTATAAAGCCAGATTATTTAATTCAGTTAAATAATGAAGGCGTATTGTATGATTATAGACAAATGATTAGAATTGGATCTGGTATAAAGTCATATAAATTAATAAACTCCTTAGAATCAGATAATTATCATATATACAAATCAATTTATAAACATCAAATTTTTATTGGTCAAGTTGATCATATTCAACAAAAATATATTATTTATGATGGATATTTAGATCACTATATGTTTGTAAATCTTAAATTTGATATGGATGAAAAACAATATGATGATTTTATTGGAAGAATAAAGATAATAGATAATTACGAGAATGTTCCTATAAGATATCGGCGTTTAATTGAAAGTGGCAACTGGGAATATCTTTAATTCTCTAGCTGCTCTGCTCGATAGATCTAGTATATAGGCAATATAGAGGGGGTTAGCGATGAAATTTAAAACAATTTATTCTGTTGTTTGGTACACATTTATAGGCTGTTTTTTCGTATGGCTAATTTGTGGATTAAGCTATAGGTTTTTATTTAATGATAAAGTTGAGCAGTCTAGAGTAGAACTGACGCAAGCTTTACATGCAGCTTTTCCTCGAGAACACTATATAATCGATGGAGAACCTTATGATTTTAATAGAAGAAATCTTTTATCTATAGGTCGATCAATTGATATAAAGCAAGATTCACAACATATGGATATAAAATCCATAAAACCATTAAGTGGAAATTGGGAGCTTGTTGATCAAAGTAAAAATTGGTTTGTATATGAAAATCAATTATATAGAGTATATGTAACAAAGGATACCCACATTAAATGATGGATATATTGTAGTGTTAGCACGTAATAATTGGTTAGAACTATTGCATTTATAATTAATTGCTTTCGTTCTAATATGTTCTTTTGTGGTTGAATATAGAATAATAACGATAAAATTCTAGGTGAGGTATTTAATGAAAAAATATATATTATTTTTAATTTTTTTGTTAATAGTAGGTATATCTTGTAGTAATCGGCTATATCAACAACCTCGTACTAGTGATCATAAAGAAGCTGTAGAAATAATGTATAATGATATATATCCGGTTTTAAAAAATAAACCATCATTTAGAGATTATTAGTACTGCAGAAGGACAGATGAAAAAGAATTTTGGTTGGTCTAAATTAGTAAAATTAAAATCTTCTTCATCGTATGAAAATACTAAACAAGAATTAACCAATATTACTGAAGGTTATTTTAATAAGAAACTTTCATACTCTGAAAACAATAATATCTATAAAGATTTTGAAGTGACATCTGAATCAAGACATATTAGTTTTGGGCTCTATGACAAGGATAATAACTATTGGTATATTAGTTTTGAAAGTGATTAAATTCGTAAAGCGATTGGATTGATATAAATTATATTAATTCGGTTTAATAATCTAAACTTATGTCTAAGAAGTATGGTAGTATTATCATGAATAACTAATTATTTAGACAATATAATATATCAACCAAATGGATTATTTACAAATCCTAATAACAATAATGAAGAGTCATCAGAGGAAGGAATAGATTAGAGGTTTTTGGTTTTTAATAGAGTAACTATGTGGATGAATACAATGTTAAAATCTAAATTTTATAAATTACCATTTCGAGCTCGATTTATAATAGGTGGTTGGATTCTAATAATTAGTCTATTTTTGCTATATTCACTAATTATAGTCTTGATGCATCCTATATTCCTAAATCATGTGAATAATTCTAGTTCGACTTTAGAGCGGTATAATAGCTATGTAGTGGCTATGAATACTTCATATGAGGGGAAGAATAGTCAGATTGCTGTAAAAACAATTGAGTATCAGAATCTCTCCGTAGAAGAAGTAATCAATGAATTGCAATTATATAGCATACACCTTATTGATTCTGATAAATCTGAAGGCTCTACATATACCTTATTTGATACGATAAATAAAGTAAAAATTATTGTTTCAAAAGAACAAAATAAAACTATAGTTAAGTTTATTTATTAATTTTAAAAGTAATTTTGTATAAAATAATCTTACTTGAATCTTTAATTTACTCTTATGACACCTATACCATGTACAAAAGCTTGGTATAGGTGTCATTTTTATATTACAAACTAATAAAAATCAGTATTGGTTAAAATCTAAGTAGTTCTATTAAAATTACCAGAATTCTACGTTTTCATGAGTGTTTTATGATAAAATAAAAGGTATGAATACTTCAACAACTAGGTCTATTACCTATAATGGCGACAAGAATTGAATATAAGGTTAACCATCAAGCGTAAAGAACATGAACATGCGCATTACAAGGATGGTGTGATTGTGTGTCGGCAGAATGGGTATGTGCCGGATTATATGGTGGACAAGTTTGTCATCGAGAATATGTCCTTCATTGAGCGGGCTCGTTACAAGATTGATGCATTGAATGCCAAGCGCGTCGATGCGTTGCAGTATGTAAATGGTGAAAGCTTATCAATCCTCGGCATTCCCGTTACATTACGCCTAGTTGAGCAGGATGGCAAGCCTCATATTGGCTTTGACGGTAAAGCCATTCTTACCATGGTGGTACCTCGTGGTACGACCTTTGAAGCGAAGCATATATTAATGCAAAGTTATTGGCGTAATTTAGGGGAGAAGGTCTTTGTCCACTGGGCGAAGGTCGTGTATCAGCGCTTTCACAAGCAAGGTATTGATGTGCCTATGCCAACCATAAAACAGCAGCGCATGAAGAGCCGTTGGGGTTCTTGTACGCCAGCCAAGCAGCTCATCAAGATGAACACCCGTTTATTAGAGGGGACCACAGGCGTATATTGAGTACGTTATGGTTCATGAGTTTGCTCATTTTAAATATTTAGACCATTCCAAGAACTTTCACAATCTAGTAGCACAGTTTTTGCCAGATTGGAAGGCTCGTAAGAAGTCATTGAACGTGTATTTTGCTCATCGCCCTTAAAGGAGGTGTACCATGCAGCCATTTGTACATTTACATAGTCATACAGAGTTTAGTTTGCTAGACGGCATCAGTCGTTTGCCTGACATGGTACGTCGTGCGAAGGAGTTAAATCAGCCCGCCATTGCCATTACAGATCACGGCAATATGTACGCAGCCATTTATTTCTATAAAGAGTGTATGGCCCAAGGCGTTAAGCCTATCATCGGTTGTGAAGTATATGTAACGGAAAACAACCGATTTGATCGTCCCGAAGGTCGCAGCCGTGAAAGATTAAAACATCTCATCCTTATTGGCGGAGACGATGGAAGGGTATCGTAATCTTGTTAAAATCGTGTCTAAAGCATCTACGGAAGGTATGTTATATCGTCCTCGTGCAGACCGAGATTTATTGCGCCAATACAGCAAAGGTATTATTGCCCTTAGTGCTTGTATTCAAGGTGAAATCCCTCAATATATCTTGCAAGATAATATGGAAGGCGCCAAGCGTTCCATCGAATGGTATATCGAGACCTGGGAAGGATAATTTCTTCTTAGAAATCCAAAATCATGGCTTGCCAGAGGAGGCTAAGGCCCAAGAGGAGCTCATTAAGCTTAGTAAGGAATACGGTCTTGGCATCGTAGCGTCTAATGACTTCCACTATGTTAAAAGAGGATGCAGATGCACAAGATATTAAGGTTTGTATATCTACAGGTCGTCGCCGTGCTGAGGTAGATCGTTTAAAATTCCCGAATGATGAGTTCTATTTAAAATCTGGGGATGAGATGGCGCAGTTGTTCTCACATATTCCTGGGGCCATGGAAAACACATTAAAAATTGCAGACCGCTGTAACGTAGAATTCAATTTCGACGAACATCATTTGCCGCACTTTGATGTGCCAGAAGGGGAAACATCTAAGACCTATTTACGTAAGGTTTGTGAACGAGAAATTCCACGACTCTATGGGAGACCTCTGAAGAGTTACAAAACGTCCTCGACTACGAGCTAGATGTTATCGGTACGATGGGTTTTGAGGATTACTTCCTCATCGTATGGGACTATGTACGCTATGCTCGTGAGCACGACATCTTAGTAGGTCCTGGACGTGGTTCTGCGGCCGGTTCTGTAGTAGCCTATCTACTTGGTATTAGGTATTACAGGCCTTGATCCATTGAAGTATGACTTGCTCTTTGAACGATTCTTAAATCCAGAGCGGGTAAGCATGCCTGATATCGATATTGACTTATGCTATGAAAAGCGTGGTCAAGCTATCGAATATGTGACGCGGAAATACGGACAGGAGCGTGTATCTCAGATTATTACCTTTGGTACTGAGGCAGCGCGTGCCGTAATTCGTGACGTAGGTCGTGTACTAGACTTACCACTGGCGGAAGTGAACCGTATTGCGAAGATGATTCCTAATGAGCTTGGGATTACCTTAGACAAGGCGCTACAAGGGAAAGAGTTAAAAGCGTTATACGAAGCTGATCCAAATGTTAAAGAATTATTTGATTTTGGTAAAAAGCTAGAAGGCATAGCGCGAAATTCGTCCACTCATGCGGCGGGCGTCGTAATTTCTGCGGACCCTCTCGATGACCACGTACCAGTACAAAATGCCAACGATGAAGGCTTTGTAACGCAGTACGATAAGGATAATATCGAGATTAGGCCTCTTAAAGATGGACTTCTTAGGCCTCCGTACCTTGACGGTTATGGGGGATGCCTTAAAGCTCATCAAGGCGAACCGTGGTATTGATCTCGATTTAGATGCAATACCGCTCGATGATAAGGCGGCTTGTGATATCCTTACAAAAGGCGATACGTCTGGTGTATTCCAGCTCGAATCGGAAGGTATCACCAAGCTTGTTATGGATCCTTAAGCCTGAGCATTTTGAAGACTTAATTCCATTGGTTGCCTTATATCGTCCAGGCCCATTGGGCTCTGGCATGGTAGCGGACTTTATCGACCGCCGTCACGGTAAAAAAGAGGTTACCTATTTACATCCTATTTTGGAACCAATTTTGAAAGATACCTTTGGGGTAATCTTGTACCAAGAACAGGTTATGCAGATTGCGTCCGCCATGGGCGGGTTCTCCCCTTGGTCAAGCGGACTTGATGCGCCGTGCCATGGGTAAGAAAAAGGAATCTGTTCTAAAGGCACAGCGCGAGTCCTTTATTCAAGGTTCCATAAATAATGGTATAGAAGAGTCTATTGCAAATGAAAGTATTTGACTTGCTCGTATACTTCGCAGGCTATGGCTTTAATAAATCACATAGTGCGGCCTATGCGTATATCGCGTACCAAACGGCGTATTTGAAAGCCCACTATTTCCCTGAATTCATGGCTGCTACCATGACTAGCTTTATGCAAAACATGCAGAAATTGACGTACTACATCAATGCCTGCAAAGCACAATGTTAAGAGTACTAGGTCCAGATATTAACTATTCTGAACGCAGCTTCGCCGTGCAAGGTAATGCCATTCGCTTCGGCCTTGGGCGGCATCAAGAACGTAGGGGATAATGCCATTGATAAAACGATTCGCGAGCGCAATGAGCACGGCATCTATACAGATATCGTAGATTTCTGTAAACGAGTGGACAACAAGGTTGTTAATAAACGACTTCTTGAAAGTCTCATTCGGTGCGGAGCCATGGATGGTTTCAAGGAAAACCGAAATCAATTATTGCACATGTATGAAAGCGCTCAAGCTGTAGGTGCTAAAGAGCAAAAGGATGCCGCTATGGGTACCATGAGTCTCTTTGGCGATATAGAGGAGTCCGTTGACTTCATCCCTGTACCGAATGTGGAGGATTTATCGGAAGACGATAAATTAAAGGATGAAAAGGAATATACAGGCTTTTACATTACGGGGCATCCATTGCAAGGATATGCGAAGGAGCTAGAGGGCCTCTTTGAACTGGGTGCTCTCGTAGAAAATCCAGAGCAATATGATGGTCAAACCATTACCTTTGGAGGGTTGATTGAAAATAAGACGGACCGCATGACAAGGCGGAACGAGGTTATGTCCATTCTTCGCATCGAAGATTATTCTGGTGCGGCCAATGTGGTGGCGTTCCCTAAGGTCTTTAGTCAAAGTCAACAGTTCCTTGCGGTCGATATGATCGTCAAGGTAAAAGGCCGCGTTGATGCGGATGAAAAGGGTGTGCAAATTATTGCAGACCGTATTATGCCGTTAAAGGTAAACTATAGTCAGGCTAAGCATGTGGCCATCCACATTTATAGTCAATATGACACGCCTGAAAATAGTGAAGCCTTAAAACGAGTGTTAGTGAATACAGCAGGCTCCGTGCCAACGTCGTTATATTTACACCGTCAACGGAAACGCATTAACTTGCCACCGAACATGTGCTTTGACCCTAGCGATGAATCCATCAAGGCTATTGAAGCTATATTAGGTGATGGCTCTGTAGAGGTGCAATAATATATGCATAAGTAGATATTAAGGCACGAATAAATATATTTACTACTTAATAACTTATGTTGCGTGAAGCACAGCTAGCTTTCACGATATATAATAAGAAATGAAAGATCTCATCTAGGGATTACTTTCATAGGAGGAAACATGAAACGTACAAAAATCGTATGTACTGTAGGTCAGGAACGGATAAATTTGGCATATTGGAAGATATGATGCGAGCAGGCATGAACGTGGCTCGTTTCAATTTCTCTCATGGATCTCACGAAGAGCAAGCAGAACGCATGCAAATGGTGCGCGATGCAGCGATGATTGTTAATAAACCAATCGCGCTATTGCTCGATACGAAAGGTCCTGAGGTTCGACTTGGTCTGTTTAAAGAGGGCAAAGTATTCCTTGAAGAAGGTCAAAAGTTTACATTGACTACTGATGAAGTGGAAGGTACAAAAGAGGTTAGCTCCGTAAACCACAAAGGTCTTGTAGGCGATGTGTCCGTTGGGGATAAAATCCTCTTGGCGGATGGTCTTGTAACACTTAGCATCGATGCCACGAAGGGAATAACATCATTACTACTGTTCAAAACAGTGGTGAAATCGGTAACCGTAAACGCGTGGCTGTGCCAGGTGTAGCGCTTAGCTTGCCTCCTGTATCTGAACAGGACGAAGCAGATTTACGCTTTGGCTGTCAACAGGGTGTAGACTTTGTGGCCGCATCCTTCATGCAACGCGGTAAAGATGTGGTGGCTATCCGCCGCATCCTTGAGTCTGAGAAAAAAGATATCAAGATTATCGCAAAAATTGAAAATGCTGAAGGCGTTAAAAATATTGATGAAATTTTGGACGTAGCGGACGGCCTCATGGTAGCTCGTGGTGACCTCGGTGTAGAAATCCCTGCCGAAGAGGTACCAGTACTTCAAAAAATGATGATTGAAAAATGTAATGACTTGGGTAAACCAGTTATTACGGCAACCCAAATGCTGGAGTCCATGATTCAAAATCCACGTCCTACACGGGCGGAAGCAAGTGACGTAGCCAATGCCATCTTAGATGGTACGGATGCAATCATGTTGTCTGGTGAAACTGCAAATGGTGCTTACCCAGTAGAGGCGGTTACGACTATGACACGCATTGCTGAGGTAACAGAACAAGCGGCTATTTACGATAGTAAAAGTCGTGCTCGTCAAGATGTGGATATGACGACTACCAGTGCTGTATGTTTAGCAAGCGTGCGCATCGCTCAAAACCTTGGGCTGCCGCTATCTTGACATGTACTGAATCTGGTCATACGGCGCTTAGCACTGCTCGCCATCGTCCAGCTTGCAAAATTATTGCCGTAACACCGCATGACGAAACAATTCGCCGCATGCAATTATGCTGGGGCGTAGAGGCTATTAAAGGCCATGAAATCGTTAACTCTGATGAAATGGTTAAACAAGCCATTACAGGTGCTCTTGGGACAGGTGCGATTGAGTCTGGTGACTTAGTTGTGGTAACTGCTGGCGTACCATCTGGTGCCACAGGGACTACAAATATGATTCGCGTTCATATTGCAGGCCAAGTACTCTTGTCTGGTAATGGTATTTTGCGTAAATCCGTTACAGGTACTGTATTCATTGCTGCTAATCATAAGGGCAATTATGAAAGCTTCAAAGATGGTGACATCCTTGTGGTAGGCACAATGGAGCCTGAATTGATGGCTATTAGCAAAACGATGCAGGCGGCATTATCGCTGTTGAAGATGGTTTATACCTCTGACAGTGCTATTGCGGGCATTACCTATGGTATTCCTGTTATTTTAGGCGCTAAAAACGCTCATGACGTACTCCTTGAAGGTCAAGAAGTAACTATCGATGGCGAACGAGGTAAGGTATTTGCAGGCATTGCCAATGCACGATAGTTAGGGATAATAATTTTATAATATAGGGACTACCTAATTTCGTGATGGAATTATATGACGAAATATAGGCTAGTCAAAATATAAATGCTTAATATAAGGAGAGAGACTATGAATCCATATAATGTAACAGGACCTAGTAATTCTCAAGTTGCTCAGGTTGAAAGTATCGTATCCCAACGATTAAAAGGCTCTTTCTTATGGATGGTTGTAGGTTTACTTACAACTATCGGTGTGGGCTTTGCTGCGTTGGCAAATCCAAATTGGTTGCGCTTTGCGTATGAACATTTCAATATTATCTTATTAGTAGAGATTGGTGTTATAGTTCTATTTAGTGCTCGAGCATACACAGCAAACGTAATGACTTTGCGGCGGTATGTTCTTCCTCTACAGTGCTTTGAATGGTCTTACATTGACCTTGATATCGTTGCGATACAATGTGTTTGATGTTGTTATTCCGGCGTTAATAGGTACGCTTGCTTTCTTCATTGGCTTTGCCGTGGTAGGGGCTACTACAAAACGTAACTTATCATCCCTGACACCATATGTAATGGCTGCCTTACTTGGTATGATTATCGTATCTTTTGTGATGATAGGGGCTCGTTACTTTAACTGGGCTGTACTCAGTGCTTTCAGTGATACAGTGAGCCTCGTGCTTGGCTATGTAGGCGTTGTAGTATTCTCTATTTTCACAGCTATAGACGTTAATCGTATTAAAAACAATGTAACTGAAGTAGCTTTGATGGAGGATGAAAGCATCTTAGACCGTATCGAAATTACAGGTGCGTTAAATCTATACTTAGATTTTATTAACTTATTCTTATCCTTATTGCGCATCTTTGGTAATAAGCGATAACAAGGAGATAGTATGGACGATAGAGAATGGCAAACCTTTGTGACCGTTGTGGATGAAGGCAATATTACAAGGGCTGCAGAAAAATTATTTTTATCGCAACCGGCGTTGAGCTATCGGTTGCGTCATATGGAAAAAGCCTTGGGCCATTCTCTATTGTTGCGGACTGCTGAAGGGATTGCCCTCACGGCACAAGGCGAAATTTTTATGACTACTGTAAAGAATGATGCAAGATCAAGAGGCGTTGGAAATGCTATGAATTCTGCGTCTGGTAAGATTCAAGGGACCTTAAAATTGCGTCATCTATCAACTTTGCAGACTATGAGCTACCAGCTTTACTGAAATCATTTCGAGAATATCCGGATGTGCATATTCAAGTTAAAGACTGCTTTCAGCCATCAAGTAGTAAAAATGTTCAATACAGGCGATTGTATGGTTGCCTTTGCTCGTGGTGGCTATGATGTATCTGGAAAATCTGAATTGTTACTGGCTGAGCCGTATTGTTTGGTATATAAAGAGTTAGTACCACCTGAGTCGTTAGAAGGTACCATTCATTAAATACCAAACAGATGTATCGGTAGCCAACATCATCGAAACATGGTGTGCTGAACATTTTGAAGAACCACCGAGTGTTGCGATGGATGTAAATTCTATGAGTACGTGTCGTCACTTTGTACGCGCCGGCCTTGGATGGTCTATTTTGACCTATATGGGACTTGGATCTTGTAAGGATAAAGATATATGTGAGTCCATTGCGTAGCAAAGATGGTACCTATATCACACGTGATACGAATATGGTGTACACAAAGGATGCGGAAAATCTAGTAGTAGTAAAGACATTTATTGAGTATGTTCGCAATTACTACAAAGAACATACCGTAGTAGATAATAGTATTTTTAGAGAATATAAAGCATAGATTATACAAATTGAGTCTATATAAGGCTTTATAACTGTTTATCCATGCTGTTTCAGCATTGGACTTTTTCGATATAATAACTCATAATAAAGGTGTCTCGAAGAGCAAGGCAGTAACCATGTAAGTGCATGTATACCCCCTTTGGGGACGTATACATGCATTTTTTTCATTTTTGGGCTGCAATTCTATGCTCAAAATGCATAAAAAGTATGATTGATAGTAGTATATATAAAAGTTTTTATAACCCCTATAAAGGTAATCTATTTTTCATATTACTTTTAAGCATATATAATGAGTGTAGACTTAATCAATGTAACTGACGTCGCGAGCAGTTAGGTTGTTAAAGACTAGATGATTTTATGTATGCCTAAGTTAGTTAAGAAGGTAAAGACACACATGAAAGACAAATTATGGCGCGTTGCCGTTATGGCTGCCATCGTCGCAATCGCATGGTTTGGTGGCACACCAGAAGGCCTCAAACCACAAGTATGGAAATTATTTGGTATTTATTTAGCTACTATCGTGGGCTTGGTATTAAAACCATTCCCAGTTCCTATTACGGTATTATTAGGTGTTGCTACATCTTCTATTTTATTGAGCAACACAAAAGATGTATTAGCTGGTTACAGCAATACAGCATTATGGTTGATCTTCGCAGCCTTCGCATTATCCGTTGCATTTGGTAAAACTGGCCTTGGTCACCGTATCGCTTACCACTTAGTTCGATTGTTTGGTAGTACAACACTTCGTCTTGGTTATGTAACTGCATTCCTTGACTTAATCTTGTCTCCAGCAACTCCATCCAACACAGCACGTGCAGCAGGTATTGTTTATCCAATCAACTTATCTATCGCCGAAGCGGTTGGTTCTTATCCTGGTGAAACTGCTAAAAAAGCAGGTGCTTACCTCTTACAGAATGGTTACTTTGCAACAAAGGTAACATCTTTCCTATTCGCTACAGCAATGGCACCAAATTACTTAGCACTTGATTTCATTACTAAATTAACAGGTGTATCCTTGAATTGGGCACAATGGGCTGCAGCTATGTTTGTACCTGGCTTTATCATGTTAATGCTAATACCACTTATTGGTTATATGTATGAGCGTCCATCTGTAAAAGATATTGACAATAAGAAAATTGCGGCGGATGGTTTAGCTGAATTAGGACCTATAAAGCGTCCGAAAAGGCCTTATCGTTATCGCGCTTCTTGCGATTACAGGTTGGATTCTTCCAACATTTGGCATCAAAATTGACGCTACAGCTGTTGCTATTGTAGCAATGATTGCTACATTTGTATGTGGCATTATTTCTTGGGATGATTTGCTTAAAACAAAGCTGCTTGGAACACATTGATTTGGTTCGGTGGTATCCTGGGCTTATCCTCCGCATTGTCTAAAGGTAAATTCTTCGAATGGTTGGCTAAATATTTAGAAGCTCACATGAACTTCGGTTTAGATCCATTCATGATGCTTATCCTTATCTCTATTATTTCCGTTGCAGTTCGCTATTTCTTCGCATCTGGTACTGCATACATCTCTGCAATGCTTCCAGTATTCTTGATTGTAGGTATTAACGCAGGCATCGATCCCATTACTTGCGTTCATCATGATTGGTACAAATGCGTATGGTGGTTCCGTAACTCACTACGGTGCAGCTCCTGGTCCAATCATCTTCTCCGCTGGTTATAACAATGTAAAAGACTGGTGGACAGTTGGTTTAATGATTGCAGTAGTATGTTTAGTATTGAACTACGTAATTGGTATTCCTTGGTGGAAAATCACAGGTTTCATGTAATATGAAACTTTCACTATGGAGTGTTAGAATTTAATTGTTAGTATTCAATGTCTGTATATGGCTCTCGCGACGAGCCTGTACAGACTTGGGTTTTATAAATGTTTCACAAGGAAAGGATGCAACATGGCACAATTAGTAAAAGCTGCACAAGCTGGCTTCGACGAAAAAAATGATGCATTAGTAACGGTTGAACCGATTGCTAGCGGTATCGAAATTGAATTAACATCCAAAGTTATCCGCCAATACGGCGACCAAATTAAATCCGTTATCTTAAACACAGTAAAAGAAGCTGGTTTTGATGGCGTAAAGTAATTGTACAAGACAAAATGCTTGGGATTACACAATTAAAGCTCGCGTATTAGGCGCATTGGAAAGGGGGAGCAAAGCATAATGGCTAACGATAAAACATTCCCAGAAGTTAAAACAAATCCATTAACAGAGGCTGCTAAAAAACGCTTGTCTCGTTCCATGATGTTCGTACCTGGTAATACACCTAAAATGATTAACAGTGCTGACATTCACGGTGCTGACTCCATCATGATCGACATCGAAGATTCCGTGCCTATTACAGAAAAAGACACTGCTCGTCTTTTAACTGCAGAAGCTTTGAAATCCCGTAAGTTCCGCGGTGAAACAGTTGTTCGTATCAACCATCCTACACAAACTCCTTATGGCTATGATGATCTTGATGTAATCGTTCCAGCTAAACCTGATATGATTCGTTTACCTAAAACTGAAGACGTGTCTGAAGTTGAAATCGTAGCGAAGAAATTGAAGAGTAGAAAAGCTAACGGTTGGGAAGAAGGTACCATCAACATTATCGTAGCTATCGAATCCGTTCGTGGCTTGTACAATGTTCGTGAAATCTGCCATGGCCCTCGCGTAGTTGCTATCGCTCTTGGCGCTGAAGACTACCGTGCTGACCTTCGTACAGGTAAACATAAACCAGCTGTTGAATTATTGTTCGCTCGTCAAACAATCCTTCACGCCGCACGCGAAGCAGGTATCCGCGTAATTGATACTGTATTCTCCGACGTGAAGATCCTCAAGGTTTCCGCGAAGTTGAATTCATTAAAGCTTTGGGTTACGACGGCAAATCTTGTATCCACCCAAGCCAAATTAAAATTATCCACGAAGTATTCACTCCTGACGAAAAAGAAATCGCTCACTCCGTTAAGGTATTGAACAGCTACGCAGATGCATTGCGCAACAATAAAGGTGTAATCTCCGTAGATGGCAAAATGATCGATGGTCCTATCGTAGTACGTGCACAACGCGTAGTTGATAAAGCGTGCTGCAGGCATTAAAGTTGAATTAGAGGAAGGAGCAGAATACGATGTTAAATAAAGTAGGTCGCGATATCCCAACAAATATCCCAGCACTAGAAGGTCGCGAAGTATATCAAGGTGAATTCGCCATTGAACCTAAAGCTCATCGCGCAGGTAAACCTGTACACATGAGCCGTGTTGGTAATAATAAAGTACTTGCTTCTATTGACGAAGCAATCGAAAAAGCTGGCGTAAAAGATGGCATGACGTTGTCCTTCCATCATCACTTGCGCAATGGCGACTATGTAATGAAAATGGTTATGGAACGCGTTCAAGCAAAAGGCATTAAAGACATTACAATTGCGTCTTCTTCTTTGTCTCCATGCCATGAATTCTTGGTAGAAATGATTCAAGATGGTACTGTAACAGCTATTGAAACATCTGGCTTGCGCGATCGTCTTGGTAAATTCTTAACACAAAACCCAGGCGTATTGAAACGCCCTGTAATCATTCGTTCCCACGGTGGCCGTGCTCGTGCTATCGAATGTGGCGAAGTTCATATCGACGTAGCTTTCATGGGCGCTCCTACAGCTGACCCACGTGGTAATGCTACTGGTCGTATAGGTAAATCCGCATGTGGTGCGCTTGGCTATGCTAAAGTTGACTCCCACTATGCAGATACAACTGTTATTATCACAGATAACTTAGTTGACTATGTACACAACTATGCAATCCCTCAAACTGACGTAGATTATGTTGTTGAGGTTGAAAGCATTGGTGATCCAGAAGGTATCGCTTCTGGTGCGGTAGGTTTTACTAAAAACCCTATCCAAATCAAAATCGCTGAATTGGCAGGTGAATTCCTTGACCAAGCCGGTATCATTAAAGACGGTTTCGTATTCCAATTGGGCGCTGGTGGCGCTCCATTGACTGTAGCGAAATTCATCGGTGAAAAACTTCGCAAACGCGGTGAAGTAGCTGGCTTTGCTATCGGTGGTGCTACTGGTATCTTGACTGGCATGCTTGAAGAAGGTTTGATTCGTGCTATCTACGATACTCAAACATTCGATACTACTGCAGCAGCATCTTTGGATAAAAATCCTGCACATATCGAAATGTCCGCTTCCATGTACGCTAACCCTTGGACAGACTGCACTACTAACTACTTAGACGTAGTATTCCTTGGTGCTACTGAAATCGACCTTGATTTCAACGTAAACGTAATGACTGACTCCAATGGCGTATTGATGGGCGCTTCTGGCGGTCACTCCGATACAGCAGCAGGTGCTAAATGCACAGTTATTACTTGCCCCTTGATCCGCGGCCGCTTGCCAATGATCCGTGATAAAGTAGCTACTGTAATTACACCAGGCTCCTCCATTGACGTACTTGTTACTGAATATGGTATCGCAATCAACCCAGCTCGTACTGATTTGATTGAACGCTTCAAAGATAGCAACTTGCCTATCTTCACAATTGAAGAATTACAACAATTAGCATTTGACTTAGTAGGTAAACCACAAGACATTCCTGTGTCTGACAAAGACGAAGATATCGTAGCAATCGTAGAATACCGCGATGGCTCTATCATCGACGTGGTTCGTAACCTCTATAATTGAGTAGGGATGGAGCCCGGTAGAGTCTGTTTGGATTCCGCTGTCAACTCACCATCCCATGCTAATAAGTTAATACAAAGACCCGCTACATGAGTCCGAGGACCATGGAGCGGGTCTTTATAATATAATTAAAGGGCCATAGGGAGGGATAATGTGAGATTTTTACATATTAAATATGATGCTATGGGTGAAAATTTGGGCATTCATAAAGTTATAATATCTATATAAAGAATGTGATTATATATTAGGGGATATCTATGTATCAATATAGGGCTAATGTAGAATTTGATATAGATGGATTAAAGGACTTTTTATAGATGACTTAATGGAGCAATTATTAAATATTTACTTAATGGTTGAATGTTGGATTATAGATTATATCGATATTACTCTATATGTATATTAGAATGGTTGAAGATGGACTATGAAATACTAGAATGGGAATCTTTTCTTCCGAGTGAATTATCATATCGTAATGTTTATTTGGGCTAGCAATTATAAACTTGGATATAAAAATCAGTGTATTGATTATTTATATGCAAGATTTAAACAAGTTGTAAGTTAGAGGGTGAACTCATAAGCAATTCTTTAATAGATAGATTAGAAATTGAACGAGTATATCTATTACAAAACTCTATGCAAATTCTATTAAATTGTAATTATAACATTGATTTTAGAGAAGTTTCATAAAACGATGGATGGCGATTTGTAGTACTGAATATCATCCTGTATACTATAAATTAGAAGGTAATGTATTTATTGTGTGAAGTTTGTATTATTTAATTAGGAGGTTAACACAATGGGGACTGTATGGAGATTACAAACAAGAACAGATAGTAACGATGGTAAAAAAATATCTACTTATTGTAGAGAAAAATCTATTGCAGCTGTTGGGTGGAGTATCAATGATGATCAAATAAAAGCGTATAATGCAGAAGCTTTTGATAAAATTCAATCTATCAGAGCTAGTATTAAATCTAAAGATATTTATTATAAGGTTCTTGAAGAGTATAATTTATTCAATATTAAAGCTGGTAAGAAGATAGTTGCCGTAGAGACTTTAGAACGAGTGAAGCCGGGGGACTATATTTGGATGCGTGATAATGGTATATATTACTTAGGTTATGTTGGAAATAATTTAAGGTATGTATATAATCCTAGTATTGACGCACTAGAACATGATGCAGCAAATCAAATAGAAGATGTCGAGTGGAAACCAATTGGTGATGAGAGTCAAGTTCCAGGTGTTATTGCCACAGCATTTATTCGAGGTAGAACTCTTCAACGTGTAAGAAAAGCTTATATGTATGAGTATGCTTCTTTTATTTATAATGGAAAACCTTTAGTGGTAAATGTTGAGTCCAATGAATCTTTAAAACAATTATTTTATAATTGCCTATCTCCATCAGATTGTGAGGATTTGGTTTGCTTGTATTTATATGATAAGGCGAATTATATTGCAATTCCATCTACTAATAAGATAGCTACTGAGTTATATGAATGTGTATTAGTTAACCCACTTAATGGTAAATTGGCATATCCTCAAGTAAAAAAGGGGGATGAAAAATTAAATACTAATAAATATATTGATCTAATTAAGGATAATCCGAATAAAGAGGTATATTTATTTTCATCTGAGGACCAGGTTGTAGTGGATACTCATATAGATAATATACATATTATTTCATCTGATCAACTTTATAGTTGGGTGAAAGAAAAAATAGAGAAAAATAGTCTTTTTAATCCTTGAGGGTATTGTAAAATGGTATAAATTGATACATTCATCAAAAAATAGTTAAAATTAGGAGAGAGCATATGAGCCAAGTATTTAAACAAGATCTAACAGATAATTCTGTTCGCCCTGGCGGTTTGTTTTTTTCGTTGAGTTATTAATGCCGAAGCAGTGTGATATGCCTAGTCGCGATACAATGGTAGAGGTATTCACAAAGCATTTAGGCCCTGTTGATTGCTTTAGTTATGGAGTTGAATCTGCTGGTTTTGCACCTCAGAATTATAAGGTTCATTATGAAGATAATGATGCCGATATTTCACCGACCTTGATGGTGACGAAGTGTGAGAAAATCGATAAACCTGTACTAGATGATTTTACACGTAGTCAAGTTTGGGATTGTCCAAATGTAGATGACTTGCTAGATGAGTGCCAATATAGAGTATTTGCTACAGATATGTTAGCTTCGGGTTTAGAGCCTAAAGAACGAGCTGATATGCTCGTAAAATATGTAGATGCGCTGTTGGAGTTATATCCATCTTGCAAGGCCGTTGTTTTTGGACCATCTCGTAAGTTTCTTAAGTCGTGAAACCATTGAAAATCATCCAGATAAAAATGTGACTCGTTTTATTTATTATGCCGTAAATGTGCGTTATTTTAGCATTCAAGGTACCAATGATATGATGGTAGATTCTGTTGGTATGAGTACATTATTTTTACCTGATTTACAGTATCACTTTCACGGTGTAGATCCTAATCATGTAGTATTTCATGCTTATAATGTGTTGAATTATATTTTCGAACATGACAATCCAATAGGTGATGGGGAAACCATTGCGGGGTTACAAAATGGCGAGATGAATCAGGATATTCAGTGGAAAGTACAATATGAGGATTCTCTAATTCAACCGATTCGAGAGGTTCTAGATATTAATATGGGAGAATATGCATCGGGCACTCGCTAGTTATTAATCGATGAAAGGTGTGAGCATTATGAGTGATCAACGTATTTTTGACATGGAACTTGTGAAAGTTGAAAGTTTGGAGAAAGCTGTTAAGACGCCATTTTATCAAACTGATTCCACAGGTGGTTCAGTATGGGTTATTAAACCTGGTCAAACCTTACCAAAACATTATCATCATCACTCTGATGATATATGGGTTATATTGCAAGGAAACGGGGTATTTTATCCAACGCCTGATACGGAGGTGACTTTTACAAAGGGACAAGTTATAGTATCTAAAAAGGGTGAATGTCATGGCGCAAAAAATACTGGGACGGAAGATGTTGTATTTGTGAGTATCGTTGCTCCTGTACCTGCTGATTATGATCCTGTTAGTAGTAATTCAACCGATTCGAGAGGTTCTAGATATTAATATGGGAGAATATGCAGCGGGCACTCGCTAGTTATTAATCGATGAAAGGTGTGAGCATTATGAGTGATCAACGTATTTTTGACATGGAACTTGTGAAAGTTGAAAGTTTGGAGAAAGCTGTTAAGACGCCATTTTATCAAACTGATTCCACAGGTGGTTCAGTATGGGTTATTAAACCTGGTCAAACCTTACCAAAACATTATCATCATCACTCTGATGATATATGGGTTATATTGCAAGGAAGGCAAGGGGGTATTTTATCCAACGCCTGATACGGAGGTGACTTTTACAAAGGGACAAGTTATAGTATCTAAAAAGGGTGAATGTCATGGCGCAAAAAATACTGGGACGGAAGATGTTGTATTTGTGAGTATCGTTGCTCCTGTACCTGCTGATTATGATGTATTAGTAGTAATTCAACCGATTCGAGAGGTTCTAGATATTAATATGGGAAAATATGCAGCGGGCACTCATAGTTATTAATCGATGAAAGGTGTAGCATTATGAGTGATCAACGTATTTTGATATGGAACTTGTGAAAGTTGAAAGTTTGGAGAAAGCTGTTAAGACGCCATTTTATCAAACTGATTCCACAGGTGGTTCAGTATGGGTTATTAAACCTGGTCAAACCTTACCAAAACATTATCATCATCACTCTGATGATATATGGGTTATATTGCAAGGAAACGGGGTATTTTATCCAACGCCTGATACGGAGGTGACTTTTACAAAGGGACAAGTTATAGTATCTAAAAAGGGTGAATGTCATGGCGCAAAAAATACTGGGACGGAAGATGTTGTATTTGTAAGTATCGTTGCTCCTGTACCTGCTGATTATGATCCTGTTAGTAGTAATTAATATGAAAGCTCTTTTAGAATAAATTGAAGTCAGTTGAATTTATAAAAAAACAGTTTGATACAATGTATTTTTGTGGCGTAGAGTAAGAATTTTTAGTATAATATAGAGATAGATAACGAAGTATATAAACTATAAATTGCAAGGAGGTTCTTATGAATCCATATATGACACAAACGCCAAATGCTAATGATGTAGCTTTGGTAGAAAGCATCGTATCTCAACGATTAAAGGGATCTATCCTATGGATGGTTGTTGGTTTATTAACGACACTAGGTATTGGTGTTGCAACGTTAATGAATCCCTCTTGGGCACGTTTTGCAGCTAGTAATTTTAATATCTTATTAATTGTAGAATTAGCCGTTGTATTCTTATTTAGCATGCGCACCTATACAGCTAATGTTATGTCTCTATATGCAATGTTCTTTATCTACAGCGCATTGAATGGCGTTACGTTATCCCTTGTATCATATGCGTATGGTATCATGGACGCTGCTGTACCAGCATTGATTGGTGCCTTAGCATTTTTCGTGGCTTTTTCTATTGTTGGTCTTACAACAAAGAAAAATCTATCTGGCTTCGTACCTTATTTGCTAGCCGCTGTATTTGGTATGATTATTGTGAGTCTCGTGTTCATGGCTGCTTCTTATTTCTCCATTCCATATCTTAGCTCTATTAGCTATAGCACTGTGAGCCTTATCCTTGGATATGTTGGGGTAGTCGTATTCTCTATTTTTACGGCTGTTGATATGAATATGATTAAAAACAGCGTAACCCAAATGGCATTGTCTGAAGACGAAACTATATTAGATCGCATTGAAATTGCTGGCGCTCTTAGCTTGTACCTAGATTTCGTTAACTTGTTCTTATCCTTGTTGCGTATCTTTGGTAATAGAAGATAATATATTTTTACTGACTATGAAAGCACCTTATATACTGTGAAGGAATCTCTGTAGAGGTTCTTTACATACAGATATAAGGTGCTTTTTATTTGCTCTATTATATAATGTTATCTCTATATTCTATATAATATTATTGACAGAGGACATTTGTTTTTTTAATATATTATGGTAAGTATCATCATAGTAAGTAGAAAGGAATCTTATGAATTCATCATCTGTAACTGAGTCTCAAAGTGAGGCTATCGATTTTAAGGATTTTACGAGTCGGCGTATGCTCCATGTAGTCCTACCATTATTTATTGTTTCTATCATCGCCTTTTTAGACCGTGTAAATATTGCCTATGCGGGACTAACAATGAAGGAAAATTTACCGTGGCTAACACCAGAGGTTTTTGGTATGGGCGCCGGTATTTTCTTTATTGGCTATGTATTGTTTGAGGTACCTGCATCGTTGATTGCTGCGCGCTGCAATGCAATGCATTGGGTAGCACGTATTATGTTTAGTTGGGGCATAGTGTGTGTCCTAATGACGACCATGACTACTGTATGGGAGTTTTACTTATATCGATTCCTATTGGGGTTATGTGAAGCGTCATTGTATCCCGTAGTATATTCCTTGTTGATTCCTAACTGGTTCTTATCAAAGGAGCGAGCAAAGGCCATTTCCTTAATGCTTACGTCTTTGTTATTCTCTAATATCATTGGTGGTCCGTTAGCTGGTATATTACTTGATACAACGTTCTTTGGCTTACATGGGTGGCGCACACTCTTCATCGTAGAGGCATTACCTGCTGTAATCTTTGCTTTCATTTTTGCATTCTGGATGAAAGAAAAACCAGAACAAGCTTCTTGGGTAAGTGATGCAGAGAAAGCTTACATGAAAGAAGAATTAGCTAAAGAGGAAGCTAAAAAACAAGAGGTTAAGAAATATACAACTTGGCAAGCCTTAAGAGATCCTAAAGTATTACTTTTATCTTTAATTTACTTCTTATGGATTATTGGCTTCTGGGCTTTAGCTTCTGGATGCCTCAAATTATAAAGTTTATCTGGCTGGCCACCAAGTGTGGTAGCTTGGTCTATTGCTATCCCAATGACGGCTGCCTTACTTGTGCAAATATACTGTGGTTACTCTTCTGAGAAGCGCAATGAAAAACGTTGGCATATTGCTACTACCTTGTTTATTGGCACCTTTGGTTTTATTGCCACACCACACAGTCCATCTCCAGAAATTAGCTTGTTATTCATCTGTTTAACTGCTGTTGGTGTTTACGGTGGTATGGGTGTATGGTGGACCATGCCGACTACGTTCTTATCTGGTGCAGCCGCAGCAGGTGCAATGGGGCTTATTAATTCTTCCGGTAACGTAGGTGGCTGGGTAGGTCCTTATATGCTTGGTTTTATCAATGGTCATACTGGTAGCTTTACAATAGGCTATTACGTAATGGGCGCATGCATGTTCCTTGCAGGTCTATTGATTTTAACACTTCCAAAATCTATGGAACACAAGGATGACTAAGTAGCCCTAAATCAAATTTCAAAATTAAAAGAGCTATATCTTTAATACATTCACATTGTAGCGAATGTATGAGGTATAGCTCTTTTATTATAAAAAGCCAGAGACAGTATTTTTACTCGTTTGAGTCCAAGTACTGTGTCTGGCATATTTTATTTTGTTACATCGGGCACTTTCCCAGGGTTCATATCGAGGTTTAAATCTGTCGATTTGAATTGGTGTGGATTGGCTTCTGGCGGTTGTACTTTGAGTTCTGGGTGTAACCATTGTAGTTGTTTTAGCTCCCAGTCGTACTTAGCACCATCATTTTGGAGTTGGCGAATACTTTTAAAGACTTCGTCTAATTGATCGCCATGTTTATTAGCCATCCCTTCTAGGATGTATAGGCGACCTGCTACGCTATTGATGGTGGAGCCATCATGGTCTTCATCAACGCGCCATTGTAATTCTGAAATTTGTATTTGCTGGAAGATTATAACAATAACCAGCACAATAATCACGCCCCACATAGGAGCTTCTTTAGCTTTCAAAAGGGCCCGCAATTTAGCTGCGAGCCCAGATGTTTTATTCATTATTGACGATCCTCGAGTTGTAATCCAGGTAATGGTAATTTGGAATTTACAAAGTCTAACCACAAGCGAGAAGCGTGGGAGAGGTAATGACCTTTTTTCCAAATAACATAGAGGGTATGAATGATTTCAGGCACTAGTGGTCTTACGACAACCTTGGAACCAACCTCAGTGTTCTCACCTACCTCAGGGCAGAGGCGTGATGGTAACAATGCGATGGCAAGGTCTGCACTAACCGTTTGTAACATAAGATCACGTTGACTTGTTTCAAACACGATATGCGGTTGGAAACCGGTGTGCTTACAAGCTTTGATGATTTCGTCATGTAAGTTGAAATCGTCTTTATGCAATACAAAGGATTCATCAGCTAACATTTCTAAACGAATTTCTTTTTCCTTCGCTAGAGGGCTGGATTTTGGAATGATAACGGAAAGTGGGTCACTTGTAAGGTAGAAAGATTCAAATTCTTTAGGGTTTGGTTTAGTACAGATGATGCCAATATCAATTAAACCTTCCTGAACGCTGATCTCAACCTTTTTAGAACCTTGTTCATATAGCTCTAATTCAATTTGCGGATATACTTTTTTGAACTCCCCTAATAATTGGGCAAAGATTGGTGCATCTGTAATTGGTGGAATACCAATTCGGATGGAACCTTGCTCCAAACGAAATTCATTTTCAAAATCAGTTTTTAGATGTTCAAACATAAACACAACGCGTTTAGCGTGGGTTAAGAAGATGGTACCCCCATCAGTAAGTTCTACAGATTTAGCATTACGCATGAAGAGAACAACACCAAGTTCGTCTTCTAAAGCTTTGATAGTACGGCTGATAGCAGATTGGGAGATGTGTAAATTCCTTGCAGCCTTACTAAAGCTTTTTTGATCAGCTACTTCAACGAAGTATTTCAAATGATGAAAATCCATAATTAACCCCCTAAAAATAAAACTTGGTTATAGGACGTGACCTAACTAAATGAGAATAGTTATTACTATAATGCAATTAGCTATTACTTTATGTAAAGCATGAATAGCAATATTGGAAGCGACAGTCACTGTATGTGTTGCGTTGATAGGCCAGCACGTTATAATTAGCATATAGGGCTATATCAAGTTATGATATTAGGAATTATGGTTGTGCCCATCACAAAAAAGTATGCTCACACATAATGCCATATTATATATAACATATATATTATTGCATTATTTTTTCATGTACGCAAGTTTGTAATGGTTGTTATTCCTAAACATAATGATAGATTAAGCAAGTGTTCTATTTTTGCTAAACGCTTAAGGAGGCAATAATCACATGAGTCGTAAATTTAAAACTATGGACGGCAACCAAGCGGCTGCTCACGTTTCTTATGGTTTTACAGAAGTTGCTGCGATTTACCCAATCACTCCATCTTCCCCAATGCCAGAACACATTGACGAATGGTCTGCTGCTGGTCGTAAAAACATCTTCGGCAACACTGTTCAAGTTGTAGAAATGCAATCTGAAGCAGGCGCTGCTGCTGCATTCCACGGTTCCTTACAAGCTGGCGCATTAACAACAACTTTCACATCTTCCCAAGGTTTGTTATTGATGCTTCCTAATTTATACAAAGTAGCAGGCGAATTACTTCCAGGTGTATTCCAAGTAGCTGCTCGTGCATTGGCTGCACATGCTTTGTCTATCTTTGGTGACCATCAAGACGTTATGGCTGCTCGTGCATCCGGTTGCGCTATGCTAGCTGAATCCTCCGTACAAGAAGTAATGGACTTGTCCGCAGTAGCTCACTTGACAGCTATTAAAACTCGCGTACCTTTCATCAACTTCTTCGACGGTTTCCGTACATCCCACGAAATTCAAAAAATCGAAATCTGGGACTATGAAGATTTGAAACCATTAGTAGACATGGACGCTGTTAAAGCTTTCCGTAAAAATGCTTTGAACCCAGATGCTCCTGTAACTCGTGGTACTGCAGAAAACCCTGACGTATACTTCCAACATCGTGAAGCATCCAACAAATTCTACTTGGAACTTCCAGACGTTGTAGAACATTATATGAACGAAGTTAACAAATTGGCTGGTACTAACTACCAATTGTTCAACTACTATGGTGCTCCTGATGCAACTGACGTAATCGTTACTATGGGTTCTTCCGCTCAAGTAGTACAATCCACTGTTGATTACCTCAACAAATTGGGCCGCAAAGTAGGTTTTATCAACGTTCACTTGTTCCGTCCATTCGCAACAGATCGTTTGTTGAAAGCTCTTCCTCAAACTGTAGAACGCATTGCAGTTCTTGACCGTACTAAAGAACCAGGCGCTTTGGCTGAACCATTGTTCTTGGACGTACAAGCAGCTGTAGTTGACGGTGGCCGTAATGTAAAAGTTATCGCTGGTCGTTATGGTTTGAGCTCCAAAGACGTTATCCCTGCAGATATCGTTGCTGTATTCGATAACTTAGCTGCTGAAAATGGCAAGAAATTCTTCACATTGGGTATCAATGACGATGTTACATTCTTGTCCTTAGATGCGTGCTGAAGGCGTAGAAGTAGAAACTCCTGGTTTGACTGAATGTAAATTCTGGGGCTTCGGTTCTGACGGTACTGTAGGTGCGAATAAATCTGCTATCAAAATCATCGGTGACCACACTGATATGTATGCTCAAGCATACTTTGACTACGACTCCAAAAAATCTGGTGGCGTAACAATGTCTCACCTTCGTTTTGGTAAAAACCCAATTAACTTACCTTACTTGGTAACTGAACCTCAATTCGTAGCATGTCACCGTCAATCTTACGTACATGAATACGACTTGATCCGCGGCATCAAAAAAGGTGGTACATTCTTATTGAACTGTACTTGGTCTCCTGAAGAATTGGACGAACATTTACCTGCTAAATTACGTCGTCAAATCGCAGAAAAAGAATTGAACTTCTACATCATCAATGCTGCGAAAATCGCTTCCGAAATCGGTTTGGGCGGTCGTATCAACATGGTAACTCAAGCTGCGTTCTTCAAATTGACTGAAATCATCCCTGTTGAAGATGCTATTAAATACCTTAAAGAATCCGTAGTAACTTCTTACGGTAAAAAAGGTCAAAATATCGTTGACATGAACAATGCTGCTATCGATCAAGGCGTTGGTGCTTTGGTAAAAGTAGATGTTCCTGCTGACTGGAAAAACGCTGTTGATGAAGGCAACCACACAGTAAAACCTGGTTGTGAGTCTTGCCCATCCTACGTTCAAAACATTGCACAACCAATCAATGCTCAAGCTGGTTACGATCTTCCTGTATCCACATTCGCTGGTTACGAAGACGGTACATTACCTGCTGGTACTGCTAAATTCGAAAAACGCGGTCCTGCATTGTTCGTTCCAAAATGGTTACCAGAAAACTGTATCCAATGTAACCAATGTTCCTTCGTATGTCCACATGCTACAATTCGTCCAATCTTGGCAACTGAAGCAGAAGTGGCTGCGGCTCCAGAACATTTCGATACAATCCCTGCTATGGGCGCTAAAGATCTTCAATTCCGTATCGCAGTATCCCCATTAGACTGCTTGGGTTGCGGTAACTGTGTTGATATCTGTCCATCTCCAAAAGGCAAAGCTATCGTAATGACTTCCATCGACACTGAAATTGAACAAGCTGAAGCTTGGAATTACGGTGTTAACCTTCCTGTAAAAGAAAACCCTATGAATAAAGAGACTCTTAAAGGTTCTCAATTCGAACAACCATTGTTCGAGTTCTCCGGTGCTTGCGCAGGTTGTGGTGAAACTCCTTACGCTAAATTGTTAACTCAATTATTCGGCGACCGCATGATGATTGCCAATGCAACTGGTTGTTCCTCCATCTGGGGTGCTTCCATGCCTGCATCTCCATACACAACTAACCAACAAGGTCAAGGTCCTTCTTGGGCTAACTCCTTGTTCGAGGACAATGCTGAGTATGGTTATGGTATGTACATCGGTGTTAAGAAAGTTCGTCAACAATTAGCAGAAGTGGCTGCGAAAGCTGCTGAAACTGCTACAGGCGAATTGAAAGAAGCTTTAGAACAATGGCTTGAATTCGCTAACCTTGGTGCGGCTACTCGTCAACGTTCCGAACGTTTAGTAGCAGCTATCGAAGCTGAAGGCGCTACAACTCCTGAGTTGAAAGAACTTCTTGAGAAAAAACAATTCTTGATCAAACGTTCCCACTGGATCTTCGGTGGTGACGGCTGGGCATACGATATCGGTTTCGGTGGTGTTGACCATGTATTAGCTTCTGGCGAAGACATCAACATCTTCGTATTCGATACTGAAGTATACTCCAACACTGGTGGTCAAGCTTCCAAATCCACTAACGTAGCAGCAGTTGCTCAATTCGCAGCTTCTGGTAAACGTACTAAGAAAAAAGACCTTGGCATGATGGCTATGTCTTATGGTTATGTATACGTAGCACAAGTAGCTATGGGTGCAGATAAAAACCAATTGATGAAAGCTGTTGCAGAAGCTGAAGCATATCCAGGTCCATCCTTGATCATTGCTTACAGCCCATGTATCAACCATGGTATCAAAGCTGGTATGGGTAAAGCTCAAGAAGAACAACGTAAAGCAGTTGCAGCTGGTTACTGGGATCTTTACAGATACAACCCTCAACTTAAAGAAGAAGGTAAAAATCCATTCTCCTTGGATTCCAAAGAACCAACTGAAAGCTTCCAAGACTTCCTTAAAGGTGAAGTACGTTACGCTTCCTTGGCTAAAGCAGCTCCAGACGTTGCAGAAGAATTGTTCGCTAAAACTGAACAAGACGCTAAAGAACGTCGCTTAAGCTATGTTCGTTTACAAAAAGGTTTTGAAGACGTAAAATAATTCGTTATTTAACGACTGAAAACTATATGAGGCACCCTTTCGAGGGTGCCTCTTTTTTGTTGTATTATTTGCGTATTAACTGCTCGAAACATAGGTAATATATTTGGTATAATGATAAGTAGCTATGCATAATGCTAGCAATACATAATGTTAGTAATACATATTTGAATAATTCTAATATTAAATATAGAGGTACATATGGCTAAGGATAATACACAAATGACAACGGAAGACATGCAACAAACGATATATAAAGAGTTAGGCTATAAATCCTATCCATTTCCTTTTACAACGCCGGCCTATTTAGAGGCATATGGTACCACTTGTAGGGCTTAAGCCACCAACGGCTAAAACGGCGCGTGTCCTTGAATTAGGTGCTACCTATGGTGGTAATATCATTTCCCAAGCAGCTCACAACCCTGAAGCGACCTTTGTAGGGATTGAACTTTCACAAGACCAAGTAGAGAAGGGCAATCAAATTATTGGGGATGCAAAACTTGATAATGTATCTTTAGTACAAGGGGATATCTTGAATTTTGATAAATCAATGGGAACCTTTGACTATATTATTGCCCACGGTTTCTACTCTTGGATCAGCGATGAAATGAAGGATAAACTGCTCGATATTATTTCAAATCACTTAGCTGATAATGGTATTGCTTACGTATCTTATAATACCTATCCGGGCTGGCATACCATGGAAGAGGTTCGTCAGCTCATGTTATTTGCTAATCGTGGCCATGATGAATCTACGCATAAGGAAAAGGTATTGCGTGGTAAGACTGTGGGTAGCTTGGTAGGTGCCCAAATCCTTAACTACGATAATCTCAAAGAACGTAATAGTAAATTCCTTGGTGCATTGCGCTCTGTCATGCAAAAGGATGACTATTATGTAGGTCATGACCATTTAGAACCTCATAATGATCCATGTTATCTCTATCAATTTAACGACCATCTTAAGGCTAATAATCTCACTTATGTAGGCGATGCAGATCTTACATTATCTATGGTTCGTACTTATGATGAAAGCATTGCAGACAAACTTGAGCAACTAGCGCCTAACAGCCAAGCAGATCAAGAGCAATATTTAGATTTTATGCTTGATACCACATTCCGTAAGTCTATTATCTGTAAAGCAAGTGCTGCGAAAGATATCAGTTATGCTGTGTCAAATCCTGCTGAAGTAAATACAATTCCTGTGCGTACTGTAATAAATAACTTTACCTTCCAAATTCTATTTGATGAAGAGGCTTTGGAAATGTTTGAAAATACCTTAGTAAAAGATACGTTCCAAGCGCTAATCAAGGATGGTGGCACCTTTAACATGATTGAAGCATTAGCTATTTTAAAAGCGGCTCATGAGGCGGCTCATGCATCTGATGATGAATTGGAACCTGCTGTATGCAGTCTTATATAAAGCTGTAGTAGAGCATATGGTACGCGGTGGTATTCGTTTCTATAAAACATTCCCAGAAAAGCAAGAGTATATGGAAGGTCTATCCTACGTACCGGCACGATTTACAAACTTAGTGAAAGCCATAGCTGATGGTGGTGGTGAGTATATTTACGGTGGGAATTCATTTAATGATGCTATTGGAGATATTTCTGAAGAAGATTTAATGTTCATGGAGTTGTTGAATAAACCAAAATCTAAGTCTACTTTAACTAAAAAAATTAAAGATACCATTTTTAGTGCCGATAAATCGCAAACTGGTAAGCACCAAAATGCGATGGCAGAAGCCTTTTATAATGAGCTGACAAAGCGCATGGGAGATCTAGGTTTCCTTAGAAATAAGAAAACAGATGGTATTTCTTAATAGGGACTGACAATGTATTAGGATTCTGAGCTTTAAAAAAATCATTCATATTAATTTCATGGTGAAAATTAAAACCCGTTACACTTATAACATTTATATGTAATTAAGTGTTAACGGGTTTTGTTTTATATAATTAAGTTTAGAATTATTTAATAATTATTACATTTAGTTATTTAATCTTGCTAAAAAAGTATAGTAAATCGATAAAATTAATGAGAAATAAATGAACCATATATGAAAGTATGGTATACTATGTATGGGTATTTTTGTGAATATCATCCGGTGTGTTGTGGATGATTATATAAATTGTATTAGTTGTACTAATTGTATTATTTGTAAAAGGAGTCTTTTATGGCATCTAAGAAGGCAGTTCTAGTATACATACTAGAAATCCTGAAAAGTGAAACAGATGCTAATCATACTTTATCTCAAGAGGAGATCCGCAGTATATTAGCTGAGCGGTACGAGGTGTCCGTGGATCGGAAGACCTTAGGCCGTCATTTAAATGATTTATATGAATCTGGAGATTTTGGTATTCAATGTGAAGAGTCAGCTGTGGGAGCAGATGGCACCATTCGACGTACTGATTTCTATATGATTCATACCTTTGAAGATTCTGAGGAATTGCGATTATTGATTGATGGTGTGTTGGCTTCTCGTCATATTACAGCATCTCAACGTAAGGATTTAATTAGTCGTGTAGCTAAACTGGGCAGCTCTCATTTCAAGCCACATGGTATTGATATTGAAAGTGCTACAGGTTACCTTCATAGGAGCCAAGATTTATTTCTTAATATTGATCTCATAGAAGAAGCAATACAAAAGGGTAGAAAAATTTCGTTGGCCTATTGCCAACCAGATGTGGATAAGCGATTACATATTAATCTTGGCCCAGATCATAAGGAACGGAAGTATGTATTTAACCCATTCCAACTAGTAATGAATCGAGGACACTATTACCTAGTAGGGAACCACGAAAATTATGACGACATGTCTACATTGCGCGTCGATCGAGTATTGCACATATTACGGTGCTAAGCGAACGTAGAAAACCTTTACGGGAGATAAAGGGATACCAACAGCAACGTACCTTTAACGTGTCACAATACGTAAAAGGAACATATTTATATGTTCGGTGGTGAATCCATTATGGTGAGCTTTAAAGCAAAACGTTCTATCGTAAATCAAATCTTAGATTGGTTCGATGGTAATGTGGAATTTAGTGATGTAACACCTGATGATGTGGTATGTCGCGTACGTGTTAATCATGATGCCTTTAAATATTGGGCGCTCCAATATATGCAAAGTGTAAAAGTACTTTCACCAGCATCCTTGGTGACTGAAGTGAAGGAAGCTATAAAAGAAGGCTTACAACAATATTCATAATAAAAGAGCTAGTTGATCGTTGAATCAACTAGCTCTTTTTTATGTGCTCTGTTTGTACAGCACTTATTTAGTAAACGTACACAGCACTTATTTAGTAGAACATATAGTAATCATATTATAAGACGTGTAGTACTCATTTTATAGGACTTCTTTATAATTTTATAGTCCTTAAGAACTGGACGAGGCGGTAATTTATCCATGATACTTACCACGTAAATCGCAATGGAAGAGAAGAGGAAGCCTGGCACGATTTCGTATAGGCCAAGGAATCCAAATTGTTTCCAAATGAGTACTGTTAAACCACCTACAACAATACCAGCGATACAGCCATGACGTGTCATGCGCTTCCAGAACAAGGAGAACAAGATAGCTGGACCAAAGGCAGCACCAAAACCTGCCCATGCATAGGCAACCATTGTTAAGATGTAGCTATCTGGATCCATCGCCATATAGATGGCAATCAATGCCACTAGAAGTACTACGATACGGCTTACTAATACAAGCTCTTTATCGCTTGCTTTTGGATGGATGATATTAGCATAGAAGTCGTTAGAAATAGCAGAGGCTGTTACTAATAACTGAGCAGATGCGGTACTCATAATAGCTGCGAGTACGGCAGACCAGATGAGACCTGCTACAAATGGAGTAAAGAGCCGTTCAGTCATGATGAGGAATATGGTTTCCGCATCAGTGCCTACTAATTTATCAGGCAACATATATACATGACCGATGAGACCTACAGCAATGGCTGCCATAAGGGATAAGATAACCCAAACCATGGCGATGTTTGTAGATTTTTCTTAAGCTCTTTCGCATCAGAGATGGCCATGAATCTTACGAGGATATGGGGTTGACCAAAGTAACCTAGGCCCCAACCGAGAGCGGAGATTAAGCCGATAGCCCAAGTGAACCAATCAGATGGATCACCAAATAGGCTAAGTCCTTGCGGAAACTCATGTTGAATGAGTTGGAATGTTTCAATAGGGCCACCCATAAACATGGCAGCCGTAATTGGTACTGCTAAGATGGCGAAGAACATCAATGCCCCTTGGATACAGTCTGTCCAAGATACAGCGAGGAAGCCACCGAGGAAGGTATAGAATACGACGATACCAGCTGTGATAAAGAGGGATACGGTGTAATCAAGACCAAAGATAGTATTGAACAACTTGCCCCCTGCCACGAAGCCTGATGATGTGTAGATCAAGAAGAAAATCAAGATAAATAGGGCTGAGATAACGGCTACCGAATGAGATTGATCGTGGAAACGATTCTTCAAATAATCCGGTAAGGTTAAACTGTCGCTAGCTACCTCTGTATGGTTACGCAAGCGTCTAGAAACGAATTTCCAGTTCGCCCAAGTCCCTAACGTAAGGCCTACGGCAATCCATACTCCTGAAATCCCCGTTGTATACGCGAGGCCAGGCACACCCATGAGCATCCAACCACTCATATCTGAGGCCTCCGCGCTAAGTGCTGTGATCCATGGTCCTAGTTGTCGGCCACCGAGGATGTAATCACCAATGCTGTTTGATTTGCGATAGTAGTAGACCCCGATATACATCATGAGTCCTAGGTATAAGGCAAAGGCGATAATAATCATTAAGTTGTCTTGTGTCATGACTATATAAAACCTCCTTAGGTTAAATTTTAGGTTAAATTTTCATTCTATAGTATTATAAATAATTCTTATTGTATCATATATTAGCACTTTAGAGTGTAAAAATTTTGTGAGATTGCATTGATTTCTATACGAATTTTAAGCATATACTTTTATCTTGGGTATTAGAGGGTTAACCTATAAATTGTATATACTAATAAACCGAAAATACTCGAAATATGATAAAATAATAGAATGGAAAAATGACACGTGAAAGGAGGTACTCATGGATCAACAGGGGACAAGAAAACAAGAAAATCTAAAACAACCAGTTGTGACGAAACAACAAGCACTACGCATGTTGGAAACCTACTTTGGGTATACCTCCTTTAGACCGGCTCAAGAGGCTCCTATTGCATCCTTATTACGCAATGAAGATGTAATCGGTATCATGCCGACGGGGGCAGGGAAGTCTATTTGCTTTCAAATTCCGGCGCTCTGTAAGGCGGGGCTTACTATCGTGTTTTCACCACTTATTTCTCTTATGAAAGACCAAGTGGATGGTCTTTTGGTGCAGAACATTCCAGCGGCGCTCATCAATAGTACCCTTACGCAAGCGGAGTTTAATAAAACGATGTACGAAGTGCGTAGTGGTAAGATTAAACTCTTATATATTGCACCGGAGCGACTAGGTTCTAATTTCTTCTGTAATGTGCTACGAGCGTTGTCTATTGCTCAAGTCATTGTGGACGAGGCTCATTGTATCTCCGAGTGGGGCCATGACTTTAGACCGTCCTATCGCCTCATCGGTGAGTGGCTGAATTCACTGCCTAAAAGGCCTATTGTAGGTGCTTTCACAGCGACGGCGACGAAATATGTAGAAAATGATATCAAGAAACTATTAGGTCTAGATAAGGCTAATGTATACGTGACGGGTTTTGATCGGCCTAATTTATCCTTCTCTGTCATCCGTACACCTAAGCGCATGGATTATGTGGTTCACTATGTGCGGCAACATGCCAACGAAAATGGTATTATCTATTGTGCGACGCGTAAGGATGTAGATCGAGTGTATGAAAATCTAACCCGTGCAGGCATTAAGGTGGGCCATTATCATGGAGGTCTCAGCGATGAGGTGCGCCGTGAGATGCAAAACGCTTATGCAGATGATAAACTGCAGGTCATGGTGGCTACTAATGCCTTTGGTATGGGCATAGACAAGAGTAATGTGCGCTATGTGTTGCATTACCAAATGCCGCGCAATATGGAGTCCTACTATCAAGAGGCAGGCCGTGCAGGTCGCGATGGGGCACCTGCAGAATGTATCTTGCTTTATAGTGGGCAGGATGTACAGGTTCATAAATATTTGATTGAACAGTCCATCGAGACGCCTGAGCGACAAGAGGTGGAGCTCCGCAAATTACAGTCTATGATTGATTACTGTTTCTGCAGTAATTGTTTACGTAAATATATGCTTAACTATTTTGGTGAAAGCACCGTCTGGACCACATGTGACAATTGTAGTTCCTGTAAAGGTTCCGGTGATAAGGTTAATGTAACAAAAGAGGCGAAGGCTATCTTCCGTGCTATTATGGGCACTGATGAGCGCTATGGTGCCTCTATGATTACCTCTATCGTGCGCGGTGAGCGAACTGATCGTATTATGCGAGCTGGCCACGATGCGCTCCCTGTATTTGGTTTACTAAGTAATGTAGACGAGAAATCGATTAAAGGGCTCATCCAACAATTTGTAGCTTCTGGTTATTTGCGTAGCTCTTCAGGTAAGTATCCTGTGCTATCCTTGACTGCTGGTGCTGAGGAGGTCCTCGGTGGGCATAAAGAGGTGGAGGAAATTAGGCAACATGTATCTGTACCATCTCGAATTAGTCGGTCTACGTCTACTACATTACGAGGAAAATCTAGTTCTGGGCTCGGGTGGTTTATTTGAACATTTACGACAACATCGTAAGCGCTTAGCCGAAGCGGCAGGGCTTCGACCATATCTTATCTTCCCCGATACAGTACTTATTGACCTAGCCAATTTACGACCCTACAACATTAGGTGAGTTTGGCAATGTTAAAGGGCGTAGGGGAAGCAAAATTAAAAAAATATGGCCTTACGTTTTTTACAGGCCATTGCAGAATATAAGGGATAATAAATTTTACTGTATATATGGTAGTACTATGTAATTTTTTAGTATGATAGTACTATATATTGTAAGATATAGGTTAGTATGATTCGACGTATTATACATAGATTTAGGGGGATATATGAGTCTAGCAGATACACAATACCTCGGTATTATTGAAAATATTTTAGATCATGGCACGTATGGTCAAAACCGTACAGGTGTTGCCACCTATAAATTGCCACATCAAATTATGCAATTTGACTTGCAAGAGGAATTCCCAATTTTAACTACAAAATTTGTAGCTTTCAAAACGGCTGTAAAAGAATTGTTATGGATTTGGCAAATGCAATCTAACGATGTACGTAAATTACAAGAAATGAACGTGCGCGTATGGGATGAGTGGATGCGTGAAGATGGTACTATTGGTAAGCATATGGCTACCAAATTGCAAAGTACAAACAACTAGATAATCTCATCAAAACGATCAAAGAAGATCCTGATAGCCGCCGAATGATTGTAACCCTTTGGAATATTGAAGATTTAGATGATATGGCGTTGCAACCATGTGCGTATGAAACATTATGGGATGTAGCTGATGGACACTTGAACTGCATGCTCATCCAACGCAGTGGCGATATGGGCCTTGGCGTTCCATTTAACACCGCTCAATATGCGGCATTACAATGTATGATCGCTCAAGTAACCGATCTCAAACCTGGCAAATTTACACATGTTATCAACAATGCTCACATCTATGAAAATCACGTAGAAGCATTGCGTGAGCAATTGGCGCACGTCGTGATCAAGCGTTGCCTGCTCCAAAAATTATTGTGAATCCTGAGGTAAAAGACTTCTATGACTTCACACCAGAGGACATTACCTTAGACGGATATGAACATTTAGGTAAATTATCCATGACTGTTGCTGTATAGCATTGTATATATTCATGACAATTGTTAAATAGCATAATATGTATGGCTGTTGCTATATAGTATTGTGTTCGTAGACATTGCTAAATAGTATAATTTATGACTGTTGCCATATAGTATTAACTGAAAGAGGGCAGTATGTTAGCATTAATCGTAGCCGTAGCACATAATCGTGTAATCGGTAAAGATAATACTTTGATTTGGCATTTGCCAAATGATTTGAAATTCTTTAAGGAAAAAACAACAGGACATGTTATCATCATGGGCCGTAAGACCTTTGAAAGCTTACCGTTCCTGTTGCCAAATCGTGAGCATTGGGTAATTACCCGTGATAAAGGTTTTGATGCGCCAGAAGGGGTTAAGATATTCCATAGTCCTGAGGTGGCTGCAGAAGCAGCACGTGCTCTTGATGCGGCCTATGTTATCGGTGGCGCTCAAGTATACGAGGCTTTCTTGCCTTACGTGGATACGATGTACATTACAGAAGTAGACCATGAATTTGAAGGGGATGCATTTTTCCCTGAATTCCCAGAGGATGCTTTCACCATCGAATCCGTTGTAGACGGCACTGTGGATGAAAAGAATACATATCCTCATCGTTTTGTAACCTATCGCAGAAAGGCATCTAAATGAGTGAAAGAATGTTTGCCATTATTGGCAGTGAATTAAATGTTAAGCCAAAGCAGGTGCAAGCTGCCGTAGAATTGTTGGACGAAGGCAATACGGTGCCATTTATTGCGCGGTATCGTAAAGAAGTAACGGGCGAATTGCAAGATGAGCAATTACGCACCATTGAAGAACGCATTAAATACTTGCGCAACTTAGAAACACGTCGCCAAGAAATCATTGCTTCTATTACAGAGCAAGAAAAGATGACAGACGAGTTGATGAAATCCTTAGAAGCCGCAACAAAGCTTCAAGAGTTAGAGGATCTCTATTTACCGTACCGTCCTAAGAAACGGACTCGTGCTATGATCGCTCGTGAACGTGGCTTGGAGCCGTTAGCGGACATGATTCTTAACGATACGGTTACCTCTGGTGATCCCCTAGAAGATCGCTAAAGAATTTGTAACGGAAGAGGTGCCCACACCAGAGGACGCTATTCAAGGTGCCTCTGATATCGTAGCGGAAATTGTTAGTGATAGTGCTGACTTCCGTGCATACTTGCGTAAAAAGATGTGGAACGAAGGCTTTATTCAAGCTGAGTTGACTGGTGATGAAGAGGTACAACAACAGTTCTTGCAATACGCAGAATATGCTGAACCGGTTCGTCAAATGCCATCTCACCGTATCTTGGCAGTTAATCGCGGTGAAAAATTAGGGTGCTTTAAAGTTAGCCCTCACTGTACCAGGTGATACGTATGTTGCTTACATGGTGCAAAAGTTAGAGAAAAATCCGAAATCCATATTCGCAGACTATAAAGCGGCTGCAGTAGCAGACGCGTATAAACGTCTAATTTTCCCTGCTCTAGAGCGTGATATCCGCAATGAGTTGACGGAAAATGCGGACGAGCAAGCTATCAAGGTGTTTGGTGTAAACCTTAAAAATCTATTGTTACAACCGCCTTTGGCAGGTCATGTTATCATGGGCCTTGACCCTGGTTACCGTACAGGCTGTAAGATGGCTATTATCGATCAACAAGGTAATGTGCTAGATTACGGTGCCTACTATTTAACAAATAGTGAAAAGCTTCGCAAGGAAGCTCAAAAGGTATTGGCTGATAAAATCCGTAAGTTCAAGGTCACTCTTTTATCTATTGGTAATGGTACTGCATCCTACGAAACAGAGCAGTTTGCTTCCACCATGATTGAAGAGGAACAATTAGATTGCCACTATATCATCACTAATGAAGCAGGCGCATCTGTATACTCTGCATCTAAATTAGCTATCGATGAGTTACCAGATTTAGATGTAACCATTCGAGGTGCTGTATCTATTGCACGCCGTGTGCAAGATCCATTGGCTGAATCTGTTAAGATCGATCCTAAATCTATCGGCGTAGGTCAATATCAACATGACGTAAACCAAAAACAATTGACTCATACCTTAGATCAAGTAGTTGAAACTGTAGTAAATCACGTTGGAGTAGAGCTAAATACTGCATCTCCTGCTATTTTGCAGCATGTTGCTGGTATTTCTAGTACAGTGGCTAAAAATATCGTTGCATACCGTCAAGAGAATGGTGTGTTTAAAAGCCGTAAAGAATTGTTGAAAGTACCTCGTTTAGGCCCTGCAGCCTTTACACAATGTGCTGGTTTCTTGCGCTTACAACATGGTAAAAACCCACTAGATAATACATCTGTCCATCCAGAGTCTTATGAATTGGCAGAACGCATTATTGGTGAATTAGGTTTTACCTTAAAAGATTTGCAAGACAAAGCACAATTGGAAGCATTACAAGTAAAATTACCGCTTGTTGATGCCGAAAAAATGGCCGCAAAACTGGACGCAGGTGTACCAACAGTACGAGATATCTTAGGAGCTTTGGCAAAACCAGGTCGTGATCCTCGTGAAGACTTGCCAGCACCACTTACTAGAAAACATGTAGTAAGCCTTGAAGATATTCAAGTTGGTACTGTTGTAAAAGGTACCGTTCACAACGTAGTTGATTTTGGTGCCTTTGTAGACTTTGGTCTTAAAACTAATGGTCTTTTGCATCGTAGTGAACTCTGCAACAGTCGCCAACATCCATCTGATGTGCTGGCTGTAGGCGATATCATTGAGGCTCAAATTATTTCTGTTGATGTAAAACGTAATCGTATTGGTTTATCTGTAAAGGCATTACAACCAGAAAAGCCAAAGAATAACGATAATAACCGAAACAAAAATAACAACGGACAACGCCGAAACAACAATCGTAACAATAACCGTAATAATGACCGTAATAATGGTGGTCGACAAAATAATAATCGCAATGGTGGGAACCGTAATAATGGGGACCGTCGTAACGGATAATCTTATATATTTTTAGCTTCAAGAATAGAATTTTACATTACATTACATAAATGATAGTCAATTGAGAATTATTTTTGACTAAAAGTCATCGCCCCCGAAACCGCACTCTCTATAGTTTTAGAGGGTGTGGTTTTTCTATATAACTTAAAACTATGTATAATAATGCGGAATGAATATATCAAAAATGACATACCTTATTGAAAAATTTAGATATAAAGCGTATGATGAAATTACAGAGGAGATCTTCCTCAATATATGTTCCTAAATAGGAGGTAATGCTATGAGCTTAAACCTTAAAGAAAGATATGGACTTTTAATTAATAATGAATGGGTAGCGGCATCTGATGGTGCTGAATTTAATGTATATAACCCTTCTAATGGCGAACAACTTGCTATCTGTGCAGAGGCTACGAAAGACGATGTTGATAAAGCGGTAGACGCTGCAACAGAAGCTTTTAAAACTTGGAAAAACAGTATCTCAAGTAGAGCGCGCTGATTACTTGTTAAAAATTGCTGACGCTATTGATGCGCACAAAGAGTACTTGGCACAAGTTGAAACATATGACAATGGTAAACCGATCCGTGAAACTTTAAATGTAGATATTCCGCTTGGTGCTGACCATTTCCGTTACTTCGCAGGTGTACTTCGTTCCGAAGAAGGCTCCGCACAAGTATTTGATGAAAATACATTGAGCCTCATCGTTCGTGAACCGATTGGCGTTGTAGGTCAAGTTGTGCCTTGGAACTTCCCATTCCTAATGGCTGCTTGGAAATTGGCACCAGCTCTTGCAGCAGGATGTACAGTTGTTATTAAACCTTCTAGCCACACATCTCTTAGCTTATTAGTACTTGGCGATATTTTGAAAGAAATCTTGCCACCAGGCGTTGTAAACATCGTAACTGGTAAAGGTTCTAAATCTGGTCAATATATCCTGATCATCCTGGTTTCAGCAAACTTGCTTTCACAGGCTCCACAGAAGTAGGTCTTGATGTATATAAAGCAGCATCTGAACGCTTGATTCCTGCTACATTGGAATTAGGTGGTAAATCTGCGAATATCTTCTTTGACGATGCGAACTGGAAACAAGCTCTTGATGGGGCAATGCTCGGCATCCTCTTCAACCAAGGTCAAGTATGCTGCGCAGGTTCCCGTATCTTCGTACAAGATACGATTTATGATAAATTCGTAGCTGAACTTTCCGCTTTATTTGATAAAGTAAAAGTTGGTTTACCATGGGAAGAATCTACACAACTTGGTTCCTTGATTTACGAAGATCAAGTTAAGAAAGTACTTAGCTATGTAGACCTTGCAAAAGAAGAAGGTGCTCGCATTGTAGCCGGTGGTGTACGTGTTACTGATGGCGAACTTGGTAAAGGTTGCTTCATTAGACCTACACTTATCGTAGATGCTACAAACGATATGCGCGTAGCTCGCGAAGAAATCTTCGGCCCTGTAGCTGTTGTTATCAAATTCCACAGCGAAGAAGAAGTTATCGAACAAGCTAATGACAGCCTATACGGTCTTGGCGGGGGCGTATTCACTCAAAACCTTAACCGCGCAATCCGCGTAGCTCGTGCAATCGAAACAGGTCGTATGTGGGTTAACACTTATAACTCCATCCCTGCAGGCGCTCCATTCGGCGGTTACAAACAATCCGGTATCGGACGTGAAACTCACAAAGTTATCCTTGAACACTACACTCAAATGAAAAACATCATTATTAACTTGAGCGATAAACCATCTGGTTTCTACGATTTAGATTAATCATATATAAATTTCTCCAATAAACTATAACAATGAGGCACCTCGAATGAGGTGCCTTTTTGTGCTTAACAATAGCTTATTATCTGTGAAAGGATACGGTATGCTATAATTGTAGCCATATAAAATCGTGTTGTTTAGAGAGGGCTATTATGAATTTTAAGAGAGTAATTAAATGGATTGGTTATATCATAGGTGTATTAATACTGATTTATATCCTCATATTTGGGGTATTGATATACTTCTTGGTAGGTGGGGACTTTAAAAATAGTTTGATTTATTTAAGTGATCTTAAGGAGAGTGGATTATATTATGGCAATGAAAATCGTAAGATTGCTGATAAAGTAGTTGCTGTTCATGAGGTGGATAATAAACTTTATTATATAACGTTAGACGGTATTGGTATTTTTGATGAAAATGTAAGTTTACTAGATGCTTGGAATAAAAATCTTAATAAATATAATACTTTCATTCCTCGAATAGATGCTAAAAAGAAACAGATTTTAATGTGAGTCTTGATGAGTTATATCCTAATATTTCTAGTCTTGATGAAAGTGATAGAGATATATGGCATGAGATCTTTTATGATAGTGAGAAACGATATACAGGTCCACACGCTGGATATACTATAAAGCTACCTTTCTATGTATCGTATAGAAAGGAAGATATGGTTAAGCATAATGATATAGTGGATCTTTCTACAGGGACTATTATTGGTGAGTATGGTAGTGAGCATATTTTAAGAAATAATGCTTATTATAATTTTGAATTCGGAAAATTGACTAAAATTGATTTCTCTCAGAAAGCTATATATAGCTATTATTCTGACAATCTTAATATAGGTCGGTTTAGCAAGAATAATTCAGGAGATGAGGGCTATGAATCTTATGCACGAAATGAGCTAAATAAAGTAAGAACGAAAGACTTAGAGGTATTACCTAACTTACTGAATCAACAATTTATAGTGTTTAATTCCTTTAATGAGTTTTCTGATTTTGATAAAGATACTCTTTGAAGCATTAGCTATTAATGCGATTAAAAGTCGGAAGGCTTTACAGTTGGGACCATTAGAAAACCAGACCTTACAGCAATACTTAAGTAAATAGAATCAATATATAGTGAAGAGTATTTGTACATGGGTAGGAATAAGAAGTATAAAATTATATCCTTTGCCTATAGTTGCAATGAGGCGCATTATTATGGACCAATTTCGAATAAGTAAAATGTTAAAAATGAATAATTTACAAGATATTTTGAGTTCTGGCAAAGTTAATGTAGATGAAGGTGAGCAGATATATAGATTTTTGTTAATAAATGATTATTACATATCTAGTGAGTATGAAGTAGTAAATACTCTCTTTAAAGTTATGGTTCTAAATGATTTGTGGGATGCTCAAATTGCGTTGCGATATTTTGAGTACTTAAATTATGAAGGTTGGGAATATGAATGTTTAATAGTAAGAGGCATACTTTTAGAAAATAATCTAAGCTTGGCAGGTGAATTCTGCTTAGAAACCAAATTAGTTCAAAATGGACTTAGTTACTTTAGAGATAATGCGATTTGGAGAGGTAAAGATTATGATAATGAGGATATTCCGGTGTCTTTAGCAGAGTGGGCAATAGGATATGATTATGAGAAACGAACTTTTTATGAAATCAAATAGCTATGCTATATAGTCTTGACTAATCGTCTCATATGTAAAAGAGGTGCCCATCAGGCGGCACCTCTTTTATTAATATTGGGATAAACGGAATATTTTTCTATATTCTTCAGGCGAATCAGAACCATCAGCAGGTTTTATGATAATCCTAATAAATATCTCTTTTTTGAAATCTGGATATGTTTTAGCATATTCTTTGCAGAATTGATCCATGCGATTATAAAAGTTTGTTACATCTTGATTTTGTATGGCTAGCCGAATAGGGGATAGGCATTTCAATATACAAAGAAGATGTATCATATGTGGCATAGGATAACTCCTCTGCCGTTAGATAGTTTTTCATTAATGGGAATGCAGTTATCAGCGGAATGTTGGTTATCAGTATTCGATCAACTTGTGGTACAACAGGTGCAGAGGTGTGCATGACTTCAGATATTTCAATTGGCATTTGTGGATACTTGTCAAAAGTGACGCCATGTGTTGTTCCTTTGTGACTCCAAGTGATATGTTAGATTAGGATAATTCTTATTTATATATTGTTGAACCTCCTCTTCACTGTAATGTGAGAGAAGATGACAACCCGTTGTTAGTATGAGTGATAGTACAATCAATGGTAGTAATACAAATCTTTTGAGAGTAAATGGTTTCATTGGTATTCCTTTTATACTACTTTAGAAAGCTCAGTAAATCATAATTGCTTAATTATTGGCGATATTTTGAAGTATGTTCTTTTAATTATATTATACCTAAAACATATTTTTACTTATATAGTTGATTAATACCATACAATTCTCCAATAAACTATAACAATGAGGCACCTCGAAGGAGGTGCCCCTTTTTTGTGCATAATATAGGAAATCAGTATCTTATAAGTGTAGATCTGCCGTATGTTATAATTAAGGACATCTAAGAGTGTATTGTAAAAGAGACTGGTAAAAAATGAAAAAACTTGAAATGTTGGGATATTTTTTTTGGATTTTTATATCTATGTCGTTATCCATAGGGTTATATAAACTTGAGATTAGTAAACGTGTCATTGATGAAGAATATGAATATATCAAAAGACATAGAGCTTTTGGTAATTTAACTAGGTATTTATCTATAATTGCTATTATAAGTATATTACTACTAAACCTTAACTTTTTAGTCTATAAAGATTATGAGTTTGTGTCACGTTTTGGTGGGGCTTGGGGATTCTTCGTGCTTTTGATAATGTGTACAGGATTTTTTCAAAAGAGAGACAGTTTATATTATAAACGTGGGATAATTGCTATTGTTTCAATATTATTCGGTGCTGTAGGCTCTGCTTATGCGTTTAAAGATATATTCTTTAAGTAGTAAGTATATACTTTAAAATGGTTATTAATTTAATAGCGCTCACTTTGAAATATGATATACTATTCTAACGCGCATAATTCGTGCGCGATAGGAGGAAACACATTTAGATGTTAGAAAAATTTGAACAATTAATGATTAGCGAACCTGTTCTAAGAGCGTTAAACGATATGGGCTTTGAAGAGCCTACGCCAATTCAACAGGAAGCTATCCCAGTTGCCATGAGCGGTAAAGACATGATCGGTCAAGCTCAAACAGGTACTGGTAAGACAGCAGCATTTGGCTTGCCTGTATTGGAACGCGTAGACGGGAATGAGCGTCACGTTCAAGTAGTTATTTTATCCCCTACACGAGAATTAGCTATCCAAGTAGCTGAAGAGCTTAACAAAATGGCTCAGTACACGAATATCACAGCACTACCAATTTACGGTGGTCAAGATATTAATCGTCAGTTCCGTGCCTTGAAAAAGAACCCTCAAATCATCGTTGCCACTCCTGGCCGATTGATGGATCATATGGATCGTGGTTCTATCAAATTTGACCATGTGAAAGTTGTGGTATTGGACGAAGCCGACGAAATGTTAAACATGGGCTTTGTTGATGATATCAATAAAATCTTGGGTGCTATCCCAGAAGACCATCAAACATTGTTGTTCTCTGCAACTATGCCTAAAGCTATCCAACAATTAGCTGAAACATATTTGACAGAGCCAACATTGATTCGCATGAAACCGACTCAAGTTACGATGGACTTAATTGAACAATACTATATCGAAGTGCAAGACCGTCAAAAATTCGATGTTCTTTGTCGTTTGTTTGATATTCCAAACACCTGAACTTGCGATTATCTTCACACGCGTACAAAACGTCGTGTTGATGAAGTGACAGAAGGTCTTAAGAAACGTGGTTACATGGCGGAAGGTATTCATGGCGATTTGTCTCAACAAAAACGGGACAGCGTAATTCGTCAATTCCGCGAAGGTACCATCGATATTCTCGTGGCTACTGATGTGGCAGCTCGTGGTCTTGATATTTCTGGCGTATCTCACGTATATAATTATGATATGCCTCAAGATCCTGAAAGCTACACACACCGCGTAGGTCGTACAGGTCGTGCTGGTAAAGCAGGTCAAGCTTTCACGTTCGTTATCCCTCGTGAAATGGAGCATTTACATGCTATCGAGCGTTTAACAAAACGTAAAATTGCACGCCGTCGTGCACTTCTCCTTAGGTGAAGTTCTTGAAGGTCAACAACGTTTGGCAATTGAAAGTCTCGTTGAAATGACAGATAATTTAGAAGCATTGGCACCATTCAAATCTAGTGCAGAGGAATTGTTGAATGATACAGATTCCGTAACACTTTTGGCAGCAGCTCTTAAATTGTTAACAAAAGAACCAGATACAACTCCTGTAAATATTACAGAAGAAAAACCATTGCGTGTACGCCGTCGTCGTGAAGGTGGCCGTAGTGACCGTCGCCGCCGTGGTGACCGTCGTAGAGATGGTGATCGCCGCCGTGACGGAGATCGTCGTCGTGATGACCGCCCTCGTCGCAGCCGCGATGACCGCAGAGGTGAACGTCGTGATGACCGCCGCAGAGATGATCGTAGATCTGATCGTCCACGTGGTGACAGAAAACCTCGTCATCAAGGTGAAGGTTTCAAACCTTACTTTAAAGACTAATAGAATGTGGATTGCTTCCGAGCAATCCACATTTTTTATTACTTAATAGTTAATACTATCTATCTTGATAAGTGTATTGAGAATTCTGTTATAATAGATAATAATTATTTCTTGTGAATGGCCGATAATGGTCGATGCCTTATAGATTTCCAAGTGGAGAAAAGGTAGAGTAGAGTATTATGGATATCGCACAAATTCTGCGTAGTCAGGGTTCAAAGTAACCCCACAACGTATTGCGATTTATGATGCCTTGCGTGGTCATCATGATCATCCAACAGCAGAAATGTTGTATCATACGTTGCGCCCAGAACATCCAAGCATGAGCTTGGCAACCGTGTACAAGACGATGGAGATTTTTGAAAAAATCGGTCTTGTTAAAAATTCTAGAAGTAGGTGATGAGCGTGCTCATTACGATTGGGACACACAAGCTCATTCCCATATCCGTTGTATTCGTTGCAATAAGGTAGAGGATATGATGGGCATTGATTTACAAGCTATCAAAACAATTGCTGATCAAGGTAGCGAGTACCAAATCACAGGTCAACATATTACCTTTGAAGGTGTATGCCCTGAGTGTGCTAAAAAAAAGAAAGTCATTAATACATAACCCCTGTCGCGAAGGGCTCCTTCACGGTAGGGGTTTTATTAGTTATTTCTATTGGCCATCGTTTTAGTTATATTTAATTATTATTTCATAAGTATTTAGTAATAAGATTTTTAGAATCATATATAAAGGAGTATTATGTTTGTCATCGGCAGTCACTTATCAATTAGCAAAGGTTATTTAAACATGGGGCAAGGAAGCTACAAAAATTGGGGGTAATACATTCCAATACTTCACGCGTAATCCTCGTGGTGGTAGTATGCGTGCCCTCGATATAGAGGATATGAATAGCTTGAGTGCGTATATGAAAGAACATAACTTTGGCACCTTATTAGCTCATGCACCTTACACGTATAATCCATGTGCAGCAAAAGAAGATTTACGCGCTTTTGCAAAACAAGCCATGACAGAAGACCTAGAGCGTATGGAATATTTGCCAGGGCAAATGTATAACTTTCACCCTGGTAGCCATGTGAAGCAAGGTGTAGATCAAGGTATCGAATACATCGTGGAGTGCTTGAATGAAATCTTATTCCCTGGCATGAAAACAACAGTTCTCTTAGAGGTTATGGCAGGTAAAGAACAGAAATTGGTTCTCGCTTTGAGGAAATTACGCATCATCGACGGTGTAAAATTAAAAGAATACATGGGCGTATGTGTTGATACATGCCATATTCACGAAGGTGGTTATGATATCGTCAATAATCTTGATGGTGTTATTGATGAATTTGACCGCATCGTTGGCCTTGATCGTCTGAAAGCTATTCATTTGAATGATTCTAAAAATCCTATGGGCGCTCATAAAGATCGGCACGAAAAAATTGGGGAAGGTCACATTGGTATCGATGCCATCGCTCGCATTGTGACACATCCTAAATTGACGAACTTGCCGTTCTATTTGGAAACGCCAAACGAACTCGATGGGTATGCAAAAGAAATTGCTATGTTGCGCTCTATTGTAGAGAATCAATAATTAAGCTAAAACGTAGTTATTAGTTATATAATTATTTATATAACTACATTCAGATAAGGTGTGAGGGAGAGCTGGAAAGGGGGATAAAATGCGTTTTTTACATACTGCTGATTGGCATTTAGGACGTATTTTTTATGGTCAGTATTTAACAGATGACCAAGCTCATGTGTTGGAGAATCAGTTCTTTTCTATTTTGAAAGATGAAAAAATCGATGGCATATTGCTAGCAGGGGATATTTTTGATAGAGCAGTGCCACCAATTGAAGCTGTTGAGTTGTGGGACTCCATCATTACTCGTCTCGCTATGGATTATAAGGTACCACTCTTCGTGGTAAGTGGTAATCACGATGGGGCTGAACATAGCAAGTGGAGCCGCTCTATGTTGAGTCAATCAGGAATTCATATTTGGGGATCCCCTCATCATGCATTACAACCCTTTGAATTTGAAGGACTTGATGGCAAGGTGGCTATTTGCCCTATGCCTTTTAGCGAGCCTCGTCGCATTGGGGATGCATTAGGGTTTGGCTCAGCTAATATCTCTTTAGAGACTATTCAACATATAGAAAATGTAGAATCATCAGCGACGAAGACTAAAACAAAAATCTAAGGGTTCTAAATCTAAAAAAGCACCTGTAGATGTTGTGGAGGACTCTTTATTTGCTGATGTTGATATGGCCTATGAAAAAATTGCTGCTATAGAAACATCTAAGGGGTAACACAAGATTTGGTCGCTCATAATGAAAGTGGTCTCAATCTACATAATTATGATCAAATGTATCAGGCTTGGAGCAACCATTTACGTAATCAAGTGCCAAAGGGGATGCGCAGCATTGCTATTAGTCATGCCTTTGTAATGGGGGGCGATGTAGGTGGCTCAGAACGAACCTTGTCTATCGGTGGAAGTGAACAAGTAAGTCCACAAGTCTTTAAAGACTTTCACTATACAGCCCTGGGCCATTTGCATGGGCCTCAGCGAATGGGGGTAGACTATATTCGTTATAGCGGATCGCCATTAAAATATTCCTTTGATGAGCATACACAGAAGAAGTCTTTTACCATCATTGATATGGATATAAAAGGTAACGTAGATGTGCTTTCATTCCTGTAGAAGCCAGGCGAGGATGTTGTATTATTTAGAAGGTTACTTTGAAGACTTCCTAAATAATAAGGAATTACAAGCTAAGCATAAAGATGATTACGTGCAGGCTCGATTGCTTGATACGATGCCTATTATGGATGGAATGGCTAAGTTGCGCCAAGTCTACAATCGTTGTATGACGATTGACTTAGTCGGTCGTGTGGCAGCGCCTGTAGGTGACATGGGGGATGCAATCTTTAAAGAGTTAAACGAGCGTGAATTATTTAATCAATTTGCTGAAACCGTGTGGAAAGAACCATTAACAGAGCGTGAGCAACAATACATTAACTCTGTATGGGATCGAATTCTAAAGGAGGACTAAATGAAGCCTATATCTTTAACTATAGAAGCCTTTGGTCCGTACCGCGATTCGGTTACCTTGGACTTTAATGAGCTCCAAAATCACTCCATGTTTCTTATCTCTGGTCCTACGGGAGGCAGGGAAAACATCGATACTAGATGCCATGGTGTATGCCTTATATGGCGAACCTAGTGGAGAAGTGCGAAAAATAGATGCTATCCGCAGTGATTTTGCAGAACCTGAACGTATGACCCGTGTTGACTTTTCCTTTGCTATCGGTGAGGCTCAGTATCGTGTTGAAAGATTGCCAAAACAATTGGTAGCTAAAAAACGTGGTACAGGTATGCGTGAGCAGAATGCTAGTGCTACTGTATACGAAATGAAAGATGGTGAGTGGAAAGTTATCGCTACCTCTGCCGCAGCCATTCGTGATACAGTTCAACGCATTATAGGCTTTCGTAAAGATCAGTTTTTACAAGTAGTATTATTGCCACAAGGGGAGTTCCGAAAATTATTAGTTGCCTCCACTAGTGAGCGTGAGGAGTTACTACACACTCTCTTTAGAACCGAGCTATACCGAAAATTACAAGAGGCTCTCAAAGCCGCTTATGATGACGCAAAAGCAGGCATTGAGGCAAATCTGACAAAACAAGCCACGTTGATACAGTCTATTCCTCATGATGAGGATACTATAGTGCTGACGGCCCAACATGTACGTGAATTATTAGCTAACCGAGAGCCCTATCGTGATGGACTTGTTGTGAAGCGAGATGAGGCTGTTGCCGAGGTGGAGCAGTTCAATGCATTGCGTAAGGAGTGGGCCGTATATAATCAAGCGCAACAGTCTCTTACAGAGGCTGCTTCTAAATTAGACTTGGTAAAGCAAGAGAAGGGCGTTCTAGTTTTGCATTAAGAAAGGTTCAGTTCCTCACTTCTTTAACTCCAACCTATGAGCTATATAAACAGTTTAGTGATAAACAGAGTGTATTAAAAACATTGGAAACTGCACTTTCAGATGCGAAAAAAGGTGTGGAAATTGCATCTCAACAGGAGTCTAAATGTACAGAGGTTCATGAAATATTAGTATCTCAAGCTGAAACTATACAAGCTAAGAGGACTACGTTGGCGCAACTACAACAACAGTCAGAGAAATTTGATGAGTTAGCACTGCTAAATAAGGAATTGATCACATTAAAGCGTAACTTAGAAACACAGGACCGGGAGAAAAGCGACGCTGAGTTGCGGATACAGCATAAGTTAGTAGCTGATTTAGAGGTTGCGTTAGTTGAAGCGAGAAAACAGTTCCAAGTTAATAGTAAAGCATCAGAGTCTATTCCTCGTATCCAAGAACAGTTGAGTCAGTTGCAACGATATTCTGAATTATTAGGACAGAAACAGAAGCTTCAACACGATATTAATGGTAAAGACAGGTCTTTAGCGGCTATAGATGAATCTGTAAAGAGCTCGAAGGTCCAGCTTGAGCGTTTAGAACATTTGATGGCAGAGGGGCGAGCATTTGAACTCGTTCATTTGGTCGTAGATAATGAGCCTTGCCCTGTATGCGGATCTACAGAGCATCCACAGTTAGCATCCAAACCTGAGTTGTATCCTACAAAAGAGGAAATAGAAGTGGCTCGTGCGGTGCGGGATGAGGCGATACAAAAGCAGGCTAGCGAAATTGGTCAGAAAGAAACGTTAGTTATTCGTTTACATGAGGTAGATGAGGAAGTTAAAGAACAAGTTTCTAAACTTACATCATTGATTGATGGTTTTTCGGAAGACACCTTTGATTCTATTCAACAAGACTTGCTATCCCAAATGGAGCAGCTCACAGCTTTGCGTAGCGATACTGAACAGTTGAGCAAAACTATAGCTACAAATGAGGATAAGCTGAGTGGGGCCAAAGAAACATTAGCGAAATTAGAGATGGCTCATAAGGAATTACTTGAAAGCTTGCATGATTTAGAGATTCAGCTTAGTTCTGTGCAAGCTAAAATTGATGCCTTATCTAAAATCTTGCCAACTACAGATCTTGATGTATGGCGTAAACAGATCGAATCATTAGAGACTGAAATTAACGTATACGATGAGCAAGTGGAGGTTTGTGAAAGGAATTTAGAGGCTGCTCGAGAACAGCTCAATGCTAAGCGGGGGCGCCTAGAAACCTTATCTGCACAAGTGCAAGAAGAAACTAACAACCTTGATGTAATCTATAAGGAATATACAAAGTCATTGCAATCTACTTCTTTATGTGAAGATGATTTCGTAGAGGTGTTAGGTGATTATAAGGCCTTAGATACCTTTAGAAGTGAACTACATGCATTAGACGAGGATTTCAATAAAGCTCAAGCTGTATATGATGCGGCCTTAAAGGTAGCGAAATCTATAGTTGAACCTAGTGCTACAGTAAGTGATGAGGTGTATGATGCGGCGGTAGAACGTAGAGATGCGCTTGTAGGCAATCTAGCGGCATGGGAAAAAGAGACGAAACATATTGAAACCACATTAGCATCATTAGAAGAGCTGGACGTAGCTATGGGTGAAGCTCGTAATGACGTAGAATTCTTGAGTCGTCTTAATGACCTCGCTAATGGTGGGGAACAAAGGTTTTAAAAATGTAACCTTTGAACGATATGTACTTGGTGCCATTTTAGATGAAGTCGTATATGCAGCTAATTTACGGCTTCAAACGATGAGTCGTAATCGATATTCCTTGGAGCGGTCTGACTATACTGGTGGTGGCCGAGGCAAACAAGGACTTGATTTGGCCGTTATGGATGCTTTCACGGGCCAGTCAAGACCAGCGAACACATGTCCTGGTGGTGAAACATTTTTGGCATCGATGGCCCTTGCCTTGGGGCCTCCGATGTCATTCAAAGTTATGCAGGTGGGATTCATATGGATACGATGTTCATCGACGAAGGCTTTGGTACTTTAGATCCAGATACATTAGAACTTGCTATGGAAACATTGGTACAATTACAATCTTCTGGACGCCTCATCGGCATGATTTCTCATGTACCAGAATTGAAAACTCGTATACCTGCCCACTTAGAGGTCACACGTGGTGATGATGGTAGTACGGCAAAATTTGTGATTAACTAGCTATAGAATTGCCAAATGTGATACTATTAAAAGAGGATAATTCCTACAAAAACATACTGTATTTATAAAAGGAGGTCCTATGAAATTTTCATTTGCTCATAATAATATAAATGTTAAGGATCTTGATAAAAGTCTAGCATTCTATAAAGAAGCTTTGTTACTCGAGGAATCTCGCCGCTTGGAAGATTCAAGTGGTGCTTTCATCCTTGTATATTTAAAAAGTCCATATACAGATCATGAGCTAGAGCTTACTTGGTTGCGTGACTGGGATCGCCCTTATAATTTGGGAGATAATGAATTCCACTTGGCATTTTATGTAGATGACTATGAAGCAGCTCTTAAAAAAGCACAAAGAAATGGGCGTTGTAGCCTACGAAAATGCTGACATGGGCATTTATTTCATTGCCGATCCAGACGGTTATTGGACAGAAATCATTCCGACGGGTAAATATTAATGGAATATATGTTAACTCGTTTAGAATGGTTAGTTGGACCAGATAAAATCCAAACCTTAAAGAATACATCTGTGGCTCTCTTTGGTGTCGGTGGTGTAGGCGGTGGAGCTCTTGAGGCTCTAGTACGTGCAGGGGTTGGGCGGATTGTTCTTATCGACGGAGACTCTATAGCACCTAGTAATTTGAACCGCCAAATGATTACGACTCACGACACTATTGGAGAGCGTAAGGTAGAGGTAGCAAAGGCACGAGCCCTAGCTATTAATCCGGATGTGGTAATAGAAACTCATGATATTATGTATACTGAGGAAAGTTATCCTGGGTTTATTCAAAGCTTACACGTTGATTATGTTATTGACGCTATTGATATGGTAACGGCAAAACTGAATATCATTGAGGTGTGTCAACGTGAAAGCATCCCTGTTATTTCTTGTATGGGCGGCGGCAATCGCTTTTACCCGGAAAAACTTATGATTGCAGATATCAATAAGTCTCATACATGTCCTCTTGGCGCACGCGTTATGCGTCGAGGAACACAAAAAACGGGGTATAAAAAAACAATTAGTTTTATTTTCTACAGAAAAACCGACAAAGCCACAGTTCCGAGGGTGAAGCAACAAGCCCTGGAACATGTAGTTTTGTGCCCACCAGTGGCAGGTTTTATATTAGCAGCACATGTGTTGCGTACAATTTTGGAGGTACCTGAACAATGAAAAAAGCAAAAATCCATATGGCTGACGGCGGCGATATTGTAATTGAATTATTTGAAAAAGAAGCGCCTGGCACAGTACAAAACTTTATCGACTTGATTAACAAAGGCTTCTACAATGGCCTTCGTTTCCACCGTGTAATCCCTGGTTTTGTAGCTCAAGGTGGTTGCCCTAATGGCAATGGTACAGGTGGTCCTGGCTACACAATTAAAGATGAATTAATTGGTAACCCTCACAAACACGAACGTGGTGCATTGTCTAAACCGTGGTCCTTCCTGTTGGCGTATACGAACCACAACCTCATTTAGATGGTGTACATACAGTATTTGGTAAAGTAATCGAAGGTATGGACGTTGTTGATGGTATTCACCAAGGTGCCATCATGGAAACTGTTGAAGTAATCGAAGGTTAATCTCATGAATGAAGTATCTATTAAACATCCAGAATGGCTATATATCGATGTAGATGGTAAAGACATCATATGGGTATGACCAAGAATGGTTCACTGATGAGTGGCAACGCTTGTCTGGTTGTGGGCCTACATCGGCATCACAAGTATTGGGCTATTCGCTATTTAGGGATGGCTTATTAGATCTAGAAACCACATCCGACCAAACGCTTGCTTTAGAACGGATGAACTTAGTTTGGAAATATGTAAAGCCACGTTTTGGTGGTGGTGTTTATAAAACTCAATGGATGGAACGTGGTCTTACTCGCTTACTCGAGGATAAAGGCCTATCTTATGATGTACATATGTTGAATGTATCTCCGTTCTGTGCATCTCGCGTAGAGGTGGAGGCTGCAGCTCAGTTTATTCATGATGCATTGGCACAAGATGTGCCTGTAGCATTTTTGAATCGTCATAAAGGAAAAGAAGAAAGGCTCTTTATACATGGCATTGGGTTCCAATTCACAAGATCTTTATGGATGGCGATGATATTCGCTGTGGCATCTTTGATGAAGGTGAAATCCGTGATTTTTCTTTGGCGAATTGGATGAAAGATACTATTTTAGGTGGTGGTTTCTGTTATATTAGCCGCAAAGAGTAAGTAATAGAGCATTTAAAGTAATATTCATACGCATCGTAGGATCATCTGCGGTGCGTATTGTAGTATACATAGTAGGAGGTACTACATGAGTCAATGGATTACTGAGGAACAAACACCTCATTTACGTCTTAGTGCTGAAGCAGAAGAAGTATTATACTCTGGAGAGTCTGAGTTCCAAAAAATTGAAGTGTTCAAGTCAAAAGAGTACGGTATGATGCTCGCTTTAGATGGTGTATTCCAAACATCTGAGCGTGAAGAGTTTATCTACCATGAAATGATGAGTCATGTTCCATTGTTTTTACATCCAAATCCTGAACGTGTGTTAATCATCGGTGGTGGTGATGGTGGCGTAGCTAGAGAATGTGTACGTCATGACTGTGTAAAAGAAGTAACAATGGTTGAAATCGATGGTAAGGTTGTAGAGTTGGCAAAACAATATTTGCCAACTATTGCTAAAGCTATGATTGAAAACCACCCTAAATTGACTGTAAAAATCGGTGATGGCATTGGCTTCATGGCTGAAGCAGAAGATTACTATGATGTAATTATCGTGGATTGTTCCGATCCAATCGGTCCTGGTGAAGGCCTATTTACAGAAGAATTCTATAAGAATACATTGAAAGCTCTTAAAAAAGATGGCTTATTTGTACAACAAACAGAATCTCCTATGTTACATCAACCGTTAGTAAAGAAGGTATTTGGTTATGTAAATAATCATTTCCCAATTGCTCGTTTGTATACAGCTTTTATTCCAATCTATCCTGCAGGTATGCATTGTTTTACGTTGGGCTCCAAAACATTTGATCCTCTAACATGGACTCCAAACCGTGAACAAAACTTTGAAACTAAGTACTATAATGCGGAAATTCAAAAAGCTGCATTTGCATTGCCAAATTTTGTAAAAAACTATTTGCCAAGTAAGTAAATAATATGTATAATAGGGGAGCACCATTCGTAAGGTATAGCTTACGAATTGCTTCCTTATTTTTATATGAGGAGAAAGAGTTTATATTAGGGATAACACACTTTTTCATTTTATTTGTAAAAGTTAAATGAAATTGAGAAAAAGGTGTTGACACAAACCTCTAGAAAAGATATAATTCTCTTTGTTACGAAGACAACGTCTTCGATACCTACAAGGTGGTGGGTATGGTGAAGCGGTTAACACGGCGGATTGTGGCTCCGTTACGCGTGGGTTCGATCCCCACTACTCACCCCATAACCTACACATCGTAATCACTGTAGGGGTGTCGCCAAGTGGTAAGGCAACGGACTTTGACTCCGTTATGCGCTGGTTCGATCCCAGCCACCCCTGCCAACATGACTCACTAGCTCAGTTGGCAGAGCACCTGACTTTTAATCAGGGTGTCCCGCGTTCGAGTCGCGGGTGAGTCACCAAATTAAAACTCACAAACTTCGGTTTGTGAGTTTTCTATCTCTATTTTTAGAGTATTTGGTTATGATTGTAAGTATAAAATCTAGTGAAAAATAAGTTGAAAAAATCTTTGGAAAAAGAGGTTGACGATTTAAGGTTAGCTGATATACTATACAAGTCGTTAGGGCGCAGAACTAACGTAACAGATCTTTGAAAACTGAACAATGATAGGTAATCAATCAATACGATTGAACATATGCCAGAGTGCGGGTTTTGACAATAGTCAAAACCAACCATAATTCAAAGTTACTTACATGTAACGACAACAAATAAAATGAGCTATTCAAATAGCTTCAAGATATCTTGGAGAGTTTGATCCTGGCTCAGGACGAACGCTGGCGGCGTGCTTAACACATGCAAGTCGAACGAAGAGCGATGGAAGCTTGCTTCTATCAATCTTAGTGGCGAACGGGTGAGTAACGCGTAATCAACCTGCCCTTCAGAGGGGGACAACAGTTGGAAACGACTGCTAATACCGCATACGATCTAATCTCGGCATCGAGGATAGATGAAAGGTGGCCTCTACATGTAAGCTATCACTGAAGGAGGGGATTGCGTCTGATTAGCTAGTTGAGGGTAACGGCCCACCAAGGCGATGATCAGTAGCCGGTCTGAGAGGATGAACGGCCACATTGGGACTGAGACACGGCCCAGACTCCTACGGGAGGCAGCAGTGGGGAATCTTCCGCAATGGACGAAAGTCTGACGGAGCAACGCCGCGTGAGTGATGACGGCCTTCGGGTTGTAAAGCTCTGTTAATCGGGACGAAAGGTCCTCTTGCGAATAGTTAGAGGAATTGACGGTACCGGAATAGAAAGCCACGGCTAACTACGTGCCAGCAGCCGCGGTAATACGTAGGTGGCGAGCGTTATCCGGAATTATTGGGCGTAAAGCGCGCGCAGGCAGATTGGTCAGTCTGTCTTAAAAGTTCGGGGCTTAACCCGTGATGGGATGGAAACTGCCAATCTAGAGTATCGGAGAGGAAAGTGGAATTCCTAGTGTAGCGGTGAAATGCGTAGATATTAGGAAGAACACCAGTGGCGAAGGCGACTTTCTGGACGAAAACTGACGCTGAGGCGCGAAAGCCAGGGGAGCGAACGGGATTAGATACCCCGGTAGTCCCTGGCCGTAAACGATGGGTACTAGGTGTAGGAGGTATCGACCCCTTCTGTGCCGGAGTTAACGCAATAAGTACCCGCCTGGGAGTACGACCGCAAGGTTGAAACTCAAAGGAATTGACGGGGGCCGCACAAGCGGTGGAGTATGTGGTTTAATTCGACGCAACGCGAAGAACCTTACCAGGTCTTGACATTGATGGACAGAACCAGAGATGGTTCCTCTTCTTCGGAAGCCAGAAAACAGGTGGTGCACGGTTGTCGTCAGCTCGTGTCGTGAGATGTTGGGTTAAGTCCCGCAACGAGCGCAACCTATCTTATGTTGCCAGCACGTTGGTGGGAACTCATGAGAACTGCCGCAGACAATGCGGAGGAAGGCGGGATGACGTCAAATCATCATGCCCCTTATGACCTGGGCTACACACGTACTACAATGGGAGTTAATAGACGGAAGCGAGATCGCGAGATGGAGCAAACCCGAAACACTCTCTCAGTTCGGATCGTAGGCTGCAACTCGCCTACGTGAAGTCGGAATCGCTAGTAATCGCAGGTCAGCATACTGCGGTGAATACGTTCCCGGCCTTGTACACCGCCCGTCACACCACGAAAGTCGGAAGTGCCCAAAGCCGGTGGGGTAACCTTCGGGAGCCAGCCGTCTAAGGTAAAGTCGATGATTGGGGTGAAGTCGTAACAAGGTAGCCGTATCGGAAGGTGCGGCTGGATCACTCCCTTTCTAGGGAGACATACACCAGGCCAAGAGCTTGGATGTCACTTAGGTCGACACTTTGGCACCTAACATTGTTCGGTTTTGAGATCTGTTATCTACAAGATAATAAATTTCTCATTAAATGGGCCTATAGCTCAGCTGGTTAGAGCGCACGCCTGATAAGCGTGAGGTCGGTGGTTCGATCCACCTAGGCCCACCATTTAATACAGGGCGTAGCTCAGTTGGAGAGCACCTGCCTTGCAAGCAGGGTCAGGAGTTCGAATCTCCTCGTCTCCACCATTTAGTATTTGACAGCTAGTCTGTTATACTAAAATAACTAAGCTGATTAACAATCAGTTACAATTTAATAGATTTTGATGGATATCTAGGCGCATAGATGAACGAGTCATCTTGTAATGTAATTACTGAACAAGTGAAAGAATGCAACGACGATAGACGCGAAATATATAATGTTTGTTCTTAAAGCATAGAGATAAATATATATTTGTAAGGTCATCTCTTAGAATTCTAAGTAGGTTGACCTGATTTTCATAGGAAATAATTCTCTGACTTATCGGTGACGTACAGTGAAAATGTACGGCTACAAAATAAACGCAAGGTATCTAATGCATGTCAAAAATTCAAAATTATGGCGTAAAATAAGTAAAGATAATAAGGGCGTACGGTGGATGCCTTGGCGATATCAGCCGAAGAAGGACGCGGTAAGCTGCGATAAGCTACGGAGAGGTGCAAGCAACCTTTGACCCGTAGATTTCCGAATGGGGGAACCCGGCAGTGGTTATGCACTGTCACCCATAGCTTAGACTATGAGGAGGGCACCTGGGGAACTGAAACATCTAATTACCCAGAGGAACAGTAATCAAACGAGATTTTCTTAGTAGCGGCGAGCGAACGGGAAAGAGGCCAAACCGGAGCGGGCAACCGCACCGGGGTTGAGGACAGTCATCAAGTGTAAATGAGGTAGAAGAATGGAGCTGGAAAGCTCAGCCGTAGAAGGTGAAAGCCCTGTAATCGAAACCTTGCATACATGGGACTGTATCCAGAGTACCACGAGACACGTGAAACCTTGTGGGAAGCAGGGGGGACCACCCTCCAAGCCAAAATACTGATATCGACCGATAGCGCATAGTACCGTGAGGGAAAGGTGAAAAGAACCCCTGGCGGGGAGTGAAAGAGAACCTGAAACCGTATGTCTACAAACAGTCGAAGTCTGTATATATATCAGGACGACGGCGTGCCTATTGAAGAATGAACCGACGAGTTACTGTTGCTAGCGAGGTTAAGTGGAAAACATGGAGCCGCAGCGAAAGCGAGTCTGAACAGGGCGTTCAGTTAGTAATAGTAGACCCGAAACCGTAGTGATCTATCCATGGCCAGGTTGAAGCACAGGTAAAATTGTGTGGAGGACCGAACTCGTGAGCGTTGAAAAGCTTTGGGATGAGTTGTGGATAGGGTGAAATGCCAATCGAACACGGAGATAGCTGGTTCTCCCGAAATAGCTTTAGGGCTAGCCTCGAGGTTGAGAGTATAGGCGGTAGAGCACTGATCGGGCTAGGGGCCATACCGGTTACCGAACCTAGTCAAACTACGAATGGCTATACTTATACTCGGGAGTCAGACAGTGAATGATAAGGTCCATTGTCAAGAGGGAAACAGCCCAGAACACCGACTAAGGTCCCAAATGTTACACTAAGTGGCGAAGGATGTGGAATTTCCAAAACAACCAGGATGTTGGCTTAGAAGCCCACCATTTAAAGAGTGCGTAACAGCTCACTAGTCGAATGACTCTGCGCCGAAAATGTCCGGGGCTAAAGTGTAAAACCGAAGTCGTGTCGCAGCAATGTATATGGGTAGGGGAGCGTTCTCATTGGGTTGAAGCAGTACCGTAAGGAGTTGTGGACTGATGAGAAGTGAGAATGTCGGTATGAGTAGCGAAAAGAATGGTGAGAATCCATTCCACCGAAAGCCTAAGGGTTCCTGAGCAACGATCGTCGTCTCAGGGTAAGTCGGGACCTAAGCCGAGGCGGAAAAGCGTAGGCGATGGACAACAGGTTGAAATTCCTGTACCGGTGTGAATCGTTTGATCGATGGAGGACACAGTAAGGTAGGTCAGCACGCGATTGGAAGTGCGTGTTTAAGCATGTAGGTTGAGTTATAGGCAAATCCGTAGCTCTAAAAGCTGAGATGTGATGACGAGTTACTAGCGATAGTAACGAAGTGATTGATCCTACACTGTCGAGAAAAGCTTCTAGGTAGAGACACATCGCCCGTACCAAAACCGACACAGGTAGGCGGGGAGAGAATCCTAAGGTGCGCGGGAAAACCCTCGTTAAGGAACTCGGCAAAATGCCTCCGTAACTTCGGGAAAAGGAGGACTCATGTAGTGTGAAGTGCAGCAACGCATGGAGCATGAAATGAGTGGCACAAGAGAGGCGCAAGCGACTGTTTACCACAAACACAGGTGCCTGCTAAAGCGAAAGCTGATGTATAGGTGCTGACACCTGCCCGGTGCTGGAAGGTTAAGAGGAGGGGTTAGACTTTGGTCGAAGCTCTGAATTGAAGCCCCAGTAAACGGCGGCCGTAACTATAACGGTCCTAAGGTAGCGAAATTCCTTGTCGGGTAAGTTCCGACCCGCACGAAAGGTGTAACGACTTGCGCACTGTCTCAACGAGGGACCCGGTGAAATTGAAGTACCTGTGAAGATGCAGGTTACCCGCGACTGGACAGAAAGACCCCATGGAGCTTTACTGCAACCTAAGATTGAACTTAGTTAATGAATGTACAGGATAGGTGGGAGACGTAGAACCTAGGACGCCAGTTTTAGGGGAGTCACTGTTGGGATACCACCCTTTCATTAATTGATTTCTAACGGGCCGAGTAACGACCGGCCGGACAGTCTTAGGCGGGCAGTTTGACTGGGGCGGTCGCCTCCTAAAGAGTAACGGAGGCGCCCAAAGGTTCCCCAGAGCGGACGGAAATCGCCGCGAAGAGTGTAAAGGCAGAAGGGAGCTTGACTGCGAGACGGACAGGTCGAGCAGGGACGAAAGTCGGGCTTAGTGATCCGGTGGTGCCGAGTGGAAGGGCCATCGCTCAACGGATAAAAGCTACCCTGGGGATAACAGGCTAATCTCTCCCAAGAGTCCATATCGACGGGGAGGTTTGGCACCTCGATGTCGGCTCATCACATCCTGGGGCTGAAGTAGGTCCCAAGGGTTCGGCTGTTCGCCGATTAAAGTGGTACGTGAGCTGGGTTCAGAACGTCGTGAGACAGTTCGGTCCCTATCCATCGCGGGCGCAAGAAACTTGAAGGGGGCTGCTCCTAGTACGAGAGGACCGGAGTGGACGAACCGCTGGTGTACCAATTATCCTGCCAAGGGTACAGTTGGGTAGCTACGTTCGGGACGGATAAACGCTGAAAGCATCTAAGCGTGAAACCAGCCTTGAGATGAGGTTTCTCATAGCATAAGCTAGTAAGATCCCATGTAGACGACATGGTAGATAGGCCAGGTGTGGAAGAGCCGTGAGGTTTGGAGCTGACTGGTACTAATAGATCGAGGGCTTTACTTAAGCAGTGTAGCCAATGTAAAGGAGCATTGCGACGCATACATTGCGCGTAATCGCTTATGTCGCAGCGTAAGATTTTGTGAAACAAAATCCACAGCTGACGACGAAAACAAAATAGTCTAGAATTTCTAGTGCAACAAATATATATACTTCTATGTGGTTTTCAGAGTACAAACTCTGACAGATTCAGTGGCGATGGCTATGAGGATCCACCTGTTCCCATCTCGAACACAGTAGTTAAGCTCATAAACGCCGAAAGTACTTGGCTGGAGACGGCCTGGGAGGATAGAAGTTGATTAACGAAAGAAAAAGGTCTACCTAAAGGTAGGCCTTTTTCTTTTTGCTAGTCTTCGACTAGCTAACCCTACTAGAGCAGCCTCCAGCCAAGGTTGTAGAGGTTGTATCTATGTACGTGTCCGTGTAAGACAGCCCTGGGAAAAGTAGGGCAGTAGAAGATGGAGGAGTGAAACGACGACAGATTCACTGCATCACTTTCTTCCGAACGTAAGATTTACCGAGCTGCGAAGCAGGGAAGGGAAATCCACAGTGAGGATTGATAGGAAGCCGCGGCTAGCGGCTGGTAGTATCCAACTTATCCATACGGTAACGCGGCACAACGTGCCAATGTTACCGAACCGTAAAGCCGCTGTATAACTTTAAATATATGTAAATAACGATCCCTATACTCTTGATCTCCAAGTTTATAGGGCTTTTTTATGTCTATTTTTGCATATTACTAATAAATATTTTCATTCATAAATTAATATGAATATCTTGTGAGGGATTTTCTTGATAATACAAAGTAAGTATGATATTCTCATTATATGCTTAAGTGGATTGGAGTGATTAGTTTATATGTATAAATATGGCAAGAGCTGTATTAAAAAAATATTATGTTTTCTCGCAATATGTATTGCAATTTTAGCTATCTCTTTTGGCGTTATGTGGGGGCTGTCTACTGATTATAAGATTTATGGTGTCCCTGTACTAAACTATCACCAAGTGAATGATGAAAAGCATTCTGCTTTGACGCTTCATGTTGATCAGTTTAGAGAACAGATGGAATATATACATAATCAGGGGTATAACACGATTACGTTGGCTCAATTATATGATTATTTGGAAAATGGTACTGAATTACCAAATAAGCCAATTGTCATCACCTTTGATGATGGCTATGTAGATAACTATAAAAATGTATTGCCTATTTTAAAGGAATACAATATGAAGGCTACCTTGTTTATGATTAGTGATGCAGCCAATACGCCTGGTTTTGTTTCTACAGAACAAATGCACCAAATGGAAGCGGGTGGATTTGATATTCAAGGCCATACAAATCATCATAAAATCTTAACAAAAATTGACCCTACCGAATTACCGGATGCTCTTCTTGGTGGGAAGACTTCTTTGGAGGGGATTTTGGGTGAGCCTATTGAGTATCTAGCATATCCTGGTGGGTTTAATGATATGCTCGTTCAGTATGTTACTAAACAATCTGGGTATAAAATGGCTTTCACAGTACAACCGGGTACAGTACAGCCAGGCGATAATTTATATGCCTTAAATCGATTGGCTATATTCCAAGGTGACACACCGTACTTATCGTTCTGGTTACGCCTACATTGTGCACCATTTATTCACTATACATGGTTATTACGTGATTTTTTACGCGATAATGGATGGCCTACATTAGCATCTATTATTCCGTTATTCTAGGAGGAACTATGTCTTACGAAGTATTAGCAAGACCTTTACGCGTTGCTATTTTAACAGTTTCTGATACGCGTACCTTTGAAACTGATAAAGGCGGTAATAAAGTACAAGAATTTTTAGAACAAGCAGACCATATTGTGGCAGATCGTAAAATTGTCATTGATGATTACAATGAAATCAGAAATGCAATGATCCCATGGTGTAATGATGAATCTATTGATGTTATCATCTCTACAGGTGGTACGGGAATTGCTAAGCGTGATGTAACAATTGAAGCAGCGAATAGTCTCTATGAGAAACATATCCCTGGTTTTGGGGAAATCTTTAGATATTTGTCCTATACAGAGGATATTGGGACTAAGGCGATGGCTTCTCGTGCAGAAGCAGGGGTGAACAATAATACGTTAATGTTCTCTGTTCCTGGTTCTGTAGGTGCTGTTACATTGGCAATGGGTAAACTCATCATTCCTGAAATGGCGCATCTGGTGCGAGAAATTACAAAATAATCTATAAAGACTGCTCATTTATGGGCAGTCTTTTTTGATAATAGAATTCATTATGCTATTTGGGGGATATAAAAATATACAGATAATATCATTGTTAATGGGCATAAAGTCTATATATGCTAATTCTCAATATTTAAAACAATACCATTGCAGTATTGTTTTATTTCAATTATACTAGATTTAGTAATACGTTTGTCCGAGTGCATGAGAAAGGAGACTTTATGAAGTTAAATCAGGCCACGGATTATGCATTTCGCATGGTCTTGCATATGGCGCTACTACCTTCGGGCACGAAGATAACGGGTGCTGTATTGGCTGAGCAAGAATTGATTCCAGAACGATTTTTGCTCAAGATTATGCGTAGTCTCATTGCAGCAGGGATTATGAAATCCTTCCGCGGTGTAGATGGTGGGTTTGCCCTCAATCGAGACCCTCAAGAGATTTCATTGCTCGATGTAATTAGAGCGGTAGAAGGGGATGCGTATTTACAACGGTGTTTATATGATGTAGGTTCTTGCTCTAAGTCTTGTAAGGGGCATTGTGCTATAAATGAAGCGATGGGAACAATTCAGGACCAATTAATCAATCAGTTGGAGATGGTTAACTTTAAAACTCTTGCCCAACGTGAACAGTTGATTGAGTCTGAAGCGTTGCCATATTCACAAGCGCAATGATACAAGGTTTTTAGTGAAAGCTCATCAAGTGATGTAAGTATTTTATTCTAAGGAGGAAAACACATGTTTGAAGCTGTAGATTTAGCTCGATTACAATTTGCGCTAACATCTATCTATCACTGGTTGTTTGTGCCGTTCACACTAGGCATGACAGTGATTGTCGCTATCTTAGAGTGGACCTATGTGTCGACTGGTAAAGAAGTATACAAAAAAATGGCAAAATTCTGGGGCAAATTGTTCCTAATCAACTTTGCCATGGGTGTGGTAACTGGTATTGTTCAGGAATTCCATTTCGGTATGAACTGGGCAGAATATTCTCGTTTTATGGGTGACATTTTCGGCGCTCCATTGGCCCTTGAAGCATTAATGGCATTTTTCTTGGAATCTACATTCATGGGGTGTTTGGATCTTCGGTTGGGACCGCTTAAATAAAAGCGTTCACGCTGTTGTAGCTACGTTGGTAGCATTAGGTACAAACCTATCTGCGTTCTGGATTCTCGTAGCGAACTCCTTCATGCAACATCCTGTAGGCTTTGTATTGCGCAATGGCCGTGCAGAGATGGAAAACTTCCTGACAATTGTTCAAAATGGCTATGTACCTGGCCAATTCTTCCATATCGTGTTGAATGGTCTATTAACAGCAGGCGTAATCATTATGGCAATCAGTGCATGGCACTTATTGCGTAATAATGCGACAGAATTCTACCGTCGTTCTGCTAAATGGGGCATGGTTATTGCTCTTGTATTCGGTACTTTAGGCGCAATGGCAGGTCATCACCAAGGTCAATACATTACAAAAGTACAACCTATGAAAATGGCTGCTATGGAAGCTTTGTGGGAAACACAAGATCCAGCTCCATTCTCTTTGGTAGCTAACATTGATACTAAAGCTCAAAAGAATACAGGTGCTCTTGAAATTCCTGGTGGCTTGTCCTTCTTGACTCAAAACTCCTTCACTTCTGGTAAAGTAGAAGGTATCAAAGATCTTCAAGCTAAAGCTGAAGCTCAATACGGTCCTGGTAACTATATTCCAGACGTTCCAGCAATCTTCTGGACATTCCGTGTCATGGTTGCAGCTGGTTCCCTTATGTTACTTGTTGCATTCGTAGGTCTTATCCTTAATGCAAAAGACAAACTTGTTGAAAATCGCACATTCTTAAAAATTATGTTCTGGACATTGCCATTGCCATTCATCGCTCACTCCACTGGTTGGTTTGTAGCTGAAGCAGGTCGTCAACCATGGCTTGTATATGGCTTGCAATTGACTGTAGACGGTGCTTCTAAATCCGTTACAGCTCCAGAAATTATGACTACTATCATCGGCTTCACACTTGTGTATATCGTAGCAGCTATTGCGGCTATCTACCTTGCTGTAGAACACATCAAAAAAGGTCCGGATGGGAACCCATCTCACGATGTAGTTGAAAAAGAGGAGGCGAGATTATGGAATTAATTTTTAATAACCTTGAAGTGGTATGGTTTATCTTAATTACTGTACTATTCGCTGGCTTCTTCTTATTAGAAGGTTTTGACTATGGTACTGGTATTTTGTTACCATTCATTGGTAAAACTGACGTTGAACGTCGTCAAATGATCAATGCCTTGGGTCCTGTATGGGACGGTAATGAGGTATGGATGATTACTGCAGGTGGTGCATTATTTGCATCTTTCCCTCATGTATATGCTACATTGTTTAGTGGTTTCTACTTAGCGTTATTCTTGATGCTTGCGGCTCTTATTATCCGTGGTGTATCTTTTGAATTCCGCTCCAAGAGCCCTAACTTGTTATGGCGTAAAACATTCGACTACTGCATCTTCTTTGGTTCCTTGATTCCTGCATTATTGTGGGGTGTTACGGTTGGTAACTTGATCCAAGGTACGCCAATCGATGCAAGCATGACGTATGTAGGTACATTCTTTGATTTGTTAAGCCCATACACAGTGCTTTGTGGCATCGCTTTCATCTTGGTATTTACATACCACGGTGGTTTGTTCACTTCTATCAAAACTGCTGGTGCTATTTCTGAACGCGCTCGTGCTGCTTCCTTGGTAGTAGGTGTTCCTACAGCTATCGGTGCATTAGCATTGGTAGGTGCAACTTATGTATTTACAGATTTGTTCAACTCTGTATTAGCAATAGTTTGCTTTGCGTTGGCAATCGTGTTCTTCCTCATTTCTGGGGGGCCGCAACACGTACTCGTAATACAAAATGGGGCTTTGTATTCAGTTCCTTAACCGTTATCTCTGTAACGGCTGCTTACTTTGCTGGTTTGTTCCCTCGCATCATGGTTTCTTCTTTGAATCCTGAGTGGAGCTTAACTATTACAAATGCAAGTAACTCTACTTACACATTGACATTGATGACTTGTGTAGCTTTCGTATTTGTGCCAATTATTTTGGCTTACCAATTTTGGGTATATTGGACATTCCGTCATCGTGTAACAGAAAAAGACTTACACTATTAATAGAATAGCTTTATAACTCTGGTGAGTTGTAAAATTTAGGTCTCAATGTGAGGCGTGTCGTAGCGGCACGCCTCTTTTTTGTGGTAAGATGAATAATATTGATAAATTTAGATTCATTTGGACTCAATTAGATTATAGTTTAGCTTAATCTGAGTACGACCTAGATAGAGGAAATCTAATCAATTTGATTTTATATTCTTAGTAGTTTTACCGTAGAGGATACTATGATACAGCGTACCGCTTTTAAAGCGCTGCTAGAACATAAAGGTCAGCTTATTACTACAGGATTAACTTGCTTAGTAGAAAGTCTGTCCATTGTTGGGCAAGCTTGGTTCTTTGGAACCTTAATAAATAATTTTATATTTTCAGAGAATACCCTACATGATGAAAGGTATTCTATTATCTATTTAGGAATTGCTATTATTGTAAGATTGCTTGCACATTATATACAAGAATCCGTAGCAAATCGATTAGGTAGTGCGGTAAAAGCAACCTTTAGAGAACGGGCCTTAGAGCATATGTTTAAACTTGGTGTACAACATAAGGAACGCCATGGCGATGTGATACATATGCTTACTGATGGATTAGAGCAAGTAGATGCTTATGTAGCTCGTTATATTCCTCAAATTCTATATGCTATTATGATTCCTCTTATTATGGGTATTGCTATTGTAGATACATTACCTATTATTGGTATCATTCTAATTATCACCGTACCGTTAATTCCATTCTTTATGATCTTAATTGGTAAGCAAGCGGATCGTCTTAATAAAGAACAGTGGGAGCGTATGAGTTTCTTATCTGGTCATTTTCTTGATGTATTGCAAGGTATTACAACATTAAAACTTTTTGGTCGTGCAAAGGATCAAATTAAGGTTATTGGTCGTTTATCTGAGGAGTTTAAAGACTCTACATTACGAGTATTGCGTGTGGCGTTTTTATCTGCTCTAGTTCTTGAGCTCGTAAGTACTATTAGTACAGCATTGATTGCGGTATACCTGGGCTTAACATTATTGGATGGTGAAATCTCATTCTTTTCAGCTTTCTTTATTTTGCTATTAGCGCCAGAGTTCTATACGCCATTTAGACAATTGGGGGCTGCATTCCATACGGGTATGGCAGGTAAGACCTCGATTTTAAAATACGAAGAGTTTATGAATCGCCAGCCATCGCTGCCTATAGGTGGTCAATCTCAACTTAAAGGTAAGGTACAAGCAATTGAAATTAAGGATTTAACGTTTACCTATGAAGATAGTGAAAATGGTGTACAACATATTTCATTAGAGGCTAAACGTAATTCTCCGATCATGCTTGTTGGTGAAAGTGGGGCAGGGAAATCTACAATTGCCCATATTATTGGGGGATTTTTGACTGCTCCTAAAGGCAGTGTTACTATAGATGGTCTTGATCTATGTGACATCGATATTGAGTGGTGGCGCCAACAAATTACCTATGTATCTCAACATCCACACATTATGAAAGGCACCTTGCGTGAGGTTCTATCCTTTGGCATGGATGTAAGTGATAAAGAAATTCTTGATGCTTGTAAAGAGGTTCAACTCTTAGATGTCATCAGTCGTCATGCTGACGGTCTTGATGCGGTCATCGGAGAAGGTGGTTTAGGTCTAAGTGGTGGCGAACGTCAACGGGTTACCTTAGTACGTGCATTTTTGCGAAAGGGACAAGTGTTAATTCTCGATGAGGTGACGGCACATCTTGATGTAAAAACAGAAGCTATTATAAGCAGTGCTATCAAACGTTTGATGGATAATAAAATCGTCATTATCATTGGTCATCGTCTACAAACGATGCATTGGGCATCTACACTATACGTTTTGAAACATGGACGTATTATTCAACAAGGTTCTTATGCGACGCTTCTCGCAGTAGATGGTTATTTTAAGGACCTTGTTACCTCTGGTTTAGGTGAATTTTCTTCAACTATTGAAGAACAATTAAAAACAGAAAAGTCATTTAGCTTAGAACATAGAGAAGAAATTGATAATTTAATTCGGGTAGATAATCAAGATGCTTACGTATTGGGGAAAGATACAATACAGACTCCTGAGGTTTCAACTTTTAAGCTGGGCATACAAGGATGGAAATTATTATTTACTGTGCTGAGCCCTGCAAAGTGGTCGTTAGTATTAGCTTTGATTTTTACATTCTTAACGGTATTTATGAATGTGGGCTTATTAACTGTGTCTGCATGGTTATTGGCATCAGCTGCATTGCAACCGGGACTTACTTATTTGAGCCTTGCTATTGTGGGCGTCCGCTTCTTTGGTGTTAGTCGTGCTGTATGTCGTTATTTTGAACGGTATACATCTCATCGTATGGCGTTCCAAGGTCTGTATGGTTTGCGTGTATGGTTTTATGCTCATTTAGAACCATTGGCGCCGGCTATTCTTAAACGTTTTGGTGCAGGGGATATGCTAGGCCGCATTATGGGGGATATAGAGGTACTACAATTTTTCTACTTGCGTACGTTGATTCCGCCTGCAGCAGCCATTGCTTTAACTATTTTAGTTGCCTATGGTGTGTCTACGATTGATAATAGTTTGGTTGCGCCTATAGTTTTAGCAGCCTTTATATTAGGTCTAGTTTTGCCTTTAGTTGTATATGCTCATAACAAACAATCGTTGACGGCGATTGGACCTCAACAAGGGGAATATAAATCCTTATTAAGTGATACCATGGATAGCTTGGAGGATGTCATTAGCTACGGCAATGAACAGTTAGTATACGATCGTATTCAACATATGATGAGTACTGTGGATGCTAATAAAGGTATTATCGAGCGAGGTATGAACTTAGGCAATACGCTGTTCCTAGGTGGAGTCCAAATTACAGTTGTTATTGTAGCCATATTGGCAGCCAATGCGTTGACCGGAGCTTGGGCCAGTGTTATGGTAGCAGTTGCTGCTATTGGTACACAAGCTTGGTTTGAGGCCTTACAACCTATGATCGCTGCCGTTCATCATGGTGCTGAAAGTAAAGTGGCTACGAGTCGTCTCACAGCACTTGCACATGAGCCAATTCCAGTAGTAGAACCAAACGCACCAAAACCATTTAATGCTAATCGAGAGATTACATTTTCTGATGTATCCTTTGGTTATGATGCACATCGTCGTATTTATGAACATCTTAGATTAGACATTAAACAAGGTCAATCGATTGCTATTGTTGGCGCTAGTGGATCTGGTAAGACTACATTGTTTAATATGCTTGAGCGATTATATGACTACAGTGGCTCAATCCATGTTGGTGATGTAGAGTTAAAGGATATTTCTATCGATACATGGCGTAATGCTTTAGGCACGATAACGCAAGATACTTATATTTTCCATGCGTCCTTTGAAGATAATATTCGACTAGCAAGACCGGATGCCTCAGAAGCTGATTTAGAGTATGCTATTGATCGTGCTTCGTTGCGCTCTGTAGTGGAACGCTTGCCAGATGGTATTCATACGATTGTTGGTAGTGGTGGTCATGGTCTAAGTGGTGGCGAACGACAACGGGTTGCTTTAGCTCGACTATTCTTGCGAAAACCTCAAGTTGTTTTGTTAGATGAACCATTAGAAGGTTTAGACCAAGTAACGAGGAAGGCTCTGCATCGTGATTTGATGGAATATGTACAGGATAAAACATGCTTATATATTACACATCAGTTAGAAGGTTTAGAGCAAATGGACCGCATATTATTTATGGATAAAGGTCAAATTATAGAAGATGGAACTTACGAAGAATTAATTGCCCTTCGTGGTCACTTCTATGAATATTGTTATCTATCCATGGCAAGTATTCAATAAAAATAAATATCAATTAAACTATCTATTATAAATACTAAATTATAATAGTCTGAATGTTAAACTGCAGTAATAAAGCCCCTTTTACTATGTAAAAGGGGCTTTATGTATACCTATATTTAATAGTATATGTGGTAGTCTTTTATCGATAAATCATGCAGTATATGGTATAATTTTTATATCGAAAGCTAAGTTTTTCACCCTTGGAGGGGTTATGACTAAAATTTTCACCAAATTAAGAGCTTTGGTGGATGAAGCATTATCTGATCGTGATACGACGGTGAAAAAGGTAAGCCCTGTTCAACAAGTACCTTTAGAACAAGATTTATTTGATCATCGTTTGTTATCTATAGAAGAAGACGTGGTTAATCGCATGTTGCGTGCTGCTCTTCGGAATCATAAGTTCTTTTATTCTATAACATTTGAATTTGAACCAAATAATCAAATATTCCTATCTATTATTACTAAATGGGGGAATGTGATTACCGCTGAATTTACTTTAGAAGACTTATGGTTTGATGATTACTCATCATCCTTTGCAATTCGGCTCGATACAGATAATTTAGATACAGGTGGGTTTATTTTAAATTCCATCTTACACTTACTAGGTAACTGGTTCCTTAGTCTTTTTGGCATCTTTTTTAATCCTATTGCATTAGGCGAAAAGGGATCTACCGTACGCTTTGAAAAAAAAGGTATTATTCGCTTTGATTTAATACCCAATACGCAACTTAAAAAGTTTATACCTTTGCCAGAACGCTCCATAGGGAGTGTAGGCCCTGTACTTTTAGCTAATCCTCAAACTAGTCAATCGGTATTGCAAATAGATTATTATGCATTTCATGATCCAGTAGATACATTTACGGTGCCAGATGTTCCAATTCGTACTAGTTGGCTTCGATCCATTGATATTGCGGCAGTGCTCTTGATGCCGATCGGTGTATGGCTTACCTTTATCTTTGCGCATCATTACTTACCAACTGAAACACTAGAGTTTTCATTCTCTACATATTTCTTAATATCTTTGGGGATTTTTATTCTTTCTTTACTACTAATGAATACACCACGATATTTATATATGTATTTTGACTCTAGAAAACAGTGGCAAAGTGCGTTTGTTCATAACAATATCAAGATTCAAATGCGCAAGCTCCATCGGCGCATCTTCATGCAGCAAGCTACCTTGACCTCTGATAGCGGCGAGTGTAATGCCGCTGAAGGTCAAGAACGTATTAAACGTTTATTGTTGCAAATCCGGGATAAGCGCTTCCTAGAAAATAGACTTAAGATTTCTGATGATGATAGAGCGCGCAAACAAAAGGTTAAGTTTATCATTGCTTATATCCTTTGCACTATAATAGAGTTGATATTATTGACTTAAGTTTGTAAAGAATCAGGTTGAAACTCTTTTAAATTATTTATGGTATAGTTATTAAGGTAATAAAGAACTATATAATAAGACATGTGATAAATAAAAAACGTATCTCTTTATGAAGAGATACGTTTTTTATTTATTAATTTGTTATCGGGTTATAGGACAAAACGTGTTGGTTTTATAGGCGATGGAGCCAGTAAATTACTGGCTCCATCGCTATTTTAAGTTCTTTTGATAAACTTAGAGGGTGGACAAAATGTGTTGGTAAAAAGTCCCAAAACCCTTGATTTTACTGGCTTCAATAAGGTTATATCTTCTTAGAAAATCGTGTTCTAAGTGGAGGGAATAATCATGCTGGTAAGATGTATAAATTGTGGATTTTCTTGTCAAAATATGGGAAAACTAAAGCTGGATCACAACGATGGCATTGTAAGCAGTGTAACATCACCTTTACACAAACTATTGATAATACTACTAAATGTTTTCATCGATTTCTAAATTGGTTATTTAGTAAAGAAACACAACAGGACATGCCTGGGCAGGGCCGTACATTTCGTAGACAGATAGCTGATTTCTGGCAAATATGGCCTATGCCGCATTGAAACCTCAAGAGATGTGGTATTCGTTGATGGTATTTACTTAGCTAAAAAAGCTTGTATTTTGATCTGTTATGATGGTGAATATGTATTAGGGTGGTATTTATGTAGGTCAGAACAGTCTCGCTCATGGCAAGCTCTTATGCAGCGAATAGCGACCCCCATTGTGGTCGTTTCTGATGGTGGACCTGGTCTTAGAAAGCATTAAAAGTTTATGTACCGCCAAGCTTCAACGTTGTATTGTTCATGCCGTATGGCAAGTACATCGTTACACTACAGCGCCTAAGACATTAGTGCAGGTATTATGTTAAAGATTTAGCAAGCGATTTATATAACGTAAAAACACAGGAAGATGCAAAAATATGGATTCAACGATTATTTAATTGGAGAGTGACTTTTAAAGAGTTTCTAAGTGAAATGACACGTGATAGTAATGATAATTTAAGAGCTACGCATGAACGATTACTAAAAGCCTATAACTCTAGTGGTATTAATTATCACAGAGACAATGTTTCGATATTTAGATGAAACATTGGTGTTGGATAAAGAATCCGAGGACTAATAACCCTATTGAAGGCGGAGTAAACGCACAACTCAGACGTTTATTGCGTTACCATCGAGGAATGTCTGTAGAAAATATAAAAGCGGTCTTTTGGGTGTTATTTACACTCACCAAGACCGCTTTCTGCAAAAGAAATACTTAAGGTAATGCCAACTGATGCAAGTATTTCTAAAATATATAGTTCTATGAATGAAAGAGCCCAACTTCAAGGCATAATTCCAACTTGGGGGATGCCTTTCTTGGGGTGATTTTGCATAACTATGACAAATTATCTTTCAAATGATTGGGATTAAAGTACCAACACGTTTTGTCCTATAACCCTTGTTATCGTTTTTTACGTCGTTTACGCACCGTTTTGCGGATTTCTTTTTCCCTATGAGATATGGACGGTTGCATTGACTCATAAGTTGGTCGATTTACAGGCATAAATGGTGGGTTACCATATTGATTTGGTTCTGGCTGACCAGGCAATACCCAGAATAGGAAGCCTATGAGCCATATGAAGAGTTCAAGCAAGTAATTGAATGGAGATACAGCAGAGTAGGTATTGATGAAAGATCATGATTACCGACCAGAGAATCCCTGCCCATGCATTGAAGCCGATGTCGTGAATACGACGGCCAAATAAGATGCAGGATAATGGGAATAAGGATGCTAATAAAATCCATATAACAACTCTTGTAAACCAGTATGCAGGTAAAGAGACAACAAAGTCCAAGAATACAAGAATAGATCATCGATATAGTGAACGATGTGGAATAGAATCATCAGAGCGATAAAGCATATGATGAATTGTAGTCGATTTAACCGTCCCGTTAGTTTAAAAATCGATAAGCCCATGCGACGGCCTTGGAATGCAATGAGCAAACCGATGGTACATATGAGCAGTGTTCGTAATACAACATAGAGTAAATCCATAAGTTCCCCTTTATTTATAGCTTATAGTTGAGTTAATTCTGGCAAGACTAGCTCAAATGCTACACCATGCTTCATTGATTTTACAGTATCTACTGTAGCTTGAATTGCTTTAGTAGTAAAATTCATTGCCAGTTCTGCTGCATCATAAGGTGAATATCCCCTTCATTACCGCACCAGATAATACAGCAGTAAAAATATCTCCTGTTCCTGTAGCTTTCACAGGGATAAGAGGTATATCATAAGTTTTTAAATAATCAGTTGGTCCATCATAGACAGCGATAACTGCATGTGTTTCAGATGGAACACTGGTCATGATAACCATGTCAGGTCCCATTTGGTACAATCTTTTGCAACGATCACGCAATTCATCATCACTAATAGGATCTGTAGAAAATGGAATATCTAATAAGAAGCAAGCCTCTGTATAATTGGGCTTTACAATATGAGCCTTGGAAACAAGTTGGCGCATAGCGACCACCATATCAGGTGTATAAATAGAGTAGAGACGACCATCATCGGCCATAGCAGGATCGACGATAATCATTTGGCCTTTGTTACCGAAGCGATCGATGGCTTCTTCCACGAGATGAATTTGTTCTGGCGATGCCAAGAAACCACTTACAATAGCGTGAAAGTCAATTTCGTTTTTATCCCAACAGTCCATAAAATCTCTCATATGAGCCGATAAATCTACAAACTCATAGTGTGGATACTCTAAGTGATTACTCAATACAGCTGTTGCCAATGGAACCGCCTGGCAGCGCATAGCACTGATGATGGGAATCATAACGGTTAGGGCACAGCGGCCGATTGAGCTCATGTCTTGAATTGTTAATACTCTAGGTACTGCTGTCATAGACACCTCCAAATAATCATATATTTTATTGTACGTTATGTAAGGCTTTCTGTAAATGTAATGATGTTATTCATGAAATTAACTTCATAATGTAGTATAATAAAACGGATAGACTTTTTAATGGAGGATAGTGAAATGACAAGGTATGTATTTCGACGCCTAGGTGGCGCAATCATAATCTTATGGGTCATCATTACCGTAACATTTGCATTAATGCATGCAATTCCGGGGGGACCTTTTACAACTGAGAAGAAATTACCACCTCAGGTGAAAGCAAGTATTGAAGCGAAGTATCATCTTGATGATCCTGTGTGGAAGCAGTATGGAGATTATTTAGGTGGTGTTATTACAGGTGATTTGGGGCCATCATTTAAATATGAAGGCCGTAGTGTAAACGATATTATTAGTGATGCATTCCCAATTTCCGCACAACTTGGCTTATTATCTTTAATGGTGGCTGTAGTAGGTGGCATTGCAGCAGGTGCTATTAGTGCTATGCGCCCTAATGGTATCGTTGATTATGCGGTAACCGTATTATCTACAATTGGCATATCTGTGCCTACCTTTATTATTGGTGCTGTTCTTGTATATGTGGTGGGCTTTGAGCTTGGGTGGTTCCCAGTAGCCTTATGGCGTGGTCCATCTTATATGGTGTTACCAGTGTTAACATTAGCTGCACAACCGATGGCATTCATTGCTCGCTTAACACGCAGTGGCTTGCTAGATGTGTACCAACAAGAATACATTCGTACAGCTCGCGCCAAAGGCTTGGGTTCTTGGACTATTTTGACACGTCATGCGTTAGGGAATGCTATTTTGCCAGTTATTACCTATTTGGGGCCATTGGCTGCCAGCCTTTTGACAGGTAGCTTTATTGTAGAAACGATTTTTGCTATTCCTGGTCTTGGACAGTATTTCGTAACATCTATTTATAACCGAGACTACACTGTTATTCTTGGTATTACGATTTTCTATAGTGCGCTTGTAGTATTTCTTAATATTTTAGTGGACATGATTTATCCATTAATCGATCCACGAGTTACGACAGAGGAGGGGACAGATGAATAAGGAAGATTTTTTACCTATTGAACGGACCCCTCAAGAAGAAATTACTAGCTTTATAAAACGTCCTAGCAAATGGGCGAGATTTAAGGTAAATCGATTGGCTGTAGTAGGGGCAACCATCATTATCGTGATGATTGTACTGGCTATTTTAGGCCCCCTAATTTCACCTTATACTTATGCGGATCAATCCCTAATCGATGCCAACCAAAGTCCAAGTTTTAGTCATTGGTTTGGTACTGATACATTAGGCCGAGATATTTACACTCGCGTTATGTATGGTGCTCGCATTTCCTTGACCATTGGTTTTGTAGCAGCGTTTATCAATCTTGTGATTGGCGTTGCTTATGGCGGTATTGCAGGTTACATAGGTGGCAAGGTTGACCGTATCATGATGGGGATCGTAGATGTTTTGTACGGTATTCCACTTTTACTATATGTAATTTTGTTAATGGTTGTACTAGGCCCTGGCCTTACATCTATTTTTGTAGCGTTGGGGATCGCGTATTGGCTTAATATGGCCCGTATCGTACGCAGCCAAATTTTGAAAGTTAAAAACGAAGAATACATCATTGCTGCTGAAGCGATGGGCATTCCCAAAATATCGCATTTTATTGCGTCATATTTTGCCAAACTGTGTAGGTCCAATCATTATTACTTTGACATTGGCCATTCCTGAGGCTATTTTTACAGAAGCATTTCTTAGTTTTATCGGCTTAGGTGTAAACGCACCGATGGCGAGCTGGGGCGTCTAGCTTCTGAAGGTATTAGTAGCATGCGCTCTTATCCATTCCAATTGATTTTTCCCTGCTGTTGCCATTAGCGTTACCATGCTTGGTTTCGCATTCCTTGGCGATGGCTTACGCAATGTGTTAGACCCTAAGGAAGGAGATAGATAATGAATAACGCAATTGTTGATGTGCGCAATGTGTCCATTACCATCGAAACCTTCCAAGGCCCCTTACGGGTTATTCGCAATCAAGATATTTCCTTACACCCTGGTGAGATTTTAGGTATTGTCGGTGAATCCGGCTGTGGTAAATCAGTGCTAGTTAATTCATTAATGGGATTACTACCATATGGTAAAACAAAAATCAAAGCCGATACATTTATGATTGATGGCAATGATTGCCTTGAATTTACTGAAGATGACTGGAATGAACTTCGTGGTACTACAGTTGCTATGGTATTCCAAGATCCTATGACCTCTTTAAACCCAATTATGACGATCGGTGAGCAAATGTATGAGGTTATCCATCGTACTAATGCGTATGGTGAAGATTACGACGAACGAGCTATCGCCATCGACTTATTAAAGAAGATGGGCCTTTCTACACCGGAAAGACGATTATCTCAATATCCTCATGAAGTTGAGTGGTGGTATGCGCCAACGCGTATGTATCGCCATGGCCGTCGCAGGTCGTCCAAAGATTTTGATTTGTGATGAGCCGACAACAGCACTTGATATTACTACAGAGGCACAAATTTTACGCCTTATGCAAACATTAGCCGTAGAGGCTGGTATTGGTATTATCTTTATTTCTCACAACTTACGTGTTATCGCTCAAATTTGTGATCGCGTTATGGTTATGTATGCAGGTAAATGCGTTGAGTCTGCTACAGTAGAAGGGCATCTTTAATGAACCTCGCCATCCGTACACATTAGGGTTATTGCTAGCTTTGCCACAAGGTAAATGGCATGGTGAGTTAAAAGCCGTTGAAGGTCAACCGCCAGATTTATTTGATCTGCCGCGAGGTTGTGCATTTAATCCACGGTGCAAGTGGGCTATGCGAATCTGTGGTAATCGGATTCCTATGGTTACAAATGTTGGTGAGAGTCACCAGTTTACATGTTGGTTAGCTAAGTTGGAGGGACTTTAATGAGTTACGTATGGGAGACTGACAATCTCGTTAAAGAGTTCACCCTGTCAGGTGGCTTGTTTAAGCCAAAACAAACGGTACACGCCGTACAAGGCGTGAGTCTATATCAATCACCAGGGGAAACCCTAGGTATCGTAGGTGAATCTGGATGTGGTAAATCTACATTTGGTTACACTTTGATGGGTTTACATCAAGCTACATCTGGTTCTATTTATATGAATGGTCGTCACATTGATCCGTATGTGGATCGAAAAGCTGTTCATCCGGTAATGCAAATGGTATTCCAAAATCCTTACGCATCCCTTAATCCACGACTTACCGTTAATGCGATTCTAGAGGAACCATTGGAGCTAGATCCAAAATATACACCTCGCGATCGTGTTATTCGTGTAAAAGAGGTGCTTGACCAAGTTGGCTTAAATATGTCATTTGGTGAGCGTTATGCTCATGAACTATCTGGTGGTCAACGCCAACGTATCGGTATTGCACGGGCTCTCATTATGCAGCCTCAATGTATCATCTGTGATGAACCGATTTCTGCACTAGATGTATCTATTCAAGTGCAAATTATGACTTACTTTAGAACAGTTACAAGAACAACATGGCATTTCGTACCTCTTTATTTCTCATGATTTAAACATGGTGCGCTACATTAGTCATCGCATGGTTGTTATGTATTTAGGCGCTGTTATGGAAGAAGGTCCAGCGTTGGATTTATATGAATTCCCACAACATCCGTATAGCCGTGCATTGACGGCCTTAAACGGCCCTGTTATACCGCATGCATCCAATTGGGAGCACCGCTTAAAGGGGATCCACCAAATCCACTAGATCCACCAAAAGGGTGTTTGTTTAGTGGTCGATGTCCAGAAGCGGAAGGTCGTTGTTTTACAGAACGTCCACCACTTCGAGATTGGGCAGATCGCCGCATCGCATGCTGGCACATATAATGGGAGAATAGTATGGAAAAGTTACTTGTTGGCAAGTCCTTAGAACATCAACTCGATACAGTGATAAAAGAATTAGCACCAAAGGGGAATATATCCTATGTAGTACTTCAATTTGACGATGAAGAGGAGCCGACTATTATTGCTTCTAAAGGGGAAGATACGGTACACTCTAGTGCAAGTTTGATTAAGGTACTCATTCATGGAGTATGTATTCCATTTAGCTCGTACAGAGCAGTTGGATCTTAATGATACTGTTCCTCTATCTAGAACACCGCGTGTTGAAGGTGGTGGTGCACTACAAGAGCTAGTAGCAAAGCATAGCTTTACGTATCTTGAGTTATGTCGTCTCATGATGGTTCTTAGTGATAATATCGCAACAAATTTACTCATTACAGTTCTAGGCATGGAAAATATCAATGCTCGTGCAGAACAGCTTGGTGTAGATGAAATAGAACTCAATCGTATGATGATGGACTTTGACGCTCTAGCAGAAGGCCGTGATAACCATTTGACTGCATTGTCATTGGCTCGTTTGTATAAACACATTTTTGAATATCGTGATAGAGATGCTTATGGCCGAGAAATGTGGAATATCTTAGGTCGCCAACAATTCCGTGATATCTTACCATTTTACTGGGGCGAAGGCATACGCTTTCACCATAAAACAGGATCCCTTGATCGCGTAGAGCATGATGGGGGCGTATTAGAAACATTTAGGGGTCATTTTTGTTTTATCCTTTTAATGAGCGATATCGATAATGACCGAGGTAAAGAGTTAGGCGCTCAAGTTGGGCGCATCATGAAAGTATTTGTAGAGGAAGCATTGCCATGATGGATAAACGAAACTTGTTAAAACTCATGGTCCTCGCTCTAGGGGTGAGTGTGCTCTTGTTCGTATTTGGTTACCCTCGTGGGGTCCAACCAATCGATGAGCATACAATCCGTTATGTTATTGAGCAGGAACCATCCACATTGGATCCCGCAAAGTCTACTACCTCTCCGGAGGCTACGGTTCAACTTCAACTATTCGATGGTCTAGTTCGTTTTAATGATGAAAGTGAACCAGAGGCAGCACTAGCTAAAAGCTGGGATATTTCTGATGATGGTCGTGAGTATACCTTCCATTTACGACCTGATTTAAAATGGTCCAATGGAGAGCCTTTGACGGCTCATGATTTTGAATACGCTTGGAAACGCGTATTAGACCCTGAAGTCCATGCGGACAATGCATATATGTTATATGTATTAAAAAATGGCGAAGCCTTTAATAGTGGTGACGCTTCAGCTGAAGATGTTGGTGTTAAGGCCATCGATGACAATACATTGGTAGTTACCTTAGAAAATCCAACAGCGTATTTCTTAAAATTACTAGCGTCTCATAGCTATTATCCAGTGAGCCAAAAAGATGTAGAGGCTCATGAAAACTGGGCTGCCAATGCAGATACATTTGTATCTAATGGTCCATACCGCTTACTGTCTTGGAAGCATAATGGGGAAATGGATTTCATTAAGAATCCTAACTATTGGGATGCAGAATCTGTGAAAACAGAGAAAGATGAATTGGCCTATTAGTGAATCTCAAAGTACACGCCTTACCTTAGTTGAAGGTGGCGAAGCTGATATGACGGTTGAGCCTCCAGTAGCGGATCAAAAACGCTTAGAAGAGGCCGGCCTATTACATATCGGGCCTATGCTTGGTAACTATTATTACGTATTCAATGTAAAAGCAGAACCTTTCACAGATCCAGATGTGCGTAAAGCATTCTCCATGGTTATCAACCGCGCGAACATCGTTAACAATATTGTTCGCGGTGGTAAAGAGGCGGCCTATGCCTTTGTTCCTTACGGTATGCTTGAAAGTAATGGCCGTGAAGACTTCCGTGAAGCTGGTAGCTATTTGGTTTACGAAGATGTAGAACAAGCTAAAGAAATCTTGAAAAAAGCTGGCTATGATAAAAATCATCCATTGCCTCAAATTACGATTTTGTATAATACAAGTGAGTTGCATAAATCTATTGCAGAAGCGATTCAAGATGCATGGATAAATGCATTTGGCGCTGATGTACGCTTACAAAATCAAGAGACAAAGGTATTCTTAGCAGATCGTGAAGCTGGCAAATACCAAGTAGCTCGTGCTTCTTGGGTTGCTGACTATAGTGATCCGCAAAACTTCTTAGAAGTATTTTCTGCTGAAGACAATGATAGTCAGTACCATAGTGAAGACTATAACGAGTTAATCGCTCGTATTCGTACGACACCAAATGGGGCTGAACGGGATGCGTTGATGCATGAAGCAGAAAAGATGATTTTTGATGAAGCTCTTGTAATGCCGTTGTACTTCACAACACAACCTTATGTAACAAACGGAACGATTCAAAATTATTTCTGGACTACATTAGGCCTTGTTGACTTTAAAAAAGCATACAAATAAGATACACTTAAGACGTACACCTTGTGTACGTCTTTTGTTGTATTTTATGAGGATATATGAACTGGATTGAACCAAAACGTTTAGCATCGGGCATGACCATAGGTATTATGGCACCTGCCAGTGCAAGCGATGAAGATTTACATAGAATAGAAGAAATTTGTAAACTAAGGGGCTATAAATTACTCTTTGGTGAAAGTGCACATCGCAAAGGCTTGTATGGCGGTACACCAGAGGAGCAAGCCCAAGAGTTTCAATATATGATGACCACCGCACCTTGTGAGGCGGTACTGGCTTTGCGCGGTGGTTACGGAACAATGCGGTATCTAGATTTATTAGATTATACAGCAATCCGTAAGCATCGAAAGTCTTTTATTGGATATAGTGATTGTACAGCACTTCATATGGCTATCAATCGATATAGCCGCCTCATTACCTATCATGGGCCGATGGGCGTAGATTTTAAGCCTGAACGCAAAGCAGATATTGATGCTTTATTTAATACTTTAGAAGGTAAATTACAAGTCATAGAACCCTTACCTGAACCGCCTCGTGGTGCTATTGGTACTGAGCTAGGAGAAGGTGTTTTACGGGGCGGCAATATGACGATGTTATCTATGTTGTCGGGAACACCGTATTTTTTAGAGGATGAATCTTGGGAGGATACCTTACTATTCATTGAAGATGTAGGGGAGAAGCTCCTTATAAGCTAGATCGCATGTTGCAACAATTTCGCCTCAGCGGTTTGTTGAGCCGCATTAAAGGCTTAGTCATTGGTACCTTTACAGATTGTGAAGGAGATGAAGATGAGCGTGATTATGATTTAGGCTATGAAGCGTTGCGCTACATGGAGGAAAATAGAGACCCCGAATTGTTGGAGCCTTTTGTATGTTATGTCCCAACAGGTCATGGAACACCGCATCAAACATTACCACTAGGAGCGATGATTAACTTTAGGTATATTTCAAATACCATAATTGTTCATCCCTATACGAAATAGACACATTCTTCTTAGATAGAATAAATAATAAACAGTATAAATTAGAAATTAAAAAGGGCAGTTATGACATTACAAGAACGAGAGGCTCGTGCCTGTGCCATCATAGATAGTATGGCTGAGGCATTGCGCGATGTCTCCTTATATTTACACGATAACCCAGAATTGGGCTTAGACGAGCATAAAGCCGTTAAGGTAATTAACCAATTCTTAGAAACACATAATTTTACATCTCAAGTAGGATTAACAGATTATCCTGAGTTACAAACGGCGTTACGGGGCGACTATAATTGTGAGGCACAGCATAAAATAGCCTTTCTTAGGTGAATATGATGCACTACCAGAACTTGGTCATGGTTGCGGACATAATCTCATTGCTATGATGAGTTTAGGCCTGCGGCTATTGCCTTTAGTCAAAGTGCACCGGAAGCGTGGGGAACGACCTTCTTTGGTTGTCCTGCGGAGGAAACTATTGGTGGTAAGTATACATGGCTGAGGCTGGTTTATTTAAGGGCTATGAGGCGGCGCTAATTATTCATCCAGGCGGTGAAAATGAGGTGGGGGCACATCATTAGCGACACATCCCCTAGAGGTTACCTTCCATGGACGTTCCTGTCATATCGCATCACTTACTGATTCTGGTATCAATGCCTTAGATTGTGCTGTAGATCTTTATCAAAAAGTTAAAGAGTTAAAGAAAACCTTTCCTAAAGGTGCTATTGTAGGTACCATTTTTACCGAAGCTGGTACAGCACCAAATGTAGTAACTCCTAAGGCTACGATTCGCATGACTGTTCGTGGTAGTACAGTGGATGATTTAGAAGGTATTATTTTGCCGGCTATTAAAGGCTCAGGAGATTGCAGTTTCCTACGGTGCTCAAGTTGAAATGCATCATTATGAGCCACACTTTTTAAGGATATGCGTCAAGATAAAAAGCTATTAGATCTCTTTAAAGATGTGATGACTGAATTTGATGAAACACCCCGTATATTGCCTGATGATGAAGCTGATGGTAGCACAGATGTAGGAAATGTATCTTATGAAGTACCAACAGCACAGCCTACTTTGCAGATTGGGTTAGGTTTAGAGGCGCATACACCAGAGTTCACTTGTGCGGCAGGGTCTCCGACTATGGATTAGCACAAGCTATTAAGGGGGCTAAGATTATGGCTGTTGTAGCCTTGCGTTATGCATTGTGTAAGTGATGTTCAATTTTTGACATATAGAGGTCAAAAAGGTACAATAGATATAATATTTAAGTAAGTATGAAACAAGCCGTCTTCAACAAGACGGCTTTTATTCCGGTGGAGATAGATATGAGTGTTTTAACCGTTTCAAATGTAACCCATGGTTTTGGAGCGCGACAAATTTTAGATGATGCATCATTCCGTTTGCTGAAAGGTGAACATGTAGGCCTAATTGGTGCTAATGGTGAAGGTAAGTCTACGTTCCTAAATATCATTACAGGTAAAATACCGCCTGACGAAGGTAAAATTGAATGGTCCAACCAAGTAACTGTAGGTTACTTGGATCAACATGCGGTGCTTGAAAAAGGGCATGACCATTCGCGACGTATTGCAACGAGCCTTTTGATGATTTGTTTGTAATGGAGCAAAACATTAACGATGCGTACAATCGCATGGGCGATGTGTCTGAAGATGAAATGAATAAGCTTCTCGAGCAAGTAGGGGAGTGGCAAGAAATTCTTGAGCAGCGTGGCTTCTATGAAATTGATGCGGTTATTGAGCGTACGCTGCAGGGCTTGGCCTTATGGATATTGGGCTTGACCGAGATGTTACGGAGCTCAGCGGTGGCCAGCGTACTAAGGTTTTACTTACTAAACTTTTACTAGAAAAACCAACGATTTTACTCTTGGACGAACCGACAAATTATCTTGATGTGGAGCATATCCAATGGTTGCAAAACTATTTGCAAAACTACGAAAATGCGTTCATCTTGATTTCTCATGATATGGAGTTTTTAAATTCCGTAGTCAACGTTATTTATCATATCGAGCAAGCGGTTTTAACGCGTTATACTGGCGATTATCATCAGTTCCAAGCTGCTTATGAAGTGAAAAAAGCGCAAGCTGCTAAGGCTTATGAGCGTCAACAACAAGAGATTGAGCGCATGGAAGACTTTATTCAACGTAATAAAGCTCGTGTAGCAACGCGTGGTATGGCAAACTCTCGAGCTAAACGATTAGAGAAGATGGAAATTTTGGAAAAGCCAAAAGAGTACATTAAACCAAGTTTTAGTTTTAAAGAAGGCCGTACGCCAAGTCGTTTTATTGTAGAGGCCTTTGGTCTGGAATTAGGCTATGATGAACCGTTGACTCGACCAGTAGACTTTCAAATTGAAAGAAATAAAAAAATTGCTATTCGTGGCGTTAATGGTCTAGGTAAAACAACATTGTTGAAAACAATTTTAGGGTTATTAAAGCCTGTAAGTGGTGAGTTGGTAAAAGGTGAATTCTTACAAATTAGGCTATTTCGCTCAAGAAGATACACCATCCAATTCTGAAACTGCTCTAGACTATATTTGGAACGAGTATCCGGCAATGACCAATGCAGAGGTGCGTGCAGCCCTTGCTCGTTGTGGCCTTACTAATGAACATATTACATCGCAAATGCGCGTGTTATCTGGTGGTGAGAATGCAAAGGTTCGCTTATGTAAACTGATGCAAAATAAGTACAATGTACTCGTATTAGACGAACCGACAAATCACTTGGACATTTATGCAAAAGAAGAGCTGAGTCGTGCTTTGCGTGAGTTCAAAGGAACTATCGTTTTAGTAAGTCACGAACCTGAATTTTATCAAGGTTGGGTTACGGATATTTGGAATATTGAGGATTGGACGACAAAATCGTTTAGGAGGACCGATGAATCAACGTGCAAAGGACGGGATAAAGCAATTTTTAGAGGCTTTATCTGTTGATACAGAGGCGCCAGAGTTAGAGAAGACACCAAGTCGTGTAACAGAATTATATAGTGAATTATTCAGTGGCGTAGGATTAGATACAAAGTCAGCCTGGGGTGAAACATTTAGTACTGATTATAAGGGCTTGTGGCAGTTACAGGAATTCCTTTTTATTCTATGTGTGAGCACCACTTGTTGCCATTCTTTGGAACCGTAGATATTGTGTACCAACCTAAGGATGGGTGTGTTGCAGGGCTTAGCAAGTTCCAAGATATCGTTAATATTCTTAGCCGGAGGCCGCAACTACAAGAGCGGTTAGCATCAGAATTAGCAGATGCAATTATGAATGATTTATCTGCTCATGGCGTATTCGTACGCATTACATCGACTCAGTTGTGTATGCTTATCAAAGGAACCATGCAGCAAGATTCAAAGGTTATTACATTAGAAAGCCGTGGTGTGCTAGCAGAGACTGGTACATTACGTGATGAAGCGTTGGCAATGTTAGGTGGAGGACAGGCAAATGTTTAAACGTAGAAATTATACATGGAATGATGGCAAAAGTTTATCTTTGTGCGATCGTACCCTTATTATGGGGATACTAAATGGTACGCCTGACTCTTTCTCTGATGGTGGTAAATTTAATACCCAGGCAAAGAGGCAGCAGCGCATGTAACACAAATGATTGAAGATGGTCGCTGATATTATCGATTTAGGCGTTAGAATCTACGCGTCCAGGCTGCTACACCGCTTGATACAGCGGATGAAGAAATTGAACGCTTGTCTCTATTGATAGAGCCTGTACTAAATGCATCTACAGTGCCTGTATCCATCGATACATACCAGCTATAAACTGCAGATTATGCCTTCTAAAGGCCCATATATTTTAAAATGATGTGGGATTGGACATGATCCTGATATGGCAGCGGTAGCCGCAAAATACAAGGTACCTGTAATCATCATGCACAATAGTAATGATACAAACTATGGCGATATTATTGAAGATATGAAAGCATTCTTCTTCTCTGCTGTAGATAAAGCCTTAAAGGTTGGTGTAACACCACAACAAATTTGGCTTGATCCAGGCATTGGATTTGGTAAAACAGAAGAACAAAATATTGAAGTTATGCAGCGATTAGGTGAGTTAACGGCTTATGAGTATCCTATTTTACTTGCCCCTAGCCGCAAGCGTTTCATCGGTTCCATGTTGGGCGGTTTGCCTCCAGAAGAACGCGATGAAGGCACGGTAGCGGCTTGTATTACGGGTGTATTCCAAGGTGTTGATATGGTGCGTGTTCACAATGTGAAAATGCACAAACGCGCCTTGGCCGTAGCAGATGGCCTATTACGAGGTGAATAATGGATAAAATCGTTTTAAAAAAATGGCATTCTATGGATACCATGGCAATTTGACATCTGAACAAGAGCAAGGACAGCGCTTTTTTGTAGATGTTGAAATTACTACGGATCTTACAAAGGCCGGTCAAAGTGACCAGTTAGAGGATTCTATCAATTATGTAGAAGTATATGAGCTTGTAGAATCTGTTATGACTGGAGAAAAACATAATTTATTAGAGCGTTTAGGTGCACTTATTGCCGACTCTTTATACCAACATTATCAAGGTATCGTTGGCTTATCTGTAACGGTGCGCAAACCATCTGTACCTATTGCTGGTATCCTAGATTATGTTGAGGTTGTCACTACAAGAGGTCAAATTTGATGTATACCTATTACATCAGTGTAGGTTCAAATATAGGTGATAAAAGAGGATATATTAATTCTGCTTTTCAGCTATTACAAGGGCATGAGACAGTTTCAGAGGTTATTAGTTCTTCTTTGATAGAAACGGAACCTTGGGGATATACAGATCAGGCGTCATTTATTAATGGCATGTGGTCTTGTAAAAGTACTTTGAATCCTCATGAAATGTTAAGTGTACTTCAGTCCTTAGAACAAGGAGGCTGGTCGTGAACGACTCATTCACTGGGGACCACGTACATTAGATTTAGATATTATTTTGGCTTTTGATGAGGCCGGTTCTATGATTTCCATTTGTGCTGAAACTCTAACTATACCGCATCCTTATTTTTGGGATAGAACCTTTGTCTTAGAACCTTTACATGAGTTGTTACCAACTTTTACCTATAAGGGGATGTCAATTAGCGAGCGATTAGCTACATTAAGTTTGGCATAGAAATCCACAAAAATATTAAAAATAAAATTTACAGTTATACCTAGAATTGGGATTATATTAATAGGGACTTACTGTAATGGCAATATATTATTACGTTTTATGCTTGGGGATTCATAGGGAGTATAAATGAATATAAAACGTATCGGTTTATGCATACTAGCATTAATTGTAGTGGGGCTCTCCTATTGGCTTGCAGTAGGTGGCAATTACGACAGTAAAACAGTACGCATAGACCCAGAAGAGCATACATTAGTCAACTCTAGTGATGCCATTATTTCAAAACGAATATTAGCGATGAAGTCTATCGACTCACAAGTGTACTTTCTAGGTTATGAAGGGTATGGTATTTATAATTTAGCTGATAATACACTTCGGTTGATGCCTATTACCTTTCGTGGCCAACATATTGAGCCACCGAAGACCGAGAATTACCAACGTGGTTTACGAGAGATTACTATGGTAAAAACTTTCTCTGATTTTAGTGGGCCAGAACAATCCGTACTCAAGGATTTGTTGGAATCTACTGATGGAGGGGCCCATTATTATGGTGACTTTTACCATTCTGGTTATGAGTCGTCTCTCATCGATATGAAGGATCAATATTTTATTACGAATACGGTACGAGCTTTAAAGCGTATAAATCATACATTGTATGTATATGATGCGTCAGGGTTTATTATCATTGATTTAGATAGTCGTCGTATTCAAGGGTTCTTTAATAATCGTCTAGGTGGAGAAGGACCCAAAGGAGTACCTGATAGCTTGCGTGGCCATTATGGTTCAGATTTCACGATGATATATGCATTGTCCAAGTTAGATCCAAAGGATTTAGAAATTTTATGGTCAATGCGAAAACAATATTTAGAAAAGTCACCACAAGTGATGGAGAATAAGGATTTATTCCCGCTTAATCTTGATGAGATGACTTTATAGGAGGTATATTATGCTTTGGTCAATTATTGTAGGCGGATTCATTGGTTTTGTAGCTGGTCGTATTACTAAAAAGGCGCAAAGCATGGGGATTATTCTTCGTGTTATTGCTGGTTTAGTAGGGGCTTCTGTAGGTCAAGCTTTGCTTGGTACTTGGGGCCCAAGTCTTGCAGGCATGGCATTAATTCCGTCCATCGTTGGTGCAGTTATAGTGATTGCTGTAGTAAGCTTCTTTACTGGACGAGACTAACTATATAATAGAAGGACTATTATAGGATTTTCTATAATAGTCTTTTTTTATCACTATAAATCTATTTTCTTATATACCTATGAGAAAATAGGTATATAATAGTTTATGTATTTTACAAGCAATATGTTTTAATATAACTTAACATTGTCGATTCATATAATGGCAATCGCTGGTTTAAGTGGAATTGTATTAGAAGATGTATATCTTTTAGTGCGAATCGTAGGAGGCCCTTATGAAATTACGTAAAGTAGGTATTATTGGCACTGGACATGTAGGTTCTCATGTAGCATTTTCTCTTGCTCTACAAGGTGAAGTAGATGAACTATATATGATGGATATTGACGAGAAAAAAGCTAAAGCGCAAGCTATGGATATTAATGATGCGGTTAGCTATATTCCCATAAAGTAACAGCTACTGCAGGTCCTATTGAAGATTGTGGGGATTGTGATATTCTCGTATTTAGCGCTGGTCCTTTACCAAATTTATATCAAGATCGTTTAGAAAGTCTTGGTGATACGGTAGAGGTTTTAAAGGATGTTATTCCGCGAATTAAAAAGTCTGGCTTTGATGGTTTTATTATCTCTATTTCTAATCCTGCTGATGTTGTTGCTACTTATTTATGTAAACATTTAAATTGGAACCCAAAACGTATTATTTCCAGTGGTACAGCTTTAGATTCAGCGCGATTACAAAAAGAATTGGCGCGCATTTTTAATATTAGTAACCGTACAATTACAGCGTATTGTTTAGGTGAACATGGTGGTAGTGCTATGGTGCCATGGTCTCATGTTTATGTACAAGGAAAACCGTTAGTACAATTACAACAAGAATTGCCTCATAGATTCCCTACACTTGATCATACTCAAGTGCTAGATGATGTAAAAATTGGTGGTTACCACGTATTGGCTGGTAAAGGCTCCACAGAGTTTGGCATTGCTAGTGCAACAACAGAATTAATTCGTGCTGTATTCCATGACGAAAAGAAAGTGTTGCCATGTTCTTGTTATCTAGATGGCCAATATGGTGAAGAAGGAATCTTTGCATCGACTCCAGCAGTTATTGGCAAAGATGGTATCGAAGATGTATTTGAATTGAAGCTTACTGAAGATGAATTAGCTTTATTTAAAAAGTCTTGTGCCGTAATTCGTGAATATGCTCATAAAGCAGAGACTTTATAAGGCCATAGTAGCTGTTACTAATAAATCTATCTCTGATAAGACCTTTTTAACTATATGATAGATATAAGATAAACTATAGATAAATTTATTTAGTCCCTAACGAGGTTCTGTGATATAATTAAAAAATGACAGTATACAGATGATGAATATTTTTGGGGGACATTATGACTCAGGACACTATGGAAGTACAACGTCCAAAAAAGGCCGCGCAAACGGGTTCGCCCTAATCGCAAAGCGCAGGATCAGCGTATTATCCTCATGTGGATCAAGCGAATTGGCATAGGGATTATGGTGCTGCTATTATTAGGGCAGGCCTATCGCTTGGTGGCTGTATATCAAGAAAAACAACATATAGAGCAACAATTGCAAGAGTTACAGCAGCGAAATGAAGAGTTAGAACAGGAAAAGGCCATAAGTTACAAGATCCAAAGACCATTGAAGGGGTGGCTCGTGAGGAGCTCGGTCTTGTAAAACCTGGTGAAGTACCTTATGTAAAATAGGTTTGACTGCAGTAATTTAGATTCGCATTAGTTTGTAGTTTGAGGTTTCCGCCGTATTAATTAGGAGGTTGCATGGCAATCGAAGTTGGTAACATTATTGATGGTACCGTATCAGGTATTACAAAATTCGGCGTATTTGTTGATTTAGGAGAAAAGCAAACAGGGTTAGTTCATATTTCTGAAGTAGCTCATGGGATATGTCGAAGATATTAATACCGTATTAAAGGTTGAGGATCCGGTAAAGGTTAAGGTTTTATCTATTGATGGCAATAAAATTGGCCTTTCTATTCGTCAAACACAACCTAAAGAGACAGCAAGTGAAGAGCGACGTCCTCGTCGTGTTCAATCTAAACAAAGTACAGAGGCTTTTCGAAGCGAAGATGAAATCATTCTTGCGCGATAGCAATGAACGCCTACACGATTTAAAACGCAATACAGAAGGTAAACGCGGAGGCCGAGGCGGTCGTCGAGATTAATAGTGAGAGATGGCATTGAGCCATCTCTTTACTTATGTATAGGCCTTAACAGTATAATAGTGTTAGAGGCATACTAATTATGTAAGGAGCAATTATGAAGTTAGCAATTATTGATATTGGATCTAATTCAGTACGCTTATTATTGGCTACTTATGAAAATAATATATGGCACTATGAGCCAAAACAGTTGTGGACTACTCGTTTAGGCCAACGTAATTCAGATGGTACATTGCGCACTGAATCGATGGAAGCGTCCTATCAAGCTTTTACAGAAATAAAAAAACTAGCCGACCAATATGGGGTGGAATACTGCTTTGGTTTTGCCACGAGCGCTGTTCGTGAAGCAGCTAATGGTCTTGAATTTATGGAGCGCATTAGCGAATATTGTCCGATGGAATGGCGTATTCTCACGGGCGATGAAGAGGCTATTTATGGCTTTAATGGTGCCTTAGGAGATCAGTTGAATGATGGTCGTCACTATACAACTATCGATATCGGTGGCGGTAGTACAGAGCTAGCATTAGGCAATAAGGACGGCGTATATTGGAGTCGTTCCTATCCAGTGGGAGCGGTGCGTTTACAATCTATGTCTGACAAAGGGCCTCAACGAGTATGGGAAGAAACTCGATTCCTTTGGGATCCGATGATTATTCAAGGTGAATTTGGTGAATTCATTGGTATCGGTGGTACGCTAACGACGCTAGCTGCCATTGATTTAGGCCTTGAAAATTATGATGGTACGAAGGTGTACAAGGTCATAAATTAAGTCGTGAAACAGTAGAGGGCATCATTCTAAACTTACGTTACATGAGTCGCGATGAGCGATTACACGTAAAAGGTTTACCTGCAGGCCGTGCTGATATCATTGTAGCTGGTGCAGAAATTTTAACGTCCTTTATGGATGCCTATGAGGTTCCTCATGTATTTGTGAGCGACCAAGATGGTATGGAGGCGATGGCCCGTGAATGTGAAAGCACTTATTCGAACCGTTAATCACACCTTAAAATCGCATAATTTATTTCCAGAAAATAGTCGAATCTTAGTGGAGGCGTGCTCCGGTGGGCCTGATTCAATGGCTCTATTGCACTTATTGAAAGACATTGCCATACATCGGCATACAACGTATGAAATAGGTGTGGCTATCGTAGATCACTGCATTCGTCCTGAAAGCAAGGAAGAGGTTTTGTGGCTCCAACATCAAGTGGAAGCTTTAGGACTACCATTTTATTCTGCTACATTTGATGTGCCTCGCTTGAGCAAGGAACAAAAAATGTCTGAAGAAACTATGGGGCGTCAAGTACGGTATCAATGGCTTACAGAGGTTGCAAAGTCTGAAAACTATGATTATATTGCGGTGGCTCATCACAAGGATGATCAAGCAGAGTCGATTCTAGCACATATCATCAGAGGTTCGGGATTAAATGGTTTGGCCGGCATGTCTGTAGTAAGCTCTGAATATGCTACTCCTGTAATTAGACCGCTGTTAGAGGTTACAAAAGAAACCTTATTGGCTTATTTAGAGGTGAAGAGGATTTCCTATTGTGTTGATCGTACGAATGAAGATGTGCGATACCAACGAAATAGGATTCGGCATCGTATTATACCTGAGTTAGAAGCTATTAACCCTAATGTAGTAGATGCTATCGCTAGATTGGGAAATTCCGTACATGAAGATGTATTAGTTATGTCTGATTTAACGTCTAGAACCTTTGATAAATTAGTGTCGATTGGTGATGACGAGGTGAGAATCTCTCGCCGTGCCTTGAGACAGGAGCCACTAGCAATACAGCGGAGATTATGGCAGCGTTTAGTAAGTACCATTGACTCTGATCTAACGCTTACATCAGCTCATCAAGAGCAATTACTAGATATTGTTAACACCGGAGAAGGGAAAACTTTCACTATAAAAAGTATAAAAGTAATTGCTCAATGTGATACAATAAAGGTATATTGCAAACATTAATATGAATCGTGGAGGTCATATAGATGCATCAAGATGCAAAAGATATTTTATATACAGAGGAACAATTACAGGCTCGTGTAGCCGAGTTAGGTAAAGCAATTAGCGAAGACTATAAAAATGAATCTGTAGTGCTTGTAGGGGTGTTAAAGGGAGCCATCGTTTTCTTTACAGACTTAGCTCGCGCTATTGATGATAGTGTAGATGTAAGTTTTGATTTTATTTCTTGCTCTAGCTATGGTAGTGGCACAACTAGTACAGGGGTAGACGAATTTTAAAAGATTTGGATCGCTCTGTAGAAGGGAAAACATGTACTCGTTGTAGAGGATATTGTTGATACTGGTACGACATTACATTACTTGCTAGAAAATTTACATGCTCGTGGAGCTAAAAGTGTACGCCTTGCTGCATTATTGAATAAACCTGAGCGCCGTAAAATGGACGTAGAAGTAGACTATGTAGGCTTTATCATTCCTGACTACTTTGTTATCGGTTATGGTTTAGACTATGCGGAAAAATATCGTCACTTGCCTTATATAGGTATTTTAAAGGAAGAAATGTATCAAAATTAAAAATATGATATAATATATGAGTGCATCTCTCGACGAGATGTACTCAATTCGTTTATGCCACTAAACTATTATTGAAAGGGGTAATATTTTGGGTCGATTTACTAAAAATATCGTCCTTTATTTACTTATCATTGCCGCTTTCGTTATCGCCATTGACGCTTTCTCTGGTCAAAGTGCGAATAAATCTGAACTCAGTTATACAGGATTTATTCAACAAGTACAACAGAAAAAGGTTGAGTCCGTAACGATTACCAATGATCACGGTATTAAAGGTAAACTAAAAAATGGAACAGAGTTCAATTCTTATGCGCCAACTGATGAAACATTAATTAAAACATTACAAGATAATGGTGTAGAAATTACAGCAGCTCCACCTGAGCAACCAGCTTGGTGGATGAGCCTGTTAGGTTCTGCTATTCCTATTATCATCTTGGTCGTATTGTTCTTCTTTATCATGCAACAAACACAAGGTGGCGGTGGCCGAGTGATGAACTTCGGTAAAAGCCGTGCTAAATTGATGGGTGAAGGTACGTAAAGGTTAGCTTCAAAGATGTAGCAGGTGCTGAAGAAGCTAAACAAGAATTAGAAGAAGTAGTAGAATTCTTGAAGGATCCAGGTAAATTTACAACAATCGGTGCTAAAATTCCGAAAGGCGTATTATTAGCAGGACCTCCAGGTACAGGTAAAACATTGCTTGCTAAAGCTGTAGCTGGTGAAGCAGGGGTACCATTCTTTACGATTTCTGGTTCTGACTTTGTAGAGATGTTCGTTGGTGTTGGTGCATTTCTCGTGTGCGTGATCTTTTCACACAAGCGAAAAAGAATGCTCCATGTATCATCTTTATCGATGAAATTGATGCGGTTGGTCGCCAACGTGTGTGCAGGTCTTGGTGGTGGTCACGATGAACGTGAACAAACATTGAACCAATTGCTCGTTGAAATGGATGGCTTCGGTGCCAACGAAGGTATTATTACTATTGCTGCCACAAACCGCCCAGATATTCTTGACCCAGCGCTATTGCGCCCAGGTCGTTTTGACCGTCAAGTTATCGTAGGTCGTCCAGATCTTACGCGGGCGTGAAGCCATCTTGAAAGTACATGCTCGTAACAAGCCTTTGGCTGATGATGTAGACTTGAAAATAATTGCGAAGAAAACTCCAGGTTTTACTGGTGCTGACTTGAATAACTTGTTAAATGAAGCAATTTCATTGGCAAAATTTCGCCCAATGTTATCACTATGGCTGAAGTGGAAGAAGCTAGTGAAAAGGTTAGCATGGGTCCTGAACGCCGTAGTCATATTGTGAGCGAGAAAGACCGTAAGTTAACAGCGTACCATGAATCTGGTCATGCTATCGTAAGTACTTAATTTGTTTCGCCCCCACGTAGATCCTTCTGTCTAAAGGTAAAATAATCATTCCCTCGTGGCAAAGAGGTGGCTTACACTATGATGCTTCCTACTGAGGAACAAAACTACAAAACAAAATCTCAATTATTAGCAGATATTCGAGTTGCTCTTGGTGGTCGAATTGCAGAGGCCTTGATTTTAGATGAAATCAGTACAGGTGCTTCTGGTGACCTTCAAAGCGTAACGAATACAGCTCGTGCCATGGTAACGCGTTGGGGGATGAGCGATGAGCTTGGTCCTATCGTATTTGGTGAACAACAAGAACAAGTATTCTTGGGTAAAAACCTTGGCCATGAACGCAACTACAGTGAAGAAATTGCTGCAAAAATCGATGCTGAAATTCATCGCATTGTTGAAGAAGCGTACAAAGACGTAACAAAACTTCTCAGCGATAATGAAAAATTCTTACATGACATGGCAAATGCTTTGTTAGAAGAAGAAACAATCGATGCGAAAGCAGTAGATAATCTTTACAAATATGGTACAACGAAAGCCCCTGAAGTTGAGGAGTCTAAAGAAGCTCTAGAAGCGGCAGGTATTGTCGTACCAGAGGTGGTTGAAGCTAAAGAAGAACACTGCTACAGCGGATGCTCCTAGTGAAACACCTTCTAATGAAATCAAATAATGAGATATCTAAATAAAAGAGCTGGCCTCGTTGAGGGCCAGCTCTTTTTATATATGCTCTTTTGATTATAATTACCTATTACTAGCTATAGTACTTAGTATTCTATCTATATTGTGAAGCTCGTAATGTAGTTGGTGAGGATTATCTATTGGCCATCGTTAATATGACGTGTTGCCAAGTGCTGTTGAATTCTACGCTCTTTTCGGGCTTTCAAATATTTTTGAGCCAGTACATTTGGAATTGCTACACCAACCGCAATACTTACAATAGTGAGGATGCCTGTTACACCGCTTTGAACCATATGAAGTAAGCCAGATTCTGATAGTGCATTGATATGAAGTATATCAAAGAGGAATCTGTAATATAAAATGCCAGGCATTAAGGCTATGGCAGATGGGACGATGATGATTGTGCTAGATGTTTTAAGCCACGTAGAAACTTTTACATAAATTACGCTCATTACAGCAGCGCCTACAAAGGTAGCACCTGGAATGGAAAAGCCAAATTCAACAGCTAATAAATTGCGGATAAATACGCATAATACACCACCAATACCAATGGATACTAGTAATCGGACAGGAGCGTTGAAGAGTACCGCAAAGGAAGCAGCAGCTGTAAAAGACCCTATAATTTGCTCAATCGATAATACATGAGGCTTAATATCTACAAAGCTAAAGGCCGGCATAGGGTTAAAGTATAGAGCCATTGCCATGCCTAAGGTCATGCTACCAACGATAAGGATCGTTCTAATAGCTCTTGTAATTCCCGATAAAATATGGTTGTTGATGGTATCGATAACGGAGTTTATAAGCGGTACACCAGGTATCATAAATAAGGTACAACAAACAAGAACGTAAACTAACGAAGCTTGTTCAATATGTGAATAGAAACCATAGGCAGAAACCATGGCGGCAAAGCCGCCAATTGCAATGCCTACATATTCATTGCAACCAAAGCGTACCGATAAGGTACGACCAAAATAACCGATTAGAGAACAAATAACAGTTACAATAAAAGCTATCATATCGCCACTATACAAAAAGGCAAGGCCTGCTGAACCGAGGGCACAAGCAATACCCTTTATCCAATCAGGATATACTGGAATAGTGGAATCTAATTTTGAAATTAACTGTTCATAAGTTGTAAGTGAATAATGTCGTTCAAAGGCTCGCCAAGTTAGTTTAGATACTGCATTAATCATGGCCATATTGGGTACATGCACAGGTGTTTTTCTAAATACGGTAATAGATCGTTCTTTATGCAGTAAATTGAGCATAATCGTAGTATAGGAAATATGTATATTTAAATAATCATGAGGAATACCCATAAATGTGGCGGCTTTAAGCATTTCTTCAATGATTCGATTTGTATCGGCACCACATTCCATGAGTAGTTTGCCTATGTTTAATAGGACATCAAGTTTTCTATGAATATGGATAAACGGGATTCTCTAGAACCTCATTTTTTTCTTCTAATGTAAATTGTTTCATATATCTCCCCAGATAATGATAGATTATACTATTGTTATCTTTCACATACGGTATAACTTAATACTATATATATTATACCATTAATTATTTTAAATAATCCTTGCTTTTTACAGGGTACACTTGTACAATCGAATTGTAAACCTAGGTTGACAAAGAAAGGGGCTCTAAACTATGCGTGATGAAGTGCTAGAATTCTTGAGACAAAACCAAGGTAGTTTCGTATCGGGACAAGATATGTCCGAAGCATGCCATGTTTCGCGCACAGCTATTTGGAAACATATCAAGGCGTTACGTCAAAAAGGCTACAAAATAGAATCTTATACCAAGAGAGGGGGTATCGATTATTGGAGGAACCTGATTTGTTGAGTCCATTGGCAATGAAGCAAATCTTAAAAGACAGATGTATTTGGTAAACGATATGTTTATATGGACACTACCGAATCTACAAATCTAGAAGCTCGTCGTTTAGCTCAACAAGGTGCAGAAGAGGAAGGTACTGTTGTTGTAACAGAGGAACAGGCTGCTGGCCGAGGTCGTTTATCGCGGAGGCTGGTATTCTCCATTTGGTAAAGGTCTATGGTTTAGTCTTATTTTGCGCCCTGATTTTGCGCCTGTAGAAGAAAGTGTACTTTGATGGCAGCAGTGGCATTAACAAAAGGCGTTCCATAAAATGGGGCTCACCGATGCGGGTATTAAGTGGCCTAATGATATCCTTGTGAATGGTCGTAAATTAGTTGGCATCTTGACTGAAATGTCTGGCTCTATGGAGGAAATTTCCTATATTGTTATGGGCATAGGTGTCAATGTAAAGACTAAACAAGAAGAGCTCCCGGAAGAATTGAAGTTGATCGCTACATCCTTAACTATGGAGGGTATTGATATTGAACGGACGGAGGCATTTAGAATTATATTAGAAGCTTTAGAGCATCAATATTATGATGTGCTTGATAGCGGCTTTGAGGAAACCCTCAATGAATGGCGTCAATTATCAGTGACGCTTGGTGAGGAAATTGAAGTAAGAGCACCAGGAAATACCTATGAAGGAGTAGCTACAGATATTGATGAAGATGGTAATTTATTAGTAAGAATCTCAGATGGGACAATTAAACGTATTGTGGCAGGGGACGTATCAATTCGTCCGCGTAAATAGGAGGCATTAATGTTATTAGTAATTGATGTGGGGAACACCAACATTGTTCTCGGTGTATACGACAAGGCAGAGCTTGTAGGTCACTGGCGTATTTCCACGGATCGGGTTCGTACCACTGATGAATATGGCATGTTGATGATGAACTTGTTCTTCCACGATCGTAAGGTTGATGTGAAAGATATTAAAGATATTATCATTTCCTCTGTTGTACCACCATTGATGCCTACATTAGAGCGCGTATGTTTACGTTATTTCAATGTAAATCCTCTTATTGTAGGTCCAGGTACTAAAACTGGCATCGCTATTAAGTATGATAATCCTCGTGAAGTAGGTGCTGACCGTATCGTAAATGCTGTGTAGCAGCACATGAGCGTTATGAAGGTGATTTAATTATTATCGACTTTGGTACGGCTACTACCTATTGTGCTGTACAAGGTAATGGCGATTATATGGGCGGTGTTATTACGCCAGGTGTAACAATTTCTGCGGAGGCTCTATTCCAACGGGCTGCTAAATTACCACGTATTGATGTAAGAGACCCAGGTCAAGTTATTTGCCGGAATACCGTATCCTCTATGCAGGCTGGTATGTTCTATGGTTATGTAGTCAAGTGGAAGGCCTTGTATCTCGTATGAAAGCTGAAATGGGTGATCACGTAACTGTAGTGGCTACAGGTGGTTTGGCACAGCTTATTAGCAGTGCTACAGACTGCATTGATCATGTAGAACCTATGCTTACATTAGAAGGCTTACGCCTTATTTACGAAAGAAATAAATAATGCTACTATAATATAGTTACGTATATGTAACGAAGTAGTGTACATTCGGGTACAGCTTATGCTGTACCCTTTTTATTAGGGGATATATATGAATAATAAACAATGGCAAATTGGAGCTGTCAAAATTGATGGTCAAGCCATATTAGCGCCAATGGCAGGGGTAAGCGATATTGCCTATCGCTTACTTGCTAAAGAGCATGGGGCCGCCTTGGTTTGCACCGAAATGGTCAGCGCCATGGGCATTAAATATAAAAATGAACGCACTCATGAATTGTTGCGTATTGAAGAGGTAGAACGCCCTGTATCTATGCAAATCTTCGGTTCTAATCCAGAAGCAATTGCGTTAGGGGCAAAGGTAGTAGCTGATGCAGGTGCCGATATTGTAGATATTAATATGGGCTGTCCTGTGAAAAAGGTAGTAACCTCTGGTGATGGTTCTGCACTTATGAAAAATCCAGATTTAGCAGCTCGTGTAGCAGAGGCTGCGGTTAAGGCCGTCGATGTGCCTGTAACCGTAAAAATGCGAATCGGTTGGGATAGTGATTCCATCAATGTTGTGGACTTTGCTAAGCGCATCGAATCTACAGGTGTGGCGGCTATTGCAGTACATGGCCGTACTAAGGAGCAAATGTACAGTGGGCATGCTGATTGGTCTTATATTAAGGCTGTAAAAGAGGCTGTGTCTGTACCGGTTATTGGTAATGGCGATATAGTAGAGCCTGAAGAGGCAAAGCAAATGCTTGATGAAACAGGATGTGATGCTGTAATGGTAGGCCGTGGTGCACAGGGGAATCCATGGATCTTTGGTCGTATTCATCACTATTTGGCGACTGGTGAAGTATTGGCGGCGCCGAGCGATATTGAACGTCTCGACATGTTATTAAAACATTTTGATTTGTTATGCCAATATAAGGGGGAAAGTATGGCCGTTAAGGAAATACGAACTCATGCAGGGTGGTATATGAAGGGACTTCCCTGAATCTGCATATTGGCGCAATCGAGTGAATACAATTCATACTGTAACAAGCTTTCACGATGAGCTAGAATCATACCGTAAAATACTGGCTGCAATGTAGTGAGATTGACAAATGAATAGTATTTTTATATAATGGTTGAGATAATTTAGAAACAAGAGATAAGGTGTCATCTTATTATGACACTTTTTCTTATTATTTATATGTAGAAAGAGTGGGGTACCCATGGCAGACGTAAAAGAAACATTACTTACCGCCGACGGTTTAAAGAAGTTAGAAGAAGAATTAGCGTACTATAAATCTGTACGCCGTATTGAAGTATCTGAACGTATTAAAACTGCTATTGAATATGGCGATATCAGTGAAAACTCTGAATATGATGATGCAAAAAATGAACAAGCTTTTATTGAAGGTCATATTGTAGAGTTAGAAAATAAAATTAACACGGCGAAAATCATTGACGAGTCCGTAAAGGGCGATGTTGTATCTGTAGGTAGTAAAGTTACTGTACTTGATACTATGTACAACGATGAATTGGAATATGTTATCGTTGGTTCCTCTGAAGCGGATCCATTTAACAATCGTATCTCTAACGAATCTCCTGTAGGTAAAGCTATTTTGGGCAAACGTAAAGGTGATGAAGTAGAGGTTTCCACACCAGATGGTCCTGTTACATTCAAAGTGTTAGCTATCCAATAATTTACATTTACTGACGAAGAGGCGATAACATGAGTGAAGAAATTAAAAATGTACAAGAAGAGCTGAATGAGCAAATGCAAATTCGCCGCGACAAATTGGCTGAATACGAAGCAGATGGCATCTATCCATTTGGTCAACGTTTTATTGTAAAAGATAATGCAAAAGAAATTAAAGATGACTTCTTCTTGAAATATGATGGTCAACCTGTAGTTATTGCAGGGCGCTTGATGACAATCCGTTCCCATGGTAAAACAGCATTTGCCAATGTTCGTGATAAATCTGGGGATATTCAAGTATACTTCCGTAAAGATGTATTGGGCGAAGAGGCTTATAAATACGTTAAAAATGCTTGATATCGGTGATATCATCGGTGTAGAAGGTCATGTATTTAAAACTCATACAGGTGAAGTTACAATTAAAGTTAACAAATTAACTTTGTTATCTAAATCTTTACGTCCATTACCAGAAAAATGGCATGGTTTAAAGGATACAGAACTTCGTTACCGTCAACGTTATGTTGATTTGATTGTAAATCCTGAAGTGCGTGATACATTTGTAAAACGCTCTCAAATCGTTGCTAAAATTCGCGAATACATGATGCGTGATGGTTTCATGGAAGTAGAAACACCAATGATGCATGCTATCCCTGGTGGTGCTGCAGCTCGTCCGTTCATTACACATCACAATGCGCTCGATATTGATATCTACATGCGTATTGCACCAGAATTGTACCTCAAACGTTTAATCGTTGGTGGTATGGACCGCGTATTCGAAATGAACCGTTGCTTCCGTAACGAAGGTATCGACAACCGTCATAACCCAGAATTCACTACTATCGAATCTTACCAAGCTTATGGCGATGTAGAGGATGCCATTCGCTTAACAGAAAATCTTGTGTCCTACTGTGCTCAAGAGGTTCTAGGTACACAAGAAATCACATACCAAGGTACTGAAATTAATTTGACTCCACCTTGGAATCGTATCACAATGGCTGAAGGTGTAAAAAAATACACTGGTGAAGACTTTGATGCAGTAACTACTGTAGAAGAAGCTCGAGCTATTGCAGATCGTTGAATGTAGAATACACAGAAAATGATGGTATTGGTAAAATCTTAAATCTTTGCTTCGAAGATTATGTAGAAGAAAACTTGATTCAACCTACTATTGTATATGGTCATCCAAAAGAAATTTCTCCACTTGCTAAAGCAAGTCGTGAAAATCCATTGGCTACAGAACGTTTTGAAGCGTTCATTTATGGTCGTGAATTGGCAAATGGCTTCTCCGAGTTAAATGACCCAATCGACCAAAAACAACGTTTCTTGGATCAATTGAAAGAACGCGAAGCTGGCGATGATGAAGCTCACCGTATGGATGAAGACTTCGTTACAGCTCTTGAATACGGTTTACCTCCAACAGCTGGTTTAGGTGTTGGTATTGACCGTCTCGTTATGTTCCTTACAGACTCTGCATCCATCCGCGATGTATTGTTATTCCCATTGATGAAACCAGAAGCTCCGAAGCATATTGAAGCTGAAGAAGAAGCAGCTGAATAATCTAAAACCAAAAGGCTCCCTATTCTTTGAGTAGAGAGCCTTTTTATTCGTTATATGATACGAATATTATGTTTTATGATTATTGTATTCTATGAATATTATATTTATTCTACATGTGGTGTTGAAGTATATGTTGAGTATGATATTTAGTTACGAAAGGAGAAGACTGTGAAACATTTAAAGGTTGCTTTATCTGATTCTGTGCAATCTCAAAATTAAATCCATAGCAGGGCGCACATGTGTTGGCGTTTTTGAAACAGATTTTACAGATGTAGGTGCCGTTGTTATCGGCGATGGTGAGCTAGATCTTATTAATAATAATCAAATTAGCTCCTTTGGTATACCTATTATTGTCCTAAGAGTTGATGCAACTAAAGATATATCTCTTTATGAAAATCGTATTACGTCCATTATAGAGCTCTTATCTATGAGTATCGACGACTGTACATCAGAGATAGAGAAAGTTGTAGCAGAGTATGAAGCATCTATTTTACCGCCATTTTTCAGGGCATTGTCTGATTATGTAGGGGATGAAAATTCCCAGTTTGACTGTCCAGGTCATCAAGGGGGCCAATTCTTCTATAAACATCCTACGGGTCGTGCCTTTTACAATTTCTTTGGAGAGAATATATTTAGAGCAGATCTTTGCAATGCAGATGTAAAATTAGGGGATCTCTTAATTCATGAAGGCTATGCGTATGATGCTCAAGCACATGCAGCTAAGGTCTACAATGCGGATAAAACCTATTTTGTATTGAATGGTACATCTTCTGCGAATAAGGTGGTGCTTAATGCTCTTTTAACACCAGGGGATATTATTTTATATGATCGTAATAATCATAAATCTATCTGCCATGGTGGCCTCGTTATGTCTGGTGCTACGCCTATATATCTTGAAACAGCACGCAATCCTTTTGGCTCCATTGGTGGTATTTTGGATCATTGCTTTGATGAAAGTTATATACGTCAATTAGTGGCTGAAAAATCACCTGAAAAAGCAAATGCAAAACGGCCCATTCGATTAGCAGTTATTCAACTAGGAACCTATGATGGTACGATTTATAATGCGCGGCAAGTAGTAGATAAAATAGGCCATCTTTGCGACTACATTTTCTTTGATTCTGCTTGGGTTGGGTATGAACAGTTTATTCCTATGATGAAAGACTGTAGTCCGTTGTTGTTAGAATTGGGTCCAAATGACCCTGGCATTTTAGTTACTCAATCAGTACATAAGCAACAAGCTGGCTTTTCACAAACATCCCAAATTCATAAAAAAGACAGCCATATAAAGGGACAAGAACGCTATGTGGATCATAAACGTTTTAATAACTCTTTTATGATGCATGCATCTACATCTCCGTTTTATCCATTATTTGCATCGCTTGATGTAAATGCGAAAATTCATGAAGGCGAGTTGGGACAAACATTATGGCGTGAATGTGTTGAGGTAGCTATTGATGCACGTAAAGCCGTATTGAAACAATGTAAATATTTACGCCCCTTAGTACCTCCAATTGTTCATGGTAAACCATGGGAAGAGGGAAATACCCAGGAGATGGCTTGTGATGTAAAATATTTTGCTTTTGAGCCAGAAGCCAAGTGGCATTCTTTTAACGGCTATGGTGAAGGACAGTATTTCATTGATCCATGTAAATTTCAACTGATTACACCTGGAATCAATGTAGAAACTGGAGAATATGAAGAGTTTGGCATCCCTGCGAATATTCTTGCTAATTATTTACGAGAAAATCGAATTATTCCTGAAAAATGTGATTTAAATACGATCTTATTCCTCATGACACCAGCAGAATCTAAGTATAAGATGGATGCTCTAGTGGCGGAGCTTGTTCGGTTTGAAGAACTCATAGATCTCGATGTACCGATGGAAGAGGTGTTGCCATCGATTTACTATGGTCATATAGATAAATATAAAGGCTATCACATTCGTCAGTTATGCCAAGAAATGCATGACTTTTATAAGTCTAGAAATGTAAGCCTTCTGCAACAGCGATTATTTTCGCGTGAATACTTCCCTGACTATGTAATGAACCCACAAGAGGCAAATTTTGAGTTCCAACGAAATAAAGGAGAATTAGTACCGCTAAGCGAAGCAGAAGGACGTATTGCCCTTGAAGGGGCTCTTCCGTATCCGCCAGGTGTAATATGTGTGCAGCCAGGGGAGCGTTGGTCCAAGACTGCGTGTGACTATTTCTTAGCCTTAGAAGACGGTATTAATCAACTGCCTGGTTTTACGCCGGAAATACAAGGTGTATACATTACAGAACAATCAAATGGATATAAACAAGCCTATGGCTATGTATTGAAAAAAGAATATTAAAGAAAATCTAGCGTGTTATTCGAGCATAGTGTTTTAGGGCTCTCATCACGCGAGGAGGTTATATGAATTCGACACTTATTTTAAAAGGAAATATATTATATACACCGCGGCCTTCAGAATTTATATCTATTCCACATGGCTATATCATTGCCGTAGATGGTGTGGTCGTATATTGTGGGGAAAGTATTCCACCAGCTTATGCAGATTGTGAAGTTACTGATTATAGTGATAATCTCATCATTCCAGGCTTTGTAGATACGCATGCTCACGCTCCGCAGTATTGTAATCGTGGTCTTGGCATGGAACAAAGAATTGCTACCTTGGTTAGAAACCTATACATTTCCTGAAGAGGCAAAGTTTAGTGATCCAGATTATGCACGGTTAGTATATGGCGCCTTTGTACAGGATTTATGGCGCAATGGGACTACTAGAAGTATACTATTTGGTACCATCCATAAAGAAAGCACATTAGTATTGATGGAGCTTTTACAAAAAGCTGGATTATCAGCCTATGTAGGGTAAGGTAAATATGGACCGTAATAGTCCGGAATTCTTGATTGAGGAAACACAACAGTCCTTAATTGACACAAAAGAATGGCTGGATGAATCATCGCAGTATGGTCCATTGGTTAAACCCATTATTACACCTAGGTTTGTACCATCTTGTACAAGTGAATTAATGAGTGGACTAGGGAAATTAGCAGAAGAATATAATGTACCAATTCAATCTCACTTGTCCGAAAATCACGGTGAAATTAATTGATTGGGTTGCATCATTACATCCAGAGTCACCAAATTATACAGATGTGTACTATGAACATCGCTTAATGGGACAGGTACCTACAGTGATGGCTCACTGCATTCATTTAAGCGATGCAGAAATGGATCGTATGGCAGAAACTCAAACTATGGTATCTCACTGTCCATATTCTAATGTAAACCTATCAAGTGGTATTGCACCGATTCGTAAGCTGATTGAGCGGAATATACCAATTGGTTTAGGCTCCGATATTTCTGGTGGTCATATTGTATCGATGGCGAAGGTTCTTACGGAAGCTATTGGATTATCAAAAATGAAATGGGTGGAAGTCGATCAAACATATGCACCAATTACATTAAGTGAAGCCTTCTATATGGCTACAAAGGGCGGCGGCAAGTTCTTTGGTAAGGTTGGTAGCTTTGAAAAAGGTTGTGACTTAGATGCCCTTATCATTGACGATACATCACTATTTGACCCTAATGAACGCACCTTAGAAGAACGATTAGAGCGTTGGTTATATGTTGGTGATGACCGACATATTGTTGAACGCTATGTAGCTGGCCATATAGTACCTAATCCTCAAGGTTAATAAGTGATATGTAATGGCGTGGGAATACAAAATAGAATTACATAGTATTTATAGCAGGTAGTTTGTATATAATGCAAACTACCTGTTTTATTTTGCCTCATATTGCGCATCAATACCCTTGGTGTATAATAAAAAGACATACAAATTAAGAAAGTGGGGTACTTGATGGATATATTAGGGGCAAGGCGCTCTATAGAGCAGAAGTTACTTATGCAATCCGTTGGCCTGATGGCTCTAGTAGCGGTAAGCGGTACTATAATGGGGATTGTCACGGGTTCTAGTGCGGTCTTATTAGATGGTGTATTTTCCTTTGTCGATGTTGTTATTAAAATCATGATGTTAATGACAGCCAAATTAATAGCGCGTGAAACGAGTAAGCGCTTTCAGTTTGGATATTGGCAGTTTGAACCTTTAGTATTGGCCGTAGAAGGATTTTTTATATTACTAATTGTAATCTATGCCTTATCTAGTGGTATTACAGACCTTATATCGGGGGGACGGCATGTAGATTTTGGACCAGCTATTTACTATGCCATCTTCTTTACAGTGGCGGACACAATATATTACTTATATGTGCGTCGCATTAATAAGAGTCTGCAGTCAAACTTAATTAAATTTGATAATGTAAGTTGGTATGTTGATGCTTTGTAGAAGCAGCTATCTTAATCAGTTTCGTCGTGGCTATCATGTTAGAAGGAACTGAAATGCGCTTATCAAAGCGTATATTGACCCGATTGTGCTCATCGTATTAGCCGTACAGATGATACCGTCTGCGTTCCGCATTATCATCCCATCTGTGAAACAAGTGTTAGGATGGGCACCAACTTCATTGCATAATGAAGTGCAGGAAATTATGGATCGCTTTATGGAAAAGTATAATTTCAAGGATTATGTTTCTAGCGTACAAGTATATGGCAACACTCGAATTATTGAAATTGATATTTTAGTTCGCAAGAATTTTCCGTATCAAACAATTGCTGAAATCGATGCGATTCGCAATGAAATTGACCAAGAAATCGGAGGGAATCCAACGGAAAAATGGGTTACCATTTCTTTCACAGGAACCCGAAAATGGATGGCGAAAGATTATTTACTAGAAGAAGATGATGATGAATAGTATAAAAATTAAAGACAAAACTAGTAGATATCTTATAATTTAATGATAAATACACCAATATATGGTATACTTAAACGTATTGAATATATTGTTCGTAGCATAGTTGGAAGATGAGGTTTATAGTATGTTAGACTTGAAATTTGTCCGTGAAAATATTGATTTAGTACAACAAAACTTAGATAATCGTCATACGAAAGGCGATTTAGAAACCTTTGTATCCGCTTATGATGAACGCCGTCAGTTGATTGGTAAAGTTGAGGAGTTAAAAGCTCTTCGTAACTCTGTAACTGAAGAAATTAGCCAATTAAAACGCAATAAAGAAAATGCGGATGATAAAATCGCAGAAATGAAAAAAGTAGGCGATGATATTGCTGAGCTTGATAATCGTATTCGCGATGTAGAAGCAAAATTACGTGATGCGGCATTGATGTTGCCAAACATGTGTGATGCATCTGTTCCTGTTGGTGCTGATGAAGATGAAAATGTAGAACAACGCAAATGGGGCGAACCACGTCAATTCGACTTTGATATACAAGCTCATTGGGATTTAGGTGAAAATCTCGATATTCTTGATTTTAATCGCGCTGGTAAAATGAGCGGTGCTCGTGCTCACTGTATATGTTGTTTGGGTGCCTCGTTTAGAACGCTCCTCATTAACTTCATGGTTGATCTTCATGTAGATAAACAAGGCTACACTGAAATGATGACTCCATACATGGTAACGCGTGAAACTTTGACAGGTACTGGTCAATTACCTAAATTTGCTGAAGATATGTACCATGTAGAAGATACTGAATATTTCTTGATTCCTACCGCAGAGGTTACATTGACTAACTATCACAGTGGCGAAATCTTGAGCGAAGAGGAATTGCCAAAATATTATACTGCATTTACTGCATGCTTCCGTGCTGAAGCAGGTTCCGCAGGTCGTGATACTCGTGGTCTTATCCGTCAACATCAATTCAACAAAGTTGAAATGGTTAAATTAGCTAAACCTGAAGATTCTTACAAAGAATTAGAAACATTGACTGATAATGCAGAAGAAGTATTGCGCTTATTAGAGTTGCCATTCCGTGTAATTACACTTTGTACAGGTGATATTGGCTTTGGTTCTGCTAAAACATATGATGTAGAGGTATGGATGCCAGCTCAAGGCAAGTATAGAGAGATTTCTTCTTGTCTCTAATATGACTGATTTCCAAGCCTCGCCGCAGCACATTTAAATCCGTCAGCCCTAAAGGTAAACCAGAATTCGTTCATACATTAAATGGATCTGGTCTTGCGGTGGGCCGTACAGTAGCAGCTATCTTGGAAAACTATCAACAAGCTGATGGTTCCAGTGATTCCAAAGGTTTTGGTAATCTTATATGGGTGGCGTTGAAGTCATTACACCTGCGAAATAAGAGGGAATTCTATGAAATTCCTTTATTGATACTGTTGGCAGAATTTGATGAGATTAAAGAGGCGTATGCTTTTGGTTTTATCGATGGTGTTACTACTAATCCATCCCTTATCGTGAAAGCTAAACGCGATTTAAAACAAGTTATTTCTGAAATCGCTAATTTGGTAGAGGGCCCTGTGAGTGCAGAGGTTATTGCTTCTGATGCAGAAGGTATGATCGGGGAAGCTCATGAGCTTGTAAAATTAGGCTCTAATGTAGTTATTAAAGTGCCTATGACTCCAGAAGGTCTTAAAGCTGTTGCAGTTCTAAGCAAAGAAGGCATTAAAACTAATGTAACCTTAATCTTCTCTGCCAACCAAGCCTTATTAGCAGCTCGTGCAGGTGCTATCTATGTGAGCCCATTTGTTGGCCGTATTGATGATATCAGTATGGATGGTCTTACATTGATTCAAGATATTGCAGATATATTTGCTATTCATGGCATTGAAACTGAAATTATTGCGGCTAGTGTGAGAACACCATTGCATATCATTCAATGTGCAAAAGCTGGTGCTCATATTGCAACTGTGCCATTTAAAGTGCTTATGCAAGCTATGAAACATCCACTAACAGATGCAGGGCTTGAAAAGTTTATGGCAGATTGGAAACAAGCTAATCAATAAGTTAAGTATTCGGCTCGATGTAAGGGTCATATTACAATACACACAGGACTTATAAGGAGGCCTATTATGGATCGTACATTATCTTTGGAATTTGCTCGTGTCGTTGAAGCGGCTGCTTTGCGCAGTGGTCGTTTACTTGGTCGCGGTCAAAAGGATGCAGCGGATGTCTGGCTGTAGACGCAATGCGTCAAGCATTTGACTCTGTTCGTATTTCTGGTACAGTAGTTATCGGCGAAGGCGAAATTGATGAAGCGCCTATGCTTTACATTGGTGAACATGTAGGTGCTGGTGGTCCAGAAGTAGATATCGCAGTTGACCCTATTGAAGGCACAAACTTGATTGCAAAAGGCCAAAATGGTGCGATTGCAGTTATGGCTATTGCTGAAAAAGGTGGCTTGTTACATGCACCAGATATGTACATGGAAAAACTTTGCGTTGGTCCTCGTGGTGCAGCACGCTATCGATATTACGAAATCTTTAACAGAAAATATTAAAAATGTAGCTGCAAAAATGAATCGCAATGTCGATGAAATTACACTTGTTATGCTTGATCGTGAGCGTCATCATGGTTTGATGAAAGAAGCCCGTGATCTTGGTGCACGTATTATGTTAATTTCTGATGGTGATGTTAACCCAGCTATGGAATGTTGTATTGAAGGTTCTGGGGTACACATGGTTGTTGGTACTGGTGGTGCACCAGAAGGCGTATTGGCTGCAGCTGCTTTGAAATGCGTAGGTGGCGATATGCAAGCCCGCTTGAAACCAGAAACAGAAGAAGAAATTCGTCGTTGTCATGAAATGGGTATTACCGATGTAAATCAAGTACTTACATTGGATGATTTAGTTCGTACAGATGATGTTATCTTTGCGGCTACTGCTATTACTCGCGGTAACTTATTGAATGCTATTCAATACTTCCCAGGTGGTGCGCGTACACATACTATCGTAATGCGTTCTAAAACAGGTACTGTTCGTTTCTTAGATACAGTGCATATGGATGAGAAACTAAAATCCTTAAAAGCAAAATAATAATTCCCTCATTTGATATGTACCCCCTTGACTGGTTGTCCAGTAAAGGGGGTACATATCAAAAATGAGGGGCTTTTTTTCTCAGTATTTTCTCACAGTCTCTTGATGAGATATATCGAAAAATAGTATAATAACATTTAGTATATGACGTTATAAATACAACGTCTTGTAGTTCATACAAGATGATCGATATAAAGTGTAGGAGGAATTCTGTTGGAAAAGCTAATCATTCAAGGTGGCAACCGGTTGGAAGGCCGTGTACGTGTTAGTAGTGCTAAAAATGCGGTACTCCCTATTATTGCCGGTACTTTGCTAGCATCAACACCTAGTAAATTACTTGAAATTCCAAATTTGGAAGATGTAGGTACAATTTGCCAAGTTATCGAGTCTTTGGGGGTTAAAATTACTCGTAATAAAGCAGATGATGAAATTATCTTCGATGCGTCTACATTGACTGCTACGGAAGCTCCTTATGAGCTTGTACGCAAAATGCGTGCATCTTTCCTCGTAATGGGGCCACTTTTAGCGCGCAAAGGGGAGGCTAAAATCTCCATGCCAGGTGGTTGTGCGATTGGTGCACGTCCTATCGATCTTCACCTAAAAGCGTTCGAAGCACTAGGTGCTAAAATTGAAATTACTGAAGATTATGTATATGCTCATGCTCCAGAAGGTCTTAAAGGCACTCAAATTTACTTGGATTTCCCAAGTGTAGGGGCTACAGAAAACGTAATTATGGCAGCTTCCATGGCTGAAGGTAAAACTGTTATCGAAAATGCTGCGGAAGAACCTGAAATCGTTGATTTAGCAACATTCTTGAATGCAATGGGTGCTAATATTCGCGGTGCTGGTACAAATGTACCGCATTGAAGGTGTGCCTCAATTACATGGTGCAATTCATACGGTTATTCCAGACCGTATCGAAGCTGGTACATATTTGATTGCCGCTGCTATGGCTGGTGGCGACGTATTTGTAGAAAATGCATTGCCAGAACATTTGAAACCAGTAGTAGCTAAGTTAAAAGAAGCTGGCGTTACTGTAGAGGAAGAAATTGATGGTATTCGCGTTATCAGTACTGGCAAAGGCATTAAAGCTGTTGATATTAAAACACTACCATACCCAGGTTTCCCAACAGATATGCAAGCTCAATTTATGGCGCTTACTACAATCGCTGAAGGTACAAGTACTGTAACAGAAACTGTATTTGAAAATCGCTTCATGCACGTTGCGGAACTTCGCAAAATGGGTGCCCATATCGATATCGACAATCGTCAAGCGATTGTAGAAGGTATGCCACGCTTGCATGGTGCTGTAGTTAATGCTACAGACTTGCGTGCAGGTGCGGCTCTTGTTTGTGCTGCGTTGACTGCAGAAGGTAGAACTGAAGTTGGTCGTCTACATCATATCGATCGTGGTTATGATGATTTCGTAGGTAAATTGCAAAGGTTAGGTGCTGATATTGTTCGGGTTGACGAATAAAAGTACAGAGCCAAAACAGAATAAAAAGAAACGAAGCCGGCGCTCAAAAGGGCCGGCTTTATACAACGAGCAACAGAACTTAGGTGCTGCAAAGGTTGAAAATGCTAAAACTAGTTCTAATCGTAAACCATTACGAAGGACGAAACGCAAGTCTACGAAGCTTTCAGAGGGCGTAGCTAAGCAAGCTAGCCATTTGGCTTCCAATATGCGCGAAGCAATGGTTAAAGTCACCAAAATGCGCCGTGTTGAGCGTCGTAATCGTGAAACTGTTGCCATAGCGAAAACTACACCTGCTATGACCTTGAAGCGCCTAGTTCGTCCTGAGCAGGTGGGCGATTTAATGGGACGATTAAATCGTTCATTAAACTTTGACTTGGGCATCGACTTAGGAACTGCGAATATTCTTATTTTCGCTAAAGGGTAAGGGCTTAGTCTTAGATGAGCCAGCTTATATTGCGCGTGATGATAAAACAGGGGATATTCTTGCCTTAGGCGAAGCTGCACGTTCTATGGTTGGGCGTACACCTAAAGGCATATCTGTTATTCGCCCAGTTCAAGCAGGTGTTATTGCAGATTATGATATGACCGAATTTATGTTAAAGTATTTTATTCGTTCAGTCGTGCCTCCCTCTAGATTGATGAAAACGCGTATTATCGTATGTGTGCCATCTGGAATTACGCCTGTTGAAAAACGTGCTATTTTAGAGGCTTTACTTAGAACGGGCGCTAAAAAGACTGTTCTTATAGAGGAACCATTGGCGGCAGCTATGGGTACAGGTCTCAATGATGCAGACCAAGTTGGGGCCATGGTTGTCGATGTTGGTGGCGGTACTACGGATATTGCAGTTCTTTGTGATACGGGTGTTGTTGTAAGTGAATCCCTTCGCATTGGGGGAGATTCCTTCAATGAATCTATTATTCGTTATATACGTCGTAAGAAGCGACTTGTTATTGGACCTTTAACAGCAGAAAAGATAAAGATTTCTGTTGGTACCGTAGATCGACGTGCTAAAGAACGAACTGTAGAGGTTAGAGGGCGTGATGCTAGCTCTGGACTACCTAAGATGGTTGCTGTTAATTCCTTAGAAATTCAACGTGCCTTAGAGGCGCAAGTGATGAATATTCTAGAAGGAATTAAATCTATTTTAGAAAAAACACCTCCAGAACTTGTAGCAGCCATTAATGATCACGGCATCATTCTTACCGGTGGCGGTGCTCTCATCGATGGGTTAGATCGTGTTATTACACGTTCTGTTGGTATTGCATCTTATTTAGTAGAGTCTCCACGATATGCTGTTATCAAAGGGGTTGCAAAAGCTCTTGATGAAATGTCACAATTGCGTGATACCTTGGATGAATTACAATAAAATATTGTATTGACATACTATGTAAATTGACGAAGTTACTATTTATAGATAGGTCATTGAAAAATGGAATGACGGTAGATAGTAACTTCTTTTTTAGTGTATCTTTTTTGTAATTTTCATCTTTATGATGTATACTATAGTAAAAGTATATTGCATAAAATTGATGTATAAAAATAAACCTATTAATATAGGTTGTCGCTATAGAGGAATTGTATATGAAACGATATTTATATATGACTTTTGCTGTTTTAGGCTTTCTAGGCAGTACCATACCTTATGCTGAGGCTGGGAATTTAACCGGCGTACGTGTATCTAATCATGAAGGCACAAGTCGAATCGTATTGGATGTATCTGAAATGCCTGTATCTTGGACTAAGTCTTATAATGAGTCTACACATGCTCTTACCCTTAACCTAGGTGGTACGACAAATGGATTGACTGGACCTGTAGCTCAAAATAACACGAAAACAGGTGTTTTAAAAGGTATTGGCTTACAACCTGTTAATGGATCTTTGCAAGTAACATTGACGGCTAACAAGGATGTACAACATCATGAATTTACATTGGAGAAGCCATCGCGTATTGTTGTGGATTTATTTTCTGGCTATGCGCAACAGACTACAAAGGATGTAAATAAATCTGTTACGTATAGCAAGATTAATAACACTGTAGCAGAAGGCAAAATCCAAGCCTTTGCATTATCTGCTGATAATGATTCACCTATGGTAGTAGTCCATGTTCCAGAAGGAAAACTCTTATCATCTGTAGTTCAATCGCATACTGCTATAATTGGCGCAAAGGTAAAAGGTAGTAGTTTTGATCGTCCTTATTCAGTAGCTAGTGATGGAGCCATTGATTTAGAGCGTATTTCTAATCGTGGCACCTTGCGATATACACCAAATCGTGGATATTTTATTGAAGAAAAAAGACCCTTATTACAAGCTAAAACACAAAAAGATACCTTCCTAATTACATCTGTTAATACAGGTCGTAAAGAAAATGCCTTGACCCTATATACATCAGCTTATGGGCCTTCTACAAAAACTAATGACTTCGGCTATGAAGTGACTGTAGCCAATGGCAAGGTCGTTAGTGGTCAAAAAGGAAATTCTAAAATTGGAGAAAACCAATACGTATTATCTGGTCATGGAGAATCTAGGGATGCGTTACGTAAATTAAAGGTGGGCACACCGATTACGATTCAAAATAGACCGGAGTTAGCACAAGTTAGCACTGGTGGTGCAGCGCTACAAGCGGGTACTATGGTGTTGAAGAATGGTAACTATGTAGGTGCTGATGGGACCCATAATAAAGCTCGTAGTTTTATAGGAACTACTAAAGATCATAATTTGGTGGTGCTTACTGTTGATAAAGCTGGGCTTCAATCCGTAGGGGTCACACAACAAGAAGGGGCCAAACTGTTATCTAAGCTAGGCGTCGTAGATGGTGCTGAATTATCAAATCAAGGTAGTGTTGATTTAGTGGTTAATGATACGTATGTACATAAAGCGACTTCAAATCCTACGACCTATGAGGATATTGTAATTATAAAATGAATTCGTTGCATACAATTTTGTTTGAAATATTAGTAATAATTTAGTATACTATAAATACATAACTAATTTTGTAAAAGGAGGGATCGTTATGAAAAGAGTAGTGTTGGCCTTAGCTGCTTTAGGCATTTTAAGTGTTAACTCTGTAATGGCATGGCCCCTGTATCATACCAAAGTGTATTAACAGGTAAAGTTGCTTCTACAGTTTCTGTTGGCTCTGCTGTAACAGAAGGTCAAACATTGGTAACTGTAGAGACATTGGCTGGCCCTATGGCTGCTGCTAAATCTACTGTAACTGGTACTGTAACGGCGGTTAATGTTACAGTGGGCTCAGACGTTTCTCGTGATCAAATCGTTGTCACAGTAGAAAGTAAATAAAGGAGAGAAGGAATGAAGTTTTCTCATTCTTGCGTCTGTATAGAAAAGCGATACTGGCGCTTTCCTGTAATTTCACTTACAGCTGCATCAGGCTGTTGATTTCATGCCTGTCAATGATTTAACTACAGGTATGGAAGGTATTGCAAAAACTGTAATTGTAGGAGATACCATTTCTACCTTTGATGTAAAGGTACTGGGTGTCATGAAGGATAAGGGGCCATCTGGTCATCTTATTTTGGCAAAGTTCTCTGGTCCTGTTATGGAAAAAACTGGAGGCATTGCTCATGGCATGAGTGGTAGTCCTGTATATATAAATGGCAAGCTCGTTGGTGCTGTTGCTTATGGCTGGGGGCTTTGCAGATGGTACGATTGGGATGATTACCCCTATCGAGGATATGGTGAAATTATGGAATATTCCATATGAGAAGAACTTATCCAAACCATGGGACGATAAACAGTTGATCCCTCTTGGCACGCCACTTATGGCTTATGGCTTTGATGCAGCATCCATGGATTACTTTAAATCCAAGCTGCCACAATATAAATATGAAACATATGATACAGCTAGTGCTAGTGGGGATGAAACTGCAAAGCCTTTGGAGGCTGGTGGCTCTGTAGCAGCATTACTAGTTGATGGTGACCTAAAACTGGGGGCTATTGGTACTGTTACCTATGTAGATGGGGAAAAGATTGTTGCCTTTGGTCATCCATTCTTAAAACATGGCTCCTCAAACTACTTCATGCATAATGCAAACATCTTTACAGTAGTTAAAAGTTATGATGCTGCTTTCAAATTGGGCTCTATGGGCAAGGAAGTTGGCTCTGTAACTGAAGATAGAGGTGCTGGTATTGCTGGCGTATCTGGAGTGATCTCTCCAGGTATTCCTATGCGCGATTCCATTTGAAAGACCTTGATATGGGACGTGATAAAACTAGCTCTGTTAAGGTCATTGAAGATAGTGAAATGACACCGACTTTAGCGGCTACATCTCTATATAATATGTTGAATAAAACATTAGATCGCAGTGGCGCTGGTACAGCTACAATTTCTTATACTATTACTCCAAGAGGTAAAGAACATAAACCGTTAACACGAACTAATATGTTCTATAGTTCTGACTCTATCTCAGAGAAGGCTGTTGATGAGTTCTACAATGTTATCGATGTTCTTATGAATAACCGCTTCATTAATTATGAAATCTCTGATATCTCTGTAGAAACTGAAGTAACACAAGATAAGAAAACTGCAAAGCTTATCGATGCTTCTGCATCTTCTACCATTGTTTCTCCTGGGGATACAATCGTTGTAGATGTAACGTTGGAGCCATTCCGCGGGGAGAAAGTTGTTAAACAAATCTTCTTTAAAGTTCCTGAAGATCAAGCTGTTGGTCAGTATACCTTAGAGGTGCGTGGGGGCGGTGAAATCCCATTGCCTTATGTATTAGAAAAACAAAAATACAATTTAACTGATGAAATCTTACGTCGATTAAAAGTTCATAAAGATTTTGATGAGCTTTATGATGAAATTCAAAAGACTGATACGAATAATCAAATCGTTGTAGAGTTTTTAGAAGATGGCATTAGCCTTGTTGATGAAGATGGTTCTAAATCTGTTAAAAAAGGCGAAACTTAAAGATGTGGAATCAAAACCTATGCCAGGGGATGTAAAGAAAAAAATTGGTCAAGAAGATTTGGGTTCCAATAAGGATGATGATAATCAAATCGAAAAGACTGCTATTGATACAGAGTACATCGTTCAAGGTGATGGTCAATTTACAATTCATGTTATGAAGCCAGCTGATCGTGATAAAGCACTAGCTAAACGCGTAAAAGAAGTTAAAAATCAAATCAAGATGGAACATAAATTAGAGTTGGAAGACCAATCAAAAAAGGATAAATCCAGTAAAAAAGATGTGAAAAAGTCTGATAAACAAGACACAAAAAAACACCTGATAAAAAGGATGAATCTAAAGTAAATGATACTAATGCAGCTGAATAAGCTGAAAATGTAAGGGGAAAGGGATAGACTGTTGAATTGGCTTGAATCGATAGGTCGTGTTGTAATACACGGCCTATCACAGATGGGTAGTGCTACATTATTAGTGTGGCAAACAATAAAACAACTGAAAATGATTAATCTGTGGCATGTATTCCAGCAGATGGCTCACCTAGGTGTAGATTCATTGCCGATTATTAGCTTAACTCTACTCTTTGCTGGAGCGGTTATGACCTTACAGATTACAGATGTACTAATTACCTATGGAGCTCAAAGCACTGTGGGTGGTCTTATGGCTGTTGCTATGGGTCGTGAGTTAGGGCCTATTTTAGTAGGGGTTGTACTGGCCGGCCGTGTTGGCGCCGCTATCACGGCTGAAATTGGTACAATGAAGGTAACAGAACAAATTGATGCCCTACGTGTTATGGCTGTTGATCCTGTTGGTTATCTCGTGGTACCACGTGTAGTAGCGTGTATGATTATGGTGCCAATTTTGGCATTTTATGGTGTTGTTATCGGTATTGCCGGTGGTTACTTTGTAGCCACTGTTATCAAGGGTTTGGCGCCAAGTACTTATTTAGATTCTATTCAAATGTTTTCTACCATTTCAGACTTTACGCTAGGTCTTTTGAAATCTAGCGTGTTTGGTGCTGTCATCGCATTGGTAGGTGCTTACAAGGGGATGGAAACTAAAATGGGCGCAGAAGCAGTTGGCTTCTCCACAACTAGTTCTGTAGTAACTAGTATCATTTTAGTATTTGTATTAAATTACTTTTTATCTACCTTGTTATATTAGTAGATACATTAGAGGGATTTATGATTGAACTACGCAATGTTGTAGTTGCCTACGAGTCACGTGTGATTTTAGACTCTGTTAATCTCACTATTAATGATGGGGAGACGTTAGTTATATTAGGCGGCAGTGGTAGTGGTAAAAGTACACTACTTCGCTTATTGATTGGCTTGCAGCGTCCTACATCGGGACAGATTATAGTAGATGGCACAGATATTACAACATTATCTGAAGATGAATTTAATACAGTACGAAGAAAAATGGGGATGGTATTCCAATATTCAGCTTTATTTGACTCTATGTCGGTAGGTGAGAACGTAGCTTTTGGCTTACGTCAGCATACGGACTTAGGAGATGATGAAATAAAACGCATTGTAGCAGAGCGACTCGATTGGGTCGGTTTAAAAGGGTATGAATCCTATATGCCTAACGAATTATCTGGAGGCATGAAGAAGCGTGTTAGCTTAGCTCGTGCCATAGCGTTAGATCCGAGTTTAATTCTTTATGATGAACCTTCATCAGGGTTAGATCCCATATTACATCAGGTACGATTAGTATGTTGATTAAAGGGAATGCAGCAACGGCTCTGGTTGTACTCTATCGTTGTAACGCATGATATGCAATCTGCATTTTATGTAGCAGACCGCATAGCTTTACTTGATAAGGGAAATTTGTGGAAATTTCTGATACAATAGAATTTAAGAATTCTACAAATAAAAGGTACAACAGTTTATTCATGGTGAAGCAGAACCAATTAACGTATCTGTGATGGGAGAGGTATAATGAAGTGGACGACGGAGGCCAAGGTAGGGGCTTTCACGATAATAGGTATAGCATTATTTATTGCGGGCATACTGTTTGTAGGCCGCATTGATATATGGGCTAAACCGCAAATGACGATTACCGGTGATTTTGCTCAAGTTAATGGCCTAAAAAATGGCAATCAAGTTAAATACTCAGGTGTGGCCATCGGTAATGTCTCTGATATAGAGATTACACCACATGGTGTGGTAGTAAAAATGAAGCTTGATGAAAAAACACAAATCCCAAGTGATTCTATATTTACTTTAGGGTCAGATGGTTTTTTAGGTGATAAGTTTATCCAAATTTCACCAGGCCAATCTAAGTATTTTTACAAGATGGTGACACTGTTAAGGGCGAAGGTGCAGACGCTATGGAATAAAGCGATGCAAAGCGCTCAAAAACTAATGGATGGCACCGAAAAAATGTTGCATCCATTAATAATATTATTGGTGATCCTGCAACGCAAAATGCACTTAAGCATTCCTTGCAATCTACGGCTGTAATGGCTGATAATGCTGTAGCGATTACACAAAATATGGCTGATGTAACGGCACAGCTAAATCAAGCTGCTCAGCAATTTAATGCAGATGGTAATGCAGGCAATGATATGCGCGCTATTTTGACTAATTTAAAACAAACTACGGATCGTGTAGATAATATGGCTCGTTCTATGGAATCTACAGTAACAGATCCTAAAGCACAAGAAAATATTAAGGAAACATTACATAATACGGCACAAATTTCTGCTCGTATCAATAAATTGATGGGTGGTAAAGCGTACCAAACTGATACAAATGGAAATATTGTAGAGGTTGGCACAACTGAAAAAAAGTCTTCCCCTAAGGTTGAGCCATCTGTAGATTTGTTGTATAACACAACAGATGATGAATTCCGTATCAATGGTCGTGTTCGTGCTTTTAATGATAAAGGTATGGCAGAAATTGGACTATCCAATATTGGGGATGATACAAAATTCGATTTAAATGCAGGAAAATTTGTTAGTCCGAAATGGTTAGTACGTGGTGGTATTTTTGAAAGTGAATTGGGTGTGGGCGTAGATTATAATTTACGTGGTCCTGTATCCTTGTCTGCTGCTATGTATGATCTTAATCATCGTAAATATCGTATTCGTAGTGATATACGTTTACATAAAGATACTTATGGGGTTATTCAAATGACCAGACCGTTCGGTTCCACGAATGGCGGTACCTACTTTGGTATCAAACAAGTATTTTAAAGACTAATACATTCACTTTAGGTGAGTATGGAGGTACATGTTATGAATAAAAAGGTTTTATCCTTAGGTGTAATGCTCTCCTTGGCTACTACAGGTGCAATGGCTGCTGATGTAGTTACAACTTCCGTTAATAATGGAGACCAATTAAGCAAATATCAAAAAGAAGCTATTCAATTAACACAAAAGCAATTAGCTGAAAAATCTGTTCAAGATAGCAAAACATATGAGAGCAAATTGGACCTCGATGAGTCTCGTACTATAGATTTGGCATTGGCGAATAACCGTACTGCAAAACAAACTAAATGGGACTATCAAGCTGCAAAAGATACTGTAAGTGCTACCGCAGCTGGTAAAAATCCTAGTATTTCTTATTCGTGGCAAGGGGCCAGAAGTAATGGTGTGAACGCTATGACTGGACGAAACGTAACAAGCAAGACTGGTAGTCATAGTTTTACGATTAGCGCACCTGTATTTAGTCCTGAATTAGATGCGTCTATTGATGCATCTCGTTATGCACGAGAAGGGGCTGGTGCAAGTTATGAAGAAGCATTGCAACAAGCTAAATACGATGCAATCAGTGGGTACTATACTTTGATCATGAACCGTAATCTTGTTGATGTGGCTCAGCAATCTGTGAAAGACTACCAAGGGCATGTAACAAATGTGCAAGCTCAATATAATGTTGGCTTGGTCGCTAGTTCTGATGTGTTGGCTGCTAAAACAAATCTCGCAGACTCTGAAACGAGCCTTGTTAAAGCTCAAAATGCTGCAAATTTAGCAGAAGCAAGTTTAAATCAAGTCATTGCATATCCTGTACAAACGGCTATTAATACGGCAGAACATGATTTACAATATAAACCTTATAATGTTACATTGGAACAAGCTAAAGCATATGCTTTACTTCACCGCTCAGCGCTTGTAAAATCTGCTATGGCCGTAAAAGAGGCTGAAGAGACTTTGAAAAAGGCTAAGTCTGGCTACTTACCTACAGTTGGTGTAGAAGCCGGTCGTGGTTATGCTGATCCAGATGGTTACTTTGGTACAAATAACAAATCTTGGCATATTGGAGCAAAGGCTTCTTGGAGTCTATGGGATGGCGGTACAACACAAAATAAAGTAAAAGTGGCTACTGATACTTTAGAAAAAGCTAAAGAAGCCAACTTAGCCGCTGTAGATAATGTGTTGCTAGCAGTACAAAAAGCATACTTGAACTTGCGTTCTGCAGAGCAAACAATCCAAAGCACTCAAACTGCAGTCGCTCAAGGTCAAGAAAGCTTCCGCATTGCTACACTTCGTTATCGTGCAGGTGTTGGTACAAACCTTGATGTACTCGATGCGGAAACTAAATTAACAGATGCTCGTAATAATTATGTACAAGCACTTTATAATTACAATATTAGTATTGCTGCGCTTGAACAATTGACAGGTGTTCCTTTGAATACTCCAGTTGGACAAGGTGCACAAATTATTGCAAACAGTGGTGCAGCTGAACAGTTAGCTAAACTTGGTAGCAATCAATAATATAATATGTAACCTAAAAAGACGACTTCGGTCGTCTTTTTTGCTACTTCAGTATTTTCTTTCGTATTTTATATGTATATTTCATATTGGTTTAGATTAAGTGTGTTATCGTAAAAAAGCAATTACTTTCCCATATATGTGTAGTCGTATAACTCAATGTACTTATATTAGAGCAATTGTATTAGCAGTGTACTTATAGCAGAAATTGATTAGTGTGAAATTATATTAGTTTTATAAAATTTACCCTTAAAACACTATAGTTATTACTGTGTGTGTGGTAAGATTAGTATATATATTTATTTTATTCATAATGTGTATGGGAGATCATTATGACCCGTAAAAAGTGGTGTCTCATAGGGGCTGCAATTTTAGGATTATCTGCAGTTGGTGCTAGTATAAACCCTATAGCTAAGACCTATGTAGAACCTATGGTTAAAGAACAAGTAAATAATACCATAAACGGATCTGTGGACTATGATTCTCTTCGTATCAATTGGAATGGTGATGTAGTTTTATCCGATGTGGTGATTAAAGATCGGGATGGACACTTAGTAGGGTACTGCACAAGATGTAGCAGTGGGGGTTAAACTATCTGCATTGCCAAGCATAATTGGGTGGTAATACATCAGGGGCAACGGCTATATCCAGTGTTACCGTGGAGTCTCCTGATCTCCACATATGGCAATTGGTCGATGGATCTTGGAGTATAGAAAAGTTAGTTAAACCATCTAATCCAAATAAGTCGGGCAGTTTTGATGGTGATATTACCATTAAATAATGGCCATGTAGCGTTACGTACTAAAGATGGAGTTAAACGAAATGTTGAAAAGCTTGATGGTACCGTTGCACTTAATATGAGTGGTATGTCTAAAGGGGCTTTTACGGCTGATATAGATGGTTCCTCTGTTCTTGTAAATGGCAATATAGACATGGATGATGTGTCTAATTTTGATGTGTTTGTACAAGCAATGAAATTGATACGACTGGCATTATGAGCTTTGTTCCGTTACGTAAGGATTTAGTTGTATCGGAGGGGAAGTTACAAGATTTACATCTCAATATTAAAAGTGAAGATGGCCAATATGTTATGAGTGGCAATGTAGGGTTCAAAGGATTAAGCGGTACTTATAAACGCGGAAATACGACCTATACTATTACTGATGGGGAAGGTCGTATTATGTTAAATCACGACCAAATTGTCATTAGCCATAGTTCTTGGCGTATTAATGATCAAGCAGCAAGACTTAATGGTCTCATTACGTTAGGAAAAGAGGAAGAATATTTAAACCTTAATGTTGTGGCGGATAAAGTAGCACTAGAAGCTATTACTGATGTGGGGATTACAGGTGTTGTTGGCGGTCGCGCACATATTGGCGGTACCACTGTAGCGCCTCGCGTAGATGCGACAATCGGTAGTAATGGTATTTCTTATAAAGGGTACCATGTGGACCGAGTGCAAGGAAATGTAGTATACGATAATGGATTGGTTCGTATCGATGATGCCCAATTGTCTATTGGCGCTGGTAATGCTAAAGTTAAAGGTCAATACGTCGTAGATACAGGTGATTTTGATGTGGTTGCAAATGTTCATTCCTTATCGCTGGATACTTTCACAAAAGATCTAACCATGCCTGTTACAGGGATAGTTGATGGAGAAATCCACGTTTTGGGGAAGAATAATCAACTTACAGATTTGGTTGGTGCTGTTCAAGGTCATGACATTGGTGTGCGTGGTGTCATCCTTGACTCTGTAAAAGCGGATTTGACCCATAGTGATAATCTTACCAACATAACTATGGTTGGTAAGATGGGTACTGGCTCCTTTAGTGGATATGGTTCTATTCAAAATGGTCAAGTGGATGCCACAGTTTCTGGTAATGCCATGCCGTTGACATCACTTAGTCCAATCATAGGTGAAGATGTAGCTGGCACACTTAGCACTTCTATTAATGTAAAAGGAGCCTTAGATAACCCTAATGTGACTGGAACAGTATGGGGACAAGATGTTCTCTATAAGGGTGCTCATTTTAATGAAATTCATAGCAATATTACATTAGACAATCATGTTCTAACAATTACAAATGGTCATATTGGTGACGGTAGTGGCGGTTATGATATTGCTGGTTGGTATAATATCAATACTGATGCATTAGATTTAAATGCTAAAGCTCGTGCTGTACGTATTGAAAATTTAATTCGTCCTGTAACAGATATTCCTATTACAGGTTGGTTTGAAACTGACAACCATATAACAGGGACTGCGGCTAATCCTATTGTAGAAGGGCGAGCTCATTTATGGGATGGGTCTGCCTATGGTAAGCTTATTACTAATGCTTTTGCCAAATACAACTATAAAAATGAAACATTGGAATTATATCGCTTTGATATCGAAGGTTATGGTGCAACTATTACTGGTGGCGGCACAGTATCAAAAGATGCTATTAATATTGATTTCGAAGGTAAAAAAATTGATATGGGCAGACTGCTCATCAATACTGACTATAAGGTAGATGGTTTATTAGAGCTGGCCGTGGTATTATAACAGGGTCTATGGATAATCCTCAGTTTAATGGATATGTTTTATCTGATGCTTTATCCATCAATGGCCAATTGTTGACAGATCTACATGGTCATGTCTATGCAGATAAATCCGTTGTAAATGTACAAGACTTTTCTTTTGCTGAATCAAATGGTGGTCGTTATGTTGCTAAAGGCGGCATGAAGCTCGACGATAGTAAACAGCTATTTGGTGTTTTAGATGTTACTAATGGTAGTGTCAAGAATCTATTAGCACTGTTAGATCGTAAAAATGAGCATCTTGATGGTAAATTAAACGGTTCTGTTGAAATTGGTGGCACAAAGGATAATCCAAGTGTTACTGTTGACGGTAAAATTAATGAAGTTAGTATTGATGACAAGGTTGTTGGTGATGCAACGATTGATGCTAGCTTAGCTAATCGAAAGTTTAAAATTACTACCTTAAAACTACCTGTTGATGAAGGGCTTATTGCCATGGGCGGTACATTGGATCTAGATGGCGAAGCTGACTTACAAGTCGCTTTAAAAGATGTTGACATAGTACCATTCTTACCACTTGTGGGTAAGGATATTCAAGCTACAGGTTGGGTAACAGGTGTTGTGAATGTTACGGGAAAAACTAAAAACCCTAAGGTTGAACTCTCTGGTGCGGTAGAATCTGGCTCTTTCAATGGAATTGGCATTGATGAAGGGTTTGTGTTGGCTACTATGCAAGATCATGTTATTCAGATTCAGCGTATTCAAGGTGCAAAAGGGGGCTATAAGCTTAGCATTTATGGCAAGATTCCATTGGCTGCACTTTATACCTCTGGTTACATAGAAGCTAGTAATGCTAAATCTATGGACGTAACTATCGATTTTAACGAAGCTGATATGGCTGTTATTCCTCTTGTTACTACGAGTGTTAAGGATGCAACCGGTCCGTTAAAAGGGGTAATCAGACTTACTGGTACTATAGATCAACCAGAAGCATATGGTACGGTTTCTGTACGTAATGGCACTATGAAGCTGGCTAATGTAGATAGTGAAATTACAGGGATTGATGGAGACTTAATCTTCTCAGGACAGCAAGGTGATTTCCAATCCCGTATTAATATGGGGAAAGGTTCAGCCGGTTTAACTGCTAAAGTAAATTGGTCTGGTCATGAGCTTACAAATTATAAGGCTGCTGTTCAACTTGATGGGCTCGATATTCGTAGTGAATATATTAGGGGCCCATTGAATGGGGAACTTTATATTGCTGAACGTGATGGGTTACCTACATTGATAGGTAATTTGGACTTGGAAAATATCCAATTCAAGATTCCGCTTTCTTTACAATCTAGTGAAAGTAGTACTAATATGGGGGTAGACGTTACCGTCCATGCTGGCAAGGGTGTACGCCTATATGATCGTACTTTGTATAATATGTTCATTGGTGGTGATGTTCACTTTGGTGGAACGTTACAAAATCCAACAGCTAGTGGCCAGTTTGATGTTAAATCTGGTACCTTTAAATACTTAAGTCATGTATTTAATATTACGAAGGGGAATGCACACTTCGTGGGTGGCTCTTATTTACCAAACTTACAATTAGAGGCTGAAACAAATGTAAGTAATTACACTATTATGCTTGGCGTAAAAGGTACTGTAGACCATATGGATTTAACCTTGTCGTCTAATCCTAGTCTGTCTAGAAAGCAAATTATTTCTATGCTAACCTTTGGTCGTGGTGCAGATTCTAATAGTAGTACATTGACAAATGAAGATGTGAATGCTGTGGCTACAGCAGGGTTACAAATGTTTGCCTTTGGCTATGTTCAAGATGCATTGCAAAATACATTAGGTTTAGATCGGATTAATATTACGACAGGTTCCATTGATCCTGATGAGCCAACTAATAGGGCAACGGCAGGTAATTACAATATTGAAATTGGCAAGTATATTGTGCCAAAGGTAATGCTTACTTATTCTCAAGGTATCAATAATAAACAAAATAAATATGGTGTAGAGTATTCTGTAAAACGAAACCTCAAGTTTACTGCATGGCATACATCGCAAGGAAACAATTATATAGGGTGGTCGTTGGACAAGAAGCTTTTAAGTTTATGACTAGAGTGTGTAAATCCCATGGATATGCACATTCTAGTCATATTAATTTCATAAAATTTGTTTAATATAGTACTCATTCCAAGCAATTTATGCTATAATGATAAAGATTTATTAGTCTTTATAAAACAAGATGTAAACTTTTTATGGGGATGAGTTCTAGGAGGAATTTATGTTTAAACCAAAAGCCTATAAAAGTATGCTTGCAGCATCTGTGTTGACTGCTGTCATGGGAACAGGCAGTGTATTTGCTGCAGAGGTACAAGCTGGCTATACTCCAGATTTAAATAACACAACAACAACTAGTGCAGCAACAACTAATGATGCTACTACTACACAAGCAGTTTACAATGCTGATGCAGTACACCTGCAACAACGCAAGATGAAACTGATGCAGCTATCTTAGCTGCTCGTGGTGATACGACTATATCTAGTGACGGCACTGTAGTAAAAGGTTCTGATGGAACTGTTACAGTTAATAATGCTGCTTTAAAAACAGATGACAAACAAGTAAAAATGGTATCTAAAACTACTGGTGGTACTGATCTTGATAAGGCTGCTGAAAATGGACAAACTCAAGCTGTTACAACTGTAGAGGCTCAATATGTTACAGCTGCTAATGCTGAGTCTATTAACCCATATGTAGGTAAATTGATTACTGGTTTATCTATTTCGGGTGTAACAGCTGAACAACAAGCACAACTATTGCCTATTTTGTCAGAAAAAATCGGCGATGCTGTATCTGTTGATGGTGTATTTAAAGATGTAACTAATCTTGGTAACACTGGATACTTCTCCGAAGTAAATCCTGTATTCACATCTGTGCCTGAAGGTGTTAAATTGGACTTTGCGGTTACAGTAAATCCAATTACTACTGGTGTATCTTTCGAAGGTAATACAGTTTATACTTCTGAAGTATTGACTAAATTTATGGATTTACAACCAGGTCAAGTTCTTAACTCCGTATATGTAGGGCAGAAAGTTCAAGGTATTAATGCTGCATATGCTCGCGATGGCTATATGTTGGCCCACGTTGACGGTATTCGCGTAGATGATCAAGGTGTGCTTCATGTACATATCGTAGAAGGCATTGTAGAGGATATCATTCCTGCAGGTAACAAGAAAACCCGCAATAAGGTTATTACCCGTGAATTTGTTCAAAAGAAAGGTAAACCTTTCAATAAATTCTTGGTACGTCGTTCTGTGGAACGCGTATACAACCTAGGCTTCTTTGATGATGTAAATGTTCGCATGTTGCCTGGTGATCAAGATCCTAACAATGTAATCATTGAAATCGATGTTTTGGAACATAAAACAGGTACTATTACACTAGGTGCTGGTTACTCCAAATCTGATGGTTTGATGGGTATCATTGAATTTGGTGAAGATAACTTCCGCGGTACTGGTGACAAATTTAAAGTTCACTGGGAAATCGGTGGTAAGAAAAAATATAAAAACTACCAAATCTCCTACTTGAAACCTTGGATCGATAGCAAAGGTACATCCCTTGGCTTCTCCTTCTTCAACCGTGAAGATGAATACACAGATTACAATGAAAACGGTAATGAAGTAGCTGAATATAACAAGAAATCCCGTGGCTTTCAACATTTCCTTTGGTCGTCAAACAGGGGAATACACACGTGACTACTTGACATTGGAATCTCGTAAAGACACTTATAAGTGGGATAGCGATGATAGCTCTGGTTATCGTTATGATACAGATGATATTTCCTAATACAACTGGTAGAGGGCAATGATTGGGATAATAGAAAACCTGGCACGAACCAAAATTGGAATTTTGCATCTAATAACTATGTGAAAAATAACTTTGGCCGTATTAATTCCATTACATGGCAAAAAGTATACGATTCCCGCGATAATATTTATGAACCAACTCGTGGTCGTCGTATTTCCTATACTACACAATGGGCTGGTCATGGTTTGGGCGGTGACTTCGACTTCTACAAATTCACAGCTGAAGCACGTATGTATAAAAAACTAGGTGCTAAGAATGTATTGGCATTCCGCGTGCACGTGCTGGTTTCATCCAAGGTGATGCTCCTTATAGCCAATTGTTCACATTGGGCGGTGCTGATTCCTTACGTGGTTATGAAGATGATCAATTCCGTGGTAAGAAGATGTACAATGCTACATTGGAATTCCGTTTCCCAATCGTTAAAAAGGTTAGTGGCGTATTGTTCACTGATATTGGTGATGCATGGGATGCACCAAATGTTACATGGTATAACAGCAAGAAAACATTCAACTATGGCGTTGGTGCTGGTGTTCGTATTACTACACCAATTGGTCCAGTTAAACTTGATTATGGCGTGGGTAAACATAAAAATAAATTCCACTTCAGCTTCGGTACACAATTCTAATATGGTAAATGTATATGGTGAAGGCCTCTTTTTTAAAGAGGCTTTCACCAATATCTCTATATGGCATCCTTTGATGCAGTGATTTAAAGAAATGAGGGCACTCTATTATGATGCGAATGATGAACAACAAGGCGAATGTGAAAATTTTCTCCATCGTCATTGCTGCTATTTTTATTATCGGTATTGGTGCATTGGCATATACTCAAATGGCTACGCCAACTGGTAGTAGTGGTAACAGCACAATTGGTGTTATCGATACATCTCGTATGTTGTCTCAAGATAATCCAATTTATATCTCTGCAGCTCAAGAGTATATGAGCTATCAAAGCCAATTACAACAAGAAACGCAAGCAAAAATTGATGCAGCACAAGATGATGCTACTAAACAAAAAATCGCTGAAGAAGCACGTCAAAACTTGGCAAAAAAAGATCAAGAAATTGCTAAATCCGTTCAAGATAAGGCGATGGAAGCAGCAAAAGCTGTGGGTGATGCAAAAGGTCTTAGCGTTGTAATGACTAAAGACACTGTACTATATGGCGGTGTTGACATTACAGATCAAGTATTGAAAAAACTAGCTACTGATGCAAAAAAATAAACTGTAGTTCTATGTAAGGGAGAACGACAATGAACGGGAAAAAACGATATATCGGATTTGCCATATTTCTCGTTGTTGCATTATGTGCTATGGTTTGGGCCTATGGATTTGTGACGAATCGTCAGCAGAGTCCTGATGGGGTATCAATAGGTGTTGTACGTATTGATGATGTATTAGAGTTTAATCCTTCTTATGAGGATTATAAACAAGCTAAAAATGAATTGGACCTTTTACAACGTCAGTATGAACTTGAACAACAAGCTCTAAATGCCAAGTCAGAGACACAAGAGGAACAGTTGAAATCTCTTGCATTAGATTCAACCTTGTCAGATGCTCTTACGGTGGAATTGCAAACTCGTATTGCAACAAAAGAAAATGAATTGAATCAGCAATTAAATGCAAAACGAAACGAACTTACGCAAAAATATTTGGCTGAGTTAAAAGTTAGCTCTAATGAATATGATTTAGAAATCGTTAATCTACAGTTAGATCTTTATGCTTATGATGCTCGTGTATACATTAATGATGCACAAAAAGAAGCAGCTATGGCAGAGAAGGCTAAGAAAGAGGAACGATTGAAGGAGTTATTAGCTAAGAGAAAACCATCTAATCTAGATGTGGACTCTATTAAAGCTAAAGTCCAAGCAGAACTTGCTCCTATGCAACAAAAGGGCAAGAAGAGCTTAACCAATATGCAGCATCTTTACAAAGGAGTTGGCTGCAAAACGGGATACTATGGTACAACAACAAGCACAATCTATTATTGCTAATAATAACTTACCTATTGCACAAGACTGGAATGATTCTTGGGCTAAAAAGCTTTCAGATAAGAAGCTGAAGTGAGTGCACTTCATGAGGCCATTTTAGAAGATGTTCGTATGCGTGTAGCAATTATTGCAGAGGAACAACATTTAGATTTAGTCATCATCGATGATGGTGGTAATATTAAGGGGCTTGATATTACTGATGCTGTAAAGGCGTCCTATCGAGTTCAATAAGGAGTTATATTATGAATAAACGTATTAAATCTTTAGTATTAAGTGCAGCTTTAGTAGCTTCTATGGCTATCTTAGGTGGTTGTGGTTCTAATAATGTTGGTTATGTTGATAGCGTGAAAGTAGCAAACAGCACTGAAAAAGGTATTGAAATCACTAAAGAAATCAATGCTAAAAAAGCTGAGTTGGATGCTAAAATTGCAGCCGCTGATGAAGCATCTAAACAAAATGTATTTAATCAAGCTAATCAAGAGTTAAACGCCTTTGCAAATGCAAAAGCACAAGAATATCGTCAATATCAAGAACAAAAAGTTGGTGAACTTGTAAAAGAGAAAAAACTTGATGTTGTTATCGAAAAAGGTGCTGTTGTTGGTGGTGGCTCTGATGTGACTGATGATTTGATTGCGAAGATGGGCAAAGCTTCTGATGACCAAATTAAAGAAGCTGAAAATGCAGCTAAAGCACAAGAGCAACAAGATGCACAACAAAATGCTCAACAAGCAGGTCAAACTACAGCAGTTAATACTGGGAAAGTGCACAATAATTAAAGAATTATCACAGGGGGAGGAGTTTACCTTGGAAAAAACTTTACAGGAACTCGCAACATTAGTAGATGGTCGTGTTATAGGCGATACATCTATTGTTATTACTGAGACACGTAGCTTTGAACAAGCCGTAAAACAATCCATAACTTTTGCAATAGGTGAATATGTTGAACATATTGCATTATGCCAAGCGGGTGCTGTGATCGTTGAATCTGAAGTGACAGATGCACCGATGGCTCAAATTGTAGTTGATAATGCAAAAGCAGCATTTGCACAAGTGTTAGAACTCTTCCATCCACCTGTTGTTGTTCCTAGAGAAGTGCATAGCACTGCTATTATTGGCGAAAATGTAACAATTGGAAAAAATGTTGCTATTGGTGCCTATTGTGTTATTAATGATAATGCAGTTATTGAAGATAATGTAACAATTCGCCCATATGTTTATATTGGTCATAATGCACGTATTGGCGAAGGTTCTGATATTTATGCAGGCGCTATTGTTCATGAAAACTGTATTTTAGGTAAACGCGTTGTATTGCGTGCTAAAGCAGTAATTGGTGGCGAAGGCTTCGGTTTTGCTACAGAGAATGGCGTACATACACATATTCCACAAGTTGGCAATGTTATTCTTGAAGATGATGTTGAGGTTGGCTCTTGTACAACAATTGATAATGCTACAATGGGATCTACATTAGTTCGTCGTGGTACAAAAATCGATAACCTTGTACACCTTGGTCACAATGTGGAAATTGGTGAAGATTGCTTCTTGATTGCTCAAGTTGGTATTGCAGGTAGTACAAAATGTGGTAATCATGTAATCTTTGCAGGACAAACTGGCTGTACAGGTCATATTACAATTGGAGATAATGTACAATTTGCTGGAAAGACTGGTATTACAGGTAATGTACCATCTAATTCTGTTATGGCTGGGTATCCTATGAGACCACATAAAGAATGGTTAAAATTGGCAGCTTATGAAAACCGTTTGCCGGATATGGTTAAAACAGTAAAACAACTACAAAAAGAAATTGACGCTTTGAAAGCACAGCTTAAGGAGAGCTAATAATCCATGTATAGGTTTATGAAAATCTTTAGTGCCTTTATTTGCTTATTACCTAAAGGTTTGCAATATGCTATTGGTACATTGCTTGGTGAAATTGCGTGGTTAGTGGTGCCACCTAAACGCAAGCGCCTGGCGATAGGCCAAATTTTATTCTGTAATATTACAGATGATCCTAAAGAAGCTCGACGTATTGCGAAAGCTAGTACTACACGCTTTGGTCGTATGATTATTGATGTATTACGCTATCCTGAAATTAAAGATGGTGCATACAAAGACATGGTAGAGTTTATTAACAAAGAGTACTTAGATGATGCCTTAGAAAATGGTCGAGGCGCAATCTTGGCGGCTGTTCACAGTGGCAACTGGGAACTCCTTGGGGGGGTTCTTGCTTCGGAAGGGTATCCGTTGATTTCTGTGGCTATGAAACAGAATGGTGATGCCGATAAGTTTATCAATGAATATCGTCAGATTATGCACCAACATGTGACTTATAAAACTGGTGTGCGGGAAATGATCAATGAGCTAAAAAAAGGTGCTTTTTTAGGCCTTATTATGGATCAGGACCCTGGTGATGATGGTGTTCTTGTACCATTCTTTGGCTATGAAACATTGACGGCTGCTGGGCCAGCTGTACTGGCTCGTATGCAAGATGTGCCTATCATTTTTGTGACAATACATTATAGTCCATTTTCTGAAGCATGAGATTGAAGTGCATCCACCAATTTATGTGGAGCGTACAGATGATAAAAACGTGATATAGCGGTAACAACAACTCGTCTAAATGAGTTTATTGAAGATTATATTCGGCGATATCCTGAAGATTGGTTCTGGCTTCATAACCGTTGGAAGTGGACACGTCGTTTCTATGGCGAGCAGATTGAAACTCCGCCAGATGTATATCACTAATTATTAAATATAAAGAGATTTTACATGTATATTTGTACAGTGTCGATTTAGATGCCGCATGAATAAAGCATAGTAAAGTCTCTTTTTATTTTGCAGTGTATAAAGTACTAACTATAATTAAATTTATATAAAGTTAATTATGTGAAAAATGCTTTCAAAATCATTGAATATATGGTAAATTTCTTGTATCACCTATGCAAATAGGGTATAATACATATTGGTGTATAGTAAACGTGAATTCAGATTATGAAAGGACTTTCTTATGAGTAAGCCACAACAAACAATTAAACAGGCTATTTCATATCAAGGGATTGGCCTTCATAGCGGTGAACCAGTGAATATGGTTTTTAAACCTGCACCTGAAAATACAGGAATTGTGTTTATCCGCACGGACATTGAAGGTCATCCTTCTGTGCGAGCACACATTGATAATGTGACGAACACTATGCGCGCTACTACATTGGAAAATGGTGAAGCGAAGGTTTTCACTGTAGAACATGTGATGGCAGCGTTCAGTGCTATGAATATTGATAACTGTTATATCGAGATGGATTCTCCTGAACCTGCTGTAGGTGATGGTAGTAGTGCTATTTTTGTAGGCCTTATAGAAGAGGCTGGCATTCAAGAACAAACAGCACCACGTCATGTATATAAAATAACTCGCTCCCATACTATTTATGATGGTGATCGTTTTGTAGTTATTTTGCCATACGATGGCTATCGCATTACATTTACATCGGTTAACAGTCATCCGTTACTTGGTACGCAAAATTGCGATTTTGAGGTTTCACCAGAATACTTTAAAGAGCATATTAGTGCTGCTAGAACTATCGGATTTATGAAAGAATTAGAACAATTACAAGCTATGGGCCTTGCAAAAGGTGGTACCTTAGATAATGCGTTAGTTTATGATGATGAGAAGTGTTTGTCTGTACCTCGCTTTGATGACGAATTAGTTCGTCATAAGGCATTAGACGTAGTAGGCGACTTATTCTTATTAGGACGAATCGAAGGTCATGTAATTGCTATGAAATCGAGTCATGAATTAAACTCAAAATTGGCTCGTAGTATAATGGAAGAAATAAGGGAGACACAGCCATGATTCTTAATCACGAAGACATTTTAGAAATTTTACCTCATCGTTATCCTATGCTTTTGGTAGATCGCATCGTTGAGTTAGAACCTATGAAACGCGCTGTGGGTATTAAAAATGCTACATTCAACGAATTGTTCTTCCAAGGTCACTTCCCAGGTAATCCAGTAATGCCAGGCGTATTATTGACTGAGGCTATTGCACAAGTTGGTGGTATTGCTTTGTTATACCCTGAAGAAAACCGAGGTCTTACACCTATGTTTACAGGTATTGATAAAGTTCGTTTCCGCCATCCTGTAAAACCTGGTGATCAAGTACGTATGGAGGTAGATATTGTTAAGATTAAAGGTAAAATGGGCAAGGTTGAAGGCCGTGCCTATGTTGGCGACAAATTGTGCGCTAGCGGTGAATACATGTTTGCCCTTGTATAATGATTGAGGAGTGATTGTAGTGATAGTTGTAGGCATGGAAAATGCAGAATCCAACATCCATAGTACAGCCATAGTCCATCCAAATGCTAAATTGGGCAAAGATGTAATCGTAGGTCCTGGCGCTATTATCGGCGAACATGTCGAAATTGGCGAGGGGTACACAAATCGGTGCACATGTTGTAATTGGTGGTTGGACAACCATTGGTAAGCGTTGTGAGATTTACCCTAGCGCATCTATTGGGTTGGAACCGCAAGATTTAAAATTCAAAGGCGAAAAAAGCTATTGTAATATTGGCGATGAAACGGTTATTCGTGAATTCGTAACTATTAGCCGCGCTACTGGTGAAGGTGAAGAAACACGTGTAGGCAATAACTGCTTGCTTCAAGCATGTACACATGTGGCTCATAACTGTATCGTTGGCAATAATGTAATTATGAGTAACTGTGCAGGCTTAGCTGGTCACGCTATCGTTGAAGATCGTGTAGTTATTGGTGGCCTTGCAGGTATTCATCAATTTGTTAAGATCGGTCGAAATGCTATGGTTGGTGGCATGGCTAAGGTAGTCCAAGATATTCCACCATACGTTATTGCTGATGGTCAACCAGCGCGTGTTATCGGCCTTAACTCTGTTGGCTTATCTCGTGCAGGTATTTCAGAAGAAGTACGCCGAGATTTGAAACAAGCATTCCGTATTATTTATCGTTCTGGATTCAGTTTATCTAAGGCGATTGAAGAAATGGAAATGCAGCTTGATTCTTCTGTAGAAATTGAAAATTTATTACGCTTCTTACGCAATGCCGATCGTGGTATTATGCGTACACGTCGCGACTAATTCAAAAGACCTCGTACAATGTACGAGGTCTTTTTGTGTAATCTATAAATATTAATATTTTTATATGATTTATAAAATTTAGGCTTTTAATTGGATAAGAATTTTATAATAGTAGTTCATTAATATTAAATATTTTGATAAAAACATCTGAATATATTTTACGTTCCTAAGTTGTAAAATTGGGATTAAAATAATTCTGTTAAAATGATGAAGAAATAGGCATAAAACATAGTGTTTTAATGGTAAAAAGTATCCATTTATAGTACAATATATTGTATATGATTATGTCTTTTTTGAGGCATTATTTATTGTAAATTTGTAATTACTAATTGATATATAGGCCGTAGGTCATCTAGGAGGTATAGTCTTGGCAAAGGTAGGATTGATTGCAGGCATTGGAGTTTTACCTGTAGAATTCATGCGTGCCGCTCATGTATTAGGTCACGAGGTAGTTGTTATCGGCGTGGTTCCAGATGTAGACCCGGCTTTGAAGGCTGAGGCCGATGCTTTCTATGATATTAGTGTTGCTAAACTAGGTAAAATCTTCAAAACCTTAGAAAAATGAAGGTGTTGTGGAGTTAACCATGTTAGGCAAAGTAACTAAAGAAATTCTTTTTAAGGGTCTTGTTTCCCAGACTTGAAAACATTAGGCGTGCTTAAACGTTTGAAAAATCGCAAGGATGACACGATTATGCTTGCCATCGTTGATGAAATCGAAAGAGAAGGGTTTAAAGTTTTAGATCAAACCGTATATCTAAAACCATTTATGCCAAAGGTGGGGGTGCTTTCAAAAACACAACCAACTGATGAGCAATGGGCGGATATTTGCTTTGGCTTTGAATTAGCGAAACAAATGGGTGGTCTTGATATTGGACAAACCGTTGTTGTTAAGCATAAAGCGGCGATGGCTATCGAGGCTATTGAAGGTACTGATAAGTGCATTTTGCGTGGCGGTGAGTTAGGTCGTGGCGATGCAGTTGTAGTTAAAACAGAAAAGCCAAATCAAGACGTGCGTTTTGATGTACCTGCTGTGGGGATTAAAACATTAATGTCTATGATTGACAGTGGCTGTAAAGTGTTAGCTGTTGAAGCAGAAAAGACTATTTTTGTTCAGCAAGAAGACGTACTTGATATGGCTAATCGCCATGGTATTGTCATCTGTGCTGTAGACCAAGAATTTGTGAATTCCAGAAAGGATGCATAATGAAAGTCATGTTTTCCGCCGGTGAAGCATCCGGTGATACTCATGCGGCCAGCGTTGCAAATGCACTAAAAGAAATAGATCCTTCGGTCGATATGTTTGGTATGGGTGGCACCTTGATGGAACGCGCTGGTGTTCGCATCGTATACGATATTAAAAATTTAGGTGTTATAGGGATTGTAGAGATTGTCAAATCCTTACCAAAATTCTTTAAACTTCGCACCTATTTAAAACGTGTCATGATGAAGGAAAAACCGGATATTCTCGTATGTGTAGACTATCCTGGATTTAATATGAAGCTGGCAGCCGTAGCTCATGAATTAGGGATTCCTGTTCTATATTACATTGCCGCCTACAATTTGGGCATGGCATAGTAGCCGTGGCAATACGATTCGCAAGTATGTCACTAAGGTAGCATCTATATTTCCTTTTGAAGCAGAAGCGTATTGCAAATATAAATGCGATGTAGAATTTGTAGGGCATCCTTTATTGGATATCGTACATCCTACAATGACTAAAGATGAGGCTGAGGAATATTTTGGAGCTCGTAAAGAGGCTAAAAAGGTTTTACTCATGCCTGGCAGTCGCAAGCAAGAGGTTTTATCCTTACTTGATACGATGTTAAAAAGTGGTGAGCAATTGATGGCGAAGCATGAAGATATTCAATTCTTCTTGCCTCGAGCACATACAATCGATCGAAGTGAGCTGGAAACCTTTATCGATGCTCATAAGGTGCCTGTTACGATTACAGAAGACCATACGTATGACTTGATGCAGATTTGTGATGTGTGCCTTGCCGCATCAGGAACTGCTACGTTGGAAACGGCAATGATGGAATTACCGACAGTGTTACTGTATCGTGTATCCCCAATTACTTATGGTATTGGGAAAATGGTAGTAAATGTATCACATGTAGGATTGCCTAATATTGTGGCCGGTAAAGAGGTAATTCCTGAATTATTACAAGATTCTGTTACACCACAGGCTATTGTATCTTTAGTGGAACCTCTTCTAACTGATGTTGAGAAAAATGAAGCTATGCGCAGTGAATTGCGCGAAGTACGTCATAAATTAGGTGAACCAGGCGCCGTAAAGCGTGTAGCGGAATTAGTATATAATCTCGGTAAGGAGAAATGTAATGAATAGTTACTCTAGGCTCTTATATTTTGTAAAGCCTTATTATAAGCGCATGATCTTTGCAGTATTTTGCATGATTGTTGCGGCTGCGGCCTACTTGGTAGTTCCTTGGCTAATTAAAAATGTAGTAGACCAAGTATTAGATGAAAAGAATATGTTTATGTTGAACCTCATTGTAGGGTGCTATTATACTCATTTTCCTAATTCGTGGCTTTGCTACCTATGGTCAAACTTATAACATGTCCTACATCGGACAGCGCGTGATTATCGATGTACGTGAGGCTATTTTTAATCACTTGCAAAAATTAAGTTTATCTTATTTTGACCGCCGTAAAACAGGCGTTATCATGAGTAATCTTACAAATGACGTGGCAGCATTCAAACTGCTGTAGTGGATAACTTGATTTCCTTTATTACAGAATCTGTAACACTGATAGGTTCTCTCGTGTCTATGCTTCTCATCGATTGGAAATTGACGTTAGTTACTTTTATTACGGTTCCCGTAGTTTTGGTCATTATCAATGTTATTTGGTAAAAAGCTTCGCGTCGCAGGTCATGATGTACAAGGGCGTGTGGCTGATATTACAGCCCTTTTACAAGAGGTAATTAGTGCAGTTCGTGTTGTGAAATCCTTCGCCCGTGAAGATTTTGAGCGTAAGCGCTTTGAAGATGAAAATGATCGCAACTTTAAAGCTGTTATTAAAGCTACTAAGTTGACTAGCTTATTAAGTCCAATGGTCGAGTTTTCTGCGGCTATTGCAGTGGCAGTCATTCTTTGGTATGGCGGCTATTCAGTAGTAACAGGCACCATTACAGCAGGCTCTTTGATTGCTTTCTTGATTTATGCCATTAATTTGTCTAACCCGGTAAAACGCTTGAGCCAAGTGTATGGTAACATTCAAAAAGCCTTAGCAGCAGCTGATCGTGTATTTGAAATCTTAGATACCAAAACTGATGTTGTAGAAAAAGCTGATGCTATTACGTTGCCATCTATTAAAGGCGATGTAGAATTCAAAGATGTTTCCTTCTCTTATGATGGTGAAAAAACGGCGCTTGAAAACTTCACGTTGTCTGTTAAGGCTGGTGAAAGTGTAGCCCTTGTTGGTCCATCTGGTGCAGGTAAGACAACTCTTGCTAACTTGTTACCTCGTTTCTACGATGTAACGGGTGGCGCTCTTACCATCGATGGTTATAATGTAAAAGATGTTACATTTAAATCATTACGTGAACAAATCGGACTTGTACCACAGGAAACCGTATTATTCAATGCTACAATTAAAGAGAATATCTTGTATGGTCGATTAGATGCTACTGATGAAGAGGTATATGAAGCTGCTAAGGCTGCTAATGTTCTTGAGTTCGTAGAAAAGATGCCTGATGGTCTCGATACAGTTGTAGGTGAGCGAGGCAGCTCCTTATCTGGTGGTCAACGTCAACGCGTTGCCATCGCACGTGCTATTTTAAAAGATCCTCGTATTCTAATCTTGGATGAAGCCACATCTGCATTAGATACAGAGAGTGAAAAACTTGTACAAGAGGCACTAGATCGCCTCATGAAAGGGCGTACTGCATTTGTTATTGCCCATCGATTGAGCACTGTTCAAAATGCTCATCAAATTGTTGTACTCAATCAAGGCCGCTTGGTAGAGCAGGGGACTCACCAAGAGCTGTTAGCTGTTAATGGCGGATTGTACAATCATCTCTATTCCGTTCAATTCTCCAACAAAGGATAACCATGTACTGGATATATAATGTATTGCTCATATTTTATTGGATTGGCTTGATTCCGGTTATTTTATACCGTCTCGCCTTTGAAGATGGATTTTATGAGCGTATCAAACAGAGTGCAGGCTATATGCCAGCCTCATTACTAAAGAAAATTGAAGGACGTCGTGCTATTTGGATTCATGCTGCTTCTGTAGGGGAAATTGTAGCTACTAGTCCGTTAGTAAAAGAGGTAAAAAAGGAATTTCCTGAAGCCGTTGTGGTCGTATCTGTCGTAACTGCTACAGGTCATGCAATGGCACATCGCATTATTCCGGAGGCAGAAGGTATTATTTTCTTCCCTCTTGATTTGCCTTATTTGACACGTAAGATTTTGCATATTATTAAGCCAATTACTATATTACTTGTAGAAACAGAAATTTGGCCTAACTTCTTGCGCATTCGCTCAATCAGAAGATATTCCTGTTATGATGGTTAATGGGCGGATTTCTGATCGTAGTATGAAACGCTATAAATATATTAGTGCGTTCACAAAAGAAATGTTGCGTTCTATTGAACGTTTTTGTATGCAATCTAAGTTTGATGCAGCACATATTGAAGTGTTAGGAGCTCATACACCAGATATTACTGTAACAGGGAATATGAAGTACGACCAAACGTACGCTACTGTATCAAACGAAGAAAAACAATCTCTTCTTGAAGAGTTTGGCTTTGGTAATAATCATCCTATAATTATTGCTGGTAGTACACATAAGGGTGAGGAAGAAACAATATTTGAGACCTTTAAACAAGTATTACAAGAATACCCTCAAGCTCGTTTACTAATTGCGCCTCGTGAGATATATCGCGGTCATGATGTTCAAAATCTAGCGAAGCGTTATGAATTAAATGCTATTTGTCGTAGTGATATGACAGAGCCAGTTCATGAAGGAATACCTGTAGTTGTTTTGGATACTATTGGCGAACTCGGTCGTTTATATAGCTTAGGGGATATTATTTTTGTTGGTGGTTCTCTTGTGAAAACTGGGGGCCATAATATTCTCGAACCGGCAGCACATGGTAAACCAATTCTTGTAGGACCATATATGTTTAATTTCAAAGAGATTTTCGCTTTATTACATTCTCGTCATGCTTGTGAGCAGGTGAAGAATGGTAAAGAATTAACTGATATGGTATTGCGATTATGTAAGGATAAGGATTTATCAACGGAAATGGGGCAAAACTGTCTTGATATTATTCGTGAAAATCGCGGTGCTACACAACGCAATACACAAGAGTTACGTCAGTTATTTGAAAAACACCATATTATTCCATAAGCTAGATATAATTTATTAGATTCATCTATGATGTTACATAATAGGAGGAGTCACCTATGAGTGGGGAAGCATTATTTAAATCCATCGTTAGTGGTGAGAATCAATCCATATTAGGTGATATAGCTCGTTCCAGCTTGGGCTTTCTAAGTAAAGGTTACGAAAAGGCTGTATCAATACGAAACGCTCGATTTGATGCGGGAAACGGGGTTACTAAAGTTACCGTTCCGGTTATCAGTGTTGGGAATATTACTGCCGGTGGTACAGGTAAAACCCCAATGGTGAGATTTATATGTGATGTACTCACACAAAAAGGACTCCATCCTACTGTGCTAAGTCGTGGCTATCGGGCTGAGGACAATAAGAAAAATATAATTATTTCTAAAGATGGTGCTATGTTGGTAGAGCCATTTATTAGTGGTGATGAAGCTTGGTTGTTAGCCAAAGTATTGCAAAAGTCTAATGTGATCATCGGTCGTGAACGGGCTAAATCTGCAGAAATTGCTATAAATGAGCTCGGTGCAGATTGTTTAGTTATGGATGATGGCTTTCAACATCGTGCATTAGCTCGAGATATTGATATCGTTCTTATTGATGCTTCTAATCAATTTGGTTATGACCATGTATTACCCCGTGGTTTATTACGAGAACCGCTTAGTGGCTTACAGAGAGCTAGTATTATTGTTCTTACCAAGGTGGATCAAGTGGCACCAGGTGTTGTTTCAGGTATCCGTAAGCGTTTAGCTCATATGCTTCCCAATACACCTGTATATGAAACAATCCACAAGCCTCAATGTATGTATACATTAGATGAGTGGGCCAACGGAGAAAATGGTTCTCCAGTCGATACATATCAAAAGCATCGAATCATGGCGGTTAGTGGTATTGGGAACCCTCAATCCTTTACACAAACATTGACCGATATCGGATATAATGTGGTCCATACAATGCCATTTGGTGATCATCATAATTTCGAAAATGATGATGTTGTAGATATTTGGAAAGAGGCATTTGCTCATCAAGCAGATGCTATTTGTATCACGGAGAAGGATGCGGTGAAGTTGAGTCAATTGCATGCAATTGAAGACTTGAAAATGCCGATTCTAGTGCTATCTATTGGGATTGAATTCATCTCTGAAAAACAAGAATTCATAGAAAATTTAGAGATTTAGTGTATAATAATTAGATACACGAATAACAGAAATGGGGGATTATTGTGAAGTTTGGATGCGTTATTCCTGCTCGTTATGGTTCTACAAGATTACCAGGAAAACCATTAGCGGATATAGCAGGTAAACCAATGATTGAACGTGTTTATGCAAGAGTGTCACAAGCGACAAAAACTGAGTGTACTATTGTTGCTACAGATGATGAACGTGTATATTCTGCAGTTCAAAACTTTGGAGGTTCTGTTATGATGACAGACCCTAATCACCCTACAGGAACTGATCGATTAGCCGAGGTTGCTAATCATTATACAGACTTAGATGTCATTATTAATGTTCAAGGTGATGAACCTATGATTGAGCCAAAACTTATTGATGAATTGGCCCAACTTTTTGAAGAAGATCCAAACTTACAAATGGCAACTGTAGCCACTCCTTTATTGGAGGATGAATACGCTGAACCATCAGCTGTAAAGGTTATTTTAAATAATCGCAATGATGCGATGTATTTTTCTAGATCCTTAATTCCATATCCTCGTCATGATTTTGTGCGTCCGCCACTAAAACATATTGGCATCTATGCATATCGTAGAGATTTCTTATTAAACTATGCAAAGATGGAACCAACACCAGCGGAGCAAACCGAATCGTTAGAGCAATTGCGCGCTCTTGAAAATGGCTATACTATTCGTGTTATTCTAACAAATAAACGATTTATCGGTGTTGATACACCGGAAGACTTAGCTCGTGTAAATGCAATTTACGAGCAAGAGGAGAAATAAATGAAAACAGTTCAAATTAAAGATATTACAGTCGGTGGCGGTAAAGGTCTTTTTGTCCTTGCTGGACCTTGTGTTATTGAAGATTATGACCGTACATTGGCTATTGGCAAACGAGCAAAAGAAATTTGTGAACGCTTAGGAGTTCCATATATCTTTAAAGCTTCTTTCGATAAGGCTAACCGTTCTAGCTACGGTTCTTTCCGTGGACCAGGTCTTGAGGAAGGTCTAAAAATCCTTGCTTCTATAAAAAAAGAACTCAATGTACCAGTTGTAAGTGATATTCACTCTATAGAACAAATCGAACCAGCGGCTGCAGAAGTATTGGATGTTTTACAAATTCCAGCTTTCTTATGTCGTCAAACAGACCTTGTATATGGTGCAGCTAAAACTGGCAAATGCGTAAATGTGAAAAAAGGTCAATTTATGGCACCTAAAGATATGGAAAATGTCTTAAATAAAATGAAAGAAACAGGCAATGAAAATCTTATGCTTACAGAGCGTGGATTTAGCTTTGGCTATAATAATCTCGTTGTAGATATGAGATCTTTCCCAATTATGCGTTCTTTCGATTATCCAGTAGTATTCGATGCTACACATAGCGTTCAATTACCTGGTGGCGCAGGTACTAAATCTAGTGGTAATCGCGAATTTGTACCAAACTTGGCTCGTGCCGCTGTTGCTAGTGGTGTAGATGGGCTATTCTTTGAAGTACATGATAATCCAGAGGAAGCCTTATCCGATGGTCCAAACATGTTATACTTAGATAATTTTGAAGCTTTGCTACGAGATTTAGTAGCTATTGATAAAATCGTAAAAGGTTAGGGGCGGTATTTGTGACTATTTTAGAACAAGCAGCACAGGTGCTTCATGAGGAAGCACGTGCTATTGAGGAATTAAGTTCTCGTTTGGATCACAATTTTGTAAATGCTGTAAATATGATTTTGGCTTGTAAGGGCCGTGTAGTATGTACAGGAATGGGAAAATCTGGTCATATTGGTCGTAAAATTGCGGCTACCTTGGCTAGTACAGGGACACCGGCACTTTTTATGCATCCTGGTGAAGGCGTGCATGGTGATCTTGGTATGATTACTGAAGATGATGTAGTGTTAGCCTTTTCTAATAGTGGTGAAACAGGAGAAATCATTAGTATCTTACCGTCCTTACGTCGCATAGGTGCAAAATTAATTTGTGTTGTAGGTAAACCAGAATCTACATTAGCTAAGAATTCTGATATTGTATTGCTCGCTGAAGTAGAACGAGAAGCTTGCCCATTGGGGTTAGCGCCTACTACAAGTACTACTGTTGCTTTAGCATTAGGTGATGCGTTAGCAGTATGCTTATTAGAACGACATCACTTTACACCTGAAAACTTTGCTGTATTCCATCCAGGTGGTTCTCTTGGTCGCAAATTATTGTTGACCGTAGAAAATATTATGCATGGTGGTGAAGATAATCCTACAGTATTTAAAGGTGCAACAGTGCGAGATGCACTCTTTGTAATGACCGAAAAAGGTTTAGGTGCTACTAATGTTATTGATGAAGAAGGTCACTTATTAGGCCTTGTTACCGATGGTGATGTGCGCCGCGGATTAGATTCTGGTAGTAATTTCCTAGAATGGCCTGTAGAGGATATGATGACCTCTATGCCTCGTACGATTACAAAGGACAAATTAGCGGCTGAAGCTCTTCATTTAATGGAGAAAAATCAACCACGCCCTATTACGGTGTTACCAGTTGTAGATACAGATAATAAATGTCTAGGCATTGTTCATATTACGGATTTATTGCGTAGAGGCATTGTATAATGAATATTCAATGGATTGTTCTTGATGTTGATGGCGTGCTATCTGATGGTACTCTAATCTATACATCAAGTGGGGAAGAGCTTAAGTCTTTCTCTGTAAAAGATGGCCTAGGATTAACGGCAGCTCGAAAAGTAGGACTTAAGCTTGCCATCATTACAGCACGGATATCTCCTATGGTTGAGCGACGTGCTAAGGAGCTTCATTTTGATGCATTGCTTATGGGGCATGCCAATAAGACAGAAGCATTAAGAACCCTTTGTAAAGAGCATCAAATCAATTTAGAAGAGATTGCTTACATGGGGGATGACCTAAATGATTTAGGGGCACTCCAAATCGTAGGTTTACCAATGGCACCAAACAATGCGGTACCAGAGGTCAAAGAATTAGCTAAATTTATATCTACTGTCAATGGAGGCCATGGTGCCGTTAGAGAGGCTGTAGAATATATCTTGAAAAATCAAGGTCTATGGGAAACTATTGTAGCAGACTATGCACGAGAGGCCCATGCTCATGGACAATAAAGGAGGTGGGCAGAATGAATAACGAATGGCAATACCATTTAGTTAAAGGCATTAGCTGGCTCGTTTGCCGACTGCCGTATAAGCTCATTTTGCTCATAGGCGCTAGTTTAGGACCAGTATATGGTTTCATAGCGAAGAAGCAAAAAGCTTAGAGGTATAAAAAACATAAAGATTGGCATGAACATGAATGATCAAGAGGCAGAACAATTAATTAAAAAGTTGTTCAAAAATCTTGGCCGTAGTGTTATGGAAGTCTTGTATATGCCAAACCTGACAAAGTATTTTATCAATAAACATATTGAAATGAGAGGCGTAGAACATTTAGAAAAAGCTATCGCTGAAGATAAAGGTGTAATTGTTCTTACTGGACATGTTGGCAACTGGGAATGGATGGGGGCTGCTATGGCGGCTCATGGTTATCCATCAACTACTATTGTTAAGAAACAACCTAATGCTCAATTTACACGTCTCATGAATGAATATCGTGAGATGGTGGGGCTTGACGTATTTGCTAGTGGTGGCAATGAAATCGTTTCTGCTAAAGCATTAAAAAGAAGAAATTACTTGGTTTTAGCTGACCAAGATGGCTATATACATGGTTTACCTGTTCCATTTTAGGCCAAGATTCCTCGGCAGTTATTGGTCCGGCTACGTTTGCAAGAAAATTTGAATCTCCAGTAGTTCCAATTTTGCATCTCGTAAACCAGAAGGTGGTCATATTGTTCACATTCTACCAGCCTTACATTATATTGATACAGGTGATGAAGATGCAGATATGTATCGTCTAACTGAGGAATGTGTACGTGTTACAGAAGACTTTATTCGTGAGCATCCAGATGAGTGGCTATGGTTCCAACATCGCTGGATGACTAAGATGGATCAAATTATTGATTATGATAAGAAGGTAGCGCACGGGAGAGGGCACATGAAAAACAATAAAAATTAATTGCCATAGTGGCCGCCATAGTGTTGGCTCTGATTGGTCTTATCGTATATATTATGAAAGACTCTGGTGATGTTGGTACCACTCAAAATCAGAATGGACAACTGGTTAATTCCAAGGAGCCGATTTACAAGAGGAAAAGATGGCAAGCTAGTATGGGCATTATCAGCTGAAAAGATTGAATATGATCCACGTACAAAAGCTATTGTGCTGACTAATTTAAAAGGTCTTTTCTATCAAGATGATGTAACTACAACAATCACAGCACCTCATGCTGTATTGACCGGTGATCGCAACTCCCTTGATATTGATCAAGGTGTTACAGCTACAAATACTGATGGAGCTGAGTTTAAAACTGATGCACTTCACTTTGATAATAAGACGAAAACGTTGACATCTAAATCTGCCTTTACCTATAACGGTAAAGATATAACATTAACTGGTGATAAACTTGAAGGCAATATGTCCTTGAAGAAAATTAAAGCTATTGGTAATGCAAAGTTAACGAAGAAGTAATGCGAGGAAATATAATGAATAAGAAAAAACAGATTGGTATGGCTATTTTAGCTATGCTTATGACAGCATCTGTTACAGCTTGGGCCGCAAATGATCCTTTGACTATTAGCGCAGATACATTATCTTATGATGGCAATACGGGAATTGCTGATGCAAACGGTAATGTGGTAATTACTCAAGCTGATAAAACGATGACTGGTGCCAATGGATGGTATAATACAAAAACTCAGGAAGCAAATCTTGATGGCGGCGTATCTATGATTGGTTCTGATATGGCCATGTCTGCACAATCAGTGCACAGTTACAATAATAATAAATTCACTGCTAATGGCGGAGTTCATTTACAACGTAGCGATCGTCAAATTTTCGGTGATAAAGTTGAATATAATACAGATACAGAGTATGGTCTTGTATCTGGCAATGCTCGTTTAATTGCAGAAGGCACTACTTTGACAGGTAATCAAGTTGAAGGTTGGCTAAAAGAAATTCGTGCAGTAGCACAAGGGGATGTGACATTCTCTAATCCAGAACGAAATGTATCTGGCTCTGCAGAGCGTGCTACCTATACGCAAACACCTAATCAAAATGATGGAGTTGTACTTTTATCTGGATCTGCTCATGCTGTTCAAAATGGTAATGTACTGAATGCGCCGGAACTTAAAATTCGTTTAGCTGATGATTCTGCTGAAACATTGGGTGGTCGTAGTACACTCATCATTGTTCCAAATCAATAAGGATTAAATATGTATATAGAAACCAAAAACTTAGTCAAAACCTTTAGCGGTCGCAATGTTGTAGACGGGGTTAGTTTACGCGTTGATAAGGCAAGTCGTTGGGCTCCTAGGTCCTAATGGGGCAGGAAAACTACATCATTCTATATGATTGTTGGCATTGAACGACCTAGTTCTGGTATCATTACCGTTGATGGCAAGGATATTACGAATATTCCAATGTATAAACGAGCTGCTGAAGGTATTGGGTATCTTCCACAAGAAGCATCAATTTTTCGATCCATGACTGTTGAGGATAATATTCGTGCTATGTTACAAACAACATCAAAGAAATCTGATGAAATTGAAGCTATAGTGGAATCTCTCATCGAAGAATTTCATATTGGTCATGTTCGGGATCGTATGGGGATGCAGCTATCTGGTGGTGAACGCCGTCGTGTAGAAATCGCTCGTTGTCTTGCGTTAGAACCGAATTTTATTCTTCTCGATGAACCTTTTGCTGGCGTCGACCCTATAGCGGTTGCTGACATTCAACAAATCATTTTGCATGTAAAAAATCGCGGTATTGGTATCTTGATTACAGATCACAATGTGCGTGAAACATTGGGGATTGTAGATAAGGCTTATATTTTAAGTAGTGGTAAAATCCTCCTAGAAGGCACCCCTGAAGAAATTGCAAACGACCCAATCGCTCGTGAGCATTACTTAGGGGATAACTTTAGATTATAGGAGGGGACTATGAGATTATTAGATAAATATATATTACAAGCCTTTTGTAGGTCCGTTCCTATTTGGGGTATTTGCTTTTACCAGTATTTTTATTGGCACAGGCACATTGTTTAGAATTGCTCAATATATTACTGAATATGGGGCACCGCTAGTTCTCGTTATGAAAGCTTTTTTGTGTTGGCATTACCAAGCATTGTTATCTTAACATTCCCAATGTCAGTACTATTGGCTTCACTTATGACCTTTAGTCGCTTGAGCAGTACTAGTGAGATTGTTGTTATGCGTGCCGGTGGTCTTAGTTTTTTACGCTTAGCGATGCCTGTATACATTATTGCCCTTATCATCTCAATTGGGGCTGTCGCATTTAATGAATTTGTTGTACCTCGTACAAATCATATGTATCAAACAATTGTGCGCGAACAAATTATGAAAAATGCATCACCTCAAACACAAAATCATATCGTTTTAAAAACAATGAATGGTAATGATTTAGGCACATTAATGTATGCTAAAAGCTACAATGCGGAGACTAAAAAATTAAGCATGATTACGGTGCAACAGTTTGGTGAAGGTGGCAAGTTACAACAAGTTGAAAATGCGGATACTGCTGTTTGGAATGGCCAATATTGGGTGATGCAAAACGGCATTATTTATGATATTTCCGCTGGTGATGGTGTAGAACGTACAATGAAGTTCAAGGAGCAATCCTTGCCAATTAAGTCTGCGCCAAAGGATATTCAACAAGATCAACGTAAACCTGAAGAATTAACAATCAAAGAATTACGTCATCAAATTAAAGCGTATAAGGCGGCTTATACGAATGCCAATAAACTAGAAATGGAAATGTATCAACGTTTTACAATTCCATTAGCTAGCTTTGTATTTGCTCTTGTAGGTGCTCCATTAGGTCTTCAAAAGCAACGTTCTAGCTCATCTATTGGTTTTGGTATCAGTATTTTAATCATCTTTATTTATTATGGGGTGATGACATTTGCTGGTGCATTAGGTAAAGGTGGAGCATTGCCAACCGTATTTGCTGCATTAATTCCAGATACATTAGGCATCATTGCTGGCCTATATTTGAATTGGCGTGTATCTAAGTAACCTAGTATATAAAGAAATAAATTTGATTTACGAAATAGCATATTTTCGAATCCAATAATTGTGTAATCTTATGAAAGGAGGGACTCGATGTTAGTAGGTGTTAAAATATTAGTTATTATTGCCCTTATGGGGGTGGACTTATTGCCTACATGGGGGATAAGTTAGGCACCAAAGTTGGTAAGCGTCGCATGTCCCTCTTTGGATTAAGGCCTAAGCATACATCGATTATTGTTACTATCGTAACGGGATTGTTAGTTGCAGCTGCTACAGTAGGTGTATTAACTATTACATCTCAAAGCGTACGAACAGCGCTCTTTGGGATGGATCAGTTGCGAGCAGATATGAAGCAACTTAATGATGAGGTAGCTGCTAAGACGCAAGAGCTTATTCGAGGACAAGCGTTGCTTGAGCAAAATAAGCAAGAATTAGCAGAACGAATGGCTGAAATAGAGCAAATTCGTAAAGAGGTTGATGCAACTAAGGCTGAGTTGGCTAGTGCACAAGCGGCTAAAGATGCGACTGAAGCTGAGTTAGCTACACTTCAAGCTTCATATGATGAAGTATCTAAAAAATTAGCTGATTTAGAGGCTACAAGAGCCAAGATGGAAGCTCATATTAAGGATTTACAGACAACGCAAGAACAGTTGCAAAATGGCATTATTCATTTGCGTGAAGGTACAATTCTTTTCCAAGTTGATCAATTATTGGCTCAAGCTGTTGTTCGACCTGGTTTAAGTGAAGAAGATAGCCATGCAGCCATCAAAAATATTATTGATGATACAAATAAATTGGTATTACGTCGTCTTGGTATAGAAGATCAAGGTCAGGCTGTTGTGTATGTAGATCGTCAGAATATTGAGGTAGCTACACAAAAGCTTAATAGAGCAAAGACTCCAATGGTGGTTCAAGTGGTTGCTGCTGGAAATATTATTGCTGGTGAACCAGCGGTAGCAGTTATCCAAGTTTACCCACAACAATTTATTTATAAAAATGGAGAAGTAATCCATTCTGCTATAATGGATGGTGGCCCTAACGCTCAATCTGCTATGCTTCAATTCTTAAAGCAAGTAAATGAAAAGGCAAGAGAGAAAGGGATTATTCCGGATTCCTTATCTGGTGATATCGGAACGATACCAGGGGATGATTTGTTTACGGCTATTCGTCGTATTGCTACAATACATGGCAAGGTTCATGTGTAGAAGCGTATGTTGATGGTGATACATATTCATCTGGCCCTGTGCATCTTAAGTTACGTATTACTCAAATGCCTGTTTTTAATGATAAGGCTAAAATGCCAGCTTATTAAATTGAATAGTATTTTGGTTTATATACTTTAAACGAAGGTCTTATGTAAATTTTTACATAAGACCTTCGTTTTGTGTTAAAATATAAATGCTGTATTAGAAATGAGGATAATAATATGACTGATACTACGTACATTTTGGCTGTAGATCCAGGCAATGAAAAAACAGGTGTAGCAATTGTGACACCTTCTGGTACTATGGTATGTCGTAAAATTATTATGACAAAACAGTTCAATGGTGAAATTGAACGTATATTAACTGAATACTATGGAATTGTTCATATGGTATGTGGAAATGGTACAAATCATAAATATTTATATCCATCTCTCCAACAAATTGGACGAAATCATAAAATTACGACTAGCTTAATTGATGAATCGCATAGTACTGAGGAGGCTCGAAAATTATATTGGCAATATAATCCACCTACAGGGTGGCGTAAGATTATCCCTACGTCTATGCAATTTCCACCAGAGCCTGTAGATGATTTAACTGCTTTTATTATTGGTTTACGTTATACAAAACAGTTAAACCAAACTGCTAATGATATACAAAGTAATATGATGGACTCTGGTGAGTTAGAAGAAAAGAGACTACATGCTATGGAGCAGTTGTACGGTAAAGGAGAAGTGCATGAAAAATGAAACTTTAACGCATAACTGGTCGAACTTTATTATGCGTTGCTTAATGATGATCTTAGGGGCCTCTAATTTATACTATAGGCTTAGATTTATTTTTAGTACCGAATAATATCATCGATGGTGGTGTAGTTGGTATTTCCTTGATGGCTGCAGAGCTTTCCGGAATTTCCTTTTAGTATTTTCGTCGTACTCTTTAACTTGCCTTTCTTATATATTGGCTATAGAGCTAATGGCAAAAACTTTACTTTCTCTACACTATTTTCTATCGTATGGATGGCAATTTTCTCTACCTTTGCTCATGATTTTACACCTATCACAACAGATCCATTCTTAGGTTCTATCTTTGGTGGTATCATTTTAGGTATTGGGGTAGGCCTCATTATACGTAATGGTGGTTCTTTAGATGGCTCTGAAATTGTGGCGATCATCTTTGATAGACGTTCCACTTTCTCCGTTGGTGAAATCGTAATGGCCATGAATCTCATTATTCTTGGTGCCGCAGGTTTTGTATATAGTTGGAATAGTGCTATGTATTCCTTAATTGCTTATTTCATTGCTTATAAGATGATCGATATTACAATTACAGGCCTTGATGAATCTAAAGGGGTAATGATTATTACAGATGCAGAGAACTCTAAGAATCTTGCAGATGCATTAAATGCGAACCTTAATCGTGGTGTTACAATTATGTATGGTGAAGGGGGCTATTTAAAGCAACCTAAGCATGTTTTATATTCTGTAGTAACAAGACTTGAAATTATGAGGTTAAAAAATACTGTTTATGAAGTAGATCCATCGGCATTTATTACGATTCAAGATGTACATGATGTATTTGGTGGTAGATTTACAAAGAACGGTCATTAAGGGGTTAATATGAGTAATAAAATAGTAAAAGAAATATTAGATTGGATTTATGCTATTGTATTGGCATTAATCATTGCCATGGTAATTCATATTTTCTTGATTCAACCAACACGTGTATCTGGTGAATCAATGGAGGATACATTACACAATGGTCAATATTTAATTGTAACGAAATGGCATCATATTATGAATGAAATGCCAAATTATGGACAAATTGTAATCATTGATAGTCGTGTTAATCGCGCTCGTACGTGGGTGGATGATGTAGAAGAACCATTGATGAACTATGCATCAGTCTTTAATAAAGCTGCTCAAACAAATGATGTATGGGTTAAGCGCGTTATCGGTCGTCCTGGTGATGTATTAGAGTTTAAAGATGGTCATGTATGGCGTAATGGTGAAAAATTACAAGAACCATATACAAAAGATACAAAAATGAATTATACCCGTTCTACATCTGTTACAGTTCCTGAAGGTCATGTATTTGTGATGGGGATAACCGAAATCATTCTAGTGATAGTCGTTTCATTGGCCCTGTTCCAGTTGATCACGTCCTAGGTTTTGTATCCTATGCAATTTAGCTTCTAAAAGCCTCTATAGTAGTAATTACTATAGAGAGGCTTTTGTATTTAAATAATGGGGTATTTATAGATTAATATTATTAATGACATATTTTAAGAGATAATATATGATGAATGGCATTGATAAGATTATTACTAATAGAAATTAGAGAGACAAAATAAAGGTATTAATAATAGAAAAGAGGAATATAATTATATTTTAGGTCTATATATTAGTGTTAAATATTAAATAATATGATATTCATTATTTTTAATAATTAAAAGTTGTAGGTTTATTATCTAAAATACATGAATTTTAGATAAATAAAATGAAATTGCGCAAAATTTAATTTTGAAAAATGCAGTAAAAATCTATGTTTATAGGTTTATTTTTATTCATGAAAGAAATTTCATCAAATTAAGTTGTATAAAATGCTTTACAAAAAAAATTTGGACGGTGATATATTCTAATCACAGTAAGGCACCACTAATAAAGAGGTGACGCTGTGATAGATAATATAGTCGAGGAAACGTGGACACTCCTAATATATCTTTCATAGTTATACCACTTATACAGTGAATGTCTTCTGATACTATAAATTCTTATTTATAAGAAAGAAGGAATTCATTATGAAAAAACAATTCGCAACAATTTTTGCAGCAACAGCAGTATTAGGTGTAACAACAGCATTCGCTGCAAATCCATTCTCCGATGTAACTCCAGATAGCTGGGCATACCAAGCAGTATCTCAATTAGCACAATCTGGTATCGTTAATGGTTACCCAGATGGCACTTTCAAAGGCCAAAACAATATCACTCGTTATGAAATGGCTCAAATGGTAGCTAAAGCAATGGCTAACCAAGATCGTGCTAATGCAGAACAACAAGCAATGATTAACCGCTTAGCAGATGAATTCTCTAACGAGTTGAACAGCTTGGGCGTACGCGTATCTCGTTTGGAAGATCGCGTAGGTAATGTAAAAGTTACTGGTGATGCTCGTATCCGTTACCAAGGTTCTGAAGATAAAGGCGTTTATAAAGCTAATAGCAAATCCTTAACAGATGGCCGTGCACGTGTTCAATTCAACGGTAAAGTTAATGATAAAACTGAAGCTGTTGTTCGTGTAAAAGGTAATTACGAATTCGGTGACTCCACAAAAGGTGCTGATGCGACAATCGATCGTGCTTATGTAGATCACAAATTTGGTAATAACGTATCTGCTAAAGGTGGTCGTTTCCAACAAACAATTGGTGGCGGTTTAATGTACGATGATACATTTGATGGTGCTCAATTGAACGTAGGTAATGATAAAGTTCAAGTACAAGGTGCTTATGGTTACATGATGGCAGGCGCTGCTGACGGTAATTCCAAATCCGATAACCCTTCCGTAGCTTATGTAGGTGTTAAAGGTAAAGTTGGTCAAGAATCCACAGTTGGTGGTTTCTACTCTAAATTGTCTAGCGGCAACTTGAACCATAATGGTTCCACAGTAAACTCTGATAGCCAAGACGTATACGGCTTCAATGCAGATTTACGTAAAGATAAAGTTTGGGTTGGTGGTGAATGGTTAAAAGCTTCCAACGTAAATGACTCCCAAGCTTGGACAGCAGGTGTTGGTTATGGTAATTACGACATCGCTAAAAAAGGTACATGGGATGTGAAAGGTCAATACTTCAACCAAAAAGCTAATGCTCCTATCGTAAGTTCCACTTGGGATCAAGCATATGACTTAACAAATACATCTAATGGTTACAAAGGTTATATGGCTAGCGTAAACTATGCAGTACAAGATAACGTAGGCTTATCTGCAGGTTATGGTTTCAACTCTAAAGACCAAAAAGGTAATGATCTTTCCGATTTCTACCGTGCAGAATTAAACTACAAATTCTAATTCCCTCACAAACAAAAAAGACTTCTTCGGAAGTCTTTTTTGTTGTATATAAAGAGATAATATTTTCTTTTGTATATAATAGTATATATATAGTAAAATAAATCTATATATAGTAAAAGGTAAAAATTTATTTACTTAGTATGTATATTGATCTATTCCACAATATATTGTATGAGGTATTTATGAACCAATTATGCATAAAATAGCTATTGGCTAATTAATATACGTATTATTAATTAGCATAACTTAATAATATATATGATAATAAATCTCATTTAGTGTTAAAAAAAGATAAATTTGATATTTTTAATAAAAAAATATATATCGCATAAAAGTAGATAATAAGTGTATTTTAGGGCATTTTAAATTATAAAATTTTTATAATGAGAATGAAATTGAGAAAAAAGGGTTTACACGAAAATTTGGTTATGCTAATATCACCGTACAAGAAGTAACAAACACATGAAACGAAGAACTTCGATGTAGAATGTGGCGAGGAAACGTGGACACTCCCAGAAATTCTTATTCTGAAGAACAGAGTAGAATGTGAATGTTATGACTTGTAACATTTTATATTTCTATTTTTCAGAAAGAAGGAATTCAACTATGAAAAAACAATTCGCAGCAATCTTTGCAGCAACAGCAGTTTTGGGTGTAACTACTGCATTCGCAGCTAACCCATTCTCCGATGTAACTCCAGATTCTTGGGCATACCAAGCAGTTTCCCAATTGGCAAACGCTGGTATCGTTAATGGTTACCCAGATGGCACTTTCAAAGGTCAAAACAACATCACTCGTTACGAAATGGCTCAAATGGTAGCTAAAGCTATGGCTAACCAAGACCGCGCTAACGCTGAACAACAAGCTATGATCAACCGTTTGGCTGATGAATTCTCCAACGAATTGAACAACTTGGGCGTTCGTGTAGCTCGCTTGGAAGACCGCGTTGGTAACGTAAAAGTTACTGGTGATGCTCGTCTTCGTTACCAAGATGCTGAACATGCTAAATCCAAATTCGACGCTCGTGCACGTGTTTACAATTCAATGCAAAAGTAAACGATCGTACTGACGCAGTTGTTCGTTTGACTTCTGGTAGCTTCGAATTGGGTAACTCCCAAAACGGTGGTAATGCAAATGCTACAATCGACCGCGCTTATGTTAACCATAAATTCGGCGAACGCGTATCCTTGAAAGCTGGTCGTTTCGGTCAAGTAGTTGGCGGCGGTTTAGCATTTGATGGTACATTCGATGGTGCTCAATTCAACGCTGGTAACGATAAAGTAAACTTCCAAGCAGCTTACGGTTATGCAGTATCCGGTGAAGCAGCTGGCTTAACTAAAGAACAAAACGTTACTAACACAATCCTTAACCTTAACGGTAAAGTAGGTAAACACACTACAGTTGGTGGCTTCTACGATCGTGTAAACCAAGATAACTCTAATGGTTACAAAAACATCTACGGCTTCAACGCTGATGCTAACTTCGACAAAGTTTGGGTTGGTGGCGAATGGTTGAGAGATTCCCATGTTGATCATTCTCAAGCTTGGACTGCAGGTCTTGGCTTTGGCAACTACAACATCGCAAAACAAGGTACTTGGGGTGTTAAAGGTCAATACTTCGATGCAAAAGTTAATGCTCCTATCGTTGATACTACTTACAACCACTTGTACACTACAAATGCTAAAGGTTGGATGGCTTCCGTTGACTATGCATTGCAAAACAACGTTGGCTTGTCCGCTTACTACGGTTTCGACTGGAAAGACCAAGCTGGTAACGATCTTAACGACTTCTACCGTGCAGACCTTAACTACAAATTCTAATTTGATAGTTAACCATATAAAAGGAGACTCCTTCGGGAGTCTCTTTTTTTCGATTAATGTATATTCCTATAATAAATTGATATAGAATACCTTTTATTATGCAATTTTGATAATTACAGATCGATTTATATACAAATAATGCTTATTTTTGTTTTATGATTTATTAGCTCTATTACTGGGAGAAGTAAAATATTTTTGATAGAGGATTACTGTATATTTCTATCTATATAAGTATTATAAATGGTATAATAAAGAGTATTAGATTTTCTTGTGAAGGAGGTAAGAATGAATCCTTCTTTTTCTCATATAAAAATGGTAGCCATCGATTGTGATGAGACATTAGTTCGAAGTGATAATACAGTTTCTGCGTATACGGTTGATGTATTGCATCGCTTGCAGCAGAAGGGAATTGGTATAACAATTGCTACTGGACGCATGTATCAAACGGCAAAACCAATTGGATTAGCATTACAACTTGGCAATGTTCCTATGATATTGTTCTCTGGTGGTTTAATCCAGGAGTTAGAAACGGGATATAAGCTATTTGAACAAACTGTTCCTATAGATGTAGTACATCGTGTTTTTCAGCTTGCCCAACAATATAGTTGGCATATACAATCGTATGTAGATGATCATTTACTGTGTCATCATAAAAATTGGCAATCTGATCATTATGAACAGCAAACAGGGGCTGTAGCTGAGTTTTTAGGTGATACAATTTATACACTTTCTTCAGAACCTAATAAGCTCATTGCTATCGATACAGAGGAAGGAATCGATATAATTATTGATATCTTGACCCCATTAGTTGGTAATCAAGTTACATTAGTGCGTAGTCAACGAGATTTCCTCGAAATCACTGCACCGAATGTATCAAAAGGGCGTGCATTAGCTCAATTAGCACTAGATAATAATCTTAGTTTTGAAAATATAGTTTCCTTTGGAAATGCAGAGAACGATATTTCTATGTTAAGTGAAACGGGATATTCGGTAGCTGTTTCAAATGCAACAGAACATGTAAAATCTGTGGCTAATGAAGTATGTGGACATCATAATAAAGATGGTGTAGCTCATTGGATTGAAAAGAATCTTTTATAATGGAGTAAAACTATGGAAGCATTTCGTTTATTAATTGTTACAGGCATGTCAGGTGCCGGCAAAACTCAGGTTCTACAAGCATTAGAGGATATGGGCTATCTATGTATTGATAATATTCCTCCTGTACTTATTCCTAAGCTAAGTGAAATTTGTCGACAAGGTGGAGAACGTACAAACCGTGTAGCTTTAGTTGTAGATATTCGCGGTGGTGAATTCTTTGAAGCCCTTTCATCATCTCTTGAAACATTAAGAGAAATGAAGGTAGATTATGAAATTGTCTTTATGGATGCTACAGATGAGACGTTAATTAGACGATATAAAGAAAGTCGTCGCAGCCATCCACTGGCTCCAGATGGGATGATCACTACAGGTTTGAAAGAAGAACGTCAGATATTAAATTCTGTACGACATAAAGCAGACTTCATTATTGATACAACGAATATGAAAACTGCGAGCCTCAAAGAGTATTTAAAAACTCGATTCACTCAAGTTGACGAAGGACATGGCATGTCTATTACAGTTGTAAGCTTTGGCTTTAAATATGGATTACCATTGGATGCGGATATGGTTTGGGATGTTCGATTTTTACCAAACCCATTCTACATTCCAGATTTCCGTCATAAAACAGGTCGTGTGAAAGCTGTAAATGAATATATTCATTCTTTTGAAGTTACAGAGGAATTTAAAAAGCGTTATTTTGATACTATTGATTTTCTTGTGCCTAATTATGAACAAGAAGGGAAGTCTCAATTTATCGTTGCTGTAGGCTGTACAGGTGGTATGCATAGATCTGTGGCTATGGCAGAAGCATTATATTCTCACCTATTAGAAAACGGCTATCGCGTTTCTGTAGAACATCGAGATATGATGAAAAATAATGTAGAAGAAGACTTTAATCCCTCATGAAATTAAAACATTTGGTAACTAGATAGGGGTTCATATGTTGCGAAAAAGGATGGTTTCGGTGGCTAATTCCGGGCCTAAATATAAAACGTTGGCTTGCCCTTATTTAGTTGTGGTGTAGGTCTTTTAATTATTGGCATTTCATTGATGTTTAACTATCAATGGCTTGCCGTTCTTGAAGATATTGTACTTGCCTTTTCTTATAATATGACGGGCTTTTACAATTATAATGTACTCATTGCTGTAGGGGCTGTAGTATTATCGATTGGCGCTGTTTTAATGCTCATCGGTACGAGTAAAGTTATTAAAACGATTATTCGTGCTGTATTACCTAATCCTGACAGCAAGGTATCAGATATTATCTTCCAAAATATACGACTTGATAAAGGTCCTAAAATCGTTGTTATCGGCGGTGGTACAGGGCTATCAAATTTATTACGTGGATTAAAAATACACACCTCTAATTTGTCTGCTATTGTAACCGTAGCTGACGATGGTGGTTCCTCGACGCTTGCGTAAAGATTTTAAAATGATTGTCCTGGTGACTTGCGAAACTGCTTGGTCGCATTAGCAGAACAAGAAGGGGTTATGGAAAATCTTTTCCGCTACCGCTTTGAAGGGGAAAATGAGCTATCTGGCCATAGCTTTGGCAATCTCTTTATTACCGCACTTGCTCAAGTATACGATGGCGATGTGGAGGAAGCGCTTGAAGCGGCTAGTAAATTGTTGCGTGTACGAGGCCGTGTAATTCCGTCGTCTACTGAGTTCATTAAATTAGTAGCGGAGATGACCGACGGTACTATCGTAGAAGGTGAAAGTAATATTCCTAATTCTGGTAAACGCATTCGCCATATGTATAGTGAGCCAGCACAGCCAAAACCAGAAGGTGCTGCGTTACGTGCTATCGATGAAGCAGATGTTATCATCTTTGGCCCGGGTAGCTTATATACAAGTATCATTGAATTTGTTAACTGATAAAATTGCATCTCATGTACGCGCTAGTAAGGCAAATAAAATTTACATTGCTAATGTTATGACTCAACCTGGTGAAACTACAGGTTATACCTTAAGTGATCATGTGGAGGCTCTCATTGCACATGGTGGTGAAGGCATTGTAGATACTGTACTTGCTAACGATGGACCGTTACCAATTCAAATGGTTGAACAATATAGTGCTGTAGGTTCAGAACCTGTAGCATTAGATACTAAGAAGCTACAAGCTAAAGGAATACGTACGATTCGGGCTACATTGATAAGCCCTAAAAAGCCGGCTGTTCATGATCCTGAACGGTTAGGTAAAGTAATTATGGATATTGTGCATGCTATGCAATCAGATACTGAACCACATATCCTAGAGTATTATCTCCAACGAGATGATCATTAATGAGAAGGGATACCTATGTCATTTGCTGAAGATGTAAAAAATGAATTATGCCAATATGAATCCTCTAGTGATGCAGATTTGGCCATGAAAATTGAAGCGTCTTGCTTATTGCGCATGGGTGGATCTATCATTCTGGGGATGAAGGGTGCTGTTGGTATTAGATTGGCTACTGCAAATAATGCAGTAGCTCGTCGTTTGTTAGGCATATTAAAAAAACAATATGAATTACCTACCAATGTATTAGTACGACAAGGGCTAAACTTGCGCAAGAAAAATATGTATACTTTATCTGTAGAGCCATCTATAGAAGGGCGAAAGGCGTTAGAAGATCTTGCTTTATGGCCTGTAACTGAACAAATTCCTCGTAGTTGGCTTAAATCTATGGAGGCACGACGTGCTTTTTTACGGGGTGGCCTTTTTAGGCGGTGGCTCTGTTAATAAGCCACAAAGTGATTATCATCTCGAGTTTATGACGGGGAATGAGAATTTTGCAAAGGAAATTATACATGTATTGCGGTTATTTCATATTCATGCAGGTTTGACTGAGCGTAAGGAAGAGTATGTAGTATATCTTAAAGAAGGGGACGCTGTAACGAGTTGTTTGCAAATTATGGGTGCTCAATCAGCACTGATGGAATTTGAAAACGTGCGCATAATGAAAACTGTGCGAAATCAAATTAATCGACAAGTAAACTGTGAGACTGCAAATTTGCAAAAGGTTGTAGATGCTGCAGTACGCCAGGTAAAGGCTATTCGAATTATCGATAGAGAAATTGGTATTGATGAATTGCCTGAAAAGTTGCGGATTGTAGCAAGATTGAGATGGGACAATCCAGAAGCGAGTCTGAAAGAACTTGAAGAATTGATGGATGGCGAATTATCTAAGTCGGGTATTGGACATCGTTTAAAGAAAATTGAAGCATTAGCACTTACGTATGACCCTATGGGGCTTGAAGAAATATAGAGGTATTAATATATGTTTTCTTATAAATCAAAATATTGTGTAGCCGCAGCGATGGCCGCCATGGTGCTCTGCGAAACCATGTAGAGGCTCGTGATATAGATTTACAATCAATTGGATATTTTCAGTTTTCTCCGTTGCCACCAAGCTTGGTGTCTCAAACGGATACATTGCTACTATCAGATAGCCCTGAATATGTAGGACCAGTAGGTGGTACACTTAGTGCAGGTACAATTAATGGAAATGGTCGTATCTATTTTTACCATGTAAATGAAATGGATCAGCCCCATAAGATTGCTATCGTATTGGAGAATCAATCGGCGTATCCCAATACTGTTCATGTGATGAGACAGTTGAAATCTGTGGCCACACCAGATTATTTCGCTGCTGGTCGTGATTTATCCCGGAAGGACTTAGAGCATCCTTTAGATGAAAGTCCCAATGCGAGACCTTTATATTCGCTAAGTATTCCTCCCCAAGGGCGCCAATTAATCTTTAGTGATTTGGAAAATACACCGGTATATCGAGATGCATTATTTACGGGTATCGTAGATATTAAAACAGAGGCACCAATCTTTGCTCGTGTTATGATGTTGCCTATGGGGATGGATGCTGTAGATGCATCTCATTGGGCGAAAAATTTGCCTATTGATGAGATTCAGTTGCGTGGTACCTATACTGGGTCTAAGCGTAATATGGAGGTTACCACACCATTTGATACGACATTAGGTGGTGCTTTTGTAGAAATCGGTAATGACCGTGAAGATATGTTTATCAACGGTGTAGACGAAATGCAAAATAAAGCATTTGTTCGTGACCGTGGTAACTATGGTGTTTCATATACTTTAAAAATTCCTACAAAAGGTAATGAACCATTTAGATTGTATTTTAACCCTCTTGGTGGTCCCTATTCTGGTTCCTTTACGGTGAAAGCATTACACCAACAAGGTGCTCGTCGCGGTCAAACAGATACACGAACCTATCATATTGGCGGTGCTGATGGTATCTCTGCACTTGGGGATGGAACTATTTTAGATAGTCGCATCATGGGTAACTATAATGCAGGCGATTTATTAACATTAAACTTTATGCCTGCAGGGCATCTAACGCCCGATACGGTTTTGTTAATTCCTGAATCTCTTGCAAATCCGCAAAAACATCAGACTATTGCGGTCAATGTACCAAAAGATGTAAAAGATAGTTTAGGTCATCCAACGCAAGGGACTACGCAAATTCCGGTAGGCCCTATAGGTAGTAAAGATAGCAATAAAGGTACTGTAGATACTACAAAATCCACATTGACACCTAGTAAGCAGGCAGAGAATATCGCTCATGAAGAAACTAAAAAGTTAAGTGATAAAGCAGCTGCTGAAGCTAAAAAAGAAGCTCAACTTAAAAAATCAAAAGAAGCGGAGGAAACATTAGCTCGTAAAAAAGCAGAAGAAGCTAAATTAGCTGCTGAAAAAGCAGAAATGGCACGCAAGGTTTGCAAATAAACATGCTGAAATTGAGCGTAAAATGGCAGAAAAAGCTGAAGCTGATCGCAAAGCCGCTGAATTGAAGGCGGCTCAAGAAGTACAAGCTGCAAAAGAAAAAGCTGCATTAGAAGCTAAAAAAGCTGAAGAAATGCGCCAAGCAGAAGAAGCTAAACGACTAGAAGCTGAAAGAAAAGCTGAGCTTGATCGAAAAGTAGCTGAAGCACGTAAGGCCGAAGAAGAACGTAAAGCAGAAATGGCGCGTATTGAAGCTACAAGAAAGGCTGAGGCGGATCGTTTAGAAGCGGCCCGTAAAGCGGAGGAAGCTCGTGTAGCGGCAGAAGCGAAACGTCTTGAAGAAGAACGTAGAATAGAAGCGGCTCGTATTGAAGCCGCTCGTAAAGCTGAAGAAGCTGACAAAATTACCGAAGCCAAGGCTCTCGATTTGAAATACAACGGTAGAAAGAGGCACGTTAGAGGCAAAAAAAGCTGAAGAAGCTCGCGTTGCTGCTGAAGCAAAACGTCAGGAAGAATTGCGTAAAGCCGAGGAAGCTCGAATTGCAGCAGAAGCAAAACGAGCAGAAGAACTTCGTAAGGCAGAGGAAGCTCGAATTGCAGCAGAAGCAAAACGTGCAGAAGAGGTTCGTAGAGCAGAGGAAGCACGCCGTATAGAAGAGGCTAGACGAGCAGAAGAAGCGCGAAAAGCCGAAGAAGTACGTATAGCTGCTGAGGCACGTAAAGCAGAGCAAGTTAGATTGGCTGCAGAACGTGCAGAGGCTGAACGCCAAGCGGCAGAGGCAAAACGCATTGCTGAAGAACGTTACCAAGCTCACTTAGAAGCGGAACGTAAGGCGGAAGAAGCACGTCAGCAAGCTCTTGCGCAAGCCGAAGTTGAACGTAAAGCAAAAGAGCGAGCTGAAGCGATTCAACGTGTCAAAGAACAGCAAGAAAATGCTCGTCGTCGCGCAGAACTTGCACGTCAACAAATTGAGGCAGAACGTAAGGCAGCACAAGCTGCTAAAACAGGACCTTCCTTCGGCGAACTTGATGATGTACATGAGGATACACCAAGTGTAACTATTCCAAATGCTGTATCTATTGATGAGTTGACTAAACCTAGACCGACTGCATCTCAAAATACACGTCGTCGTGACCAACGGCAACCACAACAAAATCAACAATATGCACAGCAAAATCCAATGACTGATGGTCAACAAAGTCAAGCTCCTTATAGTTTCAGCAAGGTCAACAAAATGATGATCAAAATCCACCAAAATTATATCCTATGGGGTCAGTAATATTAGCTTATAATAATGAAAATTATTTGTCTCTAATTATAGATTGATTATAAGGAAACAATTGGTGAAGTATAGAGAGGACAAGCCACTTTTGAGGTTTTGTCCTCTTTTTAAAATACTTATGAACTTTTGCTTTCACATTGACTTTCAAGAGGAGATTCAGTACAATAAATAAAGAAAATGCATCCATGGTACGAGAGACCATTGCATATTACAAAACCTTTTAATTTAGTCCAGAGAGGCTGAGAAAGGAATATAGTTGAAGCGCCCCATAAGGGCTTCTTTGTGCAAACTATTTGACCTTTTGCCCTGGGCAAAAGGTCTTTTTTGTTACGTGAGTTAGGAGGAAATCATGGGACAAGTTAGCCTAAAAGGCAAACATTTATTAGGTTTGCAAAATGTGTCACCTGAAGAAATCAAATTGATTTTAAATGTGGCAAAAAAAAATGAAAAAATCGTTCTTTCTGATGACAAGAAGGTTCCACTTTTAAAGGGGAAATCTATTGTTAACCTCTTTATGGAGCCAAGTACTCGTACCCGTAGTTCCTTTGAATTGGCCGGCAAATATTTAGGGGCTGACGTTATTAATCTTTCTCCTAGTGGTTCTTCCATGGGTAAAGGTGAAAGCTTCCGTGATACTTTGCTAACATTATCCTATATGGGCACAGATGCTATCGTAATGCGTCATAGTGCAGAAGGGGCTCCTCTATATGCCACAAAAGCAGTAGATCCTATCATCATCAATGCTGGTGACGGCGCTCATGAACATCCAACACAAGCATTATTAGATATGTACTCCATTTTAGAGAAAAAAGAATCCATTGAAGGTCTAAAAGTTGTTATTCTAGGCGATATTATGCATAGCCGTGTGGCAAGATCTAATATTTATGGCCTTGCAAAAATGGGTGCTAAAGTACATTTGGCTGGTCCTCGTACTATGGTATATCCAGAGCTCGAAAAATTAGGTGTTACCGTACACCACGATATTCGTGAAGCAGTGGCTGATGCAGATGTAGTTAACGTACTTCGCATTCAATTAGAACGTATTCATTCTGCGTTGTATCCTACAAATAGAGAATATGCTCGTATCTTTGGTATTAACAATGATGTATTGAAATTGGCTAAAGATGATGTGATGGTAATGCATCCAGGTCCTATGAACCGTGGCCTTGAAATTGCACCAGATGTAGCATATTCTGATCAATCCGTAATTCAAGAACAGGTACGTAATGGCGTAGCTGTACGTATGGCTGTATTGTACTTAACTATTATCGGAGGTGACGGTAGTGAGCTTGCTTATTAAAAATGGTACGGTAGTTAATCCGGCAAAAAAACAAAACGAAGTAGCAGATGTTCTCGTAAAAGATGGTAAAATTGCAGCCATCGGTCAAAACTTAAGTGCTGAAGGTGCTGAAGTATATGATGCAACAGGTCTTATCGTAGCACCTGGTCTTATCGATATTCACACACATTTGCGTGAACCAGGCCAAGAAGCTAAAGAAGATTTCCACTCTGGTACACAAGCGGCTGCTGCCGCTGGTGGTTTCACACGTGTTGTAACTATGGCTAATACAAACCCAGTTGTAGATAATGCTGCACTTGTAAGAGGTTTACAAAAACAGGCTGAACTCACTGGCGTTGTGAAAGTAGAATTTATTGGTGCTGTATCCAAAGGTCTTGAAGGTAAGGAACTTGCTGAAATGGGCGATATGGCAGAAGCTGGTGTAGTAGCCTTCTCCGATGATGGTCACTATGTAGAAAATGCCGCGTTTATGCGTCGTGCCTTAGAATACTCCTCCATGTTTAATAAAATGGTTATCGACCATGCAGAAGACATTACATTGACTAAAAATGGTCATATGCATGAAGGTATCGTTTCCTATGAATTAGGTGTTATTGGTCGTCCTGCAGTAGCTGAAGATTTGGCTGTTGCTCGTGACATTTTGTTGTCTGAAATGACAGGCGGTCACATTCATATTGCTCACGTAAGTAGTAAAAATACTGTGGATATGGTTCGTCGTGCAAAAGCAAAAGGTCTTAATGTAACATGTGAAGTTACAAGCCAACATTTATCTTTCACAGATGAATCTTACGCGAATATAACCCAGCGTTCAAAATGGCTCCTCCAATTCGCTCCGAAGATCATCGTCAAGCATTATTAGAAGGCTTGAAAGATGGCACAATCGATGCGATTATTACAGACCATGCACCACATGCGTATGAAGAAAAAGATCATGAGTTCTGCTGTGCACCTAATGGTTTCAGTGGTCTCGAAACATCTTTAGCAGCGGTTATTACCAATGCATATGGTCCAGATAAACTTAGCATTGACCAAGTTGTGTATTATATGAGTACACGTCCAGCTGAATTAATGCGCCTCGATGCAGGTGTTCTTGAGGTTGGTAAACCAGCTGATATTACTGTATTCTCAACAACTGAAGAGTGGACAGTAGATCGCAATAAATTCTATACAAAAGGCAAAGTCAGCCCATTTGATGGTATGACTGTTACAGGTAAGGCCAAACTCACAGTAGTTGATGGCAATAGTTATGAAGGAGGGCGTAGTCTTATAATGAAAGGCAAGTTAGTTCTTGAAGATGGTTCCGTGTTTGAAGGTTCCTTATTAGGTGGCGCTCCTACATTAGGGGAAGTTGTATTTAACACAGGTATGACAGGGTATCAAGAAATCTTGACTGACCCGTCCTATGCGGATCAAATTATTACATTAACATATCCTTTGATTGGTAATTATGGTACATTGAATGCTATTACTCAAGGTCCTAAACCATATTGTAAAGGCTTTATCGTAGGCGAACTGTGTGATTTCCCATCTAACTGGCAAAATGAAGGCCTATTTAGTGAGTATCTTCGTTTACACGGCATCCCTTGCCTTTATGATGTAGATACACGTGCTATTACACGTGTTCTTCGTAACCATGGTGTAATGAAAGGCGTACTTGTACGTTCTGATTACCCTATGGAAGATATTCAAAAATTATTTAAACAAGACTTGCCAACAGATCAAGTTATGCGTGTAACTACAAAATGGCAAGGTATGCGTGGCGATAAAAATGCAGAGTTCCATGTAGCTGTAATGGACTATGGTGTAAAAGAGAATATCCTTCGTTCTTTAGAAGCAGCTGGTTGCCGATTAACAGTGTTCCCTGCAGATGCTAAGGCTGAAGATGTGTTAGCAGCAAATCCAGATGGTGTATTCTTATCCAACGGCCCTGGAGACCCTCAAGATCTTGGCTATGCTGTAGAAGAGGTAAAGAAATTGTTCGGTAAAAAACCTATCTTCGGCATTTGCATGGGCCATCAAGTATTGGCGCAGGCTATGGTGGTACAACATTTAAATTGAAGTTTGGTCACCGTGGCTCTAACCATCCAGTACAAGATTTACGTACAGGCCGTGTATATATTACATCTCAAAACCATGGCTATGCAGTAGATGATACTTCCTTGCCAGATTTTGTAGAAATTACACATCGCAGTGTAAATGATGGCACTGTGGAAGGTATGCGCCATAAAAGGAATTGCTATTTTCTCTGTACAATATCATCCAGAAGCGTCCCCAGGACCTACTGATAATCTATTTATTTGGGTAAGACTTAATGAAGGAAAATAATAGCTTCGCAGAAGCAAAAAGTACTTGTAATTGGTTCTGGTCAATTGATATCAGCCAAGTACGCAGAGTTTGACTATGCTGGTACACAAGCATGCCGTTCCCTTCGTGAAGAAGGTTATAAAGTAGTATTGGTTAACTCCAATCCTGCTACTATTATGACTGATACAGATATTGCTGATCGCGTATATGTAGAACCGATTAGTCTTGAATTCGTAACAGAAGTAATTAAAAAAGCTAATACTGGGGCTTGTTGGCTACATTAGGTGGCCAAGTAGGTCTTAATATGGCCGTACAATTGTCTGAAGCTGGCGTATTAGACAAATACGGTGTAAAACTTCTTGGTACAACTCTTGAAGCAATTAAACAAGCCGAAGACCGTGAGCTCTTCAAAGAAGCGATGAAGGAAATCAATCAACCGGTTCCTGAATCCGATATCTTTAACGATCTTGAAGAAGCTGTAGCCTTTGCTAATCGCATTGGGTATCCTATCATCATTCGTCCTGCCTATACATTAGGCGGTACTGGTGGCGGTATTGCGCAGCGAAGATAAGGAAATGTAGAATGCACCGTGGTTTGAAACTTTTGCCAATTCTGCCAAATCCTGGCAAAGACGTTCCTTGGTTTGGAAAAATCAGATACAGTATTGGGCGGAGTACGAGATAACTGTATCATCGTATGTAACATGGAAAATATCGACCCATAGCGGGCGTACATGAGTGACTCCATCGTTGTGGCACCAAGCCAAACATTGAACGATATTCAATACCAAATGCTTCGTACTGCATCTGTAGAAATCATTCGTTATTTGAAAATCGAAGGTGGTTGTAATGTACAATATGCGGTCCGAAATGTGACTATCCGTTATCGAAGTAAACCCTCGTGTATCCCGTTTACAATGCATTAGCATCTAAAGCAACTGGCTATCAATTGCAAGGTAGCTACGCAAAAATTGCAGTAGGCATGACATTGGATCAAATTACAAATGCTGTAACTGGCGAAACAAAAGCATGCTTCGAACCTACACTGGACTATGTAGTAACTAAGTTCCCGTTGGCCATTTGAAAAATTCAATTTGGCAGACCGTACATTGGGCACTCAAATGAAGGCTACTGGCGAAGTTATGGCTATCGACCGCTCCTTGGAAGGATCCTTACTTAAAGCAATTCGTTCCTTGGAAATTGGTTTAGACCATATTGAGCTTAAGAAAATCTCTCATGAGTCCATGGAACATTGATTGAACGTTTACATTTAGTAGATGATGAACGCATCTATGTTGTAGCAGAAGCACTTCAAAGAACACATCAGTGGCCAGAAAAATTCATTGCATTACAGTGACATTCTTTGTGGAAAATCAAAACATTGTTAATGTAGAAAAAGCTTTAGTTGAACATGGTTTAATAGAAGAAGTATTGCGTAAAGCAAAACGTTATTCCTTCACTGATTCTGTTATCGCTCGTTATGCTAGATACCTGTAGAAGATGTTGTACAAAATGAAGAATGGAACATTCTCCAGCACATATAAATATGTGGGTATGTCGCTGCTAATTCGGAGTCACGTACTAGTGCTTGCAAGAAGACGAAGTTAAACCACTAGGTGAAAAATCCGTTGTAGTATTGGGTTCCGGTCCAATTCGTATCGGTCAAGGCGTAGAGTTCGACTACTGCTCTGTACATTCCTCTTGGGCACTTCGTAAAGTGGGTTACCAATCTATTATGATCAATAGCCAATAGGAAACAGTATCTACTGACTTTGATATTTCTGATTCCTTGTACTTCGAACCATTAACAGTGGACGATGTAATGGAAATCATTGATAAAGAAAGCAGCTGGTGTTATTGCTCAATTCGGTGGTCAAAACGGCGATTAACTTGCAGGTCCATTAGCTAAGCGTGGTGTCAAAATCCTCGGTACATCCGTAGATAGCATTGATATGGCAGAAGACCGTGAACGCTTTGATGAATTGTTGGCAAAACTTGGTATTCCACGTCCAGTAGGTGCTCTTGTAACTTCTGATGAAGAAGCACAAAAGCTGACTAAAAACTGAAAATATCCATTGTTGTTCGTCCTTCCTATGTATTGGGCGGTCGTGCCATGGAAATCGTATACAACGATAAAGAGCTTGATGTATACATGAAGGAAGCTGTAGTTGCATCCAAGGAACATCCTGTTCTTATCGACCGTTACATGGTTGGTATGGAAGTAGAGGTTGACGCTATTTCCGATGGTACTGACGTATGTATTCCTGGTATTATGGAACAAATCGAACGCGCTGGTGTTCACTCTGGTGACTCCATGGCCGTTTATCCTGCTCAACATTTGAGCCAAGAATTGATTGATCAAATTGTAGACTATACACGTCGTATTGCAGTAGGGCTTAATGTTAAAGGTGTACTTAACATTCCAATATATCGTGGCTGATGGTGAACTTAACGTAATTGAAGTTAACCCTCGTTCTAGTCGTACTGTACCATTCATTTCTAAGGTTACTGAGCAATAATATGAAGGTAGAATATACGGCATTTATTGCTAAATTGAAGCTTAAAGATTTGGGCTTGCCACTTGGTCTTGTACCTAATAAACCATATGTAGCTGTAAAAGCACCTGTATTCTCCTTTCTCCAAAATGGGCCTTGTAGAAATTGCTCTCGGACCTGAAATGAAATCTACTGGTGAGGGTTATGGTGATTGGTTATTTTATATTCTGAAGCTTTATTCAAAGCTATCAATGGTGCTAATAATGCGTATCCCAGAAGAACCATACAATCGCTATGACTACTTGCCCGCGATATAAAGAGGCTATGATGTCAATTAGCAAAAGGCTTTATTGAATTGGGCTATCATATTGAAGCAACGGGTGGTACTGGTAAATACTTCAAAGAACATGGCGTTGACTGCAAGGTAGTTAACAAAATTCTCTGAAGGTGATGACAACTGTGCTGACCATATTCGTCAAGACAAAGTCGATCTTGTACTTAATACATTGACGGCAGTAAACGTCCTGAACGCGAAGGCTTCCAATTGCGTCGTCTCTGCTACGTAGAAATGGGTACACCTTGTTTGACAAGTCTTGATACAGCTCGTGAAGTATTGCGCGTTGTAGCTAATCGTAAAGATGATGCGAACTACACTGTAGAAGCATTACAAGATTTTGAATTGGAGTAAAACCATGAGTGGTTATGTAGAACAGGGCGAAGTCGTTCGCAATGAGCAAATAGGCTCTGATGTGTGGATTATGGATATTCACGCACCAAAACAAGCAGCAGAAGCAAGGTAGGGCAGTTTTGTAATGTTCGCGTAGCGGACTCTACGGCGCCATTATTGCGTCGCCCTATTAGCTATGCTGGATTCGATGTACAAAAGGGGACTATTACCCTTTTGTATCGCGTCGTAGGCAAGGGGACTGAAATTATGACACGTCTCGTGCCTGGTGATACATTAGATTGTTTAGGACCTTTGGGTGAACCATTTGTAACATCTAATAATATGCTACTTGTTGGTGGTGGTGTTGGTATTGCACCGATGCTATGCATCGCCTCTCACTTGCAAAACGGTGAAGACGCACAAGTTATTTTGGGCTTTAGAAATGAAAGTGAAACCTTCTGGGCAGACTTATTCAAAGATACGCCTGTAGAGGTACATATCACTACTGATGATGGTAGCGTAGGTACAAAAGGTTTCCCTACAGCGATCATGCCAGAACTTATTAACGCTAATACGTTCACATCTGTTATGACTTGTGGTCCTACACCGATGATGAAGGGTGTGGCAAAAGTTGCTAAAGAGCTCAATGTACCATGCCAAGTATCTCTTGAAGAACGCATGGGATGTGGTACAGGCGGTTGCTTAGGTTGCGCTTGTGATGGTGCCGGTGGCAAACGTTATAAAGTTTGTAAAGATGGTCCTGTATTCCCAGCTGAGGAGGTGTTCTTTTAATGAGTGAACGCGATTTAAATAACACCGTTACACCTAATCCAAAGCTTGCTGTAGATTATTGTGCGGGATTAAGATGAAAAATCCTATTATCGCTGCATCTGGTACCTTTGGTAATGGCCCTGAGTATGCTGGTTATTTAGACCTTAGTAATGAAGTAGGTGCTATTTCTATAAAAGGATTAACGCCTAAAGGTCGTCATGGTAATCCAGGAACTCGTATTGCAGAAACACCATCTGGTGTATTAAACTGTATTGGACTTGAAAATCCAGGGGCAGAACATTTTGTTACAGATATTTTGCCAGACCTCAAGAAATATGATGTACCATTTACTTCGCAAATATGTCTGCTGGTACGAGAGGAATTTGCGTGGATGGCAGAGACACTATCTGAATAGATGTGCAGGCCTTGAAGTTAACGTATCCTGTCCTAATGTTGCCTGTGAAGGCATGGCTTTTGGTATAGATCCAAAGGTAGTAGAACAGGTAACAAAAGCGGTTCGTAAAGTAACAGATAAACCCGTTATTGTAAAACTTTCACCAAATGTTACGGATATTGTGGAAATCGCAAAGGCTGTAGAAGCTGGTGGCGGCGATGGGGTCAGTCTCATCAATACCATTCTTGGCATGGCTATCGATATCCATCGTCGTAAACCTGTATTGGGTAATATTTATGGTGGTTTATCTGGGCCAGCTGTTAAACCGGTTGCACTTCGCATGGTGCACCAAGTATATAAAGGGGTTAATATTCCTATTATGGGCCTTGGTGGGATTATGACAGGCACTGATGCTATTGAATTTATGATGGCTGGTGCACAAGTAGTCCAAGTTGGGGTTGCTACAATGGTAGATCCAACGGCGATTTCTCGTATTGCTCGTGAAATGGGCGATTATGTGGAACAATATAATCTAAACAGTATTACTGATATAGTAGGTGCTGTGCATCAAGGGTAGTAATAGTTTGTATCTAGTAAATGTAACAACTAAAAGTTTACTTGTGCAGCTTAAGATGGCTTACCATACATATTAAGATGACAAAGAAAAGACCTAGTACATAGTGTACTAGGTCTTTTCTTATGTATTGTATTGGTATCTAACATAGGGTAGGTACCAATCGTGGAAACTGTTGATATCATAATAGTAATCATATGTAGAACTTTAATTATACATAAGCTTTATAGAAATCAATAAATTGCTGTGCTACCGGAGATAAAGCATGTCCTTTGAGGGTAATAAATGCTTTTTTGAAATCTCCAGAGAATTCTGGTAATTTAATGCGGGCCATTTTACGATGGTTAACAAGCTCTTTACCATCCATAGGAACTAAAGAGACAGTTCTACCAGAAGATGCCCATTCGATGGCAGAACTCTTAGTTGTAGTGATAGCAACGGCATTGAGTTGGTCCATATCTGTCAAGCTAGATTGCATAATCATTCGCACAGAGCCGCCGGAGAGGGATAATGGGCATTTTTTGATATCATCCCAAGTGATTATATCATGTTCGCGGTCTATCCAGAATACATCACGACGGAAGATAGCATATAGGTGTTCTTCTTGTGTGAGGAGAATATCAAATTTGTCAGTGTCTACCATTTGGATATTAGCAATTCCTAACTCAGCATTACCATTAATCAGTTGATTAACTACATTCGTCATCAGTCCTTCATAGATTTCAAAGTGAACTGATGGATATTTCATGGAAAAGGCTGGTAAATATTGTTGTACAATTGGTGTGGAACGAGATGCAGAGGTAGCGATTCTCAACGTACCTTCAATGCGTGAATTTAACTGCTGTACCGCATTATACGTAGATTCTTCAATAGAACATAGTTGTTGGGCTTTTTCGTAGAAGATTTTACCTGCATCAGTAAGTTGTAAGTTCGATCCTCGTTGACCGCGCTTGATATTGATGAGTTGAGCCCCAAATTCAGCTTCTAAATATTTTAATTGTTTACTTAAAGCTGGTTGTGTAATATGAAGAATCTCTGCGGCCTGTGTCATATTGCCCGTTTGAACGAGGGTAATAAAATTGTGGTAGTAAGATGTATCCATAGAATCTCCCTATTATACACAAAATAAGATAAATAAAATTTATAACGAACTGAGTAATAGTAATTTCACATTTAATAAAATGGTATATATACTATAGTTATCAAGGAAAGAGAAAGAATAATGTGTTTAAAATAAACTTTCTATCCTTATCACAAATTTTTATATAATATAGTGATTAAGAAAGTAGGTACTATCATGGGCGTAGTAAAAAGAACATTAGGTAAAGCAATTCGTAATTGGGAAGCACGTAGATTAATGACTGCACATAATACAGGTCTTAGCCGTAAAAAACAACTAGAACGTGTATGGCCTCATCCATTGACTAATGAAAAACGTCACGAACTAAGTCAAGGCATAAGTGGATTAGTCCATAGTGATAACTAATTAATGTGCTTATCAGTAAGATTATTGTTCTAGCGGTAGCACCACTTCAATAGAATCTAATATAGTACAAGTAGCAGCTCCATGACTCATGTCTTGGAGCTCTTTTTGTATGCGCTCTACATCAGTAGGAGGTACTAAGATAGTAATATCTACATGCTCGCCAAAACTTGCTTCATAATGTAGTTTTTGATCTTGCACATATCTTTCAATGGCTCCATACATGGAATAGTCGATGATAGCCTGCAACTGAGTTCGTGTTGTGTGTAGTTCTTTAGGGGAAAGACGTAAGGTTTCTGCAACGGAGTGTGAATATGCACGAATCAAACCACCTGCGCCTAGTTTGATACCTCCAAAATAGCGCGTTACTACGACGGCTACATTGGTAATACCAGTCTTTTTGAGTACTTCTAGCATTGGTTTACCAGCGGTACCAGAAGGCTCACCATTGTCAGAAGAGCGTTGTTGCTCTTGCTTTGGTCCTAATGCAAAGGCCGTACAGTTGTGGCGGGCATCCCAAAATTCTTTGTTGATACGGCCAATAAAAGCCTGCGCCTCCTTCTCTTCTGTAGAACAAGCATATTGTTGTGATAAAACGCGATTTCTCCACAACATATTCGTGGCGAAACTCCTTCGCTACCGAAGTGAATTCTACTATAGGGCTTATTGATTCACACATAGTTTCACCTCCTTTGGAATCAAAGTTTATGTTTATTCATCATCACTTTATTATAATCTATTTATGAATGTTGTGTATAGGTGGGGAGATGTTAAATCCTCCTATAAAAAAGGAATAGTCCTCTAGATTTGGTAGGATATTGACGTAATGAGATAATTTATGTTATTATAGATTAACACGTATGAATGAATACTCATGTAAAAGTGTTCATATATTAAACTATACGTGTTTATAAAGTATTCTGTTAGCGATGTATGATATGTCTACTATATGAGTTTCTGACTTATATAGATATATAGGAACATATATCTTTGAAGATTATGTTAGAAAGAAGTGATACTATGAGCAAGAAGAAACAAGAGTTTGATATTACAGGTATGCACTGTGCTGCTTGTGTAAAGCGCGTTGAAAACGTCGTTTCTAAGATCGATGGCGTAGAATCTGTAAAGGTTAATCTACTCACTCGAAAGGGCAGTGTAGAATACAAAGACGGCTCTAACTGTAGAGCCACAACAAATTATCGATGCCATTACGAATTTGGTTTCGGTGCTACGGAAGGCAGATGAAACGAAGCAAGAAATAGAAAAGGTTAATTTAAAACCTCATATTACGCGTCTTATCATTGCTGCTTGTATGGCCGTACCGATGATGATTAACATGACATTACATCGTTTTGGCATTCAAGCCTTGCCAGTATGGGTAGAGTTCATTCTTGCTACCATTGCTCAGTTCGGCCCTGGCCTTATGTTCTATAAGAGTGCCTGGAGTGCAGTAAAAAATGGTGCGCTTACGATGGATGTTCTCGTTGTAATGGGTACGACTGTTGCCTATCTATTTAGTATTTATAATTGGCAGTTCCATCCAGAGCTAGGCCACAGGGGTATTTACTTTGAAACCTCTGCTTGAAAACCATTTTATCCTTCTTGGCAAACTTTTAGAAGAAATTGCTAAGGGGCGTACCTCTGAAGCACTTCAAAAATTGATTGCCTTGCAACCAGCAACAGCTCATGTATTGCGTGATGGTGAGTTCGTAGATATTCCTACATCTAAGGTTGTAGCAGGTGATATCTTACAAGTTCGTGCAGGTGAAAAAATTCCAGTCGATGGTACTATTACTGAAGGCTATTCTACTGTAGATGAAGCTATGCTTACCGGTGAAAGTTTGCCTGTAGAAAAACAAGTAGGCTCCGAGGTAATTGGGGCGACTATTAACTTGAGCGGTGCTTTCACAATGGAAGCAAAACGTATCGGCTCCGATACAATGCTCTCTCAAATCATTAAAGTCGTAGAGGAAGCTCAAACCTCTAAAGCAAGTATTCAACGTATTGCAGATATCGTAGCTCAATACTTCGTGCCTATCGTTATTGGCCTCGCTGTATTGACTGGCCTTGTATGGTATTTTATTGTAGGCGATTCTGTTAATGTAGCTCTCATTAATGCTACAGCAGTACTTGTTATCGCTTGTCCTTGTGCGCTTGGCCTCGCTACACCAACATCTATCATGGTTGGTTCTGGCTTAGGTGCGGAGCATGGGTGTCCTCATTAAGAGTGCGGAATATCTTGAAAAGGCTGGCAAACTTGATGCCATCGTTATGGATAAAACTGGCACTCTTACGCAAGGTGTTCTCGATGTAACGGCTTTCAAAAATTATAATGGTGATGAAAGTATAAATATGTCCCTTATGATGGCCCTTGAAACAACATCATCAATGCAAAAGCCATGGTCTACCGGCGAAGATCATGGTTATAAAGGTAAAGCGGTAGAGCTAGAAAGCTTCGGTGATGTACCTGGTAAAGGTTTGCAAGGCGCTTATCAAGGCGTGTCTGTACAACTTGGTCATAGCCGTTGGATGTCTGAATTAGGTTATGATCTAAGTGCCGTCCAAGATGATATTCTACACTATGAAGAACAAGGTGCTTCCGTGTCTGTTCTCGCTGTAGATGGTGTCATCAGTGCATTATGGGCTGTAGAGGATGAATTGCGTCCAGAAACTATTGAGGTGGTAAAGAATTACAGTCTCAAGGGTATGACGTATGGATGCTTACCGGTGATAATCGTCGAACTGCTCAATATGTTACCAAAACAAGCAGGTATTACTCACGTTATTTGCAAGAAGTGTTGCCTCAAGATAAAGCTAGCAAAGTAAAAGAGTTACAAGATAAAGGTCTCGTGGTGGGCATGGTTGGTGATGGTATCAATGATGCACCAGCTCTTGTAACGGCAGATATTGGTTTTGCTATCGGTAGTGGTACAGATATTGCCGTAGGCGTGAATATCGTTCTTGTAAGAAATGATTTACACACACTAGTACAAGCAGTACGCCTCAGCCGTAAGACTATGACTAATATTAAACAAAATCTATTCTGGGCATTGATCTTTAACTGCATTGGTATTCCATTGGCTGCTGTCGGCGCATTAAATCCTATGATTGCAGGCACAGCAATGGCATTTAGCTCTGTAACAGTTGTAAGTAACTCTTTACGTTTGAAACGAGCTAAGATTTAATTTTTAGATTATATCTTATAACATATAATATGTGATAGCGTTGATTTAAGTTTATAAAGCACCTATACCATGGTATAGGTGCTTTATTTTAAATCTGGCTATATATTTAATTCCTATGAAATTAGTGTTTTTAGAATGAGTGAGATTTGTTATACTAAATATAGTTATTCAGCTAAAAGAGAGGAGCTAGATTATGAAATTAAAGACGCGTGATATTGTATATATCGGATTTATTGCTGCCTTATGTGCAGTAGCAACAACGATTCGCATCGAAATACCGGGTGGGGCCATGGTTCACTTAGGATCTGCTGCATTATTTACATCATCCATTCTTTTTGGCGGTTTATATGGTGGTTTAGGTGCGGCTATTGGTTCTGCATTATTTGATCTTTTGGTGGACATACGCAATACATTGTATTCTCTTTCTTTATTAAAGGTATTGCAGGCCTTATTGTAGGCGGTATGACAGCAGGCTACTTGCCACCATCCATTACAAAGCCGACAGCATCCTTTACACGTATTTTGATTGCTCTTATTATTGGTACAATTTGGACTGCCTTTGGTTATTTCCTTAGCATGGTGGTTTGTTCTTGAAAGTGTAGCTGTAGCAGCTAGCAAAATCCAATACTCCTTGATTACAAGTGCTGCAGGTATTGTTGTGGCTATTATATTGACACCTAAATTGCAATCAGTAGTTCGTAGATTATTTACAAAGAACTAAATATATTAACTAATAATCCCAAATTGATCATTAGGCATAAATAAAAGAGTCTCCCGTAACTTATCTATTCCAGTTAGGGGAGACTCTTTTGTTTATTATATTAGATTATGTAGTTATTATTCTTACCTAGAAATTACAGAGATCATTTAAATTTTCTACCATTGTAGGATGTGTGAAGATTTGGTTTTTGAAATATGTATATGGAATGTTGTTGTCCATAGCCATTTTAATGAGATTAATCAATTCTTCAGCACCTTGAGAATATAAAGTGTAGCGGAATTAAATTGTTTTCTGCATCTACAACGATTTTAAAAGCACCTTTTAAATAGTCGTTTACATGAGCTCTTGGCATGGTAGCTACGAGCATTTCTTTAGTTTTAACTGTATATCCTTTATTGATAGCATCTTCTTCTGTAAGACCTACACGAGCGAGTGGAGGTGTTAAGAAGGTTGTGTAAGGAATGTTTTTGCGATCTTTTAATGTATAGCTACTATTACCTGTAAGTGCACCAAATACGATGCGGAAGTCATCGAGAAAATGTAGGTAAATTGAGGGACCACCGTTTACATCGCCTACTGCATGGGAACGGAGCTTTCACATGTATCATTCACTACGATAGCGCCACGTTCGTTAGTAGTAATATCTGTATGTTCTAAACCGATGTTAGCTGTATTTGGTTTGCGACCTGTAGCATATAGAACGGCATCAAACGTATAGTTTTGATTATTAGCAGTGACAATAGGTTTGTTGCCGTCATTAGATACAGAATTTAGTGTAACAGAGTTAAAATAGTAATACCTTGTCTTAGTAAGTACTCATTAGCTAATTCTTGAACAATAGGTTCTTCACGTTTTAAAATATTATCCTCAATATTGAATACTGTTACCTTTGTACCTAGTTTGGCAGTATAGGCTGGCAAATTCAAGGCCGATAGGGCCAGCACCAATAATACCTAATGTACGTGGTTGAGGGGATAGCTGTTGAATTTCAGTACTATTATAGAGAGCCTATTGCGCAGTATCGATGCCATCAATGTTAGGTTTGATGGCTACAGCGCCAGTGTTAATAATGATAGTATCACCGGATAAGATGATTTTATCTTCCCCAGCTGTGACAGCGATTTCTTTATTACTGATAAATTCGCCATGGCCAGTATACACATCGACATGTTCATTGGTATCATACCGAAGTTTTGGCGCGTAAACGCGTTGGTCTAATACTTGCTCGTAAGATAAGCTAACTTTGATGCGGCTACAATCATCGTTTTAGTTGGGATACATGCAATATTAATACATGTACCACCGTACATTAGTGGGTTTTCTTCAATCATGGCTACAGATTTGCCCATAGAGCCAAATTTAGCGGCTAATGTTTTACCGGCTTTGCCGAAACCTAGGACGATAAGGTCATATTGTTTGGTATTCATAAAATACCTCCTATCTTTTATATTGAAAATATTAGATATTTATATTATAGCACATTATTATAGATATAAAAGTAAAATATAAAATTGTTATCAATTATAATATATGAAGTCTGTTATAGTAATATTTACAACTGATGAATGTCTTTATTAAGCGAAGTGAATCATATATCAGATGTAATATATAATTTAAATGATGTGTTAAGTATTTCTACTTGACACATCTTCTTTTATGCTGTAGTATATGTAAAGTAATATGACTTGACAGTGATGGAGGTGGCGAAATGGAAGAACGAGTACTTGCTCATAAGTTTGCTCTTAGATTTCTATGGGCCATTATTGACGGACAAGCAACGCATGTCCTTTAACTTCACCACGAAGACGATAATGTCCCTTAGCGAGATTGCTGAGATTAGGTGTATCACGGCAGGCTGTACATGATAACTTACAGCGTGCTCGGCACATTTTAAACGATTACGAATCTAAATTACACTTGGTAGCACAATATGAACAACGTGAAGGACTGCTTTCACAGTTGAAAGAAAACTTGCCTGAAGAGGTGTTAGCTGAAACCAAGGTACAAAAAGTATTGGCGCAAATGGAGGGATATTATGGCATTTGATAGCTTGTCAGAAAAACTGCAAGAAGCCTTTCAATCCTTAAAAGGGAAGGGCAAAATTACTGAAGATGATGTCAATCTTGCGTTGCGTCAAGTACGTACGTACAGCACTATTAGAAGCGGACGTTAATTTTATGGTTGCGAAGGACTTTGTGAAGTCCATTAAGGAAAAGGCCCTCGGTGAAGAGGTATTCGGTTCTTTAAATCCAGCGCAAACGGTTATTAAAATCGTAAATGACGAATTAACAGCTCTCTTAGGCGGTACTCAAAGCCGTATCATGATTTCTAGCAAGCCTCCAACGATTATTATGCTCGTTGGTTTACAAGGTGCTGGTAAGACTACAACAGCTGGTAAATTGGCAGTATACCTTCGCAAACAAGGTAAGCATCCAATGCTCGTAGCTGCCGACGTATATCGTCCAGCCGCGATTACTCAATTGCAAGTTGTAGGTAAGCAAATCGATATTCCCCGTATTTGCTGATGAAACCCCTGGCGCTAATCCAGTAGACATTGCGCGCCGCGCCGTAGAGCAAAGTACGCATATGTTGAAAGATGTTGTTATCATCGATACAGCTGGTCGTTTGGCGATAGACGAGAGTCCTCATGGACGAGTTATCCAATATTAAAGCCGCTGTTCGACCTCATGAAATTCTACTCGTTGTAGACTCGATGATCGGTCAAGATGCGGTAACAACAGCACAAACATTTAATGAAAAATTAGGCGTTGATGGTGTTATCCTTACTAAACTCGATGGTGATGCGCGCGGTGGTGCGGCATTATCCATCAAAGCTGTAACAGGCTTGCCAATTAAGTTCACTGGTGTGAGCGAAAAAATGGATGGCTTCGATGTATTCTATCCAGACCGTATGGCTTCTCGTATTCTTGATTTGGGTGACTTTAAAACATTGATCGAAAATGTTCAAGGCGCTATCGATGAAGAAGAAGCTCGTGAAATGGCTAAGAAAATGGCGAAAAACAATTTCACCTTGGATGATTTCTTGAAACAGATGAACCAGGTGAGAAAGTTAGGGCCATTACAAAATATTATTGGTATGTTGCCAGGCATGGGTCAAATTAAGGATCAATTGAAAGACCTTGATTTGAATAGTAAAGAGGTGCACATTTGGGAGGCCATCATTACATCTATGACGGCGCAAGGGCGAAAATCAAATATTCTTAATGGTTCTCGCCAAGCGTATTGCATTAGGCTCTGGTACTCAGGTACAAGATGTAAATCGCTTGTTGAAACAATTTGAGGAAGCGCGGGAAGATGATGAAGCGCATGCAAGGTTACGTGGCGGTAAGGGGCTTCCAGGAATGCCTAAATTACCGTTTATGTAATACATGGGCAGGGGCGCTGAACCTGTCCACCCACATCAGTATAAGGAGGTGAATTTCACATGTTAAAAATTCGTTTGACTCGTTTAGGTGCTAAAAGCTCCTTTCTACCGTATCGTTGTTGCTGACGTGCTCCACGTGAAGGTCGTCCTGTTGACACTATTGGTCAATATGATGCTACTAAACAACCAGCTATCGTTAATGTAGACGAAGAAAAAGCTTTGGCTTGGTTAGCTAAAGGTGCTCAGCCTACTGACACTGTTCGCTCCTTGTTCAAAAAACAAGGCGTTATGCAAAAATTTGCGGACGCTAAAAAGTAATTAATAGAGAGGCATACTGTGATGATAGAATTAATTTCATTAATTGCGAAATCATTGGTGAAGACCTGATGCCGTATCTGTTACCATGGTCCAAAGGGAAACATGGAGATTTACGAACTTCACGTAGCCCCAGAGGATATGGGCAAAGTCATCGGAAAGCAAGGACGAATTGCGAAGGCGATTCGCGCTGTGAATGGCGGCTATTAAAGAGACAAAAGATATCTGTTGATATTGTCTAAAGGGAGTATTCAATGGAAGAAATGACATTACGTGTCCCTGTAGCAGTAAAGCAAAAGTAACAGAAGACTTGAAAGCGAAAATTGTATCTGATCTTGAAACTCGCCTTGATATGGTGAATAAAGATTTGGAAGCAATTGAGTTCCAAGCTCAACGTATTTTGGCTGATGCGGCTAAAGTTGATGCTACAAGCCTTACTGCAATTCGTCAACAAATCGACGAAGAGAAAAATAAACGCTTGGCTTTCAAAGAAGTAACAGCTAAATTGAAAGACTCAAGGTTTAACTTTGGGAACTGAAATTCCTCAAGGTACATTAGAGCAAACAGTTACCGTTAAAATCGGGGATAATTTGGATGCCATGATGGGCGCTGAAATCTATTAGAAGACGGTAAAATCGTTGCGTTTCGTCAATAATGAAGCATAACGATTTCATCACAATAGGTGTTATCATCGCCCCGCACGGCGTGCGGGGTGATCTTCGTATTATGCCTCAAACCGATTTTCCAGAACGGTTTATGCATATGGATGCCTGTTACATCGATGGTAAAGAATACCACGTTGCATCCGCACGATTTCATAAACAATTTGTACTAGCATCCTTTAAGGAAATCCCTGATCGCAACGCGGCTGAATTATTGAGTAAGAAAGAAATTCAAGTGCGTCGTGAAGATTTAGTGGAATTGCCAGAAGGTCGCTATTACATCTTTGATATTATTGGTCTCGAAGTACAAGATACAAAAGGCAATGTGCTTGGCACAGTGACTGATGTATTGCAACCGGGTGCTAATGATGTCTATGTGGTTTCCAAAGATGGGGAACCAGATCAATTATTTGCAGCCATTGAAGATGTTGTTAAGGACATCGACGTGGAAAATAATTTAATGATCGTAGATCCGCCTGAATGGATATAATCCTTTAGGCGGTTTTGTTTTATCTACATATAGGTATATTATGGTAAAAGTTATATAATATAGCTATATATAGATAATACTAATGAGTTAATGTGAGTTAATAAGTACAGGGGACGGTTTATGCGTATTGATATTGTATCTTTATTTCCAGATTTTTTTGATGCGTTTTTTAGTCATTCCATCATAAAACGGGCTATCGAAGCGGAACGATTGTCTATGGGTGTAACTAACCCTCGAGATTTTAGTCACAATAAACATGGTCAAGTTGATGATACACCGTATGGTGGTGGGGCTGGTATGCTCATGATGGCACCTCCCATTTTTGAGGCGGTGGAATCTGTTATTGCTCAATATGACAATACTCTTAACAGTACCTATACTACCGATGAGATGTGTGATGAAATGAGTCTTATTGGTAATCCTAGTGAAAGTATACGACGTCGAATTATTTTCATGGGACCTACAGGACAGCCTTTCACACAGGAGAAGGCTCGTGAACTAGCTATGTACGATCAAATAGTCCTCATTTGTGGTCATTATGAAGGTGTTGACTACCGTGTAGAGGAACATTTAGTAGATGAAACGATTTCTATTGGTGATTATGTATTAACTGGTGGCGAGTTGCCAGCTATGGTTGTAGCCGATGCAGTAGCGCGCATGATCCCAGGCGTACTAGGTGCGGCAAGTGGGGCACAGGAGGATTCTTTTTATGAACCTCTGTTAGAATGCCCTCAATATACAAAGCCTAAGGTTTGAGGCTGGATGGGACTGTACCAGATGTATTGGTCATCATCAAAGAAATATTGCTGTTGCGTCAAAACGCAAAAGGGAATCGGTTTGTTTACGTCAGATTTATTAGAGCGTCCATTAACAAAAGAAGAAATTAAGCTTTTAAAAGAGATAGTTGAGGAAGAGTCTGTAAGACTTAAAGGTGAAGAATGAAAGCGTTAGTATTAGGCGCCACTGGTGCAGTGGGCCAAATCATATTAATGAGAACACGTTGATTACGGAAATTCAGTAAATGCGAGTTGAGACGTTTCTGTAAAAATTAATTAAATAACATCACCGAGTTCTGCATTTGGTACGTGAACCCTGAAGATGAAGGATCGTACATTTCTACGCATGCCGTAAACAAGCGGGCTCTAAAGAAGCACAATGGACTGTAGATTATACGTATCAAGTATGAAATCAGCGCATTGCGAGCTCAAAATGGTGTGAAAAAATATGGTTTAGTATCCTCTTTGGGAGCAAATCCAAAGTCTCCATTCTTCCTATATATAAAGGAAGGACAATTAAAGATATGGTATTTAGAGTTGCCTTTTGAAGCGATTGTTATTGCTCGTCCAGCTACATTGATTCAGAAGAACCTAAGTTGGTAGAACGCGTGGCTGGCTGTATGGTGTTATCAACAAAGCTCATATATTAATGAGCCAAGAACGTAAGGCGAAACACTGATTGTGGCCAATGTCCTTTATAAGAAGCTAATAGGGTCAGCAGTGGCATTGTTGAAGAGTAAGATGCAGATTCATGAGCGGATAGAGCTACTTCGAAAACTTAATTTCATTAAATCCCGTTTTGGAATAGGCCAAGAAATCCATATGATTTTGCCTATTCGAGCGAGGTTATGTATGGAGTTTAATTGTTATGATGTCCTTGAGATTCAGGGCAGTCGTTATGTAATAACTGAAAAAATTAAATATAACGAGATTATTCCAAAAGCAGATCAGGAACAGGCCTATAAAGCTAAGCCGTCAATGCAAAAATCACCTGGTGATTATTGGCACGAATATGGCCTCGAGGCTGTAGAGGGAACAGATAAAATATGGGTCACCATTGAATACAATGATAATGAATGGTGCACTGTATCCTAGAACATCCTATCGTAAGCGTGCCCGGGGCTTTACATTACATCAAATTGGTTTGGAAAAGGTTGTAGATGTAGATGGTGATAGTGGTGCTTCCGTAGGTGATCGAGCTGGCTATAAGGAATATCAATTGCCTTGTGAAGGTGGTGCTAGCGTATTCTTTGAAGAGAATTGGTTTAAAGGGGAGAAGATGTTCGCCGAAGGGGCACGTGTTCCTTTGAGGAATATTCGTCTCTGTAATGATGCAGAAGCTAATGCTATTAGTAAAAAGAAACGGAATCAACGGCTGAAAAAACGCTTTGAAGGAGTTGCTACTTCTATAGGGATCGGTGTATTATTTTTACTATTTCTGTTTTGGTCGGACAATGATTTGTCTTGGCATAGTATACGCGCTATGTTTGGAGTGCCTTATACGGCAAAAGGAACATATGCATGACATCTGCATATTATACAAAAACAGATTCGGATGGCGATTATGTATACACGTCTTCGTTGGACCCTGTTAGCACCGCATTAGATTTGATTGATTCTGTGAATGGTGATATTAAAAATGAGCGGGACAACTTAGAAGAGGGACATGAAGTTATTGTATTTTATTCTGGGGACTTGGTGTATATCATTACCAATACGGATGGACAAACTAAGGTTAAAGGTATGTGAACAATCAAAATTAGACACGGAGGTTGAATTATTGATGGCATTGAAATAAATCTATATACTCGATAACTATGCGACTATGGTTCGACTAGGGGATAATACGGGACGCGAACAGGTTGTATCCTACCAGCAACTCTAATAACATCAATACAAGGGAAATTATATATTAGGGGCTTATTATGAGTTTATATACCAGATGTATTATTGACGATTTTTTATGCTTGTTTTGGGATTTTTTTAATGTTAACAGCTAATACTGTTATTGATTTCTTTGTACCCGGCAAATTCAGCGAAGAAATTAAGCATTAGTAGCACTGTATGTAGCGTAGCTCTCAGCGGGTTCATTTATCGGTATTGGTGAAATTTTGCGCGCTGTCATCATGTCTCCTGTAGTGACTACTGCTGATACATCTTTATTGCATGGTGTGGTGGCCAGTATCGTATATGCTATTTTAGGCATTATATTGTTTGTAACAGGCTATATGTTTATTAATTTATGGCATCGAAAATATAATTTATCTGAAGAGATTATGCGTGGTAATACTGCAGCGGGTATCCTCGTATTTGGTATCTTTGTAGGTCTTGCTCTCGTTGTTAGTGGTGCTGTGCACTAAGGGAGTGTCCTATGTATAAGCCAAGTAAGAAAACTCTATACATAACGAGTGCTTTTGCCGCTGTAGCGGGCCTCGTTGGTGTGTATTCATACTGGAATGACATTGCTTATGTTGTATGTGATAAAATCTATCCTGAAGCAAATGACGGGGAAGTTCGATTAAAGGATAATCAAGGTAATCGTTATTCTCTATTAAACCACGGAGATGGTAAAGAAACAGCTTTATATGATGATAACCGGTCTGTTACCTTTCACCGCGATACTAGTGGAAATTTAGTATGGGACGCTGGTTTAGCGGGGCTGTTACCTAGTATTGCAGCAGGCTACTATATTTTTCATGGATTTAATCCACCTACAGCGCGTATGGATGGACGAACTATGACCTATCGTGTGGCAGCCCCTTTAAAACCCTATGAGGAGCCTAATGTATATACAACAACAGGTTCAAATACGCATAGTTCTTTAGGACGACGTACGTATAAAGACTATGAGAAGCGTAGAAGTCAAAAAGCCTCTTCTATAGGTCAAAAGTCTGGTTTTGGTAGTGCAGGTGTACGTTCTAGTAGTTCCTAATGGAGGCCGATATTATGAAATCGTATATAGATGAACTTGATACGAATATATTGCCCTTTGTAGATTATGAAGGCTATGATGATCGGTATCCTGCGCTTTCTACACAATCTTTTCCGGCTGGTTTTTATGATGAAATTCGACATGCGTCGCGCATGTTATTTCAAATATTTTGTAAAGCCGCTAAGGTATTTCAACAGGCACCTGATGAGTTTGCTCTCAATATGGATATGCCCGAAAATTTGATTCCCTATTTACATCGTGGGAATCCATTGGGCTTACCTACATGGTTATCTCGATTTGACTTTGTCCTTGATGATAGAGGACAATTGCGCATGGTCGAGATTAATGCGGATACACCCTGCTTTCTAATTGAAAGTTATTATGCTAATGGTGTAGCGGCACGATATTTCGATAAAGTAGATCCTAATATAGATGCTTATAATGAACTTGAACGTTTTTTGAAACGCGTATATGAAGGAACATCTCGTAAAAAATATAGTGTGACTAATAAACAACATAATATGATGACGGATAATGAAACAGAACCCTTTGTTTTCGGGTGCTTTCATGATTATTTAGAGGACTATGGAACTACACAGTTTCTCTTACAGGCTATGAAATCAGCATGCCCAGAAGCAGATGTTCGATTCCTATCCTTTTATGATATGGTCATTGATGATGAGGGTATTCTATTATCTGACGGTGGTCATGCAGCCAATCTGTATCGTTTACATCCCATGGAACTATTGATTGATGAAACTACAGCAGATGGTGAACCACTAGGTGAAATGTTTTTAGATTTGTATAATGAATACCGCTTTAATCTATTTAATCCACCAGAGGCGATTATTTTACAGAATAAATCGTTTATGTCCTTAGTGTATGCTCTATACTTAACAAACCAATTTTTTACTGCCCCTGAGCGAGATATTATCGAGCGCTATTTGACGCCGTCCTATTTTGAAAGTGATTTCCCGAACCTTGATGATGGACTTTATATTCAAAAGGAAATTTGGGGCCGTGAAGGGCGAAATATTCAGGTTGTTCAAAAACGTGGAAATCAAGCTGAACTATACATGGAGAAATTTGTAAGATATATGATACAGTGATATAGTTTGTCGGGATAGTAAAAAGGTTATGTATCAGGACTTTATTAAGCAGAAACACTTTACTCATACCGTAGATAGTGGTTACGAAGAAGGCTGTTTGACATTATCTTGCTTTATGCTTGGCGATCAAGCTTCTGCAGTCGGTTGTCGTTTTTCTCCAGAAGAGATTGCCGGTACTGAAGCTTATTTTGTACCGCTTTTAATCGATTAATTTTATTTTGTATTTTTTATTGTTGTGGAGATTTAAGGCTTTGGCTAATTTATATATTGGACTTGTTCACTATCCAATTATGAACAAGCATAAAGAAGAGTCATTACGACGGCCAT